>Ga0208816_100003_pt1 | contig 421728 bp, 409 predicted proteins | sample Virmet3734_803_FD_185737 | JGI IMG/M metagenome (GOLD analysis project Ga0208816, IMG submission 185737) | Marine viral communities from the Southern Atlantic ocean transect to study dissolved organic matter and carbon cycling - metaG 3734_803... | ecosystem: Environmental > Aquatic > Marine >...
TCTCCTGAGCGTCTAAACCGTCTTTCCGGCCCGTCATCTCCCGTCGTTCCTGCGTCGCCTCGCTGGCTCAGCGCCCCGCCCGGTGTCTCTCAGCAGCGCCTCAGCGCCGCCGGTGAAGGGGGTTCTAAGCATAACCTCAGATGCCCGCAACCCCTTTTTTGCAAAACTGTCATTTTTTCACCCAAAATCAACAAAACCACATGTTTTCATAGGGATAAACTTCTACGAGACCTCTCCGCCCCCTGATCCCGCACGAGATCCCAGCCTTCTCGTGTACAAATCCGGCCCTGAGCGTGGAATCGTGAAGCGGTGCGAAGAGATTCCGCTGCGCTCAGGCCCGTCGCGGGAGCGGGAGTTTCAACCTGAGCAGCAAAAGCAGACTGATTCCGCCCAAATACAGCAGCGGTTCGATCTGAAACCCTTTCGCGAGCAACACAAAGTGCAGTGCTGCCAAGAGTGCTGCCGGGTAGGCGAGTCGGTGGAGCTTGCGCCATCGCGGCCCGAGTTTGCGAATAGAGGCCGTGTTTGAGGTCACCGCCAATGGGATGAGCAGCACAAAGGCGGCCATACCGACCGTGATATAGGGACGCTTGGCGATATCAGCGACGATCTGGCTCGGGATCTGCACGTCCAGCAGCAGCCACACCAGCAGGTGACAGACAACATAGGCAAAGCACAAAAGTCCCAAGGCCCTGCGATGCATCACGAGGTTCACCCCCAGGAAGCGCCGCAATGGCGTCACCGCAAGCGAGGCAATAAAGAACTGAAGCGCCAGCTCGCCGTAGCGATGCTCCAGTGCCCTGATTGGCTCCACACCAAGCCCGCCCGTCAGGCCCTGCCAGAACAGCCAGACCGCCGGTGCCAGCCCACATATATATATGAGCCACGACGGCACCCGGCGCAGAGCGGAATTCAGTGTCGCAAGATCCATCAGAAGTTCTTTGTCAGATCCAGACCTTCATAGAGGGATGCGACCTCCTTATCGTAGCCATTGAACATCAGGGTCGACTGACGGCGCGAGAACAGCCCGCCACCGATGCGACGCTCTGTGGCCTGGCTCCAACGCGGGTGATCCACCTCCGGGTTCACATTGCTGTAAAAGCCGTATTCGCGTGCGTTGGCCATGTTCCAGCTGGTGGGCGGCTCTTGATCCGTGAGGGTGATCTTCACCACCGATTTGATCGACTTGAAGCCATATTTCCACGGCACCACCAAACGCAGCGGAGCGCCGTTCTGGTTTGGCAGTGGCTTTCCGAAGATCCCCGTCGCCATCAGGGTCAGCGGATGCATCGCCTCATCCAGCCGCAGGCCCTCGCGGTAGGGCCAATCCAGAACCGGGTAGCGGGTGCCCGGCATTTCATCCGGACGCAGGAGCGTTTCAAAGGCAACGTATTTCGCGCCCTCCTGCACACCGGCCACATTCAGCAGGTCGGCCAGCTCAAACCCCTGCCATGGGATCACCATGGACCAAGCCTCAACACAGCGGAACCGGTAGATCCGCTCCTCCAGCGTCATTTCCGACAGGATCTGCTCAAACCCATAGGTGCCGGGGTTATCGACCATACCGTCGATCTCGACCTCCCAAGGGGATGTCGTCATCTGGCCAGCATATGTGGCGGGATCGGTCTTGCCGGTGCCGAACTCATAGAAGTTACAATAGGACGTGACCTCTTCCCATGTGTTGGGATCAAGGCTCTCCGTCTCGGCCTGTGCAAGCCCCGCCCCAATGCTGCCAAGTCCAACACCGCCAAGCCCGGCGAGGATCTTGCGCCGGTTCCAGAACAGGGGTTCGGGCGTGATGTCGCTGCGGGTCAGGTCGTTCTGCCAGCGGTGGGCCATATGTGCGCTCCTTCAAGTCGGGTTGTCCCATGAGGTAACGCCCCAAGGCCTCAGGGCAAAAACATATCCTGTCACATCTCCGCGACAGCACTGTAACTTGGCAGGATCTCATTCATCGGCCGCGAGGAGCCATCCTCCTGCACGATGCGCATGTGACGGCGGCGCATCTTGCGCGGCTCATCCACACCAACCGAATGGGCGATGGTCTCCACCTCGTGAATCACCTCGCGGGCATAGCGAGCGACTTTCTGGTATTTGTCTTCGACCACAAGCCCCTGCTGAAAGCGCGGGTCGTGGGTGGTGATGCCGGTCGGACAGGTGTTGCGATTGCATTTAAGCGCCTGAATGCAGCCTAAAGAGAACATGAAGCCCCGTGCAGAAGTCACAAAATCCGCGCCCGCCGCCAGCGCCCAGGCCACATCGCCCGGATTGACCAGCTTGCCGCTGGAGATGAGGCGAATGCGCTCCTTGAAACCATACTCGTCGCGCAGATTGCACACCATCGGCAGCGCCTCGCGCACGGACATGCCCACGAGGTCAATCAGCGGCATGGGCGCCGCCCCGGTGCCACCTTCGCCTCCGTCGATGGTGATGAAATCCGGCACATCATCGGGACGTGCGGCGAAGTTCAGGAACATCTCGCGCAGGGCGACTTCGGAGCCTGCGACGGTTTTGATGCCAACGGGTTTGCCCGTGATCTCACGGACCCGCGCCACCATATCCAAGAGTTCGTCGTAATTTGCGATATCAAGGTGACGATTGGGGGAAATGCTCGCTTCGCCCTCGGTGATGCCACGAATTTCGGCGATTTCGGCATTGACCTTGGCCGCTGGCAAGATGCCCCCCTTGCCGGGCTTGGCGCCCTGCGCGAGCTTCAGTTCAAACATCCTCACCTGCGGGATCTCGGAGATTTCCTTCAAGCGCGTATCGCTGAGATTGCCCGCCGCATCGCGAACCCCGTATTTGGCGGTGCCTATCTGAAAAACAATGTCGCAGCCCCCATCAAGGTGAAACGGGCTGAGCCCCCCCTCGCCCGTATTGAGCCAGACGCCTGCCTCGCGCGCGCCACGACTGAGGGCCGTCACAGCCGGGCGCGACAAGGCCCCGTAGCTCATGCCCGAGATATTGAAGAACGATGGTGCATTATAAGGGACGCGCGCGGTGGGGCCGATCAGCATCGGCTCGGTCGAGGCGGATTGATCGTCCAGCGGCGGAAAGGGCGCGTTCACAAAGATCGGCGTGCCCGGCACGGATGTGTTGCGGGTGGAGCCGAAGGCAACCGTATTTGTCACCCCGGCACAGGCGCGCGCGATCCATTCCCGCTGCGCCCGGTTGAAGGGCAGCTCCTCACGGTCCATCGCAAAGAAGTACTGACGGAAGAACTCGCCCAAAGTGCTGAACAGATGGCGAAAGCGCCCAAGGACCGGATAGTTGCGCCGAATGGCATCCTGCGTCTGCGTTCGATCAGAAATGAACATCACAAGCCCGACGAGGCCAAACACGCCGATCAAGCAGATAAACACCACCGCGAGGATCGACACCGCATTCATCGCAAAACCCATCGCACTTCCTTTCCGTACTCAAATTGCGTGGCCCATTTGGACCTGGCTGCACTCAGCTATAACACGTTGATCGATGTCAGGCGGATGACGTTTGCCGCACCGCCGATCACGAGAACTCATATTTGCAAAAAAGGGTCGCCCCGCAGGGCGACCCATGATGATTCTATAAGGGCGATCAGTGCACCACGGCATCATCCGGTCTCGGCCGGTCAGAGCTTCCGACACGATCCCCGATCACCAGACCCTCAGCGCCTGCGGAAACAGGAACGGTTTCACCATCCTTGATGTCTCCAGCCAACAAGGCCTCGGCCAGCGGGTTCTGCAAGGCACGCTGAATCACGCGCTTGAGCGGACGCGCACCGAACACAGGGTCATAGCCCTCATCCGCGAGCCATGTCTTGGCACCGTCATCCAGCTCCAGCGTGATCTTGCGCTGTGCCAAACGTTTGGCCAGACGCCGCAATTGGATTTCGACGATACCGTCCATGTCCTGCCGCGCGAGGCGATCAAAGATTACGGTCTCATCGAGACGGTTCAGGAATTCGGGCCGGAAATGCGCCCGCACCGCGTCCATCACGTCGCGCTTGGCATCCGCCGCATCCGCACCATCCGGCAGCTGGCTCAACGCTTGTGCACCGAGGTTCGACGTCAGGATAATCAGCGTCTGCTTGAAATCCACGGTCCGACCCTGACCATCCGTCAGCATCCCATCGTCAAGCACCTGCAAGAGCACGTTGAACACATCTGGATGCGCTTTTTCGACCTCGTCGAACAGCACCACCTGATAGGGTCTGCGCCGCACGGCCTCCGTCAGCACGCCGCCTTCGTCGTAACCGACATAGCCCGGAGGGGCACCGATCAGACGTGCGACCGCGTGTTTCTCCATGAACTCCGACATATCGATGCGCACCATGGCGCTGTCATCGTCAAAGAGGAACTCGGCGACGGCCTTGGTGAGCTCTGTTTTCCCCACGCCGGTCGGCCCGAGGAACAGGAACGACCCCAGCGGACGATTCTCATCATTGAGCCCCGCGCGCGCCCGGCGCACCGCGTTTGCCACAGCCGTCACGGCGGCGTTCTGGCCGATGACGCGCTTGTGCAGACCATCTTCCATCCGCAAGAGCTTCTCACGCTCGCCCTCCAGCATCTTGGAGGTCGGGATACCGGTCCAGCGTTCAACCACGGCTGCGATCTGTTCTGGCCGCACCGCTTCCTCGACCATCAGGCCCTGCTCTTCTTTCTGCTCCGCTTCCGAGAGCTGCTTTTCCAACCCCGGAATGACGCCATAAGAGAGCTCACCCGCCTTGGCGAGGTTGCCTTCGCGCTTGGCGATGTCCAGTTCCGCACGAGCGCGATCCAACTGCTCTTTCAGATCACGCGCCGAGGCGAGCTTGTCGCGTTCGGCCTGCCATTGCGCCGTCATCTCGCTGGATCGCTCCTGAAGATCCGCCAGTTCCTTCTGGAGGTGGTCCAGACGGTCCTTCGACGCCGCGTCATCCTCCAGCTTCAGCGCCTCTTCCTCGATCTGCATTTGCAGAATCTGACGGTCAAGCGCATCCAATTCTTCGGGCTTGGAGTCCACCTCCATGCGCAGACGTGATGCTGCCTCATCCACAAGGTCGATCGCCTTGTCGGGCAGGAATCGGTCGGTGATGTAGCGGTTTGACAGCGTCGCCGCAGATACCAGCGCCGCATCCGCGATGCGCACACCGTGGTGCAACTCGTATTTTTCCTTGATCCCGCGCAGGATGGAGATCGTGTCTTCCATCGTTGGCTCGGTCACCATCACGGGCTGGAAGCGGCGCGCAAGGGCTGCGTCCTTTTCCACGTACTTGCGGTATTCGTCGAGCGTGGTCGCACCGATACAGTGCAATTCTCCCCGCGCCAGCGCCGGTTTGATGAGGTTTGCCGCATCCATCGCGCCATCGGATTTACCCGCGCCCACAAGCGTGTGCATCTCGTCGATGAACAGGATGATTTCACCCGCCGCATCAGTGACTTCGTTGAGAATCCCCTTGAGGCGCTCCTCGAACTCGCCGCGATACTTCGCACCCGCAATGAGCGCGCCCATATCGAGCGCCAGCAGGCGTTTGTCCTTGAGGCTCTCCGGCACGTCGCCGTTTACGATGCGCAGGGCCATGCCTTCGGCAATCGCGGTTTTACCCACGCCCGGCTCACCAATCATGACCGGGTTGTTCTTGGTTCGACGCGACAGCACCTGCATGGCGCGGCGGATTTCGTCGTCGCGGCCAATAATCGGGTCGATCTTGCCTTCGCGTGCGCGCTCCGTCAGGTCGAGTGTGTATTTCTTCAGCGCCTCATAGGTATCTTCGGCCGTCGCCGTGTCTGCGGTACGGCCTTTACGCACATCGTTGATCGCCTCATTCAGCTTTTGCGCAGACACACCACCTGCATCCAATGCCTCTTTGGCCTTGGATTTCACCAGTGCCAGTGCTGTCAGCAGACGTTCGACGGGGATAAAACTGTCGCCCGCTTTTTCAGCGACCTTGCCAGCTTCATCCAGAACCTTGGCGGTCTGCCCATCCAGATAAATCTGGCCAGCGTCCCCTGAGACTTTTGGCAACTTGCCAATGGCGGTTTCCACGGCCTCGCTGACGCGCGCCATGTTCCCACCTGCATGGGTAATCAGGTTCGCGGCCATGCCCTGGTCGTCATCCAGCAATGCCTTGAGAATATGTTCCGGCGTCAGCCGTTGGTGACCCTCGCGCAATGCAATAGTCTGGGCAGCCTGCACAAAACCGCGCGCCCGTTCAGTGAACTTGTTCAAGTCCATCTTCTTCTCCTCTTCATAAGCGCCCCTCGCATGACCCCGCCCGCTTAGCAGCACAGGATCGGTGTGGGCCTCGGATAAAGATGTGGGCATTTGCGCCCCATCTTCAAGTCCCTCAGTACCACATCAGAAGTTGACGAACCTTGACCCTAATCAAGCATCGCAAAAAGCCGCCATGCACCCTTTTCGAGACAGGCCGGAGGCAGTAGGAAGGCGCGACCCAGCGCAGCAAACCGGAGTATCCAAAATGAACAGCCCCCTCGCCGATGACCGCCTGATCGTTGCCATGGATGTTCCAAATGCCATTGCTGGCTTAAAGCTGGCAGAGCAACTCGGCGATGCAGTCTCATTCTATAAGATCGGGTTGGGCATGTTGACCGGTGGCGGCCTCGCGCTGGCCAATGAGTTGAAACAGGAACTCGGCAAGAAGATCTTCCTCGACATGAAGCTCTTTGACATTGGTGCCACCGTGGAAAACGCTGTGCGGGGCATTGCCCAGTTCGACCTCGATTTCCTCACGGTGCATGGGGATCCTTACGTGGTCAGCGCCGCCAAAGAGGGCGCCGCGGCCAAGGACCTGAAAATCCTCGCCGTGACCATCCTCACCTCGCTGGATCGCGAGGACCTTGACGGGGCGTTGATTAAATCCGGCGCGATCAAGGATCTGGTGCAGGAACGCGCAGGCAATGCCTTGGCCGCCGGTGCGGATGGCGTAATCGCAAGCCCGCAAGAGGCCGCCTTGATCCGCGCTCTGCCCGAAGCCGAGGGCAAACTGATCGTGACACCGGGTGTGCGACCGGTTGGGGCCGATCTGGGCGATCAAAAACGTGTCACGACACCAGCGCAAGCGCTGGCATCCGGCGTCGACCACATCGTGGTTGGCCGACCGATCTGGCAGGCCGAAGCGCCGCGCCTCGCAGCCGAAGCCATCGTCAAAGAAATGAACAGCCCGCAAGCACAGACCCCAAATCAGGGCTGACGGGCGCTGTTCACCCTCAATCCGTGGGCGTGCCTAAAAAACAAGCGCAAATGAAACGCACGGGTGTGTCTCGCTCTCTAGCGTAAACCCAACGTGTTATCTTGCAGCAACCCGTAGCGATCAAAGAACAAATCGAGCGCATATGAGGCTCGATTTGAAATATTGAATGCATGCTCCGTGACATTGAAAGCACAGGGCACACCGTTAAATCCCCCCATACATGCCCTCAACCTTTGCGAAACTGGCCCAAATGGTCGATTCTGGGGTTGAGACACTCCCCTGACGTTTACCTCTTCCTGAGAAACGTCACCTTCCCCCGCCAATTGTGCGGGGGCTTTCTTTTGAAAACGCTGAATTTAGCAGCCAATCCTCTTTGAGGAAGCTGCCTGTCCTCCCATCAATCGTTGAGACCTCCACGGCAACTTTGCAGGTAATCTTGCAACCGCACCTTGAATCTCGGGATGCCCAAGGGGTGCGCCGCATACTCATCCGGGTTCATCAAATCCCAGCGCTGGCCCTCATCGCCAAAGCGGATGTCATCGACGCTGCGCGCTGAGATCTCGGCGGCAAAGAACCATGTGGCGCCATCAGGTCGCGGGTAACGGCGGCTGTAGTGAATGGCGGCTTTGGGCACGATCAGCCCCACTTCTTCGCGGGTTTCACGCAATGCACAGGCCTGCGCTGTCTCGTCGCCTTCGCGCCCGCCGCCGGGGAAATCCCAGTAACCGGGAAAGGGGATATCCGCCTTCTGGTCTCGCAGAATCACCAACAGCCGTGGCCCGAGAAACAGCAGCAGTTTCGCTCCCTTAAAGCTCATGATACAATCCAACTCTGCGCCGATGCGCCTGTTTGCAATGCCTGCACGCTAACGGGAATGACATCGGTGCACACCCCCGTTTTTGCCTTGCCCGAGCACATCATGCCTGCCCTATGTCGCGACTGCCTGCATTGTTTCAATCCCGGCACGCAGCCACGCGGCCCGCAACGCTGCCCATCGTGTCGCAGCCCTCGTATCAAGCAGCATGACGAACTTTTCACACTCTCTATCGCGCATATGGATTGTGATGCGTTTTATGCAAGTGTTGAAAAACGCGACAACCCTGAGTTGGCCGACAAACCAGTGATCATTGGCGGTGGCCATCGCGGCGTTGTGTCTACTGCGTGCTACGTGGCGCGCATTCGTGGTGTGCGTTCGGCGATGCCGATGTTTCAGGCGCTCAAGCTCTGCCCCGATGCGGTGGTGATTAAACCGCGTATGGAGGCGTATGCAGAAACCAGCCGCGCCATTCGCGCGATGATGGATGAACTCACTCCCGAGGTGGAGCCGCTCTCGCTAGATGAGGCATTTATGGATCTCTCCGGCACCGAGCGCCTGCATGGTGCCCCGCCCGCAGTGATGCTGGCACGCCTTGTGAAGCGCATGAAAGACGAACTGGGCGTCACAGGCTCTATTGGCCTCAGCCACAACAAATTCCTCGCCAAAGTCGCGTCTGACTTAGATAAGCCGCGCGGTTTCTCAGTGATAGGCGAAGCTGAAACAGCCGAATTTCTGCATGATAAACCTGTGCGCCTGATCTGGGGCATTGGCCCTGCTGCACAGGCGTCCCTTGAAAAAGCGGGCATCCGCGCGTTCTCCGACCTCTTGCGCTGGGATCGGCGCGACTTGAACGACAGATTCGGCAGCATGGGTGATCGGCTGTGGCATTTGGCGCGCGGAGAGGACCGCCGCAAGGTGTCTGCCCGCAATCCTGTCAAATCGATTTCGAAAGAGACGACCTTCTTTTCGGACACCATGCATATTGAAGTCTTGGACGGGCATCTGTGGCGATTGGCCGAGCAAGTCTCAGACCGGGCCAAGGCAAAAGGGCTGGCGGGACGGGTGGTGACGCTCAAACTGAAGCGCGCGAACCACTCCACCCTCACACGGCGGCAATCGCTTCACAGCCCCACACAATTTGCCGACCAGATCTACCGCACCGCGCGGCATTTGCTGGACCAGACCGTGAGTCAGGGGCCGTTTCGTCTGCTGGGGTGTGGCATCAGTGACCTGGTCCCCGAGACCGAAGCCGATACCACCGATGATCTGTTGGACCCCAATGCCGCCAAACGGGCCAGCGCAGAACGCGCCGCCGATGAGATTCGCAAACGCTTTGGCAAAGAGGCGATTCTGAAAGGGCGCGCCCTTCGCTAAGGCCTGAGCCTACTCGGCCGCCATCGGCTTTTGATCCTTGCGCAAACCAGATATCCGCTGCAACGCCTGCGTGAGACGCGCGCGGATCGCCTCAAATTCGGCGTTAGGCGCGATATTGGCCTCATCCATATAAAGAGAGCGGTCGATCTCGACCTGAATCGCATGCTGTTGCCGAAATGGGCGACCATAGGTTTGGGTGATATAGGCCCCCGCAAAGGGGCTGTTGCGCGCGACGCGAAATCCAGCCTCGGCAAACGCAGCTTCAATCTCATCGACGATGGAACCATCCGCCGCTGCGCCAAAGCGATCTCCCAGCACAATCTCGGGTCGCTTTTCACGCTGGGGCGAACAGTTTTCGATGGCCTCATGGGGCATTGAATGACAATCGATCAAAATCGCCTCGCCAAAGCGGGTGTGGGCTGCATTCAACAACCGCTGCAAGGCCGTATGATACGGGAACCAATAGTCATCGATTCGCATACGCGCCTCCTGCATGGTGATTTTGCCGCTATAAATCGCACGTCCATTCGACACCACGCGAGGAATCACACCCAATCCGGAGGCCACACGGGGATTCTGTCCGCGCCTGCGTGCACCTTCAATCAGGGCAGGATCGAGTTCCTCTGAGGAGCGGTTGAGGTCCACATAGGCCCGCGGCATTTTTGCTGCCAGCAATGGCATGCCCAACCGAGGCGCTGCCGCGAACAGTAGATCAACAAAGGCATCCTCACTGCTGCGCAGCCGTTTTGCATCCAGAACCGACTGAGAAACAAAGGTTTTTGGGTAATTTGATCCGCTATGAGGAGACGCAATCACCACTGGTGACTGCCAGCCTTGCGGCATCTCAATAGAATATGCCTGACCTGACATGCCAGCTCCGCCTTCCCGCCTGAGATTCCCAGCATAGAGTTTATATTTCTGTGGCAAAAGCTCTTGCGCCCACAATCGACTCCTTTTATAGACCCCTTCACCGACGCGAAGCGATGCGCCACTCGGCGCAGCGAAATTCGTTTTGAGTTGGTATCATGGGCGGTTAGCTCAGCGGTAGAGCACTTCGTTGACATCGAAGGGGTCACAAGTTCGATCCTTGTACCGCCCACCATGATTTCGCTGTTTTGAACTTCGGTTCAGGACGCCCCGCTAACCCAGGCGCTGGTTCGCGCCGCAGAAAAGGAGAGAGACCATGAAGGTCAAGAACTCGCTCCGCTCGCTGAAGAACCGGCACCGTGACTGCCGGGTTGTGCGTCGCAAGGGCCGCGTTTACGTCATCAACAAGACGCAGCGCAAGTTCAAAGCACGCCAAGGCTGAGCACTTAGCATCAGATGCCTCTTTGCAGGCTCCGAAAAGCCGCATCTCCGGATGCGGTTTTTTGTTTTTTGGGCCTAGCGTATTCAACAAATGCCCCTGCCCCTCGAAACCGCCGATGTCATCGGCTGTGTCGGCATGTCGCGGGTGTCGAATAACTTTTCTGACAGAATTAATCGGTTACCCCTTACATTTGGTCTTCAATATAGTAATTGACTAAACAACTTGGGAATTGGCCGACGAGGCATGACCCAGGGACTAGCGACATTCACGAGGATGGAAATCACATGAAAACCAAAGTCTTCACTACTGTAATCGCCGCGAGCCTTGCCACCACTGCCGTTGCTGACGGTGTGGTCAACCTATACTCGTCCCGCCACTACGACACCGATGAGCGCCTCTACTCTGATTTTGAGGAAGCCACAGGTATCACCATCAATCGCATCGAAGGCAAAGCGGACGAACTGATCGCCCGAATCAAGGCCGAAGGCGCAAACTCCCCTGCAGACGTGCTGATCACCGTCGACACCTCCCGCCTTGAGCGCGCGAAGGATGCAGGTGTTCTGCAGTCCATCGACAGCAAGATTCTCGAAGAGCGCATCCCCGCCAACCTGCAAGACAGCGACAACCAGTGGTTCGGCTTCTCGCAGCGCGCGCGCATCGTGTTTTATGACAAAGCAGACGTGACCAACCCGCCCGCAACCTACATGGATCTGGCGAAGCCCGAATACAAAGGTATGGTCTGCCACCGTTCGTCCTCCAACGTCTATTCGCAGACGCTGCTGTCCGCGATCATTGAGAACCACGGCGAAGAAGAAGCCCGTAAATGGGCAGAAGGCATCGTCGCGAACTTTGCCCGTGACCCACAGGGTGGTGACACCGACCAGCTGCGCGGCCTGATCTCCGGCGAATGCGATGTGTCGATCGCCAACACCTACTATTTCGCCCGTGCCCTGCGCAAAGACGTCAAAGGTCTCTCCGCTGACATCGAAAAAATCGGCGTGGTCTTCCCGGCACAAGACGCGGAAGGCGCGCATATGAACCTTTCGGGCGCGGGTGTCGCAGCAAACGCCCCGAACCGTGAAAATGCAATCAAGTTCCTCGAGTATCTCGCGTCCGATCAGGCACAGCAGTACTTCTCGGGCGGCAACGATGAATTCCCGGCCGTTCCGGGCGTCAGCAAGTCTGAAAGCGTGGCAAAACTCGGCGAGTTCAAAGCGGATGATGTCGACCTGTCCAAGGTGGCCAAGAACGTCCCGACCGCACAGAAGATCTTTAACGAGGTTGGCTGGGAGTAATTCTCTCAGGCACTCGACCAGAGGGGGCGCAGTCTTGGCTGCGCCCTTTTTCTTTGCGCTCAATCCCTTGGCAGGGGGCTAAACAGCCTTCGAGACCACCAGAGATTCGTCACGGTTTCACGGATTTTCAAAACTGGAGCCGCCAAAACATGCGCAAAACAGCATAACAAAAAATTGAACCGTCGCACAATTCTCGTGCAAAATCAGAGGCCAAGCCTCGCGTGGGTATACCTGGTAGGTATCCCGCCCAAGGTTTGTCTGGACCGGTCACTTCCCACGACCTATAGAGTTGCGCCAAGCAAGACGAAGAGTTTGCAATCTCACACAATGGGGAGCTCGGCTGACATGCCGTTTGCGTTGCATTTTATGCGCGAGGGCACGGCCTGATGCGCATTCCGGTTACAATCATCAGCGGATATCTCGGCGCGGGAAAAACCACGCTGATCAACTCCCTTCTTGGTGAAGACCACGGGCTGCGCCTGTCGGTCCTGATCAACGACTTTGGCAGTATCAACATCGACGCCGCGCTGATCGCGGATGAAAGCGTCGATAGCGTCGCTCTCACCAATGGATGCGTCTGCTGTTCGCTCGGGGATGATCTCGCGGTGAGCGTCAATGACGTGCTGTCCCGCACACCGCAGCCAGATCACATCCTGATCGAGGCAAGCGGCATTGCTGAACCCGTGACCATTGCCAATGCGCTGTTGAGTGACAGCCGCCTGAGCTATGCGGGCATCGTGACGGTTGTGGACGGATCAAACTTCGCCGCACTGATGGATGACCCGCTGCTCAAGCCGCAAGTGTCGCAGCAAATCCGGGCGGCTGATCTGGTCTTGATCAGCAAGCAGGATGAGGCCCCGAACGATACTTTGGTTGCTGAACTGAGCGCGTTGGGTGCCCGCACACCAACCCGCACCGCTGACATTGAATTGTCGCGTCTGCTGTTTGACATCACCCCGCTGCCGCGCGGTAAAAGCCTCGTTTCGCATCCGGGATATGTAAGCTGGCAGCACCGCAGCACCGAAATCATCGACCGTCGCGCATTGGGCGATAAACTCGCCGAACGGCCTGAGGGGCTGTATCGGATGAAGGGGTTTGTGCTGACCTCTGGCGGTGCCTATGAGCTTCATATTGTGGGACGCCATGTCGAAGCCCGCCGCTGCGATGCAGAGGAGACGGTGCTGGTTGCGCTTGGACCGGCGCAACGGGTCAGCCACGCCCAAATTGAGGCTTGGTGGGCCGGTCGCTGAGGCTCCGCTCAGCTGCGGCGACGAACCTGACGGCAAACCAAGATCACCGGCAACAGACCGACAGCCATAATCACGAGGGACGGCACCGCAGCCCCCTCGAGCCGTTCATCCGCGGCCAGTCTATGCGCCTGCACCGCAAGGGTGTCGAAATTGAACGGGCGCATAATCAAGGTTGCTGGCAGTTCTTTCATCACGTCGACAAAGACAATCAACAACGCAGTCAGCAGGCTTGGTGTCAGGATCGGCAGGTGAACGCGGCGCAGCATGCCCAGCGGGCTTTGCCCGAGCGAGCGCGCGGCGGCGTCCATATTGGCATGTACCGTGGCCTGCCCGCCCTCATACGCACCAAGCGCCGCCGCCATAAACCGCACCATATACGCGACCACCAAGAGCCAGATTGACCCCGTCACCAGCAACCCGGTGCGCAGACCAAAATTGGCCTGCATCCATGCATCCAGAGCATTGTCGAATGCGGCGAAGGGCACCATCAGACCTACCGCAATCACGCCACCCGGCACGGCATAGCCAAGGCGAGAGATATTCGCCGCTGTGCTCGACACCCGCCCCGGCTGCAAACGCTGATAGAACCCAAGGCTCACAGCCGCGAGCAATGTCACAAGCGCGGCCGTGCTGGCGAGCGTCAGAGAGTTGGTGACAAACGCTATATAGCGACGGCTCAGAAGGTTCTGCTCAGAGTTCAGCCCCATCAATGTGAGGCTCACCAGCGGTACAAGAAACCCAAACACCACCGGCAGCGCACAGAGGATTATCGCCCCGGTGGCCTTCGTGCCCGATAGTGTCGCAGGTGGCAGTGCAGCCTGCTGCTTGCCCGCGTGATGATAGCGCGCACGCCCCCGGCTAAGTCGCTCTGCCACCGCAAGCATCAATGCAAAACCGAGAAGGCACAGCGCCAGTTGCGCAGCCCCCGCACGATCCGCGAGGGAAAACCAGCTTGTGTAGATACCGGTGGCAAAGGTCTGCACGCCAAAATAGGCGACCGTCCCGTAATCTGCGATGGTTTCCATCACCGTTAGTAAAACGCCCGATGCCACAGCGGGCCGCGCCATCGGCAGGCTGACACGCCAAAACGCGCGCCAAGAGCTGTCCCCCAGTGCGCGCGCTGCCAAGAACGCAGAGGAGCTTTGTTGCAGGAATGCGGCGCGCGCCAGCAAGTAGACGTAAGGGTAAAGGACCAGAACCAACATCAGCGCGGCCCCGCCAAGCGACCGGATTTCCGGGAACCAATAGTCACGCGGTCCCCAGCCTGTCACCTCGCGCAATGTGGTCTGCACAACGCCGGGATGATCCAGCAAAAAGGTATAGCCATAGGCCAGAACATAAGCTGGAAACGCCAGCGGCAGCACCAAGGCCACCTCAAAGAACCGCACCCCCGGAAAGCGGGTCATCGTCACCAGCCATGCGGCCCCTACCCCGATGGAGAATGTGCCCAGCGACACCAGCAACACCAGATAGATCGTCGTGCGCGCATATCGCGGCAGCACGGTCTGCCCGAGGTGAGTGATGGTATCCACACCACCTGTCATCGCGGCGATCGCAACGGCGGCCATCGGCAGCAAACAGGCAAGAGCGACACACCACGCCACCACCTGAAACCTGCGCGCGCCTTTGACGCGGGCAGAGGGTCTGCGACGGGTCACTGGCACTTGGGTTTGGCTTGCTTGCGTCATTCATCCTGCCTTCAAACAGAGTCGGCCCTGTTTCAAGCATTTTTGTCGGAAATTCCAGCGCGAAACCGCCGCTGCGACGGCATGTCGGCAGCGGCGGCTCCTATCGCTGTACCAGAGAAACCTCGTCAGTCGTAGCTGCGCTGGTCCTCGATCACCAAGCCATCTTTGGGCAGCGTACCCGGTGCCACAATGTCCACGCTGCCCTTGAGCTTCAGCACGTCCACGACGGATCGGGCAAAGGTGATCTCATCGCCGCCATTGGCCTCGATGCGAACAGTCATTACATCCATCTCGCCACTGCGCGATGCGACCACGCGGGCTTTGACGATCTCGTCGTGTTTGTCGACCAGTGCGGCCACCTGCTCGGGGCGCACAAACATCCCCTTGATCTTGGTGGTCTGGTCCGCGCGGCCCATCCACCCCTTGATGCGCATATTGGTGCGACCACAGGGGCTCTGACCGGGCATGACTGCGCTCATATCGCCGGTGGCAAAACGGATCAGTGGATAGTCCCGGTTCAGCGTCGTGACCACAACTTCGCCCACCTCGCCCGGTGCAACCGGGGTGCCGGTGCCGGGGGTGACGATTTCGACGATCACCTGTTCATCGACGATCATGCCCTCCATGGCGGCGCTCTCATAGGCGATATTGCCCAGATCCGCCGTGGCATAGCATTGCAGGCAAGAAATGCCGCGATCCGCATAGTCCTGACGCAGGCTCGGGAACAATGCGCCGCCCCCAACCGCCGCCTTCTTGAAGCCCAGCTCGACGCCCATGGCCTCCGCCTTATCCAGGATCACCTTGAGGTAATCGGGCGTTCCGGCATAGGTGGTCGCGCCCACGTCGCGCGCCGCAGTGACCTGCAATTCCGTCTGACCCGTACCAGCAGGCAGAACAGAAGCTCCCACAGTCCGGGCACCATTTTCAAAGATCATCCCAGCCGGGGTCAGGTGATAGCCAAAGCAGTTTTGCACCACATCTCCGGGCCCCACGCCCGCCGCATGCAGAAAACGCCCCATGCGCCACCAGTCATGATCCACGCCACCGGGTTCGTAAATCGGCCCCGGAGATTGGAAGATATGGGCAAAACCATGTGCGGGTTTTACGGTAAACCCACCAAAGGGCGGCTGTGCGGCCTGCGCCGCGCTCAAATCCGCTTTGCGCAAAACGGGCAATGATGCCAGCGCCTCCACTGAGGTGATCTTTGCCGGGTCTACATCCGCGAGCAGGGCGGCAAAACCACGAGCGGATTTGGCCCGTGCGATCTGTTCCGGCAAAAGCGTCGCCAGATCTGCGGCGCGTTCTTCGGCACTGCGGGTTTCCAGTTTGTCAAAAAAGGTCATCTCGTCCCTCCCCGCCTTAGCTCAACCACCTTTTGCGACGGCGATAGGAACGCACATCGCGGAAACTCTTGCGGCCTTCTTCGGACATACCAAGATAAAATTCTTTTACATCAGGGTTCTCACGCAAATCCGCTGCAGGGCCGTCCATCACCACGCGCCCGGATTCCAGAATGTAACCATAGTGGGCATAGCGCAATGCCACGTTAGTATTCTGCTCAGCCAACAAGAAGGTCACGCCTTCGTTTTCATTGATGGATTTCACAATCTCAAATATCTGCTCCACCAACTGTGGTGCCAGACCCATGGAGGGCTCATCCAGCAGGATCGTCTCCGGGCGGCTCATCAGGGCGCGCCCCATGGCCACCATCTGCTGCTCCCCACCGGAGGTGTAGCCAGCCTGGCTTTTGCGACGTTCCTTCAGGCGCGGAAAGTAGGTGTAGACCATCTCAAGATCTTCTTGGATCTTGGCGTTGCTATCGCCGCGTGTATAGGCACCCGTCAGGAGGTTCTCCTCGACTGTCAGATGCTCAAAGCAATGGCGGCCTTCCATCACCTGAATAACGCCGGTCTTTACCAGCTCTGCGGGATCCTGTTCGTGGACATCCTTACCACGATAGCGCACGGAGCCTTTGGTCACCTCGCCGCGTTCGGAATGAAGCAGGTTGGAAATCGCCTTTAGTGTCGTGGTCTTGCCCGCCCCATTGCCACCCAGCAATGCGGTGATGCCGCCTTTGGGCACATTCAGGCTGACACCTTTCAGCACAAGGATCACGTGATTGTAGATCACCTCGATATTGTTGACCTCAAGCAGTGTTTCCGCCTGCACGTCTGTGGAGTTGGCCGCATCCAGCATCTCGACAGCTATCCTTTCGCCAGCGTCCGCTCGGGACGGATCAGATGTGGTCGATTCCGCCACATCGGGTAAATCTCTTGATCCGCGCCGGAGCTGAAGCCCCGGCGCGAGATATGCTTAGTTGCAGCGCTCTTCGATGTCGTTCTCAGCCGCGTAGGATGCAGAATCCTCTGCCACCAACGTGCCGATCACCTCGCGGTCCGTCGGGTTAAAGCCCGAGATCAGAGACCACGTCTGCGTGTCGGCGTCCCACTGGGTCACACCCACCAGACCGGGGCCACCGTGGTTTTCACAGCTGACGTTGAAGGCCGGACCAAAGTTCGCCATGCCAAGGGCGTCCATCTTCTCGGCTGTGATGGAGAGCGCTTCCATCCCGTCGCGCATCATGGACGCGTCGATCTCGGCGGTGCCGTGGATTTCCTGCGCGGTTTTGGCAGCTTCGACCGCCAGCATCGCTGCATACATACCGCGGTTATAGGCAACCTTGCCAACCTGATCGCCAGCACCTGCCGCGAGACCTTTGTCGACGACATATTTGCGCATGTCATCAAACACCGGGAAGTCATCGCCCACGTTGTGGAAGGTCACAGCCTTGTAGCCATCTGCCTTGGCCCCTGCGGGGATCACATCGTGATCCGAACCAGACCACCAGACGCCGATGAAGTTTTCCATCGGGAAGCGGATGTTGGCGGCTTCTTGAATAGCCACCTGGTTCATCACACCCCAACCCCACATCACGACGTAATCGGGGCGATCACGACGGATCTGCAACCACTGCGATTTCTGCTCTTGGCCCGGATGGTCAACCGGCAGCAAGCTCAACTCAAAACCGTGCTTTTTGCCCAGTTCTTCCAGCGTGCGGATCGGTTCCTTGCCATACGCAGAATTGTGATAGACCAGCGCAATTTTCTTGCCGTTGAGGTCGCCTGCGTTTTTTTCCAGCAGGTGATTGATCACACCGGACGCGCCGTCCCAATAGTTGGCCGGATAGTTGAAGACGTTGGAGAACACCTTGCCGTTGGCGGCAGAGGTGCGACCGTAGCCCATGGTGTGAAGCGGGATGCCATCTGCGGTCACTTTTGGGATCAGCTGGTAGGTGATCCCGGTGGAGAGCGGTTGATAAATCAGCGCGCCTTCACCCTTGGTGGATTCATAGCATTCCACACCTTTTTCGGTGTTGTAGCCAGTTTCACATTCGATCACGCGCGCCTTGACGCCCCCGATGCCACCGTCGCGCTCATTCACAAGGGTGAAATAGTCGTTATAGCCATCAGAGAACGGAATGCCGCCCGCTGCATAGGGGCCGGTGCGGTAGCTCAGATCCGGGAAGACCAGATCGGCCATTGCGGGGCTTGCTGCAATCAGCGCACTCAGCGCCACGCTCGTCAGTTTCAGTTTCATCGGGTGTCATCCTCCCTGAATTTTTCCGATGTTTTTGTAGTTCGGGGCCGACCTCCTCTTGCCGCCCCCGGCGAATGTCTTGTGATCCTGCTCGCTAGTGCGGGAACGGCCAGAGACGCAGTTTTTCTTTGGCAACGCGCCACAGTTGCGCAAGGCCATGCGGCTCAAGGATCAGGAACGTGATGATCAGCGCGCCGACAATCACCAGCTGGAAATGCGCCACGATATCTGTGGGCCAGCCCAGCCAGTCGACGCCCACAACCTTGAGGATCACCGGCAGAAGCACCAGAAATGCCGCCCCCGCAAAGGAGCCAAAGATCGACCCCAACCCGCCGATGATGACCATGAACAGAACAAGGAACGATTTGTTGATGCCAAAGGCCTCACCGACCTCGACCGCGCCGAGATAGACTGAGAAGAACAGCGCCCCGGAGATGCCGACAAAGAAGCCCGAGACCGCAAAGGCTGTCATTTTTGCCTTCAGGGGGTTCACGCCGATGATTTCAGCCGCAATGTCCATGTCGCGGATCGCCATCCACGTACGCCCTTGGGTGCCCCGTGTCAGATTGCGAGCCATAATGGCGCAGAAGGTCAGGAAAATCAGACAGAACATATAGGTCGCCCAAGCCGGTGCATTGGGGCCAGTGATGATAATGCCAAACACGTCCCGTTCCGGTGCGTTGATTTGGCCAGAGGCCGAGTAGTTGTAGAACCACGGCACCCGGTTGAAGAGCCAGACCAGGAAGAACTGAGCCGCTAAGGTTGCCACCGCAAGGTAAAAGCCCTTGATGCGCAAGCTGGGCAACCCAAACAGCACGCAGACCAGCCCGGTGATTCCCCCCGCCAGCAACACGTGGATGAACATGGACACCTCGGGAAAGGCCGTCATCAGCTTGTAGCAAGCGTAAGCGCCCACCGCCATGAAGCCCCCGGTGCCCAGCGAGACCTGCCCGCAGTAACCAACAAGGATGTTCAGCCCGATCGCCGCAATCGCGTAGATCAGGAAGGGCAACAAGATCGCATTGACCCAGTAGTCATTGACCAGAAACGGCACCACACCAAATGCCACGGCCAACACCGCATAATAGCGGTAGCGGTCGAATTTGATCGGAAAGGTCTGACTGTCCTCGACATAGGAGAGTTTGAAATCCCCGGCTTCACGGTAGAACATGGCTCAGAGGCTCCCTTCTTTGAATTTATCGTTCTGCATCAGACCTCTCCCCAGTTGGACTGTGCCTCATCCCGCTGACCGCGGGTCATGCGGTTAGAGGGTTTCGCGTAGCCTTTGCGCTCTGAGATCCGCACCAGTTTCAGATAGGCAAATAGGCCACCAAACAGACCCAGTGCCGCCAAGAGGGTTGCGACGGTGATCTGCCCGGTGGAGTACCCCTCGCCCGTCAGCGCGAGGTAGCCAAAGGCCCAGAACCCAGACCAGGCAATGACGTTCAGCACAGCGATCAGCTTGCTCATGACAGGGCCTCTCCGTTAACCATTTCGTCAGGTTTCCGCGTTTCGCCACATTTTGCCCCAATCTCACCAGCACGTTGCGCGTGGGAAAAGTGAGTGGGTGATATGACCGTAATGCTGGAGAGACTCCGGCAGCTGGATGCTGCACGGAAACGAGGTGACCTGACCGATGCGCAATATGCCGATGCCCGGTCAAAGCTTTTGTCGATGGTCGAAGATGCCGAGGTAGAACCCGCCGGACCGCGTGCGCGTGGCGCTGCTTCCGCGAAAGCGGCGCGTCCAAGGCCACGCCCGGCCGCCACGTCCTCCGCACGCCGCGCTGCACCGATGGTGGCTCCGCAGCCGGATCCTGCCGAGAGCCATGACATGTCGTTCTTCTGGGGGCTCATTCTCGTGGGGCTCTGCGCCGCAGGCTTGATGACCTTCCTCATCGGGCGGCTCATCGGGGATATCACCATCGCGTTGACGCTCGCGGTCACGGTCTTCGCCGCCGTTGTCATCGCCGCCTTCCAGCGGATGCAGAACTGAGTCTGCACACCGCCGGAGGGGGGGAGGATATGCGCCTCAAACCCGCTCAATGATCTTCTCGCCAAAGAGGCCCTGTGGGCGGAACACGAGGAAAATCAGCGCCAGAACATAGGCAAACCAGTTCTCGGTGGCACCGCCCACCATCGGGCCGATGAGGAACTCGAACAGTTTCTCGCCCACGCCGATGATCAGCCCGCCCACAATGGCACCGGGGATCGAGGTGAAACCACCCAGCATCAGCACTGGCAGGGCCTTGAGCGCGATCAGTGACAGCGAGAACTGCACGCCAGATTTTGTGCCCCACATGATGCCGGCAACCAGCGCGACAAATCCCGCGACCGACCAGACCAGCACCCAGATGAAGTTCAGCGAAATCCCCACCGACAGCGCCGCCTGGTGATCATCCGCGACCGCACGCATGGCCCGGCCTTGTTTTGTGTACTGGCTGAACAACACGAGGCCGGTCACCAAAAGCGCTGCAATAACCGTCGCCACGATATCGAGATTGTCGATAAAGAAACCGTAGCCGAAGATCCCAAAGGTCGTCTCGTCAATCCAGAGGTTGATCCCTTGTGGCAGGCCCACATCAAGCGTCTTGATCTCGGACCCCCACATCAGATCCGCCACACCTTCGAGGAAATAGGCAAGCCCGATCGTGGCCATAAAGAGGATGATCGGCTCTTGGCCCACGAGGTGTTTCATCACGAGGACCTGCACCAGCCACGCCAACAGAACCATCACCGCAACGGTCATCAGGATTGCCACGAATGAGGGAACCGTCCAGCCAAAATGGGTGATATGGCCGCCAAAGACCGCGTTGATCACATGCGAAAACGGCACCTGCCCCTGCATGATCCCCACCAGCGTCATGGCCGCAAACAGCGCCATCACGCCTTGGGCGTAGTTAAAGATGCCAGAGGCCTTGTAGATCAGCACGAAGCCCAGCGCGACCAGCGCATAGAGCACCCCGGCCATCAGCCCGTTCAGCGTCACTTCCATGGCAAAGATCAGTTGATCAGGCATGGTCCGCCTCCTTGTTCATTGCTGTTGCGCAGGCGATATCAGTCATGAGACACCCCCAGATAGGCGTCGATGACGTCCTGATTGTTGCGCACCTCATCCGGTGTGCCATCGCCAATCTTCTTGCCGTAATCCATCACCACCACCCGATCAGACAGGTCCATGACCACGCCCATATCGTGCTCAATCAGGGCAATGGTGGTGCCAAACTCGTCGTTCACATCGAGAATAAAGCGGGACATGTCCTCTTTTTCCTCGACATTCATGCCGGCCATCGGCTCGTCCAGCAGCAACAGCTTCGGCTCTGCCGCCAATGCGCGGGCCAGTTCGACGCGTTTCTTCAGACCATAGGGCAGACGCGCGACGGGGGTTTTGCGGATCGCCTGAATTTCAAGAAAGTCGATGATCTTTTCCACGACTTCGCGGTTCTCGACCTCTTCCTTTTCGGCGCGTCCTTTCCAGAAAGCCTGCTGGAACATGCCCGCCTTCATGTAGTTCAACCGGCCGGTCATCACGTTGTCGAGCACGCTCATACCATCAAATAGCGCGATATTCTGGAACGTGCGCGCAATCCCCTGCCGGGCCACCTCATAAGGCTTCATCGGCGGGCGTTTGGCGCCGTGGAACCAGACCTCGCCTTCCTGGGGCACATAGAACCCCGAGATGACGTTCAGCATGGAGGACTTGCCTGCCCCGTTCGGGCCGATGATCGCGCGGATTTCCCCTTCGCGGATGTCAAAAGAGATATCCTTGATCGCCACCACGCCGCCAAAGCGCAGGGTGATGTTCTTCATCTCCATAACCACGCCACCAATGGTGCGGCCATCCTCGGTCACATAGCTCTCAGCGGCATCAAGCATGGGCCACTCCTTTGGAATTTCGCGCCAGATGGGACGGCGGGCGGGGCGATGTGCAGCTTGCCTGCACGAGCGTCGTCAAAGCCGTCATTCCGCTGCCACCTGCTGCGCCATGGGGGATTGCACCTTCGCATCCACACAGGTCAGCGTCGCACTGATCGCGCCTTTGCGACCGTCTTCATAGGTGACCTCGGTCCGGGTCGAGATCTGCTCGGAGCCATCATAAAGCGCGGCAATAATGTCGGCGAATTTCTCCTCGACGATGCGACGGCGCACCTTGCGGGTCCGCGTCATCTCGCCATCATCGGCGTCCAGTTCCTTGTGCAGCACCACAAAGCGATGCACCTGACAGCCCGACAGCATCTCATCCTGCGCCACCGAGGCATTCACCGCCTCCACATGGTTCCGGATCGTCTCCAGCACGCGCGGATGACCGGCCAGCTCCTGATAGGAGGCATAGGCGATATTGTTGCGCTCTGCCCAGTTGCCTACCGCCGTAAGGTCGATGTTGATGAAGGCCACACAGCGGTCGCGGCCATTGCCAAACAACACCGCCTCCAGAATATCCGGATAGAACTTCAGCTTGTTTTCGACGTATTTCGGCGCAAACATCGCGCCGCTGGCCATTTTGCCAACATCCTTGGCCCGGTCGATGATCCGCAGATGGCCGGAGCTTTCCTCGATAAAGCCCGCATCACCTGTGGCGACCCACCCCTCGGCGTCCTTGGTCGAGGCGGTGGATTCCGCGTTCTTGTAATATTCGACAAACGTACCCGGCGAGCGGTAATGGATCTCACCTTTGTCGTCGATCTTGATCTCCACATCCGGCGCAGGCACGCCCACGGTATCGGCGCGCACTTCACCATCGGGCTGCACGGTGATGAACACCGTGGCCTCTGTCTGACCATAAAGCTGTTTGAGGTTGATCCCCAGCGAGCGGTAGAAATCAAAAATCTCCGGCCCGATCGCCTCCCCCGCCGTATAGCCGACACGGATACGGCCATAGCCAAGCGTATCTTTCAACGGCCCGTAGACCAGCAGATCACCCAGGCGATACTTCAGCCGGTCCATCATGCCGACGGGTTTACCATCCAGGATCAGACCACCCACTTTCTTGGCATGGGCCAAGAAGTGATGAAACATCTTCTGCTTCAGCTTGCCCGCGTCTTCCATGCGGATCATCACATTGGTCAGCTGACCCTCAAAAACGCGCGGCGGTGCAAAGAAATAGGTGGGACCGATCTCGCGCAGATCGGTCATCATGGTGTCTTCGCTCTCGGGACAATTTACGCAGAACCCGCACCAGTAGGACTGTCCCAGCGAAAAGATGAAATCCCCCACCCATGCCATCGGCAGATAGGACAGGATGTCTTCTTTTTCGGTGAGCTTGTCGAACATGCTCACGTTCTTGGCGCTCTCGACAACATTGCGATTGGAGAGCACCACGCCCTTGGGCCGCCCGGTGGTGCCCGAGGTATAAAGCATCACGCAGGTGGAATCGTAAGTGAGCTTGGCCTTGCGCGCCGCCAGATCGCCGCTGAATTCATCACGCGCGGCACGTCCTTGTTCCTGCACGTGGCTATATTGATGCAACTGGTGATGGTCGTATTTGCGCAGGCCCTTCGGGTCCACGTAGATCATATGTTTGAGGTTGGTCAGCTGGTCCTTGACCTCGATGACCTTGTCGACCTGCTCCTGATCGCCGGCGATTACATAGGCCGCACCGCAGTGATCCAGCACATAGGCCATCTCTTCGGCGCTGGAGTCCTGATAGACAGGCACCGGCACCGCGCCAACACTTTGCGCCGCAACCATCGACCAATAGAGCGAAGGCCGGTTGCGACCGATAATGGCGATAAAATCTCCCTCAGCCACGCCGAGGTTCAACAGACCCAGTGCAAGCGCCTCGATTTCCTCGGCGGTTTCCTTCCAGGTCCAGCTTTGCCAGATGCCAAACTCCTTTTCCCGGTAGGCCGGGCGATTGGCATGGACAGTTGCGTTTCTCTCCAGCAGAGCCGGAACAGACATAAGCTGCCCGGCGCCAGACGATGTCTGCGCAGCGGTCTGAGACACGTATTTACTCCTCCCATATCCGGTCCTCCCCGACCGGATTGATCGCTTCTCCCACAGGTGCGGCGTGCGATCCTTATGTCCGCATTAGGACTGCTCCTTTGTAACAAAGCAAGTTTTTCGCGATGATTTCTGAAACCTATCGAATTGTAACAAGGTCGCGAAAATGCGACGCTGCGGCTGAGCCGACCGGCGCAACAAGCCGCTTTGCCAATGCTGCGCAAGCTGCTAGCCCATACGTGGGGAGCTTAGATGAAACAGACGACTGCACAGCGAATGGCGATGATTGACGCCGGACTCAACCTGATTGCGCAGGCCATGTCGATCTATGACAGTGATTTGCGCCTCGCCGCCTGCAACCATCGTTTTCAGGAAATGTTCTCTCTGCCCCCCGAATTGATCAAGGTCGGTGCCACCTTCAGGGACACCATCCGCTTCATTGCGGAGCAGGGCGATTATGGCCCTATTGATGACATCGAGTCCTTCGTGCAACTGCGTGTCGATCAGGCCCGCGCCTTTGTGCCCCATTATGTCGAACGCCAGCGCGCCAATGGGCATGTGATTTCGATCGAGGGCGCGCCCCTGCCGCAGGGCGGCTGGGTGACCGTTTACACTGACATCACCCGTACCAAACGGGTCGAGGAATTGCTGCGCGCCCGGTCCGAGGAACTCTCGGATCAGGTGATGAGCTACACCGAGGAGCTTTCGGCCACCAACCGCAAGCTGGCCGCGACCATCACCACGCTGGAGGAAACCAAGCGTCAGCTCACCCAGACTGAGGCCCGCACGCGTCTGACCACCGAAATGATGCCAGCGCATATCGCCCATGTGGACCCAGAGGGATATTACACTTTCACCAACGGGCGTCTGAACAAGGTGTTTCCCGGGCGCCCCTCCGATATTCTTGGCGAACATATTGCCGACGCCTTGGGGCCAGCCGCATATGGCCGCATCGCCCCGCATCTGGACGCCGCCTATCAGGGCGAAAGCCCGGTGTTTGAGTTCACGGAGGATCACGACAGCCGCCGCCTGCGGGTGGCCTTTACGCCCGACAATGAGGGCGGCGTCTTTATCCTGTCGATGGATGTGACCGAGGAAACCCAGACCCGTGTCGCACTGCAACAGGCCCGCAAACGTGAAATCGCAGCACAGATGACCAGCGGTCTGGCACATGATTTCTCCAATCTGCTGACCATTATCCTCGGTATGCAGACCCGTCTGGCCCGTATTTCTCTGCCCGAAGGTGCAGGTGAGCTGGTTGAGGCTACGCTATCGGCTGCGCGGCGTGGGGGGCGTCTGCTGGACCGGATGGCGGAGATGACCAGCCATAGGGGATTGCGCCCGCAAGCCACGGATTTGCACGCGCTGCTGGAGGAGATGAAAATCCTCGCCACGCCGTCACTGCCGCAGGGCATTGGCCTCAGTGTGCTGGATAATACTGGCGAAGGGCGGTTCCTTCTGGATCCGGGCCGGTTGCAGGATGCGCTTTTGAACCTGATCCTGAATGCCCGTGACGCCTGCGGCACCACTGGACAAATCACGGTTGCCGCCCATTTGGTCGGCCAGACATGGATTGAGTTTTCCGTCAACGACACCGGCCCGGGGTTTTCCAAACCGGCCCTGGAAAATGCGCTCAACCCGTTTTTCACCACCAAAGGTCAGGAAGGCTCGGGCCTCGGGCTGTCGATGGTCTATGACATGGTGAAATCTGCCGGCGGTGACATTCGCATCAGCAACACAGTGTCAGGTGCCATGGTCACCTTGCGCCTGCCCCACCGCCCAGCGCCCATGGCAGCGGGCGGCATTGCCCTGTTGGTGGAGGACAGCGACGCGCTCCGGGCGACCTATAGGCAAGTGCTGATGGACCTCGGCTTTTCGGTGATTGAGGCCACCAGCGTGGACGAGGCCATAGCACTACTGGCCGATGTGGAGGGGATCGCGCTGATCCTGTCGGACATCAAACTGGAGGGCGAGGCCAGCGGCGTCAACCTCTGTGCGCGGCTCGGACCAGAGGCGCCGCCGGTCGTGTTGATGACCTCCCTGCCCCACACGGACCCGCTGTACCGCGCGGCATTGGCCTCTGCGCCGCTTCTGCCCAAACCCTTTGAAAGCTCCCATCTGATGGCGCTCCTGCAACAAAAGGCCGACCATGCGTGATGCCAATCAATCCCCGCTCGTGACGATCCTCGATGATGAGCCCGAGATCCGCCAACTGCTGACCGAGACACTGGAAGATGCAGGCTATCGCACGCAGAGCTTTTCCCGCGCCCGCGATTTCGAGGCGGCGCTCAAACGGGTGACACCGGATGTCTGTCTGGTGGATCTGTCACTGCCCGACACCGACGGGCTGGCGCTGGTCCATCGGCTGGCGCTGGAACAGGGCGCCAGCGTCATCATCATATCGGGCCGGGCACAAGTGCAGGATCGGGTAACAGGGCTGGAACTGGGGGCAGATGATTACATCACCAAGCCATTTGATCCTGCCGAGGTCGTCGCGCGCATTCGGGTGCGCCTGCGCGACACGCCGCGTGGTGGTCAAACGCCATCCGGGGATCGCGCACAGTTCTCGGGCTGGACTGCACATTTCGACCGCTACGCACTTGAGGATGAGAACGGAGGCGAGACCGCCTTTTCCCACGCCGAAGGCGAGGTGCTCAGGCTGTTTCTGGAAAGCCCAAAGCGGCTGATCTCGCGCGCGCAGATGATGGAACGTCTGGGCGGAGGAGCGGGCGACAGTTTCGACCGCGCCATGGATGTGCGGGTCTCGCGCCTGCGCACAAAATTGCGCGAGGACCCCAAGAACCCGCGCCTCATCAAAACCATCTATGGCGCAGGCTATATTTTCCTGGGCGATGTCAGCTGGAGCTGATCACTTATTGGGGAAACGGATACCTTGATCGCGACGGGGGCGCTCCCGCCCCTGCAGGTGCCTTGCCTGCGGCAAAACCCCTTGGCAGCGTTGGGCCGAGCGCTTGCCCGACCGGGCAAGCGGTCAAGCCGCGCCATAGGCGCGGCGCCGGGCCCAACGGGAGCGGAGGAGATTTCTCCTCTGGCGACGGGCGGGAGGGCCCCCGCCTCTTGCAGCGGTGATTCGGCTGGCGTAAAAAGACAATATGACCACCTGTCTGCTCTATAACCATGCGCAAACCCGCCCCGCCCGGTTCTACCGGATCGAACTGGCGATGAACCTCTTTGACGAGGTCTCGCTCTTGCGGGAGTGGGGCATCAAAGGGGGCAAGGGGTGCTCAACAATCAACATCTTCGGCAATCTGCGCGAGGCCTCCGTCGCGGCAGACCGCCATCGTCACCGGATGTTGAAACGCGGCTACGACCGCGCCTGAGCGCCACAGTTTCGACTGCCTGCATCTGGCGCGTCGCTCACCGCGCGCTCACACCCAATGCAGTTTGACCCTTTTAACCCGGACGCCCCTCCCCTAGTACTTCTGCAACAGGATCGAAGGGGCGCGCATGTCAGAGATAACGCTGGTCCGCCACGGCCAGGCCAATACCGGAGCACGGGACGAAGCCAGCTACGACAAGCTGAGCGCCCTTGGTCATCAGCAGGCCCAATGGCTGGGTAACTATCTGCGCAACTGCAAGGACCACTACGCCCGCATCTATTGCGGCACCCTGACCCGGCACGAAGAAACCGCCCGCGCCATGGGCTTTGATGCGGGGCAATTGATCCGTGACCCCCGCCTCAACGAGATGGAATATTTCACCCTCGCACAGAGGATGGAAGCCCAGCACGGCCTGCCGATCCCGCAAGAACGCGAGGGATTTGTCGCCCATCTCCCACAGGTTTTTGCCGCGTGGGAGGCCGACAAGATCGGCGCCCCGCCAGAAAGCTGGCGTGATTTTGAATCCCGCACCAAAGCCGCACTCGCGGAGATCGCAGAAGGTGAAGGCCCCGCATTGGTGGTCACGTCGGGCGGGCTGATCTCCATGGTGATGCGTCAGTGTCTGGGGCTCGACACGGCAGCAACCGCGCGCATGGCTCTGGCGATCATGAACACCTCGCTTCACCGTTTGCACAATATCGGTGGAACCTATGCGCCGGTCCTCTTTAATGCGGTGCCGCATCTGGAAGAGCCGGACCGGCAATACGCGCGCACCCACCTCTGAGATCCCCGCACAGGAGACAGCCATGCAACTTTACTACGCGCCCCACACCATCTCCATTGCGGTCGCCATCGCGCTTGAAGAGGCTGGCCTCGCCTATGAGGCCATCAAGATCGATTTTGCCGAGAAACAGCAAACGACCAAAGCCTATCATCAGATCAACCCGAAGGGCCGCGTGCCGGCTTTGGTGGTCGAAGGCGGCATCCTCACAGAGACCGGTGCGCTGTTGGAGTATATTGCCGATCTGGCCCCTGATGCCGGATTGCGCCCCGCCGATCCGGTCCGAGTAGCCCGCATGCGCGAGGTGATGTTCTATCTTGCCTCCACCATGCATGTGAACCATGCCCACAAACTGCGCGGCGCGCGATGGGCCTCCAATCCCGCCTCGTTCAAGGACATGACCCGCAAAGTGCCCGAAACGATGGCTGCCTCTTGCGACTACATCTGCAACCACGGCCTACGCGGCCCGTTTGTTCTGGGTGACTCGCTGAGCCTCGCTGATTGCTACCTCTACGTGATCAGCACCTGGCTGGAAGGCGACGGGGTAAAGCTTGCGGGCTTTCCAAAACTTCAGGCCTTTATGGAGGCAATGGAAGCACGCGACAGCGTCAAAGCTGTGCACGCCAAAGATATGCTTTGAAGGACAAGACTATGACACATCTCTGGGTCCGGGCCGAGCAACGCCCGAACGAGGATCGCGTGGGGCTGACGCCTGCGGGGGCAAAGGCCCTGTTGGACGCAGGCATTCGCGTCACCGTCGAAGACAGCCGCAGCCGCGCCATCCCGCTGCAAGGCTACATCGACGCGGGCTGCGAGATTGCGGCAGAAAACTCTTGGCCCGATGCGCCGCGAGACGCGATCATCTTTGGCCTGAAAGAGCTGCCCGAGGACGGCACCCCCCTGCCCCATCGCCACATCATGTTCGGCCATGCCTTCAAGGGCCAGCATTCCGGCAAGGAGCTTTTGCGGCGCTTCCGCGAGGGTGGCGGGACGCTGTATGATCTGGAATATCTTGTGGACGAGACCGGACGCCGGGTTGCCGCCTTTGGCTACTGGGCGGGTTATGCGGGGGCTGCCGTGACACTCAAGGCCTGGGCTGCGCAACAACGCGGTGAAGTCTGTGGCCCGGTTGGTGTCTACAAAAACAAGGACGCTCTGCTCTCTGATCTGGGGGATGAGCTGGATGCATCCGGCGCTGAGCGTCCCACAGCCATTGTCATCGGAGCCTTGGGGCGCGTGGGCACCGGCGCGGCGGACCTCTGCGAGGCGATGGGCGTCACGGTCACCAAATGGGATATGAAAGAGACCGCCAGCGGCGGGCCGTTCCCGGAGATCCTCAACCACGATCTGTTCCTGAACTGCATCTTCGCCCGCCCCGGCACACCTGTGTTTGTGCCGCAAGACGCGCTTCAGGCCGACCGTAAACTGACCGCAATTGGTGATGTGGCCTGCGATCCTGACAGCGACTACAATCCGGTTCCGGTCTACTCCCGTGCCACCACATGGGACGCACCTGTGCTGCGTGTTGCCAACGCCCCGGTGCTGGATGTGATGGCCATCGACAACCTACCCTCGATGCTGCCCGCCGAGAGCTCCGAGGATTATGCAGATCAGCTGCTGGCCAGCCTCTTGACCCTATCCGATCTGGATGCGGGTGTCTGGGGCCGGGCCAAGGCAGTCTTTGACGAACATGTGGCGGGCTAACCAGCCTGCCCGGACGAAGGAGAACAACTATGACTATTCACTGGTGCGGCACTGGCCTCTCCGCCATTCCCGGCCTGCGTCGCCTGCTCGAAGCGGGTCACGACGTGGCCGTCTGGAACCGCACACCGGAAAAAGCCGCCGAGGCCGTTGGCGACCTCACCACCAACATCCACAAGTTTTCCATCGCGCGTCTGTCGGAACTCCTCAGCCCCGCTGACGTGGTGGTCTCGATGCTGCCCGGCGATTGGCATGTCGAACTGGCAGAGCTCGCCATCAACAATGGCGCGCATTTTGTGTCCTCCTCCTATATCTCACCAGAGATGCGGGCGCTGGATCAGAAGGCCAAGGACGCGGGCGTCGCGCTGGTCAATGAGGTCGGGCTTGATCCGGGCATTGACCACCTGATGGCGCATGCCTTGGTGGCCGAATACGCGGAATCCCCCGCCTTCGACCCCGAAAATGAGATCAGCTTTCTGTCCTATTGCGGCGGCATCCCCAAAACCCCGAACCCTTTCCGCTACAAGTTCAGCTGGTCGCCTCTGGGCGTGCTCAAGGCACTGCGGTCCCCCTCTCGCTCGATCCGCGATTTTGAGGTCCTGGACGTGGCACGCCCTTGGAACGCAATCTCCACCTATGACGCGCCTCTGGCCACGCCAGAGAGCTTTGAGGTCTATCCCAACCGCGACAGCCTGCCCTTCATGGCGCAATACCACTTCGACAAGGACTGGAAGGTCAAAACCTTCGTGCGCGGCACGCTGCGTCTGGATGGCTGGACCAAGGCCTGGGCGGATGTCTTCAAAGAGGTTGAAACGCTTGAAGGCCCCGAAGGCGATGCCCGGCTCAAGGAAATGTCCGATCAGTTCTGGGATGAGAACGCCTATGACGAGGGCGAGCCGGATCGCGTGGTGCTCTGCGTGGACCTCAAGGCGGAAAAAGACGGCCAGACCAAATGGCACAAGACCTATGTGATGGACGCATGGGGCGACGAGCGCGGCAGCGCCATGGCGCGTCTGGTGTCCTATCCGGTATCCTATGCCATCGAGGCCGCGATGAACGGCAAGATCGCCCCCGGCGTCAGCGCCGCGCCGAGTGATCCGGCACTTGTGGACAGCTGGATGGGGCGCATCGGCGCGCTGGCCCAGCACCTTCAGGTGGTGTCACACCGCTCCTGAAATCAGTGAATTCAAGAGAGCCTCGCCAGAGAGATCTGGCGGGGCTTCCTCTTGTTACTTACCGCCCCATGACATCCTCGGCGGCGGCAGTCACATCAACGCCTAAGGCCTCCAATCCCGCCTCAATGTCATAAGCAAGGTTCGGGGTCGCGAGGAGATAATCCTCGGTTGGCGTGGTCTTCTCAGCGCGCGCCGTGGCCACCGCCTGACCAAACTCCTCCGCCTCAAAAACACCGCGCCCTACCCAGACCAGCGCCACAAGCTCCGCCTGCTCATCCTCATTCATATCGGAAATAAAGGCGCGCAGCTCAGGTTCCGCACGCTCGATCTCGCGCGCCATCAGCGCGACCTGTTCCGCCTTATTGCTTGCAATCTCGACCATCCTGCGCGTCCTTCCATGAAGCTATCGGGTACCGCAACAGTGACACCCATCGCAGGCTGCGACCTTGATCTACAGCAAATCAGGCCACACTAGCCTCACGCATGCGCTCCTTGCGTCCAAAGAGGGCAAGCGGCTGGCTGCGCCCGCGCAGGGGCGCCGGTTCCAGCGCAATCCAGTCCTCGCGCGCGGGCTCCCCTGCCGCCTCAAAAACCGCGTCCGATACGATGATCTCCATTTCGCAGGTCTTGGTCATCTGCTCCAGCCGCGCCGCGATGTTCACCGTATCGCCGAGGGCAGTGTATTCCAGCCGGTCCTCATCACCGACCACGCCAGAAAACACCTCGCCCCAATGCAGCCCGATCCCCACATGCACGGCGCTACGTCCTTCTCTCTGACGCGCATCAGACCAGTCGTGCATTTCATCCGAGAGACGCCGCGCGCAGTCCAGCGCGCGATGGGGCGCGCCCTCGCCGTCAAACAATAACATCGCACCGTCCCCGATGAACTTGTCCACCATACCACCGGTCTCGCGCGCCGCTTTTTGCACGCGGATACGGTATTCTGTCACAAAGCCCCCCACCTCCGCGGGATCACGTCCTTCAGCCCAAGAGGTGAAGCCGCGAATGTCCACGAACATCACCCCCATGTCCTGCCGCTGTTCTTGGCGCATGTCGTCCAGGTTCTCGCCCTGCACCCGGTTCGCCAGCCGCGCAGGCAAGTAGCGCGTCAGCAGCAGGCGCTTTTCTGTCTCGATCAGCGCGCGATGCAACAGATCCCGCAGCGCCGCCGCGGCCACCACCAAAACCACGCCCGCCAGCAAAATCATGGTTAGCCGCACAATATTGGGCGGCACCGACACCAGATGCTTCAGGCGATTGGCTATCTCTGGCGACACAGTTACATCGCTTACAAAGCTCAGGTATCCCAAGCCCCCAACGATCAGGGCCACGCAATAGGCTTGCAAATAAGGATTAAACCGCAGCACCGCAAAGGCCAGAACCACCGGCACCAGCCATGTAGGTGGCAACAGGAATGTCAGCGCACCGGGCATGGAGACATTCTCCAATCCCACCCATGCATTCACCAGCATGAACAGGCAATCGAGCGTCACAACCGGCCAGACCATCCAGCGCCGAAACCGCCCGCTGCGGGCCAACCACAGGCTGAACACCCCCAGCAAAAGGTATGACACCATCGACAGGATCGCAAAGATCCACTGTTTGCGCAGAAAGTCGGCAATCTCAGCCGGGGGTTCTCCCACCGCAAGGAAGAAAACCACCATCAACCCCAGCGCCACAAAGATCCGCAGGATAGAGACGACCTTTTCCGCCCTGAGCTCTGCTTCGCGCAACAGCGCCGCATCCGGTGCCATCCGGCGACGTGCCAGCCGTATCATTCGCCCGGGCGCTCCAGCGCCACCACCTGAGCCATGCTATCGGGGCTCAGTTCCTCAAAGTCGAAATTATCAAGCCGCTGCGCCCGTCGTCCGGCCTTGTCGGCGCTGATCTTGATGTCGGCGATATCCTTCTGCGCCTGGTTGAAATGCCGGTCGAGATTGCCGACCCGGTCGCCGAGACGCTCCACATCCTTGTGCAGCAGGCCCAGCTCTGTTCGGATTGCACCGGCCTGTTCGCGCATGCGCGCATCTTTCAGGATCGCACGCATGGTGTTGAGGGTCGCCATGCAGGTGGTGGGTGACACGATCCAGACCTTGAGCGAAAAGCCTTCGCGCACCACGTCAGAGAAATTCGCATGTAACTCCGCATAAACAGCCTCAGAGGGCAGAAACATCAGCGCCCCGTCGGCGGTTTCCCCATCAAGGATGTATTTCTCCGAAATGTCGCGGATATGCTTGCGCAACGCCCCCTTCAGGAGCCGCGCCGCCTGCGCACGGGCCTCTTGGGTCTCGGCATTGCGCAGCGCCTCATAGGGTTCCAACGGGAACTTGCTGTCGATCACGATCGGCCCCGGCGGGTTGGGCAGATGGATCAGACAGTCCGCCCGCTTGCCGTTCGAGAGCGTGTATTGAAACGCATAGGCATCGCTGGGAAGCGCCTTTGACACGATGTCATTGAGCTGAATCTCCCCAAAGGCCCCGCGGGTCTGCTTGTTCGACAGGATATCCTGCAACGACAAGACATCGCCTGACAGTTTGGTGATATTATCCTGCGCCTTGTCGATCACCGCGAGCCGCTCCTGCAACTGCGTCAGCGAGGTGGCGGTGCGCTTGGCGTTGCCGTGCAGGCTCTCGGTCATGCGCTCCTGCATCTCTGTCATGGCCCGCGCTTGTCTCATGGCGTTGTCGGCCAGCCGGTCGTTCATCCGTTGCTGTACGTCACCAAGCCGCGCTTCCATGGTTTGCAGGATCTGCAACTGCGCATTGGCTTGGGTGTCAGACACCGTCTGTAGGTTGCCCCGCAGCGCCTCCTGACCGGAGGATAACTGCTGCGCCACCTGCCCCAGCGTGCTCATCTGATGGGTCAACGGTTCAATCGCACGCGCCGCGCGGGCAGAGTTGCGCATCGACTGGATCAGGAGCGCAAATAGCAGGACGACCCCCACTGCGGCCCCCAGCAGGATCATTTCCAGACTGTCCATATTCGCGATGGCAGTGTCCATGCCTTCCATCCGGGGTTCCTTTAGCTGCGACCAAACAGGCGTTCGATGTCAGCGAGTTTGAGTTCAACATAGGTTGGGCGGCCATGGTTGCATTGGCCGGAATGCGGCGTCGCCTCCATCTCGCGCAGAAGCGCGTTCATCTCCTCGCCGCGCATACGCCGCCCGGACCGGATTGAGCCATGGCAGGCCACGCGTGACAGGATCGCCTCCAGCCGCGCCTGTACCAGCTGGCTCTCACCCTGATCGGCCAGTTCATCCAGAATGTCGCGGATCATCGCCTCGGCATTGACCTCGCCCAAGATGGCCGGAGTTTCGCGTACAGCTACGGCACTGCCGCCAAAGGCTTCGATCCCGAGACCGAATTTCGCGAGATCATCGGCCACATCCAGCAGGCGCGCGCAATCGCCATCAGAGAGTTCGACAATCTCGGGGATCAAAAGGCCTTGTGTCGCAACGCCATTTTCGGCCATCTGATGTTTGAGTTTTTCATAGACCAGCCGTTCGTGCGCGGCGTGTTGGTCGACGATCACCATACCGTCGCGGGTCTGGGCAATGATGTAGTTTTCATGCACTTGACCGCGCGCCGCGCCCAAAGGCAGATCCTCTATTGGTTGTGCTTCTGGCTCCGCTGCAGCGTCTTCGACCAGACGGCCACTGTAGGCGCCTGAAAATTCGGCAAAGCCCGCGGGTTCAGCCGATGGCGGCGCAGGATAGGACGGTGCAGGCGGCTGGCCGGGGGCTTGCGCCGCGTAAGAACTGTTGCGTGCGCCCAGGGATGGTCGATCCATCTGATAGACCCTCGGCGCACCCGTCGCGGTGGGTTGCTCGGGCCGCATCGCGCCCAAGGTCGCCCCCGCCACAGTGCTGGAGGCACGATGCCCGGCCTCCGCCAGCGCATGGCGCAACGAGGAGACAATTAAGCCCCGCGCCAGTCCGGGATCGCGAAACCGCACCTCGGATTTTGCCGGGTGGACGTTCACGTCCACCAGCGTCGGGTCGCAATCAATAAACAACGCCGCCGCCGGATGGCGATCACGGCTGAGGAAGTCCATATAGGCCGCCCGAAGCGCGCCTGTGAGCATCTTGTCTTTCACAGGCCGCGTGTTCACAAACAGAAACTGCGTCACCGCCGCACCGCGCGAATAGGTCGGCAGCGCTGCATAGCCATAAAGGCGGATGCCCTCACGCGTCGCGTCGATCTTCAGCGCGTTCTCCGCAAATTCGCGACCAATCACATGCGCTAGCCGCCCGTGCAGCGCATCAAAAAGATCGCCGCTCATGGGATCGGCGCGGAACGTTACACGTCCCTCACCACCGCCAGAAACATCGCGCAGGGTGAAGCCCACGGCAGGCTCGGCCATCGCAAGTCGCTTCACAGTGTCGGAAATCGCCTGCGACTCAGCCCGGTCTGTGCGCATGAACTTCAGCCGTGCAGGCGTCGCAAAGAACAGATCGCGCAGTTCCACAATTGTGCCCTGCCGCAGCGCTGCCGGTTTGACCGGCTCCAGATGTCCACCCGCGACGCGGATCTGAGCGGCATCGTACCCTTCGGCTCGGCTGGTGATGGTGAGCCGCCCGACCGCACCCAAACTGGGCAGGGCCTCGCCGCGAAATCCAAAGGTGTGGATGTTCAGAAGATCCGAGCCGTCGATTTTCGACGTCGCATGGCGTGACAGCGCCAGCGGCAGATCCTCGGGCGTCATGCCACAGCCGTTGTCGATCACCCGGATCAGGGTCTTCCCGCCGTCAGCAATCTCTACCGTGATGCGGGTCGCCCCGGCGTCGATGGCGTTCTCCACCAATTCCTTGACGGCAGAGGCCGGGCGCTCAACCACCTCACCCGCCGCAATGCGGTTGATGGCGCTGTCGTCCAGCTGGCGAATGACAGGCCGATGAGACTCGGTCGCCTCTTGCACTGGGTTTTCGCTGATTTGGGGGTCGAGTGTAGCCATGACCCAAGATTTAGCATGAGGGCGCACGATTCTGCCACCCGGAATACGTGCTCCGAACAGTGCCTACAACGTGCCTCAGATGTTCGGCAACTACACGCCGGACGGTGCTCCGGCACGGGCGCGACAAGGACCAACCAAGGCCGTAACTGCAAGGATCAGACCTGATACGGTTGCGATCATACCTGCAGCACTCACCGCGTCGCCCATGCCGATCCAGATCGGTCCATACCCTGCACACACATAGCCGATGATCGCCGACAGAGTGGCAAAGACGACGCTCCACGCGATCTGCACCTCCAGCCGATTGGTCATCATTCGCGCCGCTGCGGGTGGGCAGATGAACATGGCGATCACGATGATCGACCCCACCGCATCAAAGGCCGCCACCGCCGCAATCGCGGCTGTGATGACCAGCGCCAGCCCCAACAAGTCCGTTCGCATCCCCATGGTGCGGGCGAAGCCTTCATCAAAGGTTGAAATCTTCAAAGGTCGCCAGAACAGCGCGATAAAGCCAGCAACCACCACCAGCGTTGCCGCCATGCGTGGCAGTTCCACCGGCAGATAGGCCAACGCCTCGGGGTCGAGAAGCGATCCCCAGCCTGTGCCATCAAGCCAGATCAGGCTCTCCAGATTGCCATAAAGCGCGTGTTCCACATCCAGATGTACCGAGGAGGTGTCGCTCTGCTCCAAGAGCAAAACACCCGCTGCAAAGAGTGTGGTGAAGACAACACCCATCGCCGCTCCGGGCTCGATGCGGCCCAAACGTCGGATACCTTCGATCATCACAACCGCGACCACCGCTGCGCCTGCCGCACCCAGCATCATCGGCCAGGTGGAAATTGCGCCAGTCAAAAGAAACGCCACGACGATTCCCGGCAAAGCCACATGGCTGATCGCGTCGCCAATCAGCGCCTGTTTACGCAAGAGCAAAAAGTTCCCCGGCAGCGCACAAGCCACCGCCGCAAAGATCCCGATCAAAAGCGGCGTAAGAGAGAGGGTGACAAATTCGCTGCCCATCTAACAGGCCTCCTTTGGCGTGCTGATCTTACGGTCAATCTCGGCGATCTGATCTGGCGTCAGGACGGTTTCAATCTCTCGGAGACCATCATAGAGCGCGGCGGCGGCCTCTTGCGCCTGATCGCGGCGCAGAATGTCCCAGCGATGTTCATCGCGAAGCGCCTTGGCCGCACGCGCACGGCCTGCTTTTGTGGCCACACCATCTGCCCGTACCAACCCGCGTTTACTCAGCAGCCGCAGCGTGAGGGGTTCATAGATCGTCTGATCTTGTGCAAGCGCCAGAAGACCCTGACGAATATGCACCCGGCGTTGGAATTTTTGATGCCGAAGGACCGCAGCCAATACACCTCGGTTCGGCGCAACCAGCAATGACAGAGCAAAAAGCGCAAAGCTCATTAATACAATGATCGGCCCTGTCGGCAGGTTCGGGGCAGACGCCGAGATTGCCGCCCCCAGATAGGCGGCCACGGCCCCCAGAACACCGGCAAGAATCACCACCTGATCCGCGCGCTCCGTCCAGAAACGGGCGGTGACTGGCGGGATAATCAGCAGCGCCACGATGAGGATCAGCCCCACCACCTTGAGACCCACCACCGTCACAGCCATCACCAGACCCATCATCAGCATGTCGACCTTGTCGACCGGCAGGCCGCGCGCGGCGGCATATTCGGGGTCAAAAGCCACCATTGTCATGGGGCGTCGCGTCAGCAGTATCAGAAACAGCACCGCCGCACCGCCTGCCGCAATCACCAGTGCATCAGAATAAAGCATGCCTGCGGTGGAGCCCAACAAGAACCCCTCGAGCCCGGCCTGGCGTCCGACCCCCAGCGTTTGAATGACCGTCAGCAACACCACGCCGAAACCAAAAAACACCGAGAGCACCGCGCCAATCGCGGCATCTTCGGCCAGCCGCGTGTTGCGTGTCAGCCAGTTCATGCACCAAAGCCCGATGCCAGCCGACACCGCAGAACCGATAAGCAACCCTGCAAGATTGCGGCCATCCCCACCCAGCGCCACGAGGACCAGGAACGCAACGCAGACGCCGGGCAGGGTGGCATGGCTCACGGCATCCGATACCAGCGCGCGCTTGCGCAGGAACAGGAAGGTGCCCGTGATCCCCGAAGCTGCGCCCAACAGCGCCGCTCCGATCGCCACCAATGTGGCGTTATACCCTAATTGCAGGAACAGTGCGTCGATCAGCATGCTCCGCCTTTCTCTTTCTGGATTGGTATTTCACCACTCACGCTGGCCGCACGATCTGTTCGATCTGTGCCGTTGCCAGCCGGCCACCATAGGCTGCTTGCAAACTCTCCGGCGTAAAGGCTTCCGCCACAGCGCCCTCGGCAACTTTGCGGGTATTGATCAGGAAGACATTGTCGAAATAGTCCTGCACCGTCGCCAAGTCGTGATGCACCACAACAACCGTTTTGCCTTCGGCCCTCAGGGCCTTGAGCACGCCAATAATGGCCTTTTCCGTTGCCGCATCCACGCCTGCAAACGGTTCATCCAGCAAGTAGAGATCCGCCCCCTGCGCCAGTGCGCGCGCAAGAAACACCCGCTGTTGCTGACCGCCAGAAAGCTGACCAATCTGTCGCTCGGCAAACTCGCTCATACCGACACGTTCCAGACAGTCTCGCGCGATCTTGTGATGGGTGCCGCGAATGCGCCCCAACAGCCCTAACTCGCGGTATAGCCCCATCATCACCACATCGATCACCCGCGTCGGGAAGTCCCAATCGACCGAGGCGCGTTGCGGCACATAGGCGATGCGCGCGCGCTGATGATCCAGCGGACGGCCAAACACCTGCACCCGCCCCGACACCGGCGGCACAATGCCCAGCGCCGCTTTCAGGAGTGTGGATTTACCGGCACCGTTTGGCCCGATGATTGCAGTCATCTGCCCCGGCACCACGGTCATATCAACGGAAAAGACTGCCGGTTTTTCGCCGTAGCTGACAGTAAGACCGCGGATCGCGAGCGGGCTTTGGTCCAGCCCTTCCTCTCGCGCGGTCTGACCGTTCTGGCTGGCAAGTGAAAGTTGCATGTTAGTGACCTGCCCCAAGTTTGCCGTCCATACCGCCAGTTGACACATCCGCGCCCAGCGCACCGGAAATGGTGGTAAAATTGTGATCGAGCATACCGACATAGGTGGCCTCATAGGTCCCATCCTGACCCATGGCGTCCGAAAACAGCTCGCCGCCGATCACGACGTCATGCCCCTTGGCCGCCGCCCCTTCGATCAATGCGCGCATGGAGCGATCCGCGACTGAGGTCTCGACAAACACGGCCTTAATTTGGCGCTCTACCAATACATCGACCAACGCGCCAATCCGGTTCAAACCGGCCTCAGACTGCGTCGAGATGCCCTGAATGCCCAACACTTCAAAGCCGTAGTCGCGGCCAAAATAGCCAAAGGCATCATGCGCGGTGACCAACACACGGTTGCTGTCTGGCACCCCGGCCACAACTTTGCGACCGTATTCGGACAGGCGATCCAGTTCCCCCAGATGCCGCGCCAAATTGGCTGCAAACAGATCCGCAGATGCCGGGCGTGCCTCGGTGAGGGCGCGTGCCACTTCGCGCACCACATGTTTCCACAGCTCCGGGCTCATCCAGACGTGCGGGTCGTATTTATCGGCGTAATCATCATGGCCACGCAGCAGGTCCTTTGGCACTGCCTCAGCCACTGCCACGACCTCGCGTTTACGTGCGAGCGAGTGGAAGAAATCCTCCATCTGCGCCTCAAGGTACAAACCGTGCCACAACACCAGATCTGCACGGGTCATCGCAGCAATATCGCTGCGGGTCTGGCGATAGGCGTGCGGATCAACACCCGCTCCCATCAAGGCGGTCACCTCGACCTCCGCAGCACCGATTTGACGGGCTGCATCGGCAATCATCCCGGTGGTCGCCACCACCGTCAGTGGTCCGTCAGAGGCTGCAACAGGCGTCGCAGCAAGGGCCACCATGGCCCCCATACCCAGAAGAGTGTGACGTCGGTTCAGCATAAAGGTGCTCCCTGCCCGCAAGATTCTCGTTTCGCTTACCCGCAATATGAGAACGATTCTCAACTTCGTCAATGAAAATGAGAATTATTCTCACAATATCTTTGATTTTTGTCCTCTTGGTAAAAAATGGAACGGGAAAACCTTTGGGAAACCTTGCATCAAAGCGGGGTGGCATGCGATTTTGGGTGTGAAACGTTCGAGGACTCCCACAAATGGACAGCCAAACCGCAGAAGACGGCACGCAGCCGCCGAACACCTCCGCTGCCAACCCGACCAGCAAGGCCACACCGCCTGCCGCGCAATCTGCCGCCCCTCAGGGTGCGACCCACAGCGATCTGCCCCGCAACCCCGGCATCGCGCTCGATCTGGATTGGGCTCTGGGCCTTGAGGCAAATACCTCCGCAATCGAGCGCCGCTGTGCCAGCCTGCCCGGTCGTCGCTCGGTCAAGAAGGAGTATCAGGCCGCGTGGTTGCTAAAGGCGATCAGCCTGATCGACCTCACGACGCTTTCTGGCGACGACACCGAGGCCCGCGTCCGCCGCCTCTGCGCCAAGGCGCGCCAACCCGTGCGCGCAGACATCCTGTCAGCACTGGGGATGGACAGCCTCACCACGGGTGCGGTCTGCGTCTACCACGACATGATACCTGCTGCCGTGCAGGCGCTTCATGGCACCCAGATCCCTGTTGCAGCCGTCTCTACCGGGTTTCCGGCAGGTCTTTCGCCCTTCCACCTGCGGGTCGAAGAAATCCGCGAGAGCGTGCGGGCCGGTGCCAAGGAGATCGACATCGTGATTTCGCGCCGCCACGTTCTTTCGGGCAAATGGCAGGCACTCTATGATGAGATGAAAGCCTTCCGCGAGGCGTGTGGGGATGCCCATGTAAAGGCCATCCTCGCCACCGGAGAACTTGGCACCCTGCGCAATGTCGCCCGGGCCTCAATGATCTGCATGATGGCGGGCGCAGATTTCATCAAAACCTCTACCGGCAAGGAAGGGGTAAATGCCACCCTACCGGTTTCGCTGGTGATGATCCGTGCCATTCGCGACTACTATGAACGCACTGGTTTCCATGTCGGCTACAAGCCCGCAGGCGGCATCTCCAAGGCCAAGGATGCCCTGGTTTACCTCAGCCTGATGAAAGAGGAACTGGGCAACCGCTGGCTGCAACCGGACCTCTTCCGCTTTGGCGCATCCAGCCTGCTGAGCGATATCGAACGCCAGCTCGAACACCATGTGACCGGCGCTTACTCCGCTGGCTACCGCCACCCGATGGCGTGAGGACCAATAGATGACAATCAAAGAGATTTTTGACACCATGGACTATGGCCCCGCCCCCGAAAGCGCCGCAGAGGCCCTCGCTTGGCTGGTCGATCAGGGAAGCCAGTTCGGTCACTTTATCAATGGTAGCTTCACCGCGCCGGGCCAAACCTTCGAGAGCAAAAATCCCGCAACCGGCGAGGTGCTGGCAGAGCTGACGCAAGCAACACAAAAAGACGTAGACGCAGCTGTCAAAGCTGCCCGCGCCGCGCAAGGTGATTGGGCCGCGATGGGTGGCTCTGGCCGTGCGACGTATCTCTATGCCATTGCGCGTCTTTTGCAAAAGCACAGCCGCCTCTTTGCGGTGCTCGAAACACTCGACAACGGCAAGCCGATCCGCGAGAGCCGCGACATCGATATTCCGCTGGTGCAGCGTCATTTCTACCATCATGCAGGCCACGCGCAGCTGATGGATGAGGAAATGTCGGGTCGGGAGGCGCTTGGCGTCTGCGGACAGATCATCCCGTGGAACTTCCCGCTCCTGATGCTGGCATGGAAAGTCGCGCCCGCGCTGGCGATGGGCAACACGGTGGTCCTGAAACCGGCTGAATATACGTCGCTCACCGCGCTGCTGTTTGCCGACATATGCCGTCAGGCGGGCCTGCCCAAGGGCGTTGTGAACATCATTACCGGCGATGGTGCCGTGGGCGAAATGATCGTCAATGCCGACGTCGACAAAATCGCCTTTACCGGCTCCACCTCGGTGGGGCGCAAGATCCGCGAAGCGACCGCAGGCACCGGCAAGGCGTTAACCTTGGAGCTGGGCGGCAAGAGCCCTTACATCGTGTTTGACGACGCCGATCTGGACAGCGCCATTGAGGGGCTGGTGGATGCGATCTGGTTCAATCAAGGTCAGGTCTGCTGCGCCGGGTCGCGCCTTTTGGTGCAGGAAGGTGTCTCAGAACGCTTCCACCAGAAACTGCGCGCGCAGATGAAAACCCTGCGTCTGGGTGATCCGCTCGACAAATGCATCGATGTGGGTGCAGTGGTGGATCCGGTTCAACATGCGGAAATCACCCGCATGGTCGCATCCGCGAAAAACTGCACTGTGCATCAAACCGCAGTTAATATGCCTGCCAAGGGCTGCTTCTTCCCGCCCACCCTCATTGAGGGCCTCTCACCCGCCGATCCGTTGATGCAGGAAGAGATCTTTGGCCCGGTGCTGGTCTCCACCACCTTCCGCACCCCTGCTGAGGCTGTCGAGCTGGCGAACAACACCCGCTACGGGTTGGCAGCGACACTCTGGACCGAGAACGTGAACCTCGCCCTTGATATCGCACCTAAACTGGTTGCAGGCGTGGTCTGGGTCAATGGCACCAATATGTTCGACGCCGCCGCCCCCTTTGGCGGCGTGCGCGAAAGCGGCTTTGGCCGCGAAGGTGGCGTCGAGGGCCTGATGGCCTACACCAAACCTACAGGCGCGTTGGACACGCTGAACCCTGTTGCGGCCTTTGAAGGCAACGACAAAGGTGCGGCACCCGCGGGCATTGACCGCACCGCCAAGATGTTCATCGGTGGCAAACAAACCCGCCCCGACAGCGGCTATTCCAAATCCGTCTACGGCCCCAAAGGCGACCTGCTGGGCCACGTCGGCACTGGCAGCCGCAAGGACGTCCGTAACGCGGTTGAGGCCGCAAACGCCGCCAAAGGCTGGGCCAAGACCACTGGGCACTTGCGGGCGCAGATCCTCTATTATCTGGCCGAAAACCTCGCAGCTCGTGCGGGTGAATTCGCCGCCCGCATTGATGCGATGACAGGCAAAGGCGACGGCACAGTGGAGGTCGAAGCCTCGCTGCAACGGCTGTTTTCTGCTGCTGCATGGGCCGATAAATACGACGGGCTGGCGCATGGCGTGCCGATCCGGGGCGTCGCGCTTGGCATGAAAGAACCGGTTGGCACCATTGGTGTTCTCTGCGCCGATGAAGCCCCGCTTCTGGGTCTGATTTCGGCGATGGCCCCTGCAATTGCGATGGGCAACCGTGTGGTGCTGGCGGCGTCTCAGGCTTTCCCGTTGGCGGCCACCGACCTCTATCAGGTGCTTGAGACATCTGATGTCCCTGCGGGTGTGGTGAATATCCTCACCGGCGCGCACAAGGACCTTGGCGACACTATGGCCAAGCATCTCGATATCGACGCGGTCTGGAGCTTCTCTTCCACCGATCTGTCGAAGATGATCGAGGCCGCATCTGCTGGCAATCTCAAGCGCACATGGGTCAACAATGGCCGCGCCTTTGACTGGTCGCGCGACCAATCCAAACGCTTCTTGCAGGCCGCGACCGAAGTGAAAACCGTGTGGATTCCCTACGGCGAATAACACCTCGCCCCCAACACAGAAAAAACGGCGCGGCTCCTATTTGGGACCGCGCCATTTTTGTTTCAGGGATGTTTGCCCAGTGCCTAGTTCGTGGACTTCAGCCCTTCGGGCTCTCCAACCACCACGAACCGCAGCCCCTCAGGGTCCAGAAGCTCTTTGGCGATCCGGTTCACGTCATCCAGGGTCACCGCCTCAACCTTTTCGTTGCGGGTGACCACATAGTCGGTGGGCAGGTCATCCATCTGCATCGACACAAGGATCGCAGCGATCTGACTGTTGCCGTTGAAGCGCAAAGGATAGGCCCCGGTCAGATAGGTCTTGGCATCCTGCAGCTCCGCTTCGGTCACGCCGCTGTCCACCAAGGCCTGCCACTGGTCGCGCACAACGCCGACCGCTTCTGCCATCTTCTCATTGGCAGAGGCAAAAGATCCCATGTAGGTCGAGGCCAGATCACGCGGCACCAGATAGCTATAGGCCCCGTAGGTGAGGCCGCGTTTGGTGCGCACTTCCTGCATCAGGCGCGTCTCAAATGATCCACCACCGAGGATCTGGTTCAGCACATAAGCGGCAAAGAAATCCGGATCATTACGGTCGATCCCCTTCTGCCCGAAGAGCGCCACAGACTGCGGCGTGGCAAAGGGCACTACCGTGGTGCCACCTGTCAGCAGCACCTCTGCCGGGCCGGGCATCGGCGCCCCCTCGGCGGGCAAATCGCCCAGCAATTCGTCCAGCAGCGCGCCCAGCTCTTCGGGTGTGATATCACCAACCGCGCTTACGTACAGACGGTCACGGGCAAAAACAGCCTCATGGGCGGCAAACATGTCCTGACGGGTCAGCGCCGAGACGCTCTCCACCGTGCCCTTACCATCGGAGCCATAAGGGTGGTCGCCAAATGCCAGCTTACCAAAGGTCTTGCCCGCAATCGCATTGGGATCGGTCTGATCAGAGCGCAGCCCCACCAGAACCTGTGCCCGCACGCGGTCCAGCGCATCCTGATCGAAACGTGGCTCTTGAATGGTCTGGCGCAAAAGCTCCATCACCTCATCGCGGTTTTCGGTCAGGAAACTGGCGGAGATCGCAACCATGTCCTTGTCGGCATCATAAGAGAAATTGGCCGCCAAAGCCTCCACTGCGCGGGCGTAGTCCTGCGCGCGCAGCTCTCCTGCACCCTCTTCCAACAGGCCACCCATCAGATGTACGGCCCCGCGTTTGCCGGGCGCGTCCAGTGATGTGCCGCCGCGAAACCGCAGCTCCAACGCAGAGAAGGGAATGCTGTGATCTTCGACCAGCCACGCCTTGATCCCGCCGGGAGATGTGACTTCTTTGATGTCGATCTCAGCCCGTGCCATCTGCGCGGCAAAAAGCACTGCAAACCCAACCAACAGCGCCAGAACGGCACGTTTTAGCGGGCGCAGATCAACTGCGCGCGCGCGGGCGGATGTTATATTCCGGCTCATTGGTCAGCCTCCTGCTGGCTTTGGATCAGGTAACCGGTGACAGATGCCTCGGGCCGCAATACCTCGCGGGCGACGGCAATAATCTCATCCTCCGTGATGGATTGCAGCACGCGCGGCCAATCCTGCACATCCTCAACCGTCAGCCCCGAGGTGAGCGCGCGTCCATAGCGGTTGGCAATGCGGTCCACATCATCCCGAGCATAGATTTCTGAGGCGCGCAGCTGCAGCTTGATGCGCTCAAGCTTCTGACTGTCGACACCTGTCGCGAGGAACTGCTGCACGCTGCGATCAAGCGCCGCCTCGGCCTCTTCGAGGGTCACACCATCTGCGGGGACAATCACAAAATCAAAGGTGGTGTCATCCAGCGACACACCAGAATAGAAGGCCGCCGTATAAACCGCCACTTGCTGTTCAAACTGTAGTGCATTGGCCAGATAGGATGTGGTTCCCCCACCCAAGAGCTGCGAGAGCAGATAGAGCGCGGCGGCCTTTTCCTGACTGCCGCTGTCACGCTCCGGCGCCAGATAGGATCGCTGTACATAAGGTTGCGAGACCCGCGCATCGGCAAAAGTCAGACGCCGCGCTGCGGTTTGCGGTGGCTCCTCGCTGCGCAACCGTTCCGGCAGATCTGGATTGGCCGGGATCACACCGTAGTAGGTCTCGGCGAGCTTGCGCACCTCGTCGGGCTTCACATCGCCAGACACCACAAGGATTGCGTTATTGGGCGCGTAATAGGTGCCGTAGTAGGACAGAGCGTCCTCCATCGACAGGGTTTCCATCTCATGCCGCCAGCCGATCACCGGCTGACTGTACCGATGGTTCAGATATTGCACCGCCCGCATCTGTTCACGAAACAATGCAGTGGGATCATTGTCGGTGCGCTGGTTGCGCTCTTCTAGGATCACCTCGCGCTCGGTCACGATATCGGTCTCAGTGAGGCGCAGGTTGCGCATCCGATCCGCTTCCATCTGCATCATCAGTTCCAACCGATCTGCTGCGACACGCTGGAAATAAGCCGTGTAATCATAGCTGGTGAAGGCATTGTCGCGACCACCGTTACGCGCAACTGTCGCCGACAGCTCGCCCGCGTCCAGCGTATCGGTTCCCTTGAACAGAAGGTGTTCGAGGAAATGGGCAACACCGCTTTGCCCCACGGGCTCATCCGCAGAGCCTGCACGATACCAGACCATATGCTGCACCACAGGGGCGCGATGATCTTCGACCACCACCACCATCATCCCGTTCTCAAGCGTGAAGGTGGTGACCATCTCAACGCCGGTTTGCTCGGATTTAGGTGCCGCGTCACTAGCCGGAGACGCCTCCTGCGCGGAAAGCACAGGCGCGCCAAGGCCCGCTGCCATCACAAGGGCACAAAGCGCACCCCTCCAGCTGGCCCGCAGCCCGGACGGAATCGCTGCCTCAGATGTCATATGTTCTATCCTCCAGATCGGTCTCCCGAGCACGCGCAATGGCACAGCCCGGCGCAGAGTCGTTTTGGCCTGCTGCGCATCAAATTACGGTGCCGACCATCAGCCACAAGACGGTTTGCCGAAATTGTGAAGGATTATTCGCCTTTTGGCGGTGAAGACGGGGTCGGAACCCCGGCGCGACGGTAGGCTGTGCTAACATCTTGCGGATCGAGTGCTTCTCGCTCGTAGGTTTCGGCGTAGCGATCCACGGGGAAGAGCTTGATATTGGCGAGGATACCCGCCCGCTTGCGCCGCTTTGTATCCTCAGCAGTCAGCGTTTCCCGAATGTCGCCCTGCACTCCGTGGCGGCTTGCGGCTGTCACCAGTGCGCCGTCAGAGGCCGGAATACCCGAGCCGCTGGGTCGCCCGCCCAGCGCCACGATGGCCTCGGCCTGCGGGTTGCGGTCGGTGCGATTGCTGCCACCGGGGGTCGGTTGCGGCAATGCGGCATAGCTTTCGGGTTGTTCCAGCGGCTTGTTGGGCAGCACGAGGAACTCGTCCGGCGTGTTGCGACGTGCATCAAGATCATGCAGCGGCTTGTTGGCACAAGCAGCCACCAGCAGAACGGAACTCAAGATGATCGGTGCAGTCACAAAGCGCATGGGGCGCGGTCCTTCTCGTGCATGTCGCGCAACAGTCAGAACCCGTTAAGCGCGCCTCAGACATGCGTTATCAATGAGTTGAAGCGAGATGCCAGGGCCCCGCGCTTCAGACGTTCTCAACACCTCTAGCGCAAATCACGCAGGAGGTCACGCGGGCTTTTTCGCCCGCCCCTCAAACAGGATCAACCCCGCCGCACCGCCAAAAACAAATATATCGGCGACGTTAAACACATAAGGGTTATTGAACCCGCAGCAGGACATATTCAGGAAGTCCAGCACATAGCCGTACAGCACCCGATCCAGCACATTGCCCAGCGCGCCGCCAATCACCAGCCCGGCACTGATCAGCATCATCCGGCTGTTTGAATGGCTGCGACGCACCCATATGAACACCGCAGCACAGATCACCAGCGAGATCGCGATCAAGATCCAGCGACTGGAATCGCCGCCATCGTTGAACAGTCCAAAGTTGATGCCCCGATTTTCGCCGTAGCGAAAGTTCAGGAGCGGCGGAGCCACGTCAATGCGCAGCAGGTTCACCAGATCAAGGCCGAAGATGACCCCGATCTTGGTGGCCTGATCAACGATCAGCGCAAAGAGGGCCGCAAAAAATAGCGCGTAGCTCCGCATATCAAACTGCTCCGGGATCAGTGACGGAAGTGGCGCATGCCGGTGAAGACCATCGCAAGGCCCGCTTCATTCGCGGCCTTGATGACCTCATCATCGCGCATCGATCCACCGGGCTGAATGACGCAAGTTGCGCCATTTGCCGCCGCTTCCATCAGACCATCCGCAAATGGGAAGAACGCATCTGAAGCCACGGCAGAACCTTTGGCAAGGCTTGCCGGCAGTTCCATCGCATCCGCCATCCGCTGCGCCTTGACGCCAGCGATCGTGGCCGAGTCTACGCGGCTCATCTGACCGGCGCCGACGCCAACGGTCTGACCGTCTTTCACATAGACAATCGCGTTGGATTTCACATGTTTGGCGACTTTCCACGCAAACAGCAGATCCGCCATTTGCTCATCGGTCGGCGCTTTTTCGGTCACCACCTTGAGGTCATCCATGGCGCGGTGGCCAACGTCCTTGTCCTGCACCAGCATCCCGCCAGAGACCTGACGGGTGGTCAGACCCGCATCCTGCGGGTTGGGCAAGCCGTCGGTGATCAGCAGGCGCAGGTTTTTCTTCGCCGCAAAGATCGCCTTAGCCTCATCAGAGGCCCCCGGCGCAATCACCACTTCGGTAAAGATCTGGGTGATCGCCTCGGCGGTTGCCGCGTCAAGCGGCATATTGAGCGCCACAATGCCACCAAAGGCAGAGGTGCGATCGCAGTCGAACGCCTTGTTATAGGCGTCCAGCAGCGTTGCGCCGCGCGCCACACCGCAGGGGTTGGCGTGTTTGATGATCGCCACCGCCGGGCCGTCGGCAGGTGCGAATTCACTCACCAGTTCAAAGGCTGCATCGGTGTCGTTGATGTTGTTGTAAGAGAGCTCCTTGCCCTGCAACTGCTGGGCGGTCGCCACGCCAACGCGCTCGGTGCCATCGGTGTAGAAGGCCGCGTCCTGGTGCGGGTTCTCACCATAACGCAGCGTCTGTGCAATCTGACCAGCAAAAGCGCGGCGGCGCGGTGCCTCAAGGCCAATCGCACCGGCCATCCAGTTTGAAACGGCGGCATCATAGGCAGCCGTGCGCGCATAGGCGTTCTGCGCCAGCCACTGACGGAAGGCAAAGGAGGTCTGGCCGTCGTTCTGGTCCAGCTCTTCCAGCAGCACGCCGTAGTCTTCGACATCCACCACCACGTTGACAAACGAATGGTTTTTGGCCGCCGCACGGATCATCGCCGGGCCGCCAATATCGATATTCTCGATCATTTCCTCATAGGCCGCACCCCGCTTCAGCGCCGCCTCAAACGGGTAGAGGTTGACGACCAAGAGGTCGATCTCGCCGATGCCATGCTCGGTCATCGCCGCCACATGGGCGTCATTGTCGCGCAGCGCCAGCAGGCCGCCATGCACCATTGGATGCAGGGTCTTCACACGACCGTCCATCATTTCCGGGAAGCCGGTCACATCAGAGACATCCCGAACGGCGAGACCCGCATCACGCAGCGCTTTTGCAGTGCCACCGGTCGAGAGCAGTTCAACCCCGCGCTCAGCGAGGGATTTGCCCAGCTCGATCAGCCCGGTTTTGTCAGAGACGGACAGAAGGGCGCGGCGGACGGGGTGGAGGTCGGTCATCGGTGTCAGAATCCTTGTTCAGGTTCACTCTTCGTAAGCCATGGGTTCGTCGCGGGCCAGATCGCGCACGGCCACGGCCGTTTCCTGCGCCTTGCTGAGGGTCCAGCGGATTTGGGTCGCGTATTGAATGGCCCGGCCCGACAGGACAATTTGCAGCGATTGACGCGGCTTCAAGCGGGTTTTTTCCAGGTAAACGCTGGTTTCCAGCTTCAGGTCGCATTGACCGTCGTGACGGAATACCCAGATTTCCCCACTCTTGAGCGCCATGGATACTGCCGCGCCCCCTAAGTCAAGGGCTGCGTCCACATCCGGGTGCAAATGGAACCGTAAATCATAGCCGATGCCCTTTAGGCCGCCTGCATCCAGCGCCTTATCAAAGCGTTTCTTTGCCGCGCCATCCAGCGCCAACACCATGTCTTCGCCAGCAACAGTGCGCCCATCCACCGACAGTTCCAGTGACCGTGCCACCGTCACACCAAAATGTTTGGCATAACCATCATGGGCACCCTGAAAACGATAGCCGTCATCCAGATCATCCCGCTCGATCGGCACATCGGTGGGGGGCTCGATCAGGAACTCATGGCCGGTGCCTTTCTGTGGTGCGGCCAGCCGCGCACTGGAATGCCCTTCCACACAGAGCGCAGAATGCGACGGCGTGGCCCGCCCGGCCCGACGCCACTCCAGCCCGAAGCTCTCCCCCGCACCGCAGTTCACGATCAACGGGCGTCGCCCCGAGGTCAGCTCAAACGCCAATGTGGAGGCATGCGCATTATAGGATGCCTTGCCAACCGGCGGCACATTGGCATCGACAATGATCGAGGTGCGGCGCGCAGACAGCCGCGCAAACCCCATTGCCAGCCCTTCATACGCTCTTGCCGGAACATGCGAGGCGGCCAGCGCATGATCGAGCCAGCCCTCCTGTCCACGTCCACCGCCATGAAATCGCGCCAATGCGCCATCGCTGTGACGCAGGGCACGCAATGTCGGCGCGATCCGATCCAAGGCTGCGTGATGCTCGCGCGGCACAGATCGCCCCGCCTCATGCAGCGCCGCCGCCGCCCAAGTGAGCAGCGTGAACACATCCAGTAGCTCTTCGGGATTGCGGGTGGGCAGGCCCCCGTCGGCATTGATCAGAACTGCGCAATCCTGAGAGAGCGCTTTGACCGCCGGGTCCGCCAATTCCTCGCAGCCTTTGAGCGCAAGCCCTGCATAAATCAGCCCGGTCAGCGCCTCAAAGCGTGGCAAGCCGGGGGATGCCCCCTTCCAGCGCTGCGCGAGGAACCAGGTTTGCTGGGATAGCGAGCGGTAAAAGGCATCAGAGGCGGCTTTGTCCTGACCGCTCAGCAGGAACAGCGCGTGGTTGATCCATCGAATCACCCGCCGCCCGGTCAGATCCGGCGACCAGCCGGGACCCGCGCCATTGCCGAACTCATCAATCCAGCCCCAGACCCAGTGCTGCGCCTTCTTGCGCGCCCTGAGATCTCCCACGGCAGCCAGATCGTCCAGCCATGTGCAGCCTTGCCGCTCTGCCTCAAAGGCAAAATCAGGCGCGTCCACATCCCATAGTCCCGTGGTGTCGCTTTCGACCAGATACCCCGCAAACAACAGGTTCCCCGCAACGAGCTGCCGCCCACGCGCGAAACTGCCAATAGTGCGCGGCTCCGGCTGGGAGACAAACCCCGTGGCCGCAGGCTGCTTGCGCGCCTTCCAGGCGGTATAACGGTTCAGCAGCCGCGTGCCGCGACTGGCCATTCGATCATATCTGGACATGCACTCTTGCCTCACACGCCTTTGGCGTTTTGGCCAGAGGATAACGCGCCTGCCGCCGGGTGTCATGCGCTCTCTGCCCTCTGTAGGGCATCACGGCAAACTCTCCCGCCCGTCGCCGGATCATGCAGAGATGATCCGCTCCCGTTGGGCCCGGCGCCCTTCGGGCGCAGGCGGTGGCGATTCTGATCGTTGCGATTAGTGCTCGGCCTTGACGAGTTCGGCCATGTAGAACCCGTCCATACCGCCGATCTCGGGCCAGTAATCCGGCCGAAGACGCAGGCCGCCTTCCTCGGTGATCCAAGCCGGATCAATGCCTTCGAGTGCCTGAACCCTGTCGCCGATCCGGGCCTCAGGGAACATTTCCAATGCATCCTCGATCTGGCACTCGCCCTCATCCGGCAACAAAGAACAGGTGCAATAGACCAGTCGCCCGCCGGGCCGCACCAATGTCCACGCATGCGCCAGCATCTGCGCCTGCAACTCGATCAAGGCGCCAAAACCGGCGCCATCCTTGGCGTGGGGCAGATCCGGGTGGCGGCGGATGGTGCCCGTCGCGGAACAGGGCGCATCCAGCAGAACCGCATCATATTGCCCCTTCTGCGCAAGTACATCACCCGCGATCACATGCGCCGAAAGCCCTGTGCGGGTCAGGTTCTCCTGCAGACGCGCCAGACGGCTCTCGGAAATATCAACCGCCGTCACATCGGCCCCCGCCGCAGCCATCTGCAACGTCTTGCCCCCCGGTGCCGCACAGAGATCGAGCACCCGTTCACCTGCCTGCGCATGGATCAAACGGGCAGGAAGCGCTGCGGCTGCGTCCTGCACCCACCAATCGCCCTGCGCATAGCCCGGCAATGCCGAGACCTGCCCCGCGTCATCCAATCGCAAACTACCTGTCGGGGTTGGCTTGCCCCCCAACGCCGAGAGATCCGCGCCCGGTTTAAAGCTCAGATCAAGCGGCGCGCCCTTTAAATGCGTAGCCTCTATGGCCAGCATTGCATCACTGCCCCAGGCTTGCGCCAACGGGCTGCGCAACCATTTTGGCAATCGTGGCACGCGCAGCTTGACCCACTCGGTCGGGCCATCTGTCGCCACTTTACGCAGAACCGCGTTGACCAGCCCCTTGAGCTGTGCGTGACGGCGATGACGCGCCACCAGATTGACTATATCGTTCACCACCCCATGCGCAGCCCCACCAGAACACAGCTCCACCGTTCCCAGACGCAATGCGTTTTTGACATGCAGCGCGGGGGGCTTACGCAGATGTTTCGCCAGCACCCGATCCGCGCGTTCGAGGGATCGCAGCACTTCCAGCGCCAATCGCTGCGCGCGCGCGCGATCTGCAGGCTCCAGCCGCTCCAGCACCTGCGCTTGACACTCTGCAAGCAAAAGCCCATCGCCCAGAACCTTATCAAGAAGCGTCACAGCCGCACGGCGTGCGTCAGAGGCAGATGTGGGGCGGTCGGTCATGGGGGATGGCTCCTGATCGGGGATCGGCTTGTCCATAGCGGACGCGGGCGTATATCATGGTGTCAGGATAAAGAAACCCACCCTGCGGAGAAGCCCCCATGAGTGACGCCCCCGAATCCCAACGGGCAAAGGATCTGCCCGCAGCGGCCCAACGCGCCCTTGCCGAGGCCGAAGAGCGCCGCAAAGCCCGTGAGGCGCAACACCCCCAGCCAACCGAACTGGGGGGGCGTGATGGTCCCGACCCCGCTCGCTATGGCGATTGGGAGAAAAAAGGCATTGCGATTGATTTTTGAGTTTAGCGGATCAGGGGCGCTGCCCCTCGCGCCCTTTGGGCGCTCACCCCGGGATATTTCAGGTTAGAAGAGCGATGAGCGCTTCATCTTTTTCCAAATACCTCCGCCGAAGGCAGCCGCCCCTAAGGGCGGCCTATGATCCTCACAAGCCAAGCACATCGATCATGTCATAGGCACCGGCTGCTTTGCCCTGACCCCAAAGCGCGGCCTTGAGCGCCCCGCGTGCAAATATCGCACGATCAGTCGCCATATGGCGCAGGACGATCCGTTCGCCAGCCGCCGCAAACAGCACATCATGTTCGCCCACAATGTCGCCGCCGCGAATAGCGGTGAAGCCGATGTCGCCTTTTTTGCGTGCCCCAGTGATGCCGTCCCGGCCCCGGTCCGCGACATCGGATAGTTTGACACCTCGGCCCTCGGCCGCTGCTTCACCCAGCATCAAGGCCGTACCGGAGGGCGCATCCACCTTGTGATGGTGGTGCGCCTCAATGACCTCAATATCGAATTCCTCATCAAGGGCCGCCGCGACCTTTTTGGTCAATTGCACCAGGAGGTTCACCCCAAGCGACATATTGCCCGCACGCACCAGCACGGTGTCGCGGGCGGCAGGGTCCAATGCTGCGATCTGCGCATCACTCATGCCGGTGGTGCCAATCACATGGACGCAGCCTGCCTGTGCGGCCAGCTTGGAAAAGGCGATCGTGGCCTCTGGTGCGGTGAAATCAATCACAGCCTGCGCTGCAGAGAACGCCGCCAGTGCATCGTCGGTGACCGCCACGCCAAGCGCCGCGCCGCCCATGGCGATGCCAATGTCCTGACCGACCCAATCGTGACCTTCGCGCTCCACCACGCCTGTAAGCTCGGCCTTGTCGCTTTCCAGCACAGTCTTGATCAACATTTGCCCCATGCGCCCCGAAGCGCCGGTGATCACGATCCCTGGTTTATCCGTCATGGCTTTACTCTCTGATTGGACTATCCGCTGGATTTCTCCTACCCTGACGAGGACCGCTTGGCAAAGGGCGGCTTTCGGCATAGATCGAGTCTCATGGCTAAGAACAAATTTCACGACGGTCCCGGTCCTTCTCAGCGTCAGCTTCGTGTGGGCGAGGTTATTCGCCGCACACTCTCTGAGGTGCTGGCCCGTGGCGACATCCACGACCCGGAGCTGAACCGTCTGTCTATCACCGTCGGCGAGGTGCGCACCTCGCCGGATCTCAAAATCGCGACCGCCTATGTCCTGCCCTTGGGTGGCAAAGGGCAGGAGGACGTGCTGCAACTGCTTGCCCGCAACAAGAGCGAGCTGCGTCGGGCGATCGGCAAGAAGACCGGGCTGAAGTTCACCCCGGATCTGCGGTTTCAGATCGACGAGACATTTGACCGGATGGATGACACCCGCCGCCTGTTCAATCAGGACGCGGTGCGTCGCGATCTGGAGGACTGAGGCGATGCGGGCCTCGTTACTGTTGAGCCTGCCTCTGGGGGTCACCCTTTGGGCCGGTCAGGCGGCGGCAGTGGAATGCCGCGACGAGAGCTATCAAGGCAATCGCTATTCCCTGTGCGAAGTGGATGCCAGCCGCGAAGAATTACGCCTGTTCCTGCGCGATGATACAGGCGCAGTGATGGGGCATTTCTCCACCATCGAAGACCGTCTGACAGCCGAAGGAAAAACACTCTCCTTTGCCACCAACGCGGGGATGTATCACACGGATCGCTCCCCGGTCGGGCTTTATCTTGAGGATGGCAAAGAGGAAATGCGGCTGGTCACCAATCCCGGTCCCGGCAATTTCGGTCTCGTGCCCAATGGCGTCTTTTGCCTGCGCGACGGGCGCGCCGATGTGATCGAAACACTCGCCTTTGAAGCCAGCGCCACCACCTGCAAGAGCGCCACTCAATCGGGGCCAATGCTGGTCATCGACGACGCGTTGCACCCGAAATTCCTGCAGGACAGCGATTCTCGCTATATACGCAACGGGGTCGGCACCAGTGTCGATGGCCGCCGCGTGGTTTTTGCGATCTCGCGCAACACGGTGAATTTCTATGATTTCGCGAGTCTGTTTCGCGATCACCTCGACCTGCCGCAGGCGCTCTATTTTGATGGCAATATCTCACGTCTGCACGCTCCCGACCTCAACCGCTCCGATGCCGGGTTCATGATGGGGCCTGTGGTAGGCGTGGTTGAGGATATCGCAGGGGACGACACAGACGCGCTGCAGAATTGACAGCCCTCGCGTCCTAGGCTACCTCGCCCGCCTTACCGACAGATCAGAGGACATTCATGGGACGCAAACGCAAGGGACGCGACATTTCCGGCTGGCTGGTGGTGGACAAACCTGCAGGCCTCACATCTACAGCCGTAGTCAACAAGGTCCGCTGGGCGTTTGACGCCAAAAAGGCCGGTCACGCTGGCACGCTCGACCCCGAAGCCACCGGCGTTCTGGCCGTCGCTCTGGGCGAGGCAACCAAGACCGTTCCCTTTATCACCGACGCCATGAAAGCCTATACGTTCACGGTGACGTTGGGGGCCGCGACCAACACCGATGACGCCGAGGGCGAGGTGATCGCAACCTCTGCCGAGCGTCCCTCGGATGAAGAAATCAAAGAGGCCCTGCTTGGGTTTATTGGCGAAATCCAGCAGGTGCCGCCGAAGTTTTCAGCCGTGAAGGTCGACGGCCAGCGCGCCTATAAGCTCGCCCGCGATGGCGAGGAGGTCGAGCTGTCCTCCCGCCCGCTCTGGGTTGAGGAACTGGTGATGCTGGACCGCCCTGATGCGGACCACGTGATGCTGGAAATGACTTGCGGCAAAGGTGGTTACGTGCGGTCCATTGCCAGAGATCTGGGCGAGAAACTTGGTTGCCTTGGTCACGTGCAGGAGCTACGGCGGATCTGGTCCGGCCCGTTTGATGCCGAGGACGGCGTCACGCTGGAACAGATTGACGATCTGGCAAAGTCGCCCGAGATCGACCAGTTCCTGCGACCGCTCGAAGAAGGGCTTGCTGACCTGCCGGAACTGAAGTGTACGCCTGAAGGGGCAACCCGGCTCAGAAACGGCAACCCCGGCATGGTGATCGCATCGGACGTCGAATATGGCGATGAGGCCTGGGCGTCGCTAGAGGGCAAAGCGGTTGCCGTGGGGATCTACAAGGCAGGTGAATTGCATCCATCGCGGGTGTTCAATCAGGATTGATACGGCAACACGCAGGCTCATCACGCCCGCGACACATCCGTTAACATCATGTAAATGATAGGGAAAACACGCTGACCCATTGTTTCGCGTGCGAAACAATGGGTCATATGCGTTGACCTACTCATGCAGCAATTCGACCGTGAGATCAGGCCATTTCCATAGGGAATTGCGCAGCGCGCAGCGATACGCCAAAACCCTCACCATGATCACCCGCCATCACATCAAGGGCGACGCGCCCTCCACCGCCCTTTATTCGGACTGCGAAACCTATCGCTACAGCCTGACACGCGTCTGGGAGCCTCATGGGCAAAAGGTCATGTTTGTGATGCTCAACCCATCCAAAGCCACCGAAGTTCAAAACGACCCCACCATCGAGCGCTGCGAGAGGCGCGCCCGCGCCTTGGGGTTTGGCGGGTTTCAGGCCACCAATATCTTTGCTTATCGCGCCACCGATCCGCGCGACATGCGTGCGGCCTGCGATCCGGAAGGGCCGGAGAATATGTCCGTGTTGCTTGCCGGGGTGGATTGGGCGGACATGGTAATCTGTGCGTGGGGCACCCATGGCGCGCATCGCAATCAAGGCCCCGACGTTGCCGCAAGGCTGCGCGCAACGGGCCGTCCCCTCCATCACTTGGGACTAAGCAAAGCAGGCCACCCCAAACACCCGCTCTATATCTCTTATGCGCAGAAGCCCTTGCTTTGGCAGCAAGATGTTGACCTATAAGGGTTTCATTAACCGACGTTCCCGTTTTGTTTGGATTTTGACCGCATCGTTGTGGCACTCTTGACCCCGGTTGAGTGTGTTTAAAACGAAGTGGACCAGTTCGGTGTTGTGGTTGGCCAGTATTCTTGGGATCGTCGCCGTGGGCAGCGCGATCATGATCGATTTTGAATCCGACGACGAGGAAACAGAAGACAACGACGTGACCGCAGAGGCAGACACCTCCGGTAGTACGATTGTCTCGCCAGAGGTGTTTTTATCCGGCGGGCAGACCGACGAAGGCCCGGTAGAAGACGTGTCCACCACCGTCACTGGCGACACGGAGAACGATGCGCCCCAGGATGGCGGGATCGAGGATGGCGGTGTTCTGATCGGCTCTGATGAACTTGATCACATGTCGGGCAGCGATGCGAATGACGCACTCCTTGGTTTGGGGGGCGACGACCAGATCAATGGCTTTGGCGGCGATGATAGCCTCGAAGGAGGGTCGGGCGATGACGACCTCTATGGCGGCGAAGGTCAAGACACGTTGGAAGGCGGCGACGACAACGACACATTGAACGGAGGGACGGGCCAGGATTCGCTTGCGGGAGGCGCAGGCAATGACTCTCTTCTGGGGGGATTGGGCACGGACCGTATTCAAGGGGATGAGGGCGACGACACCCTACATGGCGGTTCCGGCAATGACCTTGTCCGAGGGGGCGCAGGCAATGATGCAGTCCATGGCAATGACGACGATGATATGGTGTTTGGTGGCACCGGGGAAGACGCGCTCTTTGGGGGGCGCGGCAATGATGTGGTGAGTGGAGCAGATGACGGCGCGGAGAAGGATTTTGTGAACGGCGGCGACGGTGACGACACGCTGATCGCGGGTGCCTCAGACGTCGTGACCGGGGGAGATGGTGCAGATCAAATTCTTCTGGGAGATTGGATCGCAGCAGGCACAGTCGAGTTAATCGACTTCGACACTGCTGAGGACCAGTTGCTGCTGGTTTACGATGGCGATCAGGGCGTGCCGGATCTGGAATTGGAACCGGATCCCGATGCCCCCGGCGAGATGATTCTGCGTCTGGATGGAGAGATAGCCATGCGCCTTACAGGGGCCGAGGCATTGACGGCTGATGATATCTTGCTGGTAGAAGCCGATGATGGCGACGTCACGCATTTGCCACTCCCTCAGTAATCAATCGCTTCCATTCGCCTCTGTGGCGAATAGCACCCTACCGGCCCAATTGATGGATCATCCGCGCATTGCGGTGTCGTAATTTGAGATATTTCGCTTTGGGCAAAGCCCAAAGCGACCCGCGCCGCGCTGGCCTTTCAGGCCAGCGCGGCGCGGGGCCCAACCATGTGATGGGTCCGTGAGGACACGAACATGGGCGGGAGTTCTCCCGGAGTTGAAGTTATGCGCGTGGGACAGCACTCAGAAACACTAGATCAGTCGCCCACGGATCTCAGTACTCACTCCAAATATCTTTGCAAAACATCATTGAACAACTCCGGCTCTTCCAATGGCGGCGTGTGGCTGCTGCGTTCGAACAACGCAAACTCCGGTGCATTGTTGGCGGGCACAAGAGGCAACCAGGTCTCTACCGGCGCCACGAGGTAATCATGACGCCCCAGACAGATCAGGGGCGGTTGCTCTAACGCCTGCAGCGCGCCAGCCGCATCAAAGTTGCAAAACGCCCCTCCCCAAAGGGCGTCAAAAACCGGCATGTTGACCTGCACCCCTTGCCAGAGATCCGTGGCATCAAAACAGGGGTTAAACCAACTGCGGGCAGCAAGGCCGAGGCACATCCAAATGAACCTCTGTTCGGGCTCACTTTCGATGCGGTGTTGCATAACCTCCAGATCCCGCGTCAGCCGTTGTTTTCGCTCCGGCGCGGCCAGCATCTCCCAGATGCGCTCTCCATACGCCATATGTTCGGGCGCGTGGCTTGGACCGGTGGCCACGACCACCGTTTTACGAACCAGATCCGGACGGCAGCGTGCAAACTCCAGCGCCATATACCCGTGACCGGAATGCCCCAACACATCCACGCGCGTCAGATTAAGCGTGCTGCAGAGGGCCGAAAGGTCGTCCATGATGGTCTCAAGCGTGCAATCGCGCGGCTCGATAACGCGGCCTGCATGCGCAAACCCACGATGATCGACAAAGATCAGCTTGCGCGTGCGGCGCAAATCCTTTGAGAACACACGCGGGTAGAAGACATGACTGCCGATGACCAGCAGCGGGTCGCCTTCCCCTTCGATTTGGTAGCCGAGTTTAAAGCCATCACGGCAGATATACCCCTGAACGGGTTGAGATTTTTCCATAAGTTTTATCCGCAAGAGACCGCCTCTTGCTCTCCGATTGTAGCAGTTTGAATTCTCAACCGGTCAGATCTGAACGGTCGATGTGGCATTCACTGCAATCTTCGCTAACGGATAAATTTCACGGCTCTCTCGTGCTCAACCTGAAAGCGCGTCTAGTCAGCCCGCCGATACCCGTCAAGACGATCTCCGCCAGCACAAAGCGCCTGTGCTGTGGATTTCCTTTGCAAAACGGAGCCGAATTCCGTAATCACCCGCATCCCGAAGTGGAATCAACGCCGCCTCGGGACTCTCCATGGGCCTGCGCTGGACGACATCCCGGCCTGCGCCATCCACTCTAACCTTACGAAGGAGACCCCGATGTCGATTACTGCAGAAGAAAAAACACGCCTGATGAAAGAATTCGCGACCAAAGAGGGCGACACCGGTTCTCCGGAAGTCCAGGTCGCAATCCTGACCTCGCGCATCAACACGCTCACCGAGCACTTCAAAACCCACAAGAAAGACAACCACGGTCGTCGTGGCCTTCTGAAGATGGTTGCTCAGCGCCGTAAGCTGCTGGACTACCTGAAGGGTAAAGAAGAAGCGCGCTATCAGGACCTGATCAAGAAACTGGGCATTCGTCGCTAAGACGCTACTCAGGACTTCGGTCAAGAAACGCCCGCCCTCTTGCAGGTGCGGGCGTTTTTTATGCGGCACCCGCAGTGCGGCAGATGTGTTGCCCAGAGGTCACGGGCGATGGTCACGGGCAAAAAATCACAATTGCTGCATTTGTCGCCTTATCATAAATCGAGCGAACTCTAGCCAGGTAGGGTCGATCCTTCGTCCCGTCCCCCGCAATGACACAAATTGTAGAGGGACAGACACAAGATGCAGCGCATCTCCACCAAAAAACTGACAGCCCTGCTGCTGACAACTGCGATGCCTTTTGCCACGACGGCAGGGGCTCAGGACGCCAGTGGCGTTATCGAACTCGAAGAGATTCGGGTCGAGGCCGCAGATGCTCAGACCCTTCTGGGCAATGACGAAATCACCGAAGACGAGATTGAGGCGCGCAACCCCTCCTCCACCAAAGATGTCTTTGTGGGGGAAAGTGCGATCACCACGGGCGGCGGCGCGGCAATCGCGCAAAAGGTCTATGTGAACGGGATCGAAGAGAGCCTTCTGTCCGTCACCATCGACGGCGCGCGGCAGAACAAATCCGCCTTTCACCATACCGGCAATGTGCTGCTTGATCCTGAGCTTTTGAAACGTGTCGAAGTCAGCAAAGGTCTGGCCCCCGCAGACGCAGGTGCTGGCGCTGTCGCAGGCTCAATCGCTTATGAAACCAAGGATGCACGCGACCTGCTGGAAGCGGATGACACCTTTGGGGGCCGCCTGCGCCTATCGACCGACAGCAACGCCAACAGCCAAGACGGCTCGCTGACCATCTACGGCATCAACGGCGGTTTTGAATATGTGCTGAGCCACACCCGCCGCAGCAGCGACGACTATGAAGATGGCGACGGCGCGGTCGTCCTCGGCACCCGCGCGGAACTGACGGATTATGTGGGCAAAGTTGCCTATGAGAGCCTTGAAGGTCACCGGTTCGAATTCGCAGCCTCCCGCACCGAAGACAGCGGCCCGCGCAGCGCGCAGCCGGGACCGGGGGGTGTCTATTTTATCCGTCCCGATTTTGGCGGCCTCACCACCGGTCCGAGCGTTCTTATCGAGGCGCTTTCCCGGCGCACCTCCTACACGCTGGGCTATAGCAACACGCAAGCCAGCGGGATGTGGAACCCCGAGATCCAGCTGAGCTACAACAAGCAGGAAATCGACGCGATTGGCTCTTATGGGGTGAACTCCAGCTTTAGCGCGACGTTCAAGAACCGCTTTGACATTGCTGGCGGCAATCTGACGGCCGGTTTGGACTTCTTCCGCGAGACGGCTGAGGGACGCACCGGCGGCGCATTTGGCAGTGGCGGCGAAGAGACGCTACGCAATACCGGCGTCTTTGCGCAGGCCCGTCAGGATCTGAACGACACGTTCTCGGTCAGCTATGGCGCGCGGATCGACAGTCAGAAATTTACCGGCGCTGACGGCACCAAATTCTCCGATACCGGCGTCAGCATCAATGGTACGGTGGATGTGCGTCTCTCTGACACCTGGTCGCTGAATGCAGGCCTTGCGTCGACATGGGGCGGCTATGAACTGGGTGAAGCAGGTCTGGTGAATTTCTTCACGCCTTGGAATTATACAGGCTTCACGTCCTCTCGTGCGAAATCTGCGCGTCTCGGGGTCCGGTTTGACAATGGCACCTGGAAAGCAAGCGCGGCACTCTTCCAGACGGAGGTCGACGATATCGCAGCCGTTCTGCCCTCGGGTGGTGCGCGCGGAGAGCTGTCTGATCTGAAGAGCCGCGGGATTGATACCTCCCTGCAATACAGCTGGGCCAATGGGTTTGCGCGGGTGAACTGGACCTACGCGGATGTTGAGGTGGATGATGCGACCATCACCTCCACCGCCTATTATCTCGGCCGTCCGCTGGGGCATATCATCGCGCTTGAAACGGGTGTGGAGCTGACACCGGAATGGCGCGTTGGTGGATCTGCACAGATCGCACTCAGCAACGACGACACCACACCGGAATTGCCGAGCTATGAGGTTGTGAACCTCTATGCAAGCTACACACCGGCCCGCTACGACAATCTTGAACTGCGACTGGATGTGCGCAACCTGTTTGATGAGACCTATTACAGCCGCAGCGCGGATGGGCTCGACAACAGCCGCGTCGTGCCGCTCAATGAGCCGGGTCGTACCATCGGATTGACCGCGCGCCTGCGGTTCTGATCTGCATCTGACCGTGGATGAACACACCGCGTCCCTTGAATTGGGGGCGCGGTTTTTCATTTCAGGGGGCTTGCCTCTTTCTGCACTTCGTGATTGTTACATTATAACATTTCACACAGGAGTCGCAGATGTCCGATCCCCACCTTCCCGTTACCGTCCTCTCTGGCTTTCTCGGAGCGGGCAAAACGACGCTTCTGAACCGTATTCTGAACAACCGCGAAGGCCGCCGGGTCGCGGTGATCGTAAACGATATGAGCGAGGTCAATATTGACGCCGATCTGGTGCGCGAAGGTGGCGCAGACCTGAGCCAGACCGAGGAGACGCTGGTGGAAATGTCAAACGGCTGCATCTGCTGCACCCTGCGCGATGATCTCCTCGCGGAGGTGCGCCGCCTCGCTGCTGAACAGCGGTTTGATTACTTGCTGATCGAATCCACCGGGATCTCAGAACCGCTGCCCGTCGCCGCGACCTTTGATTTTCGCGATGCCGAGGGCGAGAGCCTCTCGGACGTGGCGCGTCTCGACACGATGGTCACGGTGGTCGACGCGGTGAACCTGCTGAACGATTTTGCCAGCCACGACCTGCTGGCAGACCGAGGCGAAACGCTGGGCGAAGAGGACGAGCGCTCCCTCGTGCATCTACTGACCGATCAGATGGAATTTGCGGATGTGGTGGTGCTGAACAAGGTGAGCCTTGCCAGCCCCGAACAAGTAGATGCTGCGCGCAAGATCATCCGCAGCCTCAACGCCGATGCCGAGATCATCGAGACCGATTTCAGCGAAGTGCCTGCCGACAAGATCCTCGACACCAAGCTGTTTGATTTTGAAAAGGCACACGAGCACCCGATGTGGGCCAAGGAGCTTTATGGTTTTGCCGATCATGTGCCGGAGACCGAAGAATACGGCATCGCGTCCTTTGTCTATCGCGCGCGTGCGCCGTTTGACCCGAACAAACTACATGCGGTGCTGAACGGCAATCTGCCCGGCGTGATCCGCGCCAAAGGCCATTTCTGGGTTGCAACCCGTCCCGAGTGGGTGGCGGAATTTTCGCTCGCGGGGGCGCTATCAAGCGTGGCACCCTTAGGAACTTGGTGGGCCTCCGTACCTGCCGAACGCTGGCCCACCCAACAGCAGGCGCGCGACTATATGCAGGCGCATTGGCAGGAGCCCTTTGGTGATCGCCGTCAGGAACTGGTGTTCATCGGTGCAGGCATCGACTGGCCCGCGATCAAATCCACATTGGATGCTTGCCTGATCCCCGAAGCAACGGCCGAGACTCTGCCGGACTACGCGGATCTGGACGACCCCTTCCCGCTGTGGCGGCGGGCCGATCAGGCGGCGTAACCATGCAACGTCGGGATAAGAACGGCAACCGGGGGGCAGTCGCACTGCCCACCCGGCGCAGGCGCGAGGACCCAATGGCGGCTTATGATCGTCTGCCCGCACCCTTGCGCGCATGGCTGCAGGAGGCCGCATTGCCCTGGTCGGCGCAGTCCTGCCAGCGCATCTGGCAAGCCGCGCGCCGTGACGGCCTGTCGCCAGAGGCCGCCCTGGCCCGGCTGGATGCCGCCGAACGTAAGACCCTGAACCGCAGCGCTCGCGTTTAATCCCGCGCGGCGCATCGCAAGCGAACACTTTCTTTCTGCGACGAACTCATGTATGGGCGGAACTATCTGAGACGATGTGCCCAGACCCCGGCACGCGAAAGAAAGATAGCATAAGGGTCGGCGGCAATGGGGCCGCCACGCAATTAGGAGACCCGGGATACGCCTGGGAGCGCTCCGACTTAGGATACGATAGATGTTCAACGTAACGACGAAAACAATGCAGTGGGGCGAAGAAACGCTCACACTGGAAACCGGTAAGGTTGCGCGCCAGGCAGATGGCACCGTGATCGCGACCCTCGGCGAAACCTCGGTCATGGCCAACGTGACCTACGCTCGCGAACAAAAGCCCGGTCAGGATTTCTTTCCGCTGACCGTGCACTACCAGGAAAAATACTACGCCGCCGGTAAGATTCCGGGCGGCTTTTTCAAACGTGAAGCGCGTCCGACTGAAAAAGAGACGCTGACTGCACGTCTGATCGACCGTCCGATCCGCCCGCTGTTCGTTCCCGGCTTCAAAAACGAAGTTCTGGTGATGTGCACCGTGCTGTCCCACGATCTGGTCAATGACCCCGACATCGTCGCGATGATCGCTGCCTCCGCGGCGCTGACCATCTCTGGCGTGCCGTTCATGGGTCCGATCGCGGGTGCGCGCGTCGGTTACGAGGATGGCGAGTACATTCTGAACCCGACCGTCGACGACATGCAGGACCTGCGCCTCAACCCCGAGCAGCGTCTGGACCTTGTTGTTGCAGGCACCAAAGACGCCGTGATGATGGTCGAATCCGAGGCTTACGAGCTGACCGAAGAAGAAATGCTCGGCGCCGTGACCTTCGCACATGAGCAGATCCAGCCGGTCATCGACCTGATCGTCTCGCTCGCGGAAGAAACCGCAAAAGAGCCGTTCGACTTCACCCCGCCGGATTACTCCGACCTCTATGCTGCCGTTAAAGCAGCGGGCGAAGAGAAGATGCGCGCAGCCTATGCGATCTCTGACAAGCAGGAACGCGTTGCTGCTGTTGGCGCGGCCAAAGAAGAGATCATCGCATCCCTGACCGAAGAGCAGCGGGAAGACGGCAACCTCAGCTCCGCGCTGAAAAAGCTCGAATCCGTTGTTCTGCGGGGCGACGTTGTGAAGAACGGTCGCCGCATCGACGGTCGTGCACTGGATCAGGTCCGCGCGATTGAGTGCCAGACCGGCCTTCTGCCGCGTACACACGGTTCTGCTCTGTTCACCCGTGGTGAAACGCAGGGTCTCGTAGTGACCACGCTGGGCACCGGCGACGATGAGCAATTCATCGACGCGCTGCACGGCAACTTCAAATCGAACTTCCTGCTGCACTACAACTTCCCGCCCTACTCGGTTGGTGAAGTGGGCCGCGTGGGCTCGCCCGGTCGTCGTGAAATCGGCCACGGCAAGCTGGCATGGCGCGCGCTGCAGGCGGTTCTGCCGGCACCGACCGACTTCCCCTACACCATCCGCGTGGTCTCCGAGATCACCGAATCGAACGGCTCCTCCTCCATGGCATCTGTCTGTGGTGGCTCGCTTTCGATGATGGACGCAGGTGTGCCGCTGAAAGCACCGGTTGCCGGTGTGGCCATGGGCCTCGTGCTGGAAGACGACGGTTCCTACGGCATCCTGACCGATATTCTGGGCGACGAGGATCACCTCGGCGACATGGACTTCAAGGTTGCGGGTACCGAAGCAGGCATCACCTCCCTGCAGATGGACATCAAGGTTGCGGGCATCACGCCTGAAATCATGAAAAACGCGCTGGCTCAGGCCAAAGCGGGCCGCCTGCACATCCTTGGTGAGATGGCAAAATCGCTGACCGAAGCGTCCGAGTTCTCGCAGCACGCGCCGCGCATCGAGACCATGCAGGTTCCGACCGACAAGATCCGTGAAGTCATCGGTTCCGGCGGTAAGGTCATCCGCGAGATCGTTGAAGTCTCCGGTGCCAAGGTCGACATCAACGACGATGGCGTGATCAAGATCGCTTCCGCAAACGGCGAAGCCATTCAGAAGGCCTATGACATGATCTACGCGATCGTGGCAGAGCCGGAAGAAGGTGCAGTTTACACCGGTAAGGTTGTGAAGATCGTCGACTTCGGCGCCTTCGTGAACTTCTTTGGTAAGCGCGATGGTCTGGTGCACGTGTCCCAGATCGAAAACCGCCGCCTGAACCACCCCAGCGATGTGCTGAAGGAAGGTCAGGAAGTGAAAGTGAAGCTCCTGGGCTTTGACGATCGCGGCAAGGTGCGCCTGTCCATGAAAGTTGTGGATCAGGAAACCGGCGAAGAGATCGTCGCCGAGAAGAAAGAAGATGCAGAGTAAGATCTGTCCCACGACAGTTTGATCTGACATAAGGTGCCCGGGAGCGACGTCTCCCGGGCATTTTTTATGGCCTCCCCCCCGATGCACTGAAAGGGACGATATGACCCGCGTTACGCTCGTCACTGTTGCCTATAATTCCGCTGCGGTTCTGCCGACGCTGCTGGCGTCGGTCCCAGAGGGTGTGACCTGCATTGTTGTGGACAACGGTTCCAATGACCCGAGCGCGACGCGCGCATTGACCGAACACTATGGTGCAGAACTGATCATATCGGAACGCAACATCGGGTTTGGACCGGGCTGTAATCTCGGGGCTGCGCAGGCAACGAGCGAGTTTCTCTTTTTCGTCAATCCAGACGCGCAGCTTACGCCCGGCGCAGTGGATGCGTTGCTGGCGGCGGCGGATGCACATCCTGAGGCCTGCGCCTTTAACCCGCGTCTGCGAGAGGGCAACGGCAAGATCGCCTTTAAACGGCGCAGTAAACTGCTTGCCAAATCCCAATGGCTGTCACGGGAGGCGGCGCAGGCTGACTGCGAGATTCCAGTGTTGCAGGGGTCGGCAATTTTTGTGCGGCGGGCAGCCTTTGAACAGGTGCAGGGGTTTGACCCCAACATTTTTCTTTATCACGAAGATGATGATCTCAGCCTGCGCCTGCAAAAAAGCTGTGGCGCATTGCGGTTGGTGACGACGGCAGAAGTTGTCCATCTGTTTGGTGAATCGACTGTAAGGTCGCCCCAGACAGCCGCGCTGAAGGCATGGTACATGGGGCAATCCCGTGTGTATGCCTGCCGCAAACATGGCATGCCCAACGCCTTTGGCACTGCATTGCGCGAAGCTCTTGCACAGTTGCTATCCCCGGTGACACTACTGTCCCGTCGCAAACGGGCAAAAAACTGGGCTTATCTACGTGGCATCTGGAACGCACGAAATGCACAGGACGCAAAACGTCCGTTTCAACCAACCCGGTAAGGGCGCGCGCTTGTGCTGATCCAGAACCAAAAAGCCATCGCAGCGGTTGCGATGGCTTTTGTCTTTTCTATGGGTCTCGAACGACCGGCTTACTGCGGCGCTTTTGTTTTGCGCAGGTAAGGGAAGATGGTCTCGAACTCGCCAAACTTCGCTTTTGCATCTTCATTGGAGACCGAAGGCGGGATGATCACATCTTCGCCGGGCACCCAGTTTGCGGGGGTTGCAACGCCCTTACCCGACATTTGCAGACCGTCCAGCGCCCGCAAAATCTCGGCAAAGTTCCGCCCCACGGTCATCGGATAGGTCATTGAGAGCTTCAGTTGCTTGTCCGGGCCGATGATGAAGACAGAACGCACGGTGGCGCTGTCGGCAGGTGTGCGGCCATCGGGCAGGTAGGCTTCGGCGGGCAGCATGTCGAATGCCTTTGATACCGCAAGCCCCTCATCCGCGATGATCGGGAAGCCAGCGGTGGCCTTGCCATAGCTCTCGATATCACCTTTCCATTTGCGGTGATCCTCGGCGCTGTCGACGGACACGCCAATGACTTTGGTGTTCCGTGCGGCCCACTCCTCAGAGAGCTGCGCCACAGCGGAAAATTCGGTGGTGCAGACCGGAGTGAAATCCTTGGGGTGCGAGAACAGGATTGCCCAGCTATCACCAATCCAGTCGTGAAAGGTGATGGTTCCCTGATCGGTCTCAGCCGTGAAATTCGGCACTACGTCGTTAATACGCAAACCCATTTGAGTGCTCCTCTTGTCTGAAGTCGCGTGAATCGCTGAGGCAACCCTACTCGCTTTCGCCGGGGGTTAAAGGGCATAGCCCGCCTGCCTTTGAATTTGTCGCAGCTTACCGACGTGTCGGCAGGAGTATGCGTGATTTCAGAATTTGATCAAAAATCTGACTTGCCGCGCAGCACCGGCGCTGACACAGTGGCGCCAGATGGCCGCCAGTCGGCCAAATTCCAAGCCTCGATCAGGGAGCCTACCATGCTTGAGAAACGCGAATTCTACATCAATGGCCAGTGGGTTCAGCCCTCGGCAGCCAATGACTGTGCCGTTATCGACCCATCCACCGAAGAACCCTGCACGGTGATTTCGCTGGGCAGTCAGGCTGACACGGATGCCGCCGTTGCTGCCGCCAAAGCTGCCCTGCCCGGCTGGATGGCCACCCCACCGTCAGAGCGCATCGCGCTGGTGGAAAAGCTGATCGGCATCTACAACAGCCGCGCCGAGGATCTGGCGCAGGCCATGTCCACCGAGATGGGTGCCCCCATCAATCTGTCGCGCTCCAGTCAGGTGGGTGCAGGCACATGGCACCTGAACGGCTTTATCGAGGCCGCGAAGAATTTCCAGTTCGAACGCCCGCTTGGCGATCACGCCCCCAATGACCGCATCATCTATGAGGCTGTCGGCGTCGCGGCGCTGATTACCCCGTGGAACTGGCCGATGAACCAGATCACGCTGAAATTCGGCGCTGCCGCGATTGCGGGTTGTACCATGGTTTTGAAACCGTCTGAGCAAAGCCCGCTCAACGCGATGATCTTTGCGGAAATGGTGGATGAGGCCGGTTTCCCTGCTGGTGTGTTCAACCTTGTGAATGGTGATGGTGCGGGCGTTGGCACCCAGCTTTCCTCGCATCCGGATGTGGATATGGTGTCCTTCACCGGCTCCACCCGCGCGGGCACCGCGATCTCTAAGGCGGCAGCGGACACGCTAAAGAAGGTGCATCTGGAACTGGGCGGCAAAGGTGCGAACCTCGTGTTTGACGACGCCGACGAAAAGGCCGTGAAACGTGGCGTGCTGCACATGATGCAGAACACCGGCCAGAGCTGTAACGCGCCCTCCCGCATGCTGGTTCAAAAAGGCATCTACGACCGCGTGGTCGAAGAAGCCGCCGCAGTGGCCAATAAAGTCGAGGTCGGCCCCGCCTCACAGGAAGGTCGCCATATCGGCCCCGTGGTCAATGAACTGCAGTGGACCAAGATTCAGGATTTGATCCAGAAGGGTATCGACGAGGGCGCACGTCTGGTGGCTGGTGGCACCGGTCGCCCCGACGGGCTGAACAAGGGCTACTACGTAAAGCCCACGATCTTTGCCGATGTGAACAATCAGATGACCATTGCGCGTGAAGAGATCTTTGGCCCGGTTATGACCATCATCCCGTTCGAAACCGAAGAAGAAGCGGTAGAAATCGCCAATGACACGCCTTACGGCCTGACCAACTACGTGCAGACGCAGGACGGTGCGCGCGCCAACCGCCTGGCGCGGGTGTTGCGCTCCGGCATGGTGGAGATGAACGGTAAATCCCGCAGCGCTGGTGCCCCCTTTGGTGGCATGAAACAGTCCGGCAATGGCCGCGAAGGTGGCGTCTGGGGGCTTGAGGACTTTATGGAAGTCAAAGCCGTAGGCGGCTGGACGCCAGAAACCTGACCGTTACATATCGCGATTGGAGCCGCCCTTTGGGGCGGTTCATTTTTGTTGTCCTGCACTACACATAGATTTGTCTTCAAACATTCACTCAAACTTGCAAGGCTTGCTGCGGCGACCGGAAGGTTGGTGATTTGTTAGATTTGTTTTTAGGAACACAGAAGGCCGGCACCTGCCGGGAGGTACAAAATGGATTTCCGTGCCGCATTGGGGCTCAATGTTGCCAGCGACGCAACGCCCGATGACATCCGAGGGGCTCTGGCGATATCAAAGACAATCGTGGTGTGTACCGTCACCTCGATCCCTGCCCCCAGCGTGATCTGTGGCAAGTTCCTCCGCCTGCAACGGTATTGCGCCATCACGACACGGATGCATCTGGAGGGACTGGATGAAAACAAGCTCCACCTCAGAGCCGAACCACCCGCAAACCAACAAGATATTGAGGCACAGCTGATCGTCTTGCATGCGCTGATGGAGCGTGCGGGGCTAGAGGTGCGCACCTCTCGCGAAGGAGAGATCCGCTGGCAAGGCGTACCGGCGCTCCCTGCCATTGATACCGGCGAGTCTGAGAGACTCAGCGATCATCTGCACCGGTTGATCGCAAGCGATCCTGCACGGGCGTGGCGGCTGGAGGATACGGCCGCAGCGCTTGGCCTCTCAACCCGGAGCCTTCAGCGGTATCTACTGGCTGAGGGGCGCAGTTTTTCGGCCACGTTGCGCCATATGCGCACGGACCTTGCCTCACAGATGCTTCGACGCAGCACCACAAGTCTTGCCGAGATCGGGTTCTGTTGTGGCTACGCAGATCAGGCCCATTTTCAGCGCGAATTTCGTAAAGTCACCGGCCAAACGCCCCGGCATTATCGCACGCAGCCCAAGGCCAAGATTAAAACGGCGCGTTAGCCCGAAACTTCTGAGAAGCACCGCCCTCGGGGTGTTTCAGGCGTAGCTCTTCGGAATGCAGCATCATGCGCGGATACTCCCGCGCTGCGCCACTGGCGTAAAGAGGATCCCCAAGGATCGGATGGCCAAGCGACTGCATGTGAACCCGCAACTGATGGGACCGGCCTGTTTTGGGCTGAAGCCGCACGCGCGTTTCATCCTCGCCGTGGCTTATGACCTTCCAGTCGGTATGGGCAGGCTTGCCGGTTTCCTTGCAGACTTTTTGCAGCGGACGATTGGGCCAATCCACGATCAGCGGCAAGTCAACAGTCCCGGATCGCGGCTCCAGCTTGCCAGTCAGACGGGCAACATAGGTTTTCTTGGTCATGCGTTTTTCAAATTGCAGTCCCAGATGACGCTGGGCATGCGCGGTCATCGCAAAGACCATGACCCCTGACGTGTCGCGGTCGAGCCGATGCACCAAAAGCGCCTCAGGAAAAGAGGCCTGAATACGGCTGATCAAACAGTCTGACAGATGCTCTCCTTTACCCGGCACGGACAAAAGCCCTGCGGGTTTGTTGACCACAAGGATTTGCGCATCGTGATGCAGGATGTCGAGCGGGTCGCTCGGGGGGCAATACTCACTGGATACCGTCATGCCCGCTGCCTAGCGCCGCGCCGACATAAGGGCAAGATGAACTGTACCGCGCATTTCCCGAGAGGCCACATTGGGACGCGATGAGCAAATGCGCGCCCTACAAGAAAAGTTGAATTGCCGCTGTCAGCGCGGCCACTTACCTCTGCTGAGGGGTGGGTTTGACCACCAGATATTTAACAGGATTGCACCATGTTTCGTTTTATTCTCGCTGTGCCGGTTGTCGCATTGGCTATGCCTGCCCTCGCTGAGACGTCTGTTCCCGCAGACACCACGCTTTCGACGATCCAGACCGAATACACATGCGAACGCGGAGTGCGCGTGCCGGTGGTGTTTATCAACACCGAGGCAGGCGAGTCGCTGGCCATCGCGCAACTGGATGGGCAGCAAGTGGTGATGACGCAAGTGGTTTCGGGGTCCGGCATGCGGTACCGGTCGCGCGATGAGAACCGACCTTACGAGTTGCACGGCAAGGGCAACGACGCATTGATTGCCTATGGCCCGGAAGAAGATGCCGATCTGATCCTGCGCGATTGCGTCAGCAACTAACCCCGCGCCTTAAGGTTCGCGGGCAGGCGCTGCCTCGGTAAGCGCCTCTCGCCCCTTGCGCCGCATTTCGCGCAGCAAGGACACTGAATAGATCACCAACGCCGCCCAGATCAGCGGGAAGGCCACCATGCGCGCACCGCCAAAGGGTTCCTTGAACACGAAGACCGCCACCAGAAAGATCATGGTCGGCGCAATATACTGAAGGATCGCAATGGTTGAGAGCTTCAGGAGCTTTGCGCCATTAGCGTAGATGATCAGCGGCACCGCCGTCACCACACCGCAGCCCAGCAGCAACAGCGTATCAAACCGCACATTGGCAAAGTGGCTCTGCCCGGTGGCGGTCAGGTAGATAATATACCCCAGCGCCGGAATGGTGAGGATCAGAACCTCTAGCAAAAACCCCTGATTTGGCCCGATGGGCAGCGACTTTTTGAAGAAGGCGTAAAACCCCCACGAGACAGTCAGCCCCAGCGCCGCAAGCGGCAAACGACCGGTTTCCACCGTCAGAATAATCACTGCCAGTGTCGCAAGCCCCACAGCCACCATCTGGGCGCGGGTCAGCCGCTCTCCCAGCAACAGCGCCCCCAAAGCGATAGAAAACAGCGGGTTGATATAGTAGCCAAGCGCTGCTTCCAGCGCATAGCCAGAGCCGACCGACCAGACGTAAATGCCCCAGTTCACCGACACAAAGGCCGCGGTCACACAGCCCATCAGCAGAACGCGCGGACTTCGCAACGCGGCCTTCAAGTCTCCCATACGTCCCAAAAGCAGCAACAACACCCCGGCGATCGGCACGGACCAGATCACGCGGTGAGCAACCACCTCTATCGGCGGAATATGAGCGAGCATCTTCATATAGAGCGGCATAAAGCCCCACATGACATAGGCTGTCAGCGCGAAAGCAAGACCTTGGGGGGTGTCCACATTCTCGGGCTTCGTGCTCATGGACATTCTCCCTCAACGCCGATTCGTGCTCGGGCAATCTGCCCGCAACTGCTTAACGTATAAAGCAAAATATCGCCCTATCGGGTTACATGCCCTTCACATTCTCAATATGGAATTCAGAGCCGTGGACACCGATGAAGGAATGCCACAAAGGTAACCGGTCTCAATCGCGTTGAGGCAGACCATCGGCGATTTCATAGTAATCGCCTTTGTCAGCGACAAAGATATGCTTTTCCAGCGTCACTGTTGTGGGGCTGGTGACGGCACCAAGGGCAAAGCTGGTGGTGTCCTCATCATGGGCCTTCCAAAATAGAAAGGATCCGCATTTGGCGCAAAAGCCGCGCTTTGCTTGCGCGCTTGAGGCGTACCAGCTGACGTCGCCGGTGATCGTCAACGCATCATCTGCAACATAGGCCGATGACCAAATACCACCGGACTGACGGCGACATTGACCACAGTGGCACATGGATGGCCCTTCCGGTGTGGCAGCAGTCTCAAACGCGATATTGCCGCACAAGCAGTGACCTTTAATCATTTTTTCCACTCCTGTAATTGCTTCACCTTGCAAGCGATTTCGTAATATCTGGACCCTAGCGAAACCGCCAAGATTGTTAAACAGTCAAGCGCGAAGGGGTGGGTTCAGGGTCCGGCTTGGGGGCTGGGGGTGCTGCTGGCCCCGAGAAGTATCCCATAGATGATAAAACAGACTGCCAAGACACGGCGTATCCAGACGTTGAAAACGGCGGCCAGTGCTGCGCGCCCCATCACGACACCCAGCAATGTGAACCCCGTATAACTGAGCGCCGTCAGCGTGAGTGCGGTGGGCATGATCACCACCATCTGCGACCAGATCGGCACGTCAGGCTGCACAAACTGCGAAAACGCCGCGAGATAGCCTGCAACGCTCTTTGGGTTGATGGTGGCGATGGCGAGCGCGTGTAAATAAACATGCCGCGCCGGGCGCGCGGCAGTGGGCACCGGTTTGCGGGCATTGCGCCAGCCGCGAATGCCTAAGAAAATCAGAAACCCCGCACCCACCAGCTTTGCGATAAAAAACGCGGTCGGTGACGCCGCAATCAAAGCTGTCACGCCCAGTGCTGAGAGAATCAGAAAGGCGCTCGCCTGCGTCAGAATTGCCAGCACCCCCAGCATCGCCTTACCAAAGCCAAGGTTCATCCCGTTGGAAATGCAATTCACCGCATTTGGCCCCGGCGTGGTGACAAAGGCGATCCAGAAGAGAGTAAAAACGATCCAAGCGTCAAAGCTCACGAGCGGGTGATCCTATGGTTTGGCGGCAGGGAGGCTGCCAAAAACTGCATCCAGCAAGCTCTCAAGCGCCGCCTGATCTTTTTGATCGAACGCGGCGGGCTGGTTGCTGTCGATATCCAGCACCCCAATTACCTCGCCCGCCTTGTTGCGCACTGGCAGGACGATTTCCGAACGGGTCGAGGACGAACAGGCGATATGGCCGGGGAAGGCCTCGACATCATCAACCAGTTGCGTCTCGTTCAGACGCGCCGCCGCGCCGCAAACACCGCGCGCAAAAGGGATCACCAGACAGCCGTGCCCACCCTGATAGGGACCGATTTTCAGCACCTCAGGCTCTGTCACGCGGTAAAATCCGGTCCAGTCGAACCGGTCATCCGCGTGATGGAGCTCGCACGCCACGGTGGCCATCAGGGCGACCTCATCCGTTTCTCCCTCGGTCAGCGCCACCACTGTCTTGGACAGATCCTCGTAATTCACCCGCATGGGACATTTGCCTTTTCAAATATTGAGGAAGGGTCGCGCCCTCCCGATAGGTAAAAAGCGGCGCATCTTTTGCGCCGCCCTTATTCGTGCCCTCAGATCAGGCGCGTTCAATCGCGATGGCTGTGCCTTCGCCGCCGCCGATACAGATTGCGGCGATACCGCGCTTGAGGCCACGTTTTTCCAAGGCGTTCAAAAGCGTCACCATGATGCGCGCACCAGACGCGCCGATGGGGTGGCCCAACGCACAGGCGCCGCCATTTACGTTCACTTTCTCACGCGGGATTCCCATCTCGCGCATGAATGCCATCGGCACCACGGCAAAGGCTTCGTTCACCTCCCAAAGGTCTACATCCTCGACGTCCCAACCGATCTGTGCCATCAGCTTTCGCGCCGCTGGAACGGGGGCGGTGGTGAACCAGCCCGGTGCCTGCGCGTGGCTGGCGTGACCCAAAATATGGCCGCGCACCTGCAGTCCACGGGCTGCAGCGGCCTCCTCAGACGCCAACACGAGCGCTGCGGCACCATCCGAAATCGACGAGGAATTGGCCGCTGTTACAGTGCCACTCTTACGGAAGGCAGGCTTCAGGGTCGGGATCTTATCAGGGCGGGCAGATTTGGGCTGTTCATCGGCGTCGGTCACGACCGCGCCTTTGCGGGTTTTCACTGTAACTTCAGTCAGTTCGCCCTCAAACGCACCGCTTTCTTGTGCTGCCAACGCATTTGACAGCGACCCCAGCGCAAATTCATCCTGCTCTTCGCGGGTGAACTGGTAATGCTCGGCGCAATCTTCGGCAAATGTGCCCATCAACCGGCCCTTATCATAGGCGTCTTCAAGACCGTCGAGGAACATGTGATCGATGACCTGACCATGCCCAATCCGCGCACCACCGCGCATCTTAGGCAGCAGGTAAGGCGCGTTGGTCATGCTCTCCATTCCACCCGCAACCATCACATCCGTATGGCCAAGTGCGATCTGATCATAGGCTATCATCGCGGCTTTCATCCCCGAGCCGCACATCTTGTTGAGAGTGGTGGCCGGGACGTCCTCGCCAAGGCCTGCGGCAAATCCCGCTTGCCGTGCCGGAGCCTGCCCCTGCCCTGCGGGCAAGACGCAGCCCATCAGAACCTCATCCACAGTTGTGGTACCGGACCGTTCCAGCGCGGCCTTGATCGCCGCTCCGCCGAGATCCGCCGCGCTCACATTCTCATACATCCCCTGAAATCCGCCCATCGGCGTCCGGGCCGCCCCCGCGATCACGATCTTGGTCATTCTCTTAACTCCTCCAATTGTCGGCACTATCCATACTGAATGATAACATTTAAGGTCTAGGGTGAGTTCCAAGTATGACGAGCCGAGGAACACTCTCATGAGCCTTACGAGCACGGAAGCAGGTGGTGCACAAGTCGTGACCGTGAATGCCCAGCGCATTGACGCAGCGATGGCGATTCAATTCAAGGAAGACATGCGTACGGAGACCGAAGCCGGTCCAGAGCGCGTGATTCTTGACCTGTCTCATGTGGATTTTATTGACTCCAGCGGGTTGGGCGCAATTGTCGCCGCGATGAAGCAACTCGGCAAAGAGCGTAAACTGGATCTCGCTGGCCTGACGCCAATGGTCGACAAGGTGTTCCGCCTGACACGCATGGACACTGTCTTTAACCTTTATGACACACTTCAGGACGCGCTCGATCCAGAGCACGCCGCGAATTGATACTGCCGGGATCGTCTTTGAGGACCAAAATTCATGGTTGAGACTTTCGCCTGCTCCTTCAAGGCGACCGAGATAGACGCCAGACGCGGCGTTGTCTCGGTGGTTCAACGGTTGAAGGACATGGGTATCGCAGATACCCGGGTTGACGAGGTGCAGATCGCCCTCGCCGAGGCGGTGAATAATGTCGTCGAGCACGCGTATGCCGAAAGCGCGACGGGCGATGTTTTGATCCGCTGCAATCTACACCCAGACCGTTTGTGGGTGGAAATTCGCGATGCAGGCGCACCATTTCCAGATGCAAAACTGCCGGAGGGTAAACCTGCACATGTAGATCCCAACATGCCGCTCGACGATCTGCCCGAAGGCGGCTTTGGCTGGTTTTTGATCCGCGAACTTGCAAGTGACATCCAGTACCAGCGCAACACTGACAACAACCAGTTGTCGCTGTGTTTCGAGATCCAGCTGACACAGTAGAGCCTTCCCATCAGATGCGGCCGGTAGGATTTTAGTAACTTCACGATACCCACCGATCGCCCACCGCATTTCTGACACATTGGCGGCAAATGAAGGCCCCAATGCTGCGCGAAACATCAACACAGAGCTGGACTATTTAGCTTGCCCCGGCGTCGTGTAATTTGCCCCCACCAAGCGCGTGGCGTCGGGGCTATAGTCCCCAAACCTATCCCTCTTTTGTATGCCAACTTCACGCTGTAATTGCGTTTTGCCATTGCCTCGATCCGCAGGACCTCTACGCTCGCCGCAAAAGAGGAGGACAGGAATGCGTGATTTCCAGACACCGGGCCGCTCTGCGGTCTTCGCGCAAAACGGCATCTGCGCCACATCACATCCGCTGGCCGCACAGGTCGCCATCGATATTCTAAAGCGCGGCGGCAACGCCATGGATGCTGCGATCGCTGGGGCTGTTTTGCTCGGTATCTGCGAACCACAGATGACCGGGATCGGCGGCGATTGTTTTGTTCTTTACAATCGCGCGGGCGAAAACACGGTACGGGCGCTGAACGGCTCTGGACGCGCGCCCAAGGCGGCAGAGGCGGCAGCATTGCGTGCGCGCGGCCTGCAAACAGTGCCCCTGAATACAGCCGATGCTGTCACCATCCCCGGCGCGATCGACGCCTTTTGTCATCTGTCTGAAACCGAAGGTAAAATCGGCCTCGATGCCGTGCTGGCCCCAGCCATTCACTACGCCGAAGAAGGCGTGCCCGTCGCGCCGCGTGTGGCCTTTGACTGGGGGAATGACGCCGGCACCCTTCAGGGCAGCGCCCGCGACACATATCTGGTCAATGGACGCCTGCCACGCGTGGGCGAGATCTTCCGCGCTCCGGGTCAGGCCGAAGTGCTGCGCCGCATCGCCCGCGAGGGCCGCGATGCCTTTTACAGCGGCGAGATTGCGGAGGACATGATCGCAGCTCTCACCCAACAGGGTGGCGTTCACACTGCCGAGGATTTCGCAGAAACCCAAGCCACCGCCACCGATCCGGTTTCGGGCCATTACAAAGGCGTCGACCTGTTGGAACACCCGCCCAACGGTCAGGGCGCGACCGCTATCCTGATGCTCAATATCCTGAAGCATTTCGACATTGCAGCGATGGACCCCTTTGGCGCGGAGCGTGCCCATATTGAAGCCGAGGCCGCAAAGCTCGCCTATGACGCGCGCAACCGCTTTATCGCCGACCCTGAGCATATGTCCCGACTGGATCACATGCTGGCACCGGAAACGGCTGCGCGCCTCGCTGCATTGATCGACCCGAAACGCGCCATGGCCGCCCCACGTGAGGTGAGCGAAGCGGTCCACAAGGACACCATTTACATCACAGTGGTTGATAAGGACCGCATGGCCGTGTCCCTGATTTACTCAATCTTTCATGGGTTTGGCTCCGGCATTGCCTCCGAAAAATTCGGCATCCTGCTACAAAACCGAGGTGCGGGATTCTGCCTTGAGCCCGGACATGCAAATGAGCTGGCTGGTGGCAAACGCCCAATGCACACGATCATTCCCGCGATGCTGGCCGAGAACGGTCGTGTTGCGATGCCATTTGGTGTCATGGGCGGCGCCTATCAGCCAAACGGGCACGCGCGGTTTGTGTCAAACCTGCGCGACTTCGGCATGGAGCCGCAAGCAGCGATGGATGCACCGCGCGCGTTTTCCGATGGTGGCACGTTCAAGGTCGAACGTGGCTACAGCGATGCCGTGCGCGCCGAGCTGTCTGAGATGGGGCACAAGGTCGAGGTCCCCGAAACCGCAATTGGCGGATCGCAGGCGATCCATATTCACGACACCGGTGTTCTGGAAGGTGCAAGCGATCCGCGCAAAGATGGGTGCGCGCTCGGGTACTGAGTTTTGAGGGATGCCGGGGTTACCCCGGCGTCCCGCTTCAGTTCAGTTGGTACTGCAGTTGATAGTTGCCGTCATCAAAGCCGGTGAACATTTCATGCAAATCCGGATGGCTCACAGGTTCGCCGGAGTAATCTGCCACCAGATTCTGCTCTGAGACATAGGCAACGTAATAGGTCTGATCGTTTTCAGCGAGCAGGTGGTAATAGGGCTGTTCCTTCGCGGGGCGGCTTTCTTCGGGAATCGCTTCATACCATTCTTCGGTATTTGCAAACTCGGGATCCACATCGAAGACAACACCGCGAAACGGGTGCTTGCGATGACGGACGACCTGGCCAAGATTATATTTTGCGCGCGTTTTCAGCATGTTTGTCGGCCCTCTTCTTTCCCTGTACTAGCGTTTTCCGGCATTGAATGTCCAACCTTGGCGCGGAAATTTTGCAGAAACAGTCTGTCCGACTGCGTTTTACAGTTCGGCAAGCCGATAATTTCAAACGTATTTTCTGAAATCCGCGCGAAATGTTACCGCATTTCAAAAGGGATTTTCTCTCTTGACGTGATTGGTTAAGCTGCCAAAAAAATCAAAAGGCAGAGGCAATGAGCAGAATCATAAGTGCCCTGGCGCTCTTGTTGGCGTTGGCCGCCTGCGGTGGAGGCTACAATTCTCCCCCTCGGGATTTGGACAATGCCTGTAGCATCGTGGCGGAGCGCCCGAAATACCTGCGTGCGTTCCAAGACACTGAACGCCGCTGGGGTGTGCCCATCCATGTGCAGATGGCCACCATCCACCAAGAAAGCCGCTTTATCGGCAACGCCCGCACCCCGCAGAAATACACTTTAGGCGTCATTCCTATGGGCCGCGTATCAAGCGCTTACGGATACGGTCAGGCGCTGGATGGCACGTGGGAAGACTATAAGAAAGATACCGGTCGCCGCAGAGCGCGGCGCGACAAGATCGAAGACGCGACCGATTTTATGGGTTGGTACATGACGCGCAGCTTCCAGCGCAACGGCATCCCGCTCACAGATGCGCGCAACCAGTATCTAGCCTATCATGAGGGTCACGCTGGCTATGCCCGTGGCACCTTCAGCAGAAAAACATGGCTGTTGAATGTAGCCAACAAGGTCGAGGCACGCTCAAACGCCTATCAGGTCCAGTTGAGCAATTGTCGCAAGCTGCGCTAAAGCACCAAATATTCTGATTTTACTGCCCCGCGCCCAATAGGTTCGGGGCAGTTTTCGTTTCAACGGTCACGTTTGGGGCGCGAAATGCTGAACAAGCTAGAGGGGAAGGACATCCCTGTCTTCATGTCGCCGAGGATCACAGTGGTCTCCTCACCAGAGCCACCATGAATAACCCATTTGCGCAACTGCACTGGATTGTCCGTGAACATCATCTCGATACTGCCATTCTCTGGCGCTTTGGGATCATGCGCGCGCACAATGGTCGACACACCGTCAAACCCGTGCCCCACCACCATATTCGCCCGGCCCAAGTTTACATTGCGGGCCAGAATAATCGAAAGCGGCGTACGGCTCAGCGGGTAGGTTTCAGGTGGCTGGTTGGATTTGGGGTCCATGATCGCCACGGTCCCTGCTTCTGCTAGCACAAGCCCGCCGTTGTTTGCATACTCAAACCGTACTTTGCCCGGTCTGCGCAGGTACAGCTGGCCCGTCGACAGGCTGCCGTCGTCATTCACCTGTGTGAAGTCTGCCTGCGCGGTGGCAAAACTGTTCAGATAGGCCGAAATCTCATTCAGACTCAGCTTCTCCGCCGCAGTTGCAACGGTAGAGGCCAGAGTGGTTGCGCCGAGCGCAAGAGCAAAGACAAACTGTTTCATGACTTAGAAGATATGCGTGTGTGATCCAAAGTGAAGAGGCCGGGCAGAGCGCCCGGCCTTTTGTCGCCTATTGCTCGGGAACGAGAATTTCCCTTTTACCAACGTGGTTTGCGGCAGATACGAGACCTTCTTCCTCCATCTGCTCCACCAACCTCGCGGCCTTGTTATATCCGATACCGAGCTTTCGCTGGATGTAAGAGGTCGAACATTTGCGATCTTTGATGACGATTCCGACCGCCTGATCATAGAGCGCATCCTCGCCATTGGTGTTGCCGCCCGTATTGAGGCCCAGCACCGCGTCGATGTTTTCCGCTTTTTCATCGTCAGGGCCATCCAGCACGCCGCCGACGTAATCGGGGGGACCGAATTGTTTCAGGTGGTTCACCACCTCTTCGACCTCTTCATCCGACACAAACGGGCCGTGGCACCGGGTGATCTTGGCCCCGCCTGCCATATAAAGCATATCGCCCATCCCGAGGAGCTGTTCAGCCCCCATCTCACCAAGGATGGTGCGGCTGTCGACCTTGGAGGTCACCTGAAAGGAAATCCGCGTCGGAAAGTTTGCCTTGATGGTGCCGGTGATGACGTCCACGGAAGGTCGCTGCGTGGCCATGATGAGGTGAATACCCGAGGCGCGCGCCATCTGCGCCAGACGCTGGATGCAGGCCTCGATTTCCTTGCCCGCAACCATCATCAGGTCGGCCATCTCGTCGACGATGACGACAATATAGGGCAGTTTCTTGGGCTCGAACTCTTCGGTCTCAAACACGGGCTCGCCGGTATCGTCGTCAAATCCGGTCTGCACGGTACGGCTGAACATCTCGCCTTTGGCCAGCGCCTCGGAGACGCGGCCATTGTAGCCCGCGATATTACGCACGCCCATTTTGGACATCTTGCGATAGCGGTCTTCCATCTCGCCCACGACCCATTTCAGCGCCACAACCGCCTTTTTCGGATCGGTCACAACGGGCGAGAGCAGATGCGGAATGCCATCATAGACGGATAGCTCCAGCATCTTCGGGTCGATCATGATCAGGCGGCATTCCTCTGGCGTGAGCTTATAGAGAAGCGACAGGATCATCGTATTGATCGCCACCGATTTGCCGGAACCCGTGGTCCCCGCGATCAAAAGGTGAGGCATCTTGGCGAGGTTGGCGACCATGCTGTCACCGCCAATATCCTTGCCCAAGGCCAGCGGCAGGTTTTGGTTGCCATCGCCAAAGTCACGGCTCGCGAGGATTTCGCGCAGCACCACTTTTTCGCGGTTCTCGTTTGGCAGCTCGATCCCGATCACTGTCCGGCCGGGCACGGTCGAAACCCGCGCCGACAAAGCCGACATGGAGCGCGCGATGTCGTCGGCCAGACCGATCACACGAGAGGCTTTGAGGCCCGGTGCTGGCTCCAACTCATACATGGTGACGACGGGGCCGGGGCGCACCGAGACGATCTCACCTTTGACGCCATAATCATCCAGAACCGTTTCCAGCATGCGAGCGTTTTCTTCCAGAGCCTCATCGCTCAGGTGATGACGTTCGATTGCTGTCGGGTTGGTCAGCAGAGACAGCGGCGGCAATTCAAAATCGCTGTTATCTTCTTTGAAGAGGTTCGGTTGCGCTTCGGCCTTGGCGCGGGTCGAAGGTTGAACCGGTTTGCGCTGGGGCTGTTCGACCACGGCCTTGCGCGGCTCTGCCACCGGAATGTTCATTGCAGCACGTTCAACGGGTGCATGTTCTGCCGGGGCAGGGTCAGCACGCGGTGTGATTTGAACGCGCGGCGCAGCCTCTGCCACAGGTGCGGAGGGCATGGTTGCAACCGGCTCCTCCGGCAGATCCTCAGTCGGCACCTCATCCACAAAGAAGGTCTCAGGCGACGAGGTCGTGGTTTCCTCGAGGGTTGGTGCCTGTGGGATCACGCTGGTAATCGTCGGTGCGGTTGGAATCTGTTGCGCGGGCGCAGAAATCGGCGGCTCTGCTGCCGTTTGAGCGGGTGCGTTAAAGATCAACGGCTCCGGGCGTTTGCCACGTCCTTTGGTGAGCGGCAGATTGGGATCTGGCTCTGGCGGTGTGGTTTGGGCACGGCGGATACGCACCGCGTTGGCAATCTTCTGTGCAATACGCTCATCACCCGGGGCCTGCTGCACGTCGACAACAGGTTGTTGTTCCACAAGTTCGGGCTCCGGCATCTCTACCGGCTCTGCGCGGCGAATGAGGTTCGTCGCGCGACTCAGTAGTCCACCACGTTCCTCAACGACAGGTGCAGCAGCAGGCTGCGGCTGCGGAGTCGGTGCAGGCGCATGCAGGCCAAACTGCGGCTCTGCGCGGGTGAAGCTGCTCGGCTCCATCGGCTCGCTGTAGACCAGAGCATCGTCCTCATAGTCGATGACCTCGGCGCGGCGCTCTGCACGGCGATGTTGCCATGTGCGCGCAGCCTGAAGCCCGCCGCTGGCGCTGCGGCCCAGAAGACGTGCAATCATATCATAGGCCAGCAGCACGCCCAGCAGCAGGAAACGTCCGATACGCTTCAACTCATCCCGCGAAAACCCGAGTACGAAAGCGCCCAGCGCAATCATCGCAACAGCCGTCAGAAACGACAGCGATTTCACCAGAAAGGCCAGCCCAAAGGGCAGAAGCGCCAACAGACCGCCAAGGGCTGTATTGCCGATCATACCGCCAAGACCGGAATTGTGGAACGCGCGCCATTCCTCGTCCGGAACCAGCGTTTCAAAATGCAGCGCCACCACGATGAGCCAAAACACCAGCATCAACGCAGGCCACAGGATGCGCCCCTCGCCCTTGTGCAACAAGAAACGTGTTCCCCATGCAAACAGGAACACGGCGATTGCCCAAGATCCCTTGCCAAGGAAGGTGATCAGCAAAAAGGCAATTGTCGCGCCAGTCTGGCCCAGCATGTTCTGCACCGGCGCATCGGTGGAGACCATCCAGTTGCTGTCATCCGGCGTATAAGAGCCAATGATCGCAGCCACCAACAGGCCAACGCCAATCAGCAGAAGCCCGATCAGCTCCTTGCCACGCTTTTCAATGGCCGCCTGCATGTTGCTGTCCAGGAGGGGATTCCTGCTGCGGGTTTGAAATGCCATGCCTACCTCGGTTCGCTCGCGTGGGGCATCGGCTGTTTCGCTCTTGGATCAGCCCCACGGGTGTTTCGTCTTGCTTTTGGCCTGCCCCCGCATTGGCGGAAGCAGGCATTTATATCAGTTCAATAAAGACAATCGCGCAGCGACTGCAGCGCAGTGCGTGTCTGCTCCTCGGGCGCAACAAGCGCCACGCGGATGTATCCATGTCCGGGGTTTGCCGCGCCTTCGCCTTGCGCCAAAAACGCACCGGGCAACACCCGCACGCCGGTTTCCTGCCAGAGCTTCAGTGTTGCCGCCTCGCCATCCTCAACCGGCAGCCACAAAAAGAACCCTGCCTCGGGAGACATGTAACCGTTCAGCCCTGTAAATACCTCATCCGCGATGCGGTATTTTTCCTGATAAAGCGCGCGGTTCTCAACCACATGCGCCTCATCGGCCCAGACCTTCGCGGCCGCGGCCTGCAAGGGACCGGGCATCGGCGCACCGGAATAGGCGCGCAGCTTCTTCACCTGCACCAGTGTTTCGGGACCACCGGCCAGCAGGCCAGAACGCAGCCCCGGCAAGTTCGAGCGTTTGGAGAGCGAGTTGAACAGAACCACCCGCTCCGGGTCAGCGCCCAATTCATCTGCGACGGTGAGCGCTCCGACGGGGGCCTCATCGCGATAAATCTCTGAGTAGCACTCATCCGCGAAGATCTTGAAATCGTACTTCTCTGCCAGCGCAATCAACTGCTGCCAGTATGCGCGCGAGGCCACCGCGCCCTGCGGGTTCGCGGGCGAGCAGATATAGGCCACGGCGGTGCGGTTCAGCACATCCTCAGGCAGAGAGGCATAATCCGGCAGGTGGCCGGTCTCTTCGGTTGCGGGGACGAACACCGGCTCCGCCGCGACCGAAATCGCTGCGATCATATAGACCTGATAAAACGGGTTCGGGATCAGAACCACTGGCCGCTGGCCGTTCTTTTCCTCGGGGCAGAGCGCCATGGCCGCATTATAAAGCCCCTCGCGGGTGCCGTTGAGGGCCATCAGCCGGGTCGCGGGATCAAGCGTCACGCCATAGCGCTGCGCCGCCCAGTCCGCCATCGCACCGCGCAGCTCGTCGGTGCCCTCGTTTTGCGGGTAATTGTTGAACGCAGAGGCATTCTCCACGATCACATCGGTGACCCATGCGGGAAATTCGTGTTTTGGTTCGCCAATAGTCAATTGCACCACGTCGCCACCGGGCGCGTGATGGTCAAGAAGCGCACGCAAACGCGGGAACGCGTAGGGCGGCAGATGGGCAAACCGCTCAGGAAACTTCATGTCTGTGCCTCAATACCGGGATCGTAATCGCCCCGTTTGCCCCGTAAGTTACAGGCCAAACGGGCATGCGTCCACCCGCTGATGGCGCGGGTGCAACAGTGTGTCTTTCAGGCCAGTGCAGCCTCAACGCCCGCGCCAATGCGCAGCAACGCCTCTTCGCAATCGGGCTGGCCGATCACCTGCAATCCGCAACTTGGTGTGCCCGTGGGCAGCGAGAGCGCACACACGCCCATCAGGTTGCCGATGCGAGTGTTCCTGAGTGCCATCAAATTCGAGGTGACGTAGTAGTCATGATCGCTCTGCAGGCGGGCCAGATTCGGTGGCAGGATCGGTGCCGCAGGAGCCAGCACCGCGTCAAAGCCTGCAACGGCCTGATCCCAAACCATGCGCACCTGTTCAAGTTTAGCCCATGCTGCCACGTAATCCGCACCAGAGAACTCCGCCCCCGAACGGAACCGGGCAAGGATTTCCGGGAACATCAGGTCTGGCGCGGCTTCAATCACATCTTTCCACAGGCCATAGGCCTCGGTGGTGAAAAGGATCGCCGAAAGCGCCATGGCATCAGGCAGCTCTAGCACCTCAAGCGGGACGATCTCCGCTCCGCCTTCGCGCAGCTTGTCCAGCATCGCAGCATGTGCGGCGGCAACCTCGGGGGCGAGGTTGTCCTGCGCCACGGTTTGAAGATCCGCAAAGCGCTTGCCCTCAACCGTGGCACCGCGCAGATCCGGCGCGGTGGCCGCCCCCTCAATCAGCGCCAGCATCAGTGCCGCGTCCTCGACCGTGCGGGCCAATGGACCGATGGTGTCGAATTTCAGGCACAAGGGAACAACGCCCTCAAGGCTGACGCGGCCAGAGGTGGTTTTGAGGCCCACAAGATCATTCCACGCCGACGGGATCCGCACCGACCCGCCGGTATCAGACCCAATCGCACCCGCCGCCAGACCAAAGGCCACCGAAGCCGCGGCACCGGACGACGACCCGCCGGGCACCGCCTCGGGGTCATTGACGCAGGGCGGTGTGGCCTTGATCGGGTTGAGACCGAGGCCGGAGAACGCCAGCTCACTCATATGGGTCTTACCAAGGCACACAGACCCCAGCGCGGTTGCGTTCTCCAGAACCAGCGCGTCGTGATCTGGCACCCGCCCTTTCAGAAGGTCGGAGCCAGATTCGGTTTCCACCCCGGCACTGTCGAACAGATCCTTCCAACTGAGCGGAACACCGTCGAGCGGCGAGCGGCGCAAGCCGGATTTTGCGCGTTCTTGCGCGGCCTTAGCCTCGGACAAAGCACGCTCACGGGTAACTTTCGTGTAGATTCGCGCAGTCTCAGGGTGGCTGTCGATCGCCGCCAGATAAGTCTCTGTCAGCGCCACCGGGTCGATCTCTCCCGCGGCGATACCGCGGCCCAGTTGCGCGGCGCTCATGGTCAGCCAATCCTGCATCGCGTGTGCCTTCTTATGATCCCCGTGACGGGGCAGATTTCCATTTGCCGCCACCGTAACGAGAGCACCGAGGCCGCACAATCCCGTGCAGTCATTCAGCGCTCAATGTGCGGACTGCGGCAGCGTGCCTCTGGACAATGGCATGGACAATTCCACCTTAGGGCGCATATTGCGAGGCATGACTGATATGCGTGATATCCTGATCGTGGGCGGCGGCCTGAACGGCCCCTCGCTCGCCCTTGCGCTGGCGCAGGCCGGACATTCTGTGACGCTGATTGATGCGCTGCCCGCACCGACCCGCGAGGACGCCGATTTCGATGGCCGTTCCTACGCGCTGGCGCTCGCCTCTGCGCGGCTTTTTCAACAGATCGGAGTGTGGTCGCGCATAGAGGCTCACGCGCAGCCGATGAATGAAATCAAAGTCAGCGACGGGATCGCCGGACGCGGCCCCTCACCGCTGTTTTTGCATTTTGAGGAAAGTGATCTGGATGAAGGCCCGATGGGTTACATGGTCGAGGATCGCTACCTACGCCGCGCCCTGTTGAAGGCGCTGGATGCCGAACCTAAGATCACGCAAATCTCTGGCCAGCGGGTGATCGCGCAAACCGTCAGTACAGATGCGGTTACCGTGACGCTTGAGGATGGCTCGCAGCTTTCTGGCGCGCTTTTGGTGGGCGCGGACGGTCGCCAAAGCGGTACCGCCGAACGCGCAGGCATCAAGCGCACGGGCTGGGACTATGGCCAGACCGCGCTGGTCTGCGCCATCTCGCACGCGCAACCGCACGACGGCATCGCGCATCAGTTCTTCATGCCGCCGGGGCCGCTGGCGATCCTGCCCCTACCCGGCAATCGCAGTTCCATCGTCTGGAGCGAAACCCACGCAGAGGCTGCGCGCATTCAAGCACTCTCGGATGAGGACTACCTCACCGTGCTGCGCCCGCGATTTGGGTCATTTCTCGGAGAGATCGGGCTAGAGGGAAAACGCTTCAGCTATCCGCTGAAACTGAGCCTTGCCAATGCGTTCTACGGCGAACGGCTGGCCCTGGTCGGGGATGCGGCACATGGATTGCATCCGATCGCGGGTCAGGGACTCAATGCCGGTCTGCGCGATATTGCGAGCCTCGCCGAAGTGCTGACGGATGCCGCGCGGCGCGGTGAGGACATCGCAAGCCCGCTTGTGCTGGCGCGGTATCAGCAGTGGCGGCGGTTTGACACGACGTCCTTGGCACTGGCGACAGATGTGTTCAACAAGCTGTTTTCCAATGACAATCCGATCCTGCGTGCCACCCGTGACCTCGGCCTCGGTCTGACCAATGCGCTGCCGAGCCTGCGCCGGGGTTTCGTGCGCGAAGCCGCAGGGCTCTCGGGGGATCTGCCGCGTCTGTTGCGCGGGCGCCCGCTCTGACCGCGCGCCCGGTGCAAGGTTACTCCAGCGGGCGCGCCTCATCCGTCAGCATCACGGGGATACCGTTGCGGATCGGAAAGGCAAGGTTTGCAGGCCGCGAAATCAGCTCCTGCGCCTCGGCGTCATATTCCAGCACCGTCTGCGTGACCGGGCACACAAGCGCCTCCAGCATGTGCCGGTCAAAAGCAGGTGTTGTGTCATTCATTGCAGTTTTTCCTCAAGCGAGCCGCCGCGTAGGGCAAACTCCATCAATGTGACCAGCGTTTCACGCCGGGTTGTCAGGCTTGGTGCCTCTAGCAGGGCCTGCTTGTCCTCGGGTTCAAAATCCAGAAGCATGGACAGCGAATTTACCAAAAGCTCATCGCCCGCCTCATCCAGCACGCCCCAATCCGTCGACATCCCGCGTGCATCCAGATAGCGCCCCAAGAGCCCCATCAAAGCCGCGCGATCAAACCCTTCGTCGCGCTCAGTCTGGCCAAGGTCCGCATCAAACCCGTTCCAATCGACAGAACAGCGCCGATAGGGGGTGAACCCCTCCACCTCTGCCTTCACACGAAACCGCGAAAAGCCACAAAGCGTGATGAAGTACCGCCCGTCCTCGGTCTCGGAAAACTGGGTCACGCGCCCGGCACAGCCAATGGCGTGCAAGCCCGAGCTGTCCGCTTTACGGGAACCACAGGGCTGGATCATCCCGATGACCCGGTGCCGTGTTTTGAGCGCATCCTCAAGCATCTGCAAATAACGCGGCTCGAAGATATGCAGAGGTAGCTTTGCCCGAGGCAGCAAGAGTGCTCCGGGCAAAGGGAAGACAGGGATTGTATCCGGCAGGTCTGCGGCTTTTATCATGACTGTGAACCTAGCGCCGCGATCGCGTCAGGCAAATATCATAGAGCTCAGTTTGCGGCGACCATTCAGCACCACCGGATCATTCGGCTTCAGGGCCTCGAAAATGGTGAAGAGCTGAGCCTTGGCCGCGCCCTCATTCCACTCGCGATCACGCCGGAACAGCTCCAGCAGTTCATTCACTGCGGCCTCAGCCTCACCTGCTGCGTGCAGCGCCTGTGCCAGATCGAACCGGGCCTGATGGTCGTCTGGGTTGGCGCCAACCGCCGCACGCAGCTCCGCCACGGGACCTGCGTTTTCCGCCTGCCGCGCCAGTTCAATCTGGGCATGCGCGGCTTCAATTTCGGCTGCGGTGGAAATCTCGGCAGGTGCGCCGTTCAGCACCGCTTCGGCCTGATCCAGCTCGCCCAGCGCGACGTGACAACGTGCAAGGCCGCTGTAGGCCGCGGCGTTCTTGTCGTCTTCGCCAAGGATCGCGGCAAAGACTTGCGCTGCGTCCTGAGCCGCGCCTTCTTCCAGCATCTGCTCAGCGGTCTCGATGGCCTCGCCGAGGCCACCATCGGCAGTGCTGCCCGCGGCCTCTGCAAGCTTTTGCAGGAAAGCGTCGATTTCAGATTGCGGCAGCGCACCTTGGAACATGTCCACGGGACGGCCCTGATAGAATCCGACCACCGTCGGTATTGACTGAAGCGGCAGCCCCTGCTGCGCGAGTGCGGCAGCCAGTCGCTGATTTTCATCAACGTTGATCTTGGCCATTTTGACCGCGCCTTTGGCCTTGGTCACCGCCGCCTCCAGCATCGGACCCAGCGTCTTGCAGGGACCACACCACGGTGCCCAGAAATCCACGATGACCGGAACTTCCATGGAGGCATCGACCACCTCAGCCATGAAGGTCTCTTCGGTCACATCCTTGATGAGATCGCCCGCAGGGGCCGCACTGGCTCCACCGCCCAGAATGTCCATCATTGCTCTGCACTCCTTTTCGAGTCTTGCTTGCGCCCTATATGCGATTTCAGCGCCGGAAAACCAAGGGATGAGTTTTGCACCAAGCGTGCGTCTTGCGCACGCTGCACCGGCAGGTGCGGCGCTCGGCCCAACAAAAATGCGCGCCCCTTGGGGCGCGCGTCTTTTGGCGGGATCCTCCCGACCTTTGATTCCGGATCTCAGAGATCAAATGTGGCAAAGACCGGCGCGTGATCACTTGGCTTTTCCCACCCGCGCGCATTGCGCAGGATGCGGCTGGAATGGGTGGCATTGATCATGTCCGGCGTTGTCCAGACATGGTCCAGCCTGCGCCCCTTGTCGGCGGCGTCCCAGTCCTTGGCCCGATAGCTCCACCAGCTATAAAGCTGCCCTTCGGGGATATCCTTGCGCGTGACATCGGCCCAGCCGCCCGCCTCCATCACCTGCGCCAGATGCTCCACCTCGATCGGCGTGTGGCTCACCACCTTCAACAGTTTCTTGTGGTCCCAGACATCATCCTCGCGCGGCGCGATATTGAGATCCCCGACCAGCACCGACTTCTCAGGCCGGTCCGCATGGAACCAGTCCCGCATCTCGGTCAGATAGTCGAGCTTCTGGCCGAATTTCACGTTCTTCTCGCGATCCGGCTCGTCACCGCCAGCGGGCACATAGAAATTGTGGATGGTCACACCGTTTTCCAGCCGCCCCGCCACATGGCGGGCATGGCCGAGGCTGGCAAAATCCTTGTCGCCCACATCCTCAATCGGCAGCCGTGACAGGATCGCGACGCCATTATAGCCCTTTTGCCCTCGTGCAATCATGTGCTGATAGCCCAACCCGCGGAATGCCTCCATCGGGATCTTCTCGACCGGGCTTTTGCATTCTTGCAGGCAGAGCACATCCGGCCCTTCTTCTTGCAGCAGCTTGATGACAATCGGTTCGCGCAGACGCACGGAGTTGATGTTCCATGTGGCAAGGGTAAAGGACATGCGGGCTCTCTATCTCTGGCAAGTGTTTGTGGGATATTGCCTGCGCTCTGCCCAAGATACCAGTGGGGTGGATGCGGTTTCCTGCGCAATCACCACGCCGTGAATTTGCTTGCAAAGGGCGGTGCCGCATACTTTACATTGACATGAGCAATCCACGAACGGACTGGCAGAACCCATGGTACCGGTATTGGGGCAACGCCCCGGGCACCCTTACAAAAAGGCCTATGACTGGTGGCCGCCACCGGCACCTGATGCTGCGCCCTGACGGGGCGTTTCCACCACAATTAGCATCCCAAACGCCAGGAGGATTCTCATGGCACAGGCCGTTTTGCAGCCCGAGGACGCATGCGTTCTCGTCTCTTTCACCGATGGCACATCCGCCCGCTACCCCTATATCTGGTTGCGCGACAATGACCCCGCCGGGTTTCACCCCGACACACAGGAGCGGGTCACCGATCTCTCCGCGATCCCACCCGACCTCACCGCAGCATCCCTTGCGATCTTTGATTCGCATCTGATGGTTCACTGGCAGGATGCGGCCCAGAGCAGCAGTCGCTTTGATTTGACCTGGCTGCGCGCGCATGTGCCGGGCACACGCGCATCCGATCCGGCCCACACAGGGTTTCAATCCTGGCGCAGTGATCTGGGCGCAGACGGCATACCCCGCGTCGCGGCGCAGGAGGTACTGACCTCGGACCGCATGCTGCGGGACTGGCTGGAGCAGACCCAGATCATCGGCGTCTCGATCGTCGAAGGGCTTGCGGACACAACCGAGGCCGGCATGGAGGTCGCGCGCCGCATCGGCTTTCTGCGGCAGACAAATTTTGGCGTCACGTTTGAGGTGAAATCCAAACCCAATCCGAACAACCTCGCCTACACCCCCATCGCCCTGCCCCTGCACACGGACCTGACCAATCAGGAGCTGCCGCCGGGGTTTCAGTTCCTGCACTGTCTCGCCAATGAGGCTGTCGGGGGTGGCTCGCTGTTTTGTGACGGCTACGCCATCGCCGAGGACCTGCGCGACCAAGATCCCGAGAGTTTTGAGCTGCTCTCCACCGTCTCGGTCCCGTTTCGCTTTCACGATCATGAGACCGACATTCGCAACCGCAAGAAAGTCATCAACCTCGACGAAGAGGGCCGCGTGATCGAGATCTGCTTCAACGCCCATCTGGCGGATATCTTTGACCTCGAACCCGCCTTGATGCAGCGCTACTACCGAGCCTATCGGCAATTCATGATTATGACGCGGTCGCCTGAATACCTCGTGACACTCAAACTCAAGGGCGGCGAGATGGTGGTATTTGACAATCGCCGTATCCTGCACGGGCGTGACGCCTTTGATCCGCAAACAGGCTATCGCCACCTACACGGATGCTACGTGGATCGTGGTGAGTTCGAGAGCCGCCTGCGCGTTTTGCACCGCACAGCCTGACACGGCAAACCCTGACACGACACAAAAAAAGGCCGGGCACGAAGCCCGGCCAGTCCAACAGGGAGGATGCATATCATGACCCGGATATGCGCGGGATCTCTCGTGTAGTTCGACCGTATAACGTGTGTGGTCAAAACTTGTTCCACACCTGATTGTCGCTTAGGCCACCAACCGGTAACCGCCTGATTCCGTCACAAGAAGTCTCGCATTCGACGGGTCGGGCTCAATCTTCTGGCGTAGACGGTATATATGGGTCTCCAGGGTATGCGTTGTAACCCCTGCGTTGTAACCCCAGACCTCATGCAACAAAACGTCGCGGGGCACCACGCCGTCGTTGGAGCGGTAGAGGAACTTCAGGATGTTGGTTTCCTTCTCCGTCAGGCGGATTTTACGCTCGTCTTCGGTAATCAGGATCTTCATCGCAGGCTTGAAGGTATAGGGCCCCAGCACAAAAACCGCGTCTTCGGATTGTTCGTGCTGGCGCAATTGGGCGCGGATACGTGCCAAGAGGACCGGGAACTTGAACGGTTTCGTGACATAGTCGTTGGCACCTGCATCGAGGCCCAAAATCGTGTCCGCATCACTGTCGTGCCCAGTGAGCATCAGGATCGGAGACTTCACGCCTTGTTTGCGCATCAAGCGGCACAATTCGCGCCCATCAGTGTCCGGAAGACCCACGTCAAGAATGATCAGATCGTAGATCGCTTCCTTGGCGCGTTCCATCGCACCCTGTCCGTCGCCAGCCTCGAAAACATCGAAATCTTCGGTCATAACAAGCTGTTCGCTCAGCGCCTCGCGCAGATCCTCGTCATCATCAACGAGCAGGATTTTCTTCAACTGGGCCATCGGGTCTCTCCTGGTGTCTTGTTTTCACAGATGTGCGCAAGCTCACGAAAGAACAAGCTTCGCGGTGATCGCTTCACGTCGACGTGTCCTCTGAGGCGGAAATATTTCACTTTTGCAGCAATTGAGCATAGGAGTAGGCTCCTGATGTTACAGCCGGGAACCAAGACCTGATGAGCCTATTGCCGACAATGCTGGAGCGGATTGCCCGTGCCAGAGTGGATCTGAGGATGGGATTACCGGTGATCCTGACCACAGGTGACACCGCTATTCTTGCAATCGCGGTCGAAAGCCTGAGTGCTGCCCGCCTCGCAGATCTGCGCGATTTGGGGCAAGTGTCGCTCGCATTGACCGCGCGGCGTGCCGCCACGTTAAAGGCTCGCGTCTATGACGAGGACATCGCGCGGATCACCGTACCGACAGATGTGGAGCTTGGCTGGATTAAGGCCATTGCTGACCCGGCAGATGACCTGCAGACGCCGATGAAGGGACCACTGACGAGTGCGCGCAGCGGTGATGCGACGCTCCCCCGCCTTGCCATCGCATTGGTGAAATCCGCGCGCCTCCTGCCTGCGACCGTCTATGTCGCCCTAGAAAATGCAGGAGACTTTGCCCTCAAACACGATTTGACTTTCCTGCCCCAATCCGCTGCTGAGCCACTCCTTAATAAAAGCTCACCGCTGCATCCGGTTGCAGCTGCGCGCCTGCCGATGGAGGCGTCGCAGGCCGGGCGCTTGCACATCTTCCGTCCCGAGGATGGCGGTGAAGAACATTACGCAATCGAGATCGGGCGCCCGGACCGAAACACGCCGGTTCTGGCTCGGCTTCATTCTGCCTGCTTTACCGGTGACGTGCTTGGTTCACTAAAATGCGACTGCGGACCGCAACTGCGCGGTGCTCTGGGGCAAATGGGAACGGAGGGCGCAGGCGTTCTGTTGTATCTCAACCAAGAAGGACGCGGCATTGGCCTCGCCAATAAGATGCGCGCTTATTCCCTGCAGGATCAGGGCTTTGACACCGTTGAGGCCAATCACCGGCTTGGATTTGAGGATGACGAGCGCGATTTCCGACTCGGGGCTTCGATCCTGCGCGAACTGGGGTTTTCATCTGTCCGGCTTATGACAAACAACCCCGGCAAGATTGCAATGATGGAGAAAACCGGCATCACGGTGGTGGAACGAGTGCCGCTGAAGGTTGGTGAAAACGAGTTCAACCGCCATTACCTAGCAACCAAAGCCAGCAAATCGGGCCACATGTTATGACCCCCTCAGATCTGGTTTTAACCCCAATTGGACTGCGTTTCATGGGGCGGAGATTTCCCTGCACTATCGGCAAAGGGGGCATTGCGCCAAACAAACGCGAAGGCGACGGGGCCACACCTGTGGGCACTCACCGCATTGTCGGCATGCTTTATCGCCCAGACCGTATCCCAGCACCGCAGGATTGGGCCACGCCGATTCTCCCCGGTGATCTGTGGTCGGATGATGGCGAAGCGCAGGACTATAATCACATGGTGCGCGCGCCTTACGCTTTCAGTCATGAGACCTTGCGCCGCGCCGATCCGCTCTATGATTTGGTGTTGCTCACGGATTGGAACTGGCCCAACTCCGTCAAAGGGCGGGGCTCGGCGATCTTTCTGCATCAATGGCGCAGGCCCGGATATCCAACAGAAGGCTGCATTGCCTTTTCACGCCAAAACCTGCGCTGGATTGCCGAGCGCCTGCAACCGGGCGCTCGGGTCATCGTGCAGTCACGCTGAATAGGCGCGCTCCCCAAAGATTGCCGAGCCGACCCGCACATGGGTGGCACCAAGCGCAATGGCGCTCTCAAAATCTCCACTCATCCCCATGGAGAGTCCGCTCAACCCGTTGCGCTCGGCGATTTTGGCGAGCAGCGCAAAATGCAGGCTTGGCTCTTCATCCACCGGCGGGATGCACATCAGCCCCTTGATCGGCAGGTCAAGCGCGCGGCATTCCTGAATGAAGCCATCAGAGTCCTTGGGCAGGATACCCGCTTTCTGCTCTTCTTCACCGGTATTGACCTGAATAAACAGCTCCGGGCAGTGCCCAAGCTCTTGAGCGAGGCGCGCAAGCGTTGTGGCCAATTTCGGGCGATCTACGGAATGAATCGCGTTGACCAATTCCATCGCCTGCCGTGCTTTGTTGGTTTGCAGGGGGCCAATGAGGTGTAGGTCCACATCTGAGAATTTTTCACGAAATTCGGGCCATTTGCCCGCCGCTTCCTGTACGCGGTTCTCGCCAAAGACCCTGTGCCCTTCTTCAAGGACAGCTTCAACCCGCTCGTTTGGCTGTATTTTGGACACGGCGATCAGTTCTACTGATCCGGGCGCGCGGCCCGCAGCGGTTTCAGCGGCGGCAATGCGGGATTTGATCTCACTCAGCGACATCTCGGCCTCGTTTAGCTAGGGGTGCTGTTTGACCGGACAAAACACTGTTTACGTACAAAAGAAAAGGGCGAGCTCCGAAGAGCCCGCCCAAAGAACCGAGTGGTTCCGTTCTCCAATTAGAAGGAGAAGGACACACCGAGGTCTGCCAGGGTGTTGCCGGAGGAGTCGGAACCAACACCACCTGCGAGGGTCACACCACCGCCGAGGCCGTGGCGGAAGCCGAGGCCGTATGCGGTGTCTGCGCCGGTTACACCACCGTCAGCAACCAGTGCGCGGATGGAGGTCGCGGAGGACACTTCGTAGTTGATGGATGCGGACACGGACACGTCCTGCTGGTTGTCGCCGTCGCCAACCATTACGGTGTAGCCAACTGCGCCTGCGGTGCCGTTCAGACCCAGAACCCAGTAGTCGCCTGCGGAGTCGGTGTCAGAGTAAACTGCGCCGATCGCCATGCCGTTTGCCAGGGTGTAACCCAGACCCAGCTGCCACTCTTCGTCCGCTGCAACTGCATCGTCGCTGTATACGACGGTGGAAGTGCCACCGGTTGCCGCGTTCCAGAAAGTGTTCGCGGTGCGAGCTTGCTCGCGGGTCTCTTTGTAGGAGAGCGATGCGGAGAAGTCACCAACAGTGTAGCGCACTTTGATGGTGGTTGCGTCAGCGGAACCTGCACCGAAACCGGTTGCCGGGCCGTTGAAGTTGGAGTCCGTTTCCAGGAAGTAACTGAAGCCGATGCCGTAACCGAAGTAGTCAACCTGGTCACCGGAATCCAGAACGTTGGATACGTTACCAACGTCAACACGCAGACCGCCGAAGGACACTGCGAAACCAGCTGCGCCCGGGCCACGACCGGAGATGGAGTTCTCGTGGTCATCTTCGTTGGCTTCGAGACGGAAGCGAGCTTCCAGTTTCACGCCAGCGTCGGTTTCCGCGATACCGGTGATGTTGACGCGCATACGCTGTTCGATGCGGGTCTCGTTGGTTTCAGCTTCGTTGTATGCCAGACCAAAGCGTGCGGAGCCGCCGATGGTGAGTTCTGCTGCTGCGACGCCTGCGGTCGCGACCAGTGCGGTCGAAGCGAAGAGAATCTTTTTCATGGTTTTCCCTCGGGTTTGAATTTCCAAAGAAGCAATCGGCTGACGCCACTTCGCTCCTCAAGTACGCACATCCTCTCGCTCGTTTTGGGGTCATGAAGCAAGCATGTGCTGAAAGCTGAAAACCATTCATCAACCAAATGATGCATCGAGGCCACAGTCCGTTTCGGCGCAAGCCCAGCGAAAACACAGCAGAAACGAGTCTTTAAAAGAATAGGCTTGTTGGCGCATGCCCGCTTGTCTAGGAGTAGTTCAACTGCAAATTCAGGAGCGGGCCCGGTCAATATGCGTGGTATCAAGACCTTTTTCCTTCTTTCAACGCTGGCTGTCACAGCCTCTTGCGGTGCATTCCGTTCGCTCGACACCAGCACAGAAGTCGATAAGTCCGATACGATCGTCCTCGCTGGCGAAGGGCGTGAGGCCAAAGACGACAAGACCACAATCTGGGAAGCCTTCGGTCCGCGCAAAAGCGAGCAGCGCGTTCAGGTGAATCGCTATCTTTGGGCCGCGAGCCTTGATGTGCTTGATTTCCTGCCGGTTCAGTCCGTTGATCCCTTCACTGGCGTTATCATCACAGGTTACGGCACACCGCCCGGTGGCGGTCGCGCCTATCGCGCAACGATTCACATTAAAGACCCCGCACTTGAGGCGCGCGCCCTCAATGTCGCGCTCCAAAGCCGCGGCGGCGCTGTCAGCTCTGCTACCGCACGTGCCGTCGAGGATGCGATTCTCTCTCGTGCACGTCAGCTACGCATGGCCGACAAGAAGATCTGACGCCTCTGCACTGGAACCCAACAAGAATACCACGTATCAGAAGCGCCGGGTCTAAAGCCCGGCGTTTTTAGTCTAAAGGACCGCTCACATGTCGCGTTACGAAGCCTCGGACATCGAAGCCAAATGGCAAAAAGCCTGGGAAGAGGCCGCCATTTTCCAAGCGAACGAAGATCACAGCAAACCCAAGTACTATGTGCTGGAGATGTTCCCCTACCCATCCGGCAAGCTGCACATGGGCCATGTGCGCAACTACACGATGGGCGACGTGATCGCGCGCTACAAGCTGTCCACCGGCCATAACGTGCTGCACCCGATGGGGTTTGACGCTTTCGGCATGCCTGCGGAAAACGCCGCGATGGCCTCGGGCGGGCACCCTAAGGACTGGACCTATTCCAACATCGACACGATGGTTGAGCAGATGAAGCCGCTGGGCCTCTCGCTAGATTGGTCGCGCATGTTTGCCACCTGCGATCCCGAATACTATGGCCAGCAGCAGGCCTTGTTCCTTGATTTTCTTGAAAAAGGTTTGGTCTACCGCAAGAACGCCGTGGTCAACTGGGACCCCGTGGACATGACCGTTCTGGCCAATGAGCAGGTCGAGGCTGGGCGTGGCTGGCGCTCCGGTGCGCTGGTGGAACGGCGCGAGTTGACGCAGTGGTTCTTTAAAATCTCTGACTACTCGGATGAGCTGCTGGACGCACTCGACGGGCTGGAGAACTGGCCCGCCAAGGTCCGCCTGATGCAGGAAAACTGGATTGGCAAATCGCGTGGCCTTCAGTTCAGCTTTGAGCGCACCGATGGCGGTGAGGCGATCGAGGTCTATACGACTCGCCCCGACACGCTGATGGGCGCGAGCTTTGTCGGCATCTCGCCGGATCACCCGATTGCCAAGCAGCTTGAGACCGAATCGCAAGAGGTTGCAGAGTTTGTCGCGGAATGCCGCAAGGGCGGCACGACCGAAGAAGCGATCGAAACAGCCGAAAAGCTGGGCTACAACACCGGATTGCGGGTCAAGCACCCGCTGGATCCGAACTGGGAGCTGCCGGTCTGGATCGCCAACTTCATCCTGATGGATTACGGCACCGGCGCGATCTTTGCCTGCCCGGCGCATGACCAGCGCGACTTTGAATTCGCCACCAAATACGACCTGCCGATCATTCCGGTGATGGAACCGGTCTCAGGTGCCGACGCTCTGACCGAGGCCTATGTGCCCACCAAAGCCGAGAAAGTCCGCTATGTGCGCGGCTTTGCAGGTGCGGAGGAACAAACCGGCGAAGAGGGTGTCAACACCGCTGTCGACAAGGCCGAGGCCGAAGGCTGGGGCGAAGGCGTCACCAAATTCCGCCTGCGCGACTGGGGTCTGTCCCGTCAGCGCTACTGGGGCTGCCCGATTCCTGTCGTCCACTGCCCCGATTGCGGCGTGGTGCCAGAGAAAAAAGAAAACCTGCCCATCGCGCTGCCTTACGACGAGGACGGCAAGGCGATTGATTTCTCGGTGCCCGGCAACCCGCTGGACCGACACCCGAGCTGGCGCAACTGTGCCTGCCCCAACTGTGGCAAGCCCGCCCAGCGCGAGACCGACACGATGGATACCTTTGTGGACTCCAGCTGGTATTTCGCCCGTTTCACCGCACCGCGCGCCGAAACGCCGACCGATCTGGAGGCGGCCAGCTACTGGATGAACGTCGATCAATACATCGGCGGCATCGAGCATGCGATTCTCCACCTGCTCTATTCGCGGTTCTTTGCCCGCGCGATGCACATCTGCGGCCATCTGCCCGAAAGCGCCAAAGAGCCGTTTGACGCGCTCTTCACGCAGGGCATGGTGACACACGCGATCTATGAGAATGCCGAACGCAAGGACGATAACGGCCGCGCGATCTACCACTACCCGAGTGAGGTCGAGGAACGCGACGGTGGTGTCTTCGTCAAGGAGACCGGCGAGCGGATCAAGGTCATTCCCTCTGCCAAGATGTCCAAGTCCAAGAACAACGTGGTCGACCCACTGGCGATCATCTCCACCTACGGCGCCGATACCGCGCGCTGGTTTGTCCTCTCCGATTCGCCGCCCGAGCGGGATGTGGAATGGACGGCATCTGGCGCCGAAGCCGCCTATAAGCACCTCAACCGCGTTTGGAACCTCTGTGATCGCATTGGCGAGTTGGACCCGGATGCCAAGGGCGAAGGCGACGAGGATCTCTTGCGCGAGATGCATAAGGCGATCCGTGATGTGACGCTGGGGGTCGAGAGCTTTGGCTTCAACGCCGCCATCGCCAAGCTTTATGGCTTCACCAACACCCTGTCGAAATCCAAGGCCAGTGCTGCAGTACAAAAACAAGCCATCAAGACTTTGGCGCAGCTGATGTCGCCGATGACACCGCATCTGTCCGAGGATATCTGGGCGCATCAGGGTGGCGAAGGTCTGATTGCCAATGCCCCTTGGCCGGTCGCAGATGAATCGATGCTGGTCGAGGACACCGTGACCCTGCCCATTCAGGTGAATGGCAAACGACGCGGTGAACTGACCGTTGCCAAGGATCTCGACAAGGCAGAGGTTGAAAAACTGGCGCTGGCGCACGAAGCTGTGCAGCGGGTGTTGGAAGGTGCCGCACCCAAGAAGGTGATCGTTGTACCGGGGCGGATCGTCAATGTCGTTGCCTGACCGACGCAAATTCCTGAAATTCACGCTGGCGCTGCCACTTGGCGCCAGCCTTTCGGCCTGCGGGTTTGAGCCGGTCTATGGCCCCAATGGCGCGGGCACTGCGCTGCGCGGCCAGATCGCGTTTCAAGCCCCAGAGACCATTGGCGCACCGCGTGATACCGACGCCTATTACTTTGTGCGCAGGCTAGAAACCCGGCTGGGTCGTGCGGGGGCTCCGGCCTATCGTATGGATCTGACCCTTGATACCGAAGAAGTCGGCCAAGCGATCACCGCAGAGGGCAGCATCACCCGCTATTCTCTGACAGGAACCGCAGGCTACAGCCTCGTGCGCCTGTCGGACGGGCAAATCGTGGCCAGCGGTGAGGTCGAGAATTTCTCGGGCTATTCCGCCAGCGGCACCACGGTGCAAACCCTCGCCTCTGAGACAGACGCACACGAACGCCTGATGGTGATTCTCGCCGATCAGATCGTGACCCGGCTTTATGCGGTGCCCGGGTTGGGCAGGGCGACCGGCGTATGAAACTCAGCCCGCGCGAGGCCGAGGGCTATTTCGCCCGTCCCGACCCCGGTAAGACCGGGCTGTTGATCTACGGCGCGGACGCGATGCGTGTTTCGCTCAAACGCCAGCAGATGCTGGCCGCCCTCCTTGGCCCCGGTGCCGAAGAGGAAATGCGCCTTACACGCATGCCCGCAAGTGATCTGCGCAAAGACTCGGCCCAGTTGCTGGACGCGGTTAAAGCGGTGGGCTTCTTTCCCGGCATCCGCGCAGTATTTGTCGAGGATGCCAATGACACCGCCACCCCGGCGATCACCACTGCCTTGCAGGAATGGCAGCCGGGTGACGCGCAGATCGTGGTCACGGCCGGGCAACTCAAGGCGTCGTCCAAGCTGCGCAAAGCCTTTGAAACCCATACCAACGCCTATGCTACGGGCATTTATGACGACCCGCCCTCGCGCGCCGAAATCGAGCGCATCTTGGGTGAAGCAGGCATGCGCGATGTGGCCGGTGACAGCATGTCGGCGCTGACGGATATCGCCAATGAGATCGGCCCCGGCGATTTCTCCCGAATGATCGAAAAGCTGAGCCTCTATAAACATGGCGATAGCACACCGCTAACGTTGGAAGACATCGGCGCGGTCGCACCGCAATCCACCGAGGCCGCACTGGATGATCTGCTGAATGTAGTGGCCGAAGGGCGCAGCACCGATATTGGTCCCGTGTTACGCCGACTTCAGGCACAAGGCACCAATGCGGTGACACTCTGCATCGGGGCGACCCGGCATTTTCGCACGCTTTACACCATCGCCGCACACCCCGGTGGTCCCGCGCAGGGCATCGGCGGCTTACGCCCGCCTCTATATGGCAAACGGCGCGACCGCATGCTGCGACAGGCGCAGGGCTGGGGCGCGCAAAAGCTGCAAAACGCGCTGACGATTCTGACCGACACCGACCTGCAACTGCGCTCCGCCGGGCAAAGTGCACCGGCACAGGCACTGACCGAACGTGCAATGATCCGATTGGCCATGTTGGCTCGGTCACGCTGAACTGGGCGGCGTCAGGACGTGACGCAGCGCTTGACCTTTCTCGCACTCGCAGCAAACCTGCCCGCAAGCGAGCGAGGAGAATTTTCATGTATAAAGTGATCGGCTTCCCACTGACCCGCACCTTTCGAGTGCTCTGGGCGCTGGAAGAACTGGGGCAAGCCTATGAGTTGACCCCGGCAAAGCCACAAAGCGATGAAGCCCGGGCTGCCAATCCTTCGGGCAAGATCCCGGTTTTGATCGAGGCCGGTGAAAGCATCACCGACTCCATGGCGATCATCACTTATCTGGCAGACAAACATGGGGCTCTGACGGCGCCTGCGGGCACCTTGGCACGCGCCAAGCAGGATTCGATCACCAATATGATAAATGACGAGATGGACGCGATCCTCTGGGCCGCTGCCCGTCACACCTTTGTCCTGCCCGAAGAGCACCGGGTTCCAGAGGTTAAAACCTCGCTGCGGTGGGAATTTTCCAACTCGATAAAACGGGTTGAGTCCCGGCTGACAGGTGAGTTTATCGCAGGCGATCAATTCACCATCGCTGATATTCTGCTCACTCACTGTCTCAATTGGGCACGGGGCGCAAATTTCGATGTCGAGAGCGAAGCCCTGCTAGATTATGGCAAACGCATGCGCGCACGTCCTGCCTTTCAGCGTGTTGCAGAACTGGCCAAGTAACGCGCAGCCGCCTGCCCGGCCCAGCGCCCGGTGGCAAAGCAGGCAGTCAGCAGATAGCCACCTGTAGGTGCATCCCAATCCAGCATTTCCCCGGCGCAGAACGTGCCGGGGATCGCTTTTAGCATCAGACCGTCATCAAGGGCATCACGGCGTACACCACCCGCAGTCGAGATCGCCTCATCTATCGGGCGCAAGCCTGCGTGACGCACTGGCAGATGTTTGATGACACGCGCCAGTTCCTGCGCACTCTGTGGGAGCGGGCGGCCAAACTCCTGCAACAAGGCCATTTTTACTGGAGTGATCTTCAGCACCCGGCGCATATGGTTGGCCCAGCTGGCCTTGCCGCGCGGTCGCGCCAGACGTGTTGCAAGATCATCTTCAGTCAGATCCGGTGCAAGATCTACAAACAAGTCATGCCCTTCGCGCAGCGCAGGTGTCAGCGCGTATAGTCCGCCGCCCTCGATGCCACGCCTTGCAAGCGTCGCCTCGCCGCGTCCCTGCAGATCGCCCGCCTGCCACGCAACCGCCTTGAGCGCCGCTCCGAAATGCGGGGTCATGTGGTCGCTCCACGAGATCGAGAGCGCAGCATTCGAAGGCTGAAACGGAGCCAGCGCCACGCCGCGTGCCGCCAGTGTCGCCGCCCAGGCCCCGTCGGACCCAAGCCGCGCCCAGCTTGCTCCGCCCAGCGCAAGTATGGTCGCACGCGCGCGAATAAACTGTGGCCCTGCGACTGTTTCAAACTTCAGTTGCCCGTCCTGCCAACCGCTCCAACGCCAGCCAAGCTGCCGGGTCACGCCATGACTGTCCAATTCCGCGAGCCACGCCCGCAACAGAGGCGATCCTTTCATAACGGTAGGAAAGACCCGCCCGGTAGAGCCTGTAAACAGCTCCTGCCCCAATCCACGCGCCCAATCCTGCACAGCGGCTGCATCAAAGGCCCGGATCATCGGCCCCAGCCACTCCGCCGCTTCGCGGTAATGCGCCAACAACGCCTCACAAGGTTCGTCCTTGGTCAGGTTCAGGCCGGATTTCCCTGCCATCAGGAATTTGCGGGCCGGTGAGGGCTTGGCCTCAACCAACAGAACCCGGTGCCCCTGACGTGCGATTTCGCCCGCAGCCATTAACCCGGCCGGGCCACCACCGATCACGACTGCATCCCAGTCCTGCATGCTTTGCCTCTTGCTTGCCTTCGCGATGTGGGATCTGCCGGAAGCATATGCCCGCAGCCCCTACATCCCACGTCCTGCCCCTCATCACCAGACATGATGCGCGCCTGCGTCTGCACAGATCCCTCACAGTTGCAGCAGACGCGCCTATGGTGCCACTCTTGCAAAACACGTATAGCGATGCCGGGATTGAAACCGCCCTCACGCATTTGACATAGAAATACACCACCATGATCCGACAGTTTTTCGACTATTATCGCCCGTGGAAGACCTTGTTCTTTCTCGATTTTGGCTGCGCCGTCGCTTCTGGCTTATTGGAACTTGCGTTCCCTGTAGCCATCAAAGGTTTTATCGATGTTTTGCTCCCGCGTGGCGATTTGTGGCTCACGGTTCTAGCCGCGATTGGCCTGCTGGCTATCTATCTGGTCAACTCCGGGTTGATGGCCATCGTGATCTACTGGGGGCACAAGCTGGGTATCAACATCGAAACCGAGATGCGTCGCAAAGCCTTTGACCAGCTGCAACGGCTGTCGTTTTCCTATTTTGACAAAGTCCGCACCGGCAAACTGGTCGCGCGCGTGACCCGCGATCTGGAAGAAATCGGCGAGGTTGCGCACCATGGCCCCGAAGATCTCTTTGTTGCGCTCATGACTTTTATCGGCGCGTTTCTCATGATGCTGATGATCGACACGCGTCTTGCGCTCATTACCGCGACGATTTTCCCGCTCTGCGTGATTATCGTAATGGTCTTTGGTGGGCGCATGACGCGCACATGGCAGGCGATCTATTCTCGCGTCGCGGATTTCAATATTCGCCTTGAGGAAAATGTCGGTGGTATTCGCGTGGTGCAGGCCTTTGCCAATGAGGAGCATGAAAAGCGCCTCTTTGCCGACGACAACGCCCGCTACCGCGACACCAAGCTTGCGGCCTACAAGGTCATGGCCGCCTCCTCGACCATCAACTACATGGGCATGCGCTTTGTGCAGGTTCTGGTGATGGTGGCAGGCGCAATCTTCGTGCTGCGCGGAGAGCTGACAACCGGCGGCTTTGTCGCCTTCCTGTTGCTGGTCGGGCTGTTCTTTCGCCCACTCGAAAAAATCGCTGCCGTGATCGAACTTTACCCACGTGGGATTGCCGGGTTTAAACGATATCTGGAGCTTCTGGCCATTGAGCCAGAGGTGGAAGACAGGCCCGATGCCCGCCCTGCCCCTGATCTGCGCGGCGCAGTTCGGTTTGAAAATGTGACTTTCGGCTATGATCAGGAGCGCCCGGTGCTCGACGGGATTTCGCTTGATGTCGCCGCTGGCGAAACCGTGGCCTTTGTCGGCCCGTCCGGCGCGGGCAAGACGTCACTCTTGGCGCTGGTGCCCCGATTCTATGAACCCCAGTCTGGCCGGGTGCTGATCGACGGGCATGATATTCGCGCGCTTACTTTGCGTTCCTTGCGCACGCAGATCGGGATCGTCAGTCAGGATGTATTCCTGTTTGGCGGCACGCTGCGCGAAAATATCGCCTATGGCCGTCTGGACGCCACCGAAGAAGAAATCCGCATTGCCGCCGAAAAAGCCCGCCTGAGCGATATGATCGACCAATTGCCAGACGGGCTTGATACTATCGTGGGCGAACGCGGCGTAACGCTCTCGGGCGGGCAGAAACAACGTGTGGCCATCGCCCGGATTTTCCTGCGCAACCCGCCAATCCTCATCCTGGATGAGGCCACTTCCGCACTGGATACCGAGACCGAACGCCAGATCCAACGTGCCCTCGAAGATCTCTCGGTCGGGCGCACGACATTTGTGATCGCCCATCGGCTCAGCACGATCCGCGATGCGGACCATATCGCCGTGATGGAAGCCGGGCGCATTGTCGAAGTGGGCACCCATGCGGAACTCCTTGCCCGCAATGGGAGCTATTCAAGGCTGAGTGCTGCGTGAAACAAATAAGCGGGCCGGTGAGATCCCTCTCACCGGCCCGCATCATTAATACCCCAAGCTTAGCGCGTGACGTGGTCGCGGGCGAGCATGTGGTAGACCACGCCCCCCAGAAGCGCGCCAGTTACCCAGTTGTAGCCTGACAGGAATGCAAACCATGGCACCCAGACGGTTGCGACAGAGAAGATCGCCGCCAGCCCAAAGGCCTTGACCGCTGCACCGTTCCAACCCTCGTTGTAATGATAGGTGCCGCCATCCATGTTATAGAGATCATCTACGTTTAGCTGTTCTTTGCGGTGGACGTAGTAATCCACGATCATGATCCCAAAGATCGGGGCGAGCGTCGCGCCGAGTGTATTCACAAAACCGCCGATGCCGAACTGACTAATAAAACTGGTCCAGAAGCCGCCAATGATCAGCGCAAACACCGATGTAATCAGGCCCGCTTTGCGAAAGCTGATCTTTTCCGGGGACAGGTTGGCAATACCATTCACCGCAGGGATGAAATTTGCCACGAGGTTGATACCCACTGTTGCCGCAAAGAAGGTGATCGCTGCGATGATGCCCAGCAGCACACTGTCCGTGCGCTCCACAATTTCAGCCGGGTTGATGATCGCCTCGCCGTAAACCACCGCCGCACCACCGGTCGTCAACAGGGCCAAAGCTGAGAACAGGATCATGTTGAAGGGCAACCCCGCAAGATTTCCGAGCACCATCGTTGGCTTGTCCTTGGCGTAGCGGGAAAAGTCGCTGAAGTTGATCATCACCGCCGCGAAATAGGCGACCATCGTGCCAACGATAGCAATAAACCCTTTGAATTCAGTCCAGAAAGTGCCCTCTGGATTGGCAAAGATGGTAGCCGTCGCCGCCAAAAGCTGCCCGTCCGAGCGCTGCCAAAGTACAGCCAGCAACCCGATCATGACCAGATAGACAAACGGCCCCGCGATATTGAGGAAGGTCTCTACCCAGCCCATGCCACGCCAGAAGATCACGATGTGAAACACCCAGACCATCACAAACGAAATCCAGTCGATCCCTGTGAGGCCCAGTATCTCCGCACCTCCACCGAGGCCGGTAATCGACCGGATCAACAGCGCCAATGCGGTTGAGGCAAAATAGACCTGCACCCCATACCAGAACACCGCAACCGTTGCGCGCAATACTGCAGGCAGCTTCGCGCCCTGTGTCCCGAGGCTCGCGCGTGCCAGCACCGGGTAAGGAATGCCATATTTCTCACCCGCAGCACCGGAGAGATTCACCATCCACATTACAAAGACTCCAGAGGCGATCAGCGCTGCAAACGCTGTCCAGCCGCCAACCCCATAGGAGATGAACAACGACGCCACCAATGAGTAGCCAAAGAGCGACTGCACATCATTTGCCCAGATGTTGAAAATGGCAAACCAGCCCCAGGTTTTTTCATCCTTGCCAACAGGGTTGAGTGTATTGCCGTCCGGGTCCAGCGTATCGCCGCTGGTCACATGTATTTCATCAGTTGCGGTCATGTTTTTCTCCCTAAAGCCCCGTGCCCGGGCGACCGTCAACCGGGCCACCTCATTCATGCGATTATTGAGCTTGCAACTGACATGTTAGAAGGTATTCTAGAAACTACACTATAAAAAATTTTAGGTAAGACCTTAAGGGAACTCTAGGAAATACCGCATGAGGGTCTGTCGATGAACCAGATGCAGGACGGCCAGCTTCTAGCAGAGCAGGCACAAGAGGCGCTTTGGGATGCGCTCCGCAACGGCACGCTGCGCGACGGGCAATTTCTGTCTATGTCTCAACTGGTTGAGATTCTTGAGTTTCCCCTTGCCGCGACTCGTGAGGCCGTGAAACAGGCGTGCTCACAAGGGCTGTTGACCACATGGCCCAAGCGCGGCGTACAGGTGATGGAAGCCCGCTCTGAAACGATCCGCGACTGTCTCGACTTTCGGATGGTGCTTGATCAGGAAGGCGCACGCAGGAGGATTCAGCAGGGCGACCTGACCGGGCTGGATGCTTTGCGTGCGCAGCATGAGACGCTTCGCGACGCTGCTGCACATAGCACTGCCAGTGATCTGCCGCCGCAAGCGATCGGGATTGATTTGTCGCTGCATGACTATCTGGCGGCGGGGTTGAATAATCCGCAATTGGCAGCGGTTTATAGCGCCAATCGCATGCGTATGGCCATTATCCAGAATGTGCGCCCCTTCCTTCAGGTGCGGATTGTGTCCGCAATGGAAGAGCATCTTGCGATTATTGAAGCATTGCAGAGCGGGGACACCACCGCTGCGACCGATGCGATCCGCCATCATTGCGAACAAACTCTGCAATGGTGGGGCGTGGATTAGCGCCGCCCTTTTCTATCGCCAAAATCAGAACACCCCACCCGAAGACTCCCGGCTTTCGGTATTTTGGGCGCGCTCTGCGCATCCAGAAATTTCGCCCTTAGGTGGAACTATTTTGTTCACGTCTGCGTTGGGTCAACGCGCCTCGATTGGGCGCCAATAGTTGATTTATAGAACAAAGGGATCATTGGATGCAGGGATTGATAAAACGCCTCGGCCTTAGGACCGACCCATATATTTTCTTCATCTCCGCCATTTTTACAGCCCTATTTGTGCTCGCTCTGGTGATCGCTCCCGAAGAGATCGGCAACGCCTTTGCAGTGGGGCGCGCATGGATTGTTTCCCGGCTTGGCTGGTTTTTCATACTAGGTGTCAACGTCTGGCTCGGCTTCTTGATCTGGGCCGCGATGAGCCGCCACGGCCATATCCGCCTTGGGCCGCGGGACTGTCGACCTGACTATTCCAGCCTGTCATGGTTCACCATGCTGTTTGCCGGTGGGATCGGCACCGTTTTGATGTTCTGGGGTGTCGCTGAACCCATCAGCCATTTCTCCAACCCGCCACTGCCGGGGGTTGCCCCGCATTCCGAAGAGGCCGCGCGCGATGCGATGTCCATCGCGATCTACCATCTGGGCTTGCACACATGGACCATCTTCGCCCTTCCGGGGCTGGCCTTTGCCTATTTCATCAACCGTTATGATCTGCCTGTACGTGTGAGTTCGGTTTTCTATCCGCTGCTCAGAGAGCGCATCTATGGCCCATGGGGTAAAGCCATTGATATTGTTTCTATTCTTGGCACTTTGTTCGGTGTCGCAGTGTCGCTGGGCCTTGGTTCATCACAAATTGCGGCAGGCCTGTCCGCGCTCTTTGGCTGGGATGCGGGTGTGCCGCTCAAGGTTGCCATTCTCGCGGTTCTCACCGGGGTTGCAGTGATCTCGATCGTGGCGGGCCTCGACAAAGGGGTGAAGCTGCTCTCCAACATCAACATCGGGATGGCGGTTGGCCTGATGGTGTTTGTGCTGGTGACCGGATCGACGCTGTTCCTCTTGCGTGGCATGGTCGAAACGCTCGGCCTCTATCTCAGCAACTTGCCGAGGCTCGCCTTTTGGAACGACATGCTCGCCAATACCAATCCAGATAACGGCGACTGGGGCTGGCAGGGCAGCTGGACTGTATTCTATTGGGCGTGGACTGTGACATGGTCGCCCTTCATCGGCCTGTTTGTGGCGCGTATCTCGCGCGGGCGCACCATTCGTGAGTTCGTATTCGGTGTCCTGATGGCACCTTCGCTCTTTACCTTGGTGTGGTTCTCTATCTTCGGCTGGCAGGCCATGGAAATCGACGGCCTTGGTGTCGCCGCCCGTGCAGCATTGGGTGATCAGGCCGGAGCGCTGAGTGCAGCCGTTTCCGAATCTGTCCCACTTGCCATGTTCGCGTTCTTTGAGAACTTTCCCTTCGCCACTTTTGTGCAGGGCATTGCGGTGTTGGTGGTTGCGATCTTCTTTGCCACCTCATCTGACTCGGCCTCTCTGGTGGTCGACATGCTCTGTACCGGCTCGTCCAAGCCCGGACCGGTCCAACAGCGCGTGTTCTGGGGCGTCTCAGAAGGGTTGGTGGCTGCTATGCTGCTGATACTGGCCGGTGATCTGGGGCTTACGGCTTTGCAACAGGTCATCACTGTGGTCGGACTGCCGATCTTCTGCCTCGTGTTCATGATGATCCCCTCACTCATCCGGGGGTTCCGCAATGAGGATATCGACCATATCACCATCGGGAAACGGCCGGGCCTGAGGGAGTTCTGACTGGAAAGCCGTAACAGAGTTACAAAAACTCAGAACCGGCTCAATCGGACAAAGCCTGTGATCGGCCCAATTGCGGGCCGATCTTTAAATATCAAAGCACAAGCCGCAGCCACATCATCGGGCCACATGTGGCGTGTCGAAGGATACATTCTAATCCGAATTGGGTTTTGTACCGGACCAAGGGATCTTATCTACAGCGGCCGAGATCCGACAGTTTTCCGTCGGTCACGTGCTCAAAACCGGGTGATAACGGTCGCACCAACTGATTGGAATTTATCCATATTCATCAACGCTGATGGGGCTTCTTCAAGGCTGATTTCACGACCCACAAGTTTCTTTGGATCAAGTTTTCCCGAACCGATCATATCCAGCATGGCACCATAGCGATGCGCTTGCATCCCGTGAGACCCGAGGATTTCCAACTCCTGCCCAATCACTTTTGCCATCGGAACCTGAGGCGAGCTATGTGCACCCAACATAAGGCCCACCTGGACGTGTTTACCACGCGGGCGCAAATTCTGGATCGAATTGAAGCAAGTCACCGGATGCCCCAACGCATCCAAGGAGACATGCGCGCCGCCACGGGTCAATTCGATCACCGCCTCAGCCACATCCGCCACCTGAGCACCGTTGATGGCGGCAACCGCACCAAGCTCTCTGGCAAGCGCCAGTTTTTCATCGTCAATATCAATGGCGATGACATTTGCCCCAACTGCATGGGCGATCATGACGGCCGACAAACCCACTCCGCCGCAGCCATGCACCGCAACCCATTGTCCAGCGCCAACTTTACCCTGATCGACGACTGCCCGGAATGAGGTTGCGAAACGGCAGCCAAGGCTCGCGGCGGTCGCGAAATCCATAACATCCGGCAGCGCCACTACATTCAGGTCCGCCTGATGAATGCCAACGTATTCCGCAAATGACCCCCAGTGCGTAAACCCCGGTTGCTGCTGGTTGAGGCATACCTGCTGCTGGCCTGCGTGACACTCTGGACATGAACCGCAGGCCGAAATGAATGGCACTGTCACACGATCACCGACCTTCCAGTTGGTCACGCTCCTGCCCACCGCTTCGATCACGCCTGCCAATTCGTGACCGGGTACATGTGGCAGATCAATGTCGCTGTCGTGCCCCATCCATCCATGCCAATCTGATCGGCACACACCAGTTGCCTCCACCTTGATGACCACACCATCAGGTTCTGGCGTCGGATCATCCACTGAGACGACCTTTGGAGCCTGTTCGAATTTCTCGTAGAGGACGGCTTTCATCGCGGCTGACCCTTCTGTAACGCGCTTTGATTGAGGTCACTCTACCCCGCAACCGCAAAATTACTTTGCCAATCTCCTCTGATCTGAAACAAAATGAGGCAGAACCCACTCAAATTCAGAAGCAACGCAGAGGTTTCTGCCCCATGCCCGATATTGATGCCGCGAACGCCAAGATACTGTCTCTGCTGCAGGAGGATGGCCGCATGACCAATGCCCGTCTGGCTGAGCATCTGCCGATGAGCGAGACCCCCTGCTGGCGTCGGCTAAAACGGCTGGAAGAGAGTGGCATTATCGAAGGCTATCAGGCCAATCTCAATCGTCGCAAGCTGGGCCTTGGCGTCATGGCGTTTGTTCAGCTCAGCTGTTCAGAGCATGATCAAGCGGCCACCGCTGAGTTCCAGCGTATCGTAGAGATCACTCCCAACATCCTCGCCTGTCACAACACGACTGGGGCGGACGATTTCCTGTTGGTCGTGGTGGCGCGCGATCTGGATGACTACAGCCGGTTTATTGACACAACGCTGCGCCAACTACCGGGTGTGACCAGCATTCGATCCAACCTGTCGCTTAAAGAAATGAAATCGTCCAGCAAACTACCCGTCGACATCAGCCGCAGCTGATCGCCTTTGCAAGAGGCTGCCGCCATTCAGTTGCGCGACGACTCCCGCTCTATACTTGCCAAGTGAAGAAACTTCGAGCAGGTTTTACTATAAGTTACCGATCACATAGAAGCGACAGCCCCCGTAGCGTGCGACAATGCACTGCGTTGGGGGAGCATATTTACTGGGTGGACAATGAAAACACCGCTGATTTTCGACGGTCACAACGATCTCCTGCTGCGCCTTCATAATGGCGATGTGAGCTTGGACGATACAGGGGTTTTAGGGGGAGGAGGGCGTCAGATTGATGTCCAAAAAGCCCAAACCGGGGGATTTGCGGGCGGTTTTTTCGCAATCTTCATTCCGGGCGGAGATTCCCTTTCTCATGATGATGAGATGATGAAGGATGCCTATGACTTGCCTCTGCCTGCGATGGTAGACTGGCAAGACGCGATCAAGGTTGCCTTGTCTCAGGCCTCAATCTTGATCGAGTTGGAGCGCCGGGGCGCTGTGCGCATCTGCCGTTCCACCGCAGATATTCGTGCCGCCATGAAAGAGGGTCGTATGGCCGCGATCCTGCATATGGAAGGCGCCGAAGCGATCGACCCGGAGTTCAACACGCTGGAGGTTCTACATGCGGCGGGCCTACGCTCGCTGGGGCCTGTCTGGAGCCGCCCGACGTTGTTTGGGCATGGTGTACCGTTTCGCTTTCCTTCCAGTGGTGACACTGGCGAAGGGCTGACGCCCGACGGTATTCGCCTGATCAAACGCTGCAACGAACTGCGGATAATGATCGATCTGTCGCATATGAACGAAGCAGGCTTTTGGGATGTCGCCCGCATCAGCGACGCGCCCTTGGTTGCAACACATTCGAACGCCGGGGCCCTGACGCGCCACAGCCGCAATCTCTCAGACCGCCAACTGCATGCGATCCGCGATAGTGACGGGATCGTGGGATTGAACTTTGCCGTTGCCTTCCTACGAGAGGACGGGCGGATGGACGAGAACACGCCAATTTCGCGAATGCTCGATCATCTGGACTATCTGATTGCGGAAGTGGGTGAGGACCGGGTTGGCATGGGGTCCGATTTTGACGGTGCGACGGTGCCCGCGGAAATCGGCACCATCGCCGGATTGCTTGCCTTGCGCGAGGCCATGATCCAGCGCGGCTATGATGCCGCACTGATGAAGAAACTCTGCCATGAAAACTGGCTGCGTGTCCTTGGGGAAACCTGGGGAGAATAACAAAAAGCCGAAGAAAAAATCGGCACCATAATAACCAAATCACAAACAGGGAGTTCATTACATGAACGCGTTTACAAGACTGATTAGCTCGGCGGCTCTGGGGTTGGCCATGGGGGTCACAGCGCTGCCAGCATTGTCCGCCACGCCAGACAATATGCTGGTGATCGCAAATCGCATCGACGACATCACCACGCTGGATCCAGCCCAGAGTTTTGAGTTTGCGGGCGCAGACGTCATTCGCAATATCTACGGCAAGCTGGTGAATTTCGACCCGTCCAATCTCGAGGCAGGTTATCAGCCCGATCTGGCGGAAAGCTGGACAGTCTCAGAAGATGGCAAGACGATTACTTTCACCATGCGTGAGGGCGTGAAGTTCCATTCCGGCAATCCCGTGCGCGCAGAGGATGCGGCCTTCTCGCTCCGACGGGTTGTCAAATTGAACAAAACGCCTGCGTTTATCCTGACGCAATTTGGCTTCACACCTGAAAACGTGGATGACGTCATCACTGTCGACGGCAACACTCTGTCGATCACCACCGACAAACGCTATGCGACTTCGTTTGTCTTGAACTGTCTGACGGCAACGCTAGGCGCAATTGTCGACGAAAAACTGGTGATGGAGCACGAAAAAGACGGCGATATGGGCAACGAGTGGCTGATGACCAACTCTGCTGGGTCCGGCCCCTACACGCTGTCCTCTTGGAAGCCCAAGGAAAGCGTCACGCTGACTGCCAACCCGGATTACTACGATGGCGCACCTGCGATGCAGCGCGTTATCGTGCGTCACGTTCAGGAAAGCGCGACCCAGCGCCTGATGCTGGAGCGCGGCGATGTCGACGTGGCGCGCGACCTGACGCCCGCTGATGTGGATGGCCTTGACGGCGTCGAGGGTGTCGGAGTCCAGCGCGAGATGCGTGGCCGTCTGATGTATGTGTCTTTCAACCAGAAACACCCCGAACTGTCCAAGCCACAGGTGCGTCAGGCACTGAAGTACCTGATCGACTATGATGGGATGGAAAACAGCTTTCTCAAAAACTGGTATGTGAAGCACCAGAATTTCCTGCCCAAAACCTATCTGGGTGCGGTGGACGAAAATCCGTTCTCGCTCAATCTGGAAAAAGCCAAAGAACTGCTGGCAGAGGCGGGCGTCGCTGAAGGCATGGAGCTGACCGTTGGCGTGCGCGAAGCACAAGAGCGGCTGGAGATTGCGCAATCGTTGCAGAACACCTTTGCGCAGGCAGGCATCAAGCTGAACCTTGAGGTGGGCACTGGCAAGCAGATCCTTGGGAAATACCGGGCACGCGAGTTGGATATCTACCTCGGCGCATGGGGTCCGGATTACCCTGATCCGCAAACCAATGCGGGCACCTTTGCTTACAATCCAGACAACTCTGATGAGGCCAACGCCACCGGTCTCTTGGCATGGCGCAACGCATGGGACACCGGTGGGTTGACCACTGAGGTCGAAGCGGCTGTGGTTGAAGGCGACACTGAAAAGCGTGCTGAGATGTATCACCAAATTCAGGCTCAGTTCCGTGAAACCTCACCCTTTGCGATCATGTTCCAACTGGTCGAACAGGCCGGCATTAGTGAAAATGTCGAGGGCCTGAACCTTGGCGGCGCGATCACCGCTGCGGCGTATTGGGACGTGACCAAGTAAGATGGCGTTCTACAGCAACGTCCCGAAGAGGCAGCCCTGGCTGCCTCTTCCCCCATGGGCGCGAAGCATGGGGATTACCCTGCTTTCCGTGTCGATCACCATGCTCGGGCTTTTGTTCGTCACCTTCCTGATCGGGCGCGTCATGCCGATTGATCCGGTTCTGGCGGTTGTTGGCGAACGGGCAAGCGAAGAGCAATACAATGCCGTTTATCAAGAACTCGGCCTTGATCGCTCGCTCATTGTTCAGTTTTTCTACTACGTCGGGGATGTGTTGCAGGGCGATTTCGGCAAATCGCTCCTGACTGCGCGCCCGGTGTCACAAGACATCGCGCATGTCTTTCCCGCCACGTTTGAGCTGGCAACCATCGGCATCATCTTCGGCTGTGTGCTCGGCATACCCCTTGGGGTCATCGCAGCTGTACGCCGGGGGAGCTGGATCGACCAGATCGCTCGCGTGGTCGCGCTTGTGGGCTATTCGATGCCGATTTTCTGGCTGGGTCTGATGGGGCTTTTGCTGTTTTACGGCATGCTCGGCTGGGTCGGCGGCCCCGGACGGCAAGGGATCTTCTACGAAGATATGATCCCGTCGGTTACTGGCATGATCCTAGTGGATTCGATTATCGCAGGCGACTGGGGGGCCTTTTGGGATGCCTTTTCCCATATCGTGTTACCGGCATCGATCTTGGGCTATTACTCGCTGGCCTACATCAGCCGGATGACGCGCTCTTTTATGCTGGAGCAGCTCTCGGCAGAATATATCACCACCGCACGTGTCAAAGGCATGAGCGAATGGGCCGTGGTCATGCATCATGCGTTCAAAAACATTCGCGTGCAGCTCATCACGGTGATCGCCCTGTCTTATGCGAACCTTCTGGAAGGGTCGGTTCTGACCGAGATCATCTTCTCGTGGCCGGGGATCGGGAACTACATCACCACGGCACTGCTGTCGGCAGATATGAACGCGGTGCTGGGCGGCACTGTCGTTGTGGGGCTGGTGTTTATCATCCTCAATGTCTTTTCCGACCTCCTCTACAAAGTCTTTGATCCGAGGTCGAAATGAGCATCCATAGCATGACACTTCGAGAATGGCTTTTGTCGGAGACACCCACGTCGCGCCGTCAGGCCAGACTGGCCGCCTATTACAAGGGTTGGCTCACATTGCGGGCCAATCACATGGCGATGGCGGGGCTTGCCATCATTGTGCTGCTGATTGGCGTGGCTATATTCGCACCGCTGCTTGCTCCGCATGATCCCTACTATCAAGATCTGGGGAACAGGTTGCAGCCCTTGGGCACCGAGGGGCATATCCTCGGGACGGATTCACTGGGTCGTGACATCCTGAGCCGTTTGATCTGGGGGGCGCGGATCACGCTTTATATCGTGGCGCTGGTGGCGATGATCGCGCCCATTGTCGGACTGCTGGTCGGAACCGTTTCCGGGTACGCGGGCGGCTGGGTCGATATCGTGCTGATGCGGGTGACGGATATTTTCCTCGCGTTTCCCCGCCTTGTGCTTGCGCTGGCCTTTGTGGCGGCGCTGGGGGCCGGGATCGAGAATGCGGTTCTGGCAATCTCGCTCACCGCGTGGCCACCTTATGCGCGTCTGGCGCGGGCTGAAACCTTGACCATCCGTTCGTCGGATTTCATCAGCGCGATCCGGTTGCAAGGGGCGGGGCCGCTTCTGATTATCACCAAACATATCTGGCCGCTGTGCATCAGTTCGCTGATCGTGCGGGTGACGCTGGATATGGCGGGGATCATTCTGGCGGCGGCGGGCCTAGGCTTTCTGGGTCTTGGTGCGCAACCTCCAAGCCCCGAATGGGGCGCGATGATTTCCGAGGGGCGTCGGTTCATTCTGGATTACTGGTGGGTCGCCACCATGCCCGGTCTTGCCATCTTTGCCGTTTCGCTGGCCTTCAACCTGTTGGGGGATGGTCTGCGCGATGTGCTTGATCCAAAGGACAGCAGCTCATGAGCACGCTTCTGGATATTGAAAACCTTTGGGTGAAGTTCCCGACCCGCAGCGGCATGTTCGATGCGGTGCGCGGGGTGAGCTTTTCGCTCGGTAAGGAACGGCTTGGCATTGTGGGGGAAAGCGGGTCCGGCAAGTCCATGACCGGGCGCGCGATCCTGCGCCTGATCCGCAAACCCGGCATTGTCGAGGCAGGCCATATCAACCTGCATGACACCAACCTTCTGGACCTGTCCGAGCGTGATATGCGCAAGGTACGGGGCGAGAAGATTTCCATGGTGATGCAGGATCCCAAATTCTCGCTCAATCCGGTTGTCACAGTGGGCGATCAGATCATCGAGGCTTATCGCTTGCATGCCAAGGCCAGCAGGGCAGAGGCGCGCGCCAAGGCGATCGAGATGCTGGAGGCGGTGTCGATCCGTGACCCGGAACGGGTGATGAAGGCCTACCCGCACGAGATGTCGGGCGGCATGGGCCAACGCATCATGATCGCGATGATGCTGATCCCGAACCCGGAAATACTGATCGCGGATGAACCCACATCGGCGCTGGATGTTTCCGTGCAGGGGCAGGTTCTGTCGATCATGGACAAGCTGGTGCGCGAACGTGGCATGGGGCTGATTTTCATCAGTCACGACCTCAATCTGGTGTCGCAGTTCTGCGACCGGGTGCTGATTATGTATGCGGGCCGCATCATCGAGGTCTGCGATGCGGATAAGCTTCATGAGGCTCAACATCCCTACACTCAGGGGCTCTTGGGGTCGTTGCCACGGTTCGATCAGCCGAAGGCGCGGCTACAGGTGCTGGATCGCGACCCCGCATGGCGAGACGCCGCAAGCGTGGAGGGCAGGCCATGAGCACAGCCATCGATATCAAAGGGTTGAACGTCTTCTTCGGGGACAGTCACAACCTCTTTCACGCCGTCAAAGGCGCGACATTTGCGGTGGAAAGCGGCGCGAGCTTTGGTCTTGTGGGGGAGTCCGGGTCGGGCAAATCCACGATCCTGAAGGCAATCACCGGCCTTGCGCCCTATTGGGAAGGCGAGATGACCGTGGCTGGCCAGCCGCTCGGGGCCAAGCGCGACCGGGCGTTTTACAAGACGGTGCAGATGGTGTTTCAGGACCCCTATGCGTCACTGCATCCGCGCCAATCGGTCGATCAGGTGCTGTCGGAAACCCTGCGGCTGCATGGGTTCAAGGACATCAACGACCGGGTCGACCAGCTGCTGAAGGATGTCGGTCTTGGACCGGCGTTTCGCTTTCGCTATCCGCATCAGCTCTCGGGCGGGCAGCGCCAGCGCGTCGCCATTGCCCGTGCGCTTGCGCCAAACCCAAAAATCCTGCTGCTGGATGAGCCAACATCGGCGCTGGATGTTTCGGTGCAGGCCGAAATCCTCAATCTGCTGAAGGATCTGCAGGCCGAGCATGACCTGACTTATGTGATGGTTTCGCATGACCTCGCAGTCGTGGCACATATGTGTGATGCGGCTGCGGTGATGCGAAATGGCGAGATTGTGGAGATCCTCAGCATCAAGGATATGCGCGCCGGCAAAACCGCGCATGACTACACAATGCAACTGTTGAACGCCTCAGCAAACCGCGTCGCTACAGTGGCGGCGAACTAAGCATAGGTGCGGGGCTGGCAAAGCAATCACCCGGCCCTGCACCCATTAGATCGCCGTGCTGCGGCTACTGATCGGTTTTGCCGCCCATTCGACCAATCCGCGTGGCGAGTGGCGTAGACGTCAGCCCATGCAACAGGATCGACAGGCCCACCGTCAATGTCACACAGGCCAGCAATTCTTCTTCGTTTGGAATATCAAATTGATCCATCATCAACAGGGTGAACAGGATTGAGGCCAGCCCACGCGGGCCAAACCAGCCAAGAAACAGCTTTTCTCTGGTCGCCAACCCACTGCCCGACAGGGATAGAAAGATTGGGACCACGCGCACCACTGTCAGAAACAAGAGCGCAAGTATCACTGTGGACATGCCCGCGTGTGCCAATCCGTCAGGCAAAAGAAATGCCCCAAAAACCAAGAACGCAGCCATGGTGAGCAATTGCCCAGCGCCCTCCATAAACTCGCTGATGAAGTGAATATTGTGGCGATAGGAGTTGCCGAAAACCATCCCTGCAACAAAAGCGGCTATGAAGCCGTTGCCGTGGATTGCAACCGCCAAGAGATAGGCGGCGAAGGCCGTGACCAAAAACACAATCGCGCCCGCCGCTTCCAGCATCACATCGCGGTTCTGCGCCCAATCCATCATCTTGGCAGCAGTCCACCCCACCGCAATTCCTGCCAGCGGACCAAGGATCACTTCGATCAGAGCCTCAAGTGCCAGCCCATCGGTATTGGCTTCTCCGCCGACAGCAGAGGCCAGAATTGCCCCCGTAAGCACAAAGGGTAAAACCAGCCCATCGTTCAACCCGCTCTCAATATTGATCGTTTGCGCCAAGCGGTCGGGAACATCCGGGCTGTTGACAACCGATTGCCCCAGCGCCGCATCGGTAGGTGTTAGCACAGCCGCCGTAAGCAATGCGACGGCCAGACCAGAGGTGGGGTTCAACCAAAAAGCCACGGCGGTCCCCAGCGCAATCGTAACCGGCAAACCAATGACCAGCATGCGCGTGGGATACTGCCAGTCCATCACGAGCTTGCGAAATCGTACGTGGCTCGCATCTGAAAACAGCACGAGGATCAAAGTCACCTCAGCGAGGCCCTTCTTACCCTCATGGATCACATCACCCGGCAGTGCGTTCTGAAGTGGGGCAGAAAGTGCCAAGCCAAGACCAGTAAACAAAATTGGCAACGTCAAAAGGCTTCGATCAATCGCCTTACTGAAAAGGGAGTAAGCAGCAAAGGCAACGAGAACGATCAAAAAGAGTTCAGTCATTGGGCGTCTGGTTCCTCGTATCGTACCTTACGTTTTTCGAAGAAACCCTCGGAGAAGTAGCTCGCTGAGGGTGTCATCTGGTCGGACGCATCGCGACATTCTATGTAATTCGGCATGAAAGCCCTGCTCTCGATACTGGCTGAGATACGCATTCCTCGAGTTTGCAGATCGCGCGCCACTCAAATTCTGTCTTTGCGCCGCCTACGATGGCATTCGACCCTTTGCTCCCTGACAACAGGCACTGCGAGACCCAATTACGCCAGACATTTATAACATAAGGAAATCATAAATTGGATTGCGGTGGAACTGCAGACCCCTCTTCGAACATGGATAGAGCGCCGAGACTGCCTTGGTATACCCCAAGGGAGACATCTGCCTATATTTGGACTATCAAAATAAGGATGCAGGACATGTGATATTCGGTGCTAGGTTGAGGTCATGAAACGCTTTTTTCGAAAACTTGCTGCCCTTGGTATTTTGTTGGCCGTGTTGGTCATGCTGGCACGAATTGCATTCCCCCTGCCTGACCTGTCAGATCGCCCCGCAAGCAAGGCAATTGCCGCCAGTCTCGACACCCAAATCGGTGCCGCCGTAACACAAGCCAGTGCCGCTCATAGTGGTCAGACAGGTGTCATCGCGCTGCAAAGTGGTCATGACGCTTTGGCGAGTAGAATTGAACTTGCCGCGGTCGCTGAACAGTCCATCGATGCGCAGTATTACATCTGGCACGATGACACCTCCGGGATCATGTTGCTCAGTGCGTTACTGGATGCCGCAGCGCGCGGAGTTCGCGTGCGTTTGCTCTTGGACGACAACGGTGTGCCCGGACTTGACGACATCATGGCCACCCTGAACGCACAGGAAAACTTTGAAATCAGGCTCTTTAACCCCTCGACCGTCCGCCAGCCCAAACTCCTTGGATACGCCTTCGATTTCTTCCGGATGAACCGACGGATGCACAATAAATCCTTCATTGTGGATGGGTCGGTTGCGATCATCGGTGGACGCAACATTGGGGATGAGTATTTCGAAGCCGGTGCAGATAGTTTCTACATCGATATGGACGTACTGGCAGCAGGGCAGGTGGTGCCGGAAACCGCTCAAGTTTTTGATGAGTATTGGAACAGCGCATCTGTGTTCGAGCTAGAGACAATCGTTGATGGCACAGGTGATCTACCCGCGTTTGAGGCGCGCGTTACGGACGTGATGCAAAGCCCAGAGGCACTCACCCTCATCGGCAATATTCAAAACAGCGCGGATCGATTTGCGCGGGGGGAAATGCCGATGGAGTGGACGACCGTTCAACTGGTGGCAGATGACCCGGTTAAAGGGCTGGGAATAGCCACCCCTGACCAGTTGATGATAAGCCGTCTCAGCGAAATTTTGGGCGAAGTCGAGAGGCGCATGGATGTGGTCTCAGCCTATTTCGTGCCCGGACGCCGGGGAACCAAGTATCTCGCAGATTTAGCCGCCGCCGGCGTTGATGTGCGCGTGCTGACCAATGCGATGAATACAACCGACGTCCTAATGGTGCATTCTGGGTACACGCGATACCGGCGGGCGTTGCTCGAAGCGGATGTATCGCTCTACGAGTTGAAGCTGCGCGGTGAGATGTCTCCTGAGGCTGACATGCAAGTCAAACCCTTCGGGCTGTCTGGCGCCAGTCTCCACGCAAAGACATTTGCGGTGGATGGGGAGCGTATTTTTATCGGATCGTTTAATTTCGACCCGAGGTCGGCAATCCTGAATTGTGAAATGGGCTTTTTGATCGAAAGCCCCACGCTCGCCAGTCGGGTGAATGCGGGTTTTGATGGTCCTTTGGAGACGATTACCTATCAGCCCGCGCTCACGCCCGAGGGTAAAATGGTGTGGCAAGAACCGCTGAAGGACCAAGAAACCGTTATCTACCAAGAAGAGCCGGGCGCGACGTTGTTTCAACAAATCGCGATTGCAGTGATCGGAATATTGCCGGTGGAGTGGCTCCTATAGAGATCCTTCCTTACCGTAGGTGTCGCTGCGGTAGAGGGTAAAGAAAACTCCGTTCAACGATCCACGCGCAACCCGCTGGGAACGCTTTCGGGCACCCCGAGCCGCCCCGCTGCCGCGTCCTTATCGGTCAGCGCCCGTAAAAAGGCCACAATATCAGCCACTTCATCTGGCGTGAGTGATATCGGCGGCACGTCCACAGCTGCGATGAGCGCAGCGCGTTCTTGTGCGTTTTGTTGAATGTTCCAGTCTTCCGCCCCGTCCAGATTGGGAAGTATGGCTTCTGTTGTGTCATACACATTTAAGGACTGTTCAGGCGACATGTGGTGCTGCACCACCCCCTCCAGCGTGGTAAAAGCACCAGAATGGCCATATGGCGCAGTGAGGCTCACGTTTCGCAAAGAGGGCGTACGAAAGGCAAAGGCATCCTGTGATTTGCCTGTGACGCGGATGCGGCCTTCATCGCGGTTGTGGGTTTCAAACCGAGCCGCCTTGCCCGGCCCGATCTGCGGCACCGCAAGCGTGTGAAAATCATGATCGGTCTGAAACCAGCCGGAGTGGCACTGGCTGCAATTGGCCTTGCCGTAAAATAGCTCCATTCCGTGCAAGGCGGGCGCGGGCAGATCGCCCTGCCCCAGCATGTATGCATCAAAGGGGCTCATATCCGCGCGCCACTCGAACCGGATGAAATCCGCAAGCACATTGCCGATGTCGGCAAAGGTGATGGGCGCGCCCTCCCCCAGCACCACATCAAAACCAGCGCGATAGGTGGGGATGGCCTCGACGCGTGCGGCGATCCGGTCCCATGCGCCACCCGGTGTGGACAGTTGCCCCAGCCGCACCGCCTCTGCGACCTCGTTTTCCGAGTAATGCCCGGCCATCTCATCGGCAGAGAGCACCGGGAACATGGCCTGTGCGGCAAGCGCGTCGTCAAAGCCCGCAACCATATCATCGCCCAGGGGTGTTCGGATGCCGCCGGGGTGGTCGGGGTTATCCTCCAGTCGTCCATCGTGGAACATCACGGTGAATTCCGGTGCACCAAGGTTCCACAGACCCGGCGCATTGCGCGGGATGCGCTGTTCGGGCAGGTTGGCGGGATCAGCGCGGCGCTCGGGGCCGAGGCCGATGCCGCCCTCGCCCAAGCCCAGCGACAGACCGTCGCCGGTGCCAAAGCGCGGGTGATGGCAAGTGGCGCAAGAGATGTTGCGATTGCCCGACAGGATCGGGTCGTAGAACAACATTTGCCCCAGCTCCACCGCCGCCATATCCGGTGCCGGGAACTGCGGGCGCGGGCCAAGGTCAGGGCGCATATCCGCCTGTGCGGTCGTGGCTCCAAACAGGGCAAGCGCGATAATCCGTTGCATCAGACTCACCCGAATTCAAGGCGCAGGCGTTGCCGGTAGGGTTGATCCGGGGTCGCAATCACGCTGGGAAACTGTGGCAGGTTTACCGCGTTGGGAAAGCCCTGCGGCTCAAAACAGACGCCTATGGCAGGGCCAATCTGCTGTCCTGACAGAGCACCGGACTGGGGCGGCAGGGCGGCGGCAGTATAGACCTGCGCGCAGGGCTGATCGCTGACGATCCGCATCTGCAGCCCATCCGGTGCGGTCAGTGTCGCCACCGGCAATTGCGGATCACGGCAGGTGTTGAACACAAGCGCCACATCGCTGCCTCGGTGTTCCGGATCAACGTCGGAAAAACTGCGCCCCAGACGAAAGTCATGATGGCTGCCATCCAGCGCCGCGATTTCACCGGTCGGGACATTGGCGTTGTCCAACACAAGAAAGCTGCTGGCGTCCACCTGCAAGCGGTGATCACGGATCGGCTGCGCGCCCCCTGCGAGATTATAATAGTTGTGCTGCGCGAGGCTGATCGGGGTTGGTGCGCTCACGTCCGCCCGCATGTCATAGACAATCGCGAGCCCCTCCAGCGTGACGATCAGAGACACATCCACTGCACCGGGAAACCCCGCCTCACCCTCCGGTGAATGGTAGCGCAGGCGCGCGCTTGCATCAGAGAGCAGCTCAAGCTCCCAGAACACATGAGAAAGCCCCTGTGCCCCGCCATGCAGCAGCGTATCGCCTTCATTGGCGTCGAGTTGGTAGCTCTGCCCATCGAGCGCAAAGCGCGCGTCTTTGATCCGCCCGGCCACGCGGCCCGCAATCACGCCGAGATAGCCCGGATTGGACAGATAGGCGGCCGGGTCCTCAAACCCGAGGATCAGCGGGCGGTTGCCCTGCAAAAGACGTAGATCGCGGGTCACGGCACCAAAGTTCAGCAGGCTGACGGAGAGGCCCGCGCTATGCAGCCGCGCCTCTTTCAGCATGTGGCCTTGGTGGAGGCCGTGATCCACGATCTGCGCGTTGCTCATTCAGACAAACCGGTTGATGACGTTTTCCAGATATTCCTGCCGCCCGGACCGGGGTTTGGGGTTGATGTCTTCGGCCTCGACCCGCTTTGCGATGTCGTCCAGTGACAACTTGCCCGAGAGCATATCCTGCGCATCGTCCCGCTGCCATCCGGCGTAGCGGTCGGCGACGAACTGATCCAAAGTGCCGTCCTCGATCATCGCCGCAGCAGCCTTGAACCCACGGGCACAGATGTCCATGCCGCCGATATGCGCCATCAGCAGATCTTCCGGGTCGATGGACTGGCGGCGCAGCTTGGCATCAAAATTGGTGCCGCCCGTGGTAAAGCCACCGTGTTTCAGGATGTGGTAATAGGCCAGAGCCACCTCCGGCGTGTTGTTCGGGAATTGATCGGTGTCCCAACCGGACTGATAATCGTTGCGGTTCATGTCAATCGAACCAAAGACGCCCAGCGCCTGCGCTGTGGCAATCTCGTGCTCGAACGAATGTCCCGCAAGGATCGCGTGCCCCTGCTCCAGGTTCAGTTTGACCTCGTTTTCCAACCCGTGGCGCTTGAGGAAGCCATAGACGGTCGCCGCGTCGTAGTCGTACTGGTGTTTGGAAGGTTCCTGCGGTTTCGGCTCCACAAGGATCGCACCCTTGAAGCCGATCTTGTGTTTGTACTCGACCACCATGTTGAGCATGCGGCCCATCTGCTGATCTTCTTGCGCAGGATCGGTGTTCAGCAGAGTCTCATAGCCCTCGCGCCCGCCCCAGAGCACGTAGTTCTCGCCACCCAGACGGTGGGTTGCATCCATGCAGGTCTTGATGGTCGCCGCTGAGAAGGCAAAGACATCCGGATCTGGGTTGGTTGACGCCCCCGACATGAACCGCGCGTTGGAAAACAGGTTGGCGGTGCCCCAGAGCAGTTTGACCCCGGTTTCTTCCTGCTTTTGCGCGAAATACTCGACGATCTCATTCAGGTTGCGAGTGTTTTCCGCAAAATTAGCCCCCTCCGGCCGCACATCGGCGTCGTGGAAACAGTAGTAGGGCGACTGCAGCAGGGTGAACATCTCAAACGCCACATCCGCCTTGAGCTTGGCCGCTTCCATCGTGTCCTTGAACCATGGGCGATCAAAGGTCTGGCCGCCAAACGGATCGCCGCCCGGCCACACGAAGTTGTGCCAGTAGCAGGTGGCAAAGCGCAGATGCTCTTCCATCCGTTTGCCGAGGATCACCTCGTCGGGGTTGTAGTGGCGAAAGGCCAGCGGGTTGGTGCTGTCTGCGCCTTCATATTGGATTTTGGAAACGTCGCCAAAAAAGCCGGTGGTCATGTCATCAGTGCCTTCATGTTGGGATAGAGCGCGCGATAGCGGGCGTAGGAGGCGTCATAGGCCTCGGTCAGATCGCGGCGTGGATCAATGGTGTGGGCGATGGGCGGTGCAGTCATCACGGCGGAAATGTCAGCGCCGGTGGCGGTCATCGCCAGACGGGCAGCGCCCAATGCCGCGCCAAACTCGCCCTTGTCGGGAATGTCGAGGGACACGCCAAGAACGGTGGCGAGGGTTTCCACCCAATAGGGCGACCGGGTGCCGCCCCCCACCGCAAGCAGGCGCGTGAGGTTGGTGTCGGTACCCTTGAGCGCCTCAAGGCAATCGCGCAGGGCAAAGGCCACGCCCTCCATCACCGCCTGCGTCAGCTCTGCCGGGCCATCGCCAATATCAAGCCCTGCAAGCGTGGCGCGAATGCGGGCATCGTTATGCGGTGTGCGCTCGCCAGAAAGATACGGCAGGAACGTCACCGAAGACGGGCCCGTGACCTGATCCGGCAGCAATCCTGCCAGTGTCGCCGGGGTTTGCCCAAGCGTGCGCGACAGCCAATTGAGGCAGTCCGTCGCCGCAAGGATCACCCCCATCTGATACCACGTATCCGGCACCGCGTGGCAGAAGGTATGCACAGCCGAGGCCGGGTCAGGTTTGTAAGCGGCTTTTGCGGCCAGGAGCACGCCGGAGGTGCCAAGGCTCACAAAGCCCTCACCCTCACGGAAACACCCGGCCCCGCAGGCGGCAACCGCATTGTCGCCACCGCCCCCGGCGACAACCACCGCACCGTCGATGCCCCATTCATCGCAAAGCGCGTCACGCAGATCACCACCGGCGGCGGAGCCTTCGACCAGGTCGGGCATCTGGTCGCGGCGCATGCCGGACACTTCCATCAGCTGCTCCGACCAATCCCGCGCGCCCACATCAAGCCATGACGTCCCGGCGCTGTCTGACATGTCAGAGATATATGTGCCGGTCAGCCAGTAGCGCAGATAATCCTTGGGAAGCAGCACCTTGGCGACCTGAGCAAAGATCTCCGGCTCATGCGCTTTGACCCACGCCAGTTTCGGCGCGGTGAAGCCGGGAAACACGATATTGCCCGACAGATCCCGCACGCCTTCTGTGCCATCCAGCTGGGCCGCCTCGGCAGCCGAACGCGTGTCGTTCCACAGGATACAGGGGCGCAGAACCTTACCTGCGGCATCCAGCAGAGTGGCCCCGTGCATGTGGCCGCTGAGACCAATGCCGCGCAGGGCAGCCAGCTCGGTCGGGTGGTCCCGACGCAGCGCTGCAATCGCGGTCTGACAGGCGGTAATCCAGTCCTGCGGATCCTGTTCGCTCCATCCGGTACGTGGGTGCGAGACCCCATAAGCTGCATCCGCCACGCCAATGACATTGCCACCCTCATCGGCCAGCAACGCGCGCAGCCCCGACGTTCCCACGTCAAGACCAAGAAACATAAGATGTCCTCCCAATCGCCAGACGCACACGTCTCTCATGATCGTGCACATATTTATTTCGGCCAATAAAATAAAAACAGGTTTGGCGTGGGCTGTCAATCGGCGAGCAGACAAACAGGTGCATCGACTGGACCAGTGGCCAGCCGGTTTAAGATCTCTGATTTTGAGGAGAGGAGGGCCTGAACATCTCACGAAGCATCGCTTGTGGTATCAGTGTGCCTCAGCACGTGGCGCGTGGGCGGGCGTTATTAACGGCAGCGCCAATCAAGGCCCGCATCTTTGCGGGAACGCCTGCGGAAGCATTCTCCGCAGGCGCATCTTCGTCGCTTAGGAATTCATTTCTTCCAGCAGACCATCGTAATACTCGCACACTTCGGACAGGTCCTCGGCGTTTTCGAACATGGCGGATTTCTCCATCATCTCGGTGGCCACTTCCTGCATGCGCTGCGGATCCTTGGCTGCCAACTTCTGCAGACCTGCGTTTACTTCCATGGATTTCGCCTGTGCGAGTTCCGCGGTGCACTCCTCAGCAAGAGCAGGTGCGGAGAACGCAACGGTCAGGGCGAGTGCGGCAAGTTTCGTTTTCATAACAATAGCCTATAAATCAGTGGTGACAGTCATGCGCCGGTCAATCCGGGCCGCGCTCACCTACTCAGATCGCGCAGGGCGTTCCAGCCCCGAAGCAGGCTCAACCAAAAGAAGAGCGAAATTCCGCCAACTGTGGCAGGAAACCGCCGCACCCCGTCGGTGGAATGCGGCGAATTCAAGGGCATGTTTAGCCGAGATACACATCGCCTTTGGGATACCGCACCCGTGGCCTGCTGTGGGTCGCAAGGAAAAACCCAAGCGTCAGAGGCCCAACTCGGCCCAGGAACATGATCGCGATGATCACCGCCCGGCCAAAGCCATCAAGTTCCCCAGTGGCACCGCGCGAAAGACCAACGGTTCCAAAGGCAGAGGTGGCTTCGAATGCAAGGTCCAGAAACTCTTCGTCATGAGAAATCGAAATCAAGAAGATCCCGGCCAGCACGATGAATATACTGATGGTGGTCAGCGCCATTACTTTCATCACATCCTCCACCCCGAGGCTGCGACCAAAGACGTGCAGCGCAGTTTGGCGGCGAAAGAATGCGACAGTGCCGATCAACAGGACGATAAGCGTCGTCACCTTGATACCACCCGCCGTGGAGGTGCTGCCACCCCCCACCAGCATCAGCGACATGGTCATAAGCGTGGTGCTGTCGTGCATACCGCCAGTGTCGATGGTGTTGAAACCGGCTGTGCGCGGGGTCACCGCTTGAAACCAACTGGCCCAAAGGCGACTGGCCGTGTCCGGCAAACCACCAAGCGTCGCCGGATTTGTCCATTCAAGCGCGGCAAAACCCACCCAACCCAAAAGGATCAGCGACAAGGTACCCGTCAGCATCAACTTACTGTGGAGATTGAGCCGCCGCCACGACCGCGCCCGCACCAAATCTCCCACCACAACAAAGCCCAACCCCCCGAGAATGAACAGCGCCGGGATGGTCAGATTGATGATCGGGTCATTTACATAGCTCGAAAGACTATCGGAATAGAGCGCAAAACCTGCGTTATTGAAGGCTGAAATGCTGTGAAACACCGCATGCCATAGCCCCATCGGCCAGCCTAGATCCGGCACAAACACAAAAGACAAAATTGCGGCTCCGGCCAGTTCGCACACCAATGCCACCAGCATGATTGTCCGCACGATGATCGCCAGCCCGCCAAGGGAACGCTGGTTGAGATCTTCTCGTAGCACCAGCCGTTGTGGCAAGCCGACCGGGAGGCCCAGCGCCGACAACAAAAGGACCGCAAAAGCCATCAACCCCAACCCACCGAGCTGGATGAGCAAGGCCAAGATAACCTGCCCGATCACGGTAAGATCACTGCCGGTATCGACAACCGCCAGCCCCGTCACCGTCACAGCCGAGGCAGAGGTAAAAAACGCATCGCCGAATCCGACTGCACCAGTATGCGACATTGGCATCCACAAGAGCAGTGCCCCGACAAAGATGCTGGAAAAGTAAAGAAGAGCCAAAATCAATGGCGGTGGCAGCCCGCGCTCAACCGGCGGAGCGGTCTTGATTATAGGGCGTTTCACGACAGGCTCGCTGCAAAATTGCGCAAGTCAGAGCGTTTGCCCAGCAGGATCAACAGATCATCCTGCGCAAGGGTACAGTCAGAACCGTCCTGACCAAGAAACTCAGTCCCGCGCATCACGCCGATGCAGCGTAGATTGTGGCCGGAGGCGTAGGGGATATCCACCAGTGCCTTGCCTTCCAGCGACTGCGGGATCTTAAAGTTCACCACATGATAGCCATTTCCAAGGCTGACATAATCACGCACCAATGGGTTGTGGAGAACCTGCGCAATATGCATGCCCACGTCGACCTCTGGATGGATGATCCGATCCACCTTCAGTTTACTGAGGATGCGGTGATGAGTCTTGGTGGTTGCCTTCGCCCAGACCACAGGCACACCGATGGTTTTCAGGTTGATGGCCGCAAGGATAGAGGCCTCCAGATCCGATCCCATGGCGACCAGCGCCACGTCACAATCCGCGATCCCGGCCTGTCGCAGGGCAAGATCATCACGGGCATCGATTATTAGGGCCTGAGACAGCTCATCAGCGCATTGGCTGACTCGAGCTTCGTTGCAGTCCACCCCAATCACATGATTGCCGAAGCGGCTCAATTCTCGGGCGACGGTAGTTCCGAAGTTTCCAAGACCCACAATCACGAAGGTTTGGCGTCGCTCCGCGCTTTTGCGTTTGGCAGTTAGCATGCGCGTTTTGCTCTCTGTGGCGTTGCCGGCTATGTCCGGCGACTCTTGGACAGAGCAAAGCCCTACGCGCTTGGCAAGCCTTTCTGACGGCTGTTTACCGACATCCCCTCGCGGCATATCTCGATCAAAAATACAAAAGGAGCGCCCAAACGGACGCTCCTCTCAATCTGATAACATGTTGTGATCAAAAAGATTTCACCAGCGTCAGGGTTACCTCACGACCGCCCCCATAGGAACAGACATAGGCCGTTTGGCACCCAGTCACATATGCATCATCTGCAAGGTTGGTGATCGCCAGACGCATATCTATGCCATTGGTAAAGCCATAACTGACATAGGCATCATAGAGTGTGGCGCTTGGAACCTGCAGCGTATTGGCAGCATTTGCCTGACTGGCACCGCGATGACGCAGACCTGCGCCGATACGCAATCCATTCAACTGCGGTGTGCTAAATTCATACTCTGCCAAAAGGCTCAACTCCAGCTCCGGCACCAGTGTCGGAGACAGCCCGATCAGGCTGGAATTGCTGTCCGCAGTGATCTCTGCATCAAGCTTGGTTGCAGCACCGCGCAGATGCAGGCCATTGCCAAAATCATAGGCTGCTTCCAGTTCCACCCCGCGCATGCGCACCTCTCCGAGTTGGTCAAAAGTCGGCCATGCGCCCGTGACGACGTTTTCCTGATCGATCAGGAAAATCGCCCCGGCGAGGCTGAAATTCCCACCCGCGGGCATCCACTTGAACCCCAGCTCAAGCTGGTTGCCCTGCTCGGGCATGGTAACGCCGTTCGCGGGTGAGGAGATCAGCGGATTAAAGAAGCTCGCATAACTCAGGTAGGGCGTGAAACCATTGGCAAACTCATAAGCTGCGGCCGCGCGATAGGAGGTCTCACTATCGGAGCGTTCAAACCCGGCGCTGCCGTCTTGTTTTGTTTCCACCCAGTCATGGCGAAGGTTCCCGGTAAGGATCAGGCCGCTCGCAAAAGTGATCTGGTCCTGCAGATAAAGACCAACCTGTGTCTGGGTAGTCAGCGCGTCCTGATACACCGAGGTCATCGGCGTGCCCGGCGCGGTGGGGTTCACCACCGTGTTGGAGCCAAAGCCAGAAGCCTGAACTTCGTCCAGTTGGTAGCGGCGCGCATCCAGACCAAAGAGCAGATTATGTTCTGCACCGCCGGTGCTCACGCGACCGAAATACCGGATATCCGCCTGTGCACTGCGTACAGTGGTGTCATGCTCAAAGGCGATAAGGCTGAGGGTGCCATTGGGATCCGCTGGTTGCAGTGCATAGCCTGCGTAGCCATAGGGGTAGTAATAAGACTCCTCGACCGAGGCATAGCCCAAGCGCGTAATCCCGGTCAGGGTAAACCCATTGGCGAACTCATGCTCAACGATTGCAGAAACGGTAGCCTGATCACGGCGATAGCTGTCCCAGTTGGGGTCGGAAAAGTTGGCGTCAGGGTCGATATAGCCAAATTCTGCGGTGGGCACGACCGTGCCATAATAGGGTAGAAAGGTGCTGCCGTTATGTTGCTCATCCGCCTTATGGAGATTTGCGAGCAGGGTAATTTCGGTGCCCGTATCTAGCGCCATTTTGAAGCCACCCGCCAAGGTGCCACGCCAGCCGGAATTCAGATCGTCATAGCTGTCGCCCGCCTGCAAGCGCCCGGTTAGGCGAAAGGCACGATCCGCGCTCAGGTCCTCGCCATAATCAAATGCCAGACTGCTCTGCCCCGCATCATTGATACTAAGCGACAGTTCACCCACATGCCCGCCCGGACGTTTGGACACGTAATTCAGAATACCACCGGGATTAGCCCCCCCATATAGGGCCGAGGATGGTCCGCGCAGCACCTCGATGCGCTCCAGCGTATAGGGGTCGATAAAGAAAGATCCGAACGCAAACGCGAGGTTCTGAGCATTATCGAGGTAAACTCCCGTCTGGTCGGCCTGAAAGCCGCGTACGCGAATCCAGTCGTAGTCCTGATCGTTGCCGAAAACCTCTGTGGTGACGCCTGCGGTGTAACGCAGGGCTTCGCTGACTTGCGAGGCGGAAAAGGTCTCGATCTCTTGGCGCCCCAATACCGAGATCGACTGCGGCACCCGGTTTACCTCAAGTGGAACCTTGCCGCCCGTTGCTGTGAGCGGATTCACAGTTGCATTGACCGGACCGGTGGCACTTTCGGTATAGGCCACGTTGATGTCCTGTAGAACGATTACATCCTCATCTGTCGTCTGAGACGATGCAGATGTTGCGCTACACAGGAGGAGGGCTGTGGCCGACATGCAGAACACATCCGACCTGAATAGAGTTTTTTGCACTGGCATGGAGCGCCCCTGTTTCGTTTCGATACGCTAGGCCCGTGGCCTGCGGTTCCCGAAAACTGTGGTCCGTGGGGCGGGCGGGTGCGGTTCCATAGATCAAGTCAGGAGGCGCGGTCTTGTAGGATCGGCGCAGAGACTGATTGGGTTGGTTCATTCATCCAATCGCTGGGCACCTGCCCGGTCAGGGATTTGAACACCCGGTTGAAGTGCGCCTGATCCGCAAACCCTGAATGCAATGCCACCTCGGCGAAGCTCCGCCCACTTGCAAGCTGCGCTTTGGCATGCTCGATACGTTGCGCCAAAACCCAGCGGTACGGCGACAGGCCAGACGTACGGCGCATCACGCGATTGAGCTGCGTGCGTGACAAGCCAACATCAGCGGCCATGTCATCAACTCCGATCTTGCGGTCGAGGTTTTGACGGACATACCCCTGCAGACGGCCCACCACATGCGTATCTGAGACAATCTCACGTTGCGTCGAACGCTGATTGAGAAGCTCCAGAATAATGCAATCAGCAAGCTTCTCGCGCAGCGGCTCCGGTCGGTCAGGGTCCGCCAGCATTTGAACCAGAGGGCTGATGGTGCGTAAATCGCGCAGGAAAAATGGGGCAACAGTTTCGGGCGGACGCCCCATCAACCCATGCAGCCGATCCTGTGACACATGGATATCCATGTGGCGCAACGTGCCGGGTTGCGCGATCTTGCTCCAGACCTCCATGCCTGCGGGGACAAAACAGGCGGCGCAATGCTGCAGATCACCATCTCGGGTCTCGCTCAGCGGGATGCGATACCCATCGCGCATGATCACAAAACGGGGATGACGTGACACGTAATGCCCGCCCGCATGAGCGCTGTTGCGGACATGCCAACAATCCACCGCTAAGCCGTCTGCGGTAAACGTGCTGCTGTCAGAAAGTGGCGTAAAGCCATGAATGGCAGCCATCATACGGGGGTGAAAACTCATAACATCCTCAGACCTTACAGGTATTCGCGCAGACAATGACGCGCGAGAATACGATCAACAGGCTGGACTGAGGACTCAATCTGGCTGCCTGACATTAGCATTTCACGATATACAACACCACAGGGAGCAATGCGTCGGGCGATAATGGGATCGAGATGCGCGCTTTCCCCCTGTTCCGGAGGGGCGAGCCTGTTGAGTTCACCATCCAAAGCGCCTATGTCGATCTCAATTCACATCACACAGCCAGATCAGGGACCGCGACGTGGCCACGCATCTATACCAGAACGACCTTCCGGATTCTGTCGATCTGGGCCCCGTTGTTGCCATTGACTGCGAAACCATGGGTCTGAACCCACATCGCGACCGTCTGTGTGTGGTGCAAATGTCGAGCGGCGATGGAGATGCACATCTGGTGCAGATCAGCAAAGATCAGACCGAAGCACCGAACCTGACCTCAATGCTGACCAACCCGGACGTGCTGAAGCTGTTTCATTACGGTCGGTTTGACATTGCGGCACTTTACCACCGCTTTGGCGCACTGACCGCGCCGGTTTACTGCACCAAAATCGCCAGCCGATTGGTACGGACCTACACCGACCGTCATGGGTTGAAGAACCTGACACAGGATCTGCTGGGACAGGATATCTCCAAGCAGCAGCAGATGAGCGACTGGGGTGCGGACACGCTCACTCGGGCGCAGATGGACTATGCGGCTTCGGATGTATTGCACCTGCACCGGCTGCGCGACGCGCTGGATCTACGGCTGGCCCGCGAAGGACGCAGCGATCTGGCGCAAGCCTGTTTTGATTTTCTGCCAACCCGCGCACGACTGGATCTGGCTGGCTGGCCGGATACCGATATTTTCGCCCATTCCTGACGCCATCTCGCCGTATCACGCTTTGAGTGCGGCATTAATAGCAACACGATAACAGAGAGGAGACACAGCCATGGATCGCTATTCACGCGTCGTCTCTTATCTCAAGGTTGCGCTACCGCTGGCCGCACTGGCGCTCTTATCGACGCTGTTTTTGATCTCACGAACCATCAATACTGACCCCTCGATCCCATTTGCGGATTTTGAGCTGGAAAACCGGCTGCGCGGCCAGCAGGTGACCGCTCCCTTCTTTACCGGCACAACGGCCACCGGGCAGGAAATTACCATTGCCGCCACCAAGGCGTTGCCCGGTGGTGGTGGCGAAGGGGCCTCTGCCAGTGACCTCGAAGCGGAGATCCTCACCACCGAGGGCCGCCGTATTCTGATGCTCTCGGACAGCGGCTCCATTCGCCCGGATCAGGACAGCGCCATATTGATGGGCAATGTGCGGATTTTGACCCCCGATGGAACCCGTGTTGAAACCGAGCGGTTGAATGCACAGCTCAGCGGTCTGGAGGTGATCAGCCCTGGCGCTGTCACCGCGGAAGGGCCAATGGGAGATTTTAGCGCCGGAACAATGCGGATCTTCACGGATTCGAAGAACGCCCCGGTACATATAGAGTTCACGGAAGGCGTAAAGCTGGTGTACGATCCTGCAAAAGTAGAAAGATAACCCGTGCGACGACTGACATTTGTTATTCTCTTTGGTTTGACAGCCCTTGTGCATACCCGCGCCCTGATGGCGCAGGGGACAGGCGTATCCTTTGGGGTGCTGCAGACGGACACGTCGCAACCTGTCGACATTACCTCCGACAATATGAGCGTAAACCAGGAAGATGGCTCTGCATTGCTGACCGGTAGCGTGTTGATCATTCAAGGCGAGATGCGCCTGAGTGCGGACAATGTTCTGGTGGTCAGACGGGCTGAGGGCAACGGGATCGAACGCTTGGAGGCGCGCGGCAATGTGTTGCTGGTTAGCGGCGAGGATGCCGCAGAGGCGCGCGAGGCCGATTACACCATTGAGAGCGGCACGGTAGTGATGCGCGGCAATGTGCTTTTGACCCAACAGGGCAATACGCTGGGCGCAGAACAGATGACAGTGAATATCACCACCGGAAACGCCACTCTGAGCGGTCGCGTCCGTACCACTCTTCCGGGCAGTGGCGGCAACTGATGGCCAAACCAAAGTTAGAAGTCACCTCCGGCTCGTCCGGGCTGCGCATTGAAAAGATGCGCAAGAGCTATCGCAAACGCGTGGTGATCCGCGACGTGTCGATGGAACTCAACCGCGGTGAAGTGGTGGCACTGCTGGGGCCGAATGGCTCTGGCAAGACCACCAGTTTTTACACCATCGCCGGGCTGGTCTTTCCTGAGGCCGGGCGGGTCACGCTTGACGGCCAGAATGTCACCTCATTGCCGATGTATCGCCGCGCGCGCATGGGTATCGGCTATCTGCCGCAGGAAATGTCGATCTTTCGCGGCCTCTCGGTCGAGGACAATATCTCGGCGGTGTTGGATATTGCGGTCTCTGATGACCACAAACGCCGTGAACGCCTGGAAGAACTGCTTTCGGATTTCTCTATCGAACATCTGCGTCGCGCCCCTGCGCTGGCACTGTCGGGGGGGGAACGCCGACGGGTGGAGATCGCACGCTGCCTTGCGGCTGATCCAAAATATCTGCTTCTTGATGAGCCTTTTGCGGGCGTTGACCCGATTTCTGTCGGCGACATCCGGAATCTTGTGGCAGACCTCAAGACGCGGGGCATCGGCGTTTTGATCACGGATCACAACGTTCGCGAAACGCTGGAAATCGTCGATCGGGCCTATATCCTGCACGACGGACAAGTACTGATGTCCGGCAGCCCCTCTGAGGTAGTCGAGAACGAAAACGTCCGGCGGGTCTATCTTGGTGATAACTTCCGCATTTCCTGACCTTGGCTGTGTCCACTGGTCTTTGAGCATATAATAGCGGTCATACGATCACTTAACGCTCTCATTTGGCGAGGGCTCGCCGACAAGTTGTCTACCCCCGCAAAATGCACGCTGAATTGCATTGACTCCGTGCGGGCTTTGTCATCGAATTGACGTATGGCACATGTGCAACCCGCTGCAGTCTATTTGGCAATCCCGATTTCGGGGTACTGCTTTCTGCATGCTGCATATTGTGCCCATCCTTCCTGGCGATCCTGAAACAGACTGTGCACACACTTCGCACCCTGCTGTGCGGACCCAGGCAACACAAAAAGGAGATCACATGCGTTACAAAGTCAGCGGAAAACAGATCGACATCGGCGAATCTCTGCAAACTCACGTAGAGACGGAGCTGAGTGCGGTCTTGGAGAAATACGCAGGCCGACCGACTGATGCTCAGGTCGTTTTCTCCCGCAACGCGCATGAATTTGTCTGCGAAGCAATCGTGCACCTGTCTACCGGGCTTACTTGTCAGGCAAAGGCTCATGCTACTGAGATCTATGCGTCTTTTGAGGCCTGCCTTGAAAAGATGGACAAACAGCTACGCCGTTACAAGCGGCGGTTGAAGGACCATCATCGCGATCGGGCCGAGCCGGTTGAACTTATGGGGGCTAGCTCGTATATCCTCGCGTCTGAAGAAGTGGAATCCGACGTGGAGCCGGACTCGCTGCAGCCCATTATTGTGGCGGAGATGGAAACCAAGATCCCATCGCTGTCGGTGGGTGAGGCCGTCATGCAGATGGAGCTTGCTGGCTCTCCCGTTCTGGTATTCCGCAACGAAGGTAAAGACGGACTGAACGTGGTGTATCGGCGCGAAGATGGCAACATCGGCTGGATCGATCCCTGATTGAATTGCGAAGGGGCCAGGATAAGGCCCCTTCACCCCGAATGGAGCAGTGGCAATGCAGATTTCGAACATCCTCAAGCAGGAGGCCGTCCGTGTGATCGGAGCGGCGTCGAGCAAAAAGCGCCTGTTTCAGGAAGTGGCTGAAGTTGCGCAAGCAGCCTACGGGTTAAAAGCCCAACTCACTGTCGAAGCGCTTCTCGATCGAGAGAGCCTCGGACCAACCGGTGTGGGACATGGCGTCGCCCTGCCCCACGCACGCCTCGACGGGATTGATCGCGTTGTTGGTGTGTTTATTTCCTTGGAAAAACCTCTGGATTTCGGCGCAGTGGATCGCCAACCCGTAGATATTGTGTTTGCCCTGCTCGCACCGGTAGATGCGGGTGTTGAGCACCTGAAAGCCCTTGCTTTGGTGTCACGGACCCTACGTGAGCAGAGCTTTTGCACCAAATTGCGGGCCAACCCGGACCCGGCGACCTTGCATACTATTCTCACTGAGAGTCAGTCGGTTCAGGCCGCTTAAATCGGCGACCTGATCAGGTCTCAACCCTCGGGTCGTGCCCAGTCCTCAAAACCGAAGGTCAGATAGTCGCGCGCATAAACCGCGCGACAAAGAGCTTCGAGCTTCTCATCATAGATATCAGCAAGCGCAATGGGCCGATCATCAGGCACAGGTGGCACATCGCCCGGAGCCATTCGTCCGAGCTTGCGTGCCAGCCACGGTAAATCCTCTGCCAGTTCATCCTCACGCAGGATCAGATCAGGAGCACCAAGGTCTGCAAAACCGCTGATAATCTGCGCCTGACTGGCCCAGCGCGCGTCCACTCTGATCGCTGTCTGCCCGGCGAGATTGGCCTTGAGAAAGGTCAGGAACTGCTCGAATGCGGCGCGATGCATCGGGCGGGTATAGCTCTCATCCGGGTTTTCCTGCGGGATCTCGAGATTAAACTGCCGCCGCAGCGTATTTCGGATCTGTTTCATCGTGCCCGGACCGCGCGACAGGATCTTGGTGCAAAAGACATCATGCGCACGCGCCAAAGGGTGACGCACCACGGTAAAGCTGCGATAGCCCGGGTTGCTATGTCGCCATTGCCGCAACTGCTTTTGGTTCATCCCGGTGATCAGCCCATCGGCAGAAACTTTATCAAGCCCACCCATCCAGTTGGTCACATGTGCCTCCAGACCATTGCGGACGGGCATATAGAGGATCGGCGTCACCACACCCGCGACATATCCCGGAACTGCAGGCCCACGGCGCGGTTCAAAATTCGGGGTGCGTGTCAGGTTAAACCGATCCATTCCCGAAAGCGCACCGATCATTTCGTCCGGGTTTTTGACTTTAGAGATCACTGGCGCAGGGTTCTGGCGCTTTAGCTTGTCATCCAGCGCATCTAAGCGCGCAGGGACCCCCAGCCACGCCGCCAACCCGTTCATGACATCAAGGTTCTGAAGATCCTCATAAGCGATATAAAACGCGGCCTGGCCACTGCGCTGCAGATGGTTCAACACAGCTACCTGAAACTCCTGCAGCCGATCTACATGTTCGCCAAATTCCTCTGCATCAAATATGGCTTTGGCATCTTTGCGCCGTTTAACATTGGTAAGCTTCCACTGCCCTGTGGCCTGCGCGATCTTCCACGACACATAACTATCGAGTGGATTGCGGGTCAGGATGATCTTTGCCACCTGCGGATCATCCAGGATCGTATCAAGGATGCGGGGATCGTGATCATGAAAATAGCGAAACCCACCTAGGTCTGCGTCATCACGGATCGCCGCCAAAAGCTGGTGCGGGTCATCCTCGCGCCCCTGTTGCGAGATGCCAAGGATCTCTGTGGAATTGGGGTAGCCGATGAAATGCGGGTTAAACGCCTCGCCATGGCAAGTCACCCCCTCAAGCGCATTGAGGTTCGCCTCGAGAAAATTCGAACCGGTGCGCATCTCTGCTAGCACCACAAAGGAGGTAAAACTGCCGGACATCTGGCTACTTCACTACATAGGTTTTGCGCATCGGGCGCGCAGGGCGTGCCGGTGCGGGTGTGGTGGGGAAATCGCCCATCAGATAGGGATGCATTCCCTGGTTTTTCAGGTTTTGCAGAAACTGGCCAAAGCCGGTCAGATCCACCATGCGCGGAGCCTCTGCGATATGGCTGCGCGAGATTGGACCGATTTCATCAATAATGGTTTGCAGGTTCTCCATCGGGGCCTCAATGAACTCCGCCATACTCCAGACCCGAATACGCGCGTTGGTCCAGCGTCCGCGCAGGATTTTCAGATGCTCTGCTTCAATTCGCTGCAACTTTGCCGCCTCACGACGTAGATCGGCAAAGCTGCGATTGGTCTTGAACAACGACACAGACCACGCCCCGGAAATCACCGAGATTTGCGCATTGCTGTCCTGCGCAATAAACCAGTTGGCCGCCTGAGTGTCGCGTGGGCCGAACTGAAAACACTGACGCTCGCCCCTAGTGTTCCAGATCAAATTGGTGAGAAAGCTTTGTGGATTGCGGTCGCGGTGCAATGCACTGTCACTGAGACAGCCATTGAACAATTTCTGCCCGCCGGAAAACTCTGCCCGCTCTGGGGCAAAGAGATGACCATGCACCCGCGCACCCGTCGCGCGTGCAAGCCAGCTTTCAAAGTCTTCAAACAGCTCTGAGAAGCCCTGAAACATAGAATAGGCCCCGCAGGTCTGCTGATTTTCAACTCCTTTTGCGGGGTAGCGGCTCTGCATATAGAGCCCCTTACGTCCCCGCGTGCGCCGCTCTACCGCCTTGGCAAAGATCCGGTCGATCTTGCCCGGATTTGGTTCGGTGCGGTTGATATCAGCGGCTGTGGGCGACAGGAACGCCTGATAAAGCCGCTCCGCATGAGGCCAGATCTTGCGCGCGACAAAGCAATCCGAGCGACGCAACAATTGCAAATGGTCGTCGTAAAAAACATGCGGTTTGCCCTGATAGTCAAATTTCGACAGCGTCAGGGAACGGCTCTCGATATTGTCGGAATGCAGGCGTGCGAGGGTCTGATAGTAGCTCTCGTCCGGTATCCAGACGTGGCGAAAATAGGCGTCATATCGCGCCCGGTCCGCATCCGTGAGAATAGCCGTGAGGGTGCGACGGGTTAGGCACCACCATTGGCTTCCCATATGCGGTACCAGCCCGGCTGGGATACGGCGGCGCAGTTTCAGCCTACGTTGCAACCGCACATAGCCGTCAAACAATCTGCGGCGTTTTTTCCACGAAAACGGGAACCGCAAGGTAAAGCGTTCAGTGCTGAGACCGCCCACGATCCACGGGACATCCGCAGTTGTGGCGCTCTCGATAAAATCGATATCAGGCCGTGCTGCCAGATAGGTCTGCAATTCCTGAACCGGGCGCAAAGGCAAGCAAGAACCAGATGCCAAGTAGACATGATCCACATCGGCAAACTCTGAAAGCATTAACTCAGACGCACATTGAGAGGCTTCGACGATCCCCCATGTGCCCCATTCGCAGCGATGACGGCGTGAAAACCGCACCAATGGATCATTCTTCAGGCGCGCGCAAAACGCCTGAAACACCTTTCGGTCTACCTGTCGGTCTACATGCAATACCACGGGGCAGCCTGAGGCCGTCCAATGCCGCACAACCTGTTCCGCGCGATCCAAAGCCGTGTGCACCAGCATGATGACGCCGACGTTACTCATGCCCAGTTCCCTTTGGACATCAGGCCGAGGATCTCCAACTGGCGCCAGTTGATGTATTTTTCGCTCCACTTGCACCACAGCTCAGGCGCGGCGTCGGCTGTTTTGGCGTAGGCCGTATATTCAATGGAGCCCGCGTAATGCTGTCGGCGTTTGAGTTCCTCTTCGGCCTTGGCGGTGAAAGTGTTGAGGAATTTCGTGTGCATCAGGATGCCGCTGGCTTTTTCGCCGCCATCGGTTTCATAAACCTGATTGAGACCACGCGGCAAAAGCATATGGGTTGAGCTGACATAGGCGTAGCGACGATCCCATTTGACCAATGGGATTTTATTCAACGCAGGTGCTAGCTTAGGCCGGTCAGCAAAGAACACCCGCGCACGCGGGCCACCCTGTATCCACAGGTTTCCGTAGCGCGCATTTCGCGTAATCGTGTAATTTCCGCTGTCGAACCAATGGGCAATGTCCAGCGGATCCTGCCCCGACTGGTAAGGCACCTCGTCAATGCGCCCCTTGGGATAGACATCCAGAAGCATCGCCGAAAAGCTGCGAATTTGCGAACTGTCCAGCCAATCTGTCAGCGCGCGCACCGGGCGCGTATCACAAAACGGATAGACGAACAGCTCATCTGCGTCGACGACAAGGCACCAATGGCCATGGCCGTATTTGCGCAACAACGCATTGACCCAATCGACGCCAAAAGTGGCCCGCTTATAGCTGCCGCGTGCATTCCAGACAGAGACGTCTCCCATGCCCGACAAATAGCTCTGCGCACCATCGCTTGAGCCATTGTCGATAAACAGAAAGTGATTGACCCCGAGGCTGCGATAATACTGCAGAAAGTAAGGCAGTCGGATCTGCTCGTTGCGAAAGGTGCAGACCAGCAAAATATCACCAGGACGGATGCGACCTGTGTTGTTTTGCACGCAACGTAGATTTCGAGATTTCCTTAACGCACGCAGAAGCCGGCGCTTGCGCCTGATCCGCATACGGTAAGAGTCCCAAAGCCCCAATTCAGTGTCCCCGCTCTCCGGGATCTGCCCCAAGACCCCGATACAGGCGCCGGTCGCCTCAACCCGCGCAAGTTCGCATTAATATGTCATGTCCACGATTAGGAAACAATGCGTTTAGAATTGGTTACGCCGCGAGGGTAGGCTTGTGACATCTTCGTCAAAACCCCGACAAAGCCCCAGGTCCGCCAGCTGCTCCGGAGTCCGGTATTGCTGCGCCTCGGGGTGCCAGAGGTCGGGTCGGGTTTCAATCTGTCTGTAGTAACCGTCAAACATCGACGGCGTGTGGAAATGTTCAGCGCGGTTGCGTTCAACTGCCGCTTTACCGACCACTTCGGGTAAAAACTTCGTATGGAGCAATACGCCTGAGGGCAGCTGCCCATTCACACCATCATAGAGCGCGTTTAACGCACGCGGCAAAAGCGCGTGGGTCGAATTGGTATAGGCATAGCGCCAGTGCCAGCGGATCAAGGGGATCTTGTTCAGCGTCGGACTGCGTCCGGGCGCAGCGCTAAAAAACGTGCGCTCACGTGCGCCTCCCTGAAGCCAGAGGTTGCCCTGCGGAGCCTGCCGCACCGCGCGATAGGGGGCTTCGTCAAACCACCGAAGAACCTCTGTCGGGTCCTGACCGGCGCGGTAGTCCTGCGCCCCCAATGGCCCTTTCGGGTAGAGGTCAAGCATCAACGCGCCAAACCCCGTCTGCCCAATCTGATCTAACTGGTCGGTCAACATAGGGAGCGGCATCTGGTCCATCTCTGGGTAGACCAGCAACTCATCCACATCCACGGTGAGGCACCAATGGCGATGACCGAAATGCATCAAGAGCCAGCCTGACCAATCCAGACCAAAACGGCTGTCACGATAGCTGCCATCCGCCTGCCACAGAGACAGGTCCCCACGCTGTGCTTCGCGTTGCAACAGCGCGAAGCTGCCATCGTCGCTGGCATTATCCACCACAAGAAAATGCGCCGCGCCAAGTCTTCGGTAGTGGTCCAGAAAATAAGGCAAGCGTAGGGACTCATTGCGCAGAACCACTACGACGAGGATATCATTTTGCGCAATATGGGCCGTGTTGTCCGCAATGGAGCGTAAATCTCGACGTGCCCGAAAGGCACGCCACAGATACCGCCGCCGCTTCATGCGCAGCCGATAGGCTGACATAAGCGAGATCGTAGGCAGCTGCGGCGCAGTCATAATTAACGCTCGTAATGGCCGCTTTGATGCCAGCGCCACGCATCGGCAATCATCTGATCCAAGGTGGAGCGTTTTGGCTCCCAGCCCAGTTCATGACCCGCGCGCACAGACCCGGACACCAGTTTGGTGCAATCACCGGCGCGACGCTCTCCAATCACATGGGGTACCTCGGTGTTGGTAACGGCCCGAGAATGCGACAGCACTTCCTTTACGGAAAATCCGCTTCCGGTGCCTAGATTGAAAACACGGCTGCCTTTGCCTTCCTCAAGCCATTTAAGGCCAAGGATATGAGCATCGACCAAATCGCAAACATGGACATAATCACGAATGCAGGTGCCGTCCGGCGTGTCATAGTCGGTGCCAAATACGGTAAGCGCCGCGCGCTCGCCCTTTATGGCTTGGATCATCAGTGGCACCAAATGCGTTTCCGGCTGATGAAATTCACCGACCTCCGCCTCCGGATCTGCACCCGCCACGTTGAAATAGCGAAAGATCACACTGCGCAGCCCATGGGCGGCCTCGAAATCCCGCAGGATATCCTCAACCGCGCGTTTTGACGCTCCATAGGCATTCAGCGGCTGTTGCGGCGTGTTTTCATCCAACACTACATTGTCATGTTCGCCGTAAGTGGCGCAGGTAGAGGAGAAGACGAAATCTAGACATCCGGCAGCAACTGCGGCCTCGATCAAACACAAGGAGCCACCAACATTATTGGCCCAATAGCGCCCCGGCTCTGACATCGCCTCGCCCACTTGGCTGAGGGCGGCAAAGTGCATGACCGCAACGGGTTGATAGCGGGCGAACACCTCGTCAAGGCGGGTTCGATCCGTCAAGTCGCCCTGCTCAAAGGGGCCGAATTTGACAGCATCCTGCCAGCCGGTCACCAAATTGTCGTATGTGACAGGCGTATAGCCTGCCTGTTTGAGTGCCTTACACGCATGGGAGCCGATGTAGCCCGCTCCTCCCGTCACCAGTACATAGGTCACTCTCGCCTGCCTCCTAGATGAAATCTGTGTCAGGAACGCTCAAGAAAAAGCCGCCCCGCAAAAGGGGCGGGCCTAAATTCGGGGAGTGAAGCGCCACTTATTCCGCAACGCTGCGTGAAGGCACCACAGTGGAGATATACTCCATCAGGTCATCACGCAGTTCTTCGCGCTCCAGTGCAAAGGCAACCGTCGCCTGCAGGAACCCGGATTTCGAACCGCAGTCAAAACGGCGCCCATTAAAGCGATAGCCATAGACCGGAACGTCGCGCGCAATATCCTCGGCGATTGCATCGGTCAGCTGAATTTCACCACCGGCACCCTGTTTGCGCTTGTTGAGGTTATTCAGCACCGAAGGTGACAGGATGTAACGCCCAATCACCGCAAGATTTGAGGGCGCGTCTGCACTCTTTGGCTTTTCGACCATCCCGTTCACCGAAACCACAGCGTCGTTGCTGTCTTTGACGTCCAGAATACCGTATGATGAGGTTTTCTCCGGCGCGACTTCCATCGCCGCAACCATGTTGCCGCCAGTTTCCTCATAAGCCTCAACCATCTGCTGCAAACAGGGTTTTTCTGCAGCGATCACATCGTCGGGCAGCATTACAGCAAAAGGCTCATCTCCGATCAGGCGACGGGCACACCATACTGCGTGCCCCAAACCAAGCGCTTTGTGCTGGCGGATATAGGCGATCGCACCAGAATCCATGTTGGTAGATTTAAGAACTTCGAGCAGCTCATCCTTGCCCTTTTTGCGAAGTTCCTGCTCCAGAACAGGTGCGTGGTCAAAATAGTCTTCGAGAGCGCCCTTGCCGCGCGAGGTGACAAAGATAAATTCCTTGATGCCAGCAGCACGCGCCTCATCAATTGCGTATTGCACCAGCGGTCGGTCAACGAGAGTCATAATCTCCTTTGGCACCGATTTTGTTGCTGGAAGGAAGCGCGTGCCGAGGCCCGCCACGGGGAAAATAGCTTTTGTTACTTTTCTAGGCATTCAAACTCTCAATTTTTATCGAAGTTGACCCGGACCGACAGACGCCACCCCTTCAACCACAGTTTCATGACGACTGTAGGGTTAACCCTATACTGCGTCACAAGTTTCAGACCAACGCCGATCATTTAACCCATTTGCGCACAAATTCGCCTATTCCAGCCCCATCTTGTGCATCATTGATTCAATTTTTGGCATGTCTTGTGGGTTGTTGAGTTCCCAGAACTCGCGCCCCCGTGCCTCAACAACCACACACAGGATCTTGCGCCCGTTCTCAAGAAAGCGCAGCTGTTCTAGCCCCTCAAGTGTTTCCAGCGGCCCCACCGGCCAATCCGGATAAGCTGCAAGCGCATCCGGGCGGTAGGCATAAACGCCGACATGATGAAACACAGGGGTGTCGTCGGCATCCTCATAAGCACCTGATTGAAAGGGGATTACCTCCTTAGAGAAGTAAAGTGCGCTGTGATCTGCGGCAAAAACCGCAGTGGTGCCGCCAACCCGCCCCTCTCGGCGATCCTGCAGCAAACTGTTGAGCGTCGCGCCATCGCACCGCAATACAGGTGTGGCGAGCCCCATATCAGGTGCAGCTTTCAACCCGTTTACCAAGTCCTCGATGAACCATGGCGGCGTCAGCGGCGCGTCACCCTGAAGGTTCACGACCACCTCAAAGTTTCCGCCCAATGCCGCATGCGCCTCTGCACAACGTTCGGTCCCATTGGCGCATTCAGTTGAGGTCATAACCACCTCCGCCCCGAACCCTTCGGCGGCCTCCTTAATGCGGTCGTCGTCCGTCGCGACCACCACGCGGTCCACGCCGTCGACATCACAGGCCGCGCGCCAAGAGCGTTCAATCAAGGTGCGCGTTTTACCGGTTGCACCGGTGAGTTCCGCGAGCGGTTTACCCGGGTAACGGGTGGACGCATAGCGCGCCGGGATCACAATCAGGACAGACATTTATGCCTCTTTCAACTCGACGGCGGGCGCATGGGCGATGAAGAACGGGTTTGCGAAACCTTCTTTGCCATAACGCAGCGGGCTGTGGTCATCAAAACGCACCACCGTCCCACCGGCCCCGTTCAAAACGGCATGACCGGCTGCGGTGTCCCACTCCATCGTGCGACCAACCCGTGGGTAGAGATCCGCCTCGCCGGCAGCCACAAGGCAAAACTTTAGAGACGAGCCGGCACTGCGGGTGTCTTTGACGTTGTATTTGTTGATGTAGTCGTCCGTCGCCTGATCACGATGAGATTTCGACGCAACGACCAGCAATGCGTTGTTGTCACTGTCGGCGACGCGAAGGGCGACGGTCTCACCAGCAACATCTTTTGCGAAGGGGCCTTTTTCCTCGACAGAAGAGCCATCTGCGAGCGTGTAGAACATCCGTTCACGCGCGGGCGCATAGACCACGCCACGGGTCGGCACACCTGCTTCGACGTAAGCGATGTTCACGGTAAAATCACCGCGCCGATTGATGAACTCCTTGGTGCCATCCAGCGGATCGACGATCAGGAAAGTGTCGCCCTTGGCGCTGTGAGACTCTGCCTGCTCCTCAGTCACCAGTAACACACCCGGAAATGCTGCCCGCAAGCCTGCGGAAATCAAGGCATCGGCGGCCTCATCGGCGGCAGTCACCGGGCTGTCGTCGGACTTCTGTTTTACCTCGAAGTCATCAGCATTGTAGATCTCCATGATCTTGTCCCCGGCCTCCAGGGCCAGACGCCGCATCACCACCACCAGATCGTCATAATTCACTCGAAGACCTCCCGAAGACCCACATATTGCCACAAAGATTTGTGCTTCTTATGCTTACTTCGCAATGGATCAGCAAGAAATCCATGCGAGAATAAGCCACATACTGCTGAATCCTGAGGCCATGTTTCGTTATCGTACCGATAAATCGTCGCTTTCACGCGCCATCACGCTGAGTGAAGTTGTCTTTCACTCGGTGGTGAGGAGTGTCCGGTCGAAACATAACAACGCATTCATGGCCCTCGGCACAAATATCGTCCAGTCGGTGATGTTTGTGCTGTTCTTCTACTTCATGTTCACTGTGATGGGCATCAAAGGCGCTGCGATCCGCGGCGACTTCCTACTTTACATGATGTCTGGCGTATTCCTGTTCATGACCCATACCAAAACAGTGGGTGCGGTCGTGGGGGCAGAAGGGGCATCAAGCCCGATGATGCAGCACGCCCCGATGAACACCACGATCGCCATCCTGTCGGCTGCGCTTGGGGCGCTGTATCTACAGGTGTTGTCGATGCTGATTATTCTGTTTGCCTATCACGTGGCCTTTACCCCGATCCATATCGAGGAGCCCATTCCGGCGTTTGGAATGATGCTCCTGTCATGGGCCTCTGGCGCGGCAATCGGGCTGGTTCTTTATGTATTGAAACCTTGGCTGCCGGGTGCAATTGGGATCATCTCCACGATCTATCAGCGCTCTAACATGTTGTTTTCAGGCAAAATGGTTTTGGCAAACACGCTCCCCGGATACATGTTGCCAATGTTCATCTGGAATCCGCTATTCCACACGATCGATCAGGCGCGTGGCTATATTTTTATAAACTACAACCCTCACGTCACATGGTGGGAATATACTGTGTGGCTCGCACTAATCTTCCTTGTGCTGGGGCTTATGGGCGAATTTTATACACGTCGCTCGGTGTCTCTCAGTTGGGGTGCAAAGCGCTGATATACGCGCCTTGCCGCTCAGGTCACAACTCTCAGTGTGAGGTTCACGCGACCGCCTTTCGGCAACAGCCGGGAGGAGCGAAACCGAATGCGATCCACCCCATGATAGGCCAGACGCGCATCCCCTCCCATTACCACAACGTCGCCAGAGTTGAGCCAGATCGATTCTGTCTTCTCTTTGCGTGACGTGCCCCCAACACGCAGCAAGCCGTCATCACCCAAAGATATCGACACCACCGGATAGGAAAAATCCGCTTCGTCTTTGTCCTGATGCAGGCCCATGCGAGCGCCTTCGCCATAATAGTTGAACAGACAGCAATCCGGCATTCGATCCCGGTCAATGAGCGCAGTCCAGATTTTCAGGACTTCGGCCGGAATCTCCGGCCATGCCTGCCCCGATGGGTGGCGATCTGCGTACCGGTACCCGCTTTTGTCGCTGAACCACCCATAGGTACCAGCAGAGGTCATACGCACCGACATCTGACCGCCCCCGGGGACTCCTGGCGAAAACAAAGGCGCTGCACGCAACACCGGGCGCAACGCCTGAATCAACTCCCGCTGCGCCTCAGCGGCGAGAAAACCCTTGTGAATTTCGAATCCGCGCACCTTGAGCCGTGCCATTTACCCAATCTTCACTCTGTTTGTCGCAAAACCGCCCATAATTGCCTATGACTGGGCAATCGCGCGGTTGCAGGGGTGATTTTCGCTCCCTATATACGCCAGGAAGCGGTCGGGTGCAGACCCTATCGCAACTGAATCGGGGCCGGAATGCCAAAACGGGTTTCGGCTTCGGGTAATCGCCTTGTGAAGTAAAAGGGATCGAACACAATGAGCAAAGTGATCGGGATTGACCTCGGTACCACCAACTCCTGCGTCGCCATCATGGACGGCTCTCAACCCCGCGTGATTGAGAACTCGGAAGGTGCACGCACCACCCCCTCCATCGTCGCCTTCACCGATGAAGAGCGCCTTGTTGGCCAGCCTGCAAAACGTCAGGCCGTGACCAACCCGGACAACACCATTTTTGGTGTGAAGCGCCTCATCGGTCGCCGGTTCGACGACAGCGACCTCGCCAAAGACAAAAAGAACCTGCCGTTCAACGTGATTGACGGCGGTAATGGCGACGCTTGGGTAGAAGCCAAATCTGAGAAGTACTCCCCCTCCCAAATTTCCGCTTTCATCCTCGGTAAGATGAAAGAAACCGCCGAAAGCTATCTTGGTGAAGAAGTGACGCAAGCGGTCATCACCGTTCCAGCGTATTTCAACGACGCCCAGCGTCAGGCCACCAAAGACGCCGGCAAGATTGCCGGTCTCGAAGTGCTGCGCATCATCAACGAGCCGACCGCGGCCGCGCTTGCCTATGGTCTCGACAAAGCCGAAACTCAGACCATCGCAGTCTATGACCTTGGTGGCGGTACCTTTGACGTTACCATCCTCGAGATCGACGACGGCCTGTTTGAAGTGAAATCCACCAACGGTGACACGTTCCTCGGCGGTGAAGACTTCGACATGCGCATCGTGAACTACCTCGCGGATGAGTTCAAAAAAGAGCACGGCGTTGATCTGACTAAAGACAAAATGGCGCTGCAGCGTCTGAAAGAGGCCGCCGAAAAAGCCAAGATCGAGCTGTCCTCCTCCAGCCAGACCGAGATCAACCAGCCGTTCATCTCGATGGATTCTTCGACCGGCCAGCCGCTTCACATGGTGATGAAGCTGACCCGCGCGAAGCTGGAGACCCTCGTTGGCGACCTGATCAAGAACTCCATGAAGCCTTGCGCCGCCGCGCTGAAGGATGCTGGCCTGTCCGCGTCCGACATCGACGAGGTTGTTCTGGTCGGTGGTATGACCCGCATGCCGAAAGTCATCGAAGAGGTGACCAAATTCTTCGGCAAGGAGCCGCACAAGGGTGTGAACCCTGACGAAGTGGTTGCCATGGGTGCCGCCATTCAGGCCGGTGTTCTGCAAGGCGACGTGAAGGACGTTGTTCTTCTCGACGTGACCCCACTGTCCCTGGGCATCGAGACCCTCGGCGGTGTGTTCACTCGTCTCATCGACCGCAACACCACCATCCCGACGAAAAAGTCGCAGGTCTTCTCCACTGCCGAAGACAACCAGAATGCTGTGACCATTCGCGTGTTCCAGGGCGAGCGCGAGATGGCGGCCGACAACAAGATGCTCGGTCAGTTCAATCTCGAAGACATCCCGCCCGCACCGCGTGGCATGCCACAGATCGAGGTGACCTTCGACATCGACGCCAATGGTATCGTCTCGGTCTCTGCCAAGGACAAAGGCACTGGCAAAGAGCAGAACATCACCATTCAGGCATCCGGCGGTCTCTCTGACGAGGACATCGAAAAGATGGTCAAGGACGCCGAGGACAATGCCGAGGCGGATAAGGAACGCCGTGAGCTCATCGAGGCGCGCAACCAGGCCGAAAGCCTGATCCACTCGACCGAGAAATCGATCGAAGATCACGGCGACAAGGTTGACCCCTCCACGATTGAGGCGATCGAATTGGCCATTGCCGCGCTCAAGGACGACCTCGAAGGCGACAAGGCCAATGCCGAGAAAATCAAATCCGGCATCCAGAACGTCACCGAGGCCGCTATGCGTCTTGGCGAAGCGATCTATAAGGCTCAGGCCGAAGACGGCGACTCTGACGAGCCGACCGCCGCTGACGAAGGTTCCTCTGCAGGGTCCGACGACGACATCGTCGATGCCGAGTTTGAGGATCTGGACGACAACAAGCGCTAAGGCTGCACCTTGGCCAAAGATGGGCCGGTCCGACCCCCGGACCGGCCCTCTTTCGTTGAGGCAGAAGGGATATTCCGATGTCAAAACGTGACTATTACGAGGTGCTCGGTGTCTCTAAGGGGGCAAGCGCCGACGAAATCAAGAAAGGCTTTCGCAAGAAAGCCAAGGAACTGCACCCGGACCGCAATGCGGACAATCCAGATGCAGAAGCACAGTTCAAAGAAGCCAATGAAGCCTATGACGTTCTAAAAGATCCAGAGCGCAAGGCCGCCTATGATCGCTATGGTCATGCCGCATTTGAAAACGGCATGGGTGGCGGCGGCGGTCGCGCTGGTGGGCATCCCGGGGGGGACTTCTCCTCTGCCTTCTCCGATGTCTTCGATGATCTCTTTGGCGACTTCATGGGTGGTGGTGGTGGCCGCGGCGGCGCACGGCAACGGGCAACCCGCGGTGCAGATCTACGCTACAACCTACGCCTCTCCCTAGAGGAGGCGTTTGCCGGGCTGCACAAGACCATCAACGTGCCCACGTCCGTCAGCTGTACGTCCTGTGACGGCACCGGTGCTGAGGGCGGCGCAGAGCCAACGACATGCCCGACCTGTTCGGGCATGGGTAAGGTGCGCGCGCAGCAGGGCTTTTTCACGGTTGAACGCACCTGTCCGACATGCTCCGGCCTCGGTCAGATGATCAAAAACCCCTGTAAGACCTGTCACGGTCATGGCCGGGTCGAAAAGGACCGCTCGCTTTCCGTGAACATCCCGGCAGGTGTGGAAACCGGCACGCGCATCCGCCTTGCCGGTGAAGGTGAAGCAGGCCTGCGCGGTGGCCCTCCGGGCGACCTTTATATCTTTATTGAGGTCGCGCGCCACGAGCTGTTTGAGCGTGAAGGCAACAATCTCCACTGCCGCGTGCCAGTTTCCATGGCCAAAGCAGCGCTGGGCGGTGCCATAGAGGTTCCCACCATCGACGGGGGCCGAGGCCGCGTACAAATCCCAGAAGGCAGCCAGTCTGGACGCCAGATGCGTTTGCGAGGCAAAGGCATGCCCGCACTTCGTGGCGGGGGAACCGGTGACATGTTCATCGAGCTTGCGGTGGAAACCCCGGTTAACCTGACCCCTCGCCAGAAGGAGATCCTGAAGGAGTTTGACGAGATTTCAGAGGAAAACACCAACCCTGAAACCCGCAGCTTCTTCTCTTCGGTCAAAAGCTTCTGGGACGGCATGAAGGGCTGATCTCGGCCCGACCGACGGGCCTTCGGGCCCGTCTCAACCTGCAAAACGCCCTTCGGGGCGTTTTTCTTTTTGATAGCCTCACGATCCGCGCCCCGCATATTAACGCCTCGATAACCAGAATGGCCACACGATGGCAGTATGGGAAAATCGGGCCGCTTTGAGGAACAGATGCTGCCCCTCTTTGGGGAGCGGGTTGGGGATCGTGATGAAGCCCCTGCCCTTCCAGTGCCACAGGGCGGTCTGCCATCCTACATCAAGGATCATCGCGCCCGCCTGCGCGCCCGCTTCATGAGCGGTGGGGCTGCAGCATTGCCTGACTATGAACTCCTTGAATTGATCCTGTTTCGCTCCATCCCACGCAGAGATGTCAAACCCTTGGCGCATCAGTTGCTGACACAGTTTGGCGACTTTAATCGCGTGCTATCCGCTTCGCCAGAACGGTTATCAGAGGTGCAGGGCATCGGTCAGGCGGTGATCTGCGATCTCAAGATCCTCGAGGCCGCGGCGCAGCGCATGGCACGCGCAAAGGTCATGCAGCGGCAAGTGATTGCAAGCTGGGACGCGCTTTTGGATTATTGCCACACTGCTATGGCCCATCGCGAGACAGAGCAGTTCCGAGTGCTCTATCTGGATCGTAAAAACGTCCTGATCGCAGATGAAGAACAAGGACGCGGCACGGTCGATCATGTGCCCGTATATCCGCGCGAGGTTGCAAAACGGGCGCTGGAACTCAATTCCAGCGCCCTGATTTTAGTGCACAATCACCCTTCAGGCGACCCCACGCCCTCGCAGGCAGATATTGCTATGACCCGCAAAGTAGAGGCCGCATTGGACGCGCTTGGCATCACCTTACATGACCACTTGATCATCGGGGCCTCGGACGAGTTGTCCTTTCGCTCCGAAGGGCTGCTTTAGAAGTCCAGATTTTCCACGCTCAGTGCGTTTTTCTGAATGAACTCACGGCGCGGCTCGACCACGTCACCCATCAGTTTGGTGAAGAGATCATCCGCTTCGATCATATCGTCCACGCGCACTTGCAACAGGGTCCGGGCATCCGGGTCCAATGTGGTTTCCCACAGCTGATCCGGGTTCATCTCGCCCAGACCTTTGTAACGCTGCAACGTCAGGCCCTTTTCGCCTTCTTCCAGAATGGCCTTCAGCAGATCAAGCGGTCCGTAGATGGCTTGCTGGCGATCCTTGCGGTGCAGTACGGCAGGTGCACCATAGATCTCTTGCAAGGATTTGGTGAAGCTGCCTGTCTTGCGCGCTTCACCAGAGCGCAGCATCGGCCCATCCAGCGTGCGGACCTCTTCCACACCGCGCAAGATACGTGCCAGACGAATGCCGTGATCCTGCGTGATCCGCCCTTGCCAACCGCGCTCATATTCCAGCGCAATCAGGTCAAGACGGGTTGCAACTTTATCGGCCACGCCCTGCAGATCGCTGTCCACAGCACCCGGCACGAAGGCACCTGCAATCGCGGCCTGCTCAAGGATGTGACGCGGATAATGGGTCGGGAACGCATCCAGAAGACGATTTAGACGGCGCGCCTCATCCACCACGCGGGTCAGGTCTTGGCCAGCGATCTCAGATCCATCTCCGAGGCGCAGAATAGCTCCATCAACCCCTTGATTGATAAGGTATTCCTCCATCGCCGCCTGATCTTTCAGGTAGACTTCGGACTTGCCACGGCTCACTTTGTAAAGCGGCGGCTGCGCGATATAGAGATAGCCCCCTTCAATCAGCTCCGGCATCTGGCGATAGAAGAAGGTGAGGAGCAGCGTCCGGATGTGCGCACCATCGACGTCCGCGTCGGTCATGATGACGATCTTGTGGTAGCGCAGCTTCTCGATGTTGAACTCGTCGCGTCCAATGCCGGTGCCAAGCGCCATCACAAGGTTGCCAATCTCTTGGCTGCCAAGCATCCGGTCAAACCGGGCACGCTCCACGTTGAGGATCTTACCTTTCAGGGGCAGGATGGCCTGTGTCTGACGGTCGCGTCCGGTTTGCGCAGAGCCGCCCGCAGAGTCACCCTCGACGAGGAAGACTTCGGTCTTTGAGGGGTCTTTCTCGGAACAATCCTTGAGCTTGCCTGCAAGGAAATTCACGTCCATCGCGGTTTTGCGGCGGGTGAGTTCGCGGGCCTTGCGCGCTGCTTCTCGGGCCAGTGCGGCCTCGATGATTTTGCCGACCACCTGCTTGGCCACATGGGGATTTTCTTCGAACCACTCGGCGAGTTTTTCACCCATTAGGCTCTCAACCACCGGGCGAACCTCGGAAGAGACAAGCTTATCCTTGGTCTGAGAGGAAAATTTCGGATCCGGCACTTTTACCGACAGCACACAGGTCAGGCCTTCGCGCGCATCATCGCCAGTGAAGGAGACCTTTTCCTTTTTGGCAATCCCAGAGGATTGTGCATAGTTGTTGATGGTGCGGGTCAGCGCACCGCGGAAGCCCGCCACATGGGTACCACCGTCGCGCTGGGGAATGTTGTTGGTAAAGGGCAGCACCGTCTCATGGTAGCTGTCATTCCACCACATAGCGATCTCGATGCCGATGTCGTCTTTTTCGCCTTTAATGTAGATCGGCGCGTCCATCACGGGCGTCTTTGAGCGGTCAAGATATTTGACGAACTCATTGACGCCGCCCTCATAGAACAGCTCGCTCTCAAGCCGCTCTGCCGGGCGTTCGTCCGTAACAACAATACGCACGCCAGAGTTCAGGAAAGCCAGTTCCCGCAAACGCTTTTCCAGCGTCTCGAAGGAGTATTCGAGGTTGGAGAACGTGTCGGTCGAAGCAAGGAAGCGCACTTCGGTTCCCGTGCGGTCACCGCAGTCGCCCACAACGGTCAGATGCTTCACCGTGTCACCGCGTTCAAAACGCGCCACGTGTTCTTTGCCGTTGCGCCAGATACGTAGTTCCAGCCAATCAGAGAGCGCGTTCACAACCGAAACGCCCACCCCGTGCAGACCGCCAGAAACCTTGTAGGAATTGCTGTCAAATTTCCCGCCCGCGTGGAGCTGGGTCATGATGACCTCAGCCGCAGAGACGCCTTCCTCAGCGTGAATGTCGACCGGGATACCGCGTCCGTTATCGCTTACTGAAACGCTGGAATCCGCGTGGATTGTGACCGTTACACGGTCCGCATGTCCCGCCAGCGCCTCGTCGATACCGTTGTCCACGACCTCATAGACCATGTGGTGCAGACCGGAGCCGTCGTCGGTGTCGCCGATGTACATGCCGGGCCGTTTACGCACGGCCTCCAACCCCTTGAGAACTTTGATGGAATCTGCGCCATATTCTGTCGGAGCTTGCTCGTTTTCGGACATTCACGTCATCCTATTCTTGCTTTCGGATTTTATACGCGTTCCGGGGGGGGATGTCACGCGCAACCCCCCTTTTTTCTTGGCAGAATCACGCAGCGGCTCGACCAAGTTCCGCCACTGTTTTCTGCCAGTTTCCCACCTGCCCCGGCTTGGGTTCTGACGCTGGGGCGAAACTGGTGTAGCGCACCGGTTTAATCCCGACAAAACCGAGGATTTGCCGCGACAGGATTTTCTTGATCGCGTTGCCGTAAGAGAGCCGCAGAAACCATGCAGGTGTATCTGACGTCATCAGGACACGCGCGGTTTTTCCCGACAGCATGGGAGCAGGCAAACCCAATGCAGAGGTGTTCCGGGTATCAAAAGCCTGTCCCGGCAAAAGCGCGCGATCAAACAACCCTTTGAGCTTTGCCGGGAACGCACCCCACCACAGCGGCGTGGTGAGGACCAGATGTTCGGCCCACTGCAAATCCGACACAAAGTTCTTCAGATCGACCTCCAGTGGTTTTGTATTCTGATAGCCTCCTTGACCAAAATCCATATCAAACTGCATTTGCGACAGGTCGTGATAGCGCACCTCGTGGCCGGCTTTTTCAGCCGCCTGCAGATATTGATCCGCGAGGGATTTATTGAGTGACGTCTGACCGGGATGGCCATTCAGAATGATGATCTTTCGCGTGGACATGAGAGGCTCCGCATAGCAAAATGTGACTTCGGTCAACTTAAAGACCGAATAAATGACCATGGTCAATTATAATATTGACCGAGGTCATTATTTTTGTGCAGGAGATATGTGCTCATGACCCGTGCGCCACAAAAACGCCGATTGGAAACAAGGGCAAAGCTCTTGTCGGTTGCCGAGGATCTCATCGATGCCAATGGCGTATCTGCCTTGCGGGTTGAGGATGTCGTAGCCCGTGCAGGCGTCGCTAAGGGAACGTTCTTTTCCCATTTCGGCGACAAAGACGGATTACTTGCGGTGATTCTGGGGGCCCAGGTGATGCGCCACATAGAGGACATGAACGCTGCTCCCGCCCCGAACACACCTGCCGAGATTGCACAACGGCTCTCGCCATTGTTGGATTTCATCTCCCAAGACCGGATGATTTTTGACCTGCTGCTGCGCTATTCCGGCACCACCGGCGCGGAGGTAGACGAGGTCGTCACCCAAGGCTTCCTGCGTCAGATTTCGATGTTCACGGGGTGGATCTCTCAGATGCAGGCCGCTGGAACATTGCGCGGCGATGCCAATCCGGAATTTTTGGCCGAAGGGATACAGGCCTTTTTAAACCATGTGCTGGCCACGGGGTTCTGCATGGAGCATGGCGATTTGCCACCCCCGGCTGAGGCACTTGTTCCTTATCTGGAACAGTGGCTACTCACGTGAAGGGAATGATGCAGGCCACTGCAATCAGCAGGTAGCCTGCGCCAAGGTTCATCCGTTTTAATGCCGTGGGCGAGGACAAGAGCACTCGAACCTTGCTCACAAATCCAGCCAAAATCACATTGCCAAGCATTGGAACGACCATAGACACACCGATTATCGCGGCCATATCGCTTGGCGTTACCGCTGATAAGTCAAAAAAGCCCGGCAAGATCCCCATGTAGAAAAGCGCAGCCTTTGGGTTGCCAAGGATCACGATGACGCCCGCTAAAAACCCCGCCCATCTGCCCGGTTTGGTCAAACGATTGTTGCCCGAAATAGGTGTTCCAGCGCTGCGAATGGTGCTGATCCCCATCACCAGAAACATAAGAACGGCAACACCTTTCAAAACCAGCGCAATCTGCTCGGATGCTGCCGAGAGGGAGCTGACCCCGATCACCGCGATGAGCGGCCAGAACATATCTCCGACTGCGACGCCCAGCGCCAACGGCCAGCCCGCGTGAAATCCGCCTGACATGGAGCGTGCAACAAGCGCGAGCCAAACCGGACCCGGCGTCAGAAACAGGACGAATACAGCGCCTGCATAGATCGCCAGATCCCAAGCCGTTAATGTCATTCCTGAACCACTTCACTCAGACCATTCTGGTCAATGACTTCCAAATGCTGGGCGCGATCCCCGAGCTCCTGAAACAACTCAGGGCCGGTTCCTGTCATCCACGCCTGTGTCCCCAAAGCGCAAATTTCATCATAGAGCGCCGCCCGCCGATTCCCATCAAGATGCGCCGCGACCTCGTCCAACAACAGGATTGGCACGGACCCTTCTTCGGCTTGTAGGGCACGCGCGTTGGCAAGGATTAGCGACACCAACAGCGCCTTCTGCTCACCAGTGGAGCAATCCTTGGCAGGTAGGCCCTTGGCCGCATACGCCCCCATCAGGTCACTGCGATGCGGCCCCACCAAGGTCCGCCCAACGGCTAGATCTCGCGCACGCCCCGCATCCAGTGCAGCGCGGAGATCATCAGCACTTTCGGGCATCTCACCTTCAGCCTGAATGAGCTGTAGCTCCGCCACCGGAAAAGCGGTTTCCGCTTCCTTTTGTGCGGCAGTCAGCCGCGACACCGCATCCATACGGGTCTGATGAATGCGAAATCCGGCTTCGGCCATCTGCCCTTCCAGCACCCGATACCATGCAGCATCGCGCACATTGTCCTTCAGCAGGCGGTTGCGTTCTCGCATCGCTTTTTCATAGGCCAGCGTCGCCTCGGCATGATCGGGATCAAAGCTGAGCGCGATACGGTCCAGAAACCGCCGCCGCCCCTCTGCCCCTTCGATCCACAACCGATCCATCGCCGGAATGAGCCAGACCACCCGCGCAATGCGCCCCAAGGCAACCTGACTGGCCGCTTTGTTGTCGATCTTCACCTGTCGGGCGTTGCCACCTTCTGATGAGGTCTCAACCTCAAAGGTCGGACCGGTGGTTTGCAACAGTCCCTTCAGCTTCCAGCCCAGAGCCTCCGGTTGGCGCGCCATATCCGCAGCGGATGCCCGCCTGATCCCACGTCCGGGCGAAAACAGAGACACTGCCTCAAGGATATTGGTTTTGCCCGCACCATTGTTGCCATGGATGGCGACGGGGCGCGCATCCAAATGCAAATCCGCCCGCAGATGCGAGCGGAAATGAGACATGAACAGGGAGGTCAGTGCCAGCACGGGCCTTCATCTTTTCCAAAATACCTCCGCCGGAGGCCGGGCCGTGAGGCCCGTTCCAACGATGCGTCAGACGCGCATCGGCATGACCACATAGACCGCGCTCTCGTCGCTACCTTCGCGCATCAAGGTCGGATCGCCAGAGGAGTTGAACATAAACACGGCGTTTTCACGATCCACCTGATTGGCGATCTCAAGGAGGTATTTGGCGTTAAAACCAATCTCCAGCCGCTCGTCGCTATAAGCTACAGCAAGTTCTTCTTCTGCAGCACCGCTGTCTGGTGCGTTCACCGACAGGACCAAACGATCCTCGTCCAGTTGCAGCTTCACCGCGCGAGAGCGTTCCGAAGACACGGTTGCGACCCGGTCCACTGCCTTTGCAAACTCGCTCGCATCGACTTCGAGACGGCGGGTGTTGCCGACCGGAATAACGCGAGTGTAGTCAGGGAAGGTACCGTCGATCACCTTGGACGTCAGGGTGATGTTCGGCGTCGCAAACCTCACCTTGGTTTCCGACACAGACACAGCGATGTCCATCTCGTCATCATCCAGAAGCTTGCGCAGCTCGCCCACGGTTTTGCGCGGCACGATAACGCCGGGCATATCCTCGGCCCCCATCGGCAGGTCCGCATCAATGCGCGCCAGACGATGTCCATCGGTCGCCACACAACGCAGGGCTTTACCACCGCTCTCGCCGGTGGCCACATGCATATAGACGCCGTTCAGATAGTAGCGGGTCTCTTCAGTGGAGATGGCGAACTTCGATTTATCAAACAGACGTCGCAGCACCGCAGCGTTGGCGGTGAAGTTGGAGTGATACTCCGATGTGGCCATCACCGGAAAATCCTCGCGCGGCAGGGTTGCCAGCGAGAAGTTCGACCGGCCGGCCTCGACGGTCAAGCGACCGGTCGCAGCATCCGCATTCAGCGTCACCAGCGCCCCATCGGGGAGTTTGCGGACAATCTCATGCAAGGTGGTGGCGGCAACTGTGGTGGCACCAGCGCGCTCTACCTGAGCGGGCGCTTTGTCGACCACCTCAATATCAAGGTCGGTGGCGCGGAACATCACATCACTGCCCTCGGCCTCAATGAGGACATTTGCGAGGATCGGAATGGTGTTGCGGCGCTCGACCACCGACTGCGCTTGGGCCACAGCCTTCAGAAGCGTTGCGCGTTCAATGCTGATCTTCATTTCCCTCTATCCTCTTCGGCTGGCAGTCTTTGGAAACATGTGGTTCGAGCGGAACGGCAGATTAACCTTCCTGCCCCTCAACACAAGGTTTTTTATTGATTTCTCCAAGGGAATGAGAGGGGCGTCAAGAGCAGAGCGGCATGCCTGCCCACAAAGTCACAAAACAGTCAAAGATGCATCAGATTTGCCGCTTGCAAAATAAGAACGGCCCCGGTGGGCATCCGGGGCCGTGATCTCTTGGCAGGCGGGGTTGAGGCGCAGCCTGCCGATCTAAGTTTGTCGTTACGCCTCTAGCGAACGGCGCAGCATTTCGACGTCTTCGGCGATCTGCCCGTCGATGGTCTTGAGCTCTTCGATGCGGCGTACACCATGCATCACTGTGGTGTGGTCACGACCACCAAAGCGACGGCCGATCTCTGGCAGCGAGCGGCTGGTCAACTGCTTGCACAGATACATTGCCACCTGACGGGGCCGTGCATAAGACCGCAGACGCTTGGGACCGATGATGTCGGACATGCGGATATTGTAGTATTCCGAGACCTTACGCTGGATTTCCTCGACGGTGATTTTACGCTCGGAAGCGCGCAACACATCCGCCAGACAATCCTGGGTCAGGTCCATGTCGATCTCACGACCTACTAGGGAGGCAAAGGCGAACAGACGGGTCAGCGCCCCTTCGAGAACCCGCACATTGGTCGAAATGCGATGCGCGAGCAGTTCCAGCACGCCATCTGCGATTTTCAGATCCGGATAGTTCTTGCGGTTCTGTTGCACCTTGGTCTGTAGAATTCCCAGACGCAGCTCATAATCGGTCGGGTGTAGATCCACCACGAGACCACATTGCAGGCGCGATTTCACACGATCCTCAAGATCCTTGATCTCGCCGGGGGCGCGATCTGCGGAAATGATGATCTGCTTGTTCTGGTCCACCAGCGCATTGAAAGTGTGGAAGAACTCTTCCTGCGTGGAATCTTTGCCAGCGATGAACTGAACGTCATCCACCATCAACACGTCCACGGAACGGAAAAGGTGTTTAAAGTCCATCATCTTGCGCTCACGCAGGGCCTGCACAAAGCGGTACATGAACTGTTCTGCTGACAGATACAGAACGTTGAGTTCCGGATTGCGCTCTTTCAACTCCCACGCGATGGCGTGCATCAGGTGCGTTTTACCAAGGCCTACACCGCCATAAAGCACCAGCGGGTTAAAGGTCACAGGACCACCCTCACCGACGCGGCGCGCGGCAGCATGCGCCAATTCGTTTGGTTTGCCGACAACAAAGCTGTCGAAGGTGAAACGCGGATCCAAAGGCGCCGCCTGCAGTTCTTCCAGCGGCGATTTCACAGAGGCGCTTCCTTCCTGAGTGGTCCCCTGATCCACAATGGTTGTCGGAGCAGGAGTGGGCTCTTCGATAGCTTCGGACACCGTCGGCTGCACCGGACGGGTTGGAGAGTTTGCGGCAACCTTGAAGGCCAGTCGCTGCACAGGTTCCCCCGATTTGTTGAACTCATGCAGAATCAAATCTGCAAAGTTCTGGCTGACGTAATTGCCCATAAAATTGGTGGGCACGTGGAATGTTGCCACGCCTCCATCGACCTGATCCAGCTCAAGCGGCTCAATCCATGTTGTAAAGTTGTTCTGCCCGACCGTCTTTAGCAAACGTTTTCTTAGTAGACCCCATGTGTCGTCTGTCATGCTGCGCCTCACGCATCCTGTGTTATGGCCGGATTTTCGGCCTATCGTTTCGTCCCAGTTCGGCTGTTCTGCTCAGAACAATCCGGTCACGATCGGGCACAGAAAGAACGTCGCCAGCCTGCATGCAAACTGACCTTCACGTGTTTCGATAACCGAAAACAACGTCATGTAACGTGCGGCAACACACAAAATGGCCGCAACGAAAAAACGTTCGCCCTTAATTCACTGAATGAGACAGATGCCTAACGTGAAGTGCGCGGCGCACTACGCCGTATACTTCATTGTTCCGGTGCCACGCGCAGCGCGCAGATCACCGGCTATAACAACTCTAATGCCCGTCAGAGTTGTCGCGAGCAGCCTGTCCCCCCAGCGAATGAATCGCTGCAACAGTGGTAGCAATTTCGGACATAGAGCGGCAACGAAACTATGATGTTGACTCGGGCTTGGACGACAAAGAATCTCTGCGACTCGTCAGAAGTGACCGGAATCCTTCAAACAAAAAAGCACCGCCATCAGCGGTGCTTTTTCAGGTTGAAATCTGGATCAACGCCGCTAGTGGCGCGACATCAGAATCGCCGGACTGGCCAGCGTAAGAAGAGCGTTAGCCCAGCGCTTTCACCCGCGCAGACAGACGGGAGATTTTACGGGACGCGGTGTTTTTGTGGTAAACGCCTTTGGTCACGCCGCGCATCAGTTCGGGCTGAGCCGCGCGCAGAGCTGCGGTTGCAGCTTCTTTGTCGCCGGATGCGATGGCTTCTTCGACTTTACGCAGGTAGGTGCGGATGCGCGAACGACGAGCTTTGTTGATGGCAAAGCGCTTTTCGTTCTGACGTGCGCGCTTCTTAGCCTGAGGAGTGTTTGCCATGGTGTGGTGACCTTATCTTCGAGTTCGTAGTGTTCAATTATGGCGAATGCCAGCCGAACCCGGATCGGATCACCGGTCGTGATTCTAGCCTAAGCGGGCTGCACGCGCATGTATGACGGCGGTCATTACTGGATTCGCACACAAAGCGCAAGCGATCCCTTGAAACACCGTTTCTTGGAGTGTCTCGCCGAGGAGAATGCAAAAAAACGGGCCCGCGGGCCCGTTTTCAAACTTCGCTATCTAACCGGAGGCCATAGTATTTTAGGTACCCGTGGGCCCGTGCGATGTCATTTGCGTCGGCACAGAACCTCACCATATCTGGTTACTTGTCCCGGAACTGCGCTTCGCGCTTTTCTAGGAAAGCTGCCATACCTTCCTTCTGATCTTCCGTTGCAAACATGGAATGGAAGACCCGCCGCTCAAAGAGCATGCCCTCGCTCAGCGGCAATTCATACGCACGATTGACTGCCTCTTTGGCGGCAATCGAGGTCAGAACTGATTTCTCGGCGATCTTATTGGCCGCGGCCATCGCCTCTTCGATCAGTTTCTTGGCCGGAACCACGCGCGACACCAGACCAGCCCGCTCCGCCTCTTCGGCAGTCATGAAGCGGCCCGTCAAGTTCATGTCCATCGACTTCGACTTCCCGACAAACCGGGTCAGGCGCTGAGTACCGCCCATGCCTGCGATCACACCGAGGTTGATCTCGGGTTGGCCGAACTTTGCGGTTTCTGCTGCGATGATGAAATCACACATCATGGCAACCTCGCAGCCCCCACCCAGCGCGTAGCCGGATACAGCCGCGATAATCGGTTTGCGGATGGCCGAAATCCGATCGTTGGTGTCGGCAAAAAGATTCGACGTGAATACGTCGACATAGCTCATCTCCGACATCTCTTTGATGTCGGCGCCCGCTGCAAAGGCTTTTTCCGAGCCGGTCAGCACGATGCAGCGCACTTTGTCGCTGGCGTCCGCTTCTTCCAAAGCGGCACACAACTCGCCCAGAAGGACGGAATTGAGCGCGTTCAACGCTTCAGGCCGGTTCAGCTTGATGAGGCAGACGTGGTCCTGAGTATCGACGTTGATCGTCTCATAGGCCATGACAATTCGCTTTCGGTTGTTTCTCCTGAACCAGAGTCATTATCACGGCGGCTCTCGCTTTCAAGCTATCTTTGGCACTTGCCACAGTAGAAGGACGACCGCCCGGATTGGGTGATTCGAGTGACCGTCCCCCCACAGCCAGCCCGTCGGCAAGGCTCTCCTTCGCGCCCGTATACATCAAAGGTATGTTGAAAATATCCAAGCTCGCCATTGGCTTGGCGAAAATCCTTGAGCGACGATCCCCCCGCTGCAATCGCGTCGAGCAACACTTGACGAATGATAGGAACCAGCGCTGCAACGCGCGGCGCGCTGATTTTTCCAACTTCGCGACGTGGCGAAATGCCCGCACGGAAAAGCGTCTCACAGACATAGATATTGCCAAGGCCCGCGATGATTCCCTGATCGAGCAGCGCGGATTTCACGGGCGTCTTGCGGCCCTTGAAGGCTGTGACAAGGTGATTTTCATGGAAATCGTTCCCCAAAGGCTCCGGTCCCAGCACCGCAAGCAGCTTGTGACTGTCGGCTGTCGCCGTATCCAGCAGGTCCATCGCACCAAAGCGGCGAGGATCATTAAAGGTGACCCGCGCGCCATTTTCCATGTGAAAGACCACATGATCATGTTTGGCGGTTTGCGGATGCGCATGCACAAACTGGCCAAGCGGGTCACCCGATACCGTCATCCGCCCTGACATACCAAGGTGAACCAAGAGCGTCTCGCCGCTATCAAGGTCAGCAAGGATGTATTTCGACCGCCGTCGCATCGACAACACCCTGCGCCCCGATAGCCGGTCCGCCATACGATCCGGAAAAGGCCAGCGCAAATCGGGCCGGTTCACATCGGCGCGGGTGATGACCTCCCCCTCCATAGAGGGTTGCAGGCCCCGCATCACCGTCTCGACCTCGGGCAATTCAGGCATTAGAGGACTCCCCTGACAGAAGGGCGCATTGTGCCGCCCCGTGAGCGCTCTATAACAAGTGCGAAACTGCGAGGACGACAAGGCCAATGACCGAGAAATCTGACAGCACCACCCATTTCGGCTTTGAAACCGTGCCGGAGCACGAAAAGGCAGGCCGGGTTCAGGGGGTCTTCAACTCCGTTGCCTCGAAATATGACATCATGAACGATGTGATGAGCGTCGGCATCCACCGAATCTGGAAGGATGCAATGATGGACTGGCTCGCGCCGCGCCCCGGTCAGCGTCTGCTGGATGTGGCGGGCGGCACCGGCGACATCTCCTTCCGTTTCCTAAAACGTGCAGGCTACGGTCACTCCACCGTGCTCGATCTGACCACACCGATGCTGGAAGAGGGCCGCAAACGGGCAGAGGCCGAACAAATGGCCGAGAGTTTGGACTGGGTGACCGGCGACGCAATGGCGTTGCCGTTCAAAGATAACACCTTCGACGTCTATACTATTTCTTTCGGAATTCGGAATGTGACCCGCCCGCAAGAAGCCCTGAACGAAGCCTACCGCGTCCTGAAACCCGGCGGACGCCTGATGGTGCTGGAGTTCAGCCAATTGCCCAACGACGGGCTGCAAAAACTCTATGATCTCTATAGCTTCAACGTGATCCCGCGAATGGGGCAGATGATCGCTGGTGATTATGACAGTTATCAATATCTCGTGGAATCGATCCGCAACTTCCCTGATCAAGACACATTCCTCGGGATGGTAAAACAGGCCGGGTTTGAAAATGCCAAATACCGCAACATGTCGATGGGCATCGCAGCTCTGCATTCGGGCTGGAAGATCTGATCGATGCGCGGACCTCACAATATCATCCGCCTGATCCGCACGGGCGCGACCATGGTGCGCACTGGCGCCATGAATGTGGTGCTCGATGCCTTTGACGCGCCGGCCCCTTTGCGCATGGTGGCCTATACACTTGGCTGGCCTTTCCAGTGGCTAGGCTACAAGGGCGACCCATCCATGCCACCGGCAACCCGTGCGATCACCGCATTGGGACCCGCCTACATTAAATTCGGTCAGGTGCTCTCAACCCGCCCCGACGTGGTTGGTGAGGATATGGCGCGGCAGTTGCGTGTCTTGCAGGACAAACTCCCCCCCTTCCCGCGCGAAGTCGCCATGGCAGAGGTCGCCAAGGAACTGGGTCGCCCGGTCGACGAGATTTTCACGGAATTTTCCGAACCTATAGCTGCGGCTTCCATCGCACAGGTCCATCGCGCCCGCCTGACAGAGACCGGTCAGGACGTCGCCGTCAAGGTTTTGCGCCCCGGTGTTGAGCGTGCCTTCCGCAAGGATGTGGATGCATTCTACTTTGCCGCCCGCATTGCTGAACTTTTCGCACCCGGCGCCAAACGTCTGCGCCCCATGGATGTGATCACCCACTTCGATGGCGTTGTCCGTGGCGAATTGGATCTGCGCCTTGAAAGTGCGGCCGCCTCAGAGTTCGCGGATAACACCTCCAATGACGCGGGCTTCCAACTTCCGCCAGTGCTGTGGAATTACTCTGCCCGCCGGGTAATGACACTGGGCTGGGCCGACGGGTTGCCGATTGGCGACAATGACGCGCTGGACGCCGCGGGCCACGACCGTCACGCGCTGGGTGAACGGGTTTTGTCCCTGTTCCTGAACCATGCGCTGCGCGACGGGTATTTCCATGCTGACATGCACCAAGGCAATATGAAGGTCGCCGCCAATGGCGACATCATTGCCTATGATTTTGGCATCATGGGCCATATCGACCTTTATACTCGCCGAGTCTATGCCGAGATCCTCTATGGTTTCATCAAACGCGACTATCAACGCGTGGCCGAGGTCCATTTCGAGGCAGGCTATGTGCCCGCCACGCAGGATGTGGACGAGTTCGCCCGCGCCCTGCGTGCAGTAGGCGAGCCAATCTTTGGCATGGACGCCACTCATATCTCCATGGGGCGGCTCTTGAATTACCTCTTTGAGGTGACAGAACGTTTTGGCATGGAAACCCGTACCGAGTTGATCCTGTTGCAGCGCACCATGGTGGTGGTCGAAGGCGTCGCCCGCTCACTTGATCCGCGCATCAACATATGGGACGTCGCAAAACCGGTGGTGGAGGACTACATCAAATCCTCCATCGGCCCCCGCGCTATCGCGTCCGATCTGGGCAAGACTGCGTTGGTCTTGGCCCGCTTTGGCCCGCGTCTGCCGACGTTGGTGGAACGCGCCCTGATCGCTCAGGCGCAGGAACCTGAAGATAAATCAGCCCGCCGCCCTTGGAAACGTGCCGCAGCCGCGGGCGCAGCTGCTGGTGTCCTCGCCACTCTCATCATCACGCATGTAATATAACAGAAGAGGGTGCCGACGATATCAGCACCCTCTTCTAACCTAAAATATCCTGGGGTGAATGCGCGCCAGCGCAGAGGGGCAACGCCCCTCCGCCCGATCAGATCAAAGACGCTCGATTGCCAGTGCAATACCCTGACCACCACCGATACACATGGTGATGATGGCCCGGCGACCGCCCGTGCGTTCCAGCTCATACAGCGCTTTCACGGTGATGATGGCTCCGGTTGCCCCCACCGGATGCCCCAAAGCGATCGCACCGCCATTGGGGTTCACTTTGGCGGCGTCCAGCCCGAGCACTTTGTTCACCGCCAGTGCCTGTGCTGCAAAGGCCTCGTTTGACTCGATGAGATCGAAATCCCCGACGGTCATATCGATGCGCTTCAACAGCTGCTCCACCGCCGGAATAGGACCAACGCCCATCACCTCAGGCCGCACGCCCGCATGAGCATACCCCAGGACGCGTGCCTTGGGTTTCAGACCGGCCTTCTCCGCCGCCTCACCGGTCGCCAGCACCAGTGCCGCTGCGCCATCGTTGATCCCCGACGCATTGCCCGCCGTGACACGGCCATCCTTCTGAAACACCGGGCGCAGGCTTGCGAGCGCTTCCAGTGAGGTGCCTTTGGGGTGCTCATCCACTTCAAACGGCACCATATCGCGTTTGATTTTCACCTCGACCGGTACAATCTGGCTTTGGAAATAGCTCGCCTCAATCGCCGCTGCAGCGCGGGTCTGGCTGGCCATGGCAAATTCGTCCATCTGTTCACGGGTGATCTCATGCTCGTCTGCGACATTCTCTGCCGTCACCCCCATATGGCCAGTCCCAAAGGGGCAATTGAGCGCGCCCAGCATCATGTCGAGCGATTTCACATCGCCCATTTTTTGCCCCCAGCGGGTCGAAGGCGTGATGAAAGGACTGCGCGACATGTTCTCGGAACCACCCGTAAGCGCGAACTCCGCGTCTCCCAGCATCAAGGCCTGAATGCCCGAAACAATTGCTTGCGCGCCCGATCCACACAGCCGGTTCACATTCATCGCCGGTGTGGTTTCGGGAATACCTGCCTGCATCGCGGCCACCCGCGACAAATACATGTCGCGCGGCTCGGTGTTGATGACATGGCCGTAGACCACGGTGCCGATTTGCGCAGGCTCAACACCGGAACGCTCCATTGCTGCCTTGGCCACCGTCGCGCCCAGATCGATCGGCGCAGTTTGTGCCAATGCGCCACCAAAGGCACCAATCGCCGTGCGCGCGCCGTCCAGAATCACGATATCCGTCATGTCTCACTCCTCATGTCCGTTTGCGCCAGTATGCACCCGCAGCATAAACCTGTCCCGCAGGACGTCCCGTCATTGACAGCCACTGCGGCGCGCGCCACTACTTCCGTCATGACGGACACAACAGACGATATCCTGACCCTTTTGCCCGCCCGCCTGAAAGAGGCACGCCGGGCACAAGGGTTGAGCCTAGAGGCGGTGGCGAACCTTTCCGGAGTCAGCCGCTCAATGGTGAGCCAGATCGAACGGGGGGAGAGCTCTCCCACGATTGCAACGCTTTGGAATCTCACCCGCGCGCTTCAGGTGGATTTCGCCGGACTGTTGGAGGCCAGCGAAACGGTGGACCGCATCGATGTTCTGCGCGCGCGGGATGTGCCGGTGATCGACAGCAAGGCCGCGCAATGCACCATCGCCATCCTGTCTCCGCCTGAAGATGTCGGCGGGCATGAGGTCTATGACATCAGCTTTGCTGCTGGAGGGGCCTTGATCAGCCAACCACACACACCCGGCACGCGGGAACAACTGACGGTGCTCGAAGGAACGGTTGTCTTGACCTCCGGTACGGCTGAGGATCGCCTCTCGCCGGGAGATACAGCCCGCTATGCGGCCGATGTTTCGCATGCGATTGCCGCCCCAGACGGGGCTGCGCGTGTATTCCTGATTGTGAAGAACAGTTGAGGGGCGCTGCCCCTCTTGGCCTTGCGGCCAATTCACCCCGGGATATTTTCAGTTAGAAGATATAAATTCCGCAATCACGGATTCTTTTCCGTAAAAATGAAATTCCACCTTTACGGACGCACATCCACTATGACAGACTTCGGAAAACAACCGGAGTCGTGCTCATGTCCAATGCTTTCCTCAGCCACATCGGCGAAACCCTGACGCAGATCGAGGCGGACGGTCTTTACAAGCGCGAACGAATGATCACCTCGCCTCAGGGGGGCGAGATCCGGGTGGGCGCGCGCAACGTCATCAACCTCTGTGCCAACAACTATCTTGGCCTGGCCGATCATCCAGATCTGATTGCCGCTGCAAAGACTGTGATGGACGACAAGGGCTATGGTATGGCTTCGGTCCGTTTCATCTGCGGCACGCAGGATCTGCACCGCGAGCTGGAGCAGCGCATTGCAAAATTCCTCGGCAAGGACGATTCGATCCTGTTTGCCGCCTGTTTTGACGCAAATGGCGGGCTGTTCGAACCCTTGCTTGGGCCAGAGGATGCGATTGTCTCCGACAGTCTGAACCACGCTTCCATCATCGACGGCATCCGCCTCTGCAAGGCGCAGCGCTACCGCTATGCCAACAACGACATGATGGATCTGGAGGCCAAGCTGAAAGACGCCCGTGCAGCCGGTGCACGCCACGTCATGGTAGCCACCGATGGCGTGTTTTCCATGGATGGTTATCTGGCCAACCTGCCTGCAATCCGCGAAATAGCCGACCGTTATGATGCGGTGGTTATGGTCGATGACTGTCATGCGACGGGGTTCATGGGGCCGCATGGGGCCGGCATGCCGGATCATTTTGGTGTCGACGTCGACATCCTGACCGGCACGCTGGGCAAGGCGCTGGGCGGTGCGATTGGCGGCTATATCGCCGGACCGCAGCCGGTGATTGACCTGCTGCGTCAGCGCGCACGGCCCTATCTGTTTTCAAACTCGTTGCCGCCTGCGGTCGTGGCGGCGGGACTGGAAGCAATTCGTCTGGTTGAAGAGGGCGAGGATCTCCGCAAGCAGCTGTTCGAGAACGCCAAATTCTGGCGTGAGGGCCTGACGGAGCTGGGGTTCGACCTGCTGCCCGGCGAACACCCGATCATCCCGGTGATGCTGGGAGATGCCAAGCTTGCACAAGCCATGGCGACCAAACTCTTTGACGAAGGCGTCTATGTCTCCGGCTTCTTCTTTCCCGTCGTGCCCAAGGGCCAGGCCCGCATCCGCACCCAGATGAATGCCGCACTGACCCGTGAAGAATTAACCCGAGCCCTCGGCGCGTTTGAGCGTGCGGGTAAAGCCTGTGGAGTGATCTGACATGCTGCCCAACACAATGAAAGCCCTTGAAAAATCCAAACCCGAAGAGGGCCTCTGGATGGTGCAGGCGCCGGTACCGGACATCGGGCCGGATGATGTGCTGATCAAGGTCAACAAAACCGGCATTTGCGGCACCGACATTCACATCTGGAACTGGGACGATTGGGCCGCACATACTGTGCCCGTGCCGATGATCACCGGCCATGAATTCGCAGGCGAGATCGTGGAGCTGGGGCGCAACGTGACCGGGCTCTCGGTCGGGCAGCGTTGCTCGGGCGAGGGGCATCTGATCGGCACCGAGAGCCGTCAGTCACGCTCTGGCAAGTTTCACCTTGATCCGGGCACCCGCGGGATCGGGGTCAACGAGCAAGGCGCATTTGCGCAATATCTGCGCCTTCCCGCGTTTAATGTGGTGCCCCTGCCTGACGACATTCCGGATGAAATCGGCGCGATCCTCGACCCGCTGGGCAATGCCGTGCACACCGCGCTGAGCTTTGATCTGCTGGGTGAAGATGTGCTGATCACCGGCGCAGGCCCCATCGGCATTATGGCAGCAGCCGTCGCCCGCCACGCCGGGGCGCGGCATGTGGTCATCACGGATGTGAACGCCGACCGTCTGGCCTTGGCGGAACAGGTCGCGCGGGTGCGTGCCGTCAACGTGGCCAAGGAAGACCTGAATGACGTGAAGCACGAGCTGGGTCTGAAAGAAGGCTTTGACGTCGGGCTTGAGATGTCCGGCAACCAGCAGGCGCTGGACCAAATGGTTGAGGCCCTGGTGATGGGTGGCAAGATCGCACTTCTTGGGATTCCACCGGGCAAATCCCCGGTCGATTGGTCGCGCATCGTCTTTAAGGCGATCACCATTAAAGGGGTTTACGGGCGCGAGATGTTTGAAACCTGGTACAAGATGATCGCCATGCTGCAAAACGGTCTCGATGTAAGCAAAGTAATCACTCACCGCTTTTCTGTTGATGATTTCGGGCAGGGCTTTGCCGCCATGAAGTCAGGCCAAAGCGGTAAGGTCGTGTTGGATTGGACTGGGCGTTAGTCAGCGTTCAAACGAAAAGAGGCAGGCAACCCCGATCCGGGGTGCCTGCCACAGTAAGGACAACGTGAAGCATAACTAAACGCCGCTGAAGACAGGGGATCCTGCTTGCAGGGGGCTGCAAAGGAACAGCGCGTTAGCCACGCACATCGTGATACAACCTTTACGGGTGTCGTGGCAACAATTCTCTCGCAAAATCGCTTCTGGCGTGTGCTGTGCCCTATGACTGGCCAGGTTCCAGTGGCTTGCGCCCCTCAGAGGTCAGGCTCCATGCCTTATCCCCTTCGAACACCACGGGCACGAGGGTACGCCCGTAGCCTGCCCCACAGTCAATATCGACACGATTGCCATAATGAACCGGACATTTCTCGGCAGTATGCCCATGCACGATCAAATGCGGGTGGCTCTCGGTATGCTCAAGAAACCCCTGCCGAATCCATAGCATATCGTGCTCGGTCTGTTCCTTCAGTGGCACACCCGGGCGAATACCTGCATGCACAAAGAACTGCTCACCTGCCTGATGGGACAGAGGCAACGAATCGATCCAAGCCAAATGTTGAGCAGGAATTGCCGCGCGTGCGGCCTCATGCACACGGGATTTACGATCCCCCGGACCGCAGTCCACACCATAGGAGGCCAGCGTCTGCGCGCCTCCGATACGTTCCTGTAAATAATAGAGCTCAACCGGAAGATGCGGATCTTCTCGCGGAAAATCTTCCATAAACCAAGTAAACATACGGTCATGATTGCCCTTGAGGCAGATCCAATTGCGGCCATCGGCCTGACCTTGCATCAAACGATCAATAACTCCCCGACTGTCCGGACCGCGGTCCACATAGTCGCCCACAAAGACCACCTCCGCCTCAGCACCACCGTCCATGGTGATCAGCTCCAACGCGCGCTCAAGCTGTTCGGTCTGCCCGTGAATGTCACCGATTGCGTAGATAGGTTTGGTCATAGGAGAGGCGTCTTTCGGTTGTCTGCAGTCAGAGGCGGTCATCGCACCGGAGTAAATGCGTCCGAGGCCATTTGCCGCCACAATGGCGCGCGGGCGCGTCAGGGCAAGTAAAATCAGGTATTTAATACAAAAAACGGGCCCATCCTTCGATGAGCCCGCATTCTTTTCAAATCACCCGGTGTCAGGCGACGTCGAATGCCAGCGGTTTGATCTGGGTGAAATACCCAGTCTCCGCCAGTTTCGCGCGTGCATCGGCTGGAACTTCTGCATCCACATAAAGAAGCGCGATTGCCTCGCCGCCAACCTCATTCCGGCCCAGCGTAAAGTTGGCGATGTTCACATCCATATCACCAAGGGTCTGCCCCAAGGTACCGATGATGCCCGGAACGTCCTTGTTGGTGGTGTAGAGCATGTGCGCGCCAACTTCGGCGTCGATATTGATGCCTTTGATTTGGATGAAGCGCGGCTTGCCATCGGAGAAGACGGTGCCCGCGACGGAACGCTCGCGTTTGGCCGTCACCACGGTCACCTTGATGTAACCATCGAACGAGCCGGATTTGTCCTGATTGGTGGTGGAGATCTGGATACCGCGTTCTTTGGCAACCACAGGCGCGGAGACCATGTTCACATCAGGGTTCACCTTTTTCATGATGCCCGCGACCACCGAACAATTCAGCGCATCGAGGTTCATGTCTGCCGCGACACCATCATAGAGCACATTGATCGCGGTGATCGGCTCATCCGTCATCTGGCCTGCAAAAGCACCAAGGTGGTCAGCCAGTTTGATCCACGGACCCATGACTTTGGCTTCTTCAGCAGTCACTGACGGCATATTGAGTGCGTTTTCTACCGCACCAGTCAGCAGATAGTTTGCCATCTGGTCCGCGACTTGCAGCGCCACATTTTCCTGCGCCTCAGTTGTTGCGGCTCCAAGGTGCGGTGTGCAAACCACATTGGGCAGGTTGAACAGAGGGTTTTCCTTAGCCGGTTCCACAGAGAACACATCAAAGGCAGCCCCTGCAACATGACCCGAGGTCAGTGCTTCGGCCAGTGCATCTTCGTCCACCAAACCACCACGGGCGCAGTTGATGATGCGCACGCCCTTCTTGGTTTTGGAGATGTTTTCGCGGCTCAGGATATTCTTGGTCTGCTCGGTCAGCGGCACATGCAGAGTGATGAAATCAGCGCGGGTCAGTAGCTCGTCCAGCTCGACCTTTTCGACCTGCATCTTCTTGGCCTTTTCCTCGGATAGGAACGGATCATAGGCCACAACCTTCATCTTTAGGCCCCGGGCGCGGTCGCAGACGATGCCGCCGATGTTGCCCGCACCAATCACACCGAGGGTCTTGCCGGTCAGTTCAACGCCCATGAATTTGGACTTTTCCCATTTCCCGGCATGGGTCGAGGCAGAGGCCTCGGGGACCTGTCGCGCAACGGCGAACATCATCGCAATCGCATGTTCGGCGGTGGTGATCATGTTGCCGAAGGGAGTGTTCATGACGATCACACCCTTTTTCGACGCGGCTTCCTTGTCGATGTTGTCGGTGCCGATCCCGGCGCGGCCAATCACCTTGAGGTTGGTGGCGTTTTCCAGAATGGTCGGTGTCACCTTGGTGGCGGAGCGGATCGCGAGGCCATCATATTGGCCAATGATTTCAGCCAGCTTTTCTTTGTCCTTGCCCACGTCGGGCAGGAAATCCACGTCAATGCCGCGGTCACGGAAGATCTGAACGGCGGCGTCCGAGAGTTTGTCGGAAATAAGTACTTTGGGGGCCATTTGCATTGGTCCTTTGTCTGCGGGGGCCGGGGTGCAGCCTGAAATAGCGGGAGTGGTTGGGCGCAGCCTGGGCTGACGCCCAGACGCTATCCTTTAGCCTTGCGCGGCGATCTCGGCCTCAAAGGCCCATGCGAGCCACGGCAGCATGGCCTCGATATCGGCGTTCTCGACCGTGCCGCCACACCAGATCCGAAGACCGGCAGGCGCGTCACGGTAAGCACCGATATCGTAGGCGATGCCCTCGGCCTCCAGCCGCTTGGCCACGGCCTTGGCAAAGCTCGCACCATCCTTGATCCGCTTGTCGGTGAACTTCAGACACACAGAGGTGTTGGAGCGCGTCGCCGGATCATTGGCGAGGTTGTCGATCCAGTCGTTGGCATAGGCAAAGGCGTGGATCGCATTGGCATTGGCATTGGCGCGGCCAATGAGCCCCTCAAGGCCGCCGACCGACCGCGCCCAATCGAGCGCGAACAGATAGTCCTCAACGGCCAGCATCGACGGCGTGTTGATGGTTGCACCGGTGAAAATACCGTCGATCAGTTTGCCGCCTTTTGTCAGGCGAAAGATCTTTGGCAGCGGCCATGCGGGCGTGTAGCTCTCCAAGCGCTCGACCGCGCGGGGACTGAGGACGATCACGCCATGCGCCGCTTCACCGCCCAGCACTTTTTGCCAGGAGAAGGTCGTCACATCCAGCTTCTGCCACGGCAGTTCCTGCGCGAAGGCCGCAGAGGTCGCGTCACAAATCGTCAGACCCTCGCGGTCGTCTTGGATCCAGTCGCCATTGGGAACCCGCACGCCGGAGGTGGTGCCGTTCCATGTGAAAACCACGTCATTATCGGTGTCCACCGTCGCCAGATCAACGATGTCGCCATAGTCGGCGGTCTTGACCTCGGCGTCGATTTTTAGCTGCTTCACCACGTCGGTGACCCAGCCTGCGCCAAAGCTTTCCCAGGCGAGCACCTCGACCTTGCGTTCACCCAGCAGGTTCCACATCGCCATCTCGACCGCGCCGGTGTCGGACGCAGGCACGATGCCGATCTTGTAGTCTGCGGGGATGCCTAGAACCTCGCGGGTGCCTTCGATGGCGGCGAGGAGCTTTTCCTTGCCGACGGCAGCGCGGTGGCTGCGACCCAGAGGCGCGCCAGCGAGTTTGGACAGATCATAGGTGGGGGGTTTGGCGCAGGGGCCAGAAGAAAAACGCGGATTGGCCGGCCGCGATGCCGGTTGTGCAATAGCCATAAATGCTACCCTTCCAGATAAGCGCCCCTCGTTGGGGAGGGGTGTCCCACCGACAGCGATATGCGGGGGTGCGATTCCGCGCAACTGGGAAAATCGACCGTTTGCGCCGCTTTGGAAATTTTTTGCGACCCCAAATGACGCCAATCGGAAACTTTTATGCCCCTTGCCCCTCCGGGCTGGTGCCACGGGTAAGCCCTCGTTAAGAGAAGACAACCCGCCTTGACCGGAGAACACCCATGTATGTCGCCACCCTGCTCGTGAACCCTGCCAATCCGTCGCTGGAGCCTTCACTGGTCGAGTCGCTGAGGAACGCTTGGGGCGGGGGTGAGGCCCATTGGCTGAACCCCGGCATTGCGGCGGAGTTCACGCTGGAAGCGCTTCCCGACAATCAATGGGAGGTCTGGAGCGATCTGCAAGGCATGGGCGTCGATTTGGTGCTGCAACCCATTGAGGGACGGCGCAAGAAGATGCTGCTGGCAGACATGGACTCAACCATGATCCAGCAGGAATGCATCGACGAGCTGGCGGATGAAGCCGGTGTTGGCGCGCGGGTCAAAGACATCACCGCCCGCGCCATGAACGGCGAATTGGATTTCGAGGGCGCGCTGACCGAACGTGTGGGTTTGCTCAAGGGTCTTCCCGAATCTGTAATCACTGAGGTTCTGAACAACCGCATCACCTTTATGCCGGGGGGCCGCGCACTCTTGGCGACGATGAAAGCCGATGGGGCATATGCGGCGCTGGTTTCTGGTGGATTTACCGCCTTTACCGCGCGTGTCGCGGCAGAACTGGGGTTTGACGAAAACCGCGCCAATACTCTGATCGTCGCAGAGGGCACGCTGACAGGCGAGGTGGGCCACCCAATCCTTGGCCGCGAAGCCAAGGTCGAAGCGCTCGAACAAATCACTGCGCGCCTTGGTATTTCTGAGGCAGACGTGATTGCGGTTGGTGATGGGGCCAATGATCTTGGCATGTTGACCCGTGCGGGGGCTGGCGTGGCGCTGCACGCCAAACCCTCGGTCGCGGCAGAGTGCAACATCCGCATCAATCACGGCGATCTGACGGCTCTCTTGTATGTGCAGGGCTACAGCCGGGACGAATTCAAAGGATAATTGAATGTTCGAAGTCACCTTCGAGGTGCTGCTGCTGTTGATGGCAGCGGGCTTTGCCGCTGGGTTTATTGACGCGGTCGCCGGTGGCGGCGGGCTCATTACAGTGCCCGTCCTGCTCATTGCAGGCGCCAACCCAGTTACGGCGCTTGCGACCAACAAGATCCAGGGGCTGTTTGGCGCGGCCACGGCGGCGATCACCTATGCCCGCGGCGGCCACGTGGACCTTCGTACTCAATGGAAACCTGCGGTAATCGCATTTTTCGCCTCCATTGGTGGTGCGCTTTTGGTATCGGTGCTGCCGGTCGATCTGATCCGCTATGCCCTGCCGGTCCTTCTGATCGGAATCGCCGTGTTTTTTGCCACCAAGAAGGGGCTGAACGATGTGGACCGCGCACGCCGTCTGTCGCCTGCGGTGTTCGCGGCCACCATGGTACCGCTCTGTGCAGCATATGACGGTTTGCTCGGTCCCGGTGCGGGCAGTTTCTATATGCTCGCCTTTGTGGGGCTTGCAGGCTACGGGGTGCTCAAGGCGACCGCGCATACAAAGCTGTTGAACTTCGCATCAAACGCGGGCGCACTGGCGGCTTTTGCGGTTGTGGCAACACCGTGGTGGTTCACTGGCCTCGCCATGGGTCTTGCTCAGATCGCAGGTGCACGAGTTGGAGCGGGACTTGCCCAAAAACAGGGGGCAAAGGTGATCAAGCCGCTGTTGGTTCTGACGACCGTCACCCTTGCCCTGAAACTGATCTGGGATCTTCTGTAATCTGTAGAATCTGGACAGTTAGAATTGCAGGCCAGCGGCGGGTCGCATTTCCCCACAGTGGATGCCGTTCCAATTGGTAATTGGCGCACTCATATAGGACTTGGCCGAGGGGCTGTTGCCGTCGAGCACGCCAAGACTCACCAGTAAGGTTGTGATCGCGTTCTCCGCCGCGCGCGTGGTGCCATCCACGACTTTCAGTGCAATCCCCAGCTCTTGCTCGGGGAGGATGGCAACAAACACGCCCTCCGCCCCTGTTTTTACGGAGACCTTACCGCCCATATCCCGCATCAAGGCCGTGCAGGCGCGACCTTCGCCAGCCACCAACTCCGGATGCAATGCCATGGCTTCGCGCAACTGGACCGCCGCATCATCGGCGCGCCCGTTGCGGGTGTGTGCCGAAGCAAACCAGCCCATGGCGCGTGCAAGTCCTGTAATGGTGCATGCAAAATTAGGCGCAGAGCACCCGTCTATGCCGTATGTGGGGCTGGTCTCTCCGGTGGCTTCTTCAAACGCCTCTTGGCAGGCCTGCTGTACCGGGTGGTCGATCTCCACATACTCAGATCCCGCTCCCAAGTGCTGAGAGAGTGTCAGGAAACCTGCGTGCTTTCCCGAGCAGTTGTTGTGGATTTGGCACGGGCTGTCGTCATGTTTGATAAGACTATGCAGCACCTCACTGTCACGCGGTTTCTGTGCGCCACAGCGCAGATCACCCTCACTAAGGTCCAATTGTTCAAGCCAATTGCTGACACGGTCAATGTGGATGCGCGCACCGTTATGAGAGGCGCAAGCCAGCGCGAGCTGCTCGCGCGTCAACCCGTAGCGCGCCGCAGCCCCCGAGGTCAAAAGCGGAAGTGCCTGTACCATTTTACAGGAACTGCGTGGATAGATCACCTGTTCCGGGTTGCCCCAAACGCGCACAACCTCCCCTTTGCCGTTGCAGATCACGGCATGGCCGAGGTGCTGGCTTTCGAGCAGGCTACCCCGCCAAATTTCGGTAAAAGGTGCGGGGGCGATCGGACTGGTCATAGGCTTGGCTCTTTGTTTTTAGGAATTTTAATCGCAGCAGACATTCAAAACCCCGGCTTTTCAAGGAAAAGGCGGCAAAAACCTGCCAAACCCAGCAATTGCGCATGGCCCTCGTTCCGCTAATATGCTTGTGTCAAGGATCATGAGGCATGGGCACAGACGGTGTGCAAAACACCGCACACAAGGCCCGGAGACAATTGAGGAAGACAGTCTTGGAGGCGGGACGTATGGCATTGAAACTCCGTCGCTTAGCAGGCGCACTTATGCTGGCTGGCATGGCCACCACCGCAAGCGCACAGCAAGCAACGACAGATAACCGCGTGGGTGCGCATGTGGATTGGAGCGTCTTTGAAGAGACCTCTCCGCGCGAGTGCATAGGCGTCTCGGCACCGAAAGAAACGGTGAACACCCGCGATGGCCGCGTGGTCGCCGTGCGTCGCAGTGAAATTCGACTGTTTGTGTTTTATCGCCCGGATGGCGGCAACAAAGGTCAGGTTACCTTTACCGGAGGCTATCCTTTCGCCCCCGGTTCTACAGTGAATATGAAAATCGGTGATTCCGAATTTGAGCTGTTCACCGAAGGGGAATGGGCATGGCCTGCAACGCCGACCGATGATGCCAAGATCATCACCGCGATGAAACGGGGATCAGATGCATCGCTAACCGCACGATCCTCGCGGGGGACGCAAACCAAAGATACCTTCTCTTTGCTTGGCTTCACTGCAGCGATTGAAGACGCAGAGAAGCGCTGTTCTGGCTGAGGCGCAAGCGATCAAGACCGACATGAGGCGGCGAAGCGCGGGCTTCGCCGTTTTCTTTTGCGAGGCGCTGCCTCGCGCTCCGGGATATTTTGAGTTAGAAGAGACACGTGCTTGTTGCCCCATGCATAGCAGGGTTGAACGAGAATCCTTTTGATCTTGGGCCGATCTCCTATATAGAGCCGCATCCAGCCCCGTTTTGACACAAGCCAGCGAGACCCGTCTCATGACAGCCTCAGCGCCGATCACCCAAGATGTTCTGACCCTGCCCCGCAAGGAGCCGGAAGGTGGCAAGATAAACCTTGTCGGCCTGACCCGTGACCGCATGCGGGAAGTGCTGATGGAGCATGGCACGCCTGAAAAACAGGCGAAGATGCGGGTCGGTCAGATCTGGCAGTGGATCTATCAGTGGGGCGTGCGTGATTTCTCTGAGATGACCAACCTCGCCAAGGCGTATCGCGCCCAGCTTGAGGAAACATTTGAGATCCGCATTCCTGAGGTTGTGTCGAAACAAGTCTCAACCGATGGCACCCGAAAGTATCTGGTGCGGATCAATGGTGGCCATGAGGTCGAAGTGGTCTACATCCCAGAAGATGATCGCGGCACACTGTGTATTTCGTCGCAGGTGGGATGTACGCTGACCTGTTCTTTCTGTCACACTGGCACCCAGAAGCTGGTGCGCAATCTGACGCCCGCTGAGATCATCGGTCAGGTGATGATGGCGCGCGATGATCTGGAGGAATGGCCGACGCCCGGCGCACCCAAAGACGAGACACGCCTTCTGTCCAACATTGTGCTGATGGGCATGGGCGAGCCTCTCTATAATTTTGAAAACGTGCGTGATGCGATGAAGATTGCGATGGACCCCGAAGGGATATCGCTGTCACGCCGTCGCATTACCCTGTCGACCTCAGGCGTGGTGCCCGAAATCGCCCGTACCGCGGAAGAGATCGGCTGCTTGTTGGCGATTTCGTTCCACGCCACCACCAATGAAGTGCGCGATGTGCTGGTGCCAATCAACCGGCGCTGGAACATTGATGAGCTTTTGCAGTCCTTGGCGAATTATCCCAAAGTGTCGAACTCCGAGCGGATCACCTTTGAATATGTGATGCTGGATGGGGTGAATGACTCTGATGAGGATGCGCACCGGCTGTTGGAGCATATCAAACGCTACAACATCCCGGCAAAGATCAACCTCATTCCCTTCAATGAGTGGCCCGGAGCGCCCTACAAACGGTCGTCAAACAACCGTATCCGGGCCTTCGCGAACATCATCTATCAGGCCGGTTACGCCTCACCGATCCGCAAGACGCGTGGTGATGACATCATGGCGGCCTGCGGTCAGTTGAAATCCGCCACCGAACGCGCTCGCAAGAGTCGTAAACAGATCGAAGCCGAGGCGGGCATGGGCCAAAGCTGAGCCTTGCCAACACAACTGAGATCCTTCGAGGCGCTGCGAATAATCGTAGCGCCTTATTCTTTCCCAATTTTAGCAAAATTTGCGCCACCTGAGGCCGACAGTCTCAGAATCAGAAACAGTACACGGAAACAATCTCCGGACAGCAAATAGAGCAAAGGGCAGAATGATGATTGGACAACAGACCGCGCAAATGGATGATGGTATCCTCTCGTTGGTGCGTGAGGAACGGCGTAAAGCACTGAGCCCGCGTGAATGGCAATTTCGCCTGCGTGGCTATGGATATGCCATCCGCGACGAAGACGGCACACAGGTGCTGACGCGTCTGCCGCGCGGTGAAGCCGTCGGTATTTTGCCTGCGGATATGAGCTGATCGGTCGTCAGGTTTTCCAAATTCTTATGGTCTAACGCGCTCCCGACGTTCCCACAAACGTTCCCATCCCACCCACAAGGGAAAACGACTTTTGGCCATAGGTTTCCGCCCTTTCGGGCGGACCCGCGCGCCGGGCCCCATGGGCCCGGCGCGCGGTCGTCTGTCGCTGCTCTTGCGACCAAATTTCAGGTATAGCGGTGACGCTTAGCGCTCGCGACCGGGCAAGTTTTGACGTGCAGGGACCGGGTTCCATGCGTCAATCGCCTCGATCGCCTCATCTGCACTTTCGACAAATTTAAACAGATCAAGATCCTGCTCGGAGATGGTGCCCGCATCCGCCAGCGCCTCCCAATTGATGATCTTCTCCCAGAAATTGCGACCAAAGAGCAGGAACGGCACCGGTTCCATGCGACCTGTCTGGATCAGCGTCAGCGCCTCAAACAGCTCATCCAAGGTGCCAAATCCACCCGGAAAGACGCAGATCGCCTCCGCCCGCATCAGGAAATGCATCTTGCGGATCGCAAAATAGTGGAAATTGAAGCAAAGCTCAGGTGTGACAAATTCATTCGGAGCCTGCTCGTGTGGCAACACGATATTGAGCCCGATGGATTCACCTTCGGCATCTACCGCGCCACGGTTCCCAGCCTCCATCACACCGGGCCCACCTCCTGTCACAACCACATGACGACGCCCGCCAGAAGCCTTGGACTTCTCGGTCATCTTGCGCGCGAACTCGCGTGCCTCATCATAGAAATGACTAAGATCCGCGAGCGTCTGAGTACGCGCTTTATCCTTGTCGCGAGGGGCCGGTATGCGAGCGCCGCCGAACATCACGACGGTGCTCTCGATGCCTTTTTCATCGAGCATCAGCTGCGGCTTCAACAGTTCCAACTGCAACCGCACTGGGCGCAGTTCCTCACGGCACAAAAAACCCTCATCCGCGAAGGCTAGCTGATAGACTGGCGACTGGGTCTGCGGTGTAACGGGTACATGTTCGGCGCGGCTACGGTCTGCGCGGGCATCGGGGAAACGGCTATTGCGATCGTCACTCATATCAATTCTTGCCTGTTTTTTGATCCAAAAGGTCAGACCCTGTCATAGCCCGAGCGCCTTGCTCAGGCCAGCGCTCAAATCCTGTCATCTATCCCCTTGCCTCCTGCGAGCATTTCCCTAGGGTTCGCCGCAAACGCACTGAGACGAGGTACGACGATGGATTGGACAACCCAGATTTCCGGCGCGCACAACAGAATTGCCGCGCATGTGGTGGAAACCCCAACCGTCTCGGTGCAAAGCTTCGGCCTCGCCTTCCCGGTAGAGTTGAAACTCGAACATCTTCAACATGCGGGCAGCTTTAAGGCACGCGGCGCATTCAATACGTTGCTGTCAAATCCCGTCCCCGAGGCCGGTCTGGTTGCAGCATCTGGCGGCAATCATGGCGCGGCCGTCGCCTTTGCTGCGCGGGCACTAGGGCACAATGCCAAGATCTACGTGCCGGAAATTGCCGGACAGACTAAGATCGACCTGATCCGCTCGACGGGTGCGGATCTGGAGGTTGTTCCCGGAGCCTATGCAAATGCGCTGGAGGCCGCACAGGATTGGGAACTGCAGACAGGTGCCATGCAGATCCACGCTTATGATGCGCCCGCGACGGTCGCGGGACAGGGTACTCTTTTTGCGGAATGGGAAGAGCAAGGGCTGGATGCAGACACCGTGCTGATCGCGGTTGGTGGCGGCGGTCTCATTGGAGGCGCATTGGGGTGGTTTGAGAACCGTCGCAAAGTGGTTGCGGTGGAACCTGCTACGTCCTGCGCACTAAAAGCAGCCCTGATGGCAGGTAAGCCCACAAATGTTGATGTTAGTGGCATTGCCGCCAATGCGCTGGGCGCTCGGCGGATCGGCGATATCTGTTTTGATCTTGCTCACAACGCGCGCACGCCTAGCGTAATTGTTCCGGATGCCGCCATTGAAGCGGCGCAACATGCGCTCTGGCGCGATCATCGCCTGCTGGTGGAGCCTGCGGGGGCCACGGCTCTGGCCGCATTGATGTGCGGCGCGTATCTGCCCGCACGTGGTGAGAAAGTCGCGGCGCTCTTGTGCGGTGGCAATATTGACCCAGAACCCCTAAGCGATCCCGCCACACAACTTGATGTCTCCTTCACCTAAGGGCCGGAAAGTCTTGCGGCATTGGTCATCGCACCCTATCGAACGGACATGAGTGAAACCGCAGTCGACAAGATATTTCGCGCCTTGATGGAACGGATCGTAACCGGCGATCTGCCCGCGGGTGAGAAACTGCGGCAGGACCATATCGCGCGCGATTATGAAGTGAGCCATGTGCCGGTACGCGAAGCTTTCTTGCGGCTGGAAGCAAAAGGGCTTGCAAAATCAGTGCCCCACAAGGGGATGCGTGTCACCGAACTGGAACCCACAGAGATCCGAGAAGTGATCGAGATGCGGGTCGCCTTGGAGGTTCTGGCTCTGACGCATGCCCTGCCCCGCCATGATGATCAGACCTTGGCAGAAGTGGACGCAGCCCACGTCGCCTGCGACGCCGCGCGTGACATGATCACTTGGGATCGTTGCAATCGCCGCTTTCATTTCGCGTTGCTCGTGCCATGCGGAATGCCACGACTGCTGTCATCGATCGAAGACCTTCATATCACTGCGGCCCGGCATCTCTTTGCCTATTGGCGAGACCGTTGGGTATCGCGCCCAGACAGCGATCATGCCGCTCTACTGGAGGCTGTCAGGGCACAGGATTTGACACTGGCCTGCGATATCCTGCGCCGCCACCTGCGGCGGGTCAGCTAAAGATAGCCCCCACACATCTGCTTACCTGCCGCTTCGCCCGCGCGTATGGGCGTGTTCAGGGCATGACGCATCTGGCTTTTGCGGCTATAAGCGCCCGAATCCAACAAAAACCCGGAGCCGGAACACATGTCCAACGCGCAGCTGGAAACCGCAATCGAGGCCGCCTGGGAGGCCCGTGACACCATCACCCCCGCCACCAAAGGCGAAACCCGCGACGCCATTGAGGCAACCCTCGCCGCACTCGACAGCGGCAAACTGCGTGTGGCGGAAAAACAGGACAGCGGTGACTGGCACGTGAACCAGTGGGCGAAAAAAGCCGTATTGCTGGGCTTTCGTCTGAAAGACATGGAAGAGCAATCCGGCGGCCCGCAGGGCTCTGGCTGGTGGGACAAGGTCGACAGCAAGTTCAAGGGCTGGGAGGCGTCTGACTGGCAATCCGCAGGCTTTCGCGCGGTGCCGAACTGCATCGTCCGCAAATCCGCCTATATCGCCCCCGGTGTGGTTTTGATGCCGTCTTTCGTGAATCTCGGCGCCTATGTTGACGAAGGCACCATGGTTGATACCTGGGCTACAGTCGGCTCCTGCGCGCAGATCGGCAAAGGCGTGCACCTCTCTGGCGGTGTCGGTATCGGCGGCGTTCTGGAACCGATGCAGGCTGGTCCAACCATCATCGAGGACAACTGCTTTATCGGCGCGCGTTCTGAAGTGGTCGAAGGTGTGATCGTGCGCGAAGGTTCCGTGCTCGGTATGGGGGTCTTTATCGGCCAGTCCACCAAGATCGTAGACCGCGAAACCGGCGAAGTGATGTACGGCGAAGTACCGCCCTATTCCGTCGTGGTCGCAGGTTCCATGCCCTCCAAGAATGGCGTCAATCTCTATTGCGCGGTGATCGTGAAGCGCGTGGACGAAAAGACCCGCTCCAAGACCGGTATCAACGAGCTTCTGCGCGACTAAATCCGCATCAATGAGGACCCATCACAAGCAAGTGATATGGCAGGCAGCTTCGGCTGCCTGTTTTTTTATTTCTCAAATTATTGTTTCTGTAGAATATTATTAAAGTTACGGTAGATTATTGAGTGGGCCGTCAATAACCGCCCGGCTGAAATAGGCTGAAGGAGGCACACCAATGTCCGAGTCTTGGAAACCCACAGACTACCCCTCGCTAAGCCCCTACCTCGTCTGCCACGACCCGGAAGGCACGATATCATTTCTGCAAACGGTGTTTCACGCGCATTTATTACGCCGCTATGATCATCAGGATGGCAGTTTAATGCACGCCGAAGTGCGGATTGATGACAGTATCATCATGATCGGTGGCTTACCTGATGCCGATGACAATGACGCACATGTGCATCTTTACGTCCCTGACGTGCAGGCCACATTTGATCGCGCCGTCGCTGCTGGAGGAGAGATCATTCAGGAGCCACTTCGCAAACGGGGCAGCGACGATATCCGTGGCGGCATAAAGGGGCCGAGTGGCACAACCTGGTGGCTGGCAACTCAGACCCCTCTTTGAGCGCACGAGTACAAGCCTCATGCATATGCGCAAGAGGGGTCACCCTCTTGCGACAGTTTTATCACCCGAGGATGCCGGGCAGGTTCAAACCATGCTCTTTGGCGCAGTCTTTGGCGATGTCGTATCCCGCATCCGCATGACGCATGACACCTGTGGCCGGATCATTCCACAGAACGCGACCGATGCGACGATCTGCGTCCTCGGTCCCGTCACAGCAGATCACCACACCGGAGTGCTGCGAAAAGCCCATGCCGACGCCACCGCCGTGGTGCAGCGACACCCATGTCGCACCAGATGCGGTGTTCAGCAGTGCATTCAACAGCGGCCAATCCGACACCGCGTCAGAACCATCCATCATCGCCTCAGTTTCACGGTTCGGCGATGCCACAGAACCAGAGTCGAGGTGGTCGCGGCCAATCACAACCGGCGCGGACAACTCGCCATTGCGCACCATCTCGTTAAACGCAAGGCCAGCCTTGTGGCGGTCGCCCAGACCAATCCAGCAGATCCGCGCGGGCAGGCCCTGAAAGGCGATCCGCTCATCCGCCATGTCGAGCCAGCGATGCAGGTGCTCGTTCTCGGGGAACAGCTCCTTCATCTTGGCGTCGGTCTTCTTGATGTCCTCGGGATCACCCGACAGCGCACACCAGCGGAACGGGCCAATCCCCTGGCAGAACAGCGGGCGGATATAGGCGGGCACAAATCCGGGGAAAGCAAAGGCGTTCTCAAAGCCCTCTTCCAGCGCCATCTGACGGATATTGTTGCCATAATCAACTGTGGGGACGCCCATGTCGTGGAACGCCACCATCGCCTCAACTTGCACCCGCATCGAGGCACGCGCGGCTTTTTCGACTGCCTTTTTGTCGGTCTCGCGTTTCTGTTTCCACTCTGCCATGGTCCAGCCCTGCGGCAGGTAGCCATTGACCGGGTCATGTGCGGAGGTCTGGTCGGTGACGATATCGGGGCGCATGCCACCCGCTTTGGCGCGCTCCACCAGTTCGGCAAAGACATCCGCCGCATTGCCCAAGAGGCCCACGGATTTCGCCTCGCCCGCCTTGGTCCAGCGGTCGATCATCTCCAGCGCCTCGTCCAGCGTCTCGGACTTTTCGTCCAGGTATTTGGTCCGCAGGCGGAAATCGATCGAGTCGGGGTTACACTCCACCGCCAAACAGCAGGCACCCGCAAAAACAGCCGCCAGCGGCTGCGCGCCGCCCATGCCGCCGAGACCACCGGTCAGAATCCATTTGCCTGTGAGATCACCCCCATAGTGCTGACGACCCGCCTCGGCGAAGGTCTCATAGGTGCCCTGCACGATCCCTTGGGTGCCAATGTAGATCCAGGACCCGGCGGTCATCTGGCCGTACATCATCAGGCCTTTTTTATCGAGTTCGTTGAAGTGATCCCAATTGGCCCAATGCGGCACCAGATTGGAGTTTGCAATCAACACACGAGGCGCGTCCTTGTGGGTCTGGAAAACGCCAACTGGCTTACCCGACTGCACCATCAAGGTCTGATCTTCATCCAGATTCTTCAGCGTCTCGACGATCAGGTCGAAATCCTTCCACGTGCGCGCGGCGCGGCCAATGCCGCCGTAGACCACCAACTCATGCGGGTTTTCAGCCACATCAGGGTGCAGGTTGTTCATCAGCATCCGGATTGGTGCCTCGGTCAGCCAGGACTTTGCGGTGATCTCGGTGCCAGTGGCCGGATAGATGTCGCGGGTGTTCTTGCGGGGATCGCTCATGCGGGCCTCCATTCAGTCAGATCGGTGAGAATTTGGGTCAGATGTGTGCGCAGCCGGTCGACGCGTGCGGGGTCATAGCTCCAAGGCGGGGTCTCGTCGCAATAGGTGGCTTGGGCGAGTTCCATCTGGATCGCGTGCCAGCCCTCATTGGGACGGCCATAGTGGCGCGTGGTCCAGCCCCCCTTGAAACGACCGTTCAGCACAGAAGAATACCCTTCTGCACGCTGACAGTGATTAAAGACCATCACTTCAAGATCGCGCGCGCAGGTGGTGCCGAGGTTGGTGCCGACGTTGAAATCCGGCAGGCGGCCATCAAACAGGAACGGAATGTCACCCCGGATCGAGTGGCAATCATACAGAATGGCAAAGCCGTGGATGCCTGCAACCCGCTCCATCTCTGCCGTGAGCGCGGCATGATAGGGCGCGTGATAGGTCTCGCGGCGGCGGGCGATTTCCGTCTCATCCGGCTCACGAGTCCAGATCGGGTTGCCATCAAAGTCTGTCAGCGGCACCAGCGTGGTGGTGTTCTGACCGGGATAGAGGCTGACGCCTGCGGGATCACGGTTCACGTCGATCACATAGCGATGGATGGGGGTGCGCACGGTGGTCACACCCTCCACCAGATCCGCATAAAGGTCGTGAATATGCCAGTCCGTATCGGCAAGACCAAGACCACGTTCGTTCAGATCCTTGGCAACCTCTGCAGGCACCTCGGTCCCCGTATGCGGCAGACCAAGGACCAGCGGTGAGGAACCTTGCGTGACCTCGATCATATCGCGACCTCCACACCTGCGGCCTCGGCCACGCGACCGGCGCGCACCATGGCGCTGGCGGCTTCGATCTCAGGCGCGAGGTAGCGGTCTTCGCCCAGGCTGGGGATTTCACCGCGCAGCATGGTCAGCAAATCCTGCAACCGGGCGGAGGTTTTGAGCGGCGCGCGCGCCTCCACACCCTGCGCGGCGCAGAGCATTTCCACGCCGAGGATCACCGAGAGGTTCGCTGTCATCTTCGCTAGGCGCAGCGCGCCGTGGGCCGCCATCGATACATGATCTTCCTGGTTGGCAGAAGTCGGCGTGGAATCGGTCACGCAGGGGTTAGCCAGATGCTTGTTCTCGCTCATCAGCGCGGCGGTGGTGACCTCCGCGATCATGAAACCGGAGTTCAGGCCGGGGTTCGGCGTCAGGAAGGGCGGCAGATCGTGGCTCAGGGTCGGATCGACCATCAAGGCCACCCGGCGCTGCGCAATCGCGCCTATCTCTGCCACGGCGAGCGCAATCTGATCGGCGGCAAAACCCACATATTCGGCGTGGAAGTTGCCGCCCGAAACAATTCGTCCGGCCTCGACCAGCACCAGCGGGTTATCGGTCACTGCGTTGGCCTCAATCTCCAGCGTGCGCGCAGCCATGCGCAGCACGTCAAGCGCCGCGCCCACCACCTGCGGCTGACAGCGGATGCAATAGGGATCTTGTACGCGGGTGTCGCCCTCACGGTGGCTTTCCCGAATTTCCGACCCATCCATGATGTCGCGCATCACCTGCGCCACATCGATCTGCCCCGCATGACCACGCAAGGTGTGGATGTCGGCCACCAGCGGTGCGGTGGAGCCCATGATCGCATCGGTCGTCAGAGACGCAATCGCCATGGATGCCCGCGCCAGATCCAGCGCCTGAAACAGCCCAGCCAGTGCGCAAGCGGTCGAGAACTGCGTTCCGTTGATAAGTCCAAGGCCTTCTTTCGGCCCCAACACGATAGGGTGCAGCCCTGCGCGTTTCAGCGCTTCGGCTCCGGACAGACGCTCGCCTTCAAACGTTGCCTCACCCTCACCAATCATCGCCGCAGTCATATGCGCCAGCGGAGCAAGGTCGCCCGATGCGCCCACTGATCCTTGCGACGGCACAACCGGGGTCACGCCACGGGCCAGCATCTCCTCGATTTGATTGATCACCAACCAGCGCACACCCGAGGCACCGCGTCCAAGCGACAAGAGCTTCAACACCATCATCAACCGCACTTTGTCTTCGGCCAATGGCTCACCGACGCCGCAGGAATGGCTGAGGATCAGGTTCCGCTGAAGTGTCGCGGTATCTTCGGATGCGATCTTGGTCGAGGCCAGTTTACCAAATCCGGTGTTGATGCCATAGACAGGCGCCTCACCAGCGGCGGCCTCGGCCACCATCGCGGCTGCCGTTTCGACACCTGCGCGGGCAGAGGCTGCCAGACGTGCGGGGGTGCCATTGCGCCAGATCTGCTCCAACGTGGCGAAGGTTACGGTGCCGGGGATCATCTCAATCATGCGCGAACCTCCAGTTTGCCGCCCATGACGCGGGCATGCAGCGGGTTAAATCCAATGCGATAGGCCAGTTCTGCCGGGCGGGCGACGTCCCAGACCACAAGATCTGCGCGCAGACCGGGCGCGATACGTCCCCGATCCGAGAGGCCCAACGCGCGAGCCGCATGTGTCGTTACCCCGGCCAATGCCTCTTCGGGTGTCAGCCGGAACAGGGTGCAGCCCATGTTGAGCGTCAGGAGCAACGATGTCAGCGGTGAGGAACCGGGGTTACAATCAGTCGCCAAAGCCATGGGCACGCCATGGGCGCGGAAATGCTCCATCGGTGGCAATTGCGTTTCCCGGATCGTGTAGAAAGCAGCGGGCAAGAGCACGGCAACAGACCCGGAGGCCGCCATCGCGCGGGCGTCTTCCTCGGTCGTGTATTCGACGTGATCAACGGACAATGCGCCGCGCTCCGCCGCCAGCTTGCTGCCCCCTTGATGGGACAGCTGCTCAGCGTGGAGCTTCACCGGCAGACCCAGCTCGGCTGCAACATCAAAGACACGCGCCATCTGTTCGGCAGAAAAGGCGATGCCCTCGCAAAAGCCATCCACCGCATCCACCAGTCCCTCGGCATATGCAGCGCGCAAGGTCGGCAGGCAGACCTCATCCAGATATTCATCCGCACGGCCTACATATTCCGCCGGGACCGCATGCGCGCCGAGGAAAGTGGTCTTGACCGTTACATCTCGTAGTTCGCCCAAACGGCGCGCCGCGCGCAGCATGTTGAGCTCAGTGTCGCGATCAAGCCCGTAGCCGGATTTTACCTCGACCGAGGTCACCCCCTCAGCAAGCAGCGCATCCAGACGGGGCAGCGCACCAGCGACAAGCGCGTCCAGATCCGCCGACCGGGTTGCCGTCACCGTGGACACAATACCGCCACCCGCCTTTGCGACTTCCTCATAGCTCGCCCCATTGAGGCGCATTTCAAACTCGCCCGCGCGGTCACCGCCAAAGACAATATGCGTATGGCAATCGATCAACCCCGGCGTCATCAAGCGTCCGCCCAGATCCTCATGCGGCCAATTTTTATACTCCGCCGGAAGGGAGTCTTCAGGACCGCACCAGACGATTGCAGCGCCATCGATGGCGACCACCCCCGCTTCGACCATCCCATATGGCGCGCCCGGCTCCATCGTTGCCAGCTTGGCTCCACTCAACACGTATTTGTCGCGCATCTCGCCCCCTCAGAATCCTCTTGCTCCACAAACGGTATGCGCTTATTCTCATTATGTCTATACATAAGAGGGCCAGATGCAGACAATTTTTGCCGCAACCGCCTGCCTGCCCGAGGGCTGGGTTCAGGATGTCCGCCTGACCGTTGAAGGCGGCAGCATCACAGGTATTGAGAGCGCCGCCATCGCCGCACCCGGAGATACGCGCGTCGATGTCTTACTGCCGGCGCTTGCGAACCTGCACTCTCATAGCTTTCAGCGCGCGATGGCTGGCCGCACGGAGTATCGCGCGGGTGGGCAGGACAGTTTCTGGACATGGCGGGAGCTGATGTATCGCTTCCTCGACCACCTTACCCCCGAACAATACGAGGCCGTGGCGGCGCTGACCTTCATGGAGATGCTGGAGGCTGGCTACGCTTCTGTGGGCGAATTCCACTATGTCCATCATCAACCCGGCGGTGCGCCCTATGAGAGCCTTACCGAACTCAGCCAGCGGGTGATGGCGGGCGCTCAACAAACCGGCATCGGCCTCACACATCTCCCCGTGCTCTACACCTACGGCGGTGCGGAAGAACAGCCACTTGCGGGCGGGCAGCTGCGGTTTGGCAATGATGTTGAGCGTTTCTCGCGTCTTGTCACCGAGGCCCGCGGTGCGGCGCAAGAGCTCGGGGGCGACACGCGCGTCGGTATCGCGCCGCATTCCTTGCGGGCTACCTGCCCCGAGGATCTTGCCGCGGTGTTGCCCGTCGCCGCCGAAAACCCCATCCATATCCACATCGCCGAACAACCGCGCGAGGTGGCCGAGATCAAGGCATGGCTCGGCGCGCGCCCGGTGGAATGGCTACTCGCGAATGCACCCGTCGATGAGCAATGGTGCCTGATCCATGCCACCCATATGACCGACGAGGAGACCCGGCGGATGGCAAGATCTGGCGCGGTGGCGGGCCTCTGCCCCGTGACAGAGGCAAACCTCGGCGATGGCCCTTTCAATGGATCGGAGTTTCTGTCGGAGGCCGGGCGCTTTGGCGTTGGCTCGGATTCCAACGTGCGGATCTCATTGGTCGAAGAGTTGCGCACACTTGAATACTCGCAACGCCTCCGCGATCTGGCGCGCAACGTGCTGGTTCCCCACGAAGGCTCCGTCGGTGAAACGCTCTATCTGGGCGCGGCCCAGGGTGGGGCACAGGCGCTTGGCCGGAACGCCGGACGGCTGGAGGTTGGCGCGCTTGCGGATCTCGTGGCAATTGACCGCAACCATCCCGCCCTGTTTGGCTTGCCAGAGGCGCAAATTCTGGATGGGTTGTGTTTTGCCGCTGACGACCAGACCATCACCGATGTCTGGGCGGCTGGTCGTCACATGGTGCAAGAAGGGCGCCACATCGCCCGTGACGCCATCGTCAAAACCTATCGCACGGCAATCACATCGCTTCTTTCAAAGCTTTGATCTGAACATGCAGCACCGTGCCCTCGACCACACCTTGGGCCGGTGCCTCCAGCTCGCAGCCTTGCGCGGCGACGAAGTGATCCGAGCCAAGGTTCAGCGCGCCGTCGATCACAAAGACCAGATCACCCGTCTGCCCTGCAAAGGTCCCCTGATGAACCTGTGCCTTCACCTGCACGTACCGAGGGTCACAGATCACGTTCACGGCGCGGCACGGGCCATCAATCAACTGTGCCTCCAGTGCCAAACCACCGTCAAACTCCAGCGGTGTCAACGGCTTGGCCTCTCGCTCTGCGTCTGTGCTGTGCAAACGCAGCCCTTTACCGGCGATGATGGTATGAACACGCCACAGCCCGGAAAACGCAGAAAACGGCCCATTCTGCACAATCTCCGCAAGGCTCAGACGCCAGATTAGGCCACGCGCCCCTTCGCGCACCGCAAGCTCTCGCGTTGTGCCGCCACCGTTCTTCCATGGCATCGGTTCGATCTGCGCAGCGTCAAAGCGCATGGGCTCTCCTTTACAAGTGCAGTTTAATGCAGACATAATGGCATTTAGCCAGAGTTATTATTCAGCGCGGAGCCCTGAAGTGCAACAACAGAAGAAAACCAGCTTTCAGGATGTGCGTGACGAAGTTATGCGCCGAATTGAGGCAAGGGTCTGGGATCAAGGCGCGCTCCTGCCGACCGAAGCCGATCTGGCAGAAGAGTTTGGCTGCGCCCGCGCCACTGTCAACCGCGCACTGCGCGAACTTGCCGACCGCGGCATAATTGATCGCAAGCGCAAGAGCGGCACGCGTGTTGCAACGCTCCCGGTCAAACAGGCCAAACTGGAAATCGCCACCACCCGCCGACTCGTTGAGGAGCGTAACGCCACCTATCGCTATGCGCTCGTATCCCGCAAAATACAGGCTGCGCCCGGGTGGCTCAGTTCACAAATGAACTTGCCTGTCGACACGCGGGTTTTGCACATGGAAGTGATGCATTACGCGGACGGCCAGCCCTTTCATTTTGAGGATCGCTGGATCAATATTGCTGCAGTTCCTGACAGTGAAGCAGCAGATTTTTCCGAAACGCCTCCGGGTGAGTGGCTGCTGGCTGCGGTGCCGTTCTCCAATGCGGAGGTTAGCTTCTTTGCCAGCGCAGCGGACGCTAAAATTGCGGATTATATGGCCTGCGCCACGGGCACTTCACTGTTTCAGATGGAGCGTTCCACCTGGTTTCAAGAGCAGCCCGTGACCTTCGCCCGAATGAGCTTTCATCCCGGTTACCGCATGCGCAGCCGTTACTGACCCGCTCCAAGCAACGCACGCGTTTCATATGATTTGAGCGTCGGGCGTTTCATGTTCTGATAAGTTTGCCATTTGTCGCCCATCAGATCGAAAAACTCTACCCGCGTCTCGGCATCCAACCCGCCAAGACTGGCGGCACCCGGATAGTAGCTTTCGCTTTCCAGACCGTTGCCGCGGATGATTTCATGCTGATCGAACAAGAGATGGAAATAGGTCACAACCTGCCCATCCGCGCGGCGCTGGATGGTTTTGTCGTTGATCAGATGATGTGCCGGAACCAGCACCTCCTCCTGCCCAAAGAGCATCTCGGCCGTTGCCGAACACAGCAACACGCGATGACTGGGTGAAACCTCAATTGCGTCATGACGGCCCAACGCGTTGGCAGCAATACGCACAGGAGCGTGCCTGCCGAAAGCTGTGCGCGTACTGCGTCCGATCCAGCGCAGCTGCTGGCCACCATTGTCGCGGGTTAGAACCGTCATACCGACTGCAAGTTCTTCGACCGCTACAGGCCCATCAGATGTGTCGATCAACGTCCCGGCGACAAAACAAGGGGTGGTTGTCAGATCGACAAACCCGACGTCGGTGTTTCCTTCGTCATCTGCAACTGTGTAGGTGAAAACCGAGGTTTCGTCCTCATCCACATCTGCCTGACCGGTGATCTCGAGAGTGCCATCAGCGTTTAGGGTGATAATTTCACCATTCGCCAGCGTTACCGAGCTGCCTGCCGTCACCGGCTGGTTGTTAATATGGGTGATCGTGAGCTGCGCGCTGTTGCTTTGATCGTCGTTCGACAGCACGTCGAGGGTGGTGGAATCGCCTTCCTGCACCGTCACCTCATCGTCACCAGCAACCAGTGCAGTCTGAACCGAGTCTCCTGCAATCAAGAGGTTGGAATCATAAGACGCATCGCCACCGTCAGCGATGGCAATCTTGATGTGGTTTGTGACCCCGGGGTTTACCGGCGCTGTCAACTTTAGAGTAACGGTAAACCCGTCCATCTCGGTGTTATACGGATCAGAGCCAGCCGGGTTATCAACATAGAGATCCTGATTGGACGTATTGTTGATGTTGTTGATGGTGACGTTGCCATCACCCACCACCAACTGCGCTTCGACACCGTTGACCCAGACCGAGACCGCATCGTTATACCCAGAATTGACATATTCGAGGTATTCTTCCGACGAGAAAACAAATTGCATCGTCAGGTTCGAGCCTTCGGGTACGAAGTCCGCTTCAAACACGGCGGCGTCATATGTAGTGCCACCTGCAATCGCGTCTAAGTCCGAATCCCCTGCGGTGCCGTGACTTGTCGATCGCCCCGACGAGGTATTCGTATTGGTGCTGCCCGAACTGTTGGTAAAGTCGGTTGCCCGTCCAGTAGACAGGATTACACCGGTATCCGAGGGGGTTACCCCCGGAGCAATGGTATCGCCATTGCTATAAATACCGGATGCGCTGCTCGCACCGGTATAGCTAGCTGACTCGATTTCAATGCCGTTGCCGAAAATGGCCTCAGCCATTTGTTCAGCGCTAGCACTGGTATCAATTGGTAGTTCTTGAGCCGTTGGCATAACGCTCTCACCCAAAATTTACGTCTTCACCCCTGCGCCAAATTAGCGCGTGGCGAATTTGACTCTGAAAGGTGGTCAAATTGTGGCAAATTCCCTGTCGATTTGTAAACAAATTGGTTTGACCTTACCCGGCGCTCCCGTCTAATTCAGGCCCATGACACAGAAAAAGCCCTCCCGTCAGCAGGTCTATACCTTGCTTGTTCAAATCGGCCGCAAAGAGGGCGATGGCCTGCCGCAGGACGCCACCGGCGCTGCCCTCATGGTATATGCCTCAGGCGTTGATGAAGCCGAAGCCGTGCGTGAAACCGTTGCGATCCTCAAGCAGGCAGATACTGCTCCGCTGGATGTGACCGGCTATGGCACCATTGCCGAGCGTGAAGCTGAAGGGCATGATATCCCTCAGGAAGAACGCGATCTCATGCAACGCGCTTTGGATGAGAATGCTGTGATCGTCGCTCAGATGACGCCGTTTTTTGGCAATGAGCTGAGCGCTATCGACGACAGCAACGCGCCGCACTGACGGAACACAACACAGCTATCAAATACGAGTTACGCTGGGTGCGCCAGCGTAACGGACCCGCAGGTCATGCGAGATCAGGATCTGCGCCCGAACCACTTACGATAGATCGTCTCGTAGCTACCGTCTTCCTGCATCTCAAGCAGTGCGCGGTTGAACGGCTCCACCATTTCGGACCCCTGCGGGAAAATGATGCCATAGTATTCGGTCAGGAACTTGCGCCCCATCACATGCCCGATCCCGGCCCCATCGGTTCTCACATAGTGATTGAGCACCGGTGCGTCGAACACAACGATCCGCGTTTCACCCTGCTCAAAATCCTCCAGCATTTTGTCGAGCCCCGGAAAGGCAACGTAGTCGATTTCACGACGGTCAAGAAACCCAGCAGCGGTTGATCCCTGAATGGTTCCAACCCGTTTGCCATAGAGGTCATTGACCGAGTTCACCGACCCGTTGATCGCCTCAACCGTCATCGCAGCAGTGATCTTGGCCACAAAGACCGAGACCACGAACAGCGAAGACAGGACCAAAAGAACGCCGAAGATGCGGCCCAGAAAGCTGCGCGGCACACGTTCTTCGAAGCCACCGTTGACCACCAGATTGAGCGCCCACCAAAAGGATGGAAACCATGCGTCCTTGAGCGGTCGATCGAAATAGGGCTGTGCGCGGCGTTCAAACACCCACATCAACATGCCGCCCACCAACAAAAGCACAAAGGCGATCCCAATGGCTGCAAAGAGATCCCACGACAGCAGTGCTGACATCAGGCTCGGTTCAGATACGTCCTCCTGATGCAGCATGATCTGCAGACCGCTTTCAAAAATTGGCTGGCTGAAATCCATTACAGCCTCACGGCTCGCAGTGATTGAGATATTGGCCGCAGCCATATCCGCTTCGCCGCGCTCAACCTCTTCTAGCATCTGAGCAAAACTGTCGACGCGGTTAATCTGAGTATCCCATCCCAGTCGACGTGAGACCTCGCGCAGCAGGTCCATTGTGAACCCCGCCTCTTGCCCGCCAACTGGCATCGAAAATGGCGGACGCGTCACAGTATTCACCACCACTTCCTGCGCACGGAGCGGCAGGGCGGGCAGGGTCATCAACAAGGTGATGAAACAGAACCAGAAGGAACGCAGGGTCATGGAGCGGATCTCGCTATAAACAGTGAGTCTGCCTTAGAGGGGCTGTGGGCGATTTTTCAAGCCCCCAGTGCTCAGGCGGTGCGATGTTCTGCAAGGATTGCGGCATCAAACGCGCGCACGACAGGGTACCGAGGCTGGGCATGCTCAGGAAGCGCATTGCGATCTAGGTCTGACAAAAGACTCGCAGCAAGCGCGGAGCGGTCGCGCCGGATGCGGCCCAAAAACAGGCTCTCCACCCCCAAACCTGCGACGACCGGAACCTCATGCCCCGGTAGAACAACCTGAGTGTATGTGACCAGCGGCCCCGACGGCGTCACCCGACTGGCAGTTCGCGTTGCCGCAAGCATTTCCGCCGGAGCGAGCACCGCCTCGCAGCCAAAGAGATATTCAACCTCCGACCCGGTCAGCACCATCCGTTGGAAAGGCGCAACAGTGATATCCTGCGTTAGGCCAAAGTAGGGCGCGCGCAGCCTGACAGGGCAAAAACTGCCGTATGCAGGCACTTCACGCTCGATCATATGCAACACGGGAACCAAATCACCATTGGCACAGCGGAAGAGATCCCCCCGGCGCACCTCCCCGATTGGTAGCAGACCGGTTTCCGTCTCGACGGGCGTGTCGGCAGACAACCCCGGCATGGGGCCAACCGGCTCTGGCTTTGACGACAGCGCGATATATTCAACACCCGGCGCAATATAGCTTTGCGGAGCTCCCTCTAACAGAGCTTGCACATCCGCGAGGCGCCATGGACGCGGTGATGGAATATCCGCAATCTCTGCGCGTCCCCCCTCTGGCCATTCGAGCGCCAACTGACCACAAAACGCCGGAGCGTCCCAGTTATAGGTCAGACGCACCCGGTCTGCCCGCCCTCGCTTGGTGGGATTTACTGTCTTGTGCAAAACCGCGCCATATTGCTCCAGCACCAAATTGATACCGCCACCCGGAACTGCCGACAGCTGAAAGCGCATCGGCCAGTCGCCACCGCGCTCAAACAGGATCAGGGGTTCGGGTTTGCGAAGCTCGGGCAGGCTGACCTCAAGCACGAGCGCACCGCGCGCCAAAAGCGCATCAGCTTCGCGCAGCAAAAGGCAGCTATGCTCCCCCTGCGGTGTCAGCCCGGCCGGGTCAAAATACTGCGCCTCGCGATGCCACAGGCCCAGCCAGCTCATTCTTGCGTGCCCTTGGAGGCGCCGTCATCTTGCCGTCTGTCACCTGCCATCATGCACCTCGCCGCGCGTCAATGTCGTGCCCCGGGCGGCACGTTAATCGGCCTTTTTGGTGCCCGGGGCGTCCCTCAGTTTCAGTTCCGATGTTCCCGGTCAGGGACGCCGCGCGGCGCAGGTCAGAAAGGATGCGGCAAGTTTCATCGGTGAATCGGAGATTCAACGGCGCACATCTGTTCGTTTTGTAATCCTGCTCGTCGCACGTCCGGGCGATCTTGTCGCCGTCCCGTTCCATGCCTCGGTCTGTTATTCCGCCCATGTTAGCACGCCCTAACGGACCTGTCAGGAGCGCGATTGTTTGGGATACGACCACACGAGCATTTCCGCCACAGGTTCCAGCACATAGCGATGGCAATTGCACCTCTACGCCAATTCGCGCTAGGTCATCTTCGATATTTCAGGAGGACCCCGCATGACCGCCACCGATCCCGTCCAGTTGACCGCAGACCTTGTACGCTGCCCTTCGGTCACCCCCACTGAGGGCGGCGCTCTGGTGCTGCTGGAACGCCTGCTAAGCGGCGCAGGCTTCGTTTGCACGCGGGTGGACCGCGGAGAGGTCTCCAACCTCTTTGCACGCTGGGGCGACAAGGGTCATGCAAAGACATTCGGCTTTAATGGCCACACCGATGTCGTTCCTATCGGTGACGCAGCCGCGTGGACCCATGACCCGTTTGGCGCCGAAGTCGTGGAGGGGGTGATGTATGGTCGGGGCACCACCGACATGAAATCAGGCGTTGCCGCCTTTGCCGCCGCCGCCATCGACTTTGTGCGCGAGACACCGCCCGACGGCGCGGTCGTTCTGACCATCACCGGCGATGAAGAAGGCGACGCGGTAGATGGAACCACCGCTTTGCTCGATTACATGGATCAGACAGGCGAAAAGATGTCCGTCTGTCTGGTGGGTGAACCCACCTGCCCGAACCACATGGGGGAGATGATCAAAATCGGCCGCCGTGGTTCTATGACCGCATGGTTCACGGTAACCGGTGTGCAAGGCCATTCAGCCTATCCGCACCGCGCCAACAATCCGCTGAATGGCCTGTCGCGTCTGATGGATCGGCTCGGCAGTCATCAGCTTGACGAGGGATCCGAGCATTTTGACGCTTCAACACTGGCAATCGTCACCATTGATACCGGCAATCCTGCAACCAATGTGATCCCCGCCCAAGGCCGAGCAGCAGTCAATATCCGCTTCAATGATCTCCACTCGGGCGCATCGCTCACTGACTGGCTACAAAGCGAAGCAGACAAAATAGCCGAAGAGTTTGGCCTCAAGGTCGAAATGAAGGTCCAGATCTCTGGCGAGAGTTTTATCACCCCTCCCGGCGATCTGTCGGAACTAGTCTCAAAGGCAGTGCAGACCGAAACCAACCAAGTGCCCGAACTATCGACGACGGGTGGCACATCTGATGCGCGTTTCGTCAAAGCACATTGTCCGGTGGTGGAATTTGGCCTTGTGGGCAAAACCATGCATCAGGTGGATGAGAACGTCGAAGTGGCGCAAATCCACCAGCTGAAATCTATCTACACTCGCATTTTGACGGATTATTTCGCATGAGCCTTTCGATTGACGTGACGCAGGACTTCGAAGCCTGTCTGAAGCTGCGGTTTGAGGTTTTTGTGGATGAGCAAGGCGTTCCGGTCGAAGAGGAACGTGACGCGCTGGATGACACCGCTACGCATCTGTTGGCGTTGCAGGATGGCACTCCCGTGGGAACCGCACGGATCGTGTTTCAGGGTGAAACCGCCAAGATCGGGCGGGTCTGTGTGGTAAAATCCGCGCGCGGTACAGGGCTTGGTGCAAAACTGATTGAGGCCTGTGTCAATGTTGCCCGAAACCAAGCTGGGATCACCCGAGCCAAACTCGGTGCGCAGACGCATGCCATTGGCTTTTATGAGAAACTTGGTTTTGAGGTCTACGGGCCTGTTTATCTCGATGCGGGCATAGATCACCGGGATATGGTGAAGCCCCTATAGGGCCTTCATCCGACTGCGTCGGATCAAAGGCTCGGATTCCGTATAGCCGGCAAGTGTTTGATCTTTTGAGCATGACGTCCCGTGCGCGCCATGCTACGGCAGAGCTATGGCGCGTATACCCACAAAGGCCGAGATTCTGGAATGGATCTCCGCCCACCCGACCCAGACTTCTAAACGTGACATTGCCAAGGCTTTTGGCATCAAGGGCGCTGAGCGGATCGACCTCAAGCGCGTTCTGAAGGAATTGGAGGCCGAAGGGCATCTGGAAAAACGCAAGCGCAGTTACACCGATCCGGATCGTTTGCCGCCGGTTACAGTCCTGCTTGTCAAAGCCCCTGATGACAATGGCGACCTTTTTGCCCAGCCGCTGGAATGGCACGGCGAAGGGGTTGAACCCATCGTGATGGTAATCCCACGTGCGTCTGATCCGGCTTTGGGTGAAGGCGACCGTATCCTTGCACGCCTGACCGTGGTGCAGGAAGAGGATCACAACTATGAGGCCCGCCTGATCCGGCGTATCGGGACCAACCCGAAGCGCATTCTGGGTATTTATCGCCAAGGGTCAGAAGGCGGGCGTATTGTTCCCATCGACAAAGCGGGCTCCAACGAGTGGCAAGTACCCGAAGCAAACACGCACGGCGCCAAGGACGGCGAATTGGTCGAAGCCGAGCTTGCCGGACCAAAGGCCCGTATGGGTTTGCCCAAAGCACGCATCGTCGAACGGCTCGGCGATCCGTCCGCTCCCAAGGCGGTGTCGCTGATCGCAATACACCAGCATGGCATTCCCGATCACTTCCCCGATGCGGTTGTTGCCGAAGCTGACAGCGCCAAGCCGATGGGCCTCAAGGGGCGCGAAGATCTGCGCGACCTGCCACTGATTACCATCGACCCTGCCGATGCCCGCGACCACGACGACGCCTGCTTTGCCCATGCGGATGAAGACCCGAAGAACCCAGGTGGCCATGTGATCTGGGTCGCGATCGCCGATGTCGCGGCCTATGTGACACCCGGTTCGGCACTGGACCGCGAAGCACGCAAACGCGGTAATTCCAGCTACTTCCCTGATCGGGTCGTACCGATGTTGCCGGACAGGCTTTCGGGCGATCTCTGCTCTCTGCACGAGGGGGTGCCACGTCCCTGTCTGGCAGTGCGCATGCAGATCGACGCCGAGGGCAACAAGATCGCGCACTGGTTTGTGCGAGGGCTGATGAAATCGCAGGCCTCGTTGCACTACGGCGAGGTGCAAGACGCCATGGATGGTCGCGTCACCGCGCGCACGGAGCCGTTCCTGGAAGACGTCATAAAACCACTTTATGCCGCCTATGAAGCGTTAAAAGCCGCCCGTGCGGCACGCCAGCCACTGGATCTCGACCTGCCAGAGCGCAAGATCGTTCTCGACGACAAAGGCAAGGTGGCCTCGGTCAATTTCCGCGACCGCCTCGATGCGCACCGGCTGATCGAAGAATTCATGGTGCTGGCCAATGTGGCCGCGGCCGAAACCCTGATCAAAAAGCGCCAGCCGCTGTTGTTCCGGGTGCATGAAGAACCCGCTCAGGACAAACTTGATGCGCTGCGCGACACGGCGCAGGCGGCGGGTCTGAACCTTGCTAAAGGACAAGTGCTGCAAACGCGGCACCTGAACGCATTGCTGAATGCCGCCGCGGGAACCGATGATGCGGAGCTGATCAATATCTCCACCCTGCGGTCGATGCAGCAGGCCTATTACTACCCGGAGAATTTTGGCCATTTTGGTCTAGCGCTGCTCAACTATGCGCATTTTACCTCGCCGATCCGCCGTTATGCTGACCTGATCGTGCACCGCGCGCTGATCACAGCCCATGGGTGGGGCAAAGACGGGCTTTCGGCTGACGAGGTCGAGCGGCTGGAGGACACCGCGACCCATATTTCCGCGACCGAGCGGCGCTCGATGCTGGCGGAGCGTGATACCACGGACCGCTATCTTGCATCCTATCTGGCGGAACGCGTGGGCAATGAATTCACCGGTCGAATCTCCGGCATCGCTCGCTTTGGCGCATTTGTGAAACTGGATGAAACCGGGGCCGACGGGCTGGTGCCAGTGCGCTCAATCGGACGGGAGTATTTCCACTTCGATGCGCAGGCTGGCACGTTGATGGGGTCTGACACCGGATTGATCATCGCCATCGGCCAACGGGTGACGGTGCGCCTGACCCAAGCTGCACCGGTGACCGGCGGGTTGGAGCTGGAATTGCTGGCCCTTGAAGATGCGGAACTGCCAAAAGGGCGCGGCGATGCCGGCAAAGGCGGTCGCCGTCGTAGCCCGGCGGGCCGTACCGTGTCTCGCAGCAAGGCTGCAAAATCAAAGCACAAGGCAGCCAAAGTAAAACGCAAGGTGACCCGAAAACGCAAGTAACCGGCTCGCGTTGCCCGTGTCTGCGATTCGCACCTGAGGTATTGCGCTCCGCTTTGCGGATCGCCGGGGGGCAGGCCGCGCCTTCGGCGCGGCCTGCCCGGCCCAAGGGGCGCCCTTGTATTTCAATGCAAAGGTGACGCGCGGGAGCGCCCCCGGCCCCTATGAGGTGTCATCAACTGGGCCAAGCTTACGCCGCCTGCGGGAGTGTCAGCGCGCCCTGCTCCATCACGCGGGAAACATAGGCCAAGAGTTTACCGTGGCGCTGTGTCACCTCTACTGCCTGCGGCGCTGCAGGTGCACGGGACAGGGCCTCAATCATCGGCGCGGTAGAACAATCGGCGGCGGTCATCCGATCCCCAAACAAGAAACGCTGATCGCCTAGGATATCCTCAATCGCCGTTAAATCCTGCTCAAGCCGCTTCAATCGCTCCGCCCGGTCGAACCGCGAATGCCCCGTGAAGTGCAGACCGTCCAGCACCTTGGCGCGAAAACCATTTACTGGTTCTTCCGGCACACCAGTAAAAACCGTCTGCAGCATCCCCGCCCAGCCTTCATCTTCGAGCCAGCGGGCACACATAAGCTGCAACCACAGCGACTCGTCCACCATGCGGATGAGCCCGCGTGATTGACCTTTTTGGACAGCACTGAGCCCTGCATCGAACTCTGCACCCCGGTCCTCAAGGAAACGACGGATACCTTCGCTGTCCGGGATCAATGTGCCGGTGTCATCACGCACCACCGGCAGTTTTGTATGGGGCATCCGTGCGAGTTCAGCAGGGTCGTGCACATCCTGCCGTTGCCAATCTTCACCAGACATCTGCAGCAGCAGCGCCGCTTTTGTACAAAACATGCTGTAACTGTAAAAACCGTCGCCACCACCGTGGGTCAATAGGGTCAACATCATCTCTCTCCATTTGGGATGTGATGAGGATGTGCTACACAGGCCTATTGACAGATTTTGTCATTAGAAGACGGCACACTCAACGGATGACCAAGACAGAACGCCTCTTTCGTCTGATGCAGACCCTGCGCCAGCTGCCACCACCAGTGACAGCGGAGCAACTCGCACGGGATCTTGGCGTTTCGGGTCGGACCATTCACCGCGATATCGATGCGCTTCGGGCTTTGGGTGCCGTGATCGACGGGGCCGCAGGATTTGGGTTCACTCTGATTGGGGATGCGACTCTGCCGCCGCTCGGGTTTGGAGCCACAGAGCTGGAGGCGCTGGTGTTGGGGCTGTGCGAGGTTCAACAAAAGGGTGGTCCCGATCTGGCAGAGGCAGCCCGGACCGCCCTCAGAAAGCTTCGCGCCCGCCTGCCCCAAAGTCAGGCCGACAGGCTGCAACACGCTGTACTTTCGGCACATAGCTTTGCCCCTCCCCTCACCCCGATGGTGGACGCCGCAGTGCTGAGGCAGGCAACATGGGATGAGCACCAAGTTGGGTTTGATTATGTGGATGCCAAAGGCGACGCGACCCGGAGGCAGGTAAAACCGCTTGGGCTCGTCTATTTCGACAAGTCCTCAGTCCTAGTCGCATGGTGCTTGTTACGGCAGGACTTCCGTGTGTTTCGTCTGGACCGCATGCGTGCATTAGTGGTGACTGAAACCTCCTTTCGGCCCCACCGCGTCAGACTCTACCGCGAGGCACTCGAACATTTGCGCAACCAGACCTACAGCTGACCGGCGAGGCTATGCTGAGGGACGCACTGTCGCATCAGAGCGCTTTTGCACCGACGCCTCTCGCGTTACAGTTGAGACAAGAAACAGAGCAGGTGTTGAGGTTGATTATGCGCAGCTGGATAAGGACAGCGCTTTGGCTCGGGGCCGTTTTACCCGCAGGTGCGGCGCTGGCAGCGACTGAAAACAAGATCGAATTGCAGGGCACACCACGACCGCTGGAGCGCCCTGCCGTAGACAATAGTGATGCGGCAGCTCCGATACAGCTTGCCTCAGCGACCACGTTGCGACCTGTCGCCCGTACGAATGTGGCGACAGCTGCCGAGAAGGCGCTTGCGACTGCGGGTGAAACCAGTGGTAGCGCAGGCTTTCCGGCGTGGATCAAAGAATTCCAGGTGCGCGCGCAAGCGCAGGGCATCAGCGCATCGACACTCCGGCGCGCGTTTGAAGGGGTGACGTATGACCCCTCTGTCATCAAGCGTGATCGTAACCAGTCTGAATTCAGCAAGACAATCTGGGAGTACCTCGACAGTGCGGCCTCGGACAGCCGGGTCAGCAATGGCAGTAAGGCGCTACGTGACCACCAAGCCAAGCTACAACAGATCGAGAAACACTATGGTGTCGACAAGGAGATCGTAGTTGCCGTCTGGGGATTGGAAAGCAGTTACGGCACTTTCCGAGGGGACATGGATATCATCCGCTCGTTGGCAACGCTGGCTTATGACGGGCGCCGCGGTGCTTTCTTTGAGCAACAACTGATCGCCGCGCTAAAAATCCTGCAGGCGGGAGATGTGGACCCACGATCCATGACCGGCAGTTGGGCGGGAGCGATGGGGCACACGCAATTTATGCCCACATCCTACCTCGACTATGCGGTGGATTTCACCGGTGACGGCAAACGTGACATCTGGTCGGACACGCCCACCGACGCACTGGCCTCCACCGCTGCTTATCTGAAAAAATTCGGGTGGGTCACGGGCCAGCCATGGGGAGTCGAAGTCGTTTTGCCGCGCGATTTTGATTTCACACTCGCCAATCGCAAAATCAAAAAGAGTCCGGCTGACTGGGCAAAACTCGGCGTGCGCGCGATGAATGGGCAGCCCGTGGCAAATCACGGCGACGCGTCAATCCTGCTGCCTGCAGGTGGCAACGGTGCAGCCTTCATGATTTTCAAGAATTTCTCGGTGATCGAGCGATACAACACGGCGGATGCCTATGTCATCGGTGTCGGTCACTTGAGTGATCGGCTGAAAGGTGGCGAGAAGATCAAAGGCAGCTGGCCACGCGGCGACCGGGCGCTGACATTTTCGGAGCGTAAAGAATTGCAACAACGTCTGACACGCGCCGGGTTTAGCACGGATGGCGTTGATGGCCGCATAGGCCCCAATACAGTGGCCGCCGTGCGCGCCTATCAGAGCGCAAAGGGGCTGATGCCAGATGGTTATGCCTCGCTGACCCTGTTGGAAAAGCTCCGGTAACACCCCAATCCGGCGCGATACGAAAAAGCCCCGCTCGATGGCGGGGCTTCTTTCTTGTCGTGAGGTAGGTCAGCTCGGGCTCATGCCGCGCAGTCGCTCACTACGCCGCCGCAGCATTTCCACTGTCGTCAGCAGGCAGATCGAGATCGCAACCAGAATAGTCGCCACCGCAAGGATTGTGGGAGAGATCTGTTCGCGCAAGCCAGTAAACATCTGCCATGGCAGGGTTTTCTGCCCAGCAGAGCCAACAAAGAGCACCACAACCACCTCGTCGAAGGAGGTGATGAATGCAAACAGACCGCCAGAGATCACACCCGGCAGGATGAGCGGCATCTGCACCCGGAAAAACGTGGTGACAGGACCAGCCCCCATGTTTGCGGCCGCACGTGTCAAAGAGCGATCAAAGCCCACAAGCGTCGCGGTCACAGTGATGATCACAAAGGGAATGCCCAGCGCGGCGTGCGCCAACACAACGCCAAAATACGTGCCCTGCAAACCGATGCGGCTGTAGAAGAAGTACATGCCCGCAGCAGAGATGATCAGTGGCACGATCATCGGTGATATCAGGATCGCCATAATCGCACGACGGAAGGGCACATGCGGCTGGCTTAGGCCGATGGCGGCCAGAGTACCAAAGCCCACCGACAGAAGCGTCGCCATCGGAGCAATCGAAAGCGAATTCCAAAGCGCCTGTTGCCAGTCCGCGTTGGTGAAGAAGTCACGATAGTGCTTCAGCGAATAACCTTCGGGATCAAACCGCAGCATCTCGGGCGTGAAGGTAAAGAAGTTCTCCGCGTTGAACGACAGCGGCATCACCACGAGGATTGGCGTGATCAGGAACACGAAGATCGCGCCACAAATCACCCGAAAGCTGTAGTGCCACAGCACCTGCCCCGGTGTCAGATAGGGAGCAAGAGTGGCACGGTAGCGCGAGGTTGCGAGCCAGAAGATGAACCAGCCCGTGAACCACCCAAAAAGCGCGCCAATCACCAGAGCAGGAAACCCGCCGATGAAAAATCCTGCCACCGCAAAGACGGCCAGAACAGCCCAGCGGATCGGTTTTTCCTGTGCGGTGAGCGACGTGAAGACAAAGCCGAGGACGCCCAGAAGGACCGCCCCGATAATCAGGCCCAGAAAGCCCGATCCCTGAGCCGTGCCGACGAAGAGGCCAAAGAAGGCCCCTGCGCCGGCCGCCACTGCAGCGGTGAAAGCGGGAGTTTGGTTTTGAACAGGTGTAAGTGCCATGTTTTCTTATCCCAGCTTCACATTGTCGATGCCGACGATCTTGTCGTAGGCCCAGTAGAGCAGCAGAACCACCACGAGGAGGATCGTGCCCAGTGCCGCCGCAAGACCCCAGTTAAGAGACTGCGAGATGTGGAAGGCGATCCGGTTCGAGATGAACACGCCCTTCGTACCACCGACCAGTTCCGGCGTGATGTAGTAACCAATGGCCAGAATGAAGACGAGGATTGAACCCGCCCCGATGCCCGGTACCGACTGCGGGAAGTATACCCGCCAGAAGGCCGTCCAATTGGTCGCCCCCAGCGATTTCGCAGCCCGCAAATAAGACGGGTTAATTGTCTGCATCACCGAATACATCGGCAGGATCATAAACGGCAGCAGGATGTGGGTCATCGCCACAATGGTACCGAATTGGTTGTTGATCATCACCAGACGGTCATTGTCTGCTACGATGCCCAGCCAAACCAGAACGTCATTGATAACACCCTGTTGCTGCAACATGACTTTCCACGCCGATGTCCGCACCAATAGTGAGGTCCAGAACGGCAGCAGCACCAAGATCATGAGAACGTTCGCGGTGCGTGACGGCAGGTTCGCCAAAATCCATGCCACCGGATAGCCAAGCACGATACAGCTGACCGTGATTGCAAGCGACATGATCATAGTGCGCAGGAACAATGTACCGTAGATGCGCTGCAGCTCAGGGCGCAGTTCAGGACCGTCATGGCCTTTCTGAAAATCAGCAGCATTCAGGAAGTAACCGTTCGTGTACTTGCTGGAGTAGGTCTTGATGGTGCGCCAGACTTCCGGATCTGCCCAATCCGCATCAATGTCCACAAATGCATCGCGGGTCGACATGGTTTGCCACTCGGGCGACTGGATCGCAGTTGCGGCAGCTGCAAGACGTGCAGCAGTGTCTCCTTCAAACGCAGAGGCTGCATCGGGGTTGTCCGCGAGATCATGGTAAAGCGCCATATAGACCGGCGCCCATGGCTCCTCTTTGGTCGGGCTGTCCTGATCTTCTGTCTGAATAGTGCGCGCCCACGCAGTATAAGCATCCGTCGCGCCGGGCAGAACCTCGGCCGCAGTGGAAAAATACTCAAACCGGGGTTCATCTTCGCCACCGGCCGATGCAGCCCAGCTTGGATCTGCAAAAAGCGCAATCAGCGCCTGCGGCTCTTCCCACGCCGGGTCTAGCTCAACGAATTGGTCCAGATAGACCTCGCCCATGTCATCGACTTTGCGGCCTGCCTTGCGAAACAGCGAGGAGATGCCCGCGTTCTCATAGTTCAGACGCGATCCGACACGGGTGTGGACCTTCTTTTCGGCGGCGACAACCAGATCGTAGGCCAAGGCGTCAAACGTCGACTCTGGCGGTGCCTCGCCGCCGTCAGCGTCATAGGTTTGCACCGCTGCGGTTGTGCGCGGCAGCGTCTCAGAGACGATGCTGTTCTCAACTGATCGGAACAACATGTCGCCGATCGGGAGAATGAATGTCAGCAGAACAAAGAGAAGGAGCGGTGCGATCAAGGCCAGCGCGCGCATCTTCTGCATCCGGAGCGCCCGTGCGAGGCTACGCTTTAGCGGCGTGCCATCTGCAGCAAGGACCGGTCCGGTATCGGTTGTGTCGCTCATTTAAGGGAGCCCCCCGGGGTGTTGGTGCGGGTATTATTTTTATCTTTGGTGGAGAGAGGGCCAGAATGCCCGGCCCCCTCCCGGATCCGTACTCACATTACGTGCGAGAGATTATTGAGCCAGCCACGCCTGGAACTTTGCGTCCATATCGTCGCGGTTGTCTGCCCACCACTCGTAGTCATAGATGTGCACGTTGGTCGCGTTGGCCGGGTCGGTCGGCATATGCGGTGCCATGTCGATACCCAGTTCTTCGTGCTTACCCACCAGCGGTGCAGAGGATGCACGCGCAGGACCGTAGGAGATGTATTTCGCCTGATCGGCCAGACGCTGGGTGTCTGTGGCGAACTTCAGGAAGTCCATCACGCGCGCTTTACGATCTTCAGGCAGGCCTTCCGGTACGATCCAGCCATCCAGATCGAACGACTGCATGTCCCAAAGCATGCCGATGGGCTGGTCCTGCTCTGCAATCGCAGAGAACAGACGGCCATTGTAGGTCGAACCCATGACAACTTCACCGTCCGCCAGCAGCTGCGGTGTTTCAGCGCCAGCGCTCCACCATACGACGCTGTCTTTGATCGTATCGAGTTTGGCCAGCGCGCGCGCTACGCCTTCGTCGGTGTCCAGAACGTCATAGATCTCGTCCTTGGCAACGCCGTCGCAGAACAAAGCCCATTCCATGTTGTCGATCGGACGCTTCTGCAGCGCACGCTTGCCCGGGAAGGCTTCGAGATCGAACACGTCGCAAACGGAGCTGGGCGCCGTGTCACCTACCAAATCGGTGCGGTAGCCGAATGTGGTGGAGTAAACAATCTGCGGAACAAAGCAGTCAGAGACAAGCAAGTCACCGAAGTCGTCAGACGCAGAGGTTCCGTCGGGAGCCGCAGCGAGGTCTTCGTCCGGGTCGATTTCCATCGCCAGACCTTCGTCGCACAGGCGCATTGCATCAGAAGCGACGACGTCAACCAGATCCCAGGTGACGTTACCCGCTTCGGACATCGCCCGCAGCTTTGCGGTGGCTTCAGCAGAGCTCTCATCCCAGACAACGGTCACGTCGGGATTCATTTCCAGATAAGGCTCAACGTAAGCTTTCAATTGGCTCTGCTGGTAGGCACCGCCCCAGGACACCAGGGTCATTTCATTCGCCATATCCGCAGCCAAAGCCATCGGCGCGCAAAGTGCGGTCGTGGCGGCCAGAGCCGACAGGTTACGCAATTTCATAGTGTATTCTCCTTGTTGAGACACTGAATCTTGTAGTTTGAGTTTCAGATGTGGGTCCCCCGATCCGTTTTTTCGCCGGGGGTTCCGATGCGCTGCCGGACGCGATCAGGCGTCCAGAGCGCGGCAGTCTTCGGGCAGCCAGCCGATTTCAATCTGCTGGCCGGGCTGAAGACGAACCTGATCAGGGGCGTTCCGGGTCTTGATGATGAACTCATCATTGCCCGCCACACGCAGGCGAGTACGGAAGATGTCACCCATATAGATGAACTCCAACACTTCGGCCTTGAGCGTATGTACGCCTTCCTGCAGGCGTTCCTTGTTATATTCCACACGTTCCGGGCGGATCGACACGCGGGTGCGCTGACCGACCTCGGACACGTTGATAGGCATGGCATCGATCAACTCGCCACCATCGAGCTGCACCAAGGCACGGCCTTCGCCAATTTCCTTGATCACGCCTTCAAGCGTGTTGTTCTCGCCGATGAACTGCGCCACGAAACTATTCGCAGGCTCTTCATACAATTGATCCGGCGGTGCGAGCTGCTGAATGCGACCATCGTTGAACACGGCAACGCGGTCCGACATGGTCAGCGCTTCGGTTTGGTCGTGAGTCACATAAACTGTAGTGATCCCCAACTGGTGCGCCAAGTGGGTGATTTCGAACTGCATTTTTTCACGCAGCTGCTTGTCCAGCGCCCCGAGAGGCTCGTCCATCAGCACCAATTCAGGTTCAAACACCAGCGCGCGTGCAAGGGCGACACGCTGTTGCTGACCACCGGAGAGCTGCGCTGGACGGCGGCCTCCGAAGTCCCCCATCTCCACCATATCGAGCGCGCGTTTGACTTTTGCTTCGCGCTCGGACTTGCCCAGTTTGCGTACCTCGAGCGGGAAGCTGAGATTCTCGGCAATCGTCATATGTGGAAACAGGGCGTAATTCTGGAACACCATCCCGATGCCACGTTTGTGCGGTGGAATGTTGTTGATCGACACCCCGCCCAACCGGATGTCGCCGTGGGTGGCGGTTTCAAAACCTGCCAGCATCATCAGACATGTTGTCTTTCCCGACCCCGACGGTCCCAGCATGGTCAGGAATTCGCCCTTGGGCATAGTGAGGTTCAGATCTTTGACGACGAGTGTCTCACCGTCATAGCTCTTTTGCACGCGTTCGAATTCAACGAACGCGTCAGTATTCGACGCATCGGCCAAATCAGGCTCCCCGTTTATGTTCTTATTTGTGGCGGATTTGCTCCGCTCTTGATGACTTAGTGTAAGCACAGTGCCGTTCCACTGTGCAACCGGCACGCATATGTCCGGTTCAGCTTCGCAGTGGGTTTCTTAACACTCTGGGACGATCACTCGATGCACCCGGTAGTTTTGCGACCCAAACTAGCTCTTTTGCGTCATATTGGGATAATTTTACCGGTGAGTACAACAGGGCTGGCGAGGTTTTTTTAGACGAATGCATAAAAAAGGGGCCACGCAGGGCCCCTTGTGATGAATTCGAATCACCAAACTGAGTGATCAAGTTGCCGATTTCAGCAGGTCTTGTGCCTGAAGTTCGGCATAACACTCGTCCAGTGATTTGGTCGCTCGTGCGATCAGCGTGTCGATTTCTTCCGGTGTGATCACCAGCGGCGGCGAGATAATCATCCGGTCGCCTACATGACGCATCACCAGATTGTTGGCAAAGCAACGCTCACGACAGATGAAGCCAACAGTGCCTGCATCAGAGGCGAAGGCTGCGCGCGTTTCTTTGTTCGGTGTTAGGGCAATGGACCCCATCATACCGACAATCTTCGCTTCTCCGACCAGCGGGTGGTCCGTCAGCGCTTCCCATTTCTCCTTGAGATAGGGCGCGGCCACGTTCCGGACGTGATCCAATACGTTTTCTTCTTCGAGAATACGCAGGTTCTCTAGGGCCACAGCAGCGGCCACCGGGTGCCCGGAATAGGTATAGCCATGATTGAACTCATCCTGCGCAATCACACCCGCCACCTCGTCGGAAACAATAGAGCCACCAATCGGCGCGTAGCCTGAGGACAGCCCCTTGGCGATGGTCATGATGTCGGGGCGAATACCCATTGTCTCAGAACCGAACCAGTTCCCAGTGCGACCAAAGCCACAGATCACCTCGTCTGCAATCAGCAGAATTTCATATTTATCACAGATACGCTGGATCTCGGGCCAATAGGTCGCGGGCGGCACGATAACACCACCAGCACCTTGCACAGGTTCCGCAATAAAGGCCGCGACCCGATCTTCGCCCAGTTCGAGAATGGCTTTCTCCAACTCTTGCGCGCGCTGAAGACCAAAGTCATCTGGGCTGGTATCGCCCCCTTCGGCCCACCAATGCGGTTGGTCGATGTGGTGAATATCCGGAATCGGCAGACCGCCCTGAGCATGCATGGCCGACATACCGCCAAGAGAACCAGAGCCCACCGAGGAACCGTGATAGGCGTTTTTACGTGAGATGATGATGGATTTGGTCGGTTTGCCCTTCATCGCCCAGTAATGACGCACCATGCGAATGTTGGTGTCATTGGCCTCCGAGCCGGAACCCGCAAAGAACACATTGTTCAGATCGCCGGGCGCCAGTTCAGCGATCTTTGCCGCAAGCGCAATGGCAGGCACATGGGTGGTCTGGAAGAAGGTGTTATAATACGGCAGTTCGCGCATCTGGCGCGCTGCCACCTCGGCCAGTTCGTCGCGACCGTAGCCAATATTGACGCACCAAAGTCCCGCCATCGCATCGAGGATCTCGTGACCTTCGCTATCAGTCAGAGTGACGCCATTGGCGCGCGTGATGACCCGCGCGCCCTTCTGCGCCAGACCGCCGTTTGCGGTGAAAGGGTGCATGTGGTGCGCCGCATCCAGCGCCTGCAGTTCTGCGGTCGGCAGATGGTTGGTAATCGTCGTCATTGATGACACTCCTGAACGGGAAGCTTTCGTCCAGAATATGATCAAAAATTACACTGTCAATCGAATCAGTTGATCGGAGTCAGCCCCGCTCGCACCTGCTCCATGCCCTGCAAGACGTCCCGTTCCATCGCCAGCGCGACAAGATCCGCATCTTTTTTACGCAGGCCTTCGAGGATGTCTTTATGACGGTCTGGAAAGCTCTGTGTGCCAAAGCGTCCGCAGACCACCCGAAGCGACGGGCCAAAGCGCAGCCAGAGACGATCCGCCAGATCCGCAAGGATCGGCGCATCCGCATGGGTATTGAGCCTGCTGTGGAACTCGTAGTTGAGCGCCAGATACCCGGCCACATCACCGTTGGCTATGGCGACATCCAATTGCAGATCGAGCGCTTCTAGCGCGTCTACAGCAGACGCAGGAATACGGGTTGCAGCACGACGGGCCAACTCACATTCCATTGTTTTTCTTGCAAAAATAAGCTCGTCCACATCTTCTGCACGAAGTTCAGGAACAGAAACGCGACGATTTCCCTGAAACACCAGCGCCCCATCAGAGATCAATCTGCGGATCGCTTCACGTACAGGCGTCATGCCGCTGTCCAATGCCTCCACCAGACCCTGAATCGTCACCGCCTGCCCCGGTGCCAGTTCACCAAACAATATCTGCGCTCGCAGACGCTGATAAACTTGCTCATGCGCGGGGAGTTTTGCGGCCCCTTCAACGGGGGAAACGGATGGCGGATTTGGCACATTCACCGGGCTTGGATCCTTCTCATTTTCGGGCAGCTTGCACGAAGGAAATACAGATGAAAACATAAAGTGTCTTGCCGGATGAGGCAAAACTTGATCAAAATAGCCCACAGCCGGACGGAAAAGACGCCGGTATGCACAGGGGAGATTCTCATGAAAATCACAACGGCCACCATCGTGTCCGCCATCGCACTCAGCGTCGCAGCCGCCGCTTCGGCTGAGCAAGTGCGCGTCTACAACTGGTCCGACTACATCGACGAATCGCTGTTGGCGAAGTTCGAAGAAGAGACCGGCATTGACCTGATCTATGACGTTTTTGATTCCAATGAACTGCTTGAGACCAAGATGCTCGCTGGTGGTTCTGGATATGACGTGGTGGTGCCCACCGGCTCATTCCTGCAGCGCCAGATCCAAGCGGGTGTGTTCCAGAAAATCGACAAGGATAAGCTGTCAAACTACGGCAATGTCTGGGACGTCATTCAGGATCGCACCGCGCGTTTTGACCCCAACAACGATTATTCGATCAACTACATGTGGGGCACCACAGGCATGGGGACCAATCTCGGCAAAGTGACCGAGGCCCTTGGCGAAGATGCTCCGATCGACAGTCTCTCGCTGGTCTTCGACCCCGCCAACATGGAAAAGCTGTCCGAATGCGGCGTGCATTTCCTTGATGCCCCGGATGAGTTGATCCCTGCCGCATTGACCTATCTCGGGCTAGACCCCAACAGCCACGAAAAAGACGATCTGGAGCAGGCAGCGGGCGTGCTGGAAGCCGTGCGCCCCTATGTGCAGAAATTCCACTCTTCTGAGTATATCAATGCGCTCGCGAATGGCGACATTTGCGTCGCCTTCGGCTGGTCCGGTGACATTTTGCAAGCCCGCGACCGCGCGGCCGAGGCTGATAACGGTGTGGAAATCGCTTACAACGCCCCATCTGAGGGTGCGTTGATGTGGTTCGATCAGATGGCCATTCCAACGGACGCACCCAACCCGGACGGAGCGCATAAGTTCCTGAACTTCATCCTCGACGCTCAGAATATGGCTGCCGCATCGAACTATGTGTATTACGCCAATGGCAACAAAGCCTCGCAAGAGTTTCTGGCCGAAGACGTGATCGGTGATCCGGCGATCTACCCCTCTGCCGCGGCGATGGAAAACACATACATCAAAGGTCCATATCCGCAGAAAGTACAGCGCGTGGTGACACGCCTGTGGACCCGTGTGAAATCCGGCACCTGAGACCCATCAGACCGAACCTCCGGCAGGGCGTACACAGGCGCCCTGCCCCGACTGACAGAAGACGACGGGCAGGCTTTGGGCCGCCCGCATGGGGGCAGACTTGGCAATACCGGTATTTGAACCCTGGACCGATCCGCAGGCTAAACCGCTGATCCAATTCCAGAATGTGACCAAACGCTTTGGCGATTTCACAGCAATCGACGACTTGACCATTGACATTTTTGAGCGCGAGTTCTTTGCGCTTTTGGGTCCGTCTGGCTGTGGAAAAACCACCATGATGCGGATGCTTGCAGGCTTTGAAGCCCCAACAGAAGGCAAGATTTTCCTTGCCGGGCAAGATATCGCACCCGTTCCCCCAAACCAACGCGCTGTGAACATGATGTTCCAGTCCTACGCACTGTTTCCTCACCTTAGTGTCTGGGAAAACATCGCCTTTGGCCTGAAACGCGAAGGCCTGCCCCGCAATGACATCAACGCCCGCGTCGAAGAGATGCTGCGTCTGACCCGGCTGGAAAAATTCGCCCGTCGCAAACCGCACCAAATTTCCGGCGGACAACGCCAACGGGTGGCACTGGCCCGCAGTCTTGCAAAAGCACCCAAACTGTTGCTCTTGGATGAGCCGCTCGGCGCGCTCGATAAGAAACTGCGCGAGGAAACCCAGTTCGAACTGATGGACATTCAGGAAAAGACCGGCACCACCTTTGTGATCGTCACCCACGATCAGGAAGAAGCCATGACAGTGGCGAGCCGGGTCGCGGTGATGGACAATGGCAAGGTAATGCAAGTCGCCACACCTGCAGATATTTACGAGGCACCAAATTCGGTCTATGTCGCTGATTTCATTGGTGACGTTAATCTGATCGAGGGTACGGTTACCGCAACTGGTGAAGGCGTATACGCGCTGCACTGGCGCGAGGGTGCCGCACCTTTGGTCGTAAAATCCCCCAACACAATCTCTGATGGCCAAATTGCACATCTGGCGATCCGCCCGGAGAAAGTCACCATCAGCGCCGACAAACCCGAAAGCGCCGATAACGCCGTTCAGGGCAAGGTCTTGGATATTGCCTATCTCGGCAACCTCTCGACTTACCACGTCGAACTGCCCACCGGCGATGTGATCAAGGCACAAACCGCCAACACTCGTCGCATTTCGCGTCGTGCCTACACATGGGAAGACACCGTTTGGCTGTCCTGGACAGCCACCGGCGGCGTCTTGCTGGGTGAGTGATGCGCCGTTTTTTCCTGATCGCTGTTCCCTACGTCTGGCTCTTGGCACTGTTTTTGGTGCCCTTCATCATCGTCCTTAAAATCTCGCTCTCGGATGCGGCCATCGCGCGCCCCCCCTATGTCCCACAGTTCGAGTGGGCTGAGGGCATTCGCGTGTTCTTCGCAGAGCTGGATTTTGAAAACTTTACATGGCTCATCGAGGACGACCTTTACTGGAAGGCCTATCTCAGTAGCCTTCAGATCGCGCTGACATCGACCCTGCTGACGCTGATCGTGGGCTATCCCATCGCTTATGGCATGGCGCGCGCGCCCGAAGAATGGCGACCGACGCTGATGATGCTGGTGATTCTGCCCTTCTGGACCTCGTTCCTGATCCGCGTCTATGCGTGGAAGGGCATCCTGTCGAACGAAGGCTTCCTCAATCAGTTCCTCATGTGGACCGGCCTTGTATCCGAACCGCTGCAGATCCTGAACACCACCACCGCCGTCTATATCGGCATCGTCTACACCTATCTGCCGTTTATGATTCTGCCGATCTATGCGGCACTGGAGCGGATGGACGACAGCCTGATTGAGGCGGCCGAGGACTTGGGCTGTTCGCGCCTATCGGCGTTCTGGCTGGTGACCATACCCCTGTCCAAAGGGGGCATCATCGCAGGCTGTTTCCTCGTCTTTATCCCGGCAATGGGCGAATTTGTGATCCCTTCGCTGCTCGGCGGATCCGACACGCTGATGATCGGCAAAGTGCTGTGGGAAGAATTCTTCTCCAATCGCGACTGGCCGGTGGCAAGCGCGGTTGCAGTGATTCTGCTATTGATCCTCGTGGTGCCGATCGTTTTGTTCCAACGCAATCAGCAAAAAGAACAGGAGGGCGACGCATGAAACGTCTGAGCGCATTCAATGTGGTCTCGCTGACGCTGGGCTTTGCCTTCCTCTATATTCCGATGCTGATCCTGGTCCTGTTTTCCTTCAATGAAAGCAAACTGGTGACGGTCTGGGCAGGCTTTTCGACCAAATGGTACGGCGAGCTGATGCAGAATGAGGCCATGCTGCAAGCCGCATGGGTTACCGTAAAGGTTGCAGTATTCTCTTCAACCATCGCCACCGTGCTTGGAACCATGGCGGCTTACGTCATGGTGCGCGGCGGACGCTTTATGGGCCGGACGTTGTTTTCCGGCATGATCTACGCGCCTTTGGTCATGCCTGAGGTGATCACCGGCCTGTCGCTCTTGCTGCTGTTCATCGGCATCGGCTTGGACCGCGGCGTGCTGACGATTGTGCTGGCACATACCACGTTTGCCATGTGTTACGTTTCCGTTGTGGTCTCTTCACGGCTTGCGACATTTGATCGTTCGCTGGAAGAGGCGGCGCTGGATCTCGGGTGCTCTCAAGCACAAGCATTCCGCTTGGTCACGCTGCCAATTATCGCACCTGCCGTGGTCTCCGGCTGGCTTTTGGCCTTCACCCTGTCGCTTGATGATCTGGTGATCGCTTCTTTCACAACCGGCCCGGCTGCCACGACCCTGCCGATCAAGATCTTCTCGGCCGTGCGGCTCGGTGTCAGCCCTGAGATCAATGCGCTCTCGACCATTATGATCGGCATCGTCACTGTCGGCGTGATCAGTGCATCGCTCATTAGCAAACGAGCCTTGGTAAAGCAGCGGCGCGAAGAACAGGAAGCGGTGCGTACAGCATGATGCGCCGCATCTTTTCCGACTACGCCTATGGGGCAGGTCCACGCAGCAACTGCTGGTGGGATGAGACCTGCCCTGCGCCCATCTGGCCGGAGCTTCAGGGGGATCAGACCGTTGATGTGGCGATCATCGGTGGCGGTTTCACCGGGCTTTCGGCCGCACTGCATATGTCGGAGGCAGGGCTGAAGGTTGCAGTTCTGGAAGCCGAAACACCCGGTTGGGGCGCATCAGGGCGCAATGGCGGATTTTGTTGCCTCGGCGGCGCAAAGCTTGGCGTGCGCGCCATGTCGCGCCTGCACGGCAGCCAGGAAACACAGGTCTATCAGGCGGGCGAGGAGGCCGCCGTCCACTTGGTAGAACAGCTGATCGCCCGCCATGGGATTGATGCGGATACACATTCACAGGGCGAAACCATCATGGCGCATTCCGCCAAGGCTCGCACCGCTCTGATGCGAGAGGCCGAAGACACGCGATCGGAGTTCATCGACGCCCCTCAACTGGCTGCCCAGGGTCTGGGCGGAAACTTTCACGGCGCGCTCACCACCCCTGTAGGTTTTGCACTCAATCCACGTAAATACCTCTTTGGTTTGGCAGATGTTGCGCAATCAGCAGGCGCAGATCTCTATGAAAACAGCCCCGCGGTCCGCCTACGCCAAGACGGCAAACACTGGCACGCTGTCACGCCAAGAGGTCAGTTGCGCGCCGCACAGATGGTCATCGCAACCAACGGATATTCCAGCGAAAACCTGCCCGATTGGCTCGCCGGCCGCTACATGCCAGCACAGTCCACAGTGATGGTCACGCGGCCCATCACACCGGACGAACAGGCGACGCAGGGTTGGACATCAGCGCAGATGGCCTACGACACTCGCCATATGCTGCATTATTTTCGCCTGATGCCGGATGGGCGATTTCTGTTCGGGATGCGCGGAGGGCTAACGTCTTCACCCCGATCCGAGCAAAAGATTCGCGCCCTATTGCGTCGCCATTTCGAAGGGTTTTTTCCAAAGTGGACGCATGTGGAAACCACACATAGTTGGTCTGGGATGGTCTGCCTTTCGCGAAACCTCGTGCCTTTTGTGGGGGCCGTCCCCGAGCATCAGGGTTTGTTCGCGGGGCTTTGCTATCACGGCAATGGTGTTGCCATGGGCAGCTATTCCGGCGCGCTTTTGGCACAGCTCGTACAGGGTAACACCCCAGATATGCCCTATTCAAAGGTCCTGCAGCGCCTGCCTCGCTTCCCGTTGGGGCGCGCCAGACGTCTGCTGATGCCGCCTGCCTATGGGCTCCTGAGCCTGCTCGATTGAAGCTCGGCCACTTCAAGATCACACGCCTCCCGATCTCCGCGCCACGCACAATACGCCGCCATCCGCCAGTGGAACCAGGGTTTCAGCGCGTAATAGCGCGCCACCACCCTACGATCCGGATAAGCTAAACCAAACTGCGCCTCTTCCTCAGATGACAACACACGCCCGCGATAAAGGTGCTGCATCGCGGGTGAGAGAAACATTGCCAAATCTTCTGCCGGATCACCCAGCTGCGGACATTGCCAGTCGATCAAAGTCAAAGTGCCATCATGAGCCACGAGATTACCGGGCACCGGATCGCCATGGATCAAGCAAACCTGCGATGTCGGCGGCACCACACCCCGCGGGACCATCGACACTAAACCCGCGTCCGTAGAACACTGCGCAAGAATCTCACGCGTTTGCTCTGTCAACGCACGAGATCCATTGCGGCCTGCTGGAAGATCCGGAAGCGCCGTTTGGTCATGCAGAATGCCCAACAGCCGCGCCACATGACCCGCATCTTCATGCCAGCGCGACCCCGCGACATGACGATAAATAAGCCATGCCCGCCCCTGCCACGTTCCATGCGCCAGATAACGCGGTGCCATACCGGTTCCATTGAGCGCCAATAGCACAGATCTTTCGCGTCCCCACTCGTTGGCAAATAGCGGGTTCTGACAGCCCTCTCGATAGAGTTTCACCACTCTGTCACCTGACCGCCAGACATAGTTGCTGCGTCCACCCGTCAACACAACAGGGGCAGACATAGACCAACCCTGCTGCGCCAGATGGCGAAACAGGGCTGTCTGGATCTCGTGTTGCGCAGATAGAGGCAAGAACGCTCCGCTGAACGGATCACCACCTGCCCCGGCGATCATGAGGCCCGGTTAATGCTGCGGATCAGGAACTGCCAGACGGCGTACCCGGGTCACGCAACGCAGTAACCGAGGTGGCGAGGATGGCGCTTCCGCTCTCGAGGATCAAGGCCACTTCACCATTCACGTTTTGAGTTTCCTTAACAACGCCATAGACTTCCGCTACCTCTGAGAGGATCACTTCGCCCTTGGACGAACTCTCAATCACAAAGGTATAAGATCCCTCGGGCAAGGTTTCGCCATCCCCGTCCTTACCATTCCACTGGTAAGGCTCGGCAGAGACGGGCAATTCGACGCGCCCAACCTCATTTTCCTCGGCGTCATAGATGACCATTTCCACCTTATCCGCGACAGCAGCTGGATTCGGCGCCACAGAAATAGGAGTCGATCCATCAAAGTGCGCCGCAGCTTGCGCACGTACTTCTTTACCGACCCAACCGGTCAATTGAGACATATTGGAAAGCGACAGAGCTGTCAGCATACTGGTCAGCGTTTCATTGGTCAGAACCTGCTGTTCGACCGACGAGAACTGCGCCAGCTGCGCGGTATAATCAGACGAATCCATCGGCTCCAGCGGATCCTGATACTTCGCCTGAGTCGTCATCAGCCGTAAGAACGTTTCAAAATCTGATGTGAGCGCGCTGGTCGCAGATTGTTTGCCTGAGGCCGCGCCGCCAGTGGCCGTTTGCTGGGTACCTGCACCTGTAACTGGAGTGGTCATGCTCTTATATCCTTATATCCAGCCGGTCGGCTGCGATGTTCAATTGTTGTGACAATGGAAGGCCAGACTGCGCCTCCTCGACAGCGTCGCCTTCACCCTGAAGACCCGATCCACCTGCGCCACCATTGCCATCACCATCTTCGGATTGGCCCGCCTGCGCGTCAGAACCAAACTGGAAAGAGATGTCAGAAAAGCCCATTTCTTTGAATTCGCGGGCCAAATCCTGAATATGCCGCCGCATCAGATCTTCGGTTTCCGGGCGTTCCGCATTGATGGTGACCGTGACACCCACATCAGTGGTCATCACGCGCATGTTCACATGCCCCAACTCACGCGGGTTCAGGGTCACGTCTACATTGCGCTTGCCGCCAGTCGCGACGGCTTCTGCCAGTTGTTGTGCGACATGACGCGGTGTTTCAGCACGAAAGCTAGACGCACCTGATCGCACCGATGCCTCTGCCAACAGCTGTGGCAGAGCAAAGCTCTCTGCCCCGCGCTGGGTCAGGATATCCTCACCAACTTTCGCCGCATCGCCTGCGCCCATGAGGCTCGTGACCACGGCGGAACTTGACTTGAGGACGGTGTCGCTCAGTTGAGCTTGGGCTGTTGCCAAGGTCTGGGCCGTCCCGTTTGCAGCCGAATGCAACTGCCTCGTGTCGCCAGCGCTTATTTGAGCCCGAGCGCTCACAACCGTGGTCGCCGCCTGAGCCTGCACCGCAGTCAGAGGCATATCCCGAGCACGAATTTCTTCTTTGCCCACCTCAACTGGAGGAGCTGTTTTCAAAGCCTCGGCTGACGTCATAGCTTGCGTTTGAACGACCGGCTGCCCTTTCGTCTCAGGTGGCATCGGACCGATCACCCGCTGCTGACGCACCTCTTCGCGCTGCGCGTTCAAAAGTACGGACGTTCCATTGCGTTCCTGCGTATCAGACAGAGGACCTGCACGGGCGGCAATGGGTTGACTGTCTTCAACCTCCGCTTCTGCCTGTGGCATCGTGCGAGGCAAAGCTTCTGTTTTAGAAGGCATTTCGACTGCCGTTTCTTCAGTTACAGTCGATGTCTGTGCAATCGGCGCTTGTACTACAACTGCCCCGGCCTCTGCTACTATTTCAGCAGCATCGCTCTCTTCTGATGTGTGAAACTCGGGATCTGTCTCCGTATGCACATCTGAGGAGGTCTCACCCTCTTCGGCCGCGCCGTTACCCGCAACAAGCGGGTCAGCTTCAGCATCTTTATCAGATGTCTCAAAGGGGAGTGTCTCCTCAGAAGCGGGTGCTGATTCAGATTTAGGTGCTGGTCCATCAGCTGGCTGATCACCATTCACCTCTTGTGACTTAGCATCTTCACCAGTTGGGGCCTCCGCCTCAGTTTTTCCTTTGGAGGAGTTTTGATCTTGTTCGTTTGCTTTGCGGGCGAGGACGGACTCGAATGAATCACCGCCCCGGCGCGCCGGGTCTGTTCGCTTTGACGACTCAGCAGGCGTACTGCCAACTGATTGAGTCGTAAGGATTTTCGTAATCATGATCCACCGGATGTTCTATCTCGTGTGCATCCTGAATAAATGAAATCGGTTACGGCATTTTTAACCGCTTTTCGCGAAACTGAAAAATATCGAAGAATTCGACACAGTATCAGGACTGAGGCAAAATGCCCGTAACACATGTTTCGACGCCCGTAACGGCGGTCCCATATCCGCAAGCCAATGATCCAAAAGATCAAGCTTTGCGGCAGGCTGCGATTGATCTCGAAGCCTCCTTTCTTTCTGAAATGCTCAAAGCCACTGGCCTCGGCAAAGCGCCTGAAGCCTTTGGTGGCGGTGCTGGTGAAGACCAGTTTGCCGGCCTTCTGGTCAATGAGCAGGCACGCGCAATGGCAGAAGCTGGCGGCATCGGGCTCGCAGAATCAATCTACAACTCACTGAAGGACTCTCAAGAATGAGCGCACTTACCGATCAAACCCCGCAAGCCATTATCAATGCGCTCGACACGCTGCTGGAAGAAGAGCGCGGTGCATTGACCAATGGCGAACTCCATAAACTTGAAGACATTCTCGCACGCAAAGAAGATCTGTTTGATCGCCTTAATAACATCACGGATCTGGAAAGCAGCGCACTCGAATCCGTGCAAAACAAAGTCACCCGCAATCAAGCTCTGCTCGGCAGCGCGATGCAAGGCATCAAGGCGGTCGCAAACCGTATGTCTGAACTGCGCAAAGTGAGAAAGGGCCTGGAGGTATACAATCAATCTGGTCAACGCACCCGTTTTGCCACCACAGGCAGCCTGAAACTGGAGAAGCGTGCGTAACGCAATCAGAGGTCTGGACAATTTTAAAAATGCAAATTGCGCCTTTAGCACTCTCTTAGCACCTAATACGCCAATGTCACCTTGCATCTCAAGCGAGGTGGCGCGGAAACCGAACGGTGAAGCACAGTCAGAACGACGACAGAGAGAGCTCCGGCAACGGAGCTGGGATTACCAAATCAAGGGCTAAAGTGCCCTAAATCAAAGGAACTCATGCTATGTCCAGCATTCTGACGAACAATGGTGCAATGGTTGCTCTGCAGACCCTTAAGTCTGTGAACAACGACCTGAACGATACCCAGAAAGCCATCTCCACCGGTAAGGAAATCGGAGTTGCAAAAGACAACTCAGCCGTTTGGGCGATCTCCAAAACCATGGAATCCGACATCGCGGGCTTTGAAGCGATCGAAGAAGGTCTGTCCATCGGCGAGGCAACCGTTGCCGTCGCATCCGCAGGCGCCGAACAGATCGTCGAAAAACTCACCGAAATCAAAGAACTGATCGTCTCCGCTCAGTCCGAAAACGTTGACCACGGCAAGATCCAAGACGACATTTCGTCCAAGGTTGATCAGGTCGCCGCAATCATCTCCGCTGCACAATTCAACGGCGCCAACCTGCTGGCGACCGATGTTGACGGCAACGGCGCGACCAACGTAGGCGTTCTGGCCTCGCTGGACCGTGTTGGCGCAGGTGGTACAGTCTCCGCAGTTGAGATCACCATCGACTCCGTCGATTTTGAAGGTGATCTGGATCTTTCCTCTTCGCTGACTGCAATCACCGACACAACGACTGCAGCAACTGCACTCACTGAGATCGAGACCTTCCTGCAGACAGCTATTACTGGTGCTGCGGCTCTTGGTGCCGACTCCGCTCGCCTCGACGATCAGTCCGAATTCGTAAGCAACCTGGTCGACTCCATGACCATGGGTGTCTCGACAATGACCGACACCGACATGGAAGAAGCATCTGCTCGCCTCTCGGCCCTGCAAACCCAGCAGGAACTCGCAGTGCAGTCGCTGACCATTGCGAACGAAGCGCCGGGCTCACTGCTGCAGCTCTTCCGCTAAATCCGCCTTTGAGTTGGGGCGCTGTTAAGCGCCCCAACTACCTTACTTCTCTGAGAATCAGTGAAAAATAATACGTTAGGATAACACGTGAATGCCCTTCTAAAGGCGAAGAGCGCCTATGCGGCGGCAAAAGCCCCGACCCGTACAGCACGGAACACCGAGTATGAAATCCTTGCCCGTATCACACATCGAATGATCGTGGCGAATGGCAAGGGCTCGGATGGATTCAAGGATCTTGTCGCAGCGGTTTCCGACAATCGCAAACTCTGGACACTCTTCACTTCAGATTTGGCCAAGGACGGCAACAAACTGCCGGACGAGTTGAAACAACGCCTGTTTCATCTGGCTCGCTTCACGCGTGAACACAGCAGCAAAGTTCTGGCTCGTAAGGCGTCAGTGCAGCCGCTGGTCGAAATCAACACAGCCATCATGCGTGGCCTTAGAAGCGGAGCGTCCTGAAAATGAGTGGATTGGTCCTTAAACTCGCCCCTAAAGAGCGTGTCCTGGTCAATGGAGCCGTAATCGAAAACGGAGATCGCCGCAGTCGCTTGTCGATCGTCACCCCTGACGCGCATATCCTGCGCCTACGGGACGCGATTCACCCAGAACAAGCGAATACGCCGGTACGCCGGGTCTGCTATGCAGCACAGTTGGTGCTGTCAGGTGATGTCGACCCCGAAGAGGATCGTCTGCCGATGCTGCGTCGGATCGAAGAGTTGAGCCAGGTCTTCACCGACCCGGACAGCCGTGCGGCCCTGTCAGAAGCAACCGAAGCTGTGATCAGCAACAACCACTACCGTTGCCTCAAAGCATTGCGTGCTTTGTTACCCCGGGAGGAACGGCTCATGGCCGTCAGAGCGCAATGACCTATACACCGCTCATTCCTTCATCAGGGGTTGCGGGCTGGAATTTTCTGCAATCGACCTATGACCGGCAATACGACGCCTTCGTCAAGTCGGGAAGCTTGAAAAACGACAGTGAGTACTTCGCCGAGAATATCGGCGGAGTTACCTCCAGCGAGGATTTACTGAACGACCGCCGCCTGCTTCAGGTGGCGGTTAAGGCGTTTGGTCTCGAGGAGGAGATCAACTATCGCGCCCTGCTGCAACGTGCGCTCAACGAAGGCACATCTGCCAGCGATGCGCTTGCCAACACGATGAATGACGAGCGCTACGTTGAGTTCTCCAACGCATTTGGGTTTGGTCCCGGGCAGTCCCCGATGACCAGCGATAGCAAAGCCATGCAGGCGGTGATTGACAAGTTCCAGTCTGCCTCGTTTGAAGAAGCCGTTGGCGAAGTTGATGAAACGATGCGCACGGCTTTGTTTGCCAAACGCGCCATGATCGAAGTGTTCGGCGAGCCGGACGAAGACGATGTATCTCAACTCAGCGTGAAAGAGCGTGCGCTGCGAGAATTTGATCTCTCGATGAAAGAGATCAATGGGAAGGGCGATGACGTACCCGGCGTAACCTCTGTCGAGGATCAATGGCAGGACATCGTTCAGCGCGATACGTTGCGAGAATTCTTTGACACAACATTACGTATCCCGGCGGGTGCTGCGGGCCTCGAGGAAGATGAACGTATCCAACTCTACCGCGAACGCGCACAGGTTGTTTTTGGCACCGATGATCCGACCGTGTTCTTCTCTGGAGAAAATAAGGGAATCATCGTGTCTGCGTTTAAAACACGCGCCACGGTTGATGGAGATGACGCAGCTGAAATCGCCAAGATCGCAAAACTATCAGAGCATATCCTTGATCAGATGGTGTCTCGCGACGCCGCATTGAATGAGGAATGGGACTTCATCTCGCGCCAAGAGCCATTGGCAGAATTTATGAAAGTTGCCCTCGAACTGCCTGACGATATCGCGACGCGCAACACCAGTGACGCGATGCGGATTTATCGGGAAAAAGCGATCGAAGTGTTTGGTACCGATGATCCAAACATCTTTGCCAGTGCCGCCAACTTGGACGCTACGTTGAACACGTATCGAGAGAATGCGGCCGAAGCCGGCATGAGAAGCAGTGAAATTTCGGGCAATCTCCGCACCGTAGAAACGATCCTGAAATTCTCATTTGGTAAGGAAGATGCGGTTGACGGAGGAGACACAGATGCGGCTGACACTGCAGCAGTTGACGCAGGTTGGTACAGTATCATGGGCCAAACAGGTGTGCCTCGTTTCCTGAATACGGCTCTTGATGTGTCGTCAGGGCTTGAACCGGGTGAGACCTTTGAAGCGCTGACAGTCGAAGAGCAGCTTGCAATCTATAAAGAAAAAGCGGTCGAAATTTTCGGGACCGATGATCTCAAGGAACTGACCGGCCCCTACCAGATGGGCGCCGTGAGCGAGGCCTACAGAACCAACGCCGAGGCCGCTGGTGAAAGCGAATTTTTCATCACCTATTACTCTCAGATCGCTGAACGGGAGTTAGATATCCTGTTCCAAAGTGATGAAACCGATGCTGAAAAAGAATTTGAAGAGGCATTGGAAGAATTGCGAACTATGAACGACGAAGATGATGGCCCCAGCGCCAATTCGCAATGGTACACGATCATGGGCCAGCAAGCGATGACGGAGTTCATGCAGGTCGCTCTTGGACTACCCAAGGAAGTCGGACAAATGGATATCGATCAGGCTGTTGGGGTATATCGACGCAAAGCAGAACAAGTGCTGGGCACTGACAAACCTTCAGAGTTCATTTCTCGCGATAAGATGGATGAGTTGGTCAACATGTACCTGACGCGCTCGCAAATGAACAATATCAGCAGCGGATACAGCTCTGGTAGTGCGGCGTTGATGATGTTGCGTAGCTAAACCTTCAAAGTCTGACAGAATGAAAAACGCCCCAGTTTCATGGGGCGTTTTTTCTATCTGATCGGCTAAATTTGAATTGATGTTGGGCAGCCATGGCTCATCCGCGCCGACCTTGCAGGCCAGTTGCTACCGCTTCAGGCCACCGAATACCCACTATCGGCCGCCTCCAGCACGCCGCAACAAGAGCGCCAAACGGTTGAAACTTCCCTGGGTGCCGTCGGTTTCGTTGCGCCCAAAAAAGGAATCGAGCTCCGGCCAGATTTTGACGGCCTGATCCAGCACCAAGTCATTGCCTTCTGAATACAGGCCCGCACGGATCATCACCTCGGATTGCTCATAAGCGCCAAGGAACTTGCGGACCGCCAAAATCATCTCATTTTCTTCTTTTGTTGCTGCCGCAGGCAGGCTGCGCGAAACGGAGCGCGAAACATCGATGGCTGGGAATCGCCCGCGTTCCGCAATCTCCCTGTTCAGTACAATGTGGCCATCCAGAACCCCGCGCAAAATATCGGCAATGGGCTCATCCATGTCGGAGCCGGCGACAAGGACGCTGAATACCGCAGTAATGTCACCCTGACCTTCCAGGCCGGGTCCAGCGCGTTCGCAAAGCCCCGTAATCAATGGCGTCACGGAAGGCGGGAAACCACGAAGGGCTGGTGCCTCACCAGAGGCAACCGCAATTTCACGATGAGCTTCAGCAAACCGCGTAATGGAATCGGCCATAAAAAGTACGTTTAAGCCCTGATCGCGGAAGTGTTCTGCCACTGACATCGCCGACCACGCGCAGCGCCTGCGCACCAAAGCAGACTGATCGGAGGTTGCCGCCACGACAACTGCACGCTTCATCCCCTCCGGCCCAAGCACCTCCTTCACGAAGTGATTCACCTCGCGCCCACGTTCGCCAATCAGTGCCATAACAACGACGTCGGCTTCCATGTTTTGCGCCAACTGCGCCATCAAGGTTGATTTCCCGACACCCGATCCCGCGAAAAGACCAACCCGCTGGCCTGTCACGATGGGAAGCACGGTATTGAGGATGGCAAGCCCGGTCGAGAGGCGCTTGCCCAAGCCACGACGGGCTGCGGCTTTGGGAGGGCTTTCCATCAGATCACGGCTCTCGACCCCACGCAGCATAGGTTTGCCGTCCAAAGGCTCGCCGAAGGGATCAATGACGCGGCCGATCCAGCTGTTATCCGGCGCAAATTCAGGTGTTTCAAAGAGAAGCACCGCATCCCCTATGGATGCACGTTCCGGCGCAGTGTCCGGTAACATACGAATATGATTGGCACCGATCGCCAGCACCTCGCCATGGAGGTCATCCTTTTTGCCGCGCCGGAGAACAAGTCGATCCCCAATGCGAGCCTGTGTCTCAAGGCCGGACACTTCGATCTCGCCACCCGAAATACCTGTCACCCGCCCCATGGGGGCAGCAAGGCGAGTATTGGCCAGTTCCTGACTGAGCGCCTGGATCGATTTCATCATCTGCGGGTTCTCCAACATTCCTCTGAAAACAATTTCTAAAGGAATCAGGGTTAAGCCTTGATTGAAATTGATCGAGGGAGAAGCCCCGGTGTTCGAAAGACTGAATGTTTTTAATATCGCCTATTCAATGGCGACTCATGCGGGCAAGCGTCAGGCGCTTGTCTCGGAAAATATCGCAAACGCGGATACCCCCGGGTATCTCGCGAAGGATATTAAACCCTTCAAAGAAGTCTTTGCTGCAGGCGAAGCGCAGGGCGACATGATTGCCTCGCGCAGTTCGCACATCAATGGCGCAAATGGCTCAGGGTTTGATTGGGCGGTCACCACGGACGATTCGGCCGTAGACCCCAACGGGAACTCCGTCTCACTTGAGGAGCAGATCCTCAACGGTATCGAAGCCAAGCGGCAACATGACCGCGCATTGGCTGTGTATCGATCATCCATGAACGTGCTGCGCGCCAGCCTTGGCCGTAGCTAATCAAGGAGACTGAGCAATGAGCGACTTTTCCAAATCCCTGTCCGTCACAGCCAGTGGCCTGCGCGCTCAAGCTGCGCGCCTCACCCATGTATCGGAGAACATCTCTAACGCAGATACTCCGGGCTACCGCCGCAAAACCGTATCCTTTCAGGCGGTGCGCGATCTGGAAACGGACGTAAGCCAAGTCAAAGTCGGTCGCGTTTCGCTCGACCGTAGTGAACTGGAGCAAGTTTACGACCCCTCTCATCCACTGGCCGATGAAACTGGCCACTACGAGGGGTCGAATGTCGATCTGATGATCGAAATCGCGGACGCGCGCGAAGCGCAGCGTACCTATGAGGCAAACCTGAAAATGTTCGATCAGACCCGACAAATGTCGTCGTCCCTGATGGATCTTTTACGCCGCTAACCTGAATAGATTGGAGATCCAGAATGGATATTCGTTCGCTTACCGCCACCTCCGGCTATGCCGCAGCTCGTCCCGCTACTAAGGTTGATCCGGACTACAACCCGGCCTCCCTACAAGAGCAGGCCAAGACCAGCTTTCAAGACTTCACCAACACGCTCGCCCATAGCGAGCAGGTTTCTGTCCAGTCCATGACCGGCGGCGCAGACCCCCATCAGCTGGTACAGGCGCTGGCCCAAACCGAGCTTGCAGTCGAAACCGCAGTAACGGTGCGCAACAAGGTCGTCGAAGCCTATCAGGAAATCCTGCGGATGCCGGTCTAAGCCATGCTGACCGAAGGCATATTCTACGACACTTTGCGTCAGGGAATTCTGGCGGCGATTACTATGTCGCTGCCCATTCTCATCACCGCACTGGTGATCGGCCTAACGGTTGGTCTGTTTCAGGCACTGACGTCCATTCAGGAAATGTCGCTGACGTTTGTTCCTAAGCTCACGGGCATCCTCGTCGTTTTCTGGCTGACGATGGCAACCATGACGCAGACGCTCGTCGCCTTCTTTACTGGTCATATTATTCCCCTCATTCAGGGAACAGGAGGACTGTAATGGGTTCTATCGGCTATACCACGCTGTCGCGCCAGTCCGGGTTGCTGAACGAAATGCAGGCCGTGGCGAACAATATCGCAAACTCTGCGACAACCGGCTATCGCTCGGAGGGGTTGATCTTCTCGGAGTATGTCAAATCAGCGCCAGGCCAAGAAAGCCTCTCGATGGGGCGTGCGAATATCCGCAACACCTCCCTCGAACAGGGCACAATGAGCCAGACCAATGGCAGTTTTGATCTCGCGATTGAGGGCGATGGTTTCTTCATGGTGGAAACACCTGCGGGCAATCGGCTCACTCGGGCTGGGAACTTTACCCCCAATGCTGAAGGTGATCTCGTGACTGCCGATGGCTACCGGGTTCTGGATGCAGGCCAAGCGCCGATGTTCGTTCCGGGTGATGCAGAAAGCATCTCCTTCGGTGCGGATGGAACGCTAAGCGCAGATGGGCAGCAGCTTGGTCAGATCGGGCTATTTGTCCCTGATGAGGAGGCTCAGATCCTGCGCGAGGACGGCGTGATGTTCCGCGTGGAGGGAGAGACATTGCCGGCTGAAGGCGCGCAGGTTCTGCAAGGGTTCCTTGAAGGGTCAAACGTCAACACCATCCACCAACTGGCCCGGATGATCGAAGTGCAGCGTGCTTATGAAATGGGGCAGAGCTTCCTCGACAACGAAGATAAGCGCATCCGTGCGGCCATCGACAACCTTATGAAATCATAGGAGATAACCATGCGTGCACTCAAAATCGCCGCCACGGGGATGAGCGCGCAGCAACTGCGCGTCGAAACGATCTCCAACAACCTCGCCAACATGAACACCACCGCCTACAATGCGCGACGGGCTGAATTCGCGGATCTGCATTACCAACAGATATCACGAGCTGGCACCGTGAATGCTTCTGACGGCACTGTCCTGCCCACAGGTGTTCAGGTCGGCCTAGGTGTGCGTCCAGCTGCGGTATCCGTGTATCTCAATCAAGGCGCTTTGTCGCAGACCGGCAATGAGTTGGATGTCGCCATCGACGGCAACGGCTATTTCGAGGTCACCCTGCCATCTGGCGAAACCGCCTATACCCGTGATGGTTCGTTCAAGCGCTCTGCCGAAGGATTAATCGTCACCAATGACGGCTATCCGGTGTCGCCCGAAATCACCATTCCGGAGGACGCGAATTCCATTTCGATCAACGCTGAAGGCGAAGTTTACGCCTATTTCAACGATACGGTCGAAGCAGAGCTGCTTGGTCAATTGACCCTATCGGGTTTTACCAATCCCAAGGGGCTTGAGGCGGTGGGGAGCAACCTCTTCAAACAAACCGAGGCCTCAGGCCAACCCAACACGACTGAACCCGGTGCAGACGGTGTCGGAACCCTGCGCCAAAAGTATCTCGAAGACAGTTCGGTTGATGCCGTGCGCGAGATCACTGAGCTGATCGAAGCCCAGCGCGGTTACGAAATGAACTCCAAGGTGATTTCCGCCGTGGACCAGATGATGTCGGCAACCACACAGGTACGCTAAATGAAACTCCTGCCCATCCTCATCGGGATTCTCTTTGCTCAATCCGCACTGGCCGACATTCTGGTGCCCGTGCGGACCATTCGAGCCAAGGAGATCATCGCAGCCGAAGACCTCGTTTTCAAAAACGTCGAGGCCCCCGGTGCGCTGAGCAGCCCCAACGAGATCATTGGGCAGGAAGCAAGGGTTGCGCTCTATGCAAGCCGTCCCATTCACGCTGGCGATATCGGACCGCCAGCGCTCGTGGATCGCAACGATCTGGTGAAACTTATCTTTCGCCACGGCGGTCTCGAAATCTCTACAGAAGGTCGTTCGCTCGGCCGAGGCGCGGAAGGTGAACTGATCCGCGTTATGAACCTGTCCTCGCGCACCACGGTCACAGGCCGGATCAGGGCGGACGGAAATATTGAGGTAAATTGATGAAACCCCTTCTCGCAGTAAAATGTGCGGTTCTTGGCCTTAGTCTTGTGGGCGGCTGCGCCCGTATGGACCACATCGGTAAACCACCAAGCTTCACGCCAGCAGACGAAACGCAGGAACACGTGGCGATGCTCTATCAGGGCCTGCCGCTGACGTCTCAAACGCAACGCGCGGTAGACAACGCCTCGCTCTGGAGTGGATCTCGCGCCTCCCTGCTCGGTGATCGGCGTGCCACCAAAAAAGGTGACATCCTCACTGTGGTGATTGAGATCAATGAGAAAGCCTCAATTTCCAACGACACAAAGCGTTCCAGAAACTCCTCGGAAAGCATGCAGGTGCCGCAGCTCTTGGGCTTGCCTCAGCGCCTTGACGAAAGGTTGCCCGATGGCGCGTCCAGCGCCGATTTGATTGACTTGGGGAGTAACTCCTCATCCGGTGGCAGTGGTTCAGTGAGCCGTAGTGAAAAACTTGAACTGCGTGTCGCGGCAACGGTTGTGGATGTGCTGCCAAACGGCGTTCTCGCCATTAGCGGATCGCAGGAGTTGCGCGTTAACTTTGAACTGCGTGAACTACTTGTGTCCGGCTACGTGCGCCCCGATGATATCAGCCGGCAAAACGAAGTGACCTACGATAAAATCGCGTCAGCTCGTGTATCCTACGGTGGTCGTGGCCAGATTACAGATGTGCAGCAACCGCGCTATGGCCAGCAGGTTCTTGATGCCGTGCTGCCGTTCTAAGGGAGGTCATAATGGCGAAATTACTTCCTATAATCATGCTGCTTATCGGCATTGGCGGCGGCATCGGTGCGGGCATTATGCTCGCACCTGCGCCCGAAGAGGCCGAGGTCGCTGCCGCGGGCGAAGGCCATGATGCAAGCCAAGAGGAAAATGCAGAAGAGCACGCCGAAGAAGACACGGCCGAAGACGAAAACGCCGAACCCAATGAGTTCATCAAGATCAACAACCAGTTCGTGATTCCGGTGGTCGAGCGTGACCAGATGACTGCAATGGTGGTCTTGTCGCTCAGCCTGGAAACAAAGCCCGGCATGTCTGGGAAGGTACATTCCTTCGAACCCAAACTTCGCGATGTATTCCTGCGCGTGCTGTTTGATCATGCCAATATGGGGGGCTTCCGTGGCGCGTTCACCCGCTCTGAAATCTTGGATCCGCTTCGAACCTCTCTTCGTGAAGAGGCACGGCGTTTCCTTGGCAGTGACCTGGTTGATGTCCTGATCCTGGAAATTACACGTCAAGACGTCTGATCGAGCAACATACCCTCCAAATATGAGAAAGCCGCCTCCCCGATCGGGAGGCGGCTTTCTTATTGTTCGGGGTTGGCTGAGAACTCAAAGCCGAGTTTTGCGTGGTGCGTTACCCGCATCACCAGACCCGGCCATGGTAAGAGCCTGTAGTCCAGATGCCGATCAATCCAGATTCATAAGACGGTCGAACAGCATCTTATTGCGGCGTTCCTTTGCATCAGACTTATGCTGGTTTTCCATGGTTTCCACAGCATGCTTGCGTCCAAAAGCATGACGCAGCTTATCCATCGCTCGGAACTTTTGTGCGGTGACCTGTGCCAGATCCTGATTGATGTCGCGCCTCGCATTCGTATGCCATTTTTGCCATTGCAGATCGACGCCAAGCGCTTTCATCTCGTGACTTTGATCAACGAGCGCACGAGAGTCTTCGACTTGCTGCTTCAGCATCGCAAGTTTACCGCGGAGTTGCGCCTCGCGATCCAGGATCGGTTTCACTTTCGCGTGCTCCCGCAAGTAGACCGCATTCGTCACAGCTTTCATCTGCGCAAGCATTTTGTCTTGTTTCATAGAATGCTCTCCTTGGCCTTTTTGCGCATCTCTTCTGCAAATCGAATTGCGGCTGCGACCGGTGCATAGTGTTCCTCGGCAATCTCATCACCGACCTCAACAGTCGCATACAACGCCCGCGCAGTTGGCGGGTCACTGTGAAGCGGCACCCCATTTTCCTGAGCGATCTCGCGGATCATGGCAGCAACACCATCGACCCCTTTGGCCACACATTCTGGCGCACTGCCCGAGACGCGGCTCCACTTCAGTGCAACCGCATAGTGCGTCGGGTTCACGATCACCACGTCAGCCTCAGGCACAGCTGCCGCAATTTGCTTGCTGACAATCTCGCGACCTTTTTGTTTACGCTGGCCTTTCGTGTGGGGGTCGCCTTCAGAGTTCTTCATCTCATCCATGACATCTTTGCGCGACATCATGTTCTTGCGGATGAATTCAGCTTGCTGAAACGGAGCATCCACCAACCCAATCGCAAGCGCGATGATCAACGTCAGAATGAGAAACTCCATCGCGAGTTGCACCAAAAACGGTACAACCGAATACGGGCTGGTTCCAACGGATGCGATCATTTCTGGTAAACGCCACGACAGATATATGCCTAGCGTGATGGAGTAGAGTAACAGCTTAAAAAAGCTCTTGGCGAATTCGAACAGTCCTGAACGACCAAACTTGTTCTTTGCGTTCTTGATCACTGACAGACGGGACAGTTTCGGCTCGATCCGTTTGGGTGCAAAAACCATCGCCTTTTGAGCAAATACCGCGAGCAAAACCAATGCTGCGGGCACAATAAACCATGCCATCACGGAGGTTAAAGCCGCTGAGATGAATTCTCCTGCGACCGGAGCGGCAATCCCATCGCCAAAAAACACCGGGGCCAGCCTATCAGGCTGATCGATCATGCTCATCAAGACGGTGCCGAGCGCCTCTACCGAGGAACCACCCGCAGTATAGAATGCGATCAAAAGCCCCAGATAGGAGGCTGCCTGCAAAAGGTCATTTGACTTTGGAACATCGCCTTCAAGCCGCGCTTTTCGCAGCTTCTCCGGTGTCGGTTCAAATGACTTATCTGAGTCGTCGCTATCGTCGCTCATGGCATCCCCACTCCTGGGTCAGCAAAGAACATCAATAGGTTACGCCCCCAGACCTCGAGCATCATAGGCGCGCCGATCATCAATATCGACAAGCCGCCGAATGTAATAACCGGCGCCCCCACAAAGACCACCATCAGCTGTGTCATCGCCCGGTTGATGACACCAAGCGTAAGGTTATAGATCACCGCCGTAATCAAAAACGGCGCAGCTAACGTAAACGCTTGGGCAAAGGTCGCCGACACGCGATGCACTCCCCATTCGGAAAGACCTGCTGCATCCGGAAACTGACCGACAGGGAACAAATCGTAGGACCGGATCATCAATTGTGCCGCATGGATGTGAAAATCGAGCATCACCGCGACCGCAATCCCGGAAATCCATAAAACCGCACCCAACGCAGGCATGGGATCCGCGCCCGCACCGCCAAGCACCTGACTGAGAGAGGTACACTGCGCGGCAATCGACCCAGCGGTTTGCAGCATATGCATGAACATCCGAAGCCCAAGCCCCAGCGAAAGCCCCACCACCACCTCTGTGGCTATAAGACCTGCATACTGCATGACCGTTTCCGGTATCGGCATTTGCGGCAGGGCTGGCGCTACAATTGCTGTAAACACCAACCCGGCAACGAGACGGATTTGCGTTGGGATCAGTTGTTCGCCAAATCCCAGCATGATCGATGTCATCGCACCGATCCTGAGGAACACAATGGCTCCGTGCCAGAACCCTGCTCCGAACAACGCCATCAGCTCGGGTGTTATGCCGACAAAATTCATGCTGCGACCATGCCGACGAGGGCAGGACGCGCCTCCAATCCGATCTCCTCGAAGGACAGCACCGGGTTCTGGATACCCCGCGACCTCAGAATTGTACGCAAGTAGCGGCGACGACGGGTCGAGGTTACAATAGCCGCAAAGATCCCCTGCTCCGTCACCTGGTTGATTTTGTCGCTCATGGCGTCAACCAGCTTGTTGAACGTATCAGGCGGTAGAGCGATATCCAGCCCGGATTGCGTTTCAACCTGATAGGTCGTGAAGGCATCTTCCCATTCGGGTGCAAGTTGCACCAGAGGAATCGTCCCATCGTCGCGTTTCATTTCCGCCACCAACTGGAAGCCAAGACGTTGACGAACATGTTCTGTGATGAGTTCCGGCGACGTGGTGCGCATCCGTGCTTCGGCGATCGACTCGAGAATGAGTGGCATATTGCGGATCGACACGCGTTCCTCCAGCAACAGGCGCAAAACAGCATGCAGCGTATCAATCGGAACCTTGTCTGGGATCAGTTCATCAAGGAGCTTCTTGTTGGCATTAGCACGGAATTCGTCGCTCAGTTCTGTCATTTCGCGCAGCAGGCGGCGCAGTGCTTTGAGCGTCAACAAACGTGGGAAGCTCTGTTTAACAACTTCCAATAGATGAGTCGCGAGGATCTCTGGCGGGGAAACGACGGTAGCCCCCATGAGCGCAGCATCCTCCTGATGCTTGGTCGCAATCCAGCGGGCAGGCGCACCGTAAACAGGTTCTGTCACATCATTGCCTGCGGGCAATGCGGCATGGTTATCCGGCATCAATGCCAGCACCATATCAGGATGCAGCGTGCCGCGCGCCTGTTCGACACCTTGAATGCGAACCACATAGGTTCCATTGTCCAACTCCGCTTCATCGGTCAGTCGGATTTCAGGCAGAATCAAGCCGAATGTTGTCGCCACATGCGTTCGCATGTTGGCAATTCGAGCATCCAGTCCGGTTCCCGGATCCAACACCATGGACACCAGATCCTGCGAAAACTCCAAATGCAGGTCATCAAGATCAAGGATGTCGCCCAGGGCTTTGGATTTTTCTGGTGACTGAACTTCTTCGACTTTTGCATCAAGCTCTTTTTGAGCGGCTTCATCATTCGTTTTCTTAACCCGATACGCGAGGTAACCTAAGGCTCCGCTCCCCGCGATGAAGGGGATAAACGGCAAACCCGGAACCAGTGCAAACAACGCCATCAGCACCGACACAGCCCCTATGGCGCCTGGGTATTTTGCAAACTGTGAGAAGATTGCGGCATCGGTTGATCCGGATGCACCACCTCGTGCCAGCAAAAGCGCCGCAGCGATGGAAATGATGACAGAAGGAATTTGCGAAACCAGACCATCACCCACGGTCAAAATTGCATAGGTTTCAAACGCAGTACCTACGGGCATACCGTGGATGAGAACCCCCATGATGAGGCCCACGATCAGGTTCAAAAGGGTGATGAGAAGGCCGGCAATTGCATCGCCTTTCACGAACTTCGACGCACCGTCCAGAGAGCCAAAAAACGTCGTCTCGCGCTGTTCGGTTTCGCGGCGTTCCTTAGCGGTCGCATGGTCAATCGCGCCTGCGGACATGTCGCTGTCGATAGCGAGCTGTTTCCCCGGCATCCCATCAAGAGCAAATCGCGCGCCCACTTCGGCCATACGCGCGGCACCCTTCGTGATCACCATAAAGTTCACGATCAAGAGTACGCCGAACACCACAAGCCCGAGGAAAACGCTGCCCCCCATCACAAAGTTGGCAAACCCCTCGATCACGTTTCCGGCCGCGTCGGTGCCAGTATGGCCTTGCCCGATGATGAGCTTGGTCGACGACACATTCAGCGACAATCGCAACATAAGCGAACCGAGCAAGATCGTCGGAAAGGACGAAAAATCCAACGGTCGCTCAATAAAGAGCGTGATGGTGAAAATCAGGATGGCGAGAGCGAACGAAGTCGCAAGCCCCACATCCAGCACCCAGGCTGGCATCGGTAGGATCATCATCACGATGATCGCCATCAGCGCCATCGCTAGGAGAATGGTCGGACTAAAAAGCTCTTTGACTGACAGATTCGGCACGGATTTTCTCTTATGTGAAAGCGATCAGAAGCGGTCCGGCGGTGCCTAGGCACCGGGAGTGAGAGTGGGAGAGTTTCTGATCTAGAGAGGCCGAAATGCCGCAAACCGCACCAACAAGTCCTGTCACCTGTTGCGCGGTTGCTAAAATCCGAGCTTTACGCCCGGTTTGTCTTATGTCGTTCACTGGCATTCTGCCCGTTCCAGATGAGGATTCTTCCCTGTCCCCAAGCTAGGCTGCTATGCTTTACAAAGTGTTAGCATCAGAATGTGAAATGGCCGCACCAATGGCACGGCCATGTCGTTGAAATTCGACGTTTACCTTAATTTTCAGCCTCTTGAGGCGTACGCTCTACTTGACGCAGCAATTCTTCAATCGAAGATCTTGCGCCAGCGCTGCTTTCGACCAAAGCGCGCGCCTCGGCAAGCGGTGGCAGACCTTCGGGGTCGCGTACAGCCGAGTCGATCTGTTTGGTCACTTCAGCAACGGAACGGAAAGGTGCTGCGTCCTGATCGATGGCTTCTGCTGCCTCAAGATCCTCGGAGAGCCAGTATCCTCGGGCGGCACCATTCAGATCTTCTGCGGAAATCATGTATTCGCTTGCGCGCTCATACTCCTTATTGCGCCACAACGCCTCAGCGCGCATGCGGTCTGCCTGCTGACCTTCTAGCCCCATTAGCTCAACCAATGCGCGTTGGGGTTGGTCCAGCTGCAAATGCGCCTCCGCACTCATCATGCGACGCTCTTGATTCTGTGGCTCAAGGCTCATCTTGCGCAGCAGCATTTCGGCCTGCTCCGCGAAACCCAGATCCAGCAGTCGACGGGCAACAAGATCACCGACCTGCCCCGCACGCGTAGCGCCGGCTTCTTCTGCAAAGATAAGAGCGTACTTTAGGAATGTTACATCGTCTGCATTTTCAGCCAGCAGTGTCATAAGCGGAGCGTTCACCGCGTTTCGCGATGTCGGGCCGTCGCGTTCCTCAAGCTTTGTGGCTTTGTGAAATGCTGCGTCGAAACTTCCGGTGAGTGCCAAAGCCATAACCTCAGCTTTGCGCAGATCTGCCCCGAGTGACGTCCCGCGGTTCTCCAATTCATATGACGCTGTCAGGTCTGGCACATCCGGCGACAGTGCGCGCCGTTCAGCATAGCTCAATTCAATCAAGTCGATCAGGGCCCGCGGCGTATTTTGACTTTGCTCCGCAACCTCTTTTGTAAGGTTGCGAGCTACGGCTTCTGTATCCCCATCAAGTTCTGCAATCGCCGCTTCAGCCAGATTGCGATCGGGGATACCCTCGACCCCGGTGCGATCAACAGATCGCAATGTTGCCTTTGCGACGCTAGGATCGCCCGCTTTGGCAAACAATGTACTCATCCGCACCCCAAGTTGCACACGCAAATGGGCGGGCAAACGTGCAAACGCTTGCTGAATCGCATCCGTATTTGCACCTTTTTTAACAACCCCATCCGCCATGGCCGCCCAGAAAGCTACGCTCCCATTACAGGTTTGCTGACCGGAAAAGACCGTATTTACCGGAAGCTCGCCTCCATCAACAATCTTTGCCAAGGTGGTCATAACTTCACGTGAGCGCGGCTTCAGGCTGTTTTCAGGCAGCATGTGCAACATCGCAACCGCCTCGGCGCCAAAACCGAAGTAAAGATAGGTGCGCGCAAGTTTGAGCGTTGCGTCACGATCCACCTGATCAAATTCACCCAACATCGCGTTTCGTAAGGTGCCAATTTGCTCTGAGAAAGGTGTATCAGTGCCCCATTTGTGAACAGCAAGTTCACGGTCGGGGATACAATGCGAGTCGGCCTCATCCCTGTCGCCACCCACCGCAAACAATCCCGTTTCCCGGTCAATCGCGGATGTGACAGACATGTTGTCCAATGGGTTGAGAGGGCGATTGTCATTGCCCAACGGATCAAGATGCGGGTTTTCTTGGCGTTGTTCACTCGGCTCCAATAGCCCCTGATTACTCGCTCGCCCAATTTGTTGCAGCAGACGGGCCTCGGTGTCATTTACCATCGCGGCGCGCTGGTTTTCCTCAAGATCCATGAGCAAGCTTGCATCCGACGTCAGTGTCTCAGGCGCTGATTTACCATCTTCGTCTTTTACGTCCGCAGGGGCGGCCACCTCGCGCTTGCGATCAGACCTGATCGAAGGACGATCATCTGACAACAGTGGAAGCTCTACAGGACCGGTGTGAACTGGTTGGCGTTTTGAAGACCCAAATGTCTGCTCAACAGCATCTTCGAGCCCCATTGCAACCCGCGCGCTCGCAAGGTCACGCGGGTCGATATTGAACTCTCGCCCCTCACCGTTGCTGGGAAACGTCAGAGGCAGGCTGCTGCGGTCAGCAGGTGCGGCGAGTGCCAGCGGACGCCCCTCGCGCACGTCGATCACAAGGTAGCCATCAGACTGCTGATAATAGTCAACGCTGCATTCACATCCCAAATCGATCCGGAGCGGCTGCCCTGGGCCGTTCTGGCTAACTGATTGAATGCGGGTTCTTGGAATGAGGTCAAATACGCTTTGTGTATTAAAAACCGCCGTCGGAGAGCCGACATTCACCGTTGCAACATTCTCATTTTGGGTCAGTGACCACTCGACACCCTCAGGAAGGCGCATCACCAATCGGGTGAAATCTTCGTGCTCCCCTGAGCGTGTCACAATGGTTTGTGCTTCTGCATATCCGGCGACCACTACTGCAGTCGTCAATGCGATTGCTCGCGAAATCATGCTGCGTCCTGTTTCACTTCATTCAAAGCTTCCTCCAGCTCGGAGAACCCGGGCCGGATGTGGGAAGGCGTATTCTGACGCCCCACTTCGATACAGATGGCTGCCGCATGGTTGTGGAGATTGGCCACAAGAACCTCGCGGATCAGCTGATAAAAATGCGCGTCTTCTTCGACAACGGATTTTACTTTGCCAGCAAACGGCGCCACCAGACCGTAGGACAGGAACACCCCAAGGAAGGTCCCTACCAAGGCACCACCGATCATTTTACCCAAAACCTCTGGAGGTTGGTCAATCGACGCCATGGTTTTGATAACACCCAAAACGGCGGCAACAATTCCGAGCGCAGGCAGGCCGTCGGCCATGGTCTGCAGCGCATGGCTAGAGTGCAGCGCATGGTGCAGGTTGGCCTCGATGCGTTTTTCCAGAACTTCTTCAACCTGATGTGGATCGTCGTAGTTCATTGAAGCGGAACGCATTGTATCGCTGATCAGGTTGATCGCTTCTTTGTCCGCGAGGATTTTGGGGTATTTTCCAAAAACGGCAGAATTTTCCGGGTCTTCGATATGTTGCTCAACTTCGACCGGATTGGCCCGAGCAATACGAATCAACGCGAAGAGCAGGCAGAGAAGGTCCTTGTAGTCGTCAGGCTTCCATTTCGGGCCTTTAAACACCTTACCCATGTCTTTGAGCGTGTGTTTGACACCGCCCATGTCATTGCTGATCAGGAATGCCCCGACAGCCGCACCGCCAATCATCATCATTTCGAATGGCAGTGACTTAATGATGATGCCCAGTTTACCGCCAGCCAGCAGATAACCACCAAACACCATGGCAAAGATCACAATGATCCCTACAATCCCGATCATAGGTAAGCTCCAAATTCCGTCACTGGCTCAAGAGTAGGATAGTCTTGTTAAAAAAGACTGAGTGAGGGCCCAAGTTACTCCTTGGGCACCTCGCCATTTCGACCGGCAAGTACCACACTGATGGTATAAGCTGCCTCTGGGCTAAGCCCCGCCATCACGCCCGCAGCAGCCTCAGGCTTCATGCGTGCGAGAAAACCTGCCGCGAAGGTTGGGTCCATCTCTTCAAAGAGAGCCGCGGCGTCTTTGGGCTTCATCTGTTCATAAACGGTGGTGAGCTTGGTCACATCTTGTTCCGCAGCGCCATCCGCCAACGCGAGTGTGGCAAGCAGCTTTTGCTCGGCCTGTTGCAAGTCCTGAAGCTTCTTGTCGATTGCCTCATCAGCAATTTCCAAAGCTCTCATTCTGTCTTCAAGCTCAGCTTCTCGTTCAGCCAAATTGGCCTCGCGCTTCTTGAAAGCTGTAAGCATGGCTTGCATTTCGGCCGAATCGGGAACCGATGCGCGCCCCGGCGCGGATGGTGCCGCCTCGCCGCTCTCACCTGCTTTGATTTCGGCAACCTCGCGCGCGATTGCGGGCGCTGCTTCAAGTGCGATTCGAACCACCGCAGACCCCATCAGGAAAAGAGCCAACAGCATCAGTGTGCCGCGTCGGGCTTTCTCCATCTTTTGGGATTTATTTACCTTCGCCATCACGCCACCCGGTTTTGATTGCGGCTGTGCCGCACAAACATCAGACCTGCTGGCTTGGCTTCTTCCTGTGGCTCGGGTTCGACAACGTCTTCGGTCACTTCAGCCTGTGCGTCAGCTTCATAAGCCTCTGCGAGAGCATCATTTTCCTCGGTCGCTTCGGGTTGAGCCTGTGCCTCTTGCTGAGGTGCGATGTCGTGCATCGACGCCATCATCAACTCCAGCTTATGTGCCACCGATTCGGCGCGTCCGGTCAGCTGTTCCAGCGCTTGACTGGAGCCATCAGACATTTTTCGAGCCGCGACCAGCGACTTGTTCAGATCATCCACTTGCGATGAGAGCACTGCCACCGCGCCTCCGACCCCTTTTTCAAGATCGTTGAAGCGTTTCAATCGGCGCGACAGCACCAGGCAATAAAACCCGGCACCCAGTGCTCCGGCCGCAAGCAGGATATCAGCGATAAGTTCCATCCTGTCCTCCTAGTTGAGTACGAAATCCATGATCAGCAAATCACGCACGCGACCTTGTCCGGTTACGATGTTGATCCGCCGTAGCATCTGTGCCCGCAGTTTTGGCAGAGCCATCGGATCGGTCAGATCCTCAAGCTCCAGCGCCCGCAGGTAGCTGTTCAGAACGTCGACAACTCTGGGGAGGACTGTTTCAACCTCGGCCTGATCGGCTTGGTTGACCTCGAGTTGCGCACGGAATCGAAGTTGTTGCACGCCACTGGCTCTGTTCAGTGTGACAACAATCGGTTCCATTTCAATAAAGGCAAGATTGGCGATCTCTTCCGCCGACTCACCCTTGTCCACGCCTTCTGGCGCCTCTTTGGTAACCTGCGCAACTTCTGGCGCGGGCTTATTACCAAAGGGAAGAAGGCCTGACTGAACGGCAAAGAAGCCGCCCCCTGCGCCAGCGATTCCAAGTACGAGCCCTATGATAAGGGGCATCTTACTCTTCTTCGCCGGTTCGTCTGTTTCTACATCAGCTACAGCGTCTGTCATGGCTATCCCTAAAACGTCGTGCATCCCGTTCATAACCCGACAGGAACTAACCGAATGTTAAGGCCAATCGGAGAAAAGGGTTGCAGACCGGAGAGAACGCCGGTGCGACGGAGGTTAATGTGCAGCAGATCAAGAATGTCTGGGCAGGTTTGGACACGCGGAAGCGGATGATGGCGATCGGGGCGACCCTCGCTGTGATCTTTACTTTCTTCCTCATGTCCATGGTGGCGAATAAGCCATCCATGCAATTACTATATGCTGGGCTGGAGAGCAGCTCGGCCGGAGATGTGGTCAGCGCTTTGGAACAAAGCGGTGTCGACTATGAAGTGCGCGGCGGGTCGATTTATGTACCTTCCAATAAGCGTGACGAATTGAGAATGACGCTGGCGAGCCAAGGGTTGCCTGCAAATGGTGGCAAAGGCTACGAGCTGCTCGATTCGCTCAGCGGGTTCGGAACCACTTCGCAAATGTTTGACGCTGCCTACTGGCGCGCCAAAGAAGGCGAATTGGCCCGTACTATTGTAGCGAATCCGCACGTCAGCCAGGCGCGGGTACATATTGCCAATACTGGCAGCAATCCGTTTCAACGGACAATTGAACCCACCGCCTCGGTGTCGGTCACACCTATGGGCACGCCAATTACGCCGGCACAAGCAAACGCGATTCGCTTTCTTGTCGCCTCGGCGGTTGCCGGGCTTGCGGTCGATAATGTTGCCGTAATCGATGCCAATGGTGCACTGATCGGCTCCCCGGAGGCTGCTGCGGCAGCTGGCGCTGGCACGGATGACAGATCCCAAACCCTGCGCGAGCGCGTGTTGCGACTGGTCGAAGCGCGGGTGGGTCACGGCAATGCTGTGGTTGAGATCAGCGTTGAAACAGTCACCGACACCGAATCGATCCGAGAAAAACTGGTCGATCCGCAAAGCCGCGTCGCCATCAGCACCGATGTCGAAGAACGTACCGATTCCTCTCAGAATCAGGCAGGAGAGGTCACCGTCGCCTCCAATATTCCTGATGGTGATGCAGGCAACGGAGAAGGGTCTCGCGCTAACACCAATGCCACACGGGAACGCGTGAATTATGAGATTTCTGAAACCGAAAAAGAAATTGTACGCGGTCCCGGAGCAATCAAGCGCCTCACCGTTGCGGTGCTGATCAACGGCGTCACGACCCCAACCGCTGATGGTCAGGCCACATTCGAACCGCGACCAGATGAAGAACTCGACGCTTTGCGCGAATTGATTTCTGCTGCGGTTGGCTTTGACGCTGAACGCGGAGACGTCATCACCCTGAAATCGATGGATCTGCCCAACGTGGAACCAGAAGGAACCGCCGTTACGTCGTCCATGTTCGACAATCTCTACTTTGATGTGATGTCGATCATTCAAATGGCAGCGCTTGCTGTCGTTGCACTGATCCTTGGCCTCTTTGTAGTGCGCCCGATTCTCGCAGGCAACGGCGCTTCGGTGCAAGCTCTGCCGTCGCCGGACGGAATGGCGGCTGGTGGCTTGCCGGAACTCCCCAACATGGGAGGCGGTGATGCGGGCTTTATGACCAATCCTGATCTGGGTTCGAATATCGCACTGGACGGCGAGATCGACAGCGGCGGTGACGGGCAATTCCAACCCTTGGGCGGGCTTCCCGGCATGGGTGACGGTCTCGCCACCTTCGGCGGCGGCGGTGGCATGAGCGACGACCCTGTGGATCGTCTGCGCTCCATGATCGGCGAACGCCAAGAGGAAACCGTGCAGATTCTGCGCGGGTGGCTGGAAGAAAACAATGAGGAGCGTGCGTAATGACAATTGCCCATCTTCTGGAAGATTTCGGCATTAAAACTCCTGTCGAACCCGTCAGCAGCTTCTCCGAGGAAATTGTCGAAGAAGCCAAGCTGGTCTCTTTCGAGAAAGGCTACACAGCAGGTTGGGATGACGCGATCGAAGCCAAAGACAAGGAGACAACGCATGTCTCCGCTACTCTTGCAACATCGCTCGAAGATCTGAGCTTCACCTACCATGAGGCGCAATCTCAGCTGATGGAATCACTGGATCCGATGTTCAAGGTCCTGACCTCAGTGATTCTACCTGACACAATGGCTGCAACGTTCGGCCATCATGTGATTGACCACCTCAATGAGATGGCCAAAGGCCAGATCAACGAACCGATGGAAATCGTGGCGGCTGCCGGAGAAGGCAACGCTATCCGGGCGCTGTTGGGTGAAGATCCGACCTTCAACGTCCGGGTGCGCGAAGACGCAAATCTCTCCGCCGGTCAGGCACAACTCCGTGTTGGCCAAAGTGAACGTGAACTCAACTCCGAGGCCCTGATCGAATCCATTCGTGATTCTATCGATGCCTTCTCCTATCAATTCAAAGAGGACAGCCATTATGGATGAGACTGGCGAACTGAACCCAAAATCGGCCGATGCTGGCAACCCGTTTGTCTCAGTGCCGGTTGAGGTGATTGTTTCGGTCGGCAAGGCCCGCCCGCTGATCCGAGATCTCGTCAACCTTGGCGAAAACGCGATCCTCACTCTCGACAAGAAAGTCGAAGATCCGGTGGATCTCTATGTCGGTGACCGCCTCGTGGCGCGTGGACAATTGGAAGAAATGGAAGGCGATCAGGCAGGTCAATTGGCCGTACGTCTGACGGAAATCGCCGATCTGCAAAGCGGTTTGGGATGATACGGAAAACTCTCGCTCTGGGCGCGCTGACAGTCTTTATACTGTTGGTGCAGCCACAGGTAGCGCTGGCGCAAGAATTGAGCCTTAACCTCGCCGATGGTCAATCAATCTCGGCCCGTACAATTCAGCTGATCCTATTGATCACCGTGCTCAGCGTCGCGCCGGGCCTGTTGGTCATGCTCACCTGTTTTCCGTTCCTGATTACGGTTCTGTCGATCCTGCGTCAGGCCATCGGTTTGCAGCAGGCTCCACCGAATATGCTGATGATCAGCCTCGCGATGTTCCTGACCTATTTCGTCATGGAGCCCGTCTTTACCGAAGCTTGGGACACCGGCATTGCACCTTTGATCGACGAAGAGCTCGAAGTTGTGCCAGCACTGGAACGCGCTGTCGAGCCTTTCAGGGTATTTATGGCCAATCGACTGGATCCTGATACCTACTACGCAATTGCAGATCTGCGTCCCGGAACGCAAGGCAGTGACCCTTCACCAGAATCACCGCTCTCCGTACTGATACCGAGCTTTATGTTGTCGGAAATCACCCGTGCTTTTGAGATCGGGTTTTTGGTCTTTCTACCGTTTTTGGTGATCGATCTTGTGACGGCTGCAGTGCTGATGTCCATGGGGATGATGATGGTGCCGCCGGCGCTGGTATCATTGCCGTTCAAACTGGCGTTCTTTGTCGTTGCCGATGGCTGGAGCCTGATCGCAAGCGCCCTGGTGCGAAGTTACTACCCCTCCTAGCGCATTCAGCAAATATAGTCCTACAAAGCCTCGGCCCGCTCAGCGGTTCGGGGCTTTTCATGTTTCCAGCACGACCTCAGGCGAACACGCGCACACGATGCCAATTCGAGGCTGACGACTTGCATCAGTGTCCCGCCATCTATCGGCAAAGAGCTTCGGAGGCGCGAGTAAGGTATCTCTATCCATATCGGTTCATGCAAAACCTGATCACCACACCGTTCCGGCGGTGGCCCTGTACGCTCGTCCCAGTGGTTTTATTCAGTATGGAACCTGACACCCCTCCCAGAACACCATCAAGGCGATGCCCCAATCGGTGCGCCAGACCTGAGAGCGCGACCAATCGACGGTAGAGGCCGAAGATCAGGGGTGGGCAGCTCCCCCGCGCTGCGGAGGTATCGACTTCGCCCTGAGTACGAGCAAATACCCGAACACTGGCACAAAAAAACACCCCGGGCGGGTCTCCCGGGGTGTTGGTCAGGGGGCTGTGGTCAGCGGGTCAACGCACGACGAACTCCGCATGCAGCGCCCCTGCGGCCTTGAGGCTCTTCAGGATGTCGATCATGTCACGCGGTGATACACCCAGTGCGTTCAGACCTGCGACGACTTCAGACAATGAGGTGGTTTCCGGGACTTCTGCCAGCTGAACACCTTCCTCTTCTTCGATGGCGGCACCAGTACGGGGGACCACAACGGTTTCGCCTTCAGCAAAGGGGTTTGGTTGCGACACCAACGGAGCTTCCTCGACCCGCAAGGTCAGGTTTCCCTGCGCAACAGCCACATTTGAGATACGCACATCGCTGCCCATCACAATGGTGCCGGAACGCTGATCCACCACAACCCGGGCCTTGCGCTGCGGCTCCACCAACACGTTTTCCATTCGACCCACAGCGTGGGCTGTGGAGCGCGCATTGGTACGTTGAATATTGACCTCAACAGTACCAGAATCCCGCATAACCGCGACATTGCGACCAAATTCGCTGTTAATCGCCTGCTCAATGCGGCCAGCTGTGGTGAAATCCGGTTCCCGTAGCGCAAGGCGCATGGAATTCAGCGATGACAGATCAAAGTCGATCTCGCGCTCCACACGTGCGCCCGACGGTATCACGCCAGAAGTCGGAACTCCTTGCGTCACGGTTGCGGCTTCGCCTTCCGCAACGGCACCACCAGCGAGAATAGTCCCTTGCGCCACAGCATAGATCTGACCATCGGCTGCGTTCAGTGGCGTCATAATGAGCGTTCCGCCCAGAAGACTGCTGGAATCACCGATGGCTGAAACCGTAGCGTCAATCGTACCACCGACACGCGCAAAGGGGGGCAGCGTCGCAGTCACAAACACTGCGGCAACGTTCTTGGGGCGAAACTGTTCACCGCTGACGTTGACACCGAGGCGTTCCAGGATGTTGGCCATGATCTCTTCGGTGAAGGGTGAATTTCTAAGCCCATCCCCGGTTCCGTCCAGACCGACCACAAGCCCATAGCCCACCAGATCGTTCCCCCGGACCCCGTCAAATTCGACGAGATCCTTGAGGCGAATTGCATTGGCCTGCGCCAGCGTCGGCAGCAACAGGCACGTCATCAGGATATGAAGAAACTTACGCATTACATGTAGTTCAACAGATTGAGTTGCGAGGAGCGCACGGTGATCGAATAGAGCGCTTCGAGTTGGAACTGCACTTCTTCTACCCGGCTGGCCGTTTCCGCTGGGTCAGCAAGGATCAGATCATTCAGAGTGGTCCCCATCGAGGTGAGCGCCGCAGTGTTTCGGGTCTGAGTTTCGTCGATGCGCGCCTGAATGAAACCAAGATCAGACTGAACATCCGTAAGTTCAGATTGCGCGTTCATCAGTTCTGTCCCGGCTCGCTTGATCAACGCAGACGACTCTACAGTTGAAAGATGAGAAAGGCTGTCCGAACTCGCGAGCGCACCGAGCGCGAAACTCTGCATCGCTTGCTTTAGGCGGTCATCATCGGCGCGCAAGGCAAAGTTAACCTCTTCGTTTGCACCGATCCGCACCGCACTCATATTGTTGGTGGAGCCGTTATACATAATCGCATCAAAGCCGGCAGGATCGTTGAACCAGTTCTCGACGGCTTGGACGATATCATCGACATCCGTAAGCGCGCCGACTTCGGCGATGAGCGCAGTCATCATGGTATCTGCGCTTTCAAGCGGAGTAGAGCTGGTATCTGTGCCCGCAAAAAGGCTACGCCCAGAGAGCTTACCGTTCAGGTTCGCGATCGTCTCCGTCAGGAAATTCGCTGACTGCGTTGCCATTTCCTGCGTGGTGGTATCGTTTGAGGTACTGGACAGCGCCAGAATATCCGAGCCGAGGTTCAATGCGTTATCATTGATCCGTTCAAGATAGCTTTGTGCGGTGGAGGCAAAAAGACCTGCCTCCTGTGCCGCCACTTTATAGCTGTCCATTTTTGAAATTGAACGCTCAAGATCGACCACAAAGCCCAGATCACCACCCAGACGTTCCGGCAGATTGGACGCGATCCCAGTACTCATTTCCTGAGTCAGTGTATCAAGCGTTTTGTTCAGCTCTACCGAGCGGCGACGCAGGAAGAGATATTGCGCCATGTCTCCAAAGGATTGCACATTCATAGCTTAAAGCCTCATCAGTTCCTGCATCATTTCATCAATCGCCTGAAGCATCCGGGCGTTCGCACCATAGACCGTTTCGATCATCATCAGCGTTTGCAGCTCTGCATCGGTATCAACGCCTTGTTCCAGTTCACGAGACTGGATGTCGCTGTAAATCGCCGAGGAATACGCCAGTTCCTGTTCCGCCCAAGTGTTTTCCTGAGTGAAGTTGGTCATCAGGTTGGCGGCAATCGCATAGGCACTGTAATCACCCGACCCCAGACCGGGGGAGGTGATCGTATTCGTGGCTTCCATCGCCTCGGCATAGTTGTTGAGGATCGTGGTATCGCCCCGGTCCCCAATCGCCGTAGCATTGAGGCCATCACGCAAACGCCAGGTCTCCGCGCTGCCGCTCATTGAGATCACTTCGTTGAGCTCAATCCGGTTCGCAGCACCCAAAGTGTTGACGGGATCAAAGAAAGCGCCCGCATCGGTAAAGATACCGGGATCTGTCGCACCAAGGGTCGGATCCACGGCGGGATCCTGAAAGCGCCCGATCAAATCAGCCGCCATGGTGTCCAGATCTTCCTGAGCTTGCACAGATGCGACGTCACGCACATGGAACTGTGCAGCAAGGCTGCCGCCACCGATCTTACCGTTGATGGAGGTGTCAATGGACCTGCCATCGATTTCCAGCCCCGACAGCTGCCCATTGTCGATAGACATATAGGGGGTGACCAGACGGGTTTCGTCGAAAGAAAACTCTGCAACCGATCCGCCGTCGATGAGCTTGATGCCGGAGTTGGTGTAGAGCGCTGTTTGATTGTTATCGCGCTTGTGCACCTGTACCGGGATCACCTCGTTGATGGCGTTGATCAGGTTATCACGTTGATCTTCAAGGCCCGAGGGATCTTGGCCACGGATTTCTGCGGCCAAGATCTTTTTGTTGAGGTCGTTGAGCGTCTCCAGATTGGTCTGAAGCCCTTCTACAAGCGCTCCAATTGAATCCTCTGCTTTGTTCCGCAGAGTCGACACCCCTTCTGCAGCATTGCGAATGGACATCGCCAACTCGCCCGCCTGCATCGACAAATCGTTCAGTCGCGCATCCGAATCCGGCAAGGACGTTGCTTCGATCAGCGCCGTTTCCATGTCCGTCATTCTCTGAGCGATCGAATAGTCATCATTGACTGTACCGACCTGATCGGAGATGCGCGCATAAAATCCCGCCGTGACCGAGGTTGCTGCAAAATTGGCCTCTGCAGATCGCACGCTCTTTTGAATCGCGGGATCGATCATGCGCTGGACGGAACCGATCCGCACGCCTCCTGCCGAACCGTTGGAGCTAAGGTCCAGAGTCCGGCGATAATACCCCTCTGTCAGGGCATTCGCGAGGTTGTCGGATACCACCGACGTCGACCTGCCGGCCGCCGTGATACCGGTCATCGCACTACTGAGGGCAGTCGATAGAGACATCCCAAATCACCTTCTGTGACTAAGTTTTACCTGTTCGAAGCGCTGATTTTATCAGCGCTTGATGTTGGTGGTTTCCTGAAGCATCTCATCCACGGTCTGGATGACCTTCGCATTGGAGGAATAGGCGCGCTGCGTCTGGATCATCGAGGTCAGCTCAGTCGCGACATCCGTGCCGGATTCTTCCTGACGATAGCTCGCTACCTCGCCAGTCGGGCCAGCACCCGCATCCCACAGGTAGTACGCACCGCTATCTGGGGAGGGCATGAAAGTCTGGCTGTCCAGCGACTTCATTCCATTGGCGTTGGGCATATCCGCCAGCGGAATTTGATAGACGATACGGCTGCTACCGTTTTCATAAAGGGCGTGCACAAAACCACCCTCATCTACCTCGACACCTGCAAAGCTGGCTGCTTCATAGCCATCCTTCTCGATGGTCGCGGCCGAGAAGGCGCTTGAGAGCTGCGTCATCACGCCAATCTCAATCTCTATTGGGCCGCTATCCGTGGTCACGATGATCGTGCCGGAGGCAGGATCATACGCGCCACCGGTCGTGGTCGCGACGGTATCCAGCGTGCCTTTGCCAGTTGCTGAGTCATCGAATGTAAGAGTGTATTCGCCAACAACGGTACCTGTCGCCCCATCGGTAAGCGTCATGGTCCACTCATTGTCGTTGGCACCTGTTGGGGTATAAACGATGTCCAGTTCCTGCTGACCGCCAAGGTTGTCGTAGTATTGAATGGCGTTCTCTTCAGGGTCACCAGCCGCACCCGCGACGGCACTACCAGCGGGCAAGTTCACACCAAGGCTTACTGCGGTGGTGGGCGCCGCACTCAGCTGAGAGGTGTCAAATCGAACGGGTTCCAAGGGCCCATCCGTATCACGTGCAACGGTGGGAATGGTTCCATCCGCATTTGCTGGCCATCCCAGCAGCACCAGACCAGACGTGGTCGTCAGATACCCTTCGTCATTGGTGCGGAACGAACCCGAGGTGGTGAGGAGCATGGTGGGGTCGCCGCCAGAATCAACTTCTGCAAGGCTCGCGACCGGGAGGAAGCCACGTCCTGCGACCGCAAGGTCAGTGGCATTGCTGGTGGAAATCAGCGAACTGCGCTCATCAATCATACGCGTGTTGTTCACAGATACACCGCCAGCGGCGTAAGAACCGCCATTTTGCGAAATGACCATAGATTCAAATGAGGTCACCACACGCTTGTAGCCAGCAGTCGAAGCATTCGCGATATTATCGGAAATGGCTGCCAAACGAGTGGAATTCGCGGCGAGCCCTGCTACGCCAGCATTCAGCGAGGAGGAAATAGTCATTAGATACGCCTTTCTGCTGCATCTTGATTTATTCTCGCTGAAAGGATTACCGCGCTTGTACTTAACGTGCGGCTAACAGATAAAATCCTATCTATCTGCCAGCCGCATTTGCCTTAGTTTTATGGCGTAATCATTTCCGCAGCAGCGTGATATTGATGCGGTTGTTGCGCGCCGACATGGGATTCTTGGAAGCAAGATCGCGATCCGCGTAGCCTGTTACCCGAGAGATTCGCTTGGCCTGCATACCGCCGGTTTCCAGCAATTCACGAGTGGCATCCGCACGGGCGTGGGACAGTGCCCAAACCGGGTTATTGGCGATCACCACCGGGGTCGAGGCGACATGACCACCAATTGCCACGTTGTTCTCTACCGACGCCGTCACCCGTGCAACCATGCGCAACAGATCTCGCATCAGGATCGTCGGGCGTTCGCTGCCGTTTTCAAACAGCTTTGCATCTTCGGTTTCGAAAAGTTCGATGATCAGGCCCTCGTCGGTCACACGGGTCACGATATGGCGCGCCATATCAATGCTGACCATGCTCTCACCGCCACGCCCCATCAACGCTTCTTCGATCTTGAGGAAGTTGGCCTCTTCCGCCTCATCACTTTGTTGGTCATCAGCGACACCGGTATCGCCCTGCGAGCGCGAGGCATCGGTTGGATTCTCTTTAGTCGCGCCGATCCCGTTTTGCGGCTTCACGTCTTCGGTGAACATAGTGTCCCCCTGAAACGCGCCGTTGCCGCCACCGGAGACACGGCTGAGCGGGATAGATGGCGAGAAGTAGTCTGCAAGCCCCTTACGCTGCTTCTCGGTTGTGGCGTTCAGGAGCCACATCAACAAGAAGAAGGCCATCATCGCAGTCACGAAGTCGGCATAGGCCACTTTCCAAGCGCCACCGTGGTGGCCGTCACCGCCACCCTTCTTCACCTTCTTGATAATAATAGGAGCTTCGTTGCTCTGTGCAGTCATGTTCCCACCACCTTTTCTGTTCACCCAAAACCGGGATACAGAGGGCTTTCTTAACTAGGTCTTAACAGATAAAATTGACCCGAGTAACACATCTAAACGTATGGTTTTCAAGGCAAAATCAGGGCCATACTGGCTTTTCGGGGGAGAACCTGAGGCGCTCTGCGGGCAGCAATGTGACCCAAATATGGCAGGGCGCAGAAAGGCGCAACTTGCTGCCATCTTTGCCCGCGCATTGGCGGTAGGTCACTATACGATTCGCGGAGGATGTTCTTCTGAACCTTGCCGGTTCCACCGAGCAGCAACACCATCAAGAATGCCAGAGCATTCGAGGCCTGCCACAGAGTGATCCTGCCAGCATAGAGTTAAGAACCTCTACCCAATTGCGCAAATCAGCAATCTTTAGATGAGCGTCTCCACTCTCGCTGTTCTTTCGAGAACTCAAAATACCCGGAAGGCGCGAGCCATACCCAAAGTCCACTCGCATGGCGCACATGCGCTGAACATTGGCTTAACTTAATTGGTGTAACATCGGGCCTCAGGAACTGTTCAGAAGAGGCGCCTCGCCCATGAAATATTCAATCCGTACCGCAATTCTGTCCATTGTCGGTTTGGCCGCCATTAGCATGTGCGCGCTCGTCGGGCTGTCTTTTTATACACATGATGCACGGGACACGTCTCAAGCTGAGGTCGAGCGCGTCGAGAAATTGGACGCGACGTTGGTTCAACTCGAGTTGGCCTTCCTACAGGCGCGTCGGGCGGAAAAAGATTTCCTCCTGCGTCGCGACGACAAATATGTCGACCGGCACGCAGAGGTCGTCACTCAGCTCGACAGCACCATGGACTCCGCCCGCAATCAGACTGCGGATTTGGCTGGTATGGAAGACATCTCTTCCAACCTTGATCTATTGCAAGATGCCGTAGCATCCTACGCCAGCAGTTTTTCTGATGTTGTCGCAACGTCCAGGGCACTTGGTTTAGATGAAACCGTTGGCCTTCAGGGGGAACTCCGCAGTGCTGTCCATTCCGTCGAGGAGAGCCTGAAAGCGACGTCCTACCCCGAAATGCAGGTGAAGATGCTGATGATGCGTCGGCACGAGAAAGACTTCATCATGCGCAAGAATACAAAGTACCTGGATCGCCTGCAAAAACGGGTTGAAGAATTCCGTGCTTTTCCTGCCAGCTATTACGATAGTGCCGCCCAGCAGACGGAGATCGACGCGCTGCTGGAACACTACCGTGTTACCTTCGCTGCTTTTGTCGAAGAAACGATGGCGCTGGACAAACAAACCGGTGTCATGTCGGAGCGCTACGCCACTGCCGAACCTATTCTCGCAGATACGCTCAACCTGATCCATGATCGCCGCGATACCATCGTATCCAACGCTCGGATTGCACAGGATGAGCTGATGCAGCGCTCGACATTGATGGCGGGTATCGGACTTCTTGTATTTATCGCCCTTGGTTTCGCGTTGGCTCAGAAGATCGCAAAACCGTTGCTGAGAATTCAGAACGTACTGAATAAGATGTTTGAGGGAAAATTCGACGTAGAAATCCCACAGTCTTCTATCAGCGAAGTGCAGGCTGTAAGCACAGCCATCGACAACTTCCGCAAAGGGCAAATCGAACGCGAGCGCTTTGCGGTTGAAATTACCAAAGTCATCAGTGCCTGCGCACAGGGGGATTTCTCCTTGCGCATCCCGGTTGAGGACGATGACAGCGAGTTTGCCGAGTTGGGTCACGGTGTAAATGCCATCGGAACAGTCGTGGAGAACGGGCTCGCCGACGTCCGTTTCACCGTTGACGCACTTGCAAGCGGCGACCTCACGGTGCGGATGCCTGACACTCATCGCGGCGTGTTCGCCGACATCGCTATGGCTGTTGATACGCTCAGCCAAACGCAAACTGACGTCATCCGCCAGCTCGCCGAAAGCAGCATCACCCTGAACAACACCGCGAATGAAATCGCTGCAGCGACATTTGATGCATCCAAACGCGGTGAAGATACCGCTGCATCGCTTGAAGAGACCACTGGGGCCATCCAGGTGCTGAACGACTCTGTGCAGGATACCGCATCCAACTCTCGCCAAGCCTATGATTTCGTGCGCGACGCCCAGAACCGGGTCAACTCCACTCTGAGAGTGGCCGAGGAAACAACCGCGTCCATCAACCGGATTCGCGAAGCCTCCGAAGCAATCAGCAAGATCACAGATCTGATCGAGGGTGTATCGTTTCAGACAAATCTACTGGCGCTGAACGCTGGCGTAGAAGCAGCTCGTGCAGGCGAGGCTGGAGCAGGCTTCGCAGTCGTGGCATCTGAAGTACGCGCCCTCGCACAACGCTCTGCGGCAGCCACCCAAGAGATCAATGAGCTGATCCGAAACAGCTCAAACGAGGTCACTCAGGGTGTTGAACTTGTTAGCCGCACGGGTGGTGAACTAAGCGCAATCAAAGAGAGTGTCGCCAGTATCGTCAAAATGGTCGACCAGATCAGTGCCGCAAATGTTGAGCAATCCAGCAGCCTCACTGAGGTGAACAGTGCGGTCACGCATCTGGATCAGAGCTCGCAGAAGAACGCAGCTATGCTGGAACAAACCGCCGCATCAACACAAATGCTGCGCGATGAGGCGGCCAAGCTGGTGGCATCGGTGAATCGGTTCAAAATCGACGAGACGGGTTCAAACCACTCCGCCAATCTGGATCAGGCTTACGACACCCCCGGCGAGGGGCATATGGTCGCCTGAGGTCTCGTCATTCCGCTGCTTGCAAAGGGCTGGTTCCATCAAGAACCGGCCCTTCTAACTTAAGACTGTGACCCTCTAGTACGCCGTCAACACGATAGTGGTGATAGAGAACCTCACGGGTGAGCACATCTTCCGGCATGCCTTCGGCCACCAATCGACCCTCCTGCATTAAATGCACCGTATCGCAATAGCGCGCCGCCAGCCCGAGATCATGAAATGACACGATCGCGGTACGACCACGGCGCCTGACCTCATCCAGCAGTCTGAGCTGGTAGTGCAAATCCAGATGGTTGGTCGGCTCGTCCAGAACATAGACCTCCGGATCGCAAGCCAGAAGCTGAGCGAAATAGCAACGCTGCAACTCGCCGCCAGAGAGGCTCTCGGCGTCTTGGTTCGCCTTGTCCTGAAGCCCAACCAACTGCAGCGCATCCTGCGTTGCTTCTCTACGCTTGTCGCAAGAAATGTCCCGCATTGTCAGGCCAATCTCTACGATATCAGCAGGTGTCAGACCTGCGAGCAGCCCCCCACCCTGTACCAATGCTCCCACATGCCGAGACCATTCGATGGGGTTATACTCTGACTGCGCGCGGCCATGCAGACGCACCTCGCCCGCCTGAGGCCGCAGCGCACGGTACAGAACCCGCAGGAGTGTGGTTTTACCGGCGCCATTGGGACCAAGCAGCCCGTGGAATTGCCCGCGTTTGACCCGGAGCGACAGATCCCGCACATAGGGCTGCCCACCCACGTCTACCGAGAGATCACAAATTTCGAGTATTGGCTCATCGGACACGCGCCATCCCCCTCAGGATATAGATGAATGGCGGGGCTGCCAGCAATGCGAGCAGAACCCCGAGTGGTAATTCCTCAGGCGCGAGGAGCACCCGACAAGCCAAATCCACGAGGATCAAGGTGATCGCTCCGAGGATCACAGCCTGCGGGATTAGCACCCGATGGCGCGCGCCAACCAGTAGCCGCGCCATATGCGGCAAGATCAGACCAACAAACCCCACAATCCCCGCAATCGCAACTGCGATACCCGTCAGTGCAATGGTGACAAAGAACACCAATACCCGGATGCGCCCCACGTTCACCCCAAGAGATTGCGCGCGCTCGTCCCCCAATAGGGTCGCATCCAGCTTGGATGCCGTTCGCAAGGCGAGAAACAGGGAGATCACCAGTATCGCCAACAACAGCGGAAGTTCATGCCAATCAGTGCCAGCGGCGGTTCCCATCAGCCATCCCATGGCATTGCGGGTGGCATGCGGATCGCCGACATACAGGAAAAATGCAGTGAGCGCCTGAAACATCAGCGACACCGCAACGCCCGCAAGAATGACCACCAAAGGATCGAGGGATCGCCCACGGCGCGTCGATAGCGATATGGTGAGCAAAAACGCCGCAGCCGCACCAAGGAACGCGATCAACGGCACACCCAGCGTCTGTGTAACGCTTGCGGGAAACCAAATGATCGCCCCAACCGCAGCGGCGGACGCGCCAGATGACACCCCCATGAGATAAGGGTCAGCCATAGGGTTGCGCAGCGCGGTTTGCATCAACAAACCTGCAAGGGTCAGCCCCGCACCGATCATGCCCACCGCAAGCACCCGAGGGATGCGCCACTGCCAGACAATCATCGACAAACCGCGCGGCGCGTCTTCACTGCGCAGAAGGATCGCCAGCCGTTCGCTCCAAGTGATCTCAGCCGTGCCCCACAGGACACCGGCCGCCATCGCGAGCAGTAGCACCGCAACAGAGAGTGGCAGCAAGAGCGGCGATCCTCGGCTCACTTATTTCAGCCCTGCAAGCTGATCGTTCAGGTTTTCAACACCATCGGCAAATCGCATCCCCAAGAGCGTTTCGGAAAACGGCACGGTGACAAAGCGGCCCTCTTTGACAGCGCGCAACTCGCTCAACACCGGGTCCGCCTCCATGTAGGCACGCTTGTCGGCAGCCGTGGACCAGTCGGCCTCAATCAGCAGGATGACATCCGGATCAGCGGCCACAACGCGTTCCCACGACAGATCGACCCAAGTGCCCGGAACATCGCTGCTGATGCTCTTGAGACCCGTGAGCTGAGACAGAAGCGCAGGCCCGCCGCAACACCCGATAGAGAACGGCGTATCGGTGCCGCTGTCGTAGATAAACGCGGATTGGCCTTCGCCCGCAGGCGCGGCCGTCACTGCGTCCAGACGGGCTTTGAGCGTGCCCACCAGATCTTTTGCACGATCTTCGACTGCAAAGAGTTTCCCAACCGTTTCAATGTCGTGGAAGATCGGCTCGACAGTCAGAGGCACGTCCTTGGGGTGCTTTTCCTTGCATGAAGCATCCACCAGATAGGTGCCAACGCCAAGGTCATGCCATTTGGTCGCCTCGCCGAGATTGTCCTCAGAGAAAGCAGAACCAAACCCGGCAAAGAGGAAATCAGGCTCTTTTGCCAACACCACCTCAGCAGCTGGGTATTTTTCAGCCAGCACGGGCACGGTGTCATAGGCGGCTTTCCATTGTTTCGGGATGGCGTCATCCATATAGGCGGTGCCAACCATCGCGTCCTGCAACCCCAATGCCAGCATGACTTCTGTCGCCTGCTGATTGAGGGTGATGGCGCGGCTTGGTGGGTTCTCAAAAGTATGAGATACGCCACAGCTTTCAATGGTGACCGGATCGGCATGCGCCGCCGAGGCCAGCAACCCGAGCGGCAGCAGCAAATTACGCAGGTTCATGGGACACTCCCGTTTGATGAAAAATAAGATGTTCAAGTCGGCCACCCTTTGCGAGGACGGTCGCGACAAAGCTCTGGATGTCTGAGAGATCGGCCACGCGATACCAATCGCCGCGCGGGTAATGCACGATCACCGGTCCGGCGTTACATGGAAACACGCAACCGGTGGTGGTCACCAAGCAGCTGTCACTGAGCCCGGCGCGCCGAATTTCCACCTTGAGTGCATCAGCAAGGTTGGGCGCGTCTTTCACATGGCAACGCGGACCTGTGCAAACCAACAGGTGGTGCCGATGCGCGGGCGGCAAATCCCAACCCTTCCCCATCTCACCCGCAGGTTTTTCACCAATCCGGCGCAGGGGTACCTCAGCCCGCGCAATAGCGCGCACGGTGGCCGCGTCGTGTTCCGGGCTGCTGGCAAAAAACAACTCCGGTGTTGAGCCCGATTGCTGGGCAAGCCATGCACCTGCTGCACCGGGCAGCCATTTCTCCAGCGATTGTGAAAACGGCATTCCGACCGGGCGCAGGTCAATACGGCTGGCCCCCCGAGCGAGGAGTTCATCAAGCGCGGCCCACAAACCTTGCCCCTCTGCCTCCAGTCGAATGGCCATGGCGGGAACAGGGGCGGCGGCCTCAAGCCCTTGGGCGAGTGCTGCGGAACGCTTTGCGCTCACGTAAGTCGCTGAAATCAGGTAGAGATATACGTGCATCCCAGCCCTCCAACGGGAGGTAGGCAACTGCAGTCCATCAGATACATCACATCTGGCATCGCGTCCTCCGCAGGCCCACCGCCCGCTTGGTTTATACATCGCGATGGCAGGTCTCCTGACTTGCGGGTCGTTGCGCGTCCGTCCCTTCCCGACCCAACTGGATCAGTGGTGTGTGACGGGGCACTTGCCGCTTACAGTTGCGGGGGCAGTTTCGGATTTGGCGCCCTTTGGCTCCTCCTCACCGAATTCCCTTTTCATCCCACTTGCCTTAGGCGTCGGGGAACCATCGCTACTCTCTTGCGTCAGTGAGACGGCCTGTGTCAAGCGACAGAGAGGAGCCGGATCAGACCATCACCACCGGGCGACCCTCAACCGTGCGCAATGGCGCGTCGGTTTCAAATACGCTCTGGATCAGCGTCTCGGTAATCACATCCTGTGGTGCACCATCTGCACAAAGGCGCCCCTCCTTCATCACCAGAACACGGTCGGCGTAGGCGGTGGCAAAATTGATGTCGTGCAGCACGATGATAACCGTGCGGTCCTTATTGTCTGCCAGATCTCTGAGGCGGGCCATCAGCGCGCGCGAGGCTGCCAGATCAAGATTGTTCAACGGCTCATCCAGCAACAAATAATCCGTATCCTGCACATAGGTCATCGCCACAAACGCGCGCTGGCGCTGCCCACCGGACAACGTATCAAGCGACCGCTCCGCCAGCGGCAACAGATCAAAGAGGCGCATACCGTCCTCAACCATCGCGCGGTCATCAGGCGTTGGGCGTCCCCTGTGATAGGGATACCGGCCAAAGCCAACCAAATCACGCACTGTCAAACGGCTTGCGGCGTGAACCGTTTGCGGCAGGATCGCGAGGCGCTTTGCCAAATCCTTGTCATCGCTTTCGCCCACGACAAGCTCATCCACCGTGATACGCCCCTGTTGCCGGGGTATTAGTCGCGCCATGAGCGACAGCAGCGTGGATTTACCCGCACCATTGGGACCAACAAGCGCGACCACGCCGCCTTTGGGTACAGTGACAGAAATATCCCTGAGGATCGGAGCACCGTGGATATCATGGGACAGGTTCTGGACCTCGATCATCGTTTCAGTCCTTTCATCAGCAACAGCAGGAACACCACCCCACCAAGGAATTCGACCACAACACTGAGCGGGGTGGTAAAGGCAAAGACACGCTCGAGCGCCCATTGGCCGCCAACAAGGATCACGCCGGAAATCAGCGCGCTACCCGGCAGCAGGATCGCATGGCGATAGGTTGGCAGAACCAGATAGGTCAGCGCAGAAACCAAAAGACCAAAGAAGGCCACTGGCCCCACCAATGCGGTCGAGACCGCAACCAGAACTGAAATCAGCAAGAGCGCCCAGCGCTGCCCGCGAAGTGGTGGCTCCCCCAACGAGGTTGATGCCACCGGTCCGAGTGCCAGCACATCCAATCGGTGCCGCATACGCCACGCCAATCCCAGTGCACCACAGCAGAGGAGAGCGGAGACGCCCAGCAGATCGGTTTCGGCCCGCGTGAACCGCGCAAAAGAGGCCGCTTGTACCACCGCGTATTCACTTGGGTCGATCACACGCTGCAGGAGGCCAGTGATAGAACGCAGCATGACCGCCAAGACCACCCCGGTCAGAAGCATGCGCATCAGGTCGCCCTGCCCTTTGCGCAACAACAGGCCAAAGAGCATCACCGCCGCCGCACACATCAACGTCGCGTTGGTCAGCATCAATAGCCCCGGATCGAGCTGTTGATAGGCAGGTGCTCCCAGTGCGACCACTGCGGCTGTCAGGATCAGAACGTAAAGCGCATCAAACCCCATGATCGCAGGTGTCAGGATGCGATTGCCGGAAATGGTCTGAAACATCACCGCCGCCACCGCCTGGGCTGCGCCGATCAACAATAATGCCGCGAGTTTTTTGCCGCGAAACATCAGCGCAAACTCAAGGCTCCCCTTCACGCCAGTGAACAGATAGGCGAGTGCGCAGACCAAGAGGGCGAGCGTGAGTAACAGCAGGCGATTACGATACATGCTGCCCTCTGCCGTAAAGCATCCACAGGAAGACAGCCGCGCCGATGATGCCGATGACGGTCGCCACGGGCACCTCGAACGGATGCACCACAAGGCGCGCAAAAATATCCGAAGCCAAGACCAAACCTGCGCCCGCCATTGCCGTCAGCGGCAGGCTGCGGCGCAGATTGTCACCGACGAGACGGCTGACAAGATTTGGCACCACCAGCCCAACAAAGGGGATCGCGCCCACTGTCACCACGGTGAGGCCCGTCACCACGGAAATCACCACCAGACCGCTCAGAACGACCTGACGGTAGTTGAGGCCGAGGTTGAGGCTCACCGTTTCCCCGAGGCCAAGAATGGAAAACTGATCCGCCACCAGATAACTCAGCACGGCCGCAAGACCTGCAATCCACAGCAATTCGTATCGCCCACGCATGGTGCCGGAGAACTCACCGGTCAGCCAGATGTCGATATATTGCAGCATATCAAGTTGAAAACCGATGTAGACGGCAGCCGAGCCAATCACACCGCCGTAGACGATACCCACGAGCGGCACCAACAGCGGCTCCTCCGGCGGCAGGCGGCGGGTGATCGCAAAAAAACCGATGCTCCCGATCAGGGCAGCAAAGGCCGAGAGCGCCATCTTAAGCCCAACCGAGGCCGCCGGCAGACAGACGGAAACGAACAACAGTCCGAGCATCGCGCTTTGGCCGGTGCCGGCGGTCATCGGCTCCACAAATCTGTTGCGCGCGATGAGTTGCATGATCTGACCGGCAATCGCCAGCGACGCACCGGTCAGGACCACAGCAAATGCGCGCGGCAGGCGACTGTCCCAGATTAAGGCCCTCGCCTCCGGCGTCGCAACGTCCATTGGCGAAAGAGGGGTCGCTCCAACAAAGAGCGACCCAACGAACAAGAGGCTGAGGGCCAGAACACCCAAGGCAGTGCGCGACATCAGAGATCAGTTTCCGTTGAAACCGACCTCAATATCGGAAAGCGTGCGCATCATCGACTGAATGCCACCGCCGGAGATGTAGATATCTGATGCGTTGAGATAGACGACCTGATCGTTCTTCCACGCTTTGGTTTCGTGCATCAACGTGTTGTCGAGCGTGGTTTTTGCATCCTCGCCCGGTTGACCGATCGCAGCGAGACGGTCGATCACAATCAACCAGTCCGGGTTTACGGTCTGGATAAATTCAAAAGAGATGCTTTCACCATGTGTGGAATCGCTGATCTCCGCCGCTGCTTCTGGCAGGTCGAGTGTGGAATGCACCCAGCCAAACCGGCCGGCCTTGCCATAAGCCGAAATTTTCGGACCGTTGGTCAGGATGATCAGAGCCGTCCCCTTATCTGCCACCGCGGCACGGGCGCTCTCTAGCTGCGCATCAAAATCCGCGCGCAATTCGGCCGCCTTGTCTTCGCGACCAAAGATCTTGCCGTAGGTGTCCAAGCGCGCCAGCCCCTGTCCAACGACATCTTCCCAGATCGTCATGTCAATGGCTGGAGCCAGTTCACCCATCGTATCAACCTGATCAGAACTGCGTCCGCCCACAATGATCAGATCGGGCTGCAGCGCATGTACGGCCTCAATATCAGGCTCAAACAGGGTGCCCAGATCTTCGGCTTTGTCCGCAACGCTTTTAAGGTAGTCCACATAAAGGTTCTGCGGCGCGCCGCTTACGTCAACGCCCAGCGCAGATAGCGTGTCTACAGCGGCGATATCAAAGACGGCGATTTTTTCAGGATTGGCGGGGACGTCTACAGCACCGCGGTAGGTGTCGACGGAAACAGTCTCCGCAGCAAAAGCAGGCACTGCAAGAAACAGCGCGGAGGCACAGGCGAGTGATCGAAACATAGAAAAGACTCCGGGTCTTTTGATGGTTTTGAGGGATCGGTCTCGCTGGCTGTTGCTTGTGCAATTGCTGGCATTGATTAACTGCCATAGCTCACACAGAAGAGCCATGGTCAATTCGAAAAGTTAGATTTCAGGACCAGTCAAGGCGCTCTAGTTTATCGCGGAAGGCAAAACGGATCAGATGGCTTTCGATGATCTCTTTGGATTGCTCCAGTCCCGCCTGATCTTCTGCCACCACAGTCATAACCAAGACATCGTCGCTGGCAGCGAAGGTTGCCGTGCCACAGGGAAACGCGACCTTGCCGGAATGAGCGTCACATGACGCCTCGACCTTATGCGCGAAATGTTTGCACAATTGCTGCAGATACTGGCTGGCTTTAGCCGTCTCGAACTGGCTTTCGAACGTCAACATTTATGTTCTCCTCTTTGCTACGCGTCTGAGTTGCGCCCTTGTCATGCGCAATGGTTCGAACGTAGTAGAGCGGATCATACCCAATGACTACCGGCAGTTGCTTGCATCTGCCTGCGCCCGCCCGCATGGTCTGCTTCATGACTCAGGACACCACTCGCAAAACGCTTCTCTGCTTTGGATATGGCTATACCGCCCGCGCGTTGGCAAAAATTCTGCCACGCAATGAGTGGCATATCATCGGTACAACCCGTGACACTCCTGATCATAGTGATGACGCGCATGTGGAGTTGGTTACATGGCCGGGAGATGGCCTCCCGCTCCAAAACGTCACTCATATCCTCTTGTCAATTAGCCCGTCCGAGGCCGGCGATCCGGTACTGAACGCGCTGGGTATACAAATTGCCGCGTTGCCCTCGCTGGAGTGGGTGGGGTATCTGTCAACCACGGCTGTTTACGGTGACCACGATGGGGGGTGGGTGGATGAAGCCACTCCCGCAACACCATCAAGTCAGCGTGGAGATTGGCGCGTGCAGGCGGAAAATGACTGGTCGGCGGTGCCAAAGCTACCACTTCATATTTTCCGCCTCGCGGGGATCTATGGGCCTGGTCGTGGTCCATTTGCCAAACTCATGGCAGGCAAGGCCCGTCGCATCGTCAAACCCGGTCAGGTGTTTTCGCGCGCCCATGTGGATGATATCGCACAGGTTCTAAAGGCATCCATCGCTCATCCTGATCCGGGGGTGATCTACAATGTCTGTGATGATGAACCAGCCCCCCCACAAGACGTCTTGGGATATGCCGCCGAACTGTTGGGGCTGCCAATCCCCTCAGAAGTGCCTTTTGATGAAGCGGGCATGAGCCCTATGGCACGCAGTTTTTATGGCGAAAACAAACGCGTGCGCAATGACAGGATCAAAGAGGATCTAGGCGTCGATCTGCTATATCCAGACTATCGCAGCGGTCTTCAGGCGGTTCTGGCTGCCGAGGACATGGAGAAATTCATCCCCCCTGCAGATCCGCCCGGTGTCTAACGGCGGTTGAATTCGATCAATCGTGATCGCCGATGCACAGGCTGTGATCGCCCAACGCTCCCAACACCTTGCACGTCCCGCCGCTACCGCCTTCACACAGGTGAGTGATCCTTTCCAGCTCAGCCTCAAGCTGCTGGAGGCGTGAAATCCGTGCGCGGACCTTTTCCAACTGCGCCTTCGCAATAATATCGGCCGCATGACAGTCCTCCCCCAACTCACCGTTGAGCGCCATGAGCTCTTTGATTTCTTCAAGCGCGAAACCAAGATCACGAGCATGTTTGATAAAGCCGAGCCGCTCTAGCCCTGCTTGATCATACCGCCGCTGATTACCTGCATTGCGCGCCGCATGATCGATCAGGCCGATTTCTTCGTAATAGCGAATGGTTGGAACCTTGACCCCGGTGGCCTTTGACAGTGCGCCGATCGAATACATCGAAATCCCCTCTTGAACCTCTAGTGGCTAGAGCAATTAGGTTCATACCGAATCGAGATCAAGGACAAGAGCAAAGGACCTGACCCATGGCAGGATGTTGCAACCACAACGCTCAGTTTGACGGCGTATCACGCGAATATAAGCGTCGTCTCTGGGCCGTAATCGTAATCAACGCGGCGATGTTCTTCGTTGAAATGGCAGCCGGTCAGGCCGCCAATAGCCAAGCACTGAAGGCTGACGCCCTGGACTTTCTGGGTGATGCGCTCACTTACGGGATTTCACTGGCGGTAATCGGTGCCAGCCTGCGCACACGTTCAATGGCGGCAATTGGTAAGGGCGTAAGCCTCTTGCTGATGGGGAGCTGGGTCTTTGGCTCTACTGTTTGGAAAGTTTTCGTCGTTGGCGTCCCGGAGGCGCAAGTCATGGGCTATATCGGCTTCATGGCGCTCGCCGCGAACCTTTTGTCGGTGGCATTGCTGGCCGCCTATAAAGATGGCGATGCGAACGTACGTTCGGTCTGGCTGTGTTCGCGCAATGATGCGGTTGGAAACGTGGCAGTGATGATCGCGGCCCTCGGCGTCTGGGGCACCGCAACAGGTTGGCCCGATCTGATCGTTGCGGGCATCATGGCCGGTTTGTTCCTGAGTTCCGCTTTCCAGATCCTGCGCCAAGCTCTTGCAGAGTGGCGCGATGGTGAGGCCAAGCCCGCGCAAGATGACCACGCCCATGACCACGGTCACGCGCACTGACCTAGCCGAATTGTTGACCAGTAAATAATGTACCAGTTCAACCCTGCGCGCTTGCCATTCATCGGACAAGCGCGCAGGGTCCGCTCATGGTAAAAAGCTTAACATCGCATCGACCACTATTGGCGATCACCTTGAAAGTGACCGCCATTGGGCTTTTCACCATCATGTCGGGTTTGATCAAAGAGATCACACAGACTGTTCCCACGGGTCAGGCCGTGTTTTTTCGATCTTTTTTCGTGCTGCCTGTAATCCTTGTGTGGCTTGCCCTACGTGGCGATCTACCAAACGGATTGCGCACCAAAAGCCCGATGCTTCATTTTTGGCGTGGCTTAGTGGGGACCTCTGCAATGGGTCTGAATTTTGCAGCCCTGGCCATCCTGCCACTGCCAGAGGTTACGGCTCTGGGTTATGCCACCCCAATCTTTACACTGGTGCTGGCGGCGTTGCTGCTCGGGGAGCGTATTCGCATCATTCGCATCAGCGCCGTCGCCATCGGGCTTGTCGGCGTAGTGATCATGCTTTCTCCCCGACTTGGGGGATCTGAGGCGTTTCAGGATACGGCCTTTATTGGCGCGATGCTGGTCCTGACGGCCGCTGCCTTGCGCGGGTTTGTACAAATCCACATCCGGAAAATGGTACAGAGCGAGGAAACCGCGGCGATTGTCTTTTACTTCTCTGTGACCGCTTCACTGTTGTCGCTGCTGACCTTGCCCTTTGGCTGGATCATGCCCGATACCCCCTTGTTGCTGCTGCTGATCAGTACTGGCTTTATTGGTGCAATTGCCCAGATCCTGATCACCTCGTCCTATCGGTTTGCACCTGCATCACTGCTGGCCCCTTATGACTACGTGTCGATGTTGTTTGCGCTGGTGATTGGCTACATTTGGTTCGCAGAATGGCCATCCGCGGTGATGCTGGCAGGGGCAGCGCTGGTCATTGTGGCAAATGGCATCGTAATCTGGCGTGAGAGCCGTTTGGGACTGGACCGAGGCAAAGCCAAGCCACTGACTGATCCAAAGGGCGGATGATTCAGGTTACTTTTGCTCCAGCTTGTCGCGCAGGGCGTGCAGTTGATCGCGCAAAGCCGAGAGCTCCTCAATATCCCCTCCCATTGCCTCCAAAATACATGCCGTAAGCTCAGTAGCTTTGTGCTCCAACACTCGCCCGTTTTCTGTGAGCGCTACAATCAGGCTGCGTTCATCTTCTGGGTTGCGCTGCCGTGTGAGCAGTCCGGCAGTCTCCATACGTTTGAGCAACGGGGTCAGTGTATTCGTATCCAGTTGCAACTCTGCTCCCAGATCGCTGACCCGACGGTGGTCCCTGTCCCATAGCGCAACCAGCGCTAGATATTGCGGATAGGTCAGTCCCAACGGGGCCAGCAGCGGGCGATAGAGGCGCGAGATCGCATGGTTCACCGAATAAACGGAGAAGCACAAAAGCTCATCAATTTTCAAAGGTCTATCCATGTGGGAAATTTAGATCTCGCACGATGTAATCGCAAGCGGTTGACTTTCTGCTTGGGGCACCCAAGTATATCGCACACGATATAATCGCCCACGATAAAAGGAGCCGAACATGTCCGTATCCCCCGTTTACACCGCCCATGCCTCCGCCACCGGAGGTCGCGATGGTCAAGCCAAAGTAGCTGGCACCGATCTGGTTCTCGATCTCGCCCCGCCCACAGAAATGGGAGGCGATGGCAAAGGCTACAACCCAGAGCAACTCTTTGCCGCCGGGTATTCCGCCTGCTACATCGGCGCGATGAAGTTTGCGACAACCCAAGACGATAGCCTGCCGAAAGTTCCAGACAACGTCGAAGTCGAAACCGCAGTTGGCATTGGCCCGCGTGAGGCTGGTGGTTTTGGCCTCAAGGTCCACTTGAAAGTGACACTTCCCGGTGTGGACAAAGAGGCCGCCGAGCGCCTGACTGAAGCCGGACATAAAATCTGCCCCTATTCCAATTCTGTGCGGGGCAACGTCGACGTCACTACAGAAATCGCGTGATCCAGCGGAGCACCTACGGCGCACAGGTTTGATCAGAGATGCGAGGCTCTGCCTCGCGCTCCGAGATATTTGAGAAAAGCTGAAGAGGCGACAAGCGCCCAACGGCACCGAAGGTGCTCATACAGAAAAAGCGCGGGGCGTATGTCCCGCGCTTTTGCATTTTAGTGGCCAGAATTGTGTCAGCTGCGGACCAGCGCTTCGTATTCCTCGGCAATTTCACGGGTCATCTGGCCAACCTCAAATTTATAGGGGCCGATTTCACCCACAGGTGTCACTTCGGCGGCAGTGCCGGTCAGCCAGCACTGTTCAAATCCATCCATTTCTTCGGGCATGATATGGCGCTCATGTACGGTGATGCCCTTTTCCTTGAGCATCTGGATCACAGTTTGTCGGGTGATACCGTTGAGGAAGCAATCCGGTTTCGGCGTATGTACCTCGCCATCTTTTACGAAGAAGATATTCGCCCCGGTCGCCTCGGCGACATAGCCGCGATAGTCCATAAACAACGCGTCAGAGCAGCCTTTGGCTTCTGCTTTGTGCTTGGAGATCGTGCAGATCATGTAAAGACCCGCCGCCTTGGCATGCACCGGGATAGTTTCAGGAGAGGGGCGTTTGAACTCCGCGATATCGAGCTTTGCGCCCTGCATTTTGGCATCGCCGTAATAGGCTCCCCACCCCCAGACAGCGACCGCCATCCGGACCGGGTTTTTCGCTGACGCAACGCCCATGTCCTCACCCGAACCACGCCAGACGACGGCGCGCACATAGGCATCCTGAAGACCCGATGCTTTCAAGGTCTCTTCCTTGGCTTTCTCGATATCATCCACCGAGTAAGGCATCGGCATATCCAGCGCCTCTGCTGACGCAATCAGGCGTTCGGAATGCGCGCGGCTTTTGAAGATCTTGCCATTGTAGGCGCGTTCACCCTCAAACACAGAGGAAGCATAATGCATTGCATGCGTCAGGATGTGGACCTTGGCATCGCGCCAGTTCACCAATTCGCCATCCATCCAGATCAGACCGTCGCGGTCATCATATCCAGCCATTCCGCATTCCTTTTCAGCGCCGTATTATTTTCGGTTATTGCGCAACATTGCGTGATTTCATTCACATAATTGCGCCAAACTCGTCACTCGGTACATCTCAGGTCTTGGAATGTCAATAATGCTGACATAAACTGACCCGCAAAACAAAGGAGAGGCGATAATGTCTGACGGGCGTTCCGGAGCAGGGTTTGGCGGTGAGAGCCTCCTGTTTCTGACAGATGAGCAGTTGCGCCAAGGGATCGAGGCGATGTTCTTTGCCTACCAGGGCTTTACTGCTGACCCTGACCGTATCCTTGCCGATCTGGCCTACGGGCGGGCACATCACCGGGCACTGCATTTTATCAACCGTTCTCCGGGCACGACAGTCAACAATCTCCTCAGCATCCTTGGGGTCACCAAACAATCCCTGAACCGCGTGCTTCGTGCGTTGGTTGAGGATGGACTGGTCGACAGCCGGGTCGGAACGCTCGATAAACGGGAACGCAATCTTTATTTGACAGAACGCGGAGTGGATCTGGAGCAACGTCTCTCCGACGCCCAGCGCGTACGTATGCGGGCCGCTTACAAACAAGCGGGTCCAGAGGCCGTTCAAGGGTTTAAAAAAGTACTCGAAGCGATGATGGATGCGGACATGCGTCGTGCCTATGCCGATCTGCGGGAGAGGTCACAATGAACCATAATGATCCGCATCTTCTGATCGTCGATGATGACGAACGCATCCGCGATCTTTTGAAAAAGTTCCTGATCCGGGCCGGATTTCTAGTGACTGCCGCGCGCGATGCGGCACATGCAAGGCGGGTGCTTTCCGGGTTGGATTTTGATCTGATCGTGTTGGATGTGATGATGCCGGGTGAGGATGGGCTATCCCTCACCGCCGCGCTGCGCGAAACGATGACGACACCGATCCTGTTGCTGACCGCACGTGGCGAGACCGATGATCGGATTAAAGGGCTTGAGGCTGGCGCGGACGATTATTTGCCAAAACCCTTTGAGCCCAAAGAACTCCTGCTCCGTATCAACGCAATCCTGAGGCGCATGCCCGAGAGTCAGCCCGAAGACATCACCCCGAAATTCCTGCAATTGGGTGCTATCCGGTATGATATTGACCGAGGCGAGATGTGGCAGGGCGAGGATCTGATCCGGCTCACCTCCACCGAGGTTCAATTGATGAAGATATTTTCCTCGCAACCCGGTGAAGCAGTAAGCCGCGCCAAGCTGGTTGAGGATCTGGGGCGTGACCGCGGCCAAGCGCAGGAGCGTGCGGTCGATGTTCAAATCACGCGGCTGCGGCGCAAGATCGAGCCGAACCCAAAGCAGCCACAATACCTGCAAACCGTGCGCGGTGCAGGTTATATGCTGGCACCAGATTGAGGCAGATCGGGACCTAAGCTGTCTTGATCTTGCCTTATGCAGTCGACGGCACTTTGACGGCATCCCCCTTGAAATGCGCCCAGTGGCGGGAGATCGTCCCTCCAACAAAGGAGAGATGTCATGGCCACCGCATTCATAACCCACGCGGACTGTCTCACCCATGTGACGCCGCCCGGCCATCCTGAACAGTTGGCACGTCTGGAACATGTGCTTCATGCGATAGAGGGGCTCAACCTAAAGCGCGTGACAGCGCCGATGGCTGCCGAAGACGATATCTTGCGCATCCATCCTGAAAGTTACCTTGCAGACCTTCGCCGCACCTTGCCTGGCGACGGCCGCAAAGAACTCGACGCGGACACATGGATGTCGCCCGGGTCACTTGATGCTGCTTTCCGGGCGGCGGGCGCGGCAGTGCGCGCCGTGGATATGGTTCTGGCAGGCGAGGTCCATAACGCCTTTTGCGCGACGCGACCGCCCGGTCATCACGCAGAAACGGATATACCAATGGGGTTTTGCCTGTTGGGAAACGCAGCACTGGCGGCAAAACACGCACTAGACCACCACAACCTACGCCGGGTCGCAGTGGTGGATTTCGACGTACATCACGGCAACGGCACACAAGACCTGCTCTGGGATGAGCGGCGGGCATTGGTCATCAGTTCACAACAGATGCCGCTTTGGCCCGGTAGTGGGCATGCGGAAGAAGACGGTGCTTACGGCAATGTTATGAACCTGCCACTCCCGCCCGAAAGCACCGGCGCAACAATGAAAAACGCTTACACTGAGCAGGCCTTTCCTCGTCTGAGAGCGTTCAAACCCGAACTTATCATTCTGTCGGCCGGATTTGATGCGCATAGGGACGATCCGCTGGCACAGCTTAACTGGGAAACAGACGATTTTCGTTGGCTCACCGCAGAACTTTGCGCGCTTGCTCAAGAGCTGTGCCAGGGTCGTATCGTCTCGACTTTGGAAGGCGGATATGATCTGAACGCGCTAGCCAACGCCGCCAAGGCGCATGTGGAAGAATTGATAAAGGCCGCGACATGACAACCGAGACCCCCGTCGAAGAGATGAGCTTTGAAACTGCGATGAAGGAGTTGGAACGCGTCGTCGATCAGCTGGAGCGCGGTGACGTGGCTCTGGATGCGTCCATTGCGCTCTACGAACGTGGTGCTGCACTCAAAAAGCGGTGCGAGGACGAGCTGAAGCGCGCCGAAGAGAAGGTCGCCGCGATCACGCTTGACGCAAATGGTCAGCCATCCGGCACTCAACCGCTCGACGCGGGATAAGATCAGATGACGGCAGGGTTTACCGCTGCGCTATTGCAAGCGCAGACGAGAATATCCATCCATATGGAACACCGCTTGCCGCAGACAGATCTGCTGCATCAAGCGATGCTTTACGCCTTGCGTGGCGGCAAGATGCTGCGCGGCTTCCTCGTTCTCGAGAGCGCACGACTGCATGATGTCCCCGAGACGGCCGCACTTGAGGCGGCGCTGGCGATTGAATGCATCCACGCCTACTCGCTGGTACATGATGACCTGCCCTGTATGGATGATGACGATTTGCGCAGAGGCCAGCCCACCTTGCATCGCAAATGGGACGAAGCTACCGCTGTTCTGGCAGGCGATAGCCTGCAAACACTGGCGTTCGAACTCCTCGCGCGTGAGGAAGTCGGCTCCCATGCGATAAGCCTCATTCGCACAATGGCAGAGGCTGCGGGCAAGGACGGCATGGTCTCCGGCCAGATGCTGGACATCGCCGCAGAAACGGCTGAGGCACCGCTGACACTTGAACAAATTACCACGCTTCAGGCGCGCAAGACCGGCTGCCTGATCGAATGGTCCGCCTGTGCCGGTGCGCGGCTGGCAGGTGCGGACCCCGCACCGCTGCGTCACTATGCCCAAGCATTGGGACTGGCTTTTCAGATCGCCGACGACATCTTGGATATAGAGGGCGATGCTGCAACCGTAGGCAAAGCCGTGCGCAAGGACGAAGACGCAGGCAAAGCCACCTTTGTGTCGCTCCTTGGGCTGGAGGGCGCAAAACGCCGCGCGCAGGAACTGGCCGATCAGGCTTGTGCTGCCCTTGTCCCATATGGCGCGGCAGGCGATACCTTGAAGGACGCCGCCCGCTTCGTTATCTCGCGCGACAGCTAAATCGCGCCCCGAAGGAGCCACGACCCACATGACCGACCGGCCACAGACCCCGCTCCTTGATCAGATCGCATCGCCTGCGGATCTGAAACGTCTCTCTGACGCGCAGTTGGAGCAAGTCGCGCATGAGTTGCGGCAGGAGACTATCTCTGCCGTCTCCGTCACCGGTGGACATCTGGGGGCTGGCCTTGGCGTTGTGGAACTGACAGTGGCGCTTCATGCGGTTTTTGATACGCCTAAAGACAAGGTGATCTGGGACGTCTCGCATCAGTGCTACCCGCACAAGATCCTGACCGGACGTCGTGACCGTATTCGCACCCTGCGGATGAAGGACGGTCTCTCGGGCTTTACCAAACGCTCCGAGAGTGCCTTTGATCCCTTTGGTGCGGCGCATAGTTCCACGTCCATCTCTGCCGCGCTCGGGTTTTCCGTGGCGCGCGATCTGGGTGGCGTCACCGAAGAGGGCCTTGGCGACGCGATTGCGGTGATTGGCGATGGCGCCATGAGCGCGGGTATGGCGTTTGAGGCGATGAATAACGCGGGCCACCTTGGCAAGCGGTTGATCGTGATCCTCAACGACAACGAGATGTCGATTGCGCCGCCGGTTGGTGCGCTCTCCTCATATCTCAGCCGCCTTTATACCGAGGCACCGTTTCACGACCTTAAAGCCGCAGCCAAGGGCGCGGTCTCTTTGTTGCCGGAACCTTTCCGCGAGGGCGCCAAACGCGCCAAGGACATGCTGAAGGGCATGGCCATGGGCGGCACTTTGTTCGAATCATTGGGCTTTTCCTACATCGGTCCCATTGATGGTCACGATATGGACCAGCTTCTGCCGGTTCTGCGCACCGTCAAAGCGCGCGCGAACGGGCCGATCCTGATTCACGCGGTTACCAAAAAGGGCAAAGGCTACCGCCCGGCGGAAGTGGCGCGCGACAAAGGTCATGCGACGGCAAAGTTCGACATGGTGACAGGGGAGCAGAAAAAAGCGCCCTCCAACGCACCTTCCTACACGTCGATTTTTGGCAAAACACTGGCGGAATTGGCCGCGCAGGACTCCAAGATCTGCGCCGTCACCGCTGCGATGCCTGATGGCACTGGCCTCAACTTGATGGCGGAGCGCTATCCGTCACGCACCTTTGACGTGGGCATAGCAGAACAGCACGGCGTGACCTTTGCCGCCGCGCTGGCGGCGGGCGGGATGAAGCCGTTCTGTGCGATGTATTCGACCTTCCTGCAGCGCGGCTACGATCAGGTCGTGCATGACGTTGCGATCCAGCGTCTGCCTGTGCGTTTCGCGATCGACCGTGCAGGTTTGGTCGGGGCCGATGGGGCCACCCATGCAGGGTCGTTTGACATTGGGTTTATGGCGAACCTACCCGGCATGGTGGTTATGGCCGCGGCGGACGAAGCCGAGCTAAAGCACATGGTTGCAACCGCCGCCGCCTATGACGACGGCCCCATCGCATTCCGCTACCCCCGTGGCGAAGGCGAAGGCGTAGAGATGCCAGAACAGCCTGAGATATTGGAAATCGGCAAGGGCCGGATGATTCAGGACGGTAAACGCTTGGCGCTCTTGTCCTTTGGCACCCGCCTTGGCGAGGTGCGCAAAGCCGCCGAGGCACTCGCGGCCCGTGGCATCACACCGACGATTGCCGACGCGCGCTTTGCCAAACCGCTAGACCGCGACATGATTTTGAACCTCGCAGCCGAGCACGAGGCGCTCATCACGGTTGAAGAAGGCGCGGTCGGTGGTTTTGGCTCTCATGTGGCACAGTTGCTTTCTGATGAAGGCGTGTTTGACGAGGGCCTGAAGTTTCGCTCCATGGTGCTGCCCGATACCTTTATCGATCAGGCAAGCCCCAAAGATATGTACGACAATGCCGCGATGAACGCGGAACATATCGAAGCCAAAGTGTTGGATGTTCTGGGCGTTGCGCGCCTCGATGAACGACGCGCCTAACTGCGTGTGCCCTGTACCTAATACACAGGCTTTGTCAGCATCAGCCAGACAATGGCGAGCACCGCAGCAAATGCCGGAAAACCAAAGGCAAACCACCAGCGATAGAGCCTGAAATAGGCTGCTGGAAGTGGTTCTGAATTGTCACGCGCCGCGCGTGCAAGGTTGCGCATGCGCAGTTGCATCCAGACCACCGGCAGCCAGAAGCATCCGACGAACACATACAGACCAAGCGAGGCCGCGACCCAGCCCTCTGTCAGGGGCCAGCCAACCTCTCGTGCCAGCAGATAGCCCGTTACAGGTTGTGCAATCGCCGCCGTTGCCGTGAACACCGTATCTGCAATGACCACAATACCGGAGACATGCGCGATCAGCCGTGCATCCTTGCTTTGATGTGACATCACCATAAAAAAGGCGATACCTGCCCCCGTGCCCAACAGAACTGTGGCGCCAAGCACGTGCAGGAACAACAGCACCTCGTAGATCATCTGTCCTCCAAAACCAGCGCAACAAAGCCTGCAAGCATCATGCCAGGCAGGACTTTGACCATCGGACCAAGCGGGTCGAGCCAGAGGTCTGGTGCTGCGATGAGGCTCCCCAAGACATAGGCAGCTGACAAGGCGATCATGCCTAGGGCAGCACGCGCCGCCCATCGCCGCCAAAGGATTGCCATGCCCAATGCCACGTCGAGCACCGCGCCGCCAATCACCGCGAGGGCGCTTAGCCAGGAAGGAGCACCGCGGTCAGTAAGGATGGAGATCGTTCCGGAGAGATCGAAAAAGGGGATCAGTCCAGATATAACCCAAAAGAAAGAGAGCGTCGCAATCGCGAGGGGTAACGCCAGATATACCCGCGCGAACACGCTATCCTGACGGGTTGCGGGCATGCGCGACAGGGTTTCCTGCAGCGACATGCAAGGGAAACCGCCAGTGGCCACCCAGTTCGAGGGATCACCGCGAACCCCATCGCGCAACACCTGAACGGCAGAGCGACGCAGCGGCGAACGCCACCCCAACTGCCCGAGCAAATCCGCAAAGGATGACATGGCCCGCAACGCCCAGTCCGGTAGGGTCGGCCTGAAGATCGGGGGCGATACCCCCAGCCAGTCCCGCATGGTCTCGGTTAGCGTTGCGAGGCTCTGTGTGCCCTCCTCCGTCAAATCCAAAATAGTTGCGGCTGCGATCTCTTTCCGGGCGGCTTTCACCACCGCCGAGGCCACATCCTCGATCGAGACTGTTTGGATCATCGCATCCGGCAGCACCTTGGGCTGTACCAAAGGTATGGCCGCCACCGCGCGCAACAACGCCGTGCCGCCATAGGCCTCGGGCGCCAATACCAATGCCGGGCGCAGAATGACCCAATCGGAGAGGCCACGTGCGATCACTGCGTCGCCACGGGCCTTACTGCGGAAAAACTCTGTCGAGGCATCCTCCGCCACGCCAGCGGCCGAGATTTGCACCACCCGCAGAGGCATCGTCTCGGCCGCTCGGGTCAGCGCCTTCGACGCTGTGACATGAATGGCTTCTAGGCGATCTCGCGCGCCATCCTGCAATGCTCCAGCTGCGTTCACTACGACGTTATATCCCTCCAATAGATCCTGCCATTCGGCAATCGTTAGCTGTGCTATATCGCGGATAACCCAATCCACCGGTAAGTTGGACCGCTGCGCTGCCTGGCTTGAACGTCCCAAGCCAGTGACGTCAAACCCAGCATCCACAAGTGCACGTGCGCAAGCCGACCCAATCAGCCCATAGGCCCCAAGAACGAGGGCGCGCGCCACCTCTACCTGACCCAGACTTCGACGCGACGGTTGGCCTGACGGCCCCAAGCACTGTCATCGCAGGCGATGGGCAACGCTTCGCCATAAGCTGCCGTTTCTATCGTTATGCGATCGAGATTTGCAGTTTCGGCCGCGCGCTCCACCGCACGACGCACAGACTCGGCCCGTTTCAATGCAATCGCACGGTTGCCTTCTGCTGGGCCTTCCCCGTCAGAGAACCCCACAAACACCATGCGCTTGCCGTCATACACTCCGGCCTCCAATTCGCGCGCGATCAGATCGATGTTGTTTCGAGATTGCGCATCAGGGCGGGACGAGCCGGCCTCAAACCGAAACGACGTCGTCAATCGCTGCAAACCATCAAGCCCTGAGATCATTCGCTTCAACTCCCCCAAGGGGATGTCGTCACCCGCGGATTTAATCGCATTGCTGAGGCGCTCTCCCTGCATGCGCATGGGAATATACTCCGGTGCCTGATCCACGAACCCGGCTCTGCGAATGACAATTTGCGCGGCAGGACCCCTCACATAGGTTAGAAAATCCCGTGCAATACGCGGCAGACGGTGTGCAGGCAGATAGAGAAACATTGGCGCGGTCAAAGGATAATCTTCGGTCTTGATGCTGCGGCGGGCCGCCGAAAGTGAGAACCCACAGGTCCCTGTAAGAGTCAGCATCCGCGTCTGGCCCGTTTCCGCAAAGCTCGCGATGCCAATAGCAAAAGGATCAGTGGCGACGGTGCGCACCAACGTACTGCCGCGATCATGACGCCGGATAGTATTGGCAAGCGTCAGCCCGGCAGGCGACAACAGCTTATCCTCAACCGCTTGCGCAAGTCCTGCCCCGGCGACGGGCAAATGTGCGGAAATGGGTGCATCCGCGCCACCCAGTTCTTGCCAGTTGGTGATTTTGCCCGCGTAGATATCCGCAAGCTGCGGCAAGGAAATACGCCGCACCGGATTGGAAGGCGCCACAACCGGAACCATCGCGTCCAGCGCAAGTACCCGCCCCCGATTAGAGAGCGACATATCGCCAAGGCCTGCCTCGGATGCGAGCAGATGCTCCGCCTCGCGAATTTCGCGCAAGGCCATCACGATATCGGCTTGATTGGCCAAAACGTCGGCAAACCCTTCGTCCGTATTGCTGACGTGAAAAGTAAACCGCCCTGCCACATGGCCCTCGCGCAACAGGGTGTATTCGAACTGGCGTGGGTCAAGTTGCTCTCTGGCGGTCTGGAACCCGTTGCGCAGTGCAAAGCCTTCGATAAGCGCAGGCAGCAAAACCTCTGCCATGGTAGAAGAGCCAGACAGGGTAATCTCGGCGACGAAATCCGAGAGGCTGGGGCACCCGGGCCCGTCGCAGCGCACCCCGGAGCCATCCACGGTCAACTCGCCAAATTGCGTTTCGACACGGTAAAATTCACCGTCAAAACCCAATAAATCTCCGCTCACCTCGATGGCACCATCGGGCGATGACAGCGTTACATCCTGTCCGAAAGCCGGAACGCTTGCGCTGAAAAAGCAGAGTGCGGCGCAAACCGCCGCACGAAAATAGCTCATGAGAAATCCCGGTGTCGCCCCAGTTAGTTGGAGGCGATTTTCAGGCTTTCTACCAGATTATTCAACACCAGAAAGTCACCTGTTGCAGAACATTCCGGGATGTTCAGCACAAGATCCCGTGTCCGCAACCTGTCATCACGGCGTTCAACCAATTGCGCGGCGACGACCTGATCACAGTTGGCGCTTGTGATCTCTGCCTCGACAGAAATGTTGACCACGCCATAACCCCTGTTTTTAGGGAGCGTGTAGACTTGCAACAGACGTGCGGCGACCTGCGCCGGATCACCCAGAAACAGAACCTGCCCTGCACCTTGCCCTGTTTCAGAACCTTTCCACACGTGCCCAGCGCTCCCATAGGTCGCGCCAAACTCCAGCGCATGCAGCTCAAGCCCGCTGTCGCCTTGCCATTGCATGACGACACGCTCGACACTGTCGAGATCGCTCACCTCTGCAACGGCCTCCAAATCTCGACCCGACGCAAAATCTGCAATGACCACGGCGCGCGTTGCCAGCGCAGGCAACACACCGCTGAACTCACCCGCAGCATCCAGAGATTGGGTCACCATCACGCCGCTATGATGAAGTGTGAATCGCTCGCCACCCCGGCAGGGAGCGGAGATTTCGACGCGCATCAAAGCGTCGGGCATTGGCGTGAGTTTTAGGTCACTCGCACATTGCAGCAGTGATGTATCGACATCGCGCAACGGCTGTCGTGGCGTGCGTGTGTCTGTGCGTGCGGAGGTATAGGCCACATCCTGAAACACAAGTTTTCCGGTTTCAGGCTCTGTTGGCAGAGGTGCGGGCTGATCGAGCGCCGCGTTGGACACCGGCGATCGCTGCACGTCGGCTGTACGCTGCATATACACGCCTGTGCCCAAGGCGCAGACGACAGTGGCCGCAGCAATAAGACCTGTAACTCGGATACCCATTACACCCTCCTTACCCCAAAAGGTTAAGGATTCGTATCTCGGGAAGGCGGCCAGACTGTGGCAAAGGCCGGGAGGAAACACGACCTTTGCCACAGTCTTTAATAGTTCTGGGCAGTTAGACCGCCCGATTGCGCATCAGCCCAGCCGACCGTGGCAATGTTTAAACTTTTTCCCAGATCCGCAGGGGCATTTGTCATTGCGCGAGGGGTTACCCCAAGTTGAGGGGTCGTCTTCGACAAAACCAGCAAGCGGTTCTTCTGCGGCGTCTGCAGTGGCGGGCGCTGCGGCTTGTTGCATCCCAGCCTGACGGGCCGCCATTTGCATCATCATCTCGCGCTGCTCTTCTTCGCTGAGCGGGCGCACACGGGACAACTGCTGCGTCACCGTTTCGCGCAGTGAATCGAGCATGGATTCAAACAGCTGGAAGCTCTCGTTCTTATACTCGTTGAGCGGGTCACGTTGCGCATATCCACGGAACCCCACAACAGAACGCAGGTGCTCCAGCGTCAGAAGGTGTTCGCGCCATTTGGCATCAATGGATTGCAACAACACCTGCTTTTCGATGTTGCTCATACCTTCCTGACCAAACGCTTCCACCTTTTCGGCCATGAGCTTGTCAGAAGCCTCGATGAGACGCTCGCGGATTTGCTCGTCATCGACCCCTTCTTCTGCGGCCCACTCGACCACGGGAACGTCGATCCTGAGCTTATCGCGCACATCCTCTTGCAGGCCTTTGGTATCCCACTGGTCGGCGTATGTCTTGGGCGGCATGTAGAGGTCGATCAGATCGTCGATCACCTCATGGCGCATGTCCGTGACAATCTCATGCGTGTCATCAGACGCCATGATTTCACGGCGCTGTGCAAAAACCACCTTCCGCTGGTCATTCATCACATCGTCGAACTTCAGCACGTTCTTGCGCATGTCAAAGTTGCGGCCTTCGACCTTCGCCTGTGCGCGCTCCAGCGATTTATTCACCCACGGGTGAATAATCGCCTCGCCTTCTTTCATACCAAGTCCTGAGAGCAGCTTGTCCAGACGCTCAGACCCAAAGATACGCATCAGGTCATCTTCGAGGCTGAGGTAGAAGCTGGTGCGGCCCGGATCACCCTGACGACCGGAGCGGCCCCGCAGCTGGTTGTCGATACGGCGGCTTTCATGGCGCTCAGAGGCCATCACATACAAGCCACCAGCATCAAGCACCTTTTGTTTTTCCTCGGCGTGCTTGGCTTCTTCTTCTGCGCGCAACGCAGCAGGATCAGCGTCCGGGTTGGCCTCAAGCGCTTCCATCACCTTCAGGTCGATGTTGCCACCAAGCTGAATATCCGTGCCTCGACCAGCCATATTGGTGGCGATGGTCACGGCACCCAAGCGGCCTGCGTCGGCAACGATCTTGGCTTCTTGCTCGTGGTGGCGCGCGTTGAGAACGTTGTGTTCGATCCCTTCCTGCTGCAGCAAATGGCTCAGCAGTTCGGATTTCTCAATTGAGGTTGTCCCCAGCAGAACCGGCTGACCCTTTTCATGTGCAACCTTGGTTTCCGCAATCATTGCCGCATATTTTTCGTTGGCTGTGCGGTAGACCTGATCGTCCTCGTCCACGCGGGCGATCGGCCGATTTGTCGGAACTTCAACCACACCAAGGCCATAAATCTCGGCAAATTCTTCGGCTTCGGTCATGGCCGTGCCGGTCATGCCCGAAAGTTTGGTATAAAGACGGAAGTAGTTCTGGAACGTGACCGAGGCCAGTGTGGTGTTTTCAGGCTGGATCGTTGTGCCCTCTTTGGCTTCGATCGCCTGATGCAGGCCTTCCGACAGGCGGCGCCCCGGCATCATTCGGCCCGTAAACTCGTCAATCAGCACCACATTGCCGTCGCGCACGATATAGTCCTTATCGCGTTGGAACAGCTTGTGTGCACGCAGTGCTTGGTTGACATGGTGCACCACAGTGGTGCTTTCCGGGTCATAAAGGCTCGCACCTTCCTCCAGCAAACCGGCCTTAAGAAGCGAGTCCTCAAGGAACTCATTACCCTCTTCGGTAAAGGTCACACCACGGGTTTTCTCGTCGATCTCATAATGCTCTTCGTCAAGCGTCGGAATCAGCTTGTCGATGGTGTCATAGAGTTCGGACCGATCTTCGGCGGGACCGGAGATGATCAAAGGGGTGCGTGCTTCGTCGATCAGGATCGAGTCGACCTCATCCACGATGGCAAAGTTGTGCTGCTTTTGGAAAACCTGATCCAGCGAGGGCTTCATGTTATCGCGTAGATAGTCAAAGCCCAGTTCGTTGTTGGTGGCGTAAGTGACGTCACACTCATAGGCGGCCATCTTTTCCGCCTCGGGCTGATTGGAGTAGATCACGCCAGTGGTCATCCCCAGCGCCTCAAACACCTTGCTCATCCACTCGCTGTCACGCTTGGCGAGATATTCGTTCACCGTAACAACATGCACACCCTTACCCGTGAGTGCGTTAAGATACGCGGGGAAGGTCGCCACAAGGGTTTTACCTTCACCAGTCTTCATCTCGGAAATGTTACCTTGGTGAAGGAACGTTCCGCCCATTAATTGGGTGTCAAACGCTCGAAGACCCAAGGCACGACGCGCGGCTTCGCGAACATTGGCGAATGCTTCGGGCAGAAGATCATCAAGGCTTTCACCAGCAAGAGCCCGCTTGCGCAGGTCTTCGGTCTTGTCCTTTATCCCCTGGTCGCTCAGCGCCTCGAACTCAGGCTCCAGCGCGTTGATTTTTGCAATCAGCGGCCGTGTCGCCTTGATTTTGCGGTCATTCGGCGTGCCGAAGACCTTTTTGGCGAGAGTTCCGATACCCAGCATGTGCGCTCCAAAAGTCCTGTTCACGGCCTTGTTTAGCGGCAGGCTTGCCCGCCGTGTTCGCAACCCATAAACAAAGGTGGAAAGACGGTCCTGCCGCAGGCCCTATGGCGATGTAAGGGGCAGGAAAATAAGTGTCAACGCCACGACCCGCCGTGGCAGGAATATAGGAAGGTTTCCATGCGCAAAGGTCTCACTTTTTTGCGGAGCGTCGCATTTGCGGCTGCTTTCGGCCTCGCGGCACCTGCATATGCCGAACTGAATGCCAATACGGTGGTCGCAAAGGTCAACGGTGAAGAGATCACTGTTGGAAATATGATCGTCGCACGCGCCAAACTGCCCGCCCAGTACCAAAGTCTGCCGGATGATCTGTTGTTCAAGGCGCTGCTGGACCAATTGATTCAACAAACCGTGCTTAAGCAGCAGCTGCATGGCGACACCCCAGAGTACGTGCGCCTGTCGGTCGAGCACGAGGAGCGGTCTCTGCTGGCGTCCGATGTCATCGAATCCGTGATGGAGGATGCTCAGACCGAAGACGCGATCCGTGATGCCTATGACGCGCGCTACAGCAGCGATGATGGCGGCGACGAATTCAACGCTTCTCATATCTTGCTGGAAAGCGAAGAAGATGCCGTGAGCATCAAAGAGCAACTTGATGCAGGTGCGGATTTCGCGGCATTGGCCAAAGAATCCTCCACCGGACCAAGTGGCCCCAACGGCGGTGAGCTGGGTTGGTTTGAAAATGGTCGCATGGTGCCGGAATTTGAAGCCGCTGTCGCCGAGATGCGTCCGGGTGAGGTCTCCGATCCCGTGCAGACCCAATTCGGCTGGCACATCATCAAGCTGAATGACCGCCGCAAACTGGAAGCCCCGGATTATGAAGACGTCCGCGAAGAGATCGGACTTGAACTGGCACAACAAGCGGTTGAGGATCGAATCAATCAGTTGACCGCCAGCGCGACGATTGACCGGCCTGAAATCGAAAATCTCGAGCCTTCGGTTCTGCGCGACATGAGCCTGATCGAGAACTGATCTCACATCATTTTCAAACTGGAAGACCAAAATGGCAAAAACCCTGCCCCGCTCTCCGCTTGCCCCCGCCACTTTTCCCGCTCTGCCGGAAATCGGCGGTCTGCGTTTCGCATCCACCGCAGCCGGGGTGCGTTATCAGGGCCGAACGGATGTCATGTTGGCGGTGATGGACCCCGGTACTTCGGTCGCCGGTGTGTTCACCCGCTCCGCAACGCGCTCGGCTCCGGTTCTGGACTGTCAGGCCAAGCTTGGCAGCAATACCGAGCAAGGTGCTGCCATTTTGGTCAACTCCGGCAACTCCAACGCCTTTACCGGCCACTACGGCCAAACCTCGGTTGCGGAGATCACTGCCGCCGTTGCCAATAAAACCGGGCTGCCGCAGGATCGCGTGTTTACCGCCTCAACCGGTGTGATCGGTGAACCCCTGCCTCATGACCGTATCCTGTCCAAACTGGACGAGTTGAATGGTGCGCTGTCTGCCTCGGCAATGAAAGACGCCGCCGAGGCAATCATGACCACGGACACCTTCCCCAAAGGGTCTGCTGCGACTGTCGATATTGACGGCACGCCTGTTCAGATCGCAGGGATCGCCAAAGGATCGGGCATGATCGCTCCGGATATGGCCACGATGCTGGTCTATATCTTCACCGATGCAGCCTATGATCAGGGCAGGCTTCAGGCCCTGCTATCCGCAGAGAACGATACCTCGTTCAACTGCATCACCGTCGACAGCGACACCTCAACATCCGATAGCCTGATGCTCTGCGCTACAGGGGCTTCGGGCGTGGATGCCACCGATCACCCTGCCTTTACTGAGGCCTTGCGAGGCGTCATGCTGGATCTGGCCCATCAGGTGGTGCGCGACGGCGAGGGTGCGACCAAATTCGTTGAAATACAGATCACAGGTGCCGCAAGCGATGCCGACGCCAAGATCCACGGTCTGGCTATCGCAAACTCTCCGCTGGTGAAAACCGCGATCGCGGGCGAAGACCCCAACTGGGGCCGCGTCGTCATGGCGATTGGGAAATCCGGCGCCAAGGCAGACCGCGATCTGCTGTCGATCTCTTTTGGTGATGTTCTCGTGGCTGAAAAAGGTTGGGTCGCCCCTTCTTACAAAGAAGAACTGGGCGCAGCAGAGATGAAGAAAGATGAGATAACGCTGAAAGTAGATCTTGGGCTAGGTGACGGAAGTGCAACCATCTGGACCTGCGATCTGACCCATCAGTACATCACGATCAATGCGGACTATCGGTCATGAGCGAACAGAAAAAGGTCGTTCTGGTCTCTGCGGTGGCGCTCATTGATATTGAGGGCCGTATCCTTCTCGCACAGCGCCCAGAAGGCAAATCCATGGCGGGGCTGTGGGAGTTTCCCGGTGGCAAAGTCGAGGAAGGAGAGACCCCTGAAGTCGCCTTGATTCGCGAGCTACAGGAAGAGCTTGGTATCAACACCTGGTCCAGCTGCCTTGCCCCACTAACCTTTGCGAGCCACTCTTATGAGAAGTTCCACTTGTTGATGCCACTCTTCGCATGCCGAAAATGGGAAGGCATTCCGCAGGCACGCGAAGGTCAGGTGCTGAAATGGGCCCGTCCGCAAGAGTTGCGTGACTATCCTATGCCCCCCGCGGACATTCCACTGATCCCAATTCTACGAGACTGGCTCTGAAGCTGCTGAGATCGTTAATTCATCAATACGACCCCAGATCTATTAGGTTAGGTCTGGGGGTATCTATATGTAGATACACCAAGCGCCCATCGAAACCTTTTGTTAACCATTTTCCAGCAACCTGAACGTGTTTTCATCGGGATGGCAGGATCACACAGAACAGAACAACCTCTAAGGTTTAGATATCCGAACTCATGTGGCACCACCTCATGGTTTGACATCGGATACGTGTCAGAACACCTCGTTCACCGCTACTCGCGGGACAATCTATCAGCAGATGTGTTGTCAGGGCAGACAATACAGACGTTCCCGGCGCAAAGGCTACGGCAGCTCCAATACCGGGAACGTAAACTCATAACCGAAGGCGAGGCTGACAGCATCGTCTTCGGTTTTTTTCTTTTATTCGTCCAAATCACGGTAATGTTGAGCATTCAGTTCAAAAATTGAAGGAATTGGTATGAAGCATAAATTGCACTCAGAGATCGCTCTCCCTGCTTATGGAAGCGAGTATTTTGTCGCCCATGCTTGCTTTGTTTGTCGGAAGTCTTGGAAGCTTACACCATCCGAGGAAGGGCGATCATGCCCGCAATGTGCGCGACCTTTAGCCGAAATGGGACGATCATTCAGGAGCCCAAAGAAGTCTGATCATGAACAATGGAAGAAGGTGGAGCGCCTGTTTTCGGCCGGGTTTCGCTTCTATAGTTACAGAACCTACCCTGGCGCCGAACCATTGCCAAAGCGCTTAAAGGACGTCGATGACTTTCTTCTTAGAAACCCTCAACATCCGTTCCGTGTTAAACAGGATAAGACAATGTAACAAAGCCCCGGCCATTTCGGACCGGGGCTTTGAAATTTGACCTGAAATCACGATCAGTCGAGGGTGCGGGTAACTTCCTCGCGCTCGAAGATCTCGATGACATCTTTCGGACGGATATCATCGTAGTTCTCGAATGCCATACCGCATTCCTGACCCGACTGAACCTCGGATACTTCGTCTTTAAAGCGCTTCAGGGTTTTCAGCGTGCCTTCGTGGATCACCACGTTGTCGCGCAGCAAACGAACACCGGCGGAGCGGCGTGCCACACCTTCGGTGACCAGACAGCCAGCAACTTTACCGACGTTGGACACTTTGAAGACGTCCTTGATCTCGGCATACCCGATGAAGTTCTCTTTGATCTCTGCCGAGAGCAGACCGGAAGCAGCCGCTTTGACGTCATCCACAAGATCATAGATCACCGAGTAGTACCGGATCTCCACGCCTTTTTGGTTGGCGGTGTTGCGCGCGGACGCATTGGCACGGACGTTAAAGCCCATGACCGGCGCGCCAGACGCTTCGGCGAGGCCGATGTCGGTCTCGGTGATGGCGCCCACACCGGAGTGCAAAACGCGCACGCGAACCTCGTCGTTCCCGATTTTTTCCATCGCCTGAACGATGGCCTCGGCGGAGCCCTGCACGTCAGCTTTCACAAGGATCGGCAGCTCGGAGACGCTTTCGTCATCCTTGGCCTTCTGCATCAGCTGTTCGAGCGTGGTCGCCGCACCAGCAGCAGCGCGTTTTTCCTTGGCCGCATGTTCGCGGTACTCGGCAATCTCGCGCGCCTGAGCTTCGGTCTCGGTCACGTTCAGAACGTCACCTGCCTCCGGCGTACCATTGAGGCCCAGAACCTCGACCGGAACCGAAGGTCCTGCTTCCTGAACGCGCTCGCCCTTGTCGTTGATCAGCGCACGGACCTTACCGTACTGCTCACCCACAACGAAGATATCGCCCTGACGAAGTGTACCGGTCTGAACCAGAACGGTTGCAACCGGACCACGGCCCACGTCGAGCTGTGCTTCGATCACAGCACCCTGTGCCGCACGGTTCGGGTTAGCTTTCAGTTCGAGAATTTCTGCCTGCAGCGCAATCGCTTCGAGCAACTCATCCAAGCCTTGGCCAGTGTGGGCAGAGACTTCTACGTCCTGAACCTCACCGGACATCGCCTCAACGATAACCTCGTGCTGCAGCAGCTCTGCGCGCACCTTGTTCGGGTCCGCAGCAGGTTTGTCGACTTTGTTGATCGCAACGATCATCGGAACACCAGCAGCCTTGGCGTGGTTAATCGCCTCGACGGTTTGCGGCATAACCGAATCATCGGCAGCGACCACAAGAACCACGATATCCGTCACCTGCGCACCACGGGAGCGCATGGAGGTAAAGGCCGCGTGGCCGGGTGTATCAAGGAACGACAGAACCGCGCCGCTATCGGTTTTGACCTGATAGGCCCCGATGTGCTGCGTGATGCCGCCTGCTTCGCCGGCAACAACCTTAGCGTCACGAATCGCATCCAGAAGCGAGGTCTTACCATGGTCAACGTGACCCATGATGGTGATGACCGGCGGACGCGATTGCAGATCTTCTTCTTTATCTTTGATTTCCTTGATGACGTCTTCAACGTCAGCATCGGAAACGCGAACAACCTTGTGGCCGAACTCTTCGATGATCAGCTCAGCGGTGTCAGCATCGATGGTTTGGTTCTGCGTGACCATCATGCCCATGTTCATGAGCGACTTCACCACGTCAGCCACACGCTCTGCCATGCGGTTTGCCAATTCGGAGACCACAATGGCTTCGGGCAGCTGCACGTCGCGAATGATCTTTTCGCGCTCAACCTGACCCATGGCTTTCTGACGGGCGCGCTCTTGCTTGCGCTTCATGGATGCAACGGAGCGCTGGCGTCCACCTTCCCCACCAGTTGCCTGGCTGAGGGTCAGTTTACCAGAACGGCGTCCACCGTCGTTACGGCCTTTGGCACCACGACCACGCTCTTCGCGCTCGCGCTCTGCCTTGCGAGGGCCCACCGCAGGTTTCGGCGCACCGCCACCGGGTGCAGGGCGCGCGGCAGGCGCAGCGCCTGCGTCCGCTTTGGGCGCAGCAGCGGCAGCTTTGTCGGCAGCAGCGCGCTTTTTGGCGGCTTCTGCTTCTTCCTGACGTTTGCGCTCTTCTTCCTCGGCCTTTTGGCGTGCCTTTTCTTCAGCCTCGCGCTGTTCGCGCTCTTTGGCCTCTTGTTCGGCACGGCGGCGCTCACGCTCTTCGGCGCGGGCCTTCTCTTCGGCCTCACGCTGGGCGGCCTCGTCGGCCTCGCGCGCCTTCGCTGCCTGAAGCGCCTTCAGGCGGCGGTCCATTTCCGCATCAGAAATACCAGCAGGGCGCCGCGAAGCATCGCCGGCAGCAACGCCACCGGCGCCGCCTTTGCCTGCGCCCGGCTTGGGGACAACCACGCGCTTACGCTTGGTTTCCACCACAACATTCTTGGTCCGACCGTGGCTAAAGCTCTGTTTCACATTGCCGGGTCGAGACCCGCTACCACGAAGACCCAATGTCTTTTTGCCGTCACTATCGCTCATAAAGCTCTTTATCCTTCCGTGCGGCCGATGCCGCCCTTTTCGCGCAAACCCTGCAATCGCTGGGCTTCCTCTACAACACGTTGGCTGAGTCCACCAGAGGCGAGCGCGGCATGTATGACAGTTTCACGCCCAAAAGCCATCCCAAGCTCGTCTGCCGTCATGCATCCGATGTATTTGCCGCGGTGCGGCGTGCTCAGTTTTGACTTCCCTCGCCCGGACCCGTCGGAGGCTTGGATCAGAACCCGGGCCTCTTCTTTGTCCAACCAATCCTTGACCTTCTCGTAACCACCCACGGCATTTCCCGACTTGCGGGCAAGGCTGATCAGGTCAACCAACCGGCGCAGCACCAGCCGCTCCACTTCGTCGACCAGACCATCCTGAACCGTCACCTGCGACTTGAACCCGCGTGCAAAGATTTTCTTCTTTACCGCTTGTTCCAGTGCCGCCTTCGTGGCGGAGACATAGACTCCACGACCCGGCAGCTTTCCCATTACATCGGGATAGACCTGATTATCAGGCCCCAGCACAAAACGGATCAACCCCGCCTTGGGCTGTGTCTCGCCGGTAGCGAGACATTTCCGTTCTGGCCCGTCAGCACGGGATTTTTCTGCACCACCACGGGTCATTCACATCTCCTCAGAGCAGAGAAGCCGGTCAGGCTTCCGCTTCTCCTTCGGCTTCTTCCTCGAGATCTTCGGCATCGGATTCAAGTTCTGCCGGGTCCACCCAGCCGAGCATGATGCGTGCCGTCATCACTAGATTTTGCGCCTCTTCAAGGCTCATATCGAAGGGTTCGAGAATACCTTCGTCCTTCACACGCTCGCCATTGACAGTGGTCCAGCCCCCCGCCAGTTCCCAGTCGGCGCAAGTTGCGAAGTCCTCAAGCGATTTCACATCGTCCTTCGCGAGTGCTTCCACCATCTGGGGTGTCAGGCCCTCAAAGTCAATAAGGCTGTCCTCAGCGCCCATGCTGCGCGCATTGTCGAGCGCCGCCTTGGCTTGCGCTTCGAGGTAGTCACGGGCCCGCGCCTGAAGCTCTTCGGCGGTGCCTTCATCGACACCGTCGATGACCAGAAGTTCGTCAAGCTCCACATAGGCAACCTCTTCGAGGTTGGTGAAACCTTCAGAGACCAGCAGCTGGGCGAAGAACTCGTCCAGGTCGAGGGTTTCCATAAACAGCGCGGTGCGCGCCTCGAATTCTTTCTGACGACGTGCGGATTCTTCTTCTTCCGTCATGATGTCGATATCGAGGTTCGTCAGCTGAGACGCCAGACGCACGTTCTGACCGCGGCGGCCAATGGCGAGCGACAGCTGCTCGTCCGGTACAACCACTTCGATTTTGCCCGCTTCCTCGTCCAGAACCACCTTGGACACTTCTGCAGGTTGCAGCGCGTTCACAAGGAAGGTTGGCTGATCTTCGTTCCACGGAATGATGTCGATCTTCTCACCCTGCAGTTCGTTCACAACCGCCTGCACACGAGACCCGCGCATACCCACACAGGCACCGACCGGATCAATCGAGTTGTCATAAGACACAACGGCGATCTTTGCGCGCGAACCGGGATCGCGGGCCACGGCCTTGATCTCGATGATGCCGTCATAGATTTCCGGCACTTCCATCTTAAAGAGCTCGGCCATGAATTCCGGCGCGGTGCGGCTGAGGAAGATCTGCGGGCCGCGCGGCTCGCGACGTACATCCTTGATGAAGCAGCGGATACGGTCGTTGGGGCGATAGCTTTCGCGGCCGATTTTTTCGTTGCGACGCAGGATGCCTTCGCCGGAACCGATATCGACGATAACGTTGCCATATTCCTCGCGCTTGACGACGCCGTTGATGATGGTGCCGTTGCGGTCCTTGAACTCTTCGTACTGACGATCGCGCTCAGCTTCGCGTACCTTCTGCAGAATAACCTGCTTGGCCGATTGTGCTGCGATCCGGCCCATCTCGACCGGGGGAACCTCATCAACAATGGTATCGCCAACGGAGGGGCTCTCCATATACTGCTTGGCTTGCGCCACGGTCAGTTCGGACTGGTAGTTTTCCAGTTCCTCGTCCTCAACCACGGTACGCACACGGGTGAAGGTCGCCTTGCCGGTTTTGCGGTCGATGGAGACACGAATGTCCATCTCGCTGCCGTAGCGGCTCTTTGCGGCACGGGCGAGGGATTCTTCCATCGCTTCGACCACCAGATTGGGGTCGATCATCTTTTCACGTGCCACGGCCTCGGCGGTTTGCAACAGCTCCAGCTGGTTTGCAGAGGTGATAGCCATTACTTGTTCTCCTCTTCGGACCCTGCGGTCCCTTCTGCGGACCCTTCGGTCTCGATGTCGTCAAAGGCGTCTTCGTTCAGAACACCAGCGGCCTTACGCTGGCGCAGCATTTCTTTGATGAGGTCGTCGGTCAAAACCAGCTTTGCATCACTCAGCCAGTCGAATTTCAAACCGATGGTCACGGTCTCACCGTGTTCCTCGATGTTGATCAGGACCTCGTCGTCCTCAATACCTGCCAGTTCACCCTTAAAGCGACGGCGGCCATCAATCAGATCAGCGGTTTCCAGTTTTGCCTCGTAGCCTTCGAACATGTCGAAGTCCTTGAGACGCGTCAAAGGACGGTCGATTCCAGGGCTGGAGACCTCAAGCGTGTAGGCATCAAGGATCGGGTCTTCGACATCGAGCGTCGCGCTCACAGCGTTAGAGATCGCAGCGCAATCATCCACCTCGATCCCGCCATCGGGACGATCCGCCATGATCTGCAGCGTCGTGGCTTTGCCAGACATCAACCGAATACGAACCAGCTCATAGCCCAGATCCTCGATCACCGGAGTGATGATCTCGGCTAGGCGGCGGTCAATCGCGGCTTTGGCTATCAGGTCGTTGGTCATCAGACCTCCAAACACAAAAAAACGGGCCCGCGGCCCGTCGAAATCAATCAAAGGTGCCTCAGGACCAGAGCCCGACGCGCCGCTGTTGAGCGTCGATATACGCGCGTGTGCACCGTTTGGCAAGTGTTTCCTCCTGATGCGCCTTCCCTGCCGAATTGTTCCGGCGGATCACTGCGTTGGGGTGGGGACCGTTTTTGCACGATCCACATGCATCACCCCATCCACACCAGCCCCGAATCAGGCCATCCACCACCGTTCCGCAATGCGATACTCATCCAGCGGTGCTCGGGCAGAAATGCGCGGCGGCAAGGCCACATGTTTCGCCGCAGCTAGGGCCACATCATCATCTGAAGGGTGGAAATGGAACTGTCCCTGCAAACCCTTTGTCACTGGCAGGGCGGCCACATCAACAAACCCGTCGCGCAGCGCTTCTGCCCGAACGGAGGGGTCTGGGATCACGATCAAATCCAGCGCATCTAACCAACCTGCAATCTCTGATCGGTAATTGTCTTCAGTCCGACGGGCACGAAAATGGCGCTCGTCCTGCGCACGATCCACCCGATAAAGTCCCGTTCCGTTCAAATCTGCGAGAGCGGCACAGACATCGCCGTCCGGCGCGATCACCAAGCCAGTATCCGCCAATTGATACGGCAGATGCGGGCTCCCGTCTGCAAGATCAAACACAACATCGCCCGTTGAAGAAAGATCAAGACTGCGCAGCCCCGCAATTTGCAACTCACCAGTGAGCAGATGCGCCTCGATTGACGCGATAACATCTGCCCCGGTCATCAACCGCCCATCGTGGAATGATACCTCCTGACGCAGACGAAACTCCCAGCGGCGCGCGGTCTCATCACTGCGCCAACCGGTCGCGAGTTCCCCCCTCAGCACCCCATCCGGAGCCACTTCGGTGAGCTGGTCATAAACGGCAGCGCGCGCAACACGCGCCAGAAACGCACCCTCGCGCGGAACCGCGACACGCAACGTCCCCCCACGACGCGGCGTCTGCGCCGTCCCCGCACCCGTTGCCGCCAGCAAGGCAGCAGCCGCACCACTGGCAAAAAGCGCACGACGATCAAGCCGCTTCATACCACCAGATCCTCTGCCAACTGATCCATGCACCGAACAAGTGCCGCGCTGATTCCCGGTTCGGAGAGCGCATGCCCGGCATTTCGTACCATGATCAGATCGGAATTCGGCCATTCCTGATGGATGCTATGCGCCGCTTCCGGAGGGCAAATCATGTCGTAGCGCCCCTGAACGATCACACCGGGAATATGGGCAATACGTCCCATATTGGCGAGGATCTGGCCATCCATATGCAAAAAGCCGGCGTTAGAGAAATAATGATTCTCCAATCTTGCGAACGCGCGTGCGTAATCTCCGGGGCTCTCACCCGAAACACCGTTTGAATACACAGACGCCAGCGCATTCTCCCACGCAGACCACGCCCTGCCAAACCGTATCTCTTCGTCGCGATCCCCGGAAAACAGGCGTTTGTGATAGGCTGCAATCAGATCGTACCGCTCATCCTCTGGTACAAGATCGGTAAATCTTGCCCATGTTTCGGGCCAGAATTTACCCGCGCCACCGCCATAAAACCAATCCAACTCCGCCTGCGTCATAAGGAACACCCCACGCAGGATAAGTTGTGTCGTGCGATCAGGGTGTGTTTGCGCGTAAATAAGCGCCAGCGTCGCCCCCCAACTGCCGCCAAAGAGCATCCACGAGTCGATATCCAAAAGCTCGCGGATCTGCTCCATATCCGCGACCAGATGCCATGTCGTATTATCCTCACAGGACGCATAAGGTCGGGAGCGACCACATCCGCGTTGGTCGAACAGAATAATACGATACACCTTAGGATCAAAATAACGTCGCATTGCCGGGCTGGTACCGCCGCCGGGCCCTCCATGGCAGACAATCACCGGCACCCCATCGGGGTTCCCACATTGCTCCATGTAAATCCGGTGCCCCTGCCCCACGTCCAGCATCCGCTGATCGTAGGGTTCGATCGGCGGATAGAGAAACTGCACTGCGCGCTTTTGATCCGGGTATTTGTCCATTACTGACCTAAATTATCCTCTGAACTCACAAGAAAACACACGGAGACAGGAATGCAAGCGCAACAGTCCACGGTTGACCCCTCCGAAATCGCCAAATTCGAGGCGATGGCGGCTGAATGGTGGGATCCGAACGGAAAGTTCAAGCCCCTGCACATGCTAAACCCCTGCCGTCTCGACTATATTACACGTCAGATCGCCGGAGAGTTTGACCGTGATCTGACCATGAATGCTCCGTTTGCTGGCTTGAGAATTCTCGACATCGGTTGCGGTGGCGGCCTGTTGAGCGAACCAATGGCCCGCCTTGGCGCTGAAGTCGTCGGCGCGGACGCGGCAGAAGGTAACTTGCCCGTAGCCCGAATCCATGCAGAACAGTCCGGGCTCAAAATCGACTATCGCCACACCACTGCCGAGGCTCTTGCAGACGCCGGAGAGGCCTTTGACGTGGTGCTCAACATGGAAGTGGTCGAACATGTGGCTGATCCGCTCAGCTATTTGACAGCGACTGCGCAGCTTCTGAAACCGGGGGGATTGCAAATTTGCTCTACGATCAATCGCAACCCAAAGAGCTACGCGATGGCAATTTTCGGAGCAGAGGTCGTCATGCGCTGGCTACCGCGTGGCACGCATGAATGGTCGAAGTTCATTACACCGGATGAGTTGTTTGAACTGTTGCAAAACGCAGGCCTTAATCCCGTGGACCGCAAGGGTTTCGTCTTCAATCCAATCCTGTGGAAATGGTCGATATCTGATCGTGATCTCAGCGTGAATTACGTAACCGCAAGCACAAAATCGTAGTCGTCTCAATAAAGCTGCAACGATATATGGTGAAAAACTCATTCTGCTGCTTGCGTGATTTGCACTCATATACTTTAGTATACTTACGCATCCCATCGCACCGTTGTGTGGAACTGCGCACCTGAATTATTGTGGATATCAACACGTTTCCACTTTGGCTCGGTACGACGCTCCACACGTGATGAGCATGTCGCGAAGCGTGTAATTGGGGACGCACTCACACCACTCACGGCCCCACCAATTTAAAAGAGCGCTGGAATTAACCAGCGCTCTTTTTCGTTCGGGTTATGAAATGAGATCAGTCCTCGATTTCGAGTTTTCCGCGAAATTCTCGCAAAATGGGAAGCGCCGCACGCACTCGGTCTCCACCCAGTTCGGTCACCACTTCGGAAATCATCGGAATGATTGAGGCCAGCGCTGCATCGCGCGCTTTGCGGCCTGCGGGGCTGATCGCAACCATTTTGCGTCGCGCATCGTCCCAATCCGGGCGCACATGCACATAGCCTGCCACCTCGAGCTTGTTGATCGTATTCGTCATGGCGCCGCGCGTGACATGAAATGCCTTTGCCAGCTGCGCCGGAGAACGCTCCAGCCCCGCTCGGGCGAGATGGTTGAGCACCGAAAAATGCGACAGCTCCATTCCCTTGGGCAAGGCTTTCCCCAGCCGGGCGCGGGCCAATTGGTCCGCCATCAGGATTTCGCTGAACAGCGAAATGGCAAGGGAATGATTCTCATCCATCAGGGTCCGTCAAACTCCCGGTCATGGCTCAGTGAAGGGACGCGTTTGCGTGCCTTTTTCACCGCTTCGAGATCAAGGTCAACGTAGGTGTTGCCGACTTCAGTGCCTGCATCGGCCAAAACCTCCCCCCAAGGCGCAATTGCAAGGGAGTGACCGTAAGTTTGGCGGCGCGAGCCTCGGCTCGTTGGATGAACACCGGTCTGTGCCGCAGCCAGCACGAAACAGCCGGTTTCAATCGCCCGTGCGCGCAACAAGCTGTGCCAGTGCGCAGATCCTGTGACATGACTAAAAGCGGCAGGCGCGGTCAGAATCTCCGCACCGCCCTTGGCAAGACGGCGATGCAACGCCGGGAAACGAACGTCATAGCAGATGGTCATGCCGACTTTGGCAAAGCCTGCATCGGCGACCACCGCCTGGGTTCCGGGCCGATAGCCATCAGATTCGCGATAGGTTTCCTCTGGTGTGACCTCCACATCAAACATGTGGATTTTGTCGTAACGTGCACAGATTTGACCCGTGGGTGAGATCAGGAACTGCCGATTGGCGAAACGGCCATCCGCATCCTCAGTTTTCACCCCGATCGACCCAATAGAGAGCCAGATCCCATGGCGCGCAGCAGCGTCACGCAACCCCGCAAGTGTCGGATCATGGTCTTCAAGGTGCAAAACGGCGCGCTGATGTGTCCGACTGGTGGACAGGCAGTTGGTCACCTCTGGCGTGAGAACAAACTCCGCCCCCTCCGTTACGGCGCGCGCAATCATGTCTCGTACCGTCACGAGGTTTTCCTCTGGCATATCAGAGGAGCACATCTGCAAAAGGGCCGCGCGCACCATCAGATTAGGCCGCCAACAACGGGTCAAGCTTACCTGCGCGATCTAGCGCATAAAGCTCGTCACAGCCTCCGACGTGGATCTCGCCGATAAAGATCTGTGGTACCGTGCGGCCCCCGTTTGCGCGCTGGATCATCTCCGATTTGCGATCAGGATTGGCCAGTACATCAATTTCAGAAAAGCGCACCCCCTTCTGGGTCAAAAGGCGCTTTGCCGCGTGGCAAAAACCGCAAAGGGGAAAAGTATAGATTTCGACCGGTTTCATATTGGTCTCCGTAGGCGTTGCTCATGGGTTTTGCGCGATGTGGGCACCTTTATCAAGCATTGCCAGAGTTTTCACGCTGCCGTGACCCGCGCGAGGACAACAACGCTCACGCCATCTGCCCCCGCATCTATGCACGCCCGCGCACAGGCAGAAAGCGTCGCCCCGCTGGTCATAACATCATCCACCAAGAGCACCTGCCTTCCGGTCAATCGCTCTCTCATGCGTGGGTTTGGCCTGATCGTATCGGCCAGAAGGGTCATCCGTTCTGTCCTGCTGCGACCTTCCAACATGGGTGTTTTTGAGACTCTAATTAGGGCATCAGGGCAACATTCGCACCCCTCACGCGCCGCAAGCGCCTGTGCCAGTAATGCGGATTGATTATACCGGCGCCGCAAAAGTCGTGCCCAATGCAACGGAACCGGCACCAAGAGCGGCCTGCGGCTAAGAAGATCGCGTGCCGCACGTGCCATCCAACCGGATGCAGGCCGCGCCAAATCCGTTCTGTCCCCGTGTTTGAGCGCGAGAACCAAGCGCCGCCCCTGCCCGCCATACAGGATCGCAGCCCGCCCTTGCTCCCAGTCTCTTGGGCTGCTCAAACACTCATCGCAATGTACGCTCTGCCCATCCGCCTCACCCGGGAGCGGCACACCACAGCAATCACAGACCAGCCCAGAAATAAACGTCGTATCGCGCCAACAGGCGCTACACAGGCCGAAATCGCTCTCGACCAACCCTCCGCAGTTCAGACAGCGCGCGGGGTAGACCAGTGAAACTGCCGTTTGAATCCGTGCCCGCAACGTCATAGGTACACCTCATGACAAAAGAACCGATGGCTCATCCCCAGATCTTTGACCGTGACGCACTGCAATTGCGTCGCGCCCGGCGCAAACCGGAGGCGATGTTTCTGCACGACTTAGCCAGAGACGAGATCGAGGATCGGCTCAGCATGGTTAAGAGAGTCTTTACCAAGCCCGCGATTATCGCGCCTTTTGCGGAGCCCTGGGCGGACCTGCTGCCGGACGCGAAGATCATCTCGGATGACGATGTTCTGGATCTGGAGCCAAAAGCGCATGATCTGGTGATCCATGTGATGGCGCTTCATTGTGCCAATGACCCGGTGGGGCAGTTGATCCAGTGCCGACGCGCGCTGCAAGAAGATGGCTTGCTGTTGGTTATAACGCTTGGTGGGCAAACCCTGCATGAATTGCGCAGCGCCCTCGCGGAGGCAGAGACCTACGTCAGCGGAGGTCTGTCCCCGAGGGTTGCGCCGATGGGCGAAATTCGTGATCTTGGCGCTCTTCTACAGAGGGCGGGGTTCGCCCTGCCGGTCGCGGATCTTGTGCCCTTGACGGCGCATTATCGCGACCTTGCGCATCTGATGCAGGATTTGCGCGATATGGGTGAAACCAACACAATGACTCAGAGGTTGCGCAAACCCACGCGCCGTGCGGTGTTTACACTTGCCGATCACATCTACGCCCAGAACTTCGCTACAGAAGACGGCCGGCTCGCCGCAACCTTCGAGATGGTGTGCCTGACGGGTTGGTCGCCAGCCGACAGCCAGCCCCAACCCCTGCGTCCCGGTTCCGCCAAGGCACGTCTCGCGGATGCGCTGAAAGTGCCGGAGACCAAACTGCCCGAGGGTTGACGATAACCTGAGCCAATGGTCGCAGTGAGATGATCCAATTGGCCTTTCCCGCCGTATCGACGTAACACTCGACACACTATTTGTTTTCATACCACACAGGACCCTTGCCCATGCTGGATGCGACCTCAACTGCGACCCGCCCTGACAATGCCCCTGCGGATCACCCGCCGGTCAAGGCGGAGAAGGTCGGCATCCTGCTCGCAAATCTCGGAACTCCCGATCACTACAGCTATTGGCCGATGCGCCGTTATCTGAGCGAATTTCTCTCAGATAAGCGGGTGATCGATTATCCGTCGTGGAAATGGCAGCCGCTGTTGCAACTGATCATTCTCAGCAAGCGCCCCTTTGCCTCTGGTGAGGCTTACAAGTCGATCTGGAATCACGACAAAGGCGAAAGCCCGCTGATGACGATCACCAAGGACCAGACCAACGCCATGGCAAAGGCGATGGAAGAGATCTACGGCGACCGTGTGATGGTGGATTTCTGTATGCGCTACGGCAACCCTTCCACCAAATCGAAGGTCGAAAAGATGATCGCCGCCGGCTGCCGCAAGATCCTCTTTGTGCCGCTTTATCCGCAATATGCTGGCGCCACGTCGGCGACCGCAAATGACCAGTTCTTCCGCGTGTTGATGGATCAGCCCTGGCAGCCAGCCGCGCGTACGATCGAGCCCTATTTCGATCACCCCGAATATATCGACGCGCTGGCAAAGTCGGTCGAGGACGCCTATGCCAAGATGGAAAAGACGCCGGACATTCTCGTCTGTTCTTACCATGGCATGCCCAAGCGCTACCTAATGCAGGGCGATCCCTATCACTGCCAGTGTCAAAAAACGACGCGACTACTGCGCGAGCGTTTGGGTTGGGACGAATCACAGATCACAACCACATTTCAGTCGGTCTTCGGACCTGAGGAGTGGCTACGTCCCTACACGGTCGAACATGTCGCGGAGCTGGCGAAACAGGGCAAGAAGAACATTGCAGTGATCGCACCGGCTTTCTCGGCGGACTGCATCGAGACGCTGGAAGAGATCAATGAGGAGATCTTCGAGAGCTTTGAGCACGCGGGCGGTGAAGACTTCACCTATATTCCCTGCCTCAATGACAGCGACGTGCATATCTCCGCCCTGTCGAGCGTTATTCGCAATAACCTCAAGGGTTGGCTCGACTGAGCTACCCTGTATGAAACAAGGGTATCCCGAGCGAGCAATAAAAAAAGGCGGCTGGAGATCCAGCCGCCTTTCTTGTTCTTTAGAGCAACGATTAGTTGCTTGCAGCAGCAGCGGCCACGATGACCAGCAGCAGCAGCGGCAGAAGGATGCCGGAAGAAGAACCGGTTGCTTCTTCTACGATAACCGGTGCTTCAACGATCGGCTCAGCCAGGTTACCAGCGGATGCAGCGGAAGCGGCAGCGACCAGTGCGGCAGCAATAACGAGTTTTTTCATATTAACCTCCAGGATACGCGCACAGCACACATATGATGTGCGCACTCAAGACTTACCTCGTGAGTTTTTTCTAAGCGGGATTCCCACCGGATTGCAATTGCTTGTTAAATGCTTCTCATCCAGCTTGCAGCGGTTGTCGTCAAATTAGCAACACCTGTGTGCCGGATCGGGTGAGTTTGTAGAGCTCAGCGATGTGTTCGTTGTAGAGACCGATGCAACCGTTAGAGGATTTGCGGCCAATTTTGCGCGTATCGTGCGTGCCGTGGATTCGATAGTACTTCCAGCTCAGGTAGAGCGCGTGCGTTCCAAGCGGATTATCCGGGCCCGGCGGAATATACGCAGGCCATTCAGGATTGCGCTTGCGCATGTTGGGGGTCGGTGCCCATCCCGGTCCTTCGACCTTACGCACAATCTTGGTACGGCCGCGACGTGTCAGATCGTCACTTAAAGGCACAGAAGACGGGAATAACTTGTAAACACTCTGATCTTCGGACCAGAAGTGAAGCGCCCGGCTGTCAATATCTACAAGGATCGCCCCACCGCGCAAATTGTCAAAATAAGGTCGCCAGCTCTTGGCGCGAAACGAAGATATATTGCGCTTGACGCTGGGTTCAGGTTCCGGCGGCGGGCGCAGCGGATCAAAGGCCGGCTCTTCGGCATCAGGCAGCGATTGTGCCAGCGCCGGAGTCGCCAGAAGGGATGCGGATCCGGCGAGAAACTGCCGGCGTGATGTTAGAAAAGTGATTTTGCGTGTCATCAGAAAGTTCTCTCTGGCTGAGGGCTCTGGTGCGGAGCAGTCTATGGCTGGAATGCCGCAGTCGCAATTCAATCCCCTGAAATCTCGTTAAAGTGAAGCTGCCGGGTTTGCCTATAAGTCACAGGAAAGCTATGGGACGCTGTGATCGAACACTTTTAGGGTTTAGAATGACACGCGTATTCCTGCTTCTGGCTACACTGACGAGCTTTGTCCTTGCGGCATGTACAACTGGCAACGATGGCAGCGCGACCGGGACCGGTGTCTATAAGATTCGCAATGAGGAACGCACACAGTTCCGCATGCTTGATTCTGTAAACGCTCTGCGCGAAGCTGCGGGAAACCCGGCTGTTCAGCTCGACAGCAAACTAAACGCTGCCGCTGCAACCCATTCCCGCGATATGTCCGTACAAAACCGCCCCTGGCACTTTGGCTCTGACGGCTCCTCGCCGCTCGATCGTGTGGCGCGGGTTGGATACTCCGGCGCCTTGGTTGGCGAAAACATCGCGGAAACATATGAGAACGAAGTACAGACTCTCACTGCTTGGATGGAAGATAAGGGCACCCGCTCTGTGATTATGGACGCCAAAGCGCGCAACATGGGGTTTTCGTGGTTCCAAGAATCCAATGGGAAAATCTGGTGGACTCTGCTGATGGCAGAATGATCAGACGCCGTTTATGTCTGACATAGAATCAAGGCCGCACTCAAATGAGGGCGGCCTTTTTTTTGGTCTGCAAATCTGTTGCGAGCCTGAGAAGAATGGCTCAGGGGCGCAGAGTGATGGTTGTGCCGTCATTCACCATGGACCAGATCTCTTCGATCTCTTCATTGCTCACCGCAATGCAGCCCGCTGTCCAATCTTGCGTGCGCGCCGCCCGGCGTCGGTCAGCGCGATCATTGGGCTCACCATGGATGAAGATATCACCGCCCGGACTTGCACCAAGTGAGCTGGCATATGCCCGGTCAGCTGCATTGGGATACGAAATTCCAAGCGAAAGGTAGAATTGGCTGCGAGGGTTGCGGCGGTCGATACGATACGTCCCCTCCGGCGTGCGGCCATCACCTTCGATTTGTTTGTGGCCAACCGGAGCAAAGCCCAGCCCGACCTCATATTCTTTTAGAACCTTAGTTTCATTCAACAAATACATCCTGCGGCTGCCTTTATTGATCACAATGGAAGTGACCGGAGGGCCGTTGTAACGCCGAATATTTGGGCCGCTAGAACATCCTGCTGCTCCGAGGGTGGCAAGTATACCTGCCCCGAATGTACGCCTGTGCATGGTTTTGATCTGTCCGCTCGTTTTTGCTTTGTGCTCTTGGCTTAATAATACATCAAACTTGGTTAAGAAAAGATAATCACTTTTGCGTCTTTTCATCCTGAAGCCGCGCGATCCGTGCTTCAATCGCTTCCAGACGTGTCAGCACCTGATCTCGATAGGCATCGGTGCGTTCGCCTTCTTCTTCAGAATGCGCATCCTGCATAGAATTCACGATCAGACCCACCAGCAGGTTCACCACCGCAAAGGTTGTGACCATGATAAATGGCACAAAGAACGCCCAGGCGTAGGGGTAGACATCCATCACCGGCCGCACGATCCCCATCGACCAGCTCTCCAGCGTCATAATCTGAAACAGTGAGTAGGCCGAGAGGGCGAGGCTGCCGAACCATTCCGGGAAGTTATCCCCAAACAGTTTCGTGGCCATGACAGAGCCAATGTAGAAAATGATCGCCATCAACAGGAACACCGACCCCATGCCGGGCAATGCGGTGATGAACCCTTCGACCACACGGCGCAGGCGCGGTGCGACGGAGATCACGCGTAGAACACGCAAGATCCGCAGCGCCCGCAACACGGAAAAGCCCTGAGCACCTGGCACCAATGCAATGCCAACGATCAGGAAATCGAATATATTCCAGCCGTTTACAAAGAACCTCAACCGCCGCACGATCAGTTTGGCCGCGATCTCCAGAACAAAGATGACCAAACACAGCTTGTCGATCAACAAAACCAGATCCCCAGCACGCGCCATGATCGTATCGGAAGTTTCCATTCCCAATGTCACCGCATTCAGCAGGATGACGGCGGTGATGAACCGGCTAAACCCATCGCTGTCCAATACGGATTTCATTCGATCAATCATTTAAAAGGCGCTCCTTAGGATTCGGGGTCAGGACAGGCTCAACGACGCTGCCAGCTCCGTATGCGATGACCAACGGAACTGGTCAACGACCTGCACCCAATTCAATCTATACCCAGCGGAAACAAGCACTTCGGCGTCGCGGGCAAAGGTGATCGGGTTACAGGACACATAGGAGATAGTGGGCAGCTTTGCTTTCGCCAACTCCTGGACTTGCGCCTCCGCGCCAGCGCGTGGCGGATCAATCACCACAGCATCATAAACCTGCCCAAACTTGCGCAGATCCTCGACAAGGAGTGGGTTACGGAACAGATCGCGTGTCTCAGTGGTGACTTTTTTCAAACCCTGCGCTTTACGCCAACCTTGCTCAAGCGCTTGCATCATTTCACGCTCACCTTCGACCGCGTGAACCTCGGCACCCGTCGCCAAAGGCAGCGAAAACGTACCGGCCCCGGCAAAAAGATCCACGATGCGGCGGGCACCGCCTACGGCATCCCGCACTGCTGATACCAGCGCCGCCTCACCTTCAGGTGTCGCTTGCAAGAATGCGCCGGGTGGAGGGCAAACGCGCGCAACGCCGAACCGCTGTGTCGGTGGCTGCTCCATTCCCAAAGGTTCATCATCCCATGTAAGCCGCGCCAGCTTGTGGCGCTCCACCGCCTGCGCCAACTGAATGCGCAACGGCCCATCGAGCGGTTTGCCATTGCGAACCAATACATCGAGCCCCACCTCTGAAGTCGTGATCGTCACAGACAAGGGGGCTTTGCGGCTGGCACCAATAATCGCCAGATCCTCAGCCATAGGCAGCGCAGCCATCAGGTCAGGAGCCAAAAGATGGCAATCGGGTATCTCTGTGATTACGTCCGAGGCCCGTCCGTGAAAGCCTGCCATAGCACCTTTCTTGGTCCGTTTAACCGCAATCGTCGCGCGCCTGCGGGAGTGCGCCGGTGAGGTCAAGATTGGACGGAATTCAGTCTCTAACCCGCGTGATAGCAGGGCGTTTCGAACGATATCCGTCTTCCACTGCGCCACAAAATCATCGCTTACGTGCTGCAACTGGCATCCACCGCAGGATTTGTAGTGGCGACACGGCGCTTGAACGCGATGTTCTGAGGGCTGTTCAATTCTAATGTCCGTGAGGGATTGACCCTGCACGACACCGGTGACGATCTCTCCGGGCAAGGTGCGCGGTGCAAACAAAGGACCCGAGGCGATCCCGTCGCCCTGGTGTCCCAAACGTTCAATCGTGGCTCTGGTTCTGGCTGCGTCTGTCATGCGCCTGCATTACCGCGAGAGCGGAACTGGCAAAAGCCAGAAAACGCGTGGATCCGAATTACTCTGCGGCGGCGCTGGTGTCTTGCTCGGTTCGAATGAAGCCACCAGACTGCCGGTGCCAGAACTGCGCATAAAGCCCGTCGCGCTCTAGCAGCTCATCATGACTGCCTTGCTCGATGATCCGACCATGATCCATGACGATAATCCGGTCCATCTCTGCAAGCGTTGAGAGCCGGTGTGCAATCGCAAGCACGGTTTTTCCCTCCATCACCCGCGTCAGGGCTGATTGGATCGACGCTTCTACCTCAGAATCCAAGGCCGAGGTAGCCTCATCCAGCACCAGAATGGGCGCGTCCTTTAAAATCGCACGCGCCAGCGCAATGCGCTGGCGTTGCCCACCGGACAATTTCACCCCGCGCTCCCCAAGGTAGGCCTCATACCCGGTGCGCCCCTTCCCGTCCTCAAGGTCAATGATGAACTCATGTGCTTCTGCTGCGCGCGCGGCCGCAATGATGGCATCACGGCTGGCATCTGGGCGACCATAGAGAATATTGTCGAGCGCAGAGCGATTGAACATCGCCGTTTCTTGCGTGACCATACCGATCTGGCTACGCAGTGAGTGTTGGCTGACATCGGAAATGTCAGCGCCATCAATGAAAATTCGGCCTTTTTCCGGCTCATAGAGCCGCAACAGCAGTGAGACCAATGTCGACTTACCCGCCCCGGATGCCCCAACGATGCCGAGTTTCTCGCCGGCATGAATGGTCAGGGACAGGTCTGAAATCCCGCCGACTTCGCGCCCATAGCTAAAACTCAGGTCCTCAAGAACGATCTCTCCCGCATCAACTTGAAGTGCGCCAGCATCTGGTGTGTCCTCAATCCGGTCGGGGCGTGCCAGCGTTTTCATGCCGTTTTCAATCTCGCCCACATTGGAATAGATCCCCATCAACGTGAAACTGACCCAGCCTGTCATTTGCGCAATCCGGATCGATACCGCCCCAGCCGCAACGATATCCCCTTCGCTCGCGCTGCCATTCTGCCAGAGCCAAAGCGTCGCACCAATCAGCAGAACCGGCAGAACCCCGGCGAGGGTCATCAGGCAAAACCGGAAGGATGCCGACAAATACCCGAACTCCAGCGCTCGTTCCCGGAAGGTCACCATTGCATCCTGCGCGCCGCGTTCTTCGTGATCCGCATGGGCAAAGAGCTGTACGGTCTTGATATTCGTAATCGTGTCGACAACCTGCCCGGATACATTGGCCCGCGCGCCTGCTCGTTTAGCGGAGCCCTTGCGAATTCGCGGCAAGAACCAGCGGATCATGGCAAAATAGCCAATAAGCCAAATCCCAAAGAGCAGCGTAATGCGCAGATCAACCGCTCCCAGCAAGACCATAGCCCCCGCAAGCGACGCAAGCGCGAAGGCCACAACATTTATAACCTCTGACACGACAGACGTAACAGCGCTGGCGGTCTGCATCTGTTTTTGAGCAATACGGCCGGCAAAATCATCATCAAAGAACCGCACCGACTGGCCCAGGGTCCAGCGGTTGAGCCGGGACAAGACAAGCGGACTTACGTTTGGTTGCAGAATGATAGCATTAGTCGCGGCGGACAGGCCAAACAGCACCGGCCGCACCAGTAAGAAAAACGCAAGAGCGGCAAAGATAATCGCAATATTGGCACCAAAAAATCCTTCGGGCCCGCTGGCGACCGCGGTGTCGATAACTTTGCCGAGGATATAGGCCGTACCCGCCTCCAACCCGCCTGCCAGTGCAGAACAGAGCGCCGCAACACCTAGCATCAGCCATGCCCCGGACAGACACCAGCGCAAGAATGCGCCCAGTGTCTGCGGCGGTGGACCATCTGCAGGTTGGAACGCGTCGATCAGGTTTCCTAGCTTCATTCTGCGGCCTCTACATTCAGGAACCCGCCCGATTGGCGCGCCCAGAATTGTGCATATAGGCCGCGATCCGACAAAAGCGCCTCATGTGTGCCTTCTTCGACGATTTTTCCCTGATCTAGCACCAGAATACGGTCCATCTGCGCAATGGTGGAAAGCCGGTGCGCAATGGCAATGACCGTTTTGCCTTCCATCATACCGTAGAGCGTTTCCTGAATGGCCGCCTCGACCTCAGAATCCAGCGCCGATGTGGCCTCGTCCAGAAGCAGGATAGGAGCGTTCTTCAGGATTACCCGCGCAAGTGTTACACGCTGACGCTGACCGCCCGAGAGTTTCACCCCGCGCTCGCCCACATGTGCATCATAACCTTTGCGACCTTGCGGATCCTCAAGATCGAGAATGAAGTCATGCGCATGCGCTTTCCGAGCTGCCGCGATCATGTCTTCTTCTGATGCGTCCGGGCGACCATAGAGCAGGTTATCCCGCACAGAGCGATGCAGGAGCGAGCTGTCCTGCTGCACCATGCCGATGTGCTGGCGCAGGCTGTCTTGCGTCACCGTTGAAATATCCTGACCGTCGATCAGTATGCGCCCCTGTTCGGTGTCATAGAACCGCAGGAGCAGCTTCACCAAAGTTGACTTTCCTGCCCCAGATCGCCCAATTAGACCCACTTTTTCTCCGGGACGGATTGTCAGGTTCAGCTGATCAAGCCCCCCGACACCACGGCCATAATGGTGCGAAAGATGGTCAAAGGTGATTTCACCCTTGGTCAGTTGCAATGGCTTTGCACCCTTGGCATCGGTCAGTGTAATCGGCTGGGCAATCGTCTCCATCCCCTCAGAAACCACACCAAGTTGACGGAAAAAGCTCGTGAGTGCCCACATGATCCAACCGGTCATGGAGTTCAGCCGAAGGGTCAGTGCGGTCGCGGCTGCAACGACACCCACAGAGGCCAGCCCCTGCATCCAGAGCGCAATCCCCCAGCCTACAACGCCCACAATCAAAAGGCCGTTTAGCAGGACTAGAACACCATCCATGATGGTAAAAATCCGCATCTCGGCCTGAAATGTGGTGCGTGTGTTCTCGATCGCATCACGCGCGTAATCGAGTTCACGGTTGTGATGGGCAAACATCTTTACCGAGTGAATGTTGGAATAGCTGTCCACGACGCGCCCGGTCACTGTCGACCGCGCATCCGAGGCGGCCTGACTGGCGGGGCCGACCCGTTTCACCGTCCAGCGGATCAGCGCGCCATAAAGGACAAACCAGATGACCAAAGGCATCAGCAGCCGGGGATCCGCCCCCCAAAGCAAAAGCGCCGCACCAACCAGATAGGCAAGCGCGAAGGTGATTGCATCAAATACCTGAAAAACGACCTCTCCGGCGGCAGGTGGCGTCTGCATGATCCTGTTGGCGATACGTCCGGCGAAGTCATTTTCAAACCAACCAACCGATTGGCGTAAAACATGTTTATGTGCCCGCCAGCGGATCAGCGTACCAAAGTTTGGCAAAATCGTATTGTTCAGCAACAACACATCAATGAGCTGCAATGCCGGACGAAGAAGCAAAACAAACAGCGCCATCAGGATCAGCTCAGTGCCGTGATTGCTCCAGAATTCTTCTGGTGACCCTGCGAGGATATCAACGACCCGTCCCATATAGGAAATCAAGCCGATCTCAATCGCGGCAACTATGATAGACATCACGCCGGCCGCACAGAACACGGACTTAAACGGCTGCGCATAGTCGCGCATAAACGGCCAGAGTTTGGTGGGCGGAGTGTCCGTTTCCGGATAGTCGCAATAGGGGTTTACGAGGTTTTCAAAGAAGCGAAACATGGTGTTGCTCCATCAATTTGAGCAAAGAATAGAAAAATGCGATGCGCATGGCGAAAGGCGGCGACCGAAGTCCCCGGTTCACCCTACGGGCAGGACTCGGACGTTAAATGTCGTTCCAGATCCCGTAATACATCAGCATTCCTCCTGCCATCGTCGTTTCACGCCCTTATGGGTAGCGCGGCAAAATCGTTTTGTCACGCTTTTAGGGCCATGAAATTTTTCTGACCGTTTACTTAGCGTATGTCAGGCAGGCGCTCTATCAGCCCTTGTTTGTCTATTTGAAAGCCACTTGCGATCCACTCAGCCTCTAGCGTTTTGAGCGCGTGGCCCAGCGCGGCGCCCTGCACAAAGGGCATCAAATCCTGAGCAGAGATCGGGAACTTAGCCGATGCACCCAGCGTAATATCAGCCTCTAACTGGGGAGATAGTGGCGTTTCCAGAAGAGCCGAGCGCAACACTAGGGCGCGTCTGGCAGTATCTACGTCATGGCGATACGCAAGCTCTGCCGCGCCAGCCATACCCTCCGCCAACTGTCGCAAAAGCGTTACCCGCGCCGCTACTGCCTTACTCAAACGAAGGGTGTCCTGAATGTTATCTCCGCCCAGCGCTGCAAGGCGGGTTTCCGCCTCAATGGGCATCCCGGCCTCAAGATGTATGAGAGGCGCAAGCGCACGATCGTCCGCACCCGGCAAGACATGTGCCAACACGCCGATCTGGCGCATGGTCGCAATCGAAGGTGCAGGGTCCGCAGCACTGAGCAGTTTTATCATCTCGGAACCGACACGTTCGCGCGACAAGTGATCCAGCCCTTCCTGCGTCTCGGCAATCGCGCCCAGCGCCTCGGGATCGAACCCTTCGGCGGCATCGCCATACCAGCTGTGGAACCGAAAATATCGCAAGATGCGCAGATAATCTTCGCGGATGCGTTGGGTTGCGTCTCCAATGAACCGTACTCTGCGGGCGCGCAGATCATCCAGCCCTCCGAGTGGGTCAACGACCTCACCGTTCGGGCGGGCGTAAAGCGCGTTCATGGTAAAGTCACGCCGCCGCGCATCCTCCGCGATATCTGTCGCAAAGGCCACGACGGCCCGACGCCCATCCGTCGCCACATCCTTGCGAAAAGTGGTAATCTCAAAGGGGATGCCATCCGCGACGACCGTCACGGTCCCATGATCAATTCCCGTCGGTATCGCCTTAAGGCCCGCAACGGTCGCAGCCTCAACTACCCGCTCAGGCTCAACGTTCGTCGAGAGATCCAGATCCGAGACCGGTTCTTTCAGCAGGGCGTTTCGTACACAGCCACCGACGAAATAGATCTCCGCTTTGGCCGCAGTCAACGCATCGCAAACCGCGCGGGTGGGAGCTGAAGTTAGCCAAGGCTGATCTATTTTCATCGAATATCCATCATCGCAGCAAAACCGCGCAACATGCGCGCTGTCGCCCCCCAGATGTAATAGGGACCGAATGGCACCGCAAAGTAATACCTCCGCGTGCCGCGCCAACGGCGGGATTGCACCTGATATCGTTCAACATCAAGGATGTGCGAGAGTGGCGCGCGGAAAATCTCTGCCACTTCGCCTGCCTCTGCGCGTGCTTCAAACGGCTGTTCAATCAATGCAACCACTGGTGTCACCTGAAACCCTGTCACGGTTTCGTGGCTGGACAGATGTCCGAGTATCTTTGGCAACTCACGTGGCAACGCGATTTCTTCCCACGCCTCCCGCAAGGCAGCATCCGTGACGTCCCGATCACCAGCGTCCACTTTGCCACCGGGAAACGCAATCTGGCCTGGGTGGTGTTTAAGGGCGGAGGAGCGTTTGGTCAAAACCACCTGCGGTGCAGCACCGAAGGTCTCAATCCCGACCAACACACCCGCGGGGCGTAATTTGCGCCCTTCTGGCAGTACAGTGTCGGGGTTGAGATCAAAGTCAGACGTTGCCGTCTGAGAGCGCGCCAGCGCCTTGGTGATTTTCTCCTCAAGCGCTGACACAGGATTCACTCCTGCGAGGCGTCAAAGCCAAGCGTCGCAGGGTCGAGATTGTAATGCGCGCCGCAGAACTGACAGTCCGCTGTCACCCGCCCGTCATCGGTGGTCATCGTTTTGATGTCCTTGGCCGAATAGATCGACAGGCTTTGGCGCACGCGTTCTTCGGAACATGTGCACCCGAAGCGCACGGATTGCGCATCATAGACCCGGGGGCGTTCTTCGTGGAACAGGCGCAAAAGCAGCTCGCTCGGCGAAACCGAAGGGCCGATGAGTTCCAAATCCTCCACCGTTTCCAGTAGAATATTGACGCGGTTCCAGTTCTCTTCTTCTTCACCCGAAACCAGATCAGCAGCCGTCAGAACTTCGCCAGAGCCATCATTTTGTGCAGCAAAGGGCGAGGCTTTGGGCATATGCTGAAGCATGATGCCACCTGCGCGCCAATGTTCGGGTTTACCCGGTTCAGAGCTTTTACCAAAGCTGAGAGAAAAGCGCGTCGGCAATTGTTCAGACTGCGCGAAGTAGGCTTCGGCACATTGCGACAATGAGGTCTCAGCCAGCGGGGTGATCCCCTGATAGGGTTGCGTGCCTTCGCCCTGATCGATCAGGATCGCGAAGTAGCCCTCGCCCACCTGCTCAAAAGGCGCGCCATCGGTGATGCGGTCGGCATCAAAACTCGCGTAGGCGCGAATTCGGGCAGGCTCGCCTTCTTTTTCCGGGGCATAATAATCGGTTGCGATCATCCGCACCGCACCCTTGGACTGCACCTGCAGCGACAGTTTCCAGCGCAGGCTCATGGTTTGACCAATCAGCGCCGTCAGCAGCGCCATCTCGGCCACCAGTGCCTCTACCGGTTGCGGATAATTATGTTGTTTCAGGATACCATCCAGCACGCCGTCCAGCCGCGCCACGCGGCCACGCATGTCGGATGCATCAAGCTGGAAGGGCAGGACGGTATCGTCCCACGCGATTTTCGAACCAAGTGTCATGGGGTTTCCTTAACGGCCGGGTATTGGCATACCGACGCTATATAGGCTTTTCAGCATCAGAGTGAAGGGGAGACCGGTGATCAGACGTTTTGGAGAGGCTCCGCGCAGAGATCAGACCTACCGTTTGCGCCCCGGTGCATACGCGTTGCTGCCACGCGATGGCCAACTACTGTTGACCTGTCAGTATGGTCCGGCCCCGGACATTCAACTTCCTGGTGGCGGCATTGATGTGGGCGAATCGCCCATTCCCGCGTTGCACCGTGAGGTATACGAGGAAACCGGCTGGAAGATTGCCACCCCAAAACGTATCGGAGCCTTTCGCCGTTTTGTCTATATGCCCGAATACGACCTTTGGGCGGAAAAGATCTGCCATATATATACTGCGCGCCCGGTGCTGCAGCTGAGTGAACCAGTCGAGAAGAACCATGTCGCTCTTTGGATGCGTATCGAAGATGCGAGCGAAGTGCTCGGCAATGCGGGAGATCAGTATTTTGCCGCGTTACTTGCGCGCCTGGGCTGAATATCAGGGCCCCTGATATTCGAACAAAGTGGCGGAGATATCATCCTCCAACCCCTTATCATCCCCCATCACTTGGGTGAGATGCCAATAAAGGTCATCCAAGAACTCTTCGCCGCTGCGCTTGGGATCGCATTGCTTGACGAGATCCACGAGACCCTCGGTATCAAGCATTGACCCATCTTTCAGATGCGCCTCGGTGAAGCCATCTGAATAAAGAAGCAGCCGGTCGCCCTTCTCCATGATGAATTCTTCTTGCTCGTAGTCGACATCTGGCACCAGCCCCACTGGCACACCACCCCGACCGATGAACTCCATGGAGCCATCCGCACGCAGCAGCAAGGGATGAGGGTGCCCCGCCTGCACCATCTTGACCACGCCTGTGCGCAGATCGGCGATGCAATAGGCCATGGTGAAATATTCTTCGATCCCGGTGTCGGCGATCAGACGCGCATTCAATACGCTTGCCACCTCTTCCGGTGGGCGCAAGGCATAGAAGCGGTTGAACTTCTTTTCCATGCCGACGTTCTGATCGAAATAAGTGGACGACAGATATCCACCCAACCGCGCTGTCATCATTGCTGACGTGATCCCGTGGCCGGACACATCAATCGAATAGAATCCAAGTCGGTTGATTCCCGGCGAAAACATTCCGACCAAATCGCCACCGATATGGCCACAGGGTTTCAGCAGCAGGTTCACTTCTGATGCACCAAACCCACGGGTCAGTTCCGGGACCAGAGATTCCTGAATTTTACGTGCTTGAATAAGGTCCTTGTCGATAGCGTCATAAACGGTCTGCAGCTCATCAAGAGTTTCCGACACGATCCGGTTTTTCTCAAACAGCTCTCGCTGCATGCGCAAAATCCGTTCGCCCGCAGAAATGCGGGCGCGCAGTTCATCTGAACTCACAGGCTTCGTCAGGAAATCGTCAGCGCCAGCATCCAGCCCTTCTGCTACCTCATTTTTCTCGCTCTTCGAGGTGAGCAGAATAAAGTAGCTATAGGCCTCATGGGATTCCGCACGAAAGGCACGGCAAAAATCGATGCCGTTCATTCCCGGCATCATCCAGTCGCTAAGAATGAGGTCAGGCGGATCGGCGCGGCAGATATCCATCGCTTCCTCACCGCCTTCGGCTTCGACAACGTCAAAGCCCCACTTTTTCAGTGATGCGACAAGGATACGACGCTGCAAGCGGCTGTCGTCCACGACCAACACTCGTCGGATGGACCCGCTCACAGGCACGTCTTCGCCTTCAATTGAATGCTCTGGCAGCACCGACAATCCCTCATTAACGCGGCGTGTCCCCTCGTGACCTTCTTAGAAAACACCTGATCAGCTTAATAGCTGATGAAAAATACACTTTTAGTCGATTTTTTGTTCTTTACTATACTTTTACTCACTTTGACATAGGCTAGACAGGTCTCGCCCGAAAGTGTTGGAAGAAGACGATGATTGATTGGCCACGCGTACGCGAACTGAAAGAAGAAGTCGGAGATGACGGCTTTGAGGAAGTGATCGAGCTCTTTCTCGAAGAGGTCGAAGGCGTCATTGATAAACTCAAGTCCGGCGACCGGTCGCAGCTTGAGCAGGATCTGCATTTTCTAAAAGGCAGCGCCCTGAACCTGGGGTTCCAAGACTTTTCCGACCTCTGCTTTGAGGGTGAGCGCCTCTCTGCAAACGGAAAAGCCGACGCTGTCGACCTTTCTCGGGTCTTTGCCAGCTATGACCAGTCCAAAGCACATTTCCTTGCTGACGTAAAAACAATGTCCTGAGGCCAAGCGGCCTCAGATTACAAATTGTGCCAGTGTTTCGTCATTGGTGATGTCAGTATAGGTGAACCCTGCTGCATCAAGTTGCGCAAAGAGTGGCGCAAAATTTTCCGGTTGCTTGGTCTCAATCCCGATCAACACCGAACCAAAATTGCGCGCGGATTTCTTCATGTATTCAAAGCGTGCAATATCGTCGTCAGGGCCAAGGATATTCAGGAATTCCTTCAGCGCGCCGGGACGCTGTGGCAGCCGCAACAGGAAGTATTTCTTCACGCCGGAATAACGTTGCGCCCGCTCCTTGACCTCTGGCAGTCGTTCGAAATCAAAATTTCCACCAGATGTCAGGCACACGACGGTCTTGCCTTTGATCCAAGTCCGCAGGTCGCCCAGCGCCTCGACGGCCAGAGCGCCTGCGGGTTCCAGCACAATGCCCTCGACGTTCAACATCTCAAGGATGGTGGTACAGATGCGATCTTCTGAAAGGGTCAGCACATCCGGGAGCGGCACGTTGCGTAGGATATCGAACGGACGTTCGCCGATCTTACCGACGGCCGCGCCATCCACAAACGTATCAACCCGCCCCAACGGCACTGGTTGACCGGCCTCAAGCGCGGCCTTCAGGCAAGCACCACCTTCGGGTTCGACGAGCAAAGCGTGCACATCATCGCCAAAATACTGAACCACACCCGACGACATCCCGCCGCCGCCGACAGGCAACACAATATGATCCGGGGCCTTGCCAAGCTGCGTTTCGATCTCAACCGCGATTGAAGCCTGACCTTCAATGACATCGGCATCGTCAAAGGGTGACAAAAAATACCCGCCCTTTTCAGCACACCACGCCTGCGCGGCCGCGAGCGTGTCATCGAAATAGTCGCCAATCAGGTGAACTTCGACGTTATCTCCACCGAACATACGGGTTTTCTGGATTTTCTGCTGCGGAGTTGTCACCGGCATGAAAATCACACCCCGCTTGTTCATTTGCCGGCACATATAGGCCATGCCCTGAGCGTGGTTTCCCGCAGAGGCACAGACAAACAGATCCTTGCCAGTCTGCTTGCGCATGGCATTCAGTGCGCCGCGGATCTTATATGAGCGCACGGGGCTCAGATCCTCGCGCTTGAGGTAGATATCCGCGCCAAAGCGCTGAGACAGAAGTTCATTGCGTTGCAGCGGCGTGGGCGGGAAGACATCGCGCATCGCCGCCTCGGCCGCTTTGGCCTGGGTCCGGAAGTTGGTCATGGGGATTTGGTGGCCCAAAGCCGCGCCCAAGGCAAGAGGGCGCGACAGATCACTCAGTCGATTGGGCTACGATCAGATCGCGCGCGCCTGCACGTAATGCCCATAAATCGTCGTCAGGATAGACACATTTACAAGCGTCATGATGAGCGCAGACACAACCGCAAACACAAGACCCAAGGGCGCGAACACGTAGATCGAGACGTTGGTTATGAGCTGCAGTAGTATTTGGACCAGCATCAGCACGAGAAACAACACAACAGCGGTACCTGCTGTCCCTTTGGTGGCCTCCATCGACTCGCTGAAGCTGAGTTTCTCTCCAATCGCCGCAGCGGGAAGTGTGGGAAGCAAGCGGAAGAAAAGGATGCCAATCGCGATCATGGCGATGAAGAGCACGATGATGCTGAAAACTGTCGAACTGAGCATCGCACCCACCGCAGTAAATACGCCCCCAATCACAACCCAAGCCAACACGATGACCAGACCGAGTAACAAGCTGGTGCCAAAATACGCAAGAATGCGGTCCCCGTGGAATTTCGGAATCCAGCCTGTCGGGTATTCTTCAAGCAAAACAAAGCGGTGCCAGCAGACGAACACCCAAAGCTCCGCCGCAATGAAGATCACGACCGAAAGCAAGATCGACGTCATCAAACCACCACTGGGTACATAATCCAGTCTTCCTTGGTTATCCAACAGCTCGCCGAATTGCCCCCATAGCAGGGCGACGATACAGACCATCGCGATCAACACCGGTACCAATGCAATCTGCAAGGCCCAACCCAAATTCCGCAAAACCATGCTCAGGGAATGAGAAAATATCTTCCAACCAGTCACTTAAATATCCTCTAGGTCTGGAAATTTGCTCGATATCTTATCATCAGTTCAGGTGTAGGAAACCCCGTAAACCTTGCAACCCGATGCAAAAGGCGCTACGGCGCTTGACGTTCTGATCAAGAGGAAAACCCATGTCCGCGCCCAAGAAAGTTGTGCTGGCCTACTCCGGTGGCCTTGATACTTCGATCATCCTGAAATGGTTGCAGACCGAATACGGCTGCGAGGTTGTCACCTTTACCGCTGATCTCGGCCAGGGCGAGGAACTGGAGCCTGCGCGCAAAAAAGCAGAGCTACTGGGCATCAAGCCGGAAAACATCTTTATCGAGGACATCCGTGAAGAGTTCGTCCGCGATTTTGTCTTCCCGATGTTCCGCGCCAACGCGGTCTATGAGGGCCTCTATTTGCTGGGCACCTCGATTGCACGTCCGCTGATCTCCAAGCGTCTTGTTGAGATCGCAGAAGCCACCGGTGCCGACGCGGTGTCCCATGGTGCAACCGGCAAGGGTAACGATCAGGTGCGGTTCGAGCTGTCCGCTTACGCACTGAACCCCGACATCAAAGTGATCGCGCCGTGGCGTGAGTGGGATCTGACCTCGCGCACCAAACTGCTGGAATTTGCCGAAGCAAACCAGATCCCAATCGCCAAGGACAAGCGCGGCGAAGCGCCCTTCTCGGTCGATGCAAACCTGCTGCACACCTCCTCCGAGGGCAAGGTTCTGGAAGACCCGGCGGAAATGGCGCCCGATTATGTCTACCAGCGCACAGTGAACCCCGAGGATGCGCCGAACGAGCCCGAGTTCATCGAAATCACCTTTGAAAAAGGTGATGCGGTTGCGATCGACGGTGAGACCATGAGCCCGGCGACGATCCTGACTCAACTCAACGAATATGGTCGCAAGCACGGCATTGGTCGCTTGGATTTTGTGGAAAACCGTTTCGTCGGCATGAAGTCCCGCGGCATCTACGAGACCCCCGGCGGCGACATCCTGCTGGAAGCGCACCGCGGTATCGAACAGATCACGCTCGACAGTGGTGCAGGCCACCTGAAGGACTCGATCATGCCGCGCTATGCGGAACTGATCTACAACGGCTTCTGGTATTCCCCGGAGCGTGAAATGTTGCAGGCGCTGATTGATGAGAGCCAGAAGCATGTCACCGGCACCGTCCGTCTGAAACTCTACAAAGGCTCCGCCAAAACCGTTGGTCGCTGGTCCGAGCATTCGCTCTATTCCGAGGCGCACGTAACCTTTGAAGAGGACGCAGGCGCATATGACCAAAAAGACGCACAGGGCTTCATCCAGCTCAACGCGCTGCGCCTCAAGCTGCTCGCCGCTCGCAATCGTCGAGTGAAATAATGAGCATCGACGACGACTTCGAAGAAGAGTTCCCCGAAGAGGATCTGGAAGAAGAACTCGACATGTTTGTCGAGGCTCAGGACGCAGTCTGGGGCGATGTCGTCGCCGAGTTGAAAGCCGGGAAAAAGACGAGCCACTGGATGTGGTTCGTCTTTCCCCAACTGGCCAGCCTCGGGCAATCTCATATGTCGCAGCTCTATGGGCTTGAGGACGTCAATGAAGCGCGGGCCTATCTGGACCATCCGGTTCTGCGCCAGCGTCTTATTGAGGTGTGCGACCTGATGCTCTCGCACAATGACACACCCGCCATTGATATTATGGGCAAGGTCGACGCCAAGAAACTGCGCTCTTCCATGACGCTCTTTGCAGCTGCTCCAAACGCCCCGGAGCAATGCGCCGAAATCATTCAAACTTTCTTTGACGGTGCGCTCTGCACGCCGACGGTTGACGAAATCAGCTGACCCAAATCAAAATGGGGAAATTTCTGCGTAAATGACCTGTCGCGCTCCGCGTCAGATTCGTTAGATTTCGTGCAGAATAATCAGCTTTGGAGGGCACCATGAGGCCTTTGATCGTCAGCGCCCTGATGGTGCTCTGTGGCTCAGCGGCTCTTGCAGATTTTGAGATCTGCAACGAGACCAGCAATGAAGCCTTTGCGTCCATTGGCTATAAAGATGGTGAAGACTGGGTGTCCGAGGGCTGGTGGACGCTTCAGCCAGACGAATGTGCGATTGCAATCGTCGGTGATCTGAAGAACCGCTACTATTATGTCCGTGCTGAGAGCAGGACCGGCAATTGGACCGGAGATTACTCGTTTTGTTACATCAATGACCCCTACACCATTCGGGGTGATGAAAATTGCACCTCACGCGGCTATAAGACAGGTGGTTTTTTTGAGGTCGATACCGGCAATTCGCTGGACTGGACTCAAAACCTGACCGACTAATTAACCGCCGCCTCCCTTTCCCTTTGGTCACGCTTGTCACGCCACGCCTGCACCTCCTATGGCTGTGGGATAGGCGTCATGGGAGGGACATTCATGCTGGAACAGATTGCGACAGACATTCGCGACGGTCTGGATGGCAAGAACTTTGATGGATCGTTGAAGTTCGACTGTGGCACTGACGGTGTGATCATTCTTGATAATGGCTCTGTGACCACTCAAGAGCAGCCCACCGACTGCACATTGCGCCTCAGCACGGAAAACCTGAAAAAGCTCCTACGCGGTCAGTTGAACCCGATGACAGCTGTCATGATGGGCAAGATCAAGATTTCCGGCGACATGGGTGTCGCGATGAAACTGGGAAAGCTGATCGGCTGAACCTCGCAGGCCTTTTGGGCTCTGGCCGGTAAACTGCCGTCACCGATGCGTGACAAATGATGTCATGACCTTGGCTGGATTTTCAGCTTCGGGCATCCTGATCCTTGCTAGCAAGAGCTGGCCCTTTAGGAGTATGCTATGGGACGTCTGGACACTGTCAAACATTTCGCGCTGGCCGCGCTGATTATCATTGGCGCATTGACCAGAGGGGTTGAGGCGCGCGCTCAAACGCAGGAAACGCTCATCGTAGCTGGGGGCTGTTTCTGGTGCGTGGAGAGCGATTTTGAGTCCGTCAAAGGTGTCACTGAGGCTGTCTCTGGCTACATTGGCGGCACCACGCGCAACCCGACTTACAAGCAAGTTGGAGGCGGTGGAACCGGACATTATGAGGCGGTGAAAATCCTCTTTGATCCTTCGGTCGTGAGCCGCGAGAGCTTGTTGAAATTGTTCATCCGCTCGATTGATCCCACGGATGCAGGCGGACAATTTTGTGATCGCGGAGCACCCTATCGAAGTGCGATATTCGTCTCTAACAAAGGTGAAAAGGCTCTGGCAGAGCGGATCAAGTCAGAGGCTCAGGCTGCGCTGGGACGCGCCATCGTAACCCCAATCCTTGATGCCACCACTTTTTATAAGGCGGAAGATTACCATCAGGATTACTATAAAGGCGACAATCTGGTGCTGACCCGTTTTGGCCCGCTGCGCCAATCCAAAGCCTACAAGCGCTATCGCACCGCATGTGGTCGCGATGCCCGCGTTGCAGAGCTCTGGGGTAAAGATGCGCCCTTCATCGGGACACACTGACACTGCAAAGACACTGCAAAACATATGAAAAAAGGGGCCGCTGCGGGTCCCTTTCTATGGTTCACGGGTTTCTGAACTTCAAAACTTGGCGTTCTGAACCTCTTTTAGATCTGGGATAACATCTGCCGCACCGTGGCGCGTGACCATCAATGCACCTGCGCGTGACGCCTGCGCCATCGCCTGCGCCATCGGCAGGCCACGGTCCAATGCCGCCAACACATAACCGGTGAATGTGTCCCCTGCCCCAGTCGTATCTACGGGCGTGACCTTCAGCGCGGGAATATCCGTCACGTCCCCAGAGCGGCCATCAAAATGCCGAGCGCCTTTTGCGCCCAATGTGACAATCACATCCTGTACACCCAGATCCTGCGGCGCTTTACCCGTCGCCTCTTCCAGTTGCGCGGCCTCAACCTCATTGAGGAACAGCAGGTCCATAAAGGGCAAAACCGCCTGCACAGCATCCGCATCAAAGGGCGCCGCTGCATACGCGACACGCAAGCCGAGCTTACGACCCATTTCCGCAGCTTCAGCCTGCATGTTGGTTTCATTCTGGATCAACAGAATGTCCCCTGCGTTCGCCGCACTCAGCGCCTGACCAATCTGATCTTCACTCAGAACTCGGTTTGCACCGGGATAAAGGATGATCTGGTTTTCCCCCGCAGGGTCGACCGCAATGATTGCGTGACCGGTGGCGGTGTCGATTTGCGCAATGTGGCGCGTATCGACACCGTATTCAGTCAGCCTGTTCACACACCACTTTCCCTCCGGCCCGACTGTACCGATGTGACAGGCATGCGCCCCGGCCCGCGCCGCCGCAACCGACATATTCGCGCCCTTGCCGCCCAGCCCTTGTTCAAAGGACGTGGCTGCCAGCGTTTCACCCGGCTGCGGCATATGCGGCAGGGCGTAAACCATATCGATATTGATCGAACCGAGGTTCCAGATAGCCATAAACAGCCTCCCTTTATGGTTCAGCCGATGTTACAGGCCGCCAGAACGGCCATGTTCAGCACGTCATTGGCGGTCGATGTGGTGGAACAGATTTGGATCGGTTTATCGACACCCGACAGGATCGGCCCCACAACTGTAGCGCCGCCCATTTCTTGCATCAGCTTAACCGAGATCGAGGCCGAATGACGCGCGGGCACCACCAGAATATTGGCCGGGCCAGACAGACGCTGGAACGGATAGTGTTCCTGCGCCTTAGCGTTCAGCGCCACATCCACGGTCATTTCGCCCTCATATTCGAAATCAACGCCGCGTTTATCCAGAACGGTTGGCGCGATGTGCATTTTCTCCGCCCTCTCCGACACCGGATAACCGAACGTCGAGAAGCTCACAAAGGCCACCCGTGGATCAAGCCCCATGTGGCGGGCTACACCCGCTGCACGCTCTGCGATGGTGGCAAGATCGTTCTCATTAGGCCATTCATGCACCAACGTGTCACCGATCAAAACGATCCGCCCCTTGTGCAAGAGCGCCGTTACCCCGGCCACACCATGTTCTGCATCGGCATCAAAAACGTGATTGATCTTTTCCAGCACATGCGCAGATTTCCGGGTGGCCCCAGTCACCAGACCGTCGCCATGCCCATGCGCGAGCATCAGCGCAGAAAACACATGGCGGTCACGTCCCACCAAACGGTGGATATCCTTACGATCAAAACCCTTACGGTTCAGGCGGTTATAAAGGAATTCCTTATAGGCATCAAAGTGGTGCGTATTGGCGGCGTTGACCACTTCCAATTCGCGCACCGCATCGCCCAGACCAGCCTCTTCGAGCTTGGTTTTGACATCCTCCTGACGGCCAACCACCAGCGCCTTGCCGAACCCAGAACGCTGATAGGTCACAGCCGCCCGCAACACACGCGGGTCATCCCCTTCGGCAAAGATCATACGTGATTGTGCCGCACGGGCACGCGCGTTGAGGCCGCGCAGGATCGATTGCGTCGGGTCCATCCGTCCCCGCAGGCCGTGTTCATAGGCATCCATATCGATGATCGGACGGCGCGCCACGCCGGTATCCATACCGGCCTTGGCAACCGCCGGCGGGATGCGGTGGATCAGGCGCGGGTCAAACGGCGTCGGGATGATGTAGTCGCGACCAAAGGACAGTGATTTGCCATAGGCCAGCGCCACCTCATCCGGCACATCCTCGCGCGCCAGACGGGCCAGTGCATGGGCACAGGCGATCTTCATCTCGTCATTGATGGCGCGCGCATGAATGTCGAGCGCCCCACGGAACAGGTAGGGAAAGCCCAGCACGTTGTTCACCTGGTTCGGATAGTCCGAACGCCCAGTGGCAACGATGGCATCCACGCGGACCTCATGCGCCTCTTCTGGGGTGATCTCGGGATCGGGGTTCGCCATGGCAAAGATGACCGGATTATCGGCCATGGATTTCACCATCTCTTGCGTAACAGCCCCCTTGACCGACACGCCGAGGAAAACATCCGCGCCTTTCATAGCGTCTTCAAGAGAGCGTAACTCGGTCTTAACCGCGTGGGCCGATTTCCACTGGTTCATACCCTCCGTACGGCCCTGGTAGATCACACCCTTGGTGTCGCAGACGATGCAATTCTCATGCCGAGCACCCATGGATTTCAAAAGCTCAATACAGGCGATGCCTGCAGCCCCTGCCCCATTAAGGACGATCCGGACATCCTCGATTTTCTTGCCAGACAGATGCAGCGCGTTAATCAGGCCAGCGGCACAAATCACTGCGGTGCCGTGCTGGTCATCGTGGAAGACCGGGATATCCATCTCTTCCTTGAGCTTCTGTTCAATGATGAAACACTCGGGCGCTTTGATATCTTCGAGGTTGATACCACCAAAGGTCGGCCCCATCAGCTTCACCGCGTTGATGAACTCGTCTGGATTTTCTGTGTCGAGCTCAATGTCGATGGAGTTCACATCCGCAAAGCGTTTGAAGAGGACCGATTTGCCTTCCATCACCGGTTTGGAGCCGAGTGCGCCGAGATTACCAAGCCCCAGAACCGCCGTACCGTTGGAGATCACCGCAACAAGATTGCCCTTGTTGGTATAATCATAGGCAAGTTCGGGATTTTCGGCGATCGCCTCACAGGGGACCGCCACGCCGGGGCTATAGGCCAAGGACAGATCCCGCTGGGTGGTCATGGGGACCGTCGCGGTGACCTCCCATTTGCCGGGGCTGGGTTCCAGGTGAAAGGCCAGCGCCTCTTCATTGGTGATCTTGGCTTTGGGCATGTCGGTCTTCGTCCTCTCCTAGTCGAAAACTGTCATATCCCAGCGGCCGCAGCCTCTCAATCCACCGCTTTCACAATTCACTATTTTGCATTTCTTTCAAATCACGGCTTAAAATCGAAAGGGTTTGTCAAAGTTTGGCCCCAATTCAGACCCGTCTTTGCTACAGTTCCTTGGTGTTTCTTAACCGCACTTGCTGCCCAAGTGGCGCAGCGACTCATCTGTCGACTGCATATGTCAGAATGGCATCCCCCGTCCGTTCGGGCCTCGCCCGCATGGGCCAACGAAGCATGCATACCAGGTATTGGGTTATATAGGGGTGCGCAAATGACAAGTATCAACACCAACCCGGGCGCAGAGATTGCGCTACGGGTTCTTACCAATAAGCAAGTGGAAAAGGAGGATGTCCAGGACGACATCTCCACCGGCAAAGAAGTCGACAAGGCTAAGGACGCTCCGGCGGTCTGGGCCATCTCCGAAATCATGGGGTCTGATCTGGCTGGCTTTCAGGCCACCTCCAGCGGGTTGAACGTCGGCGAGGCCACGGTTTCCGTTGCCTCCGCCGGCGCGGAACAAATCACCTCGCTTTTGACCGACATGAAGGAGCTGACAGTCCAGGCCAGTTCCGGTGTCGGCGACTACTCCATGATCGAGGAACAGCTCGCCCAGAAGACAGAGCAGATCAATACGATCATCTCTTCCTCTGGCTTCAACGGGGTCAATCTTCTGGCCACCAACGCAGATGGCAATGGCGGCACGGGTCTGACGGTCGCGGCGTCTCAGGATCGCTCCGGTGACGCGGCGCCGACGCAATCCACCATCACCGTCGACAGCGTTGATTTCGAAAGCAGCACGAGCTTTGACATCAACAACCGCACCGCGGTGACCGATGCTGCCTCAGCCCGTACCGCCCTTGGCGAAATCGAGGGTTTCTTGCGCTATGCCACCGACAGTGCCGCGGCTCTTGGTGCCGGTGCGCAGCAGATGGCAGAGCAGGATGTCTTTCTCAACAAACTCAGCGATGCCGTGAAAATGGGGATCAGCGAGCTGACCGATACCGACATGGAAGACGCCGCCGCCCGATACGAGGCCCTCAGCGCTCAGGAACAGCTTAGCGGGCTGTCTCTCTCTATTGCCAACGCCTCACCGGGATCCTTGCGGTCGCTCTACTCCTGATCGCCCCAAAAACAACACCTCTGGCCGAGTTCCGCAGATGCGGGGTTCGGCCATTGGATTGCCGGGTTTTCCTCGCGACTCGAGCCATGTAAATGTCATGCGACCTGACGAATGGGGGCTCGCATGTCTGTCACGCCGATGATGGCGCAATATCTCGAGATTAAAGCGCAATACCCGGATGCGCTGCTGTTCTATCGCATGGGCGATTTCTACGAGATGTTCTTTGAGGATGCGGTGAACGCCGCCGAGGCGCTCGATATCGCCCTCACCAAACGCGGCAAACACGAAGGCGAAGACATCCCCATGTGCGGCGTGCCTGTGCACGCGGCAGAGGGCTATCTCCTAACCCTGATCCGCAAGGGTTTTCGTGTTGCTGTGGGCGAGCAGCTAGAAAGCCCAGCCGAAGCAAAAAAGCGCGGCTCGAAATCCGTTGTGAAACGCGATGTGGTGCGCCTGGTCACCCCCGGCACATTGACCGAGGATTCCCTGCTGGAGGCCCGTCGGCACAATTTCCTCGTGGCCTACTCGGAACTGCGCGATCAGGCCGCGCTTGCCTGGGCTGATATTTCCACCGGTGTGTTCCACGTGATGCCAGTCGCCCGTGTGCGGCTCAGCCCGGAGCTGGCGCGCCTTGCTCCGTCAGAGCTGATCGTCGCCGATGGCGCAGTTTATGACGCCACGCTACCGCTGGCGGATGAATACAAGATCCCTCTGACCCCGCTGGGCAAGGCTAGTTTTGACAGCACTGCCGCTGAAAAACGTCTCTGTCGCCTGTTCAATGTGGGCGCGCTCGATGGGTTTGGCACCTTTAGCCGCGCCGAAATTTCCGCGATGGGCGCTGTGGTGGACTATCTGGAGATCACACAAAAAGGCAAACTGCCGCTTTTGCAGCCACCCTTGCAAGAGTCCGAAGATCGCACCGTTCAAATCGATGCCTCGACGCGGCGCAATTTGGAGCTCACCCGCTCACTCTCTGGGGGGCGTGCCGGATCGCTCCTGTCAGTTGTGGATCGCACCGTAACCCCCGGTGGCGCGCGTCTACTGGAACAACGGCTCTCCAGCCCTTCGCGCAATCTCGATGTGATCTCTTCGCGTCTTGCTGCGCTTGACGCCGCCGTTGAGGACCCGACGCGAAGCGATGCGCTGCGGGGCCTTTTGCGCAAAACGCCTGATATCGACCGGGCTCTGTCGCGGCTTGCGCTGGACCGCGGCGGCCCCCGCGACCTTGCCGCCATTCGCAACGCGCTGACCCAAGGCGAAGAGATCGAGCGCGAACTTCAGGACCAGGACTTACCACCTCTTCTGACAGAGGCCAGAAACTCACTTGGCGGATTTGACGATCTTCTGTCCTTGGTGGACGCAGCCTTGATCGCAGAGCCACCGTTGCTCGCCCGTGATGGCGGTTTTATCGCGGCAGGATTTGACAGCGAATTGGACGAGGCCCGGACCCTGCGCGACGAGGGCCGCTCCGTCATCGCGGGTCTTCAGAAGAAATACGCGGAACACACAGGCATCAACTCGCTGAAGATCAAGCACAACAACGTGCTTGGCTATTTCATCGAAACCACAGCGACCCATGCCGCCAAAATGCAGTCGGCACCGATGTCGGAAACCTACATCCACCGTCAAACCACCGCAAATCAGGTACGCTTCACAACTGTTGAGCTGAGCGAGATCGAAACCAAGATCCTCAATGCCGGAAACCTGGCCCTGGAAATCGAAAAGCGGCTCTATCAAAGGCTATGTAGTGCGATCCTCGACTGCGCTGCGCGCCTCAACCAGGCCGCGCGTGGCTTTGCCGAGATTGATCTGGTGACCGCATTGGCCGATCTGGCCCGTGGTGAGAACTGGACCCACCCACGGGTCGATACCTCGCGCGCGTTTCACGTGGACGGTGGCCGCCATCCGGTCGTGGAACAGGCACTGCGCCAACAAGGCGGCGAGACCTTCGTTGCAAATGACTGCGACCTCAGCACAGACGATGGCGCCGCAGTGTGGTTGCTCACCGGCCCGAACATGGCTGGTAAATCAACCTTCTTGCGTCAGAACGCGCTGATCGCAGTCTTGGCCCAGATGGGCAGCTATGTTCCGGCTGAATCCGCACATATCGGCATGATCAGTCAGCTGTTCAGCCGCGTCGGGGCCTCCGACGACCTCGCTCGGGGGCGCTCAACCTTCATGGTGGAGATGGTGGAAACTGCCGCCATCCTGAACCAAGCCGATGACCGCGCATTGGTGATCCTTGATGAAATCGGACGTGGCACGGCCACCTACGATGGCCTGTCGATCGCCTGGGCGACGCTGGAACATCTGCATGAGGTCAACCGCTCCCGCGCGCTCTTTGCCACCCATTACCACGAATTGACCCAACTCGCCGCCAAGCTACCCGGTGTCGACAATGCCACGGTGTCGGTCAAGGAATGGGAAGGCGAAGTGATCTTCCTGCATGAGGTCAAAAAAGGCGCCGCAGATCGCTCCTACGGTGTGCAAGTGGCTCAGCTCGCAGGCCTGCCCGCTTCCGTCGTGGAACGCGCGCGCAGCGTCCTCGATATGCTGGAGAAAAGCAGCCGCGAAGGCGGCGGCGCGGGCAAGGTACAAATCGATGACCTGCCGTTGTTTGCAGCCGCGCCAGCGCCGCAGCCCAAACCCGCTAAAGGCCCCTCACCGGCAGAAAAGCTCCTCGAAGAGATTTTCCCCGATGACCTCACCCCACGTGAAGCACTCGAAGCACTCTACCGGCTCAAAGACGCCAGCAAGAGCTAAGAAAAAGGGCGGTCCCAAACGACCGCCCTTTCATCTTTTTTAACATACCTCCGCCGGAGGCATGGGCCCATCATGGCCCATTTCTATTAGGATGCAGGCGTCGACGACACACCAACCTGTGCGGGTCGCAGCAGGCGATCATGCAGCATGAAGCCCTCGGCGGACACCTGAATGATGTCACCGGCCTTTGTGCCGGGCACAGGTGCCTCGAACATGGCCTCATGCACCTGTGGGTCAAACCGGTCTCCGACCTCAGGTGTCACCACCTGAATGCCGTGCTTCTGGAACACGTCCAGCAGCGCGCGCATGGTCAATTCGACCCCTTCAATCAACGCAGCAGACACAGCCTTTTGCTCTTCGGTCGCAGCCTCAACCGCACGCTTCATGTTGTCATAAACCGGCAGCATGTCCCGTGCCAGTTTGGAGCCGCCATATTGCTCCGCCTCACGCCGTGCCTTGTCGCCACGCTTGCGCGCGTTTTCCGCATCGGCCAAGGCGCGCATGAAGCGGTCCTTGTATTCATCACGCTCCGCACGCAAGCTGTCCAGCTCCAGCGCTTCGTCGTCGAATTCCTCGGTCTGAGCCGACAGCTCCTCGGCTTCGGCTGCCTCGATATCGTCCAAAAAGTCTTCGTTCTTGGGCTCTGCCATAATCCACCTCTAGCTCCGGTCGGATACCATTTTCCCGACCAGTTGTGCCGTGTAGTCCACGATCGGCACAATCCGTCCGTAGTTCAGGCGCGTGGGGCCGATGACCCCGACCGCACCGATGATCTTTCGATCAGCGTTCATATATGGAGACACCACCAAAGAGGAACCCGAAAGTGAGAAAAGTTTGTTCTCCGAGCCGATAAAAATGCGCACACCGTCGCCTTCTTCGGTCAGTTCAAGGAATTCGGCGATGTCACGTTTGCGTTCCAGATCGTCAAACAGGCTGCGGATCTTCTCCAACTCGTCCGGCGCACCATCTTCCGAAAGGAGATTCGCCCGTCCCCGCACGATCAAACGTGCCTGATCGCTGCCGTCATCTTCCCAGGCCGCAAGCCCGCTTTCGATCATGTCGCTTGCAAGCGTATCTATCTCCTGACGGCGCTTTTCGATCTCGACCTGCACATCCTTGCGCACATCACTCAATGTACGCCCCTCAATCAGTGCATTGAGGAAATTGGCCGCTTCCCGCATCGAGCTTGGCGTCTGGCCTGGCGGCGGCGTGAACAGCCGGTTTTCCACATGCCCGTCCGAAAACACCAAAACCACCAACGCACGATCCTGTGCCAGAGACACAAATTCGATATGGCGCAGTTCTGCCTCATGCTTGGGCGTCAGCACCAGTGACGCCCCATGCGTCACACCAGAAAGCGCAGCCCCCACGCGGTCCAGCATGCCGCCCACATCGCTGGAGTTATCCCCCAACGTGCGGTCTATCATCTCGCGGTCCTGTCGACTCGGATCGCCCATCTGCAACAGGCCATCGACAAACAGCCGTAACCCCATCTGCGTCGGAATACGGCCCGCACTGACATGCGGGCTGTCGAGCAGACCAAGATATTCCAAATCCTGCATGACATTTCGAACAGTCGCGGCGCTGACCTTTTCGCTCAGGGATCGGGTCAGCGTGCGGCTGCCTACTGGACCGCCAGTATCCAGATAGTTTTCGACCAGAATGCGAAACACCTCGCGTGAGCGATCGTTCATATCCTGCAGAATGGATTTCGCGTCCGTCATCTCATACCCGATGTTTCCAGCCAGAAGTCGCTGTCCCTCTCATTTGTCACTAAAGCGCATCCTCCGATATGGTCAATGACCCTTGCATCGCCAACCCCACGGGCGGTATCGACGGGGCAACAACAAAAGGATATCCACATGCGACCCTCCGGACGTGCCCTGAACGAAATGCGCAGCGTTTCCATTGAAACCGGCTTTACCAAACATGCAGAAGGTTCCTGCCTGATCAAGATGGGCGATACCCATGTTCTGTGTACCGCAACGATCGAGGACCGCGTTCCGCCCTTTATCAAAGGCTCTGGCCTGGGTTGGGTTACGGCAGAATACGGCATGCTGCCCCGCGCGACCAATACCCGTATGCGTCGTGAGGCTGCGTCCGGTAAACAAGGCGGCCGCACCGTTGAAATTCAGCGCCTGATTGGCCGCGCCCTGCGCGCAGGTGTTGACCGCGTCGCTCTGGGCGAACGCCAAATTACTGTCGACTGCGATGTGCTTCAGGCCGACGGTGGCACCCGCTGCGCGTCGATCACCGGTGGTTGGGTGGCGCTGCGTCTGGCTGTCAACAAGCTGATGAAAGCGGGCGATGTCACCATGGACCCGCTGGTTGATCCGGTGTCCGCCATTTCCTGCGGGATCTATGCAGGCCAGCCCGTGCTTGATCTCGACTATCCCGAAGACTCCGAGGCCGGCGTCGATGGCAACTTTATCATGACGGGTTCGGGCAAACTCATCGAGGTTCAGATGAGCGCCGAGGGCTCTGTTTTCTCTCGCGATCAGATGAATGAGCTGATGGACCTTGCGACCAAAGGCACATCCGAACTCGCAGAGATGCAGAAGGCCGCCTGCGCATGACCCGCAAATTCGAAGGCGACACCTTACTGGTCGCCACACATAACGCAGGAAAGCTGGGCGAGATCACCGAGATCCTCGCGCCCTTTGGCGTGAAGGTTGTCGGTGCGGGCGAAATGAACCTGCCCGAACCCGAAGAGACCGAAGATACTTTCGTCGGCAACGCCCGGATCAAGGCGCATGCCGCGGCAAAGGCCACCGGCCTCCCAGCCCTCTCGGATGACAGCGGCATCACCATCGACGCGCTCGATGGTGCGCCCGGCGTCTATACCGCAGATTGGGCAGAGACCAGTCAGGGTCGGGACTTCATGATGGCGATGACCCGCGCCAATGATGAAATTACCGCAAAAGGCCCCGATGCCCCCCGTACCGCGCAATTTCGCTGCACTTTGGTTCTGGCCTGGCCCGACGGTCACGATGAGGTCTTCGAGGGCGTGATGCCCGGACGCCTTGTCTGGCCCATCCGTGGCGAGGGCGGCTTTGGCTATGATCCGATGTTCATGCCCGAAGGTTATGACGTGACCTGTGCGCAGATGGACAAGGCGGAGAAAAACCGCATCAGCCATCGTGGCCGCGCATTGGCCCAATTTGTACAGGGGTGTTTTGGTGGATGATTGGCGCAACGGGGGCTATGGTCTCTACGTGCATTGGCCGTTCTGTCAGGCCAAATGCCCCTACTGCGACTTCAATAGCCATGTGGTTTCCCAGATCGATCAATCGGCCTGGGTGACCGCCTATCAATCCGAGCTGCGCCGCATGGGCGAGCTGCTCCCGGATCGTCTACTGAATTCCATCTTTTTTGGCGGCGGCACACCCTCGCTGATGCATCCGGATACGGTCGCCGCTGTGATCGAAGCGGCGCGCGAGAATTGGACCTTTGCCAACGACATCGAGATCTCGCTTGAGGCAAATCCAGGTTCTGTCGAGGCTGGGCGATTTGCCGGTTATCGTGATGCTGGCGTAAATCGCATCTCGATGGGGATACAGGCACTGAACGACGATGATCTGCGTCGCCTGGGCCGCATTCATTCCGTCGATGAAGCGCGTACAGCCTTTGACGTGGCGCGGAACTGTTTTGATCGCGTCAGCTTTGATCTGATCTACGCACGTCAGGGCCAGACCTTGGAGGCGTGGAAGGCAGAGCTTTCCGAGGCGCTTAGCATGGCGATCGACCACCTCTCCCTCTATCAACTGACCATAGAGGACGGCACCGCCTTTGGGGATCGCTACGCACGCGGCAAACTTCGTGATCTCCCCACAGATGACAACGCCGCCGATATGTATCTTGCAACTCAAGACATCTGCGACGCCTACGGTCTTCCCGGGTATGAGATTTCCAATCACGCCCGCCCCGGCGCAGAAAGCCGCCACAATCAAATTTACTGGCGCTACGGCGATTATGTGGGCGTCGGTCCGGGCGCCCACGGTAGGATCACGCTGAACGGTCAAAGATATGCAACAGAAGCCCCACGCGCACCCGGAGCATGGTTGGGTTCAGTAAAAAAAGGTCGAGGCCTTTTGCCCTTTGAAATCTTAAAACCAGAAGATCAAGTAGTCGAACACATGATGATGGGGATGCGACTTTTTGAAGGCCTAGACCTTGAACGTCATGAAGCGCTGGCCGGTAAGCCATTGTCAGAGACAAAAATCCAAGAGCTGACCGACTGGGGGATGATCGTCGTGGACGGAGCGCGTCTCAGAGCTACGTCTCAAGGGCGTGCGGTTCTGAATGCTGTGCTCCGTGAACTGCTAACGGATTGATTGATGAGATTTATTTACCTCTGCCTTGGTCTCTTTAGTGTCCTTCTGGCTGGGGTCGGTATCGCTCTTCCCCTCTTGCCTACAGTGCCCTTTCTTCTTCTTGCGGCATTTTTTTTCGCCAGATCCTCCGAACGTCTGCACAATTGGTTGCTCACGCACACGACCTTTGGCCCAATGATCTCAGATTGGAATGAACACGGCGCTATTCGTTTAGGTGCAAAAAAAGCGGCAACCGCATCGGTTGCCGCTGTGTTCATTCTGTCTGTTGCTCTTCAGGTGCCGATCTACGTGCTCATGATTCAGGCCATCACACTGGGCTGCGTGATGATCTTTATCTGGACCCGCCCTAGCGGCTAAGCAGATTACACAACTCATCAAGCTGGTCGAGCGTCTCGTAGGAGATTGTCATCGTACCAGCCTCACCTCCCGCCTTATGATCAATCGAAACTTTCATCCGGATCATGGCAGACAAATCGCTTTCTAGCGCCCGTGTATCAGCATCCTTCTCAACCTGAGTCTTAGCTCTCTTAGGTCCCGAAGTTCCGGCAACACCCGCTGCATCTTTCTTCACCAAGGATTCGGTTGCGCGTACGGACAGGCCGCCTTTCACAATCTTCTTCGCCAATTCAGAGGCATTGTCAGATGTAATCAGAGCCCGCGCATGTCCGGCAGATAGCTTACGATCTAGAACCAGCCCCTGAACATCCTCTGGCAAATGCAGCAATCGAACAAGGTTAGCTATGTGGCTGCGGCTCTTACCAAGCGCTTCGGCCATTTTCTCTTGCGTATGGCCAAACTTATCCATCAGTTGCTTGTAACTTTGAGCTTCTTCCAGCGCATTCAAATCTGAACGCTGAATGTTCTCGATAATCGCGACTTCGAGCATCTCGACATCAGAATAGTCGCGAATGAGAACGGGAACCTCATGAAGCTGCGCCGCTTGAGCAGCACGCCAGCGACGTTCACCCGCAACGATCTCATATATTCCACCATCGCGCGGGCGAACGATCAAAGGTTGAAGAACACCTTTCTCTTTGATCGATGCAGTTAGATCATCCAAATCTTCCTGCAAAAACTGGCGTCGCGGCTGGTCAGGATTAGCTTGAACCTTTTCAATAGGCACAAGAATTTCGGCATTTCGCGGCGGACGCCCACCTTCGGTGCTCACTGGTTCCGCATTCACATCCGCCATCAACGCGGAGAGACCACGTCCCAAGCCGCGTGGTTTTGGTTTCTTATCTGCCATTGTTCGCCCCTTTTCTTCTTATTGTGCCGCGATATCTTGATGATTGGCAACAATCTCGCCCGCCAATTGACGGTAGGCTTTTGCACCGAGTGAAGCTGGATCATAATTTAGAACAGGCATCGCATAGGATGGCGCTTCGCTTACACGGACATTTCGCGGAATTTTGGTGCGGAACACCAAATCCCCGAGGTTATCTCGTGCATCCTGCTCCACTTGTTGAGACAGGTTGTTGCGCCGATCATACATCGTCAACACAACACCCTCGATCCGAAGTTGAGGATTGGCAGCATGACGAACCTCACGAATGGTCAACATCAGCTGCGACAAGCCTTCCAACGCGAAAAATTCACTCTGCAACGGAATTAGAACCGAATGGGCCGCGACCATTGCATTAACAGTCAGCAGGTTCAACGACGGAGGGCAATCTATCAGGATATAGTCCCAATCATACTCCGCCATTGCTGGCTGTCTCAGCGCATCATGTAGCAAGAAGCTGCGCTTTTCGTTGGAAAAAAGCTCGATATCTGCAGAACTCAGATCGACTGTCGCGGGAACAATGCAGAGATCTTCTAAATCAGTTTGCCGAATAACTTCAGAGAGTTCTGCCTCTTCGACCAGCAGATCGTAGGTCGTGTGATCTCGGTCATCCGCTTCGATCCCAAGACCCGTAGAGGCATTTCCTTGTGGGTCCAAATCAACAAGCAGAACTCGCATACCTTCTTCTACCAGAGCAGCTGCTAGGTTGATCGCAGTTGTCGTTTTCCCCACCCCACCTTTCTGGTTGGCAATCGCGATAATACGGGGGACTCCCAAACGGGACATGTCAGACACGCTCTACTCCCTTGATTTTGAGAATGACAGCCTCAGGCTCAGTAAGACTTGTAATCTCTTCGCAATCAAACCGCCATCTATTGCGCGCGTTATCCACCTCTTTTTTCCAGTTTGCACCCTTAGGGAACACTGCGGTGCCACCCGATTTCAGATGTCGCTCAGAATATCCCAGCAAAATGTCCAAATCAGCCAATGCACGCGCAGACATGACGCCAGCGCTCTCTGGCTCAGCTTCCTCAATCCGTTGGGATTTGACCGTCACTTGAACACCGCATTCTCGGGCTGCGTTTCTAAGGAAAGCACACTTCCTCTGATCGCTTTCCATAAGGGTAACTTTGGTCTCTGGGCTTTTATCAGCAGCCAGAATAGCGACGATGACGCCAGGGAGACCTCCCCCGCTACCGATATCTAGCCATGTCTTAGCATTTGGGGCAATCTCAAACACCTGAACGCTGTCCAAGATGTGACGGGTCCACAGATCCTCTAAGCTCTTTCGAGAAACTAGATTGATCTTAGGATTCCACTTTGTGAGAACTTCCGAGAATACCTCAAGACGTTCAAATGTTTCACGTGAAACATCCGAGTGTTCCCGGATTAGTTCAAAATTCATGCAGATTTCGCCTCGTTCTTCGCCAAGCGTTTCAAACTCCCTAGTATCAAGGCTAGCGCGGCGGGAGTGATACCGTCAATGCGAGCTGCTTGCGCCAAGCTCTCTGGGCGAGATCTGTTCAGCTTTTGCTGAAGTTCCCGAGAAAGACCATCTATGCTATAATCGAAGTCTGACGGTATAGAATACTCCTCATCCTTCTTCAAAGCAGCGACTTCCTTTTCTTGCCTCGAGATATAATTCGCATACAGAGAATCTCGCATAATCTGCTCCCGGATTTCCTTCTCCGTTGCTTCCAACTCCGGAAATAGAGGAAGAATATGTTCAAATTCAACGTTCGGGAACGCAAGAACATCAATCCCGCTTCTCTTGTTGCCATCTTGATTGACTTGGATACCTGATTGAACCAACTGTTTGGGCGTCAATAGAACGGCTTCCAATGCGGATTTGACGCCTTCTATTCCTGCCATCTTTTTGTCGAACGCAGTAGTTCGCTCAGCAGAAATACACCCCAGTTCTTTGGCAAGTGGCGTCAATCTTTGATCTGCATTATCGGCTCGGAGCGAAAGCCGGAATTCTGCTCGAGAAGTGAACATCCGATACGGTTCTGTGACACCGTTGGTGATCAAATCGTCAATCATCACCCCGATATAGCTGGTGGAGCGACCGAAAATAATGTCACCTTTTCCACGACACTTAGATGCCGCGTTGAGACCCGCTACCAAACCTTGTGCACCTGCTTCCTCATAGCCGGTTGTACCATTGATTTGCCCAGCTAAATACAGGCCACTAATATCTCTGAGTTCGAGCGTCGACCTCAGGGCTCGCGGATCCACATAGTCGTATTCGATTGCGTATCCCGGTTGAAGAATACTCGCCTGTTCCAATCCATAAATGGATTGAACATAAGTTATCTGTACCTCTTCTGGTAAGCTCGTCGATATACCATTCGGGTAAACCGTATGATCCGAAACACCCTCCGGCTCGAGGAAAATCTGGTGCGAGCTCTTATCCGAGAAACGAACAATCTTGTCTTCAATCGAGGGACAATATCGTGGCCCGACACCTTCGATATGACCTCCATACATAGCTGAAAGTTCGAGATTATCGCGGATAATCTCATGAGTTCGCTCATTTGTGTGCGTGATCCCACAAGCGATCTGAGGAGCCGAAACGGACTTGCTCATAAATGAAAAAAGAGTCGGTTCATCATCACCTGGCTGACTATCTAAGACATCCCAGTTAATGGTTCGCCCGTCGAGTCGTGGTGGCGTCCCGGTTTTTAGACGTCCCAAGGGAAGGTCAAAAGATCTCAGCCGTTCCGCTAGCTTAATAGACGGTCGATCTCCCATACGGCCACCAGACTTTGACTGATTTCCTATGTGGATGACGCCGTTCAGAAAAGTGCCAGATGTAAGAACGACCGCGCTCGCGGAAATTTCGCTCTCATCTGCAAGACGTACACCTCGGACGGTGTTTTCACCTTCCATCAGGAAGTCGATCACCTCGCCTTCGATAATGTTTAGATTTAGTTGTGTTTCGGTGGCTTTAAGAACTTCGGTTCTATATATTGATCGATCTGCTTGCGCCCGCGGTCCTTGTACAGCAGGGCCCTTTCGACGATTCAAAAGTCGAAATTGGATACCAGCGAGATCCGCAACGCGACCCATCACACCATCCATCGCATCAATCTCGCGTACCAGGTGTCCCTTTCCAAGGCCACCAATTGCAGGATTGCAGGACATGACACCGATTCCATCACGGCGCAGCGTCACTAGGGCCGTCCGGACACCCATTCTAGCCGAAGCATGCGCAGCTTCAGTCCCAGCATGTCCGCCACCAACAACTACGACGTCATAGTGCGAATGTTTCACGTGAAACACTCCTTATTTTCCTAGGCAAAAACTCGAGAATATCTCATCGAGGAGATTTTCTACATCAATCCGGCCGACCAAGAGTTCCAGAGCGCGAATAGCAGACCTCATATCTTCGGCAGCAAGATCATAGAACTCTGGCCCCTGCTGCAGGACATCTATCGCTCTTTGCAAACTCTCTAAGGCGCGCTTCATCGCATCCCTATGCCGTGCTCTTGTTGCAATTCCAGCATGGGTCGAACGATTCTTCAATGTGGAGGCGATGTGCGAAACCAGATCATCTATCCCCTGCCCGGTCTTTCCGGAAATCGCGCCACGGGTTGCATCCCGTTCGTCCGCTTTAGGTAGCAGGGAAAGGTCACCATCACGGAACGGCACGTAGAACGTCTCGTTTTCTTCTGCCAAAAACACACGAATATCGGCGGCATTTGCGCGTTCCTGTGCCAGCTGGATTCCAATTCCTTCAACATGATCGTCGGTGTCACGTAAGCCGGCAGTGTCCAGCAGTGTCACAGGCAGTCCTGCGAGATCCATGCGAACCTCTATCACATCCCGTGTTGTTCCAGCATATTCAGATGTAATCGCCGCGTTTCGACCCGCCAAGGCGTTCAGCAAGGTCGATTTCCCAACGTTCGGAGACCCGACGATAGCGACCTCAAAACCTTCACGGATACGTTCGGCAATCGAGACACCCTGAACTTCTTTTTGAATATCACTCAAGACACCAGAAAGCAGCGCATCTACTTCTGGTGTGACATCAACCGGAACTTCTTCATCTGCAAAATCGATTGTAACTTCGATCAAGGACGCGGCTCGGATGAGATCCGTCCGCCAACGATCCGCCAAGGCGCCAAGAGCACCCGATAGAATGACCTGCGCTTGTTTTCTTTGAGCTTCAGTTTCTGCATCTATTAGGTCCGCCAGACCCTCAACCTGAGTGAGATCCAGCTTACCGTTATCCAACGCACGACGCGTGAATTCACCGGGATCTGCAAGCCGTGCTAAATTGGAAACCTCAAGAGCAAACATGACAGCGGAAACGACTGCTGTGCTTCCATGTAACTGAAATTCAACGATATTTTCCCCAGTGAAACTATCTGGAGCGGTAAAAGACAAAACCAGAGCCTCATCAAGGATCTGACCCTCGTTATCTTTCAGTTTAGAAAATATCATGCCTCGCGCAGGAAGCGTCCTGCGCGTCAGGTTTTCTCCGACCTGAATGGCATTCGGGCCGGAAACACGAATTACAGCAACACCGGCCTTTCCTTGGGCGGTGGCCAGCGCAAAGATCGTATCCATGGGATGGCCTCTTTCTCCGCCCTGCCCCGTTTACGTGTTCATCGAGTCGAAAAATTCAGAATTTGTCTTTGTTTGCTTAAGCTTAGACAAAAGGAACTCAATCGCGTCGGTCGTCCCCATCGGGTTCAAGATGCGGCGCAATACAAAGGTCTTTGCCAAATCACCCTTATCGACCAGTAGGTCTTCCTTCCGGGTACCCGACTTGAGGATATCGATTGCCGGGAACACACGTTTGTCAGCAATTTTGCGATCCAGAACGATCTCAGAGTTGCCCGTACCTTTGAATTCTTCAAAGATAACCTCGTCCATCCGGCTGCCAGTGTCGATCAGTGCGGTTGCGATAATGGTGAGCGACCCACCCTCTTCGATGTTCCGCGCAGCACCAAAGAAGCGCTTGGGACGTTGTAGGGCATTTGCATCAACACCACCGGTCAGAACCTTACCAGACGAAGGCACAACCGTGTTGAACGCACGACCAAGACGCGTGATCGAGTCGAGCAGGATTACGACGTCGCGCTTGTGCTCCACTAGGCGTTTGGCTTTTTCAATGACCATCTCGGACACCGCCACGTGACGCGCTGCGGGTTCGTCAAAGGTGGAGGACACGACCTCGCCTTTGACGGATCGCTGCATGTCGGTCACCTCTTCGGGGCGTTCGTCGATCAGGAGGACGATCAGATAGCATTCCGGGTGGTTCTGCTCGATCGAGTGGGCGATGTTTTGCAGCAGAACCGTCTTACCGGTCCGCGGCGGCGCCACGATGAGCGAACGTTGCCCCTTACCGATGGGCGAAACCAGATCGATCACACGAGCGGAGCGATCCTTCACGGTGGGATCCTCGATCTCCATGTTCAGGCGTTCGTCAGGGTAAAGCGGCGTCAGGTTGTCGAATGCGATCTTGTGACGGGCCTTTTCGGGCTCCTCAAAGTTGATCTTGGTCACTGTCGTCAGCGCGAAGTAACGCTCGTTCTCCAGTGGTGCCTTGATCTGCCCCTCAACCGTGTCACCTGTGCGCAGAGAGAACTGGCGGATCATGTCAGGAGAGACGTAGATATCGTCCGGACCGGGCAGATAGTTTGCCTCTGGCGAGCGCAGGAAGCCAAAACCGTCCTGAAGTACTTCCAGAACCCCATCCCCACCGATGTTCCAGCCCTCATCCGCGCGTTCACGCAGGATCTGGAACATCATCTCACCCTTACGCATGGTGGAGGCGTTTTCGATCTCCAGCTCCTCAGCCATTGCCAGGAGGGCTTTCGGGCTTTGCGCCTTAAGATCGGAAAGGTTCAGGGATTGCTCGGTCATATGCACACGGCCTTTATTCCCTCAGGGTGGAGGGCGTCACAGTATCAAATACGGAAAATGCGGGAATCCCGGACGGGGCCGCTTTATCGCTAGATAGTGAGTCTCCGGGGGTGAGTCAAACCCCGCGTCAGAACTTGAAGATCACTGATACCACAATCACCACCATCAGAAGGGTCGGAACCTCGTTCATCAGGCGATACTGGCGCCCTGTGAGAGTATTCTTGCCCGCTTTGAAGTCCTTGTGACGATACATCAGCCAATGATGGAACCATGTCATAGCAAGCACCGATGCGCCCTTGGTCCAGGGCCAGATGTAGGACCAATCCACCAACCCCGGCGTAACCACCATAAAGAGCCCTGCCGCCCAAGTCACAACGCTTGCTGGACCCATGATCACTTTCAGGAGTTTGTGTTCCATGGTGAGAAAGATCGGCGTCACATCCTGAACCTTCTCAGCCTCCTCCACGTGATACACAAACAGACGTGGAAGGTAGAAAAGACCCGCCATCCAACTGATCACTGCCATGATGTGAAGCGATTTCACGTAAGGATACAGTGTGAACATCAGATCAGTCAGATCCATGGAAGGCTTCCTTCAGGTGCGAGGTGCCGGTTGGCCACCCTAATATAATTAATAAGTTTTATAAGGATGATGTTTTTGTAGTGCACCACAGAATCCGTGGATTATCGAGTCTTCACACCGGTTCTGCACAAGGTGGACAGTTTTCCTGCCTTATTCCTGCCAGAAGGGTGAATAACTCCTTAACGCCCTTCAAAACATGCGCATTAACAAAATATTTACATAAGAGACGCTGGGGATAAGAGCGGGACAAACCGGGAGAGCCGTACTTATCCACGTGTTCAAAGTTATCCCAATACCCGATGGAGGAATCGCGGAGGAATCACCCGAGATTTCAGAAGTTGTCCCACCCTTGCGTTGAGGGTGGAAAATCATACAAAACGTCCCTGAATGATCAGACGTTTTCCCATAGGGTTTTCCACATGAGTACCCACATCCTGCTTGCTTCTGGATCTGAGATCCGCGCTCAACTGCTCCGTCAGGCGGGGGTTGCGTTCCGTGTGGAGGTCGCGCGCGTCGATGAAGGCGCAATAAAGGCCGCTCTTCTGGCCGAAGGGGCCGCGCCACGCGATATTGCTGACACGCTTGCAGAGGCCAAAGCGCGCAAAGTGTCGGGAAAGCACCCCGGCGAGATGGTTCTGGGCTGCGATCAGGTGCTCGATTTTGAGGGCACGCTGCTGTCAAAGCCCGAAACAAAGGACCAAGCGCTGGATCAGCTCAAGGTGATGCGTGGAAAACGTCACATGTTGTTGTCGGCCGCAGTGATCTACCGCGATGGTGAGCCACTTTGGCGCCATGTTGGACAGGTGCGGCTGGTGATGCGCATGGCCAGCGACGCCTATCTGGAGAGCTACGTGGATCGCAACTGGGAGAGCATTCGCCACGCGGTCGGGGCATACAAACTCGAAGAAGAGGGCGTGCGACTGTTTACAACCATTGACGGCAGCTACTTTAATGTCTTGGGATTGCCGATGTTGGAACTCATAAACTATCTGGGACTGCAGGGGATTATAGAACAATGACAGAGCACAAGATCCCGCTCGCTGGCGTGATCGGTTGCCCGATCGCACATTCGAAATCTCCTCAGTTGCACCGGCACTGGCTACGGACGCATGAGATTGACGGACATTATATGCCGATGCATGTGGAACCAGAGGACCTGGAGTCTGTGGTTCGGATGATGCCCAAGATGGGGTTTGTCGGTGCGAATGTGACCATTCCCCACAAACAGGCCATCATGGAGATTGCGGATAAGGTTACGGATCGCGCCAAGCTGATGGGTGCGGCGAACACGCTGATTTTCCATGAGGATGGTGTGATTGTGGCCGACAATACAGATGGTTACGGCTTTATCACAAACCTTCACGAGGGTGCCCCTGATTGGGATGCGAAATCCGGGCCAGCGACCGTGCTGGGTGCGGGTGGTGCCAGTCGCGCGGTTGTTGCCTCGCTGATTGAAGCGGGTGTTCCGGAAATTCGCCTTTGCAATCGCACTCGGTCTCGCGCGGAAGAGATGGCAGAGACATTCGGCTCCAAGATCACAGTTGTGGATTGGGTACAGGCTGGAAATGTCATCGAGGATGCAACCTTGGTCGTGAATACAACGTCTCTTGGGATGGTAGGTCAACGGCGTCTGCGGGTTCCGCTCGATGGTCTGCACTCCGGCATTGTGGTCACTGACCTTGTTTATACGCCGCTTAAAACGGAGCTGTTGCAAGCCGCCGAAGACGCGAATTGCACCGTGGTTGATGGCCTGGGGATGCTGTTGCATCAGGCTGTTCCCGGATTTGAGCGCTGGTTCGGTCAAAGACCAGAGGTCAATGATGCGGCGCGTGCCGCTGTGATGTGATGCGTTTTTCTCTCGGTCTAACGGGTTCAATTGGCATGGGAAAATCGACCACTTCCGCCCTCTTTGCAGAGGCGGGGTGTGCGGTTTGGGATGCCGATGCAGCTGTTCACCGTCTGTATGATCGAGGCGGTGCCGCTGTTGAGCCAATTGGCGCAGCCTTTCCGCAGGCCACCTTGTCTGGATCTGTAGATCGTACCGTCCTGAAAGAGCTGATTTCAAACGACGGCGCTGTTCTAAAAACGATAGAAGAAATCGTCCATCCGTTGGTGCAGGCAGATCGCAAGAGATTTCGTGCTGAAGCTCGTGATGACATCCTGATCTTTGATATTCCTCTCCTGTTTGAAACTGGGGCAGAAGTTGAAATGGATGCCGTCGCCTGCGTCCATGTCACCCCCAAGATCCAGCGAGAGCGCGTGCTTGCGCGGGGTACTATGAGCGCGGGCCAGTTTGAGCAAATCCTTGCAAAGCAAATGCCAATCGCAGACAAGCTCGCGCGGAGTGACTATAGGATCGAGACCGACACACTCGATCATGCCCGCGCACAAGTTACGCAAGTGATCGAAGACATCAGACGGAGAATGGCGCATGCGTGAAATCGTACTCGATACGGAAACCACCGGCTTTGATCCTTTCTCCGGTGATCGCATCGTCGAAATCGGCGCGGTTGAACTGCTCAACCATATGCCCACGGGCGAGACCTTTCATGTCTACATCAACCCAGAGCGGTCGATGCCGCATGAGGCGTTTGGCGTGCACGGGATCGGTCCTGACCTGTTGGAGCCGCCGCAGCCTGCTGCGCCTGGTCAGGTCACGCTGAAGGACAAGCCGCTGTTTGCAGAGGTAGGGCAGGCGTTTTTGGATTTCGTGCGCGATTCCAAGATGGTCATCCACAATGCCAGCTTCGATATGAAGTTTCTGAACGCGGAACTGGGGTGGATGAACCTGCGTCAACTGCCGATGGAACAGGCGATTGATACACTGGCGATGGCCCGAAAACGGTTTCCCGGTTCACCTGCGACGCTGGATGCGCTGTGTCGTCGCTTCAGCATCGACAACTCGAACCGGACGTTACACGGCGCGCTTCTCGACTCTGAAATCCTTGCGGATGTTTATCTTGAGTTGATCGGGGGCCGGCAGCCGGATTTTGGTCTCTCGACACAGTCTGGCAGCGGACAAAATGCCGCCGATACCAATTGGCGCCCTAGCCTGCGTGCTACCCCCCTGCCCTCCCGGCTGACGTCCGAGGAAAAAACGGCGCATGAGGAATTTGTGGCCAAGCTCGGTGATGAGGCGCTGTGGAACGCAGGGTCCAAATAACAAAAGCGCCGCGACCTGTGGTCGCAGCGCCTGAATCTCGCCGATACTGAACGCTTAGGATCAGTTCGGGGTCTCGGTGGGTGCTTCCGCCTGACGACGAGCGAGTTCGTTGCGGTAAATCGCAACAAAATCGATGTTGTCGAGGTTCAGCGGCGGGAAGCCACCGTCGCGGCTGATGTCAGAGACGATGCGACGCAAGAACGGGAACAGCATGCGCGGGCATTCGATCAGCAAGAACGGGTGCAGCTGATCTTCTGGGACACCAGAGATGTTGAAGATACCAACATATTCCAGCTCAAGCACAAACAGAACTTCGCCACCAGCTTTGTTCTTGGACTCGATCGTCAGCTTGGTGATGACCTCATACTGGTTCTCGGTGCTGCGCTTCTTGGCATCGAGGGCAACCTGAACGTTCACGTCCGGTTGTACTTCGCCACCAACGCCTTTTTGCGCCATGACATTTTCAAAGGACAGATCGCGAATGAACTGTCCGAGGATGTTCATCTGGACTTGCGGCTGACCTGTGCCTTCGGCTGCGCCATTTTCGGCCATGGAAATCTCCTGAATTTAACGTGTCGCAGCGTGCTTAACAGCTTGGGGAGCCATGCTCAAAGTCTTATTTCGGGCCTTCTACCCAACCCGAAGGCTCATCCCGGCGCGGGCGTGGTGTGACATCCTCGTAATCACCGTCAATCACATCGCCGCGCGGATCACCATGTCGGCGTGGGGGCTGTTGACGTGGATCGGGCCCCATCTGAAACGACGCGACGGTCACTTTTGACTTCAGATAGGCAAAGGCCCGTGTGCGAAATCCGGGTACCAACAGCAGAAAACCGAAAGCATCCGTAAAAAATCCGGGTGTCAGTAGGAGCGCACCGGCAAGCAAGATCATTGCACCATGAGCCAGTGGTTCTGTTGGATCGGAGAGATGTTCAAACGAGCCACGCAGCTGTCCAAGGGCCAACTGACCCTGTGTTCTGACCAGCCAAGTGCCCAAAACTGCGGTCAAAATCACGATACCAAGTGTTGGCCACAGGCCAATCAGACCGCCGACTTGTATGAACAGGGCGATTTCAATGATTGGTACCAGCAGAAAAGCCAGAAAAAGTGGCATGATAGGCGTCCTCTCCTTAGGGCAGAACGGTGGACTTGGTCCCGCCTGTCACCTACATAAGAGCAGAACACGTCGGTTTCAAATCGACAGGTCCTGTTGGACGATGAGGTACAAATGGAGTCGCCCTTGATTGAGCTTTTGGTCCTTGCTGGCATCGCGGTTTTTCTGATCCTGCGCCTGAAAAGCGTTCTGGGCACACGTGAAGGGTTTGAAAAGCCCCCACTCGCGAACAATGAAGCCCCTGCGCCGCAGCGCAAATTTGAAGTCATCGAAGGCAGCCCCGACGATGACATTGTTGCCTACGTCGATGAAGGTAGCCCGCAAGCGCAGGCGTTGAGCGACATGAAACGCGCGGATTCCTCCTTTCAGGTGGCGGAATTTGTTCAAGGTGCCCGTGGCGCTTATGAGATGATCCTGATGGGCTTTGAAACCGGCGAACTCGACGGAATTCAGCCCTTCATCTCCGAAGAGATTTTCCAGAGCTTTGTCGACGCCGTTTCTGCGCGTGAAGATCAGGGATTGACCATTGAGGCTGAGTTTATCGGCGTGCGTGAGACCACCATCGTTGATGCAACCTTCGATGCTGCCACCTCCACGGCCGAAGTAACCGTGCGTTTTGTGGGTGAGCTGACATCTGCGGTGCGCAACCGTGCTGGTGAAATTGTCGAAGGTGATCCCAAAGCTGTCAAACGCCAGAAGGACACTTGGACCTTCTCGCGTCAGATGGGCACAGGCGATCCGAACTGGCTGCTGGTGGCAACGGACGCATGACGGGGGCGCTCCGGCGTGGACTTGGCGCGGTTTTTCTGATCGCAGCCTTATGTTCCGGCGCCGGTGCGCGAGCCGAGACGGGTCCGTCCCTTCGTATTCTGGAGTTCAGCGAACTCTCTGATTGGGACCTCGACAACCACGTCGAGGCCCTTCGCGTTTTTAGGGAAACCTGCATGGACATGGATGGAGCCGACTGGCGGTCGCTCTGTGCCATGGCCAAAAACGCTGATGACAGTGGTGCGCGAGCGTTTTTCGAACTGTTTTTCCGCCCGGTTTTGATCGAGGACGGTAAGGCTGGTCTGTTCACCGGATATTTTGAACCTGAACTTCGCGGCGCACGGTATCGCGGGGGGCGCTATCAATATCCGGTTTATCGAATGCCGCCAGAGGCGCGCCAGACGTCATTGTGGCTCACGCGGCGCGATATCCTTACCTCTGGCGTGATGGAAGGCAGAGGCTTGGAAATCGCTTGGGTTGACGATCCGGTTGAGCTGTTTTTCCTACAAATTCAGGGATCTGGCCGCATTAAGATGGAAGACGGATCGACCATTCGGATCGGGTATGGCGGGGCAAACGGGCACCCCTATCGTTCTATTGGACAGGAATTGGTGCGCCGCGGGATCTATAACCTGCATCAGGTGAGTGCGCAGGTGATCCAGAATTGGGTCCGACGCAATCCGGGTCCGGGGCGAGAGCTGTTGATGCACAACCCTTCATACGTGTTCTTCCGGGAGGTTCGCAAAGTACCCGCAAACCGTGGGCCCTTGGGGGCTATGAACCGTTCAATAACGCCGATGCGCTCGATCGCGATTGACCCGGCGTTCACGCCGCTTGGCGCACCGGTCTGGGTTGAAAAAAACGGTCAGTCGAAGTTGCGGCGACTTATGATCGCTCAGGATACCGGCTCTGCCATCAAGGGGTCGCAGCGCGCTGATATTTTCTTTGGCGCTGGCGATGAGGCTGGTCGCAAGGCCGGGCAACTGCGTGATCCCGGACGGATGCTGGTCCTGATGCCGATCCAGCGCGCCTATGCCATGTTGCCGGACGATCTGTAATGACCCGGCGCAAACTGACTGATGATGAAATCGACCTCTGGCAGAAGGTCGTAAAGCACGCGGAGCGCTTGCACGCTGACCGCGAGAAAAAAGGCGGGGATCATGCCGATCCCCCTGCCCCAAAGCCAAAGCCGAAACCGCATCGTGCCGCCCCGGCGTCGCTGCCGCATTTCGAGGTGGGCAGTAAGGCCCGTGGAAAACTGCCCGGACATGATTTGAAGGCCTCGCCCTCTCGTAAACTTGCCAGCGATCCATTGCGGATGGACGAAAAAGCCTTTCGCCGGATGAAGCGCGGAAAACTCAAACCTGAGGGGAAACTGGACCTTCACGGGATGCGGATGGAGTCGGCACATGGGGCGCTGACCCGTTTCATTCTGTCAGCGCAGGCGTCCAACAAACGACTGGTTCTTGTGATTACTGGCAAGGGCAAAGATCGTGATGAGCCGGGACCGATGCCGGTACCGCGGGGGGTGTTGCGTCATCAGGTTCCCCAATGGCTCGCTCTGCAGCCACTGGCACAGGCGGTATTGCAGGTGACGCCTGCCCATATCAGCCATGGCGGCGAAGGGGCCTATTACGTCTATCTGCGCCGTATCCGCTAAGGGTTAGCGCTCTTCTCGGCGCTGTTGCCGCTCTAGCATCAGCTTTCCATGTTCATTGGTAATCGTCTGAGATTGCGGCAGGATTTGCTGCAATAAGCTGGGGTCGACGGGGCCAAACACCCTGCTGACATTGCTGGCGGATCGTAAAACAGCCAGCAAACTAGGAGATGTTGCCGCCACGAAATGCCCCGACGCGGCATCGGCGTTGAATGCGGTCAGGTCGATCACTTCGATTGGCCATCTCTCAAGCCGGTCGGCTGATTTGATGTTACCTAGTCGCTCGCCCTGACTGGTGCCACGCAGGCGACCAGAGATATTGAGAATGCGGTCCTTCTCCGAGACCATCACCGCAAAGGGTTGCGGTACGCGTTTGAGTTCCATCATCTGACTGTCAAACACATCCACATCCAGATCGGGTGAAATGAGGATCACCCCACCGTTCAATGTGCGTGCAGCCCAACCGGGGTTGCGCAAATCGGCCTGCCGGAGCATTTCCATTGCGAGCGCCGTCCCCATGGAATGCGCCACGAGGATAATGCGCTCAGCACCGGCCTGTTTCACCCGGCGCACGGTTTCTTCCAGCCCGTCCCGAGCAAAAAGCATACTGTCGATGTCATAGGCATAACCAAAGGCGCGTCCACGGCTGGGCCAGGAATACATCACCAGTGATCCGGGTAGCTTTACATCATGGGCCATTTGCGCGGCGCGATAAGCCGTTTCCGGATGGGTGCTGTTGTAGCCATGCACAAAGATCGTCACCTCGCGCAAGGGCCAGTTGTTCTCGCGTTGCTCACGCAGAAATCGCGCGCGCAAGTCGCTGACGCTATCGACGGGGAGCTCCTGAGCGATGGTGAAGTTTTTACGCGGATCTGGGTTCTTATACCGGTAAGAGAGCTCTCCCGGGCTGTGGCTTGGGGGGATGGTGACGGTCATTTCCACCATCCTGAGTTCCTCAGACCGACGAAACCCAAAGGTGCCATCTGCTTCTTGTTCTCGGGTGGTGGTAGAGAAAACCGTATAAGGCGTGCCGATGTTCACCGCCTCTGGCACAATGGGCATCAGATCGCGATCAGCACAGGCCGCGAGCAAGAGCGAGACGCAAAGCGCCAGCACGCTTTTTTTCATGTCATGACCCCTCGCCCATCAAACGCCGACCCCACCCGGAACCAGTCTCGGGCAAGGTAGCGAATGATGCGCAAAGGTCTAGCCACCGATAGCGATATTCGTCAGAGGACGTAGCGGCTGAGATCGGTAGACTTGGTCAATTCGCCCAGGTTCTTGTTCACAAAGGCCTCGTCCACGGTGATTTCCTCACCAGAACGGTCCGGTGCGGCAAAGGAGATTTCCTCAAAGACCCGTTCCATAACCGTATAAAGACGCCGCGCACCTATGTTCTCAATAGTGTGGTTCACCTCCGCTGCGATCTGGGCAAGCGCATGGATGCCCTCTTTGGTGAAGGTGACTTTGACCTTTTCCGTTCCCAAAAGCGCCTCATACTGACGGGTCAGCGCGTTATCGGTTTCGGTCAGGATACGCACGAAATCCTCTTCGCTGAGGGCGCGCAGGTTGACACGGATCGGCAGACGGCCTTGCAGTTCCGGCAGCAGATCCGAGGGTTTCGCGATATGGAACGCCCCGGAGGCAATAAACAGGATGTGGTCGGTTTTGACCGGGCCATGTTTGGTGCTGACGGTGGTGCCTTCGATCAGCGGCAACAGGTCACGCTGCACACCCTCGCGGCTGACATCGCCACCGCGTGCGTCGCTACGGGCGCAGACTTTGTCGATCTCATCAAGGAAGACGATGCCGTTCTGCTCAACTGCTTCGAGGGCCGCTTTGTTGACGGTTTCATCGTCCAAGAGCTTGTCGGCTTCTTCACCGATAAGCACATCATAACTCTCTGATACAGTGAGCTTTTTGCGCGTGGTGCGCCCGCTCATGGCTTTGCCAAACAGATCGCCGAGATTCATCATCCCCATGTTTGCGCCCGGCTGACCGGGAATTTCAAACATACCGCCCATTGGGTTGGAAGTATCGGCAATGTCCAATTCAATCACCGTGTCGTCCAACTCACCCGCTTTGAGTTTCTTGCGAAACATCTCCAGCGTGCTCTCGCGGGCGTCGCTACCTGCGATCGCTTCAAGGACGCGGTCTTCGGCAGCTTGATGCGCCTTAGCCTTCACGTCTTCACGCATGTGGTCGCGGGTCTGCACGATGGCCGTGTCCACCAGATCACGCACGATCTGCTCAACGTCGCGACCGACATATCCAACCTCTGTGAACTTGGTGGCCTCTACCTTGATGAAAGGTGCGCGGGCGAGTTTGGCCAGACGGCGCGAGATCTCGGTTTTGCCGACGCCGGTGGGGCCGATCATCAGGATGTTCTTTGGATGCACCTCGTCGCGCAGATCATCCGGCAACTGTTTGCGCCGCCAGCGGTTGCGCAGAGCTACGGCGACAGCGCGCTTGGCATCCTTTTGGCCAATAATGAACCGGTCGAGTTCGGAAACGATTTCGCGGGGGGTCAGATCAGTCATGTCTATCCCTTGAGGTCAGTGAGAAGGTGGCAGCCGATGAAGCGGCAGCACACCAGATAAGAGCGAGAGCAGCACTGCGCGAATCCGGGCCCAGAAGGCACCAAGGATCACCAGAACCACGCCAAGCATCAGGATACTGATCCCGGTGCCCTCGCTGTCGAAGACGGTTGTGCTCAGAGCTACGATATAGCCGATGGCGGTAATCAGGAACGACCGGCGGTCAATCACGATGGCAATGAGCGCGAAGAAGCCAAGAACCAGCGCAAGCACCACCCCTTGATCGCGTTCAAGGAGCGACAGCGCGATGGTATTCACCAGCGCGGGGGCCGCCACCACATGCAGCCAGAAGCCCTGGGCGGAACGGCGGGTCACGCGGTGGGGATCACTGAGGTCAAAGGCCATGGCGACCGCAAAGACCAACAGGCCCACCGCCAATGTGATCCATGCAAACGGGCCATTGGCACTCAGCAGGAACAGATCACCCAGCTCGGTGGGGACGCCGGATTGATCGGCTGCAACGATTAAGGCAACCGCGAACAAGCCAAGCGCGATCAGCGCCATGGCAAAGGGCACACGAAACCGGCCCCAGAATACAAAAAGCGCCAGCGTCGAAAGCCCTAGGGCCATCGGCAAGGACGAATAATCCTCCTGCGCGATCATGAAGGGCTGGGCGTATTGTGCGATGAACCCGGTTGCGGCGTTTCCGGCAAACATCACCGACAGGGCGATGGCGGGGGCGACCATGCGGCGGCGGCGAATAAAGTACTCGGAAAGTCCCCAAAGGATCACCGCACCAAACAGAGCAGCCGAAGTGGCCTGAGTGCGATAATTGACGATCTCAGTGAGCATGGACGCGGTGTTGACCGCGACCCAACCCATCGCGAGGATCACGAGGCCGACGACGATAAAGATCTCATTGAAGCCTTTGAACAGCTCAAATGGCTCATCCCCCGGCGCAAGATCCTCGCGCGCACCGCGTCGGCTGTCTGCGAGTGCTGACAAAGACGCCGCCTGTGCTTCGGACAATAGTCCGGAGCCGACAGCCGCCCTGAGATCATCGCGCGATATCATTTACTGATACGCTCCACCGTGAGGTTGCCGTTGGTGTAGACGCAGATGTCTGAGGCGATCGCCATTGCGTCACGGGCCACTGTTTCTGCATCACGGTCGCTGTCCATCATGCCCCGCGCCGCAGCCAGCGCGAAGTTTCCGCCCGACCCGATTGCAGCCACGTCATGTTCCGGTTCCAGCACGTCACCTGCGCCAGTGATGACATAGAGCTCCTTGCCATCCGTGACGATCAGCATGGCCTCGAGCTTTTGCAGGTATTTATCGGTGCGCCAGTCTTTGGCCAGTTCCACACTTGCGCGCTGAAGCTGTCCGGGCGTTGCCTCCAGCTTGGCTTCGAGCCGCTCCAGCAGGGTGAAGGCATCGGCGGTTGAACCGGCAAAACCCGCCACGACATCATATCCGCCGGGCGATAGCCTGCGCACCTTGCGCGCACTGCCTTTAATCACGGTCTGTCCCAGCGACACCTGTCCGTCACCTGCAACCACAACCTCGTCCCCTTTACGGACTCCGATGATTGTGGTGCCGTGCCAGCCGGGGAATTGATCCTCTGCCATAAAAGCCTCCGTTTCTTTGCTGACCTATATGGAAGTATCGCCAGTCCGCCGCAAGGGCAGGGGCCGATCAGGGTGGTTCAAAGGGCTGGGTGTAAAGTTTAATAACTGCTTAATTGCTATGCACTGGGTGCAAGACGGGGCTGAAGAATAGGCAATTGTGAGACTCGCTGCACGATCGTACATGAGCATCAACAACCGACAAGGGGTCGGCTGGAACCATCAAGGAACACGATCATGGCAAACGCAAGCAACGTTATTGCACCGGCCGGCTCCGTCGCAGTTCTGCGCGCAGTCGACTTCTTCTTCAACCTGCGCAGCAACTTCGCTGACTGGAATGAAGCTCGCATTACCCGCAAAGCTCTGTCCGAGCTGAGCGACGACCAACTGGAAGACATCGGCCTGACCCGTGCCGACATCGCGGCGCTGTAACGCTCGATGACATATCCGGTAGCGTAAAAGCCGTCCTGACGCAGGGCGGCTTTTCCTTTGTCCGGGGTTGGCGAGCCGATCCGCCATGAAAAAAGGCGCCTCCCTCGGGACGCGCCTTTTTCTATTTCATGCGTAGCGAATTAACTTCCATGTAACCGCTTTTCCACCATGCGGTGGCATTCGGTTCCTTATGGCTATCGGGGCAGTTGTTGAAGGGTAGTCCATCGACTCCCAGACACCGCTTTCAGGGCAAAGCTCGCCAGTTCTTGCTGTAGTTCCAATTGGTTTGTTAGCCATTTGGAGGCTCCTTATCAATCTAGGTTAAGAAGGAGCCGCGCAACGTGAGTTTGGTTGCTACACCTAATTCGCTACGCGACCCCTTTGCTCATCGAGCGATTACAGATTATCGGCTGACCTACCAATATCAAGGGAATAATCTGACATGAGCACAAGATGTTGTGTGTAGGCATATTAAGTACCTATAATTAAAGAAAAACCCGCAATGAGATAAACACTCATTGCGGGTTTCTAATAACTGATCGCGTAGCGAATCAGGTGTAGCTTCTCCAATAAATCCTAGTGGGATTCACCGGTCAATTATTTTCTTTTCTTATAAATCAAAGACCTAAGAAAAGAATCACAAAAGGTACAAATTACTTGCGCCCTTTCGTGTTGTTTTCAGCATCTAGTATTCAGATGGCTTCGTCGATCCAGCTTTTGAGTGCAGCTTTTGGGGCGGCACCTGCGCGGTTTGATACAACCTGGCCATCCTTAAAGACGAAGAGCGCAGGAATGCCACGCACGCCCATTGCGGCGGCGGCGTTCGGGTTGCTGTCAACGTCGACTTTGGCGATTTTCACCTTGTCGCCGTATTCGGCGGCCAGCTCTTCGAGAGCGGGGCCGATCTGTTTACAGGGGCCGCACCATTCGGCCCAGAAGTCCACCACAACGGGGACATCGGAATTCTTGACTTCGGCGTCGAAGGTCGCGTCGGTAACGGCTACGGTGGACATGGGTATGTCTCCTGAGAAGTTTGGCAACTGGACCCGAAACCTATGGACGCGAGCAGGCGACGTCAAGGTTCCAGCCGCTGGAAACCAGCGCGTTCACGCGCCTGTGTGATCAAGGTGACCGGAAGCGGCATCAGAGTCGCAGTGCGCGTCCACAGAATCGCGGTTTCAATCTGGCGATCCGGATAGATCTGGCGCAGTGCTGCATCATAAGCCCCCATCTGCCGCAACAGACCTTCGGGGCAGGTTTCAGGGCTTTGGGGGACAACCGCGTTGGATTTGAAATCGACCGCAAGCACCCGGTCTGACGTCACCACCAGACGGTCGATAATGCCATGCATGCGGGTCTCGCCCAGATCTGCGGTGATGGGCACCTCTGCAAGTGTTGTGGGCGCGAATATCTCTTTGCACTCGGGCGAAGAGAGCACCTGACGCGCCTCTATTAGGAGGCCCTGCCAGTCGACATGCTGCGCGATATGTTCGGCGCGACTGTCCCAATCTGCCTGCGGCAGATTCGGCAGATGTTCGAGCAGGAGGTGCAGCGCCGTGCCGCGGGCCTTGGCCTCCTCTTCGCTGAGGCCGCTGTCATCGGGCAAGGCCTTGGCCCCGCCGAGATCCTCGGACGGGCGCAGGGTCGCTGTGGGCGCCACATAGGCGGGGGCTGCGCGGCGAAAGACGTCTGGAAGTTTGATCTCTTCTTCTTCGGTCAGATCGGACGGTACAAACGGCGGGGCATTCCAGTCTCCATGCGCCCACCGCAAGCCGTCTCCGCCGGGGGCGTCAAAGGTCAGGGCGCCCATGGTTTTCAGGGCCGCTTCAACTCGCTGATACCAGCTGTCTCCGCCCTTATCGAGATCACCAGCCCCGGCCACGATCAGCCATTTTTCCGCCCGCGTCAGCGCCACATAGAGCAGTCGCAACCGCTCGTTGGCCTGTTTTTCCTGCGCAACCGCGCGGGCTGCATCCATGGCTGGTGGCATCTGGTCACTGCTCATACGCCAAAGCGGCGTGCCTTCGACCTCCATCACCTCTGGCGCAGGCGAAGGGCGGCGCTTTGTGGTGTCGGGCAGGATCACGATCGGGGCCTCCAGCCCCTTGGAGCCATGCACCGACATCACCCGGATCATCGAACTGGCAGCCCCCATCTGGCGTTTGATCTCCAGATCATCGGTCTGCATCCAGACAAGGAACCCGGTCAGGCTTGGCACCTCCGTGCGTTCATAGGCCAAGGCCTGCGACAACAGCGCATTGATGCCATCCTCAGCCTCGGTGCCCAGACGCCCCAGCAATTTTGCACGGCCCAGATGGCGAGTCAGGATACGTTCGATCAGATCATAGGGGCGCAGGAAATCCGCCTGACCCCGAAGATCATCGAGGATCGCCATGGTTTCCGGGAATGCCTCAGATCGCGCTCGTAAAGCAGGCCAGAGGTGCATCTCTGTGCGCCGGTGCGCGAGGTCAAAGAGCTGTTGCTCGCTCCAGCCAAAGATCGGTGATTTCAGGGCTTCGGCAAGCGACAGAGAATCCTCTGGCAATGCAAGGAACCGCAGCAAGGCTGCAATATCCTTCACCGCCAGCTCGGCCCCAACCTTGAGGCGGTCAGCGCCCGCGATTGGCAGCCCGGCGGCCTTACAGGCGCGAATGATCTCGGAAAACAGGTCCGACCGGCGCTGCACAAGGATCAGGAAATCGCCTGCATGAACGGGGCGGCGCTGGAACGTGCCGCGCTCGGGGCCATCTTCGGGGATGGTGACGCCGCTGTCGATCATCTCGTTGATCTGTCCGGCGATCCGCTCTGCGAGGATTACGGAATGGTGGCGCGGGCTTGGACGGTCCACCGGGTCCGTCCAATCGCGGTCTTCCTCATCCTCTGTCTTTTCCACCAGCGGCCACAGGTCCACCCGTCCCGGCAGGTCGGATTTAAACGCCTGGTGTTTGGCGTCGCGCGCAAACCCGGCCCGGTCCTGCCCATCAAACACCACGTCAACCAGACCAAGGATCGCCGCAGAGGAGCGGAACGAAAACGCAAGGCTTGCGTTCTGCAATCCCTCGCCGGTGTCCTCCAGCCTGCGCCCGAACTCCGCCTGCATGCGATCAAAGGCATCCGGGTCCGCGCCCTGAAAGGAATAGATTGACTGTTTCTTGTCGCCGACCACAAAAATGGTGCGCTCAACATCAGCGCGGGCACCTTCACCGGCGGTGAACTCCTGTGCCAGTTTTTCCACCACATCCCATTGCACCGGGCTGGTGTCCTGTGCCTCGTCCACAAGGATATGGTCGATGCCGCCGTCCAGACGATAGAGCACCCAAGCCGCGACCGCAGGATCATTCAGAAGGTTGCGCGCCTTGACGATCAGGTCGTCGAAATCAAGCCAGCCACGCAGCTGTTTGCGTCGCTCATACTCCGGCAGGAACACCCGGGCAAAATCATGCAGGACGAGCGATTTCTCCATCGCATCCAGCGCCAGGCGACGGGGGCGGGCTGTTTCGACCCGCGCCATGAAAGGTTCCAGCTGATCCATCAGCGTGCCATGGCTTTCGCGCAGTTTCTTGGTGGGAAAGCTGCCGATCTTGGCGCTGAAGGGCTCTTTTGCGCTTTTCCCGGTGAGGAACACATCCTCCAGAATGGGCAGGACCTCGGGCGTGAGGGAGGAAATCCGCGCGAGTTTCTCGGCGTTCTTGGCATCCGTCGCCCCGCCAGTCTTCAGCATCTCAATGGTGCGGGACAGGATATCGGCCTCATTGCCGAGAAACACCTCGGATCTCAGCGCCTCCAGATCATAGCCAGCGGGCAACTCGAACACTTCACCCAGCGCATTACGGTTGAGGTCGGGGTCAAACCCGGCTTGCCGGCGACAAATCTCCGCGGTCAGGCTCTCAAAATCCAGACCACCGATATGAAAGGAAGCAGCCTCGACCACATGCGCGTCGGGGCCTTGCGCCATATCCTCGGTTATTTCCGCACGCAGCATGGCGGCCGCGCGATCTTCCATTTCGGAAAACTGCGGGCTGACACCGGCCTCCAGCGGGAAACGGCGCAGCAGGGATGAACAGAACGAGTGAATGGTCTGGATCTTGAGACCACCGGGCGTCTCGATCGCGCGCGCAAAAAGGGTGCGTGCCTGCGCCAGCCCACCCCCGACAGAGGCATCTTCGGCACCAAGGTCCACCAGTGCCGCGCGCAGTTTGGCATCGGGCAGCATCGCCCATTCCCCCAAACGTTGAAACAGCCGGTTCTGCATCTCGCTGGCGGCGGCCTTGGTGTAGGTCAGGCAGAGAATATGTTGCGGTTCCACCCCGCGCAGCAGCAGCCGTGCAACCCGGTCGGTCAGAACCTTGGTCTTGCCCGATCCGGCATTGGCCGCAAGCCATGTGGAGGCATCGGGGCGGGCGGCGCGAAACTGCGCCTCGGACGCGGCGTTGCGGCTCATGTCAAATCCTCCGGCACAGGGTCCGAGCTGCGATCCCATTCGCCGTAGCGGGCGAGGTGGTCGTAATCCCCGGCAAAGTCGTCCCGGTGCACCATGCGGCGGCTGCTGTAGCCCTGTTCGGTGTCAAAATAGGCCTCGATCAGGCTGCGCAACTCTTTCCAGACCTTGGCGGGCGGTTCATCCAGAATAGGGGCCGCGACCTCTTTCACCGGAGGCTTCAGTCCGATGTAGAGGGACCGTTCCACCCGTGCTGCGCCATAGTCTTCGAATGCGCCTTGCTCTGCCATAGCGGTCTCGATCAAGAGCTGCTTTTCAAAGGATTTCTGTTGTTTTTCCGAGGGCGGATCCCCGGTTTTATAGTCATAAAGATGCAGCATGCCGCGTTCATCCACATCAATCCTGTCGGCCTTGGTGGCAATCTCGAAATCGAGGGGATCAAGGCGGACCTGACCGGATTTCTCAAACCCCGACGGGCGGGCACGCAATTGGCGCTCCCGCTCACCAGCGACAAAATCCTCGGCCACTTTTTTCAAGCGTGTCAGCCAGAGCGTGCGGGCAACCGGCCATGGCACCTCCGCCTCCAGGATGCGCTGTGATTGCTCGATAAACGCACGGGCGGTGAGGGTTTCTGGCTGTTCCTGAGCGGATTTTATAAAATCTTCCAGCACCTTATGGATGATGGTGCCACGCAGCAGGGCGTCTGGTTCCTGCAACAGTGGGTCCACAGGTTTCAGCCGCAACACGTGTTTGGCGTAGATCGCATAAGGGTCGCGGATCAGTTTGGGGATCTCCGTCACAGTCAGACGACGCGGCCTTGCCGCAACCGGCGGGCGCGGCGAGGGCCGGGGGCTGAGCGGCGAGGGCTGCGGAGCATCCAAAACGCTGGCCCAATCCAGCCAGACCTGCCCCCGCATGCGCATCGCGGACAACGCGGCCTGACCGCCCTGATCCGGCAACCCACCCAGGAGGTTGGTCATTCGATTGAGCCAACGCGAAGGCACTGTGTCGGCCTCTTCCGAACGGATCGCGCGGGTGAGCCAGACTTCGGGTGCCGCGACCGCCTGCTGAAAATCATGCGCCGACAGACCGATGCGCCGCTCTGGCAAGAGCAAACCAGCCTCGTGGCGCAGTTTGCGGTTGAGCCATGGATCGGGGCTTGCGGCTTCGGGCCAGCTGCCCTCATTCAGCCCGCCAAGGATGACCAGATCGGCGCCCTGCACCCGTGCCTCCAGAGTGCCCCAGATCATGATAGAGCCATAGGGCGCATCGCGATCACGCACTTCGCCTTGTGACAGCAGCGCGCCCAGAAGGTCTGCAAAATCGCGGGCGGTCATCTCGCCACCATGAGGTGCCTCGGCTTCAAGCTCTTCAAAAATCTCAAGCGCCTTGCGCCCGGCCTTCTTGTCCCAGAGTTCGCCAGATCCACCTGTTTGCGACCCCGCAGCGATAAACTCGGCGGTTGTACGCAGGTCAGCGACCCAATCGCTCAATGCGCGCAGGCCCGTTTGCTCGCGTCCGGCAAAGCTCTGGGCGAGCCAATCAGACCAGCCTGGTTGCAGGTCGCGCGTGGTTCCAAAGGTGCTCAGGCTCTCATGATCCGGGAAGGGTGGGCCGTAGCGGCGCATATGAAGTTCAAGATCGCGGGTGTGCAGCAGGTGCAAACCACGCCCCTCGCCGGAGTGGGACAACGGGTGTTTCAGCAGTGTCAGCAGCATATCGGCCTGCAAGGGCCGGCAAAACAGATCTGCCACGTGCCGTAGGAACCGACCCGGTGGCGACAGCTGTAGCGGCAGACCCGCGGAATCGTCCGGCAGGATGTTCCAGCGATCCAGCGCGGCAGAGACCTGACGGGTGAGCATCCGATCTGGTGTGATCAATGCCGCAGTTTGACCGTCCTCGGCGGCCTGACGCAGACGCAGTGCAATTGCCAAGGCCTCGCTCCGGGGGCTTGCGGCCTCGATGAGCGTCAACGCGCCTGTGGCTTGGTCCAGATCGGTCAGATGCGGGCCTTCGGTCATCCATGCATCGGTCACGGGCGCTGGGCGCAGAGCCAGCGAAATCAACTTGTTGCGCGGTGGGGAAACAGGTTTCGTGTTGACCCAAGCGCGAATGTCGCGCGGGCGCAGATCAAGATCGCGCATCAACTTGAAAAAGCGGTACTGCGGGTGATCTTCGGCGACCAACCCGTCGTTCAGACTGTTCCAGACGTCCTCTGGTTGGTCGAAATCGAACCCCGGCAGGACCACGGCGCCCTGCGGCAGGCGCGCGATAGCTTCCATCAGCAAGAGCGTGGTACCACGCGAACCGGTGGAGCCTGCCAGGATGATCGGGTGTTGCGGGGGCGTGTGTTCCCACTCCGCAATCAGATCCAGAACCACCTGCCGTTGCCGCGCATTCACGTCGAGCGCGCCTTCGTGCATTTCGACAAATTGATCGGCGATGCCGATGAAATCCTGCGCGCGTTTCCAGTGCCCGGACATATCAGACACATCCAGCGCGCGGATCTGGTCCGTGGTCACGCCTTCGCTTTGCATCTCGTCGATCAGTTCGGCCAGACTATCCGAGAGATCATAGAGCGACGAGCGCGCCGCCAGATCGGGCTGCGCATCGAGGAGTTTTGCAATCAGTTGTGACAGCTCCAACCGGCGGCGCAGGGGCGGCAATGCCGGGGGCAGACCGCGCAGATTGGCCTGTCTGTTGAGGCCTGAGAGCAGCGAGATACGTGGCAAAAGCCGCGCCGGGCCGCTGTCGAACAGTTGACGCACCCGGCGCTGCATGCGTTCGGTGTTCAGGATCAGCTCAACCCGGGCCAGTGCCTCTGGTGGCTGATCTGCAAATCGCTGGCTTAGCCCATCCACAAGCGCGCGCGGGAAATCCACACCACAAGGAACGGCGAACAGACGCGGTGTGGTCTGGCTGGGGTCAAACATCTGCATGCGCCATCATGTTTTCGGCCAAGGTGATGCCTTCGGGGCGGCCCACGTCGCACCAGTGGCCGGGGTATTCAACCGCCGAGACGCGTGCGTCGGGAATGAGAAGATCCCACAAGGCATTGAGGGAGAAAACCTTTTCAGTCACGCGATCTAGCTGGTCGAGTTTGATGATCTGCGCACCCGTGTAGACGAGATCGCCACCACGGGTGACGTGACCCGCGTTACTTGCGGTGAAATCTCCGGCCCCCAATCGCCCCACGGCGCGCGCGGTCGGCACGCAGAGCAACAACGCATCCATGTGTTCCGGTCGCCAAGCGTCCCGTAACACCATGAGAGGATTGGGCCCTCGCCATGCAACATCGGGGTTCAGCGTATAACTGCAGGTCGCATCGAGCAGGGCGCGCGCCTGTTTCAGCCCACCACCGGTATCAAGGATTTCGTCCGCCTCATGATTGATGAGGACATCACGCCCTTCTAGGTGGGTCGCCAGAACTTCGGCCTTGTAATGCGTATTGATAACAACGCGCTGGGGCGCGATGTCAGAGACCAGATCCAGCGCATGATCAATCAGCGGCCGCCCAGCCACGGGGATCATCGGCTTTGGTCTGTCGGCGGTAAGCGCCCCCATGCGCGTGCCAAATCCGGCAGCAAAGATCATAACAGCAGTTGGGGAAGTCATGCGCGCAGCCTTTCCATGGCCTCGGGGGTTGGGGCGGGCAGGGCGGAGAGCAACTCCTCCGCTACGCTGGCGAGGGCAGGGTGGCTCAGCCCTCGTTCGAAATGGTCCCAGACGCGCGGTACAAGATCGATATAGTGGTGTTTGCCAAATTGCTGCGACAGGCGCGCAAAAATGCCAAGGATACGCATATTGCGCTGAACGCCGATCACAGCATAGGCGCTGCGAAATCTGGACTCATCCACACCCGTTTGACGAATATAGTGGTCAATCATCTGCATCTCGACGCCAGCAGGGACATCGCGGCGGGCATCCTGTAACAGCGACACCAGATCATAGGCAAGATGACCGGCTTTGGCGTCCTGAAAGTCGATGACCCCGACTTTGGCAATGCCTTGCCGTTCTGGCAGCCAGAGCAGATTCTGCGCGTGAAAGTCGCGATGAACAAAGACCATATCGCCGTCTAAATGATCGTGTAAAACTGCCTCAAACCTCTGCTCAAACTGTGTGCGGATATGGTCTGCGGTATCACCAAGTATGGTGTGCCGGTATTCGCTGAACGCGAGCGCGGTCATGTCTGCCATGATACGAGGTGCAAGGGGTGGCAAGTCCGGCACTTTCGCGTCGTGCAGACGCACCAGAAGATCCACCGCAGCCCCGTAAAGTGGCAGTTCCATCGTCGGATCACCGGCGATCACTTCGGTGAACAGGGCATCGCCGAGATCTTCTATTAGCAGTAAACCCTGCGCATGATCTTGTGCGAGGATCGCAGGCGCCGAGACGCCAAGCGCGCGCAAATACTCCGCAAGCTCGGCAAAAGGCCGCGTGTCACCTCCATCAACGGCTGGCCAGTCCATTAAGACCGCGCTGTCTCCGGTTTGGGATGTCAGCCGTTGATACCGGCGGCTGGAAGCATCACCGGCGAGCGGGGCAGCTTTCCAGCTGGAATAGCCATGCGCGGCCAGAAATCGCGCAATTTCTATCTCGCGCGTGGTCATGGCATGATCCCTTCGAGACGTATGTTCCATTTCTCAGCGCTCCAAACGAACTCCGCTTGCCGGGCGTCTTCTATCTCCGCGTCCAGCGAGAGGCGCAGCGTGAGCGCATCGTCGGGGCAAAGATCGTCAAGTTTGTCGGGCCACTCAATCAGGCAGATTGCGTCGTCAAATGCGGCGATCAGCCCGAGTTCTTCGACCTCATCCACATGCGATAGCCGGTAGAGATCTGCATGCCACAACTCACCCGATGGAACATCATAGGTCTGAACCAATGTGAAGGTCGGAGAGGGCACGTCCTCGGGCGCGTCCATCAGGGATTGGATCAGGCTGCGGGCGAAATGGGTTTTTCCTGCGCCAATGGGCCCTTCAAGCAAGACAACATCGCCCGGAACGAGGATCCGGGCGATGTTGTGGGCCAATTCTGATGTTGCCTCGCTGCAGGGCAGTCGGCAGGTCGCGGAGCGTTTTGTCATGGCGCCACAATGACGTTGCGCGCGAGGCTCCGCAAGCGGGTTCAGCTCTCCTTAAGGGCGGCGAAGCGCTCTTGTTCGGGCGGTGCGAGCGGGACACCGATTTGCTGGAAGCGCACCATCACCGACCCGTTTTGCAGGGATTGTACGCGGCACAGCAATTGCTCGCCATTGCGCATGTCCACACGCGACCACCAATCGGAGCGATCACTGGTGCCGCCAGCGACGAAATCGCGAACCTCGCCCCATGTGGGGGTCGGACCTGACAGCTCCTGCCACGTGCGGCATGCATCCGTGATGGAGATTTTTGCAAAGCTCGCATCGGGGTCGGTTTTCCACATCGTGTGATAGGCGGTGTTGGAATAGACCATGCTGCCATCTGTACCAAAGACCGCAAAGGCATCGTCAATGTGATCAAGGATCGACTGGCCGAGTTCCAGTTCCGAGCGGAATTGACGGGTCAGAGTGATCTCGGCAGTGATATCTTCAAAGAGGAAGGCAATGGCGCCATCGGGGTGCGGGCGGCCTGATACCGAATAGACCGAGCCAGAGGGCAAGGACCATGTTTCCTGATAGCGCCCTTCTGCTGCGGCTTCCAATAGATCCGCCATTTGGTGACGCCAGCTGGAATAGTTCTTCGGCTCCGGCATCATACGCTGATCGCGCAGGCGGTCAAAGAAGGACATCATATTAGGACGCGAGCTCAGAAAGCTTGCGGGCAGAGCGGTAAGGTCGATCAGCACCGGGTTGAACAGCACCAACTGACGATTGCGGTCAAAGATCGCAAGACCAATGGAGAGCTGAGCAAAGGTTTTCGCCAATGTCTGCACGAAGTTGCGTTGTGCGATTTCAGCGTCGACCACGGCATTGACGTCCATCGCATGACAGAGCCAACCAGCCTCCGTCTCGGTGGTGGAGACATTGTACCAGAGCTTCTTGTCAGTTTCCGGCAACTCAATCGAGACGCGTTCCGCGCGACCGCTGCTCATCGGGGCGTCGAGGTTGGGAAACAGCGGTGCAGAGGTGTCGTTGCCGCGACCGCGGATTTTCTGGTTCAGGCGATCATAGGCGAGGTTGGTCCAAGTGACGCGTGCATCGTCCGACTGCAGCCAAACCGGGTAGGGGGCCTGATGAACCGCCGCACGCAGGGTCGTAAGTTCCTGATCATCGCCCACATGTCCCAAATCTGTTGCGGCGCGGCGCAATTGAACGCGGGTTACACCGTCGATCCACTCACAATGGGCTTCGCGATTGTCGGCTTCTGCTGTGCCTGACAGCGTGAGAGAACCAACATCGCGCAAGAAGCCGGGGGATTGAGGCAATCCGGGGTAACAGCGCGACAATTTGTCCCGCAGTTTGCCCCAGCTGAAGTCCTCGGTGTTGTCATCGAGAAATTTCCGAGCGCCGGACGACCATGCGATCAGCGTCTGGTCATCGAACAGAAACACCGCATCGGTGCGCCCATCCGCGATCAACAATTCATGCTCCATCCCCTTGGCGTCTGCCTTGGGGTTGAGAAACCAGACCGCAACCGCTGCGCTGGCGATGCAAAGGGTCACCAGAATGAACCACTCTACAGACATCAAATCTTGCATGGACACGGCCTCGCTATTTCTCCTTGTGCTCAGTTTCCATGACAATGGTTAAGTGAAGTTTAATTGGTTTCCCAAAAGTGAATAGTTAAAACTGTATTGGAGTGTTTTCCCCGGTTGGCACAGGGGTGTCGCCGCTGATTGCATCGATCTTGCGCCGCGGCCAAGTTACCACCACCAATGCCCCTTGCTGCGCTGGGGTCAGGTTTTGTGAAATACGCACATCGCGACCGTTCAGGAATTCCAGATGTGCGCCGGTACGTTCCAGCAGGGTTTTTGCGATGAACAATCCAAGCCCCATGCCCTCATACTCCGGGCGTTTCCCGCGGTCTGCATGGGAGCTTCGGCGTCGCATGAAAGGATCACCGAGACGCCCAAGCAGATGGCCGGGAAACCCGTTCCCATCATCACTGATCCTCACCGTGATTTCGTCATCGCTCCAGTGCAACTCGATCCAGACCTTTGATTGGGCAAAGTCGACGGCGTTTTGAACAAGGTTACGCAAACCGTGAATGATCTCGGGTTTACGCAGCACGCTGGGTTGGTTCAGCCCGTCGCCCTCGGCGGGATGCTCACTGAACCTGATGTCTTTGCCACGGTCGAAATGTGGTTCGGCTGCCTCATGAACCAATGTCGAGAGAGGCGCTTGGCGCAGGTGCAGGTCGTCTTTGCCCGCACGCCCCATCCCACGCAGAATGTCTCGGCAGCGGTCGGCTTGTTCGCGGATCAGGCGCGCGTCGTCTTGCAGTTCGGGGTTATCGTCCAACTCTTCGATGAGTTCCGAGCTGGTCAGCTTAATGGTCGCCAGTGGTGTCCCAAGCTCATGCGCGGCTGCCGCAACAACGCCACCCAAGTCGGTGAGTTTTTGTTCTCGCGACAGGGCGAATTGCGTCGCAGCCAGAGCATCCGACATTGATCGAATTTCCGCGCTGATGCGGTAGGAATAAGCGCCCATGAACATGATCGCGATCACCAGCGCGCACCAATGGCCAAACACAAAGAGCGAGGGCATCTTCAGGATTTCGCCCGTAGCCGTCTCTAGGGGGACATGCAGCGGAACCAGAAGGGTGACGAGAATAATCGCGCTGGTGCCAATAATGAGCGTGGAGCGCAGACCCATCACCGAAGCTGAGATTGTCACAGGTCCCAGAACCAGTAGCGCAAAGGGGTTATTCAACCCGCCGGTCATATAAAGGAGGAAACACAGCTGCAGCAGATCAAAGAGCACCATCAGGAAATTCTGAAACTCCGTCAGGCGCTTGTTTTCCGGAAAGACGATCAACGCGACCAGATTTGCCAGTGCGGACACACCGATGGCAAAATAGCAGGGCAGAACCGAGAGCTGCAGATCGTATTGGGTTTGCGCCACGCCGATTGCGGTGGCCTGACCGATGATGGCAACCCATCGCAAAACGATCAAAGTGCGCAGCCTGACCCAGTGGCTGCGTTCCTGGCCGCTCATCAGGCCAAAGGTGGTCTCGCTCATGTGACGTTTGCTCCCGTTGCATCGTCGGTAATTGTTGATAGGTCTACCGCCAACCGGGATCAACTCGGGTGCGTCTTCCCTGCGTGCCCGCCCGTTCAGGTCTGTGAGGAAACAAGACATGATGAGAAACATCGCAATTCTGGCTTTTGCCTGCGTCGTCGCCCTTCTGGGGGGTGTTTGGTATCTGACCCTTCGTGGCAGCGGTTCGGATGATGCATTCGCGCAGTGCCGTGCAAGCGCGGTTGCAGGTGGCAGCGCAGCGATTGGCGGGCCGTTCGAACTGTTGAACGCCAAAGGTGAAACAGTGACCGACAAAGACGTGATTACCGAACCGTCCCTCGTCTACTTCGGATATACCTTCTGCCCGGATGTCTGCCCGTTCGATGCTGCACGCAATGCCGATGCAGTGGACGTGTTGGATGAACGTGGATATTCGACAACACCGGTATTCATCTCCATCGACCCTAAGCGGGACACGCCCGAAGTGGTCGGAGATTTCGCCTACAATATTCATGAGAAAATGATCGGTCTGACCGGATCGCCTGAGCAGATCAAAGCTGCGAGCCAAGCTTACAAAACCTATTACAAGGCGCAGGAAGGTGATGATGACTATTACCTCGTGGATCACACGACCATGACTTATCTGGTGTTGCCGGAGTATGGTTTTGTCGATTTCTTCCGCCGCGATGTGACGCCAGAGCAGATGGCGGATCGTGTCGCCTGCTTCATGGACAACAGCTGAAACTCGGCAGTGATTTGACGTTTCAGTTCCGAGACGTAATATCTCGGGAAATAAATGCGCGTGACGCTGGAAGGAAAGTGAATGGCCGAAGCAGCTCAGTCCGAGATCGGGCCTGACCCCTCGCTACTCTTGGTCGATGATGACGAACCATTTCTGCGCCGCCTCGCTAAGGCGATGGAAAAACGTGGATTTGCGGTTGAAACCGCAGATTCCGTGGCTTCGGGGCAGGCAATCGCAACTGCGCGGCCACCGGCCTATGCGGTGGTGGATCTTCGACTTGAGGATGGTAACGGCCTCGATGTGGTCGAAGTCTTGCGTGAAAAACGTCCCGATAGTCGCATTGTGGTTCTGACCGGATATGGCGCAATTGCAACCGCCGTGGCTGCCGTGAAAATCGGGGCGACAGACTATCTGTCAAAACCAGCGGATGCGACTGACATCACAAACGCGCTGTTGGCAGGCGATGATGCGTTGCCACCGCCCCCCGAAAACCCGATGAGCGCAGATCGCGTGCGCTGGGAGCATATCCAGCGTGTCTATGAACTGTGCGATCGCAACGTCTCGGAAACCGCGCGTCGTTTGAACATGCACCGTCGGACCTTGCAGCGCATCCTCGCCAAGCGCAGCCCGAGGTAAGCACGCGATGAGCGCAGCCGGCGATCTTGATCCCACGCAGCTCCCTTCTCCGAAAGGGGGCTGGTCGGAGAGTATGACGGTGTTGCGCAATGTCACCGTGGTCCCGCCGGTTGAGAGCAGCATGGTCCAGGCTGCGGGTCTTCTGCGCGAAGATGGCAGCTATTGTCATGAGGGCGCTTTGTGGCGGCGACACCGCCCGATCACGACAGAGCCGGACATGCCCAAGGAGATCACCCAGAAAATCCCTGGCCGCTGGCTTTGGGGTGGGGTGCTTTGGGCGCATTTCGGGCATTTTCTTGTGGAAAGCACCGCGCGCCTCTGGGCGTTGGCCAATCTGGATGCACCGGTTGACGGGGTGTTGTTCATCCCCAAACGTCCGGCGGTGCGCGATCAGGTGCGTGGGTTTCAGTCCGAATTTGTTGGCCTGATGCAAAAAGATTTGCCGATCCGCGTGGCGGCTGACCCGGCCATGGTCGAGGAACTGGTGGTGCCCGGACAGGGGTTTGGGCTTGGTGACATCACCGAGGCCACGCCCAAATACCGCAACGCGATCCACGCACAATTCGCGCGAGACATCAAACCCGAAGGGCCGGAGAAGCTTTATATCTCTCGTTCGAAACTGGGCTTGGGCAAGGGTGGTCTTTTGGGCGAAGAGCAGATGGAGGCGTATCTCGCGGCTGAGGGCTACGAGATTTACCATCCGCAGGAGCATAGCCTTTCTGCGCAACTGGCCCGCTATAAAGCGGCGCGCAAAGTGATTGCTGCGGACGGATCGGCGCTGCATCTCTATGCGATGGTGGGACGGCCAGACCAGAAAGTTGCAATGGTGCTGAGGCGTAAATCCACTGCGCATACTCTGCTTACCGACAATGTTCGCCACTTCTGCAAATGCGATCCGCTGGTGATTGGCGCCCTTCGGACGGAATGGGTGCCAAAGGACAATCAGCGCTCCAGCCGGTTGAGTTTCGGGGAGCTGGATCATTCCGTGATCGGACGCGCGCTCAAGGATGGCGGTTTCATTTCAGGTGGTGAAAATTGGCCCGTTCTGGACGATGACGCACGCCAGAACGTCCTCAAGGACAAGGGGATCAAGAGCAATCGTTTTGTAGAGTCCCCTGCCTTTCAAAAGGCGCGCGAAGAACAAGAGCGCGCGGAACGTCGCGCCCGCCGCGCTGCGCGCCGCGCCCGCCGAGAGGCCCGCGAGGCGGCACAAAACGACGGCTGAATCTAAAGCTGGCCCAGCAATGCCTCATGACGGCTGACAAAATCTCTGCGCACCTCCAGAGGGGGGCGCAGATAAATGTCCAACCCCTCAATCAATTCGGCATTTGGCCTGCCAAAGAACTTTGTCGCCTCAGATTCAGAAAATCCCGCAATCTGGACCGCTTCCATCCATGCAGAGACCTTATCTGCACGCTTGATCTGCGCTTTTACTGTTTTAGGAAGGGCAGCGGGCAGACCAAAACGGATGTGAATCGCCGAGGTGAGACGTGCGTCCAGCTCTCCATATCCAGGCCCTACTGCGGCCTTCACCGGTGAAATCATATCCCCAATGACATATTCCGGCGCATCATGCAGAAGTGCTGCAAGTTTCCACTTAACCGGAGCCTTGGGATACATGCGGCCGTGAATGATCTCCACCAGTAATGAGTGTTCCGCCACTGAATACGCAAAATCTCCACGTGTCTGGCCATTCCAGCGGGCAACAAAGGCAAGCCCATGCGCAATGTCTTCGATCTCGATATCAACTGGGGTCGGGTCAAGCAGATCAAGCCTGCGCCCAGAGAGCATTCGTTGCCATGCACGGGGAGATTTCGCAGCCATGATGTGATCCGTGATTGTCGCGCTGCGCACTTGCTACCGCTCTCGCTGCGTGGTTGCAAACCGACATTCATGTGCAGTGCGGCCTATGTAGACAATGCTTGGCGCTCACTGTGAGCGACGAAAAGTTGAACTGGGCTTTCCTTGATACGCAGAGCTTAGATCCCCATATTTATAGTAGAAAGGGGCACGTCCCCGACATGGCTTGTCCTTTTCCGGTGCTTACACAGGAAAGGAGAAGCACAATGTTCAAACGGCTCATATCCTCAGCATTGGTGTTCGGCATGGCTGCCATCGCGCCACCTGCTCGGGCACAAAACTGTGCCCCTCGAGAAATTGTGGTTGAACGTCTGGAACGCCAGTTCAACGAAACGCTTAGCTCTGCTGGACTGCAAAGCGGTCGTTCTCAGGATGTGATCATTGAGATCTGGTCATCATCCCAAAGCGGCACGTTCACAGTGCTGGTCTCACATCCTACAGGTCTGAGTTGCATGGTGGCTTCGGGGCATGACTACTTTATCGTTCCGGAACATAAACGGCGCAACGATCCCGCCAGTTGATCCCACCCTGTATACGAGTGGCAGATCGTATATCCTCCGGTATCGCCGAAGTGCGCCGCCATCTTCGTTGCTTATCAACCTTTGCGGTGTTACCTCCCAAAACCAAGAATCCTGTGGAAATCTCAAACGGAGCAGAAAATGGCCGGAGACTATATCGTCAAGGACATCTCGCTGGCGGGCTTTGGCCGCAAAGAGCTGGACATCGCAGAAACCGAAATGCCGGGCCTGATGGCGCTGCGCAAGGAATACGGTGAGGAAAAGCCCCTGAAAGGCTCTCGTATCGTCGGTTCGCTGCATATGACGATTCAGACCGCTGTGTTGATTGAAACGCTGGTGGCGTTGGGTGCCGATGTGCGCTGGGCGTCCTGTAACATCTTCTCGACCCAAGACCATGCTGCTGCGGTCATCGCCGAAGCGGGTGTTCCGGTTTTTGCGATCAAAGGTCAGAGCCTTGAAGAGCATTGGGATTATCTCGACCGGTCCTTCCAGTTCCCTGAAGGCCCGAACCTGATCCTTGATGATGGCGGCGATGCGACGCTCTATATTCTGCTGGGCGCACGTGCCGAGGCAGGCGAAGACGTGATCGCGGTTCCGACCTCCGAGGAAGAAGAGGTCATCAAAGCGCAGATCAAGAAGCGGATGGAACAGTCCCCCGGCTGGTTCACCAAGATGCGCGATCAAATCAAGGGTGTTTCCGAGGAAACCACCACCGGTGTGCACCGTCTCTATGAGCTGGTGAAACAGGGTCAGCTGCCTTTCCCGGCGATCAACGTGAACGATTCTGTCACCAAGTCGAAGTTCGACAACAAGTACGGCTGTAAAGAGAGCCTCGTGGACGGTATTCGCCGCGCCACTGACACCATGATGGCGGGCAAGGTTGCCGTTGTCTGTGGTTATGGTGACGTGGGCAAAGGCTCTGCCGCGTCGCTGAGCGGTGCTGGTGCACGGGTCAAAGTGACCGAAGCCGATCCGATCTGCGCGTTGCAGGCCGCCATGGATGGCTATGAGGTGGTCCTGCTGGAAGAGGCGCTGGATGCGGATATCTTCATCACCACCACAGGCAACAAAGACATTCTGCGCATCGAACATATGCGTGAGATGAAAGATATGGCCATCGTTGGCAACATCGGCCACTTCGACAATGAAATTCAGGTGGCGAACCTGAAGAACCACAAGTGGACCAACATCAAGGAACAGGTGGATATGATCGAGATGCCTTCGGGCAACCGGCTCATCCTGCTCTCTGAGGGGCGTCTGCTGAACCTCGGCAATGCGACCGGGCATCCGTCTTTTGTGATGTCTGCCTCCTTCACCAACCAGGTTCTGGCGCAGATCGAGCTTTGGACCCGTGGCGATGAGTACGACAACAAGGTCTACATTCTGCCCAAGCACCTCGATGAAAAAGTCGCGGCGCTGCATCTGGAGCGTGTCGGTGCAAAACTGACCAAGCTGACGCCTGAACAGGCGGCTTACATCGGTGTAAAACCCGAAGGCCCGTTCAAGCCGGAACACTACCGCTACTAAGCGACTGGATGTTTGAAGAGTTGGAAAACCCGGCCACCGCGCCGGGTTTTTTCGTGATGCTGTCCGGCGCTCGTTCCGGGGGAACATCGCCCCTCCCACCATCCCGCAACGCATTTGTGATGCGCAAAGCGAAGAAAAACCCCTTTGTTGGAATATGAAATCCTCCTACCGTCAAACCACAGTAACTCTGCCAGCAGGGCAGAAGATCCAGGACAGGAGAATTTAACGATGGGCAAGCGTGAAGAGCTGATTGCACAATATGCGGATGATCTGAAGAACAAATGCGGCATGACGCCGGATATGGATCTTCTCACCAAGGTGACAATTGGTTGCGGTCCTGCGATCTATAATGCCGATGCCTCTACCGTAGCGTCGAGCCAACCGGATGAGTTGGAGACAGTGAAAAACAACTTCTTGATCAAGAAACTTGGCTTGGCAGACGGTCCAGAGCTGATGGATGCAATCAACAAGGTGATCGAGACCTATGGTAAATCGGAGCGCAACAAATACCGCGCCGTGGTATATTACATGCTGACCAAACATTTCGGCAAAGAGGCGATGTACGTCTGATCAGATCGGCCGGATAGAAACCCTAGTGTTTTAATGAGATTGTAGGATCGTAAGAATTGCACTCCTTCGCGTTCTCGGGGTAGATAGTGAGGAGACGCAACTTTTGCGAGAAAATCTCGGACGTGCACGGTGGGAGTGGGCGTTGAGTACACGAGAAGGCCGCGGCATCGCCAGCGGCCTTTTTTCGTGGTCGAACGCCAATTAGAATAGGGTCAGGATCAGCCCTATTATGGCGCATGCAAGGGCCGCGTATCCGCCGTCGATGATCGTCAACATACGTGGCCGCATGCTGTAGAGATTGTTGAGCGCGATCCAAGGCGTGATGAAAAACAACCCAATACCCAGCCCTGCAAGAAACCCTGCGCCGAGAGTTTCGATACCGGAGAGGCTGAATACGTGACGCATCATGCCCGCGACAATCAACTGGCAGAGAAACGCGATGGCAAAAATCGCAGGAGTTTGACCCCCTTTGGGTTTTCCCTCCGCGTCACGTTCAACGCCAGAGGCCGCCATCCATGGATCGGCAAGTGCGCCATAATAGGCTGCGCCTGAAGCAAATGCCGCAAGTGTCGCTACAAGTACACTGACCAGTTCCATGCCATTATCCCTTCCTGCTGCGGGTTAAGGACAACAATGCCAGATCACGTGATCCGGTCAATCGGCCTGTGTGTGTCCCATCTTGCAGATCTCATTCCACTCGGCCTCTGTCACGGGCTGGACGGAGAGCCGCGAGTTCTTAACCAGGACCATGTTTTCCAAGGCCGGATTTGACTTGATCTGGTCCAGAGATACCGGCTGTGCAAAGGCGCGAATGGCCTTGATGTCAACGCATTCCCAGCGTGGATCATCCGTTTTGCTGTCTGGGTGCACCTCGGCGCAGACCTCGACAATCCCGACCACGGATTTTTCCTTCAGGGAATGATAGAAAAACCCGCGATCCCCCAGCTTCATCTCTCGCATGAAATTGCGGGCCTGATAGTTGCGCACGCCGTCCCATTCCTCGCCAGCATCCCCCTTGGCGACCTGGTCGTGCCAGCCCCAGGTGTTGGGTTCGGATTTGAACAGCCAATACGCCATCAGCCGATGACCTTCTTCCAGGTGATCAACTCGACCGCTTCAAAGAGACCAGCCTTGTTGTAGGGATCATTTGCAGCCCATGCATCGCCAGCGGCCATATCTTCGACATCGAGAATAACCAGAGAGCCAACCATCTCGCCGTTCTGGTCCAACAGAGGGCCCGCTTGGGCGACAACTCCGGTCTCCTCGATATAAGCAAGATGTGCCGCACGATTGTCGAGACGGGTTTGCAGATGGTCGGGTTTGTCGCGGGCAATCAATGCAATAAGCATTTTATTCCTCTTTTAGTGGTCTTTTAAGCAGTTGATCCGCAGCATCCGCGATCGTCAACCTTTGATCCAGCAAATTGGTTACCGTTTGCGTGATCGGCATCTCCAGCCCCATCACTTGGGCGGCTTTTGCCGTTGCGCGGGCGGTGGCAGCGCCTTCAACGGTGATCGACGGGTCAAAAACTTCGCCACGCCCCAGACTCAGGCCAAGGCGAAAGTTGCGGGATTGTTCCGAGCCACAAGTCAGCGTCAGGTCGCCAAATCCAGAAAGCCCGGCGAGGGTTTCCGGCCGCGCACCGCGCGCAAGGGCCAGTCGCTGCATCTCTGCGTAGCCGCGTGTCATCAGCGCGGCGCGTGCGCTGTCGCCAAGCTGTGCGCCGATGACGGCACCACAGGCGATCGCGATGACGTTCTTCAGCGCGCCACCAATCTCGGCACCGACCAGATCCGTGGTGCGATAGAGCCGCAGATTGTCCGTGGAAAGGCTGGATTGTAGCGTCTTGCCGGTCTCGTCCGGGTCGCAGGCCAGCGTCAGCGCGGTGGGCAGACCCTTTGCGATATCTGCGGCAAAGCTGGGACCAGTCAGCAAGGCCGCTGTTGCCTCAGGAGCCGCTTCGCGCAGCACGGAGACCGGACCCAATCCAGTGTCGAGTTCGATCCCTTTGCAACAGGCCACCAGTGTCTTGGTCGCAAGTGCCGCGCGATGCTGCACCAGAAAGCTGCGCATTTTCTGCATCGGCACCGCAAGGAGGATCACATCATGCGCTTCGAAACAGTCAGTGTCCGAGGTGACGGTCAGGGACACGGGCAGGGGTGCGTCCGGCAGGCGGCGGGTGTTTTCGCGAGAGGCCTGCATTTCTGCCGCATGGGTCTCATCACGACACCAGAGCGTTGTAGGTGCTTTGCGCGCCAGCGAGATCGCCAATGCTGTGCCAAAAGCACCTGCGCCGAGAACCGCGACGCTCATGCTTTCGCTCCTTTTTTCCCGCTGCCGATAAGCGCGGGGCTGGTCTGGTCCAGCGGCCAACGCGGGCGGGCAGCTAGATCCATGCCGTCGCGTGCGCCGGTGCGAAATCGCTCAAGTCCGGCGTAGGCGATCATGGCCGCGTTGTCCGTACATAGATTTAGGGGTGGTGCGAGGAAATCAGTCTCTAATTCGGCGCATAGAGCCATTAGGCCAGCGCGAATTTCCGTATTGGCCGCGACGCCACCGGCGACGGCCAGCGTGGGAATTGCGGGCGCTTCATCAAGGTAGAGCCTGAGCGCGCGGCGTGTTTTTTGAGCCAGTGTATCGACGATAGCGGTCTGAAAACCGGCGCAAAGATCGGCGCGGTCTTGTCGGGTCAAGCCGCCTTTCTCCGTCACGATCTGATCCCGCATCCGCATCAAAGCAGTCTTCAGTCCGGAAAAGGACAGGTTGCAATCGGGGCGGTCCAGTAGGGGGCGCGGAAAACGGAACCGAGCCGGGTCGCCGTGCTCGGCTTCTTTTTGCACCGAGGGACCGCCGGGTTGTGGCAGGCCGAGCAGGCGTGCGGTTTTATCAAACGCCTCACCCGGCGCATCGTCAATCGTTCCACCGAGGCGAGAGAACGCCTCTGGCCCGCGCGCAATCAGATATTGGCAATGGCCACCTGAAACCAGCAACATCAGATAGGGATAAGCGATATCATCCGTCAGCCGCGGCGTCAGCGCATGCCCTGCAAGGTGATTAACACCCACCAAAGGCAGCCCTTTTGCCGCCGCGATCCCCTTTGCACACATCACGCCCGACATCACGCCGCCGATGAGCCCCGGACCTGCGGTCACGGCTATTGCGTCGAGGTCATCCAGCGTCAAATTTGCCTCCGACAAGGCATCCCGCACGCACGTATCGAGCTTTTCTGCGTGAGCGCGGGCGGCGATCTCTGGTACGACACCGCCAAAGGCGCTGTGCAGCTCCGTCTGGCCAAAGACGACCGACGACAGGATTTCTGCAGGGGCACCGTCCTGTTGCCGCACAATGGCAGCAGCAGTGTCGTCACAGCTGCTTTCCAGTCCAAGAAGAGTGAGCGTTTGGGTCATAGGCCTACCGTTGCATCCTTTGTGCTGCGGGGCTACCACCATGAGGTGATGCAAACAATCCCGGGAGCGTGCAGGTGAACGAGAACGGGCCAGCCCTTCTGATGACGCGCCCGCGCGAGGCCGCGCAGCGGTTTGTTGAGTTATTGCCGCCTAATCTGTGCGCAAATTTGCCCATCATCTATTCTCCGCTGCTGGAGATATCCGCTCTGCCGGTCATGACTGATCTTGGTGGTGTGGATGCGGTGATCTTTACCTCGGGCGAGGGGGTGAGGGTGGCTTCAGATGGTCAACCGCTGCGTATTAGAGCCTATTGCGTGGGGGAGCGCACGACGAAAGCAGCAAGACTGGCAGGATGGAACGCGCAGTATTCTGGTGACACTGCTGATGCTTTGGTCGCAGCCTTGCAGGCTGATGCGCCGGGCGGAAATCTGCTACATCTACACGGGGAATATACCCGTGGAGGAGTTGCAAAGCGCCTGTCGGATACGGGGATTTCATGCACTGGCATGGCGATTTATCGTCAGGAGTTATCTTCCTTTACAGCAGAAGCTGATACGGCGCTTGCGACGCAGAGGCTGTTGATCGTGCCGCTTTTTTCACCGCGCACCGCTGCGCATTTTGCCAGCTTATGTCCTGAAAATGCGCATTTGTCGCTGATTGCAATGAGTGAGCAGGTCGCCGAGGTGATGCCGCGCTTGCAAAGTGGTGCACGACACGTAAGTAAGTTTCCAACAGCTGAAGCGATGGTGGAATTGGTGTGTGATGTCGCACAGACGTGGCTTCGGGTTGAGACGGAGCCGTCTGAAGACTAGGGTCGGACCGTAGGGTGTTGAGTACGTTTGGGGAATCGGGGGAGGCCAGAGTGGCTGAAGACAAGAAAACTGGTGACATGGCAAAACCGACCCCGGAGGAGTCCAGGGACGATCTTGAGCAGGATCTCAGCACAGAGTCTGAACAGGTAAGTAAAGAGAAGGTCGAAGAGCGGCTGGCCACGGAGGAGCTTGACGACTTCGCCGAAACCGAAGTGCCTGTTTCCGAGACCGAGACCGAGACCGAGACCGAGACCGAGACCGAGACCGAGACCGAGACCGAACAGGGCGCAACCCACGAAGAGTCAGCGCCTGTTCCTGTGATTCAAGAACGCATCGTTGAGAAGCGCGGCGGCTTTGGGGCTGCGGTTCTGGGGGGGATCGTAGCGGCGCTGATCGGCTTTGTTGCGGGCAAGGGTGACGTGCTCGACGGCGTTCTGCCGCCTTCTTTGCGCGGCAGTAGTGTTGATATCGAACCGTTGCAGACCGCTCAGGCGGATTTGAAATCGCAGCTTGCGGACCTTCGCAGTAGCGTATCGGCGATCAAGGTTCCTGATCTGGAACCGATTGATGCACGTCTGTCCACGCTTGAGACTGCTCAAGACGATGAGGACCAACCGGGGTCCGATCTGAATGCAGAAGTGGCACAAACCCTTCAAAGCCTCTCGGACCGTGTCGCAGCATTGGAAGCGCGCCCAATTACTGAAGGTGCATCCGCTGACGCAGTCGAGGCGTTTGAAACAGAACTGCAACGTGTCCGCGATAGCCTGAGCGAGCAGCAGGCTGAAGTGAAACGCATGGTTACTGAAGCGCAGGAGATGGAGCGTGCGAGTGCGGAAGCCGCGCGCATAGCCGCCGCACAATCCGTTGTTTCACGCCTGCGCTCCGCATTGGATGCGGGTGCGCCTTATGGTGATCTGGTTGCGGAACTCAGCCGTCTTCAAGTTGAGGTGCCTGAGGATATTCAAGTCGCGGCAGACACAGGCGTTGCGACGCTGACTGGTTTGCGCGACGGGTTCGCCCCGGCTGCCCGCGCGGCGCTTGCAGCAGCGCGAGAGGAAACCAAAGGCAGTGGTGGCATAATGGCTTATGTGAATCGTCATCTCGGTGCACGTTCCGTTGCCCCACGCGAAGGCGATGATCCGGATGCGATCTTGTCACGCGCCGGTGCTGCCGTTGAGGGCGCAGATATATCCGCCGCGCTTGATGAACTTGCAGCCCTGCCTGATAGCGCAAAAGCACAGTTGGAGGCCTGGCAAACATCGGCACGGATTCGTCTTGATGCCGAAGCCGCCACCGACGCGCTGTCGCAAAGCCTGAACGCCAACTAAGGACGTCGCCATGCTCTGGTCATTGTTGAAGATTCTCGTATTCGTCGCGATCGTTGCGCTTATGGCCTTCGGTGCGGGCGTGCTGATGGAAACCGCCGGAGGTGTGCAAATCACCGTTGCGGGCATCGAATATACACTGGGTGCGCTGCAGTCCGTGATGGCGCTGGTGGCGCTGATGGTACTGACATGGCTGTTCTTTAAGCTGCTGTCGCTGCTGATCGCAACGCTGCGTTTTCTGAACGGCGATGAAACGGCTCTGTCACGCTATTTCGACAAAGGGCGTGAGCGGCGCGGCTATCAGGCGTTGTCGGACAGTCTCATGGCGCTGGCTGTGGGTGAGGGGCGCACGGCGCTTTCAAAAGCTGCAAAAGCAGAGCGCTATCTTCAAGACCCGGCCCTGACGGATCTTGTGGTGGCGCAGGCCGCGGAAATGGCTGGCGACACGCATAAGGCGTCAGAGGCTTACAAACGTCTGTTGTCCGATCAATCCACCCGTTTTGTTGGCGTGCGTGGGATCATGAAACAGAAACTCTCTGAAGGGGATACCGAGACCGCGCGGCAACTGGCTGAAAAGGCGCTCGCATTGCGGCCCAAGCACGAAGAGGTGCAGGACACCCTGTTGAAATTGCAAGCGCAGGCCGAAGACTGGGCTGGCGCGCGTCAGACCTTGGCAACCAAACTCAAGACCGGAACGCTACCGCGCGAGGTGTTTAAACGTCGTGACGCTGTGCTTGCGCTTTCCTCGTCCAAGGCGCTTTTGGCTGAGGAAGCCACACCGGAACAACAGGAACAGGCCATTGAGGCCAACCGCCTCTCGCCAGATCTGGTGCCTGCTGCAGCCCTTGCCGCGCGCAGCTACATCGCAAAAGGCAAGCCGCGCAATGCGGTGCGTATTCTCAAGAAAGCATGGGAGGCGCAGCCTCATCCCGATTTGGCTCACGCCTTTGCTGAGATTGAACCCAATGAGAGCGCGCAGGAGCGTGTGAAACGGTTCGAGACCTTGTTGCGGGTGAAACCAGACCACGATGAAACGCGTCTGGTGCGGGCAGAGCTTTTGATTGTCGCAGAAGATTTCCCTGAAGCACGTCGCGCGCTGGGCGATCTGGTGGACCGTGCTCCGGATGCACGCGCGCTGACGCTGATGGCAGCAATTGAAAAAGGCGAAGGTGGCCCAGATGCCATGGTACAGGGGTGGCTAACGAAGGCGCTTACTGCGCCGCGCGGACCGCAGTGGGTATGCGAAAGCTGCAATCACATCCACGCGGAGTGGGCGCCGACATGCGAAAACTGCGCAAGCTTTGACACGCTGACTTGGAAGCGTCCTGAAACACCGGAATATCACTCGGCGACTGGGGAGGCGATGCTGCCATTGCTGGCGGCGCGTGCAGAGGCTGGTACCGGCGCGCTCACGATCGTTGATCCGGACCCGATTGATGTCAGTGATGACGTCGAGATAGATCTGGATGACACTTCGGAACCAAGCAAGGGCGACGTGAAAAGCTGAAAACCGGCTGAGAACATTGCCACTGTTCGCCTCGCCAGATGAAAATACCCCCGGCCAAGCGGGACTTGGCCGGGGGTATTGCGTTTAGTCGAGGAAGCGTGTCAGCCCCAAGGAGAGCTCCGGCACATATGTCACCAAGAGCAAGATCAGCGCCAGCACCCCGATAAAGGGCAGGTTGGTACGTGAGGTTTCCCAGATCCCGGCACGCGCAATCGAGCAAGACGTAATCAGAACCGACGCAACCGGCGGGGTCTGTTGCCCGATGGCAAGGTTCAGCGTCACCATGATGCCAAAGTGAATGGGATCAATCCCCACCGCATTCACCAAGGGCATCACCACGGGCACCACCAGAATGATCGCCGCTGCACCATGCAGGAACATGCCCAGCACCAGCAGGAGTATGTTCAGCAGGGCCAGAACAATCAGCGGGTTGGTGGTGACTTCTGTGATCTGCGCCGCCAGTTGCTGCGGGACCTGGGCTTGTGTGAGGAACAAGCCCAGAGCGGCAGATGTGGAGACCAGAAGCATCACAATCCCGGTCTGGCTGATCCCTTCGAGCATGGTTTTGCGCAGTCGCGACACATCCAGATCTCGGTAGATAAACAGACCGATCACCAACGCGGCTACAACGGCAAGCCCTGCGCCCTCGGTTGCAGTGACAAAGCCAGAGAAGATCCCGCCAAGGATAATCACTGGCATGGTGAGCGCCCAGAAGGCCTCTTTGAAGGTGCGCCAGACGTGCGCGGGGTCAAACCCTTCGGCGCGCGGCAGATCGTAGCGCACCGCCAGCACCCACGTAACAAGCATCAGCAAGAAGGCCCCCAACAATCCCGGCACCACGCCTGCAACAAAGAGCTTGATCACCGAGGTTTCCGCGATTGCTCCGTACAGGATCATCGGGATTGAGGGCGGGATAATAATCGCCAGTGACGCCGACGAAGAGGTGATCGCTGCCGCCAATGTGCGTGAGTAGCCGCGCTTCTTCATCTCGGGGATCAAAACCGTGCCGGTCGCAGCCACATCAGCCACGGCAGAACCGGAGATTTCGGCAAACACCATGGAGACGCCGATATTCACCATGCCGAGCCCGCCTCGGATGAACCCGATAAGTGCGGTCACAAAATTGATAAGCCGAAGTGAAATCCCGGAAGTGTTCATCAGGTTTCCGGCCAGAATGAACAGTGGAATGGCGATCAAAGGAAAGGAGGTCGAACCCGAATAGAGCTTAATCACCATGTCGCTCAGGCTTTCGGGACCTGCGGTCAGCAGGAAACCTCCCATCGAGACAACACCGATCGCGACGGCAATCGGAACATTGATAAGGATCAGTGCGATCAGGACGATTGTGGTCAGCAGCAGGATCATTTTGCGCCCTCCTTTTCTGCCATTGCGGAATTTTCTGCTTCGGCCTCTGCGATGGCCTGTTCGATCTCGGCATGTTCCGGGTCGATTCCTTCAGCCGCAAAACGCAGGGCACGGGGGAGCGTCAACACGGTGCCGATAATCATAATGACCGAGGCAATCGGGATCACCGATTGAACGATGTCCAATGTCATCCAGCGCAGCGAGAGCAGCGAGTCCCACTTGGCCACTGCGAGCACCGCATTGCCGTACCACGCAACCACCGCGAAATAGGTGATCACCAAGAGTTCGGAAAACAGCGCCAGCGCAACAGCCAGCGGTTTTGGCAGCGCGGTTACTATGCCGGAAAATCCCATGTGCTGGCGCAGGAACACCGCATAGGCCGCGCCGAAATAAGTGAGCCACGCCAGAAGGACGCTGGCAATTTCATCATACCATGCGGGTGACGCGCCAAGGTATCGCATGGTGGTCGAATACACGACGGACACTGCCAGGATTACCAGCAGCAATAGGCAGATCGTCTCGATTGCCCGTAACAGTATACGCTCGATCATTGCGATCATGCCCATCTCCTGTCTCAAGTTGGCTCCGGCCGGTTATGGCCGACCGGAGCGCATGGTTATTTCTGGGCCAGATCTTGTGCGCGGCTGACAAGCGCATCACCACCGGGCACCTGATTGGCAAAAGCCTCGTAGATCGGGGCTGACGCCGCGATAAAGGCCGCCTTGTCTGCCACATTCACCTCGACACCGGCGGCACGAACCTTATCGACCAGTTCGTTGTCGGCGGTTTCGCCCTGCTCAAGCGCCCAGTCCTGAACCGAAGTCGCAACTTCGGTGACAGCAGCTTTGACATCATCGGGCAGTTTGTCCCATGTCTGCGCGCCGCTGGTCAGATAGGTGGGCGAATAGACGTGACCGGTCAGGCTGAGATATTTCTGCACCTCTTGGAAATTCGCACCGACAATGTTCGTCAGCGGGTTTTCCTGACCGTCCATTGTGCCGGTTTGCAGGGCAACAAAGACTTCGGAGAAGGACATCGGGGTGGGGTTTGACCCCCATTCCTTGAACATCGACACGCGCCATTCCGACGAAGGCGTGCGGATTTTCAAACCATCGAGATCGGCGGGGGTGTTGATGGGACGGGTGTTATTGGTGATCTGGCGGAACCCATTTTCCCATGTGGAGAGAACCTTTAGCCCGGCCTGCTCTGCCAGAGGAGCGAGATCGGTCTGAACAATTTCGGCATCGATGGCCTTCAGGTGCGCGCGGTCCTGCACAAGGAACGGCATGTCAAATAGCGCGAACTCTGGCGCGACATTGGTCATGATCGACGAAATCAACGTGAAATCGACAGTACCCAGACGCAGCTTCTGCATCAGCTCTTTTTCATTGCCAAGCTGTGCATCGGCGTAAAATTCGATCTTATGCGCATCCCCAAGCTGAGCCTGCAACTCTTCGGCAAAGCGTGCGGCGCTTTTTCCTTGCAGGCTGTTTGAGGCGGCGCCCACCGCCACAACATAGGTATCCGCCGCAACAGGCGCCGCGATGGTCAGGGCTGCGGCGGCGAGGCCGGCGCTCAGTGTTTTTGTCAGGGTTTCCATGATTCTTCCTCCGTTGATCAGGAAAGTCGTGCCGCAGGCCGACGCCGTTTTGGTGGGCTAGTATAGGGCAACCGGAATGCATGAGGTGTTCCGATTTGCGCTCTACTCTCTCCCCCCTTGTTTTTGGCGCTACAGCATTTTGGCATTCCAAAACACCATTATCATGTTAAGACAGATGTCAACATGATTCGTGTTTCGGCCTGTCCCGAACACCCAGCCAAAAGAGAGAGGGGCCTTGATGACCAAGATCAAATCCGTCCGAACCCGCGTCTGGACCTGGAAAGGGCCAACGGTTCCACCGACCGGCAACTTCTGCACCAACGCCTCTGATGCCCTGTGGATCAAGGGCGATGCGATGCAGTCCTTTCGTTTTCACCAATGGCTGACTTGCGAGGTCGAATGTGAAGACGGCACCATCGGTATCGGCAATGCCGCCCTCGCGCCGACGCTGGTGAAACAGGCAATCGACGATTGGTATGCCCCTTTGGTGGTGGGCGAAGATCCGTTTGATTACGCCTACATCTGGGAAAAGATGTACCGCCGCAGCCATGCTTGGGGTCGAAAGGGCATCGGCATGACAGCCATGTCCGCGATCGACATCGCGATCTGGGACCTGATGGGCAAACTGGTTGGAAAGCCGGTGTTCAAACTGCTCGGCGGACGGACCAAGGAGAAGATCCCGGTCTATTATTCCAAGCTCTACGCAGGTCCGGTTGAGGACATGCAGGCCGAGGCCGAAGAGGCGATGAAAAGCGGCTACACCGGTTTCAAATCCCGCTTTGGCTATGGACCCAAAGATGGCATGGCGGGCATGCGCGAGAACCTCAAACGGGTCGAGGCGCTGCGCGAAGTGGTCGGTTACGACACAGACCTCATGCTGGAATGCTACATGGGCTGGAACCTTGATTATGCAAAACGCATGCTGCCCAAACTGGCCAAATACGAACCGCGCTGGCTCGAAGAACCGGTAATCGCGGACGACGTGGCAGGCTATGCTGAACTCAACGCGATGGGGATCGTTCCGATTTCCGGCGGTGAGCATGAATTCTCGGTCATCGGTTGTGCAGAGCTTATCAATCGCAAGGCCGTCAGCGTCCTGCAATATGACACCAACCGGGTTGGTGGCATCACTGCAGCTCAAAAGATCAATGCCATCGCTGAGGCCGCGCAGATCCCGGTGATCCCGCATGCAGGTCAGATGCATAACTATCACCTGACCATGGCTAACACCAACTGCCCGATGTCAGAGTATTTCCCGGTCTTCGACGTCGAAGTCGGTAATGAGCTGTTCTACTACATCTTCGAGGGCGATCCGGAGGCGGTAGATGGCTTCCTGCAACTCGACGATGATCTGCCCGGTCTCGGCATTACGATTTCCGACAAGCATCTTAATAACTTCGAGATTACAGAATGACCAAATATTCAGGCATCTGGCCCGTCGCGCCCACCCCATTCCACCCGGATGGAACCGTTGATTACGAAGGTATGAAGCGCGTGATCGACTGTATGGTCGATCAGGGCAATGATGGCATTTGCATCCTTGCCAACTATTCCGAGCAGTTCCTGATCTCAGATGAGGAACGGCGTAAGCTGACAGAGATCTCGCTGGCACATGTCGCGGGTCGGCTACCAGTGATCGTGACGGTCAGCCATTTTGCAACCCAGATCGCGGTGGAGCGCGCCCAACACGCCAAAGATCATGGTGCTGCCATGTTGATGATGATGGCCCCCTATCATGGGGCGCTGATGCGGGGCACAGCCGAACAGACCTTTGAACAATTTGCGCGCGTGGGCGATGTAGGGTTGCCGATTATGGTTCAGGACGCGCCCCTGTCCGGTGTCGACCTGCCTGTTCCGCTCTTGCTGCGCATGGCGCGCGAGATCGAAATGGTCAAACTGTTCAAGATCGAATGCCCGCAGACCGCAGCCAAGCTCCGCGCACTTGTGGCAGAGGGTGGCGATGCGATCGAAGGGCCGTTTGATGGCGAAGAGGCGATCACCCTGCTGGCGGACCTCGAAGCGGGGGCCACGGGCACTATGACCAGCGCCATGATCCCTGATCAGATCAAACCGGTTCTTCAGCATTTTGCAGCCGGAGATTTGATCGCAGCCACAGAGGCTTACGCCCGCGTCTTGCCCGCAGTGAACCACGAAAACCGACAGTGTGGATTTCGTTCGGCAAAGGCTGCGATGGTTGAGGGCGGCGTTATTGCGTCAGATTTCTGCCGTCACCCCATCGCGCCATTGCATCCGCAGACGAAGGAGGCTCTCTTTCGGTTGATCCGCCCGCTGGATCCTGTGGTTTTGAACTGGGGAAAATAACATGAGCAAAAAAGCCGAGATCTCTGACCTTGATACGAATGAACTGGAACTGGCACGTCCGCGTGCCACGCTGGTCGAGATTGCGGCTGACAAGCTGCGTGAACTGATCTTGCTGGAAAAGCTGCCTGCCGGTGCGCATATCTCGGAACGGGATCTGGCCGCAGCGCTGGGGATCAGTCGCACACCGCTGACGAAGGCGCTGACCATACTCGAGCAGGACGGGCTGGTGGAATATTCCGTCACCCGTCGCCCGCAGGTGGCCAATCCGCCCATTGAAGAGATCGAGCAGAATCTCGTGGTGATGGGCGCGTTAGAGGCCCTTGCGGGGGAGTTGGCCTGCGCCCTGATCACCGATGCTGAAATCGCGCATGTCGTTGATTGTCAGCGCCGGATGGAAGACGGCGCTGGGACTCTGCCACCGCTTGAATCGTTTCAGCTCGATATGCAAATGCACGAGGCCATCGTTCAGGCCAGCCGCAATGCGCCGCTCATCGACACCCACCGCAAATACAATGCGCGCCTGTGGCGGGCGCGTTTCCAATCGTCGCAACGCCGTTCCGGGCGCGACCAGACGCTGGCCGAACACCGTGCCATCGTCAACGCCCTGAGCCGCCGTGACGCCAAAACCACATCCGACGCCCTGCGCCATCATCTGGCCTCGGCTGTCGCCAACATCAGGAATGCCTTGCTCGAGAGCGGCGAGGCTTCGGAAACGGAGTAAACATGTCCCCACGGATAGGAGTTATCCCCGGCGATCCCAGCGGCATCGGGCCGGAACTGGTCGCCCGGCTTTTGGCCGACGATATCACACATGACGCGCAGATCCTGCTGATCGGCGACCGTCACGTGTTTGAAATGGGTCAGGCGCAGGCGGGTCTGTCACATGACATGACGGCAGTAGATGCCAGTCAGCAGGACTGGTCCACTGTCGAAGGCTATGCCCTGCACGAGATGACCACGATCAACCCCGACGAGGTGGTGCTGGCACAAAGCACCGAAAGCTCGGGCCGCTCCACATTGCAAGTGCTGGATCAAGCACTGGAATTCGTGCGCACGGGCGTGATTGATGCCATCGTCTTTGCTCCCTTCAATAAGGCGTCGATGCATTTGGCGGGGATCGGACATTCGGACGAGCTGCACTACATGGCCGAAAAACTCGGCGTGACCGGCTATATCTCCGAACTCAACACGCTGGATGGTATGTGGACCAGCCGTGTGACCAGTCACATCGCCCTGCGTGATGTGGCCGACGTGATCAGCGCCGAGCGCATCGAAGACGCCACTCATCTGATTGACCGCACTCTGCGGCGGGCCGGGTATGCCCGCCCGCGGATCGCGGTTGCAGCGCTCAATCCGCACGCCGGGGATGGCGGCAACTTTGGGCGCGAAGAAATCGACGTGATCGAACCAGCGGTGCGCCAGATGGCGGGTGGGCAAATGGCCGTTACGGGCCCGCTGCCCTCAGATACTGTGTTCCTCAAAGTGACACGCGGAGAGATCGACGCGGTTGTGACCATGTATCACGATCAGGGGCAAATCGCGCTCAAGCTCTTGGGCTTTGATCGTGGTGTTACGGTACAGGGCGGTCTGCCGGTGCCGGTCACAACGCCCGCCCACGGAACCGCCTTTGACATCGCAGGGCGCGGAGAGGCCGACGTGGGTGCAACCCGTGCTGCCTTTGAAATCGCCTGCAAAATGGTTAGCAACTGGCAAAAGGAGGACGCAGCATGAGCTTCGCCCCTCATGGAAAACACCTGATCGCCGGAGACTGGGTCGCCTCAGAGCAGACCTTCATGTCCGAGCCTGCAAACGGCGAGGCGCATGCCTTCAGCATTGGCACCCCTTCGCTCGTGGATCAGGCTTGCCGGGCTGCGGAGGACGCATTCTTGTCATATGGCTACAGCAGCCGTGCAGATCGTGCCGCCTTTCTCAATGCGATCGCGGATGAAATTGAGGCCCGCGCTGAGGCGATCACCCAGATCGGCACCGAGGAAACTGGCCTGCCCGAAGCGCGACTGAACGGCGAGCGAGGTCGGACCACAGGTCAGTTGCGCCTATTTGCGGACCATATCCTTGCCGGTGAATACCTCGACCGGCGTCATGATGCAGCCCTGCCGGATCGCCAGCCTCTGCCACGTCCGGATCTGAAAATGATCCAGCGTCCGATTGGTCCGGTTGCCGTCTTTGGCGCATCAAACTTCCCATTGGCATTTTCCACGGCAGGGGGCGATACAGCTGCGGCGCTGGCGGCGGGCTGCCCTGTCGTCGTCAAGGGCCACTCCGCCCATCCCGGCACCGGTGAAATCATCGCCGAAGCCATTCATGCCGCGATCAAATCCTGTGACATGCCAGCGGGTGTGTTTTCACTCATTCAGGGTGGCAAGCGCGATGTCGGGCAGACCCTCGTTCAGCACCCTTTGATTAAAGCCGTTGGTTTCACTGGCTCGCTCGGCGGCGGGCGCGCGCTGTTTGATCTTTGCGCGCAGCGGTCTGAGCCGATCCCGTTCTTTGGTGAACTTGGCAGCGTCAATCCGATGTTTGTCTTCCCCGAAGCCACAAAAGCGCGCGGCGTTAGCTTGGGCGAAGGCTGGGCTGCATCGCTTACCATGGGAGCGGGCCAATTCTGCACCAATCCCGGTATTGCCGTTGTGAGTAAGGGGCCTGAGGGGGATGCATTTGTTGAAGCCGCCGCCAAGGCACTGGCAGATGCACCTGCGCAGGTCATGCTGACAGATGGCATTGCAGAAGCCTATCGCAACGGTAAGGCACGCATCAACTCCAGCGCCGAAGTGCGGCCCATTCTGACCAATGATAGCGAGGGACGCACTGCGCTCCCTAACCTCTTTGAAACTGATGCAGGCGCGTATCTGCAAAACAACGCGCTGGGCGAGGAGGTCTTTGGTCCACTGGGGTTAATCGTTCGCGTTCAGGACACTGCGGAAATGGAAACTCTGGCCCAAGGTCTGCACGGCCAGCTGACGGTCACACTGCATATGGATGAGGGTGATACAGAAGCGGCGCGCCGCCTGATGCCCCTCGTCGAGCGCAAAGCAGGCCGCGTATTGGTCAATGGTTTCCCGACAGGCGTGGAGGTCTGCGACAGCATGGTTCATGGCGGACCTTATCCCGCATCGACCAACTTTGGTGCGACCTCGGTGGGTACTTTGGCAATCCGCCGCTTCCTGCGCCCGGTATGTTATCAAAACGTGCCAGAAAGCTTGTTGCCAGAGTAACCCTGGAGCCTGAGACCACTCAAATCGGGTCTATTATTCCTTGTTAGAGACAAATATGGGCCGCAGCAAACCTCCGCTGCGGCCCGTTTTTTATTCATGCCGCCACGGCAATCGCCTTTGGATTGACGAACTCAAGCATGCCAAAGCCGCCGTGCTCGCGGCCATAACCAGAATCTTTCACGCCGCCAAAAGGCATCTCTGGCGTGGCGAGGTTGAAGTGGTTCACGAAGACCATGCCGGTATCGAAATGTTGCTTTGCGAGTTGCACCGCGCGGGCGTCGTCCTTGGAGAAGATCCCACCGCCAAGGCCAAACCGGCTGTCGTTGGCGATCCGCATCGCATCCTCATCGTCGCGTGCGCGAATGATCGAGGCGACAGGACCAAATAGCTCTTCATCATAGGCGGGCTGACCGGGCGCGACATCCGTCAACACGGTCGCCGGGTAGAAATACCCTCTACCCTCCGGCACTTTGCCACCGCAGGCAATTCGTGCGCCCTTCTCGACACTCGCCTTCACCTGTTCGTGCAGTTCATCCCGCAGATCGGCGCGTGCCATCGGGCCTAGGCCAGTCTCATCTGCATTGGGATCGCCGAGGGGAACATCTGACATCGCCGCAACATAGCGCTCGACAAAGGCATCATAGACCGCATCGGTGACCACAAAGCGCTTGGCATTCACGCAGGTTTCACCGTTGTTATACAGTCGGCCAGCCACGCAGCTCTCAACAGCAACATCAAGATCTGCATCTTCCAGCACCAGATACGCGTCGTTGGAACCCAGCTCCAGGACCGTCTTCTTCAGATGTGCGCCAGCGGTTTTGGCGATGACACTGCCGCCTTTGGCGCTACCGGTCATGGTCACACCGCGAACCAAATCATGAGCGATCAATGCGTCAGACTGGTCATGGTCAATGGTGAGAACCGTAAAGAGGTGCTCGGGAAGGCCCGCAGATTCAAAAATCTCGCGTAGAAGCATCCCGCTACCGGTGCAATTGGCGGCATGTTTCAGCAAGACTCCATTGCCCGCCATCAGGTTTGCGATTGCATAACGCACGGCCTGATACGCGGGAAAATTCCATGGCTGAATTCCATAGATCACGCCCGTCGGAGCATAGGTGATGATGCCCTGACGGCCATCCTGCAGCGAACGGTGCTCGTCTGCCAGAACCTCAGGCCCAGTGGCAGCGGTCCATTTGCAAATACCAACACAGAGATCGATTTCATCGCGACTATCGCGCAAGAGCTTGCCGACCTCATCTGTCATCAGCTGTGCGAACTCTTCCTTGCGGTCGTTCAAAGCCTCGCCAATTCGTACGATCACCTCTGCCCGCTCCTCTACGGGCGTCAGGCGCCATTGATCAAAAGCTGCATGGCACGACTTTAAAGCGTCTAACATTTGATCGTCGGACATTAACGGATAACTGGTCAGGGGGGCTTCGCTAAAGGGGTTCACTGTAGTGATGCTACGCTCGCTCATGGTGTGTTCCTTTCGCATGGGTTTCACCGGGACAACACGAAGGCGCACCAGCCTGTTCCATGTTGTCTTGGAGATGCGCTGCGGAACTTTTGCGCATTCGGCGCGTTTCAGGCGGGTAACTGATCAATGGCCCAAGCGGGTTTCACCCTCACCAGAGGTCATATCGAAGGATCTAGCGATGTTTGACGCCAATTCCCCCACGACTGCGCAACGGCGTCAAAAAAGCATCTGCATCCTGCACAATCCCCACTCCGGTAAGAAAGAGGCGGCGGGTAGTGCGCAGGCATTGAAAGATGCCTTTGCAAAACACGGGCTCGTGCCGAAAATTACGGAACTTGATCCCAAGCGCGACCTGACATCGACCCTGCAGGAGCTGGTCGCCGAAGGGCATGATACGATTGTCGCGGCTGGTGGAGACGGTACGATTTGCGGCGTTGCGCAGGCTTTAAAGGGCAGTTCTTGCACTATGGGCATTCTGCCGCGCGGCACGTTTAACTATTTCGCCCGTTCACTTGGAATCCCTGAGGATCTTGAGGGCGCCGTCGAGGTCATTGCCCATGGTCATAAACGTGATCTGCGGGTCGCAATGCTCAATGATCGAGTGTTTCTAAACAACGCCAATTTTGGTCTTTATCCGCAAATCCTGCGATCCCGTGAGGAGGTTTACGACTTTTGGGGCCGCAGCCGGGTTGCGGCCTATTGGTCCGCGCTCAAGGTGTTGTTTCGTTGGCCGCGGCCGCTCGAACTGGACATTGTTGCCGACGGTCAGCGCACCACGGTGCGGACACCCCTTGTCTTTGTGTTCAATAACGCCTTTCAGTTGCGCCAAATGGGAATGGAGGGGGCAGAGTGCATACGCGACGGCCAACTGGCCCTGATGATTGCCCCCGATTGTGGACGCTGGGGGATGGTGCGCAGCAGTCTGGCGGTGCTGCTTGGACGTGCCAGCCGCGACCGCGATTTTCATCTCATGTGTAGCGATAGTTTTGAATTACACGGTCGCCGCAAGAGACTGTTGGTGGCGCGCGACGGAGAGCGTGCCCGCATGAAGGGACCGTTTCGACTACACCTGAGTGAAGACGCGCTTCAGGTCATTGTCCCGACAGACTTTGGGGATGCAACGCGTTGAAACGTCTGCTGCACTTGTCGGACCTTCATTTCGGGCGTGACCGCCCGGAACTTCTGGATCCATTGATTGAACAGATCAACGGGCTTGCACCTGATTTGGTGGCGATTTCCGGTGATCTGACCCAACGCGCGCGTGATTGGCAGTTCATGCGAGCACGAGAGATGATCGACCGCATCAAAGCGCCATGTCTCGTGGTGCCGGGCAATCACGACACCCCTCTCGACAACTTGTTTGAGCGGGTATTGATGCCATGGCGGCGATACCGGAAGTGGATCTCCTGCGATCTCGAACCGCAGATTCATGACGTGGATTGGTCTGTTGTCGGCGTGAACTCTGTGAACCCGCTTGGATGGCAAAGGGGGCGATTTTCGCTAGGAGATATCAGGCGAGTCCAAACCTGTTTTGCACAGACACCCGAGGAAGCCTATCGCATCGTCGTCGCTCATCACCCATTGGAGCATCAACCGGGCGAAACCAAACGGCTGACACGCGGCGCACAGCATGCGCGCGCAGAGCTGTCGCGCATTGGCACCGACATAATTTTATCCGGGCATTTGCATAGCTGGTACGCCGACACCTTCGCGATGGTTCCCGACCAGACACCGGCTGTGTTGCAAATCCATGTGGGGACCAGCCTGTCAGATCGGCTGCGTGGTGAGGAAAATGATTTCAATTTGCTGACCCTAAAGCGATCAGCCGTACGTGTGGACCGGTATGCTTGTCGCGCCGATCGCAGCGGATATGATCTGTCACGTACCGTACATTTCAGTCGAACGGATATGGGCTGGCATCCGGCCTAACCCTTCAAGTGCCCACAAGTGTTGCCGCACATTCCGTTTAAGAGCGAAGTACGTAGAACGTTCTGATACTGAGTTGTTATCGGAGGTATGGTGCCTCAAGAGGGCAACTAAAATCGTTTAAAAACATAAGACAATGTATGAGACGCGTAAAATATGCGTACATCCGTCACTTCTCTTGATACGTTTCGTCGTGATACGCAACCTGATCGTCGTACCTCAGCAAAAGGATAACCCGTTCGCTACCCGATACTGAATAGATTACTAGAGGCGTCGACCTCGTGCCACGGAGCGTACATCGATCAGGGCTGGTTAGGATAGATTTCCCTCGCGCCGTTAACATCCAGCATATTTGGGCCCACTCCAGCATGTGACATCCGTACAAAATTCGTACGAATTATACGGCGTTCGCTCTCAGGTAAGCTTTTGCCATCGATCATAAGCGCCGTCAGGTCTTTCAAATCATCCGGAATAGCCACCGCGTTACTGTGTAAAGGAACTCCTGCGCTTTGGGCGCGTTTGAGCATTGCTGTATAGCCGGCGATCCAAATCCCCGGTTCAATTGTGCGCCGATATTTGTAGTCCCAGTTGCGCATTAGACGGTCAACGTTGTTGGTCGGAGCAATGTCCAGGCGAACGCCATTATCCCAATATCCACGCTCTAGCAGAAAGCGCGGCGGGTTCATCGTCTCTTCGAAATATTCCGCAGGGGGGCTGGAACCACCTACGTCGCCGTGACAACCCGGCATCACCACTTCAACCCCGTGGCCAGGCTTTACACTGGATAACGGGAAGAACGCGCGAAATTCATCATCACCAACAATATGGAATACGTTTGTCGCGGTACTGGCACGGACATCAAGATCCGCAGTTTCCTGTTTGGGCACCAACAGACACATAGGGCTAAGGCCAAGGTTCACCTCGCAAATAAGATTCGCGAGATCCTCACCAGTGTTGTATTCGGTATCGTCTCCCGGCACACCGAACGACCCAACGGTATCGTAAAGGCCAAGGAAACGAACTTCCGCATTTGCCAGTTCACCCTGTGCGATGATGTTGGCGAATACGCGTGCAGTCGCTGCCCCACGCGAGAAACCGAAAACATCAAGTTTGATCGAACGAATTGAGGCGGGACCACCGAAATTATTGATCGTCCTCTCCAATGCGGTTGTCGCTATCTGAAGAGCATTTTCCAACCCGAAGCGCCCGAAGCCGGTAGCAGCAGCTTCTGCGTCGTCTGGTTGGCCTGGCGATGAGCCGATACCTGGAACGTATACAAAACGATATGCCTCGTCTGTGCGACCACAACTGTTAGGGACGTCTTGATCCTTGGTGTAATAGAGCTCGCTTAGACGTACGATATTGGTGATATAGTTGTCATAGCTCCCGCCAGTATGAGACGTGGTGCCACTGTTAAAGGCAGCCACATTGGCGGCATTATTGTAGGTGCCATCGAAAAACACACCGAAGTTCAATGCAACGTCAGGGCAGGTTGAAACTGCTGCATCTACTTGCGCATTCGCACTAGGTGATTCATCCGCATTGACTGCTTGAGCGTCATCAAGAACAGAACTTGAAAAAGATCCGTCTGCCATCTCTTACCTCCCAGGATTAGGACATCTCGGCTCCGGGAGCGCGTCGTTCCGATGCTTTTCAACGAATTCGGCATCATGACCAAATACCTGTTGCAACTGTGTCTTGAGCTGCGTCTCGCTCCATGCCTTTGTCGCTGTTCGCCGAGCACAGCCTTCTGCAACAATATCCATATCGTCTAGCTCAATCGCTTTTACGACGGGTTCTGTTACGCGGGCTTTTGATAGGGTGCGCACCGTATATGCGCCGTGTTGCCCAAACGTAACATACAACGGAATGCCTTCGCCCTTGAACCAACTATAGGCATCTTCATCGACCTCGAAATCAGCGGTGTAATGGCGCCCGGTAGACAACTCGGTCCAATTGATTGTTGTCTCCAGAATATGGCTACGCGGGCTTTGCAAACGAGGAATGGTAGCAGCGTAAGACGCTCCGTTCGTAGGAGGAACTGCTTCGGCACTGCTGAGCGCATCATTTACAAGCCCGACCGTCACGTTATTAACAGTGAACTGATAGATAACAGGCCAAGCTCGCCATGCGCCGGTTTCAAATACTACCGTCGCAGGCTTATTGCTGCGCGCCATAGCTTGTATTGAAAACGCCAAGCACAGGCCGACGGCTAAGATAGAAAAGAAACGGGCAAACGTCATTCTCAAACCGTTCTCAAATAGTTGATTAACATCGTCAATTTATCGGCTTCCGTCATCTGGGACAGCAGGATCTCATTTGTTCTCAATGCCTGGTCATCAAAGGCATGCGGCATGGCATTGCGGATCATTAGATAACTGTGCAGTGACTTGCGCTTGCGCAATCCGTAGGTTTGTCGCGCGTGAGTACCCCAGTTTACCAGTCTGTCACGTTGCTTCGGCCAGTCCAGGGATGGCGGTGCCACTTGACCATCCAAAAGGATCGTCTCAGCGATATCAACAAGTACCTGATGTTGGCGGATCTTGGACAAGACAGATTGTGTTTCCTTGAACAAGACACACCGCTCAGAGCGTTTGGTTGTAGGGGAAAGGTTTATGACGTGCCCTGCTGTATGCATGTCCAGCGGGGCCAACACAGAATGTAGCGGCGCACAAATCTGGTTGGCAACTGGAAGCGCATGTGCCGCAAGGCCATAAAGAACATAAGGCTCCCAGAACCGAAAATAGTACCATTTTCCAGCGTCATCTTGCACTCTGGTAAACCTACGTAGATGCTCCCAGATCTCAGTCAGCGAGCCCTGCGAATGTATAAAAATGCCTGGCCGTTTCTTCCAAACGTGTTGCGGTGAATCAGAGCAGGTAAAAAGATCTCGCGTGAAAGAGCTACCTTCTTCAAGTCGCACAATCCACGGAGCGACATCTTTCATGCCTTCGTAAGCAGCCCCTTTGAAAAGGCATCTATGCTCCAGACCGGATGCCTCCAAACACTCATCAAGGTTTGTGACTTTGGCTGCGTCAATGACTGCGTAGGTGTTCAGCAGCGGGACCGAATCCGCTGTTTGCGTAGCCTTCTTCGGAATATCTTTCGCACCGAATAGCGTTGAATAGAGCGCCTCTGGTACAGTCTTGGGTGTTTGTAAGCCGAACTGAGCATCAAGAGGCTGCACGCCCTCAATAACACTTAGGTTGAAAGTTGACTGAACGACATCATCCGGCGGCGGCAACTGAGTCCAAGGATCAAAGTCATCTTCCGCCCTCAACACGAAGCTCCAGTTTTATATAATACAATGTAACATATGCGATATTCATATCCTCCGGATCAACCGGGGGCTGAATTCTGACTAAATCTCTAACGCACAATTTTCAAGGCTCGTATCGGCAACAAGCCCACACATCTTGATCTCCCCCACAGAAGACTGAGTTTGTTAAGCGTCTTTCCGCCATCACCCCCTCCCACTGAGCACCTCGACCTTCCCACCACAGTCCAGAAGCGCACGCCGATTCCGCGCCCACAGGAGCTCAACCTCTTGATCCGACAACCACCGCTCCGGCAGCAGCACCGGCTCCGCACAAGGATCGGCGTTTTTAACGGAGGTGGTTGAGGCGGCGCAGGCGTTGAGGGCCAAGGCAGCGAGGCACGGCAACTGGATCCGCATGGGCTTTCTCCTCGAGGGTTCTGGCAAGGGTGGCGCGTTCGCGCTCGCTGGCAATGCGGGCGCGATCCAGTTGATTGGCCCGCTCGATCTCCGCGAGCGCGCGGGCTTGATAGCTGGCGCGGCAATCTGAGGCCCCGCGCTGATAGGCAAGGCCCGCGACCACCGCGATCAGCGCCAGGGCGGCCACAATGGTGATCGCCCTCACGCCTTCAGCGCCTTCAAGCACATGGCGCGCTCTGACATACGCCGATTAGTCAGCCCCCGGATCACCCTGCCACCCGCACGGTTCCAGCGGGGCAGCTCATTGCAGGCCCCGGTGAGATCGCCCGCATTGGCTTTGCGCAGCAATGTGGAGCGACAGGCGGCAGCGGGGCCAACGTTGTAGGTCCAAGAGACCAGAGCCACCTTCATGCCGTTGGGCACATCAGCGGTGAGGCATCGATCCAGCGCCGCCTCATAGGCGATGATCTCGCGGGTCAGCATCGCGTCACATTCAGCTTTGCTGTAACTGTCACCGGGGCGCACGCCCTTGGTCTCGCCATAACAGACGGTCCAGACGCCGATGACATCGCGGTAAGCTTCCGTCCGGAGGCCTTCCCATTGGCCGATAAAGCCGATCGCGGAGGCAAGAGCCACGCTGCCCCCGGCGAGCACGCCAATGGTGCGTTTGCGCACGGCCCCGCTTTCATCGCGCCGGAAGGCCGCCCACAGGCTGGAGGTTGGCTGCACCAGGATGCGCGCCGGAATGGCAATGAGATTCACCAGGGCGGCGATGCCGGCAAAGACCAGGGGATCGAGGCCCAGAAGATCCGGGCTGACCAGCGAGACAAAGACCGGCAGCACCGAGATCACGGCGGCGAGGATCAACAGCCGCACAGACCAGGCGCTGGTGAGGGTGGTTTTCCAATTGGGGGTGAGTTTCATGGGGATCTCCATGGCAAAAGAGCCCGCAGGCGGGCTTTGGGTGTTTCAGAATGTTGGGGGGGGATCAGCGGATCGGCAGGCGCTCCATGCGCTCAAGCCGGTTGTCGATCTTGTTCAGGGTGGAGAGGATCAGCGATAGGCGCTCATCCTGACGGGCAAGCGCGGTCTCATTGGCCCGCACCCGCGAGGTCAGCGCCGCTTGGCGCGCCTCAGAGGCGGTGAGATCCACTCGCAGCCCGTTGATGGTTTGGGATAGCCCTGCGGTTTCCCCGCGCAGGGTGGCCACCTGAATGCCCACCCAAAGGCCTGCGCCCACAAGACCACAGGCCACGGTCCAGGCGAGGGATTTGTTTAAGGTGATCCCACGGTCGCTGTTTTCAATCATGGTCATTGTGCGGGCTCAGCTGTCCAATGCCGCAGTGAATGCTGCCTCAAGATCAAAATCCGCAGGATCACTGAGGGCTGCGATCTGTGCCGCCACGGCGGCCTCGGCGGCAAAACAGGCCTGAACATGCCGCACCACAGCCTGCGCCGCAGCTTCGATTTCCAGCTGCGTCAACGCGACAAAACCAGCCGGTGTTTTCCAAGCCAGCGGCGCCGTGATCATGCCCTGTTGCAACGCGCTGACCGCGCCGGAGAGCGCAAGCCGCGTGGTCTCATCACCGGGGATCTGGAGGCCACCGGGCAAGGTCACACCGGCAACTGAGTGCTCCCAGCGCAGGCGGGCGAGACGGGCAAGCGCCTCTGCTCGCGTAGCCTCGCTGCGGTCCTGAGCGGTGATGATTTGAGAGAGGTCGATATTGCTCATGCCTCCGGCTCCTCGGTGGGGGCTGTTTCGGTCTGATAGGCCGGGAGTGACACCGGCCCATCCTCGGTCAAAGACACAGGCTGCGGAAAGCGGGTGCGCTCCGGCGCATGTGGCCCATGGGGCAGGATCAGCGTCAGGCGGATCTCGCCACCCTGACGGGTCACATCCGAGGCCAACCAGGAACAGGCCACAGCATCACGGGGCAGCACATCGCCCTCCTGGAGCGGTGTGAAGTCGAAGGCCTCGCCGTTGAGTGTCAAACTGTCGCCTGCGCGAGTGACGCTCAGTGCCTGGTCAAGGCGCATGGGTTGGAATGAGAGTTGCATGAATGGCCCTCCTTTAGAACCAGCGGCCAATGACCATGGCCCGTACTGCTCGACCGGTGGTCGAGTTGGGCGCATAGACACTGATGTCGATACTGTTGGAATTGATCACCCGCATGGTTCCCCAGTGGGTTTGGCTGTTGCCCTGCGATAATACCGCCCCAGACATGGAATCCACGCCGCCAAATCCAGCGGGTGGGGTCCAGGAGACCGGCGCGGCAGTGCGGTAAAGCGCCCCGGTGGGGTGTGTCACGTCAAGATATGTGAAGTCCGGCGAGACACAAATCTGCGTCCCATCAGCAAAGCGCACGTATTCCCCGTTGGCGTTGCTGCCGCGCTCGATCACCGCGCCGGTTGGGACACCACCAGACTGCGCGACCGTGCCGAGCAAGCTGGCCTGTGAGTAGACTTTGGACCAGGACGACCAGGCAGAGCCATCCCATGATCGGATCCGCTCGAAGGTCACGGGCGTGGCCGGGGTCCCTGTCGATTGGTAGCCAAAGGTTGCCCTCTGCAACACCGTCTGCCCCGAGTAGATACGCTGGGTGGTCAGCCACGCGAATGTGCCGTTGTTTCCAGGCGGCCAGGTGCCAGGGTTGGATATGGAGACAAGCCCGGCATCCCCCGGTGCGGCATCGTCGATATCGTATCCGGCGCTTGCGCCTTGGTACTGGCCGCCCCGGCTGAGCGCAGCGGCAAGAGCGCCATCCATTCGCACCAGCTTGGCATCCCCTGCGACGTCACCGTCACTGGCCTGCACCCCCGCGCCACCAATGCTGTCTGCGGCAAGCGATGTGAACTTGGCGGCTGCCGGATGGGTCAGGCCGATGGTGACGCCATTGATCGCGCCCTCGATGGCGGTGACGTTGGTCTCCAGGAACTCGATGAAGGCCAGTAGCTCCTGGCGGTGGGTGGTCGCGAAGTGCTGGAACAGCGCATACATCTTGGCGTCAAAATCCGCCTCCGGCGTGCTGCGCTGGGGGATCTCGGGAAAGGCCGAGAAGCTTGGAATGCTCATAGGGGCATTCTCCTATTTGAGAGTTTTCAGGATGAGAGGAAAGACGGACTCGCCCGCCACATCGATGGGCTGGCTGTGATCATCCACAAACCCAAGCCCCTCGATGCCGTAGCCCGGCCCGTCGCCAGAGAGATAAAACGCGGTCGCCAACCCATCGACCTCGGCCACAATATCCATGACCCGCTGCGCCTGATGGGTGGGCACCAAGAGCGACAAATCCACCTTGCGGGTGGAGCCGCGCTTCACCAGGATCTCATTGCCAAAGTCGTCATAGCCTTTGCGGCTGTGACTGACGAAGCGCACGCTGGGCAGGTTCAACACCCGCCCCAAAAGGTTGTTGCGCCCCAGCACAATATGCCCCACCTCGGCCATGGCCCCATTGGCATCAATGGTGATGTCGATGCGGTGCCCGAGATACCCCGGAAAGCCGTTGACCACCTTCTGGCGGGCATAGACCACACCGCCAAAGAACCAGGTATAGGCGCTGACCACATGGCCGGTGTCGGCCATCTCAAAGCGCTGATCGTAAATCCGCAGTGCCCCATCCCAGACCTCGATGCGCAGGCTGCCCGCCGTAAGGCCAAAGAGCGCAATCGCATCGCAATCCTGCGTGGGCACAATGGAATAGGTGATCTCATTGGCCTGCCGCGCCGGGTTGGAGCGGTTCTGATCAAAGGCGCGCCAGCGGTTGGTGACACTGAGCTCAAGCCAGGCACTGCCATCGTCAATGCGCGGATCCCGCTCGCTGTTGTCATCGATCAGGCTCTCATAGATCCGATGGGTCTGCGTGGAGATCACCCGCGCCCCCGCCGCATAGACAGTCTCGGCCTGCCACTGTGGGTGATCGTCCTCTGGGACATTGGACGCCACCAGCTCCACCTCGGTCACCTGCATGGGAGAGAGGATATTGAAGTCCATCAGCTCCGCTCCCCCGGCAGCCCCACCTCATCCCACCCATCCAGATGGGTGGCGATGCGATCCACCAACATGCGCACCACTTGACCCTGCGCCACCACATGGCGGGTCAGCTCTTCCACCCCCTTGGTCAGCGGGCGGTTATCCAGCATGGCCACTGACTCGGCGTGGCTGTGAATGCGCGAGGGGCCTGTGGTCTCGATCTCCCAGCCGCGCTCGCCGACAATGCGCGCACCACCCCGATGCGCGCCGCCTCGGGCAAAGGCCGGAATGCCGCCCAGATCGCGCACCTGAGCGCGCAGCTGCTCCAGCGCCTTGCTACTTTTGGCATGGCGCTTGTTATAGGCGGCGATCTGATCCTCCAGCCCGCCATCGGCCCAGAAGGCTTTTTTCCAACCGGCCAGATCCGCGCCCGACCCATAAGAGACCCAATCCGCATCATATTGAATGCGACCGGTCTCGGGATCCACATGCAGCTCTGCATCGCGGTTGCCACTGCGGCGCAGCGAGACGCCTGTGCGCTGCTCCAGTGCGGCGATCTGAGCAATGAGGCCCGAGGCCTCGCTGCGATCTTCGAGCCCCAGCGCCAAGCCACGCCCTTGGGCCTGCAGTTTGGCGAGCTGCTGCTCGGCCTCTCGTGCGGCGCGATCCGCATCCACTGCATCGCGCAGCTCTGCCAGCATGCCCCGCAGCCGCTCCATCGGCTCCACCAGCGCGCCGGTGCCGTTGACAAGATCGGCAAAGACATCATCTGCCTCCAGCACCACGCCGCCGCCAAAGGTGAGCCGCCCGCTGCCTTCGCCACTGCCGATGAGATTGGCGATCTCGGTAAGCTGCGCCACCGTATCCGCCCCTTCGCCGGTGAGCGCCACATTGATGCGGCGCGACAGATTGGCGGATTTGGTCAGCACCAGAGCGCGGGTCTCTGGGTCAAGATCCTGCGCCAGATCCAGACGCAGGCTGCGCCGCAGATCCGCCGCCGTGGTCAGCGCCAGCGTGCGGGTGGCCTCATCCAGATCCGATCCCAGCACCAGATCCAGCGTTGCCACATGCTGCGAGAGCGCATGGGTGGCAATCCAGCGATCCGCTGCGGTCAGATCATCCCGGCGAATGATGAAGTCCAATGTGGTGCGTATGCCGGTGTCGGCCTGTTCGACCAAGGCGCGCAGCCAGTCCGGGGCGCTGTCATCCAGTGTCACCGCCACATCAAGCGCGCCCACCAGATCCTCATAGCTGAAGGCCTCAGCGCTCTCGATGGCGTCCTGTAGTGCTGCAAGCGAGCTCTCAAAGGCGGCCACCGTGCCATCCCAATCCTGCGCCAGCTCTTGCACGCCCTCGCTCAGCTCAGCCACCTGATCACCAGTGAGGCTTTCCAACTGCAAGAAGGTGCCCAGCGATGTGAGAAGCTCGATCTGCTGCTCATAAAGCCCTGCCAGCACCTCATCATTGCCCGCTTCCAGCTCGGCAATCCCCGCCGCAAAAGCGAGGCGACCCTGCACCTCGGCGGCAATGCGGCGATAATCAAGCTCTGTGCTGGCCGTCTCGCGCGCCCGGCGCAGGAAGGCGCGGGCCAGCTCCGGCAGGTCTGCCGCCGCCGCCATATCCCCCGCCTGCACCTTGGCAAAGGCCGCATCCATCCGGGCGCGCAGGATTGCCTCGGTCTGCCCACCGCTGGCCGCCGTGAGCTCGGTGTTCACCAGATCCGCCACAAAGCCGCGCAGGCTCTCTGCGGTGCGCCGCCAGGCCTGTGCCGCATCGCGCGCCTCGGTCACCATCTGCTGTGCGGCCTCGATCTGCACCCCAATCTCGCCGCCGATCTCTTGCGCCAGCCCCGCCAGCTCTGCGGTGAAGGCCCCAACCTTGGGCAGCACATCGCCAAGCGCGCCCGACAGGCGCAGCAGATCTGCATAAAGCGCCTGGCCGCCCTCAGTGGTCAGATCGAGACTTTCCACCAGGGCGCGGAAGCCATCGCGCGAGCTGGGCATGGCAATGCCAAGGGCCTCAAACTCTTCCTGCAGGCGGCGCATCAAGACCTCGCTGCGCTCTGCTTCGGTGTAAAAGCCGCTAAAATAGCTGGAGATCGCCACCGAGAAGGCATCAGAACCGCCAAAGGCCTCAAGAAGATCAGAGGCCAGATCCGCCCCCTCAAGCGAGACATCAAACTCGGCCCGGCCCAACAGATCCATGGCGTCATTGACGCGGGTCAGACTTCCCGAGAGACGCGAGAGGGTTTCTGTGGCGCTCTCGCCGATCTTGGCAAATTCCTCCGTGCCCAACAGCAGCTCTGCCATCTGATCGCTGGCATTCTCCATATGGGCGGCCAGTTCGCGCTGGATGTCCTCCTGGCTTTTGCCATTGGTGATGATCTCAAAGCTGGCCCCACGGAAGTCTTTCAGGGCATCGATGGAAAGACCGAGAGAGCCGCCCATGTCCTCGAGGTGGTCGCGCAGGGAGCCAAACTGCAGATCGAGGGCGCGGTCCAGCTCCGGATCCAGACCGCGATACTTGGTCTTGTCACTGCGGAACCAGCCGCCTTTGTAAAAGTCAAAGGCGCTGCCCTCAAAGCCCGTGGCCCCAAAAGAGCCGCGGATGCCGGAATGTTTGTATTTGCGGCCAAAGGCTTTTTTGAGAAGCGCCACACCGCCCAGCACAATGCCCACCGCAGGCAGGGCGGCCCCAAGCGCGCCAAAGCCGCCCACGGACCCGGAGAGCAACCCACCGAGATTGGCAAAGCTCGAGCCAAGCCCACCGCCGGAGAACACCCCGCCCAGACCCGAGGCAATGCCACCCAAGGCCCCCCCACCACCAAACAGCCCACCCAGACCTTTGCCCAGGAGCCCCGGCAGAAGACCGCCGCCACCGCCAGCGCCGCCCCCAAAGAGGCCACCACCCAGCAAGCCGCCCGCCGCCTGCGCGGCTGATCCGGCCCCTGTGAGCGACAGCCCCAGCGCAATGCGGATCTGGTTCTTTGCAAAGCTTGCGGCGAGATCCGCCAGCCCGCGCTTGGCGGCCTGTTTGATCCCATCCCACATGGAGCGGAAGTCGCGCAGACCATCGGCGATCCAATCGCCAAAGGAACGCGCCACGCCATCCACTGCCGTTGAGAGCGGCCCTTCCAGCTCAGAACTCAGATCCCCCGCCGCCTCGGTGGTGGTCTGAAGGCTGCCCGCCACGCCGCCGCCGGATCCGTCATCCAGCGTGTCATCCAAAGTGTTCAGTGTATTGGCCAACGCATCTGCGCTGTCATCGCCTGCCTCAATGGCGTCATTGGCGCTGTTCATCTGGCCAGAGAGGTTGCGCATGGCCGCCCCGGCTTTCTCAAACCCCGCCGTGAGCTGGCCTGCGGCCTCTTTGCGCAACCGGATCACGCGCCCCTCAAGGGAGCTGGCCGCAAGATCCAGCTCCATCACCTTGTCGATGGCCTGATCCGAGGCATTGCGCAAACTCTGCTGCACCTCGGACAATCCGGGGAGACCCCGCATTCCTTGCGCAAGCGTCCATAAGAAGTTGCCCCAATTTAGCGAGAGATCCTGCAGCATGCGGGTAAAGCCCGCCTGTACCTGCGACCAGATCGCAGCCAGCGAGGGTTTAATCGCCGCCGCGCTGGTCTTGATGCCCTCCCAGACGCCCACCGCCAGAGTGCCAAGCGCTCTGAGCGCCGCCCCCCAGCCGCCGGTGGCCACCACCAACTGGTGGAACTTCATCGCCAGATAGCCAGCCCCCACCACCAGCGCGCCAATGCCGGTGGCAATCACCGCACCGCGCAACAGCAGCAACCCGCGCTGCAGGCCTTTTATTGCAAGGCTCGCCACCGCCGCCTTGGTCGAGGTGGCCCCAAGGGCGATTTCCAGCGCAATGGCCGATTTGGCCGCCGCCGCAAAGCGCAGCGGGGCCAGCGCCACCGTGGAGACCACAGCCCCCATCGCCACCGCCAGCGGGGCCGAGATCTTCAACATCAACCCCAGCGCCAGCGCCGCCGGGCCCACCGCCCCGGCAATCAAGCCGGTGGTGGCAATGATGCGTTTGGTGCCATCGGACAGCCCATTGAACCAGCTCGCCAGATCCGCCGCGCGGTCACTCAATGATTGCAACGCCGGGGCCAGAGCCACGGTCACCTGATTGGCCAGACCCCGCCCGGCAAGGCTCATCCGCGACAGCGCGTCATTGGTAAGCTCGATCTGATCCGCATCCACCTCGGAGATTGCCACCCCAAAGCGGCTCACATCCTGCGCTGCGGTGCGCAGGGCGGCCCCATCAACGCGGGTGAAGATCAACCCCGCCCGGCTGCCAAAGAGATCCGAGGCCACCGCCGCGCGTTCGGCTTCTGGCACATACTCCGCCAATGCCGATTGGATCTTCGACAGGCGCTGATCGAGCGGCAGCGCCTGCAGCTCCGCAGCACTGAGTTTAAGCTGCCCCAGCGCCTTGGCCGCCGCCCCACTGCCACCCGCCGCCTGGCTCAGACGTTTGGTGAGCTGCAATGTGGCCTGCTGCATCTCGCCCATGGAGACCCCGGAGAGATCTGCGGCGCGCTCGAGTACCTGCATCGAGGCCACCGTGGTGCCCAGCGATTGCGCCATCTTGGCTTGCGCATCGACGATCTGCAGGCTGGAGCGGATTGCCACCGCGGCCGCCCCGGCTATGGGCAGGGTGAGACCCAGCGCCATGCGACGCCCGGCGCGCTCCATATGCCCCGCCAGGCGCACCATGCGCCGCTCCACCGTGCCCATGGTGGCCTTGGCCCGCTTTGCGCCCGTCTCAAAGGCTGCGGAATCCATCGAGAGCACGCCGCGCAGCGCGCCAATAACTGCGGACATCTAAGGCCCTTTCTTGCTTTGGAAGTGCATATTCATCAGGCCTGCGCGCAGAGCGGCCAGTTCATGCGCAGGATCGCGGCTGCCTTGGCCCTTCTGGGCCGCGGCTTTGGTAAAATCCGGCATCTTTTTGGGATTGTGGAAGGCGTGGCTCACCAGCACGCCCAGCTCTTGATTGAGCACCCGGCGTGCTTCCACCTGCGCATCCTTGGCCCGGATCCGCGCGCGGGTGATGAGATCGTATTCCTTAAAGGTCACGCCCTCAAAGCTGGCGTGGTGCAAGCCCAGCTCGCACCACGACGCATATAGCGCGCTCCAGTCTACGCCCCCGCCGGGGGGCGGGCCTTTCCCGCTGTCGCCTCCCCATCACCGGTGCCGGGTGCATCACCCTTTGGGGGTGGGAAGGCTTTGGCGATGGCGTCGCCCACAAAGGGCACCACCTGCCGCGCACCACCCGCCGCATCGACCAGCGCAATTGCCTCTTCGCGGCTGACGCCTGCGCCATCCTCCAGCCCCGCCGCCAATGCCGAGACCAGCAGGCGCACACCGCCTTTGCCCTGGATCAGGTCATCCAGAAGCACATCAAAGGCTGTGCCGTTATTGTCTTCTTCAAAGCGCATCAGCGCGCCGGTGGTGAAGCGCAGTTTATGGGTGCTCTTGCCCTGCTTCAGTGTTGCTGCAGCAATCATCCCTTAGCTCCCTTTGGTCCAGCTGATGAGCCCGGTGGGGCGCAGTTTGAGATCGGTCATCAGATCGCCCTCATGGTCGACCGCAGGAACCGAGGGGTTCACAAAGGCTTTGTAGGCAAAGACATCCCCCGTGGTGGCCTGACCCTCCATCTGCGGCAGCTTCACCCGGAAGAACACGGGCTTGCCTGCCGCTTTATAGGCCGCCGCCTGCTCATAGAGCGCGGAGGAATAAAAGCAGCTCAGCGTGAGCTCGCTGGTGTCGGTGAGGCCCACGCCCCATTCGCGCGACCGACCGGGGCTATCCAGCGAGGTGCGGTCCCGGTATTCCGGGTTTTCCTCGGGGATGCCCACGGTTTTACAGCCCTTGATGACGACAAATGTCGCCTCTTCTCCATCCGGGGACCATTCAATATCCGCCAGATCGCCTGCGATGACATTCTCTGCCATGGCTCGTCCTTTCATAAAGTGGTGGAAAGCGCCGGTTGCCCGGCCACATCAGGCGCGGTAGCGCACCTGCACATCCAGCATTTGCAGCCGGATCACATCACCGCCGGTCTCCACATGGGAATCCCGCCGGGTCAGCTCTTTGATGCGGATCACCGATCCGCCGCGATAGGTGGTGAGCGTGGATGAGACCTCGCGGCCAAGGCTCAGCAACGCGCCATAGGTCTTGGCGGCAATGTTCACCTGCACCCGCGCGGTCTCGAGATCCGCGCGCCCCGTGAGCGAGTAGCGCGTCACCGTAGAGATCCGCTGCAGGGTGATGCGGGGAAAGCCGACATCCCTGTCAAACGCACCCCAAACCACCGGCACCCCCAAGGACTTCAAGAGATCCTTGACCTCGCGCTCCATACTCATGCGCGCGCTGCCTTGCGCCGAGCGCGTTCCAGGCTTTTCTCGATCTCCGCCCAAACCTCGCGCTTGAGTGTCGCCAGCATCATGGCTTGGCTGGCATCCCAAGCCGGGCGCAGGAAAGGCCGCGCAGGCATCGCCCCGGTGGCGCGTCCCGTGGAGCTTTGCACGCGGGGGCCAGTGCCAAACTCATAAAGATGCGCATGCGGGGCATCACCGCCATCCGGCTCAACCGGCCCCACATAAAGCACCACCTTGCTGCGGCCCCGATCTCCGCGCGCCTCACGCGCCTGGCGGGTGGTCAGCTTGGCGGTCACCGCAATGGCAAAGGGCGAGGCCGCCTCCGCCATCTGCGCCACCGGTTTGAGGCTCTTCTTCATGGCGCGCCGCATCACCCCTTTGGCGGTGCCACGCGGCAGTGCTGCCAGCGCGCGCTCAATATCGCCCGCGCCTTTGATGCGCATTTTGACGGCCATCAAGACACCTCCGGGATCTTCCAGGCGGTGATCTCGATCTCTCCTTTAAAGCCGCGTTGTTTGAGGCCGGTGATCTGCCAATCTGCGCCCTCAAACCGCAGCCGATGCGCGCCGGTGATCTGCACCATGGGCCCCGACCACAGCACCCGGAACCGCGCATCGCTGCGCTGTTCCACCGCCGCCGCCCGGAGCCGCTCGCCATCGCTCACCGGCTCATAGGTCGCCCAGCGATAAAACAGCGCGTCCCAGCCGGTGACCTCCTCTTCGCCCGCATCATTCTCCGCGCGCCGTGCCTCAAGAAAGAGAATGCGGCGATTCCGTTCCGTGATGCTCATCACCGCCACCAGCTTTTATAGGGGGCCACCAGCTGCGCGATCGACATCGGCACCTCCGCCGGTTTGCCCTCCATGACCACCGGAGACCGCGCCTGATAGAGATGCGCCGCAAAGAGCAGGATGGCATGACAGATGGGTTTGGGCACATCGGCAGCCGTGCCAAAGCCTGCGGTGAAGCGGATCTTGAGGGGCAGCGGACAGCGCCCCGGACGGGGCCAGTTGCGCGCCTGAACATAAGAGCGACCACCGAGCTCAAAGAGTTCAGGTGCGGTCACAACCTCCCAGGATCCCGCAGGCGTATAGACCTCGATCTGATCCACCGAAGCCACCGGGCCCAACATCAACTCCACCGATCCACCAGCTCCGGGCACATGGGGAAAGCTCTGCTGCCAGACCTGATGCACCAGCGCGAGGCCCAGCTCGCCATCGTCGCCGTCAAACTGCGCCACTGCCACATCCAGACAATGCTGCAGGTGGCCATCCTCTTCGCCCTCTTCCAGCCGCAGATGCGCGCGCAGTTGGGCGAGATCCACCGGCACCTCTGCCGGTGGGGTAAGACGCTCCATCGCCATGGCTCAGGCCGCTTTCATCTGCAGGACTTTGATGGCCTTGGTCTGCGCCGGGGCCCCATCGATGCGATGCACGCCCATAATGGCGAGGTTGGGGAAGAACTTCTCGCGCGCCACGCCCAGAAGCGGATTGCCCACCTTGCGCACGTAATATTCCGAGAAGTCACCGTAAGCGATGGGTTTGGTGCCGGCGCCGATCTGCGCCATCGCCTGGTTAAATGACACAGGCCGCCCGTTGAGCGTGGCGGGCACGCCCTTGGTGACATCGCCATCGGACCACAGATAGCGGCCATTGCCATCCTTGAGCTTGCGCAGCGCCTTCACCGATTGATCATGCATCTGGTAACGCACCTTGGGCCCGCCACGATAGGCCGGGTCCACCGAGTGCTCCAGATCCAAGATCTCATCGAAGGTGAGCGCCGTGGTGGCAGCCGCCACATGGCCCACCGGCGCGCCGGTCACAAAGCCCAGAGGCTCATTATTGCCGCTGCCGGTGGTGAGCCAGGCATTGCCCTTGCGCCCGATCCGCTCGCCGATCAGCTTGCCCAGAAGTGGCTCAAAGCCAAAGGCGGAATCCTGCGCCAGCTCAAAGGACCATTTGATCCAAGGTGTCGCCAGCGCATAGGCCAGCAATGTGGTCTTGCCGAGTGCAATGTCACCGCTGTCATCATCCTTGCCCTCATCGCCCTCCGTATGGGGTTTGGCCTCTTGGGTGGTGTCATCCACCGTGGGCAGATCAAACGGCGCGCCATTGGCGAGGTTGATCTCCGTGGCGATCTGCCCATCCATCATCGGGCCATGGGCGGCAGCGGCCACATTGATAAAGCCCGCCAGAGTGGTGGGCACCAAAAAGCCACCCTGCGCCCCGGTGCCTGCGTTTTGCGCCCGGTCCTCGCGATAGCCCCGGCGCAGGGCCTCGCGTGCTTCGCGGTCCAGCTCCGATAGATCCGCCCCGGTGGCCAGATAAAGCCGGAAGGCCTCGCGGTATTCTTCGCTCACATCCGCGTCGGGCTGATGGCGGGTCTCATTCTGGCCCGGACGGCGGCTTTCGCGCTCTGCACGCTCTTCCTGCTCGCGGCGTTCCTCGGCCTCGCGCTGTGCTTTTGCCGCCCGCTCTTCGCGCTCGGCCTCTTTGATGAGACCGTCGTATTGATCCATCATCGCGTCGAACTTGTCATTGGCGGCGCGCGCCTCTTCCAGCGGTGTTTTGTCGGTGATCCCATCGCGCAGGCTGGTGGCCTCGGTGAGAAGGGTTTGCGCCTTCTCGCGCAGTTCTTTGATCTTGCTCATGATATCCTCATTGGATGTGGTGATGGATGTGGTGATCTGCGCTTGCCCAAGGCGCGGCATGGAAAAGGGCAGGACAAAGCGCCAATCAGCGCAGCCCCGACAGACGCCCGCGCATCTGCATCCGGCGGCGCACGCAGAGCGCACTGCCGCCAAGAGCCGCCGCTTTGGAGCGAAGGCCAATCTCTGTGCCCTGATAGGCAGGGTCGGTGACAATCGAGACATCGAAGAGCCGCACCGAGCCGATGCTGCGCAGCGGATGCGCGCCGCTCTCATCCCAAGTCTCTTTCTCGGCAATGAAGGCAAAGCTCATCTTGGAGAGATCGCCGCGCCGCATCTTGGGCAGGATCCGCTGCACATCCGGATCCTGCCGGTCCAGCTCCGTCTCCACCCGCAAGCCGCGCTGATCCTGCGATAGCATCAGCGTCCCGGAGCTGGTGCGCGCCAGTGGCAGGCCCTCATGGTCAATCAGGAAAGTCACATCATCGCGCCGGTCCAGCGCGGCGCTGAAGGCCCCGGCCTCCACCACCTCTTCCCAGCCCCATTTATCCAGCGGGCCGATGGCGGTGCGCTCGCCGAAGACCGCCGCATAGCCCGTGACCGCCAGCGGTTTGTCTGTGTCTTCGCGCAGCTCAATGGGCGCGACGGCGCAATAGCGCACCTCGCGTGTGGGATCGCTCATCCAAGCCTCCGTTAGTTTGTGTGGGTGTCCGCGTCGCCGTCCTGATCGTCAGGATCAGCATCGTCATCTGGCTTTGGTACAACCGCCCCCTTGGCAAAAGCTTTGCCCGCCAGCTCAATCGGCACGGTTGCGCCCTGTACCAAAAGCACATCGCCCCCGGGCAGCGGCGCGCGGTTTTCCAGTGCGCGCCCCTCATTGGGGGTCATCAAGCCGTTCTGGATCGCTTTGACAATCGCCTCGATGCGGGTCTTGAAGTCGCCCCGCATTATGCCGTCGAGGTTCAGTTTGACATAGCGTTTGGAGCCGCGCCCGAAGATCTTCAGCGTCAGCTCCTGTTCGAACTTCTTCACCCAGCGCCGCAGCGTGTGTTTGACCAGGTGAAGATCCTGATGCTCGATATTGTTGTAATTGCCCTTGCTGAGTTCCTGCAGGAACACCGGTGGCAGCTGATAGATCCGCGCCACTTGCCCCACCGCAAAGACCTGCACCGGGGTGAGCTGCATCTTTTCCGGATCATCGCCGAGCCGCTTCAGCTCATGCCCCGCTGGCAGCGGCAGCACCGGCTTGCCCTCATCCGCCGCCCGCCGCGTCACCCGCATCAGATCTGCCGCCGAGCGCATCATTTCCTTTGCGGCCTGGAAAGGTCCTGTCAGCACATAGGGCGGCACGCCGTTTTTGCCAAAGACCGTCAGCGCATAGCGATTGGCATTGAGCCCCTGGCGGATGGCGCTGGCGCAGGTCATCACCGGGTTATGGTTGCTCACATGATCCGGTTTGAGCAAAAAGGCGATGTCGATCACATCGCGCCCCGGGTAGATCTTTACCCGCCCGGAAGGCTCGCGATAGTCATAAAACAGCCGCCCCTGATCCTTGCGCACCGTGGTGCGGTGATACTCCATCGGGAACAGGTTGATGACCCGCCCCTGCGCGTTGCGCTCAATGTAGGTATAGGCGCGCCCGGGGCCAAAGACCTCGGCAAAGAAAGTCTCGCGCCAGCTAAACGACGTGGTGCTGTCATTCACCGCCGCGCCCAGCACATCCACCACGCCGCCTTTGAGCTTCTTGTCGCCGCCCTCATCACTCGTGGTCTCAAAGACCTCGATGGGCAGACCGGCCATGGCCGCCGACAGGAAGTTGATTGCCGCCCAGACCCCGGGCAGCGACAGCGCCTCGCGCATGCTCACCCCTTCGCCCACCTCACCGGAGAGCACCTGCGCAATGGCGGCCTCGCCACTGTCCACCACCTCGGCGCGCTGTTCTGGCAGGCCTGCGCCCTCAGTCGCCGCGCGCCTGCGCCACCCCATCAATCCCACAGCATATCCTCCAGAGAGTATTCTTCATCGCCCCAAGGCGAGTGTTCCTTGCCCGCCCGCTCGCGGCACAGCGCAATCCCCGCCGACATCGCCAGCGAGACCATGCCGTCGATGCGACCATGGGCCTTTTCCTTGTCAAACATCCGGTGCCCGGTGCGGTTCTCCGCATAGGTCACCGAGGCCGCCATACTGTCCAACAGCGGGTTCTGCGCCACGGTCTGGCGGCCGTCATAGATGGCGTTTTCCAGCTTGTTGATGGAGTCCGGCATCCACAGATAGATCTCCACCTCTTGCCCCGGATTGGTGGGATCCGGCACCTTCTCCAGTACCCGCTTCTGAAAGCCCTGCGGATGTACCTCGGTGGGCAGCACCAGGCCTTTTTCCGTCAGACTGTCTTTGAGCCGCTCCAGCCCGTACTGATCGCAGGCAATCACCTCCGGCTGATAGCGCGAGGTGAGATCTGCCAGCGCGTCGGCAAGCCACGGGTATTTAAGCCGATCTCCCGGCACCGCCTCGATAAACCCCTGCCGCACCCAGAGATCATAGGGGGCCTGATCCCGCGCCGCGCGTTCCATCAGCGTGCCCTCCGGTGTCCAGAACCAGGTTTTGGAGACCAGACGCTCTGCATCCTTGGTGGCATCCAGCACCCAGGTCAGTGTCAGCGCCGAGAAGTCGCGCACCTGGCTGAGATCGAGCCCGCCAAAGCAAGGATAGCCCTGCGCGGTCAGCTCTTCGGGATCCACCTCGCCATGGCAGGCCACCCAGGCCTCGCGCCGGATCGCCGCCGTCACCGATTGCGTCCACTGGCAAAAATGCAGCCGCGCAATGCCGTTGCGCTTGCCCGGCATCATCTTGGCCTGGTTCACCACCTTGGTGAGATATTCCTCATCGATGGTGACCCCCAAAAGCGGGTTCACCTTCACCCAGCAGCTGGGGTCATTCTCCCAATCATCGCCCTCATCCAGCGAGCAGATGAAGGCAAATGTGCTGTCATCCTCGACCGCGCCGGTCACGACATTGACGCCATGCTGGTGCTCTTCCCAGCAGATCGATTTCTTGTCGGTGCCGGAGTTGGTCGCCATGCACAGGAGCGGCTGTTTGCGGAACTTAAAGCCCCGCTCCAGCATATCGATCACATCCCGGTTGGGATGCTCATGCACCTCATCGGTGAGCGCGCAATGCGGGCGCGGGCCCGATTGCGCCTTTTCCGCCGAGAGCGGCTTGAACTTGCGCTTGTCGCCGCTGCGCCCCCGGTAGGTCATCTGCCAGACGGGGTTTTCCCCTTGCTGCTGCACCGTCCGCTTCAGCACCGGCGATTGATCCACCATCGCCACCGCATCCTGGAACAGGATCCCCGCCTGATCTTTCTTGGCTGCCGCCGCATAGATCTCGGCCCGGGGCTCGCCATCGGCCACCATCATGTAAAGCCCAATGCCGCCCAGCATCGGCGATTTGCCGTTGCCCTTGCCTTCCTCATCGTAAAACCGCGTGAACCGCCTGAGCCACGCCCCGTGCTGGGCGCTGTATTTTTGCCAGCCGAAGAGCGAGCCGATCCGGAACGCCTGGCTTGGGTGCAACTCAAAAGGCCGCCCCTCAAACTGCCCGCCATTGAGCCGCAGCACCTGCGGAAAGAAGCGGATCGCCCGCAGTGCTGCCGCCAGATCCCATTTGAGCCCGCGTTTGGGCCCCTCCACCAGATCGCGCAAATGCCGCGCCGCTGCTGCCCGCACGTAAGGCCCGGCCACAACCTCACCCGCCTCAACCGCTTGCGCCCAGGCTGTCACCGGATCCTCGCTGGCCGAGACCCGCACATGCTCTGCGCTCACGTCAGATAGCTCTCGGGCCCATTGGGATCGGCAAAGCTGAACCCCATTTGACCCGCGCCCGACAGCCCCCGCTCCGCTGCAGGCGTCATGCCAAAGTCATTGGCCAGCCCACGGATCTGGCGGAAGGTCTCATTGAGCTGCGCCACCTCTGGCCGCGCCTTGATCTGCACCCCGTTGCGCGTCTCGCTCTCATAGGTCTCGCCGGTCTCTTCGAGCTCCAGTGTCAGCCGTTCATGACGCACCACCGCCGCACAGAGCTGGCGGAACATGAACACATTGCTGGGCTTCAACCGATCCACGGTCGGGTGGCACAGCGGCAGCGCCAGCCGGTCAAAGGTCCAGCGCAACTCGCCGGTCAGCCCCTCGGGCCGGATCTCCTCGAGGCGCATCCGCGCCCGCTCTTCCAGATTGTGAAGTGGCGCGCCCTCTTCTGCGAGGGCCACAACTTTTTCCTCTGCCGGTCTGCGCCCTCGCATCTTCCGATCAACTCCTTGTTCATGTGGCTTTTTCTATTCAATTTCCACTTTGCACAGACAAAGGCTCCCCCTCCGGTTGCCAGTGCTTCCGGAATTCCTTCGAACCCTCCCCCCGGGGTTGCCGCCCCGCTGCGTCAGCGGTTGGCGGGGTGCTGTGGATCCACCGGCCAGCCATCCGCGCCGCGCTCTTCCGAGTACCCGCGCGCCTCCAGCCGTTGTTTGTTCTGATCATGATCATCCGGGCACAGCGTCTGCAGATTGCCCGGATCCAGAAACAGCGCCGGATCGCCCCGATGCGGGATCACATGATCCACCACCAGGCGGCAGCGCTTTGGGTTACCCTGTCGAGATCCTGACGCCGTCAGCGAACCATCGTTCAGGATCCCCCGCCGCAGGCACGCCCGGCACAGCGGCTCCCGCGCCAGATGCTCAGGCCGCAGCCGACGCCGCCACGCCGACAGGTTGTACAAATGGTGATACTCGCTCCGTGCCGTCATCGCATACCCCCGGAACGCAAAAGCGCCCGACGGTTTCCCGTGGGCGCAATCAGTGATGATGCATATTTACTGGCACGCCGGTGACATCAGCGTCAAGAGGGCATGTGGGGGGCTCATATTCAATGCGAGATTGATTGAAAGTGGTTTCTGCATCTCTGCCGTGAAAAGAATCCTTGCATTGTTGCGGCTAAGCGACCATCTATGGCTAGCTTACGTTTCTTCTCTTCGAATTTCTGCTCCCGTGAAAACGGTATCGGTTGGTCGACTTGGATCGACTTTTGCCGACCTGTTGCAATTCCGCAGACAGATTTTTTAGGAGATTACGGATATGGCCAATGGCACCGTGAAATGGTTCAACTCTACCAAAGGCTTCGGCTTCATTCAGCCTGAAGATGGCACTCAGGACGTGTTTCTGCACGTTTCCGCAATTGAGCGCGCTGGCATTAACCGCATCGATGACGGTCAGAAAGTGACCTACGACATCGAAAGCGGTCGCGACGGTCGTACGTCAGCCAATAATCTGACGCTCGCTTGATAGCCATTGCTGGGGAGAAGGGCAGATGACCGAGGCCCCAGCAAACAAAGACAGCACGTCTGAGAACGTTTCGGAAAAAGAGTGTTCAGAGACAGCGGGAGTAACTAGCTCCTTCTATTGCCTCATTGCACTTCGAGAACATTCGCAGAGTGCACATTTTTCCGAGTGAGTGCGTTGAGTGATTTCACCTTGGACAAGGTGATTGCTCCGCAACTCACTTGGGCAGCCTGTGGCGAGGAACCCTTCGCCACAGGCATTATCCAGAGATTTCAGGTATTAGTCCCGAAACTCGGCACCGAGTCCGTATGGGATACTTGCTCTGAGATGCGCATTCCTCGCGTGCAGCGAGCGTGCGAATGACTTCACTTTATACACCCGGTAGGTGAAGCACCTCACACCGATCAGATTGCTTGGCGTATTCCTTGGTAACAAGTGAGCGCCATCTAAACCGATCCGACGTGCCACCCTGAATGTCGCGCGAACCGCGTACTTCGGGTGTGTTCAATTTCCCAAGGCAACCAATACTGGTTGCCCAATGGGCAAAACTAAGACGAGAAAATGATAGAGATTTTTTGGGGCCCAACGTTGGTCCTTACCGATGCTGAAACAGGAAAACAGGAGTCCTTTGGGACTATTGAGAAGGCTCACCACTGGCTTGACCGGAAATGGCCTGTTTCAGATAGAGCCAGTGAGGTCGCTCTCACTCAAGTCGAAGCGGCAATGGAATGCATGGCCACGGTGCAAGAAGCGCGCTCGGCGTTTAAGGGAGCCGCTTTCACGGCTGGTTTTCATATCGGCGCAGATGGTGGCCAACCGAAATCTCTTTGAGAAAACCGTACCACAAGTTCACTTATGGAAAGGACATCGAATGCAATTAGCAATTGAAATGGAGTTGGCTCGACTTGGAGCCACCAACCCGAAAAAGACCGTCAATCCCGAAGCCATTAGACACAGCCTAACGGCCCTGCAGTCGGTTTTTGATGCCGCACTGTCCGAACTGACGAGCTTGGAACAAGTCGGTATGATCTCAGGAGAGATTTATCTGCGCCGGTCTCTTGTACAGTAAAGCGAAACAACACGCTTTAGCTGAAGGCGGGCTTCGAGTCGGCGCCACTGCAGTTACCTCGATCGAAACCGGACATGTTGAACTGGTTTTGATTGTCAGGGGACCAGTTACTCGAGGGGGGACAACTGTGTGGAAAGCTCGCCATGATGAGTTCGAAATCTGGCACTTAGAGAAGCATTTGACGGTATCTGGCGTGTTGGGCTGACCCAAGGGTGCATACAGAGTAACAGCACAACATCGCCTAGCTTCGACCATCACCAAACCATCCGCCCCAACGCCTCTGCCAAAGCCTGTCGCAACGCACCGGACGTCTGTCCCCGCACACTCCACCCATGCGCCCGCAGCACCGCGCTGATCGGCTTATCCTCCAGACACACCATATCCACCAGCCGCCGATCCGTGATGTTCACGCGCGATCCCCGCTTGGACGGGCGGATCTTGCGCACGGCCATGGCGGTGCCGGTGCCGATGCGCCTGCGGATCCGCTCGATTTCTTCGCGATCTCGCAGCACCGCATCGATGAAGCTGCCACTGCCACCATTGCCACCGCTGCGGATGGCCTCGACAGATGAGCACCGGACACCGGCACAAGCGTGACGCTCCACCAGATCCCGATAATATCGCCCCGCCGCCACCTGCTCGCGCGTGAAGGGCGCGGGCTTGCCGTTGCTAGCAGCCTTGGCCGCCATGACGTCAAACACATCCGCCCGCTGCATTGCCGAGCGGCCACGGTAGCCCGAGGGGCGGGCTTTCCAGTCGTTTTCGCCATCGGGAAACAGGCTCATCGGTTGAAAGACACGAATGGCACCCCGGGCAGGGGCCTCAGGGATCGCATCACCGCAGACCTCTGGCACATAGCCCCGCTCTTTCACCGCTTTGATGCGATCCGCCTCTGCCTGCAGGCGGATCTGGCGCGCTGCCATGAACTTTGCCACCGGGGTCAGATCTGCCACGCCATCAGATGCCACGATCACAACATGCTCGCTCATGCTGTTGCACCCCGCTGCGCCTGGTCTGCAATCTCCCGGCATTTCTGCAGCGCTTCAGACCGGCGGGCGCGAAAGCTCTCATCCTCCATCGACAGTCGATCCCCACGGCCAGCGCGCATTTCGATATCCGCCATCCTGCGCACAGCCCCATCCGCCTCATTGCGGATCTGGGTGATGGTATACGGCCCTGGCCAGACGCGCGCACCACGCAAATAGCGCAGCAACTCCGGTGCCCAGCCTTCAGCAAGTGCCTTATGCCCAAGTTCTTCTGCAAAGGCCTTCAATAACAACGGCGAAGGCCCGCTGTCCGGGAGCTGGATATCGCGCGCCTTGTTCAGGATCTTGAGCCCAATCGGAAACCGGTCCTTATCTTTGCCACCCGGGTGCGCCTCAACCCAATCCCGCAAGATCGCAAGGTTGGCCGGGGTCATGTACGCCAGTTTCTGGCGCAGCTCACGGAGCATTACCGCAAACTGCGCCTTGGTCAGCGTCGAGGGCCGCGCCAGCCCCAATGCCTCCAGCGGTGTGATCAACAATTCCTGCACTCGCGCCTCACCGGCGGCCTGTTCTTTCGCATCCATTCCTGCACCTCTTTTTCTCAGCGTTCCGACATATCCACAGGCTGCTCGGCCCGAGTGGGAGCGGAACGAAATCTCATTTCATATTCTCTCATTTCATTTCCTCTCTTATGTCTGGAACTGTTCCATTCTGTTCGGAACTGTTCTGGTATGTTCCGTTCTGTTCCGCCCACAGGTGGCCGGATTTCTTCAATGATTTCAGGGGGCGCGGCGCGGGCGACCCACAATGCCCTCAGATACGGCCTCTTTGAGGGCACGTCCGATGGAGGCTTGGAACTGCGGCATGCGCCGCTGACCGGGGTGGTGTTTGAGCAGCCAGTCATCCACCCACGCCACGGCCAGCTCATCGGAACAGAGATCCTCGCTGCAGCCGATGTCGCGCAGCACCTCGATTAGCCGTTTGCGCCGCGCATAGACCGCCTTGTCTTCATTGCTGGCCTTGTGCTCTAGATGACCGCGCAGCGCGGCCTCCATCACCTCTTGCACCACAGGATGCGCCAGGCGAATTGCGCCGTTGTCACAGCGCACCGGGTGCCAGTTATAAAGCGGGTTGAATGCCCGCTCTTTGAGCGAGATCCACCGCTCCAGCGGCAACCCCAGCAGAAAGGCCAGACTGTCATCGTCGCTGGGCAAGGTTCCCAAGGGGGCCTCACCGTGTGACTTGAAGAACAGCTCCATACCAAAAAAGCCGACTTCCGGGTCACGGTAAGCCTTGCGCCGGAAGTCGCTGCGGTCATAGCGATCATGGTTGAACGGCATGAAGTAATGCGAGTCCAACCGGCTTTCTGCTGAGATCGGGTATTCCGGCAGATCTGAGGCCTCCACCAGTTTGACCTGCGCAACCTGTGTCATTTGACCCTCACCAGGTTACGCGGCCCAACGGCATCTTTGATCTGATCCAGCGTCTTGGACATCGAGGACACGCGAGAGATGACAGCCTCAAGGCTCTCCACCTCCAATTTCGCAGCGGTCAGGCGCGCCTGCGTGTCCTGCATGAACTTGCGGATTTCATCGCCAAGGGCGGCCATGTCGTCATTGCTGCCACCCGGCTCAAAGAACTCATCCCGAATGCCCGCGACCCAGCCCGGCATGACATTCAGCACCTTGGCCACCGTGTCATCAGTTTCGCCACCGCAGTAGCACTGCCGATCATGATCATAGACCTCGCTTAGGATTTCCATGATCTCGCGCTTTTGCACCCGCGTCGGTTCACGCGGGGCCGTTTCGGCAGGTGTTTTCCGCTCTGTTTTTGCTGCCATTTTCTCCACCTTTCTTTTTGCCTCACAGGTGCCGCACCGCAGCCGTTTGCCGATGTAGGACCACCCCAACCGTTGAATTTTGGACACCGCCTGGCCGTGCCCGTCGCTGCCATCCCGCCCATGGCGGGCCGCGACCGTGTCCTCGCGCCCGCAATCATCGCAAATGCAGCGGTAGCGCGGTGCGCCGCGCGCATCTCGAACTGGATCAAGCGCCATAGCGGCCCCCTGTTGCGCACAACATCAGGCCGTCTCCCCGAACAGGGCTGACAGCTCGCTATCCAGCGCCTCGATCATCAGTGGGCCGTTATCCAGCGCGTTGCTCCGCGCCATTTTGCGGTAGGACCCGGCCCAGCCCCGATAGCGGCAGATCTGAGAGCAGGTCTGCATCGAGGCCTCGGTAAACTCCGCCATATCCCGCAGAGTGCATTCCCCTGCGCTGTCTTGGATCAACCACCAGATCTGATAGGCGATCCGCTCGATACGGGGTGGCGTGGTTTGCGTCCTCATGCGGCCCTCGCCAATTGATCCTGGAAGAACGCCGCCGCGCCGGGATCGGTCAGGATCATCAGCAAGGCGGTATGGCTGGCGGGCGCGGTAACAGCGCCCCACCAGTTGAGCGCAGTCTGAAACGAGACATCGCAAAACAGCGCCACCTCGCGCGGGCTGTGAAACCGCGCGTGGAAGTAGGCCGACCAAAGGTCAGGCGCGCTGATCTTCAGCGCATAAGGATCCAACTGATTTGACCAAGACGCTTGGTCAGCAGACGTGCCACGCTGATCGCATGGCACATCATTGTTCACGATCAGGGTTAGACGCGGGCGGCTCATGCGGCGGCGTCCTTTGCATCATTCTCACCCGCAACTGCAAGAAAGGAGAAGAGACCGCGATTTGGTTCACAAACCTCAGCCTCCACTGCCATCACACAGAGTGCATCATACCAAGCAGCAGGTAGGACACCTACCTGCATATGGGTGTGTACTGTCGTCGGACTCTTGCCGAGACGTGCAGCGACGGCCCTGTAACCGCCAAGCTGATTGATCAGATTTCTTGTGCTCATGCACAACCGATAGTCCGAATAATTCAGACCATCAAGATCCGACGATGAGAAAGTTCAATTTATTCGGACCTGAAGTAGATAGTCCCTATGAACATCGACACCAAAGAACGCCTAGCCCGCACGGGTGATGTATCGCCCGAAGCTATTCGAGTGCGCCTTCTGGCCGCGCGCAATTCTCTTGGCCTGCAGCAGCTAGAAGTAGCGAAGCAACTTGGCTTGAAGAAAACTACATTCCATAGTCAGGAGAGTAGAGGCGCCCCAAGCATCGCTACTATGAAATATTACTATCGACAGCACCGCATCGACTTTAATTTCATTCTTCATGGTGACTTTGCTCAACTTCCGCAGGACGTTCAGGACAGGCTCTTCTCAGCACTGCAAGACGAATAGTCCAAAGCGGATCAAAGATCAGGTTGAGATCCACTCCAATACGGCGCGCCAGCGCCAACACCTGTAACAAACTTGCCTCTCCGATTCCCGCGTGTTCCGTTTTTGTTCTCATATAGTCCGAACTCACAGGCAAACGCCAACACGAAATTATCCGAAATATTTGAACCCATGCCTTGACCGGTCCATATTTTTCGGATTACGTCATCCCCATCAACCGATGGAGGATTGAATGCAAGACAGACTGGAAACCGTGCTGCGGGACGCGCAGCAGATCGCAGGCTCACCCGAGGAACACCTCGACAGCCCGCACCTCTTCACAACTGCATGGGCAACACTGAAGGCCGCGCGCGGCCAGGGCTTTGACCCCGCGCGCCTGCGGGCTGCGCACCTGGTCGAGCGCCCGGCGCCGACGCCAGAGCCAACCGAGCAAGTCCTAGAGCGTGTCGGCCACAAAGTGCGCCGTGTCATGGCGGATCGCCAGATCACCCCGCACGGTCCCCATGCGGCGTAAGGCGAGGCGCACCCGCAATGACAAACCCTATCTCTCAAGGTTCCGCACCCATGGCGGACGCCCCCCACGGGCTCCGCCCGTCTGAGGTCAATGAACATCTGCGCCGCGTTGGAGGATTGCGCAGCGTAGCCAACACCGAGGTTTCGCACAGCTCTCGCGGTGCGGATCTGGCGCGGGCGGATCAATCCTCCAAGTTGCCCACCGCCCGCGCGTCATCCACCGCGATCAACACCCTCGCGCTCTATGCCGCAGCGGAGACGCTCAGAGCGACACCGATGCATCAGAGATCCGAGCAATTCTCAGACCTTGGTGGGCGCATCACTGCTCCAATGTCAGATGCATGGGTCTATGATGAGGCGCTCTGGCTGGTGGATCTGATGGGTATTCAAAGCACCGGCACATCCCGCCAAAGCGCGCTGCGTAGCTGGATCAAGACCGCCTCTGCGCGCGTACCCCGCCGCGCCAGCGATGGCCGTGCCGATTGCCCCTACAACGGCCAATCCATCGCGCCGGCAACGCGCTGACTAACACTCACGATACAGACCCAAAGACATGATAGCTCTCGCAGCAATGAAGGATAGCATATGACCCAACAACTCATCGCGGTTGATGCTGGCGCACTAAGTGACCTCATTGATCGCCTCACCAAGATCGAAAAGCTTCTCGCATCGGCGGAGTTGTCGCGTCGGGAGGATTGGCTATCCATTCCCGAGGCTGCACGCATCCTGAAGTGCGACCCGTCTACCATCCGGCGTAAGATCAATAGTGGAGAACTGAAAGCCAGCGGAAGCGGCAAGACCCGTCGTGTCCAACTCAGCTAATTTAACCATGAGTGGAAGCGAAGAGTGAAATCTCTCTGCATCAACGCTGTTCATGGCCGGCGTGTAAGCTCTAGCAGGCAAGTTTTATAGCCGACGTGCATTCTCCTACCGATTGAGGCTACGCATGCGGGGCATTACCCTCGCATTCTTGGAAATGGTATCTGACTGCGGGCAGCCCGAGCACGACATGGGTTCGGCACCTGCATCAATTGGCGAGTTCTATAGGTGGCGGGAAGGCCGACCTTCGCAGTGAGTGCGAACGACACCTTGCGAGCGGTTGAAGTCGGTGTTTCTGGGGACCACACCACCGGACTTGGTGTGACCCGTACTGAGTACGGATAGCTGACATTTTCTGCGTATCGCATGAATAATCAGTATCCGCAGAAAGGGGGCAGTACAATAACTGCCGAGGAGCGACAGGACCGCGCAGGTGTCTGTGAAGGTCTATATTCTTCAATGATTAAGCGGTTCTTGCTAAATTCGAGCGTTTTATTTGCCCGCTTGCGTCTTCAGATTAGAAGTTGCAACCATCATGAAGTCACCTCAATCGGGATGTGAGCAAGAATATATCTTCAACTCTACACGCGATACGAGCGTATTGCGCTTTGATCCAACTCGGAGACGGGCACAAGCTTATAGTGCCGCTCTTCAACAACTCTGATCTCGTCGTCCTGAACCATAAGCTCAAACAAGGCGATTACGTTGTCAGCCATAAATTGGGTAGCAATCGCTCGGCAGCGCATATCTGGAAATTTAGTTTCAGCAAATCGGATGTCTTGCTCTACCTGAACAATACCGATTTGATCTTTCCCACCTTTCGCCTGAACGGGGATTATATAGTGGCAGCCATGGCGGTCGAGGCCGACATATAGTTCGTCGACTTCAATTTGCCCTATGCCCTTTACTGTCGTGCGAAGATGATTCTGAAGACTATATGTTGTCAGGCCTAGAAAGGTGTCGATAAGCCGATTGTAGCGGACGATGGCTAGCAGAGCTTGCTCATCATCCAATGCATAGGCTCGGATAATTTCTGGCGTCGCATCAGGAATGGCAATATGTGCCAGGTTCTCGCGCGGGACTACTCGATTGTACTTCACTAGGCGAAACTGGTAATTCGCACGCCCGGCCAGCTGGATCACCCATTCCAGCCCTGGGGGCTGGGTGTCCAAGATGGTTTGCGGCAACTTATTTCGGAACCGGAAGGAATACAGAATGTCGCCAAGATTCTTGGGCAATCGTAGCCCAAGCTCGGCCGACGTTGCCTCTAGGTCTTCCCTAGTAAATGGAAGTAGGACACTGTCCGGCGTGTGGCGTTCAAGAAAGATCTTCTCAATTACTGCGCTGTAGCGGTTCTGCTTAGCCATGCACGTTGTCCGTATCTGCGCTCAAGCGCTCTCGTTCGATATCGATCTGTCGACGTTTGGTAGCACCGCTCTTGCGGTCTCGCTTCGAGGGCATCTTTGGGACTTTAAAATGTGCCGATGCGGAGGATAGGTCCATCTCCAAGAGGCGAGTGTCACCCAGTGCAGAGGCGCCTTCGGGCCGATAGGGTGTATAACCGAGTGCCTTTATCATTTCTCCGGCCACGGCTCGGGCCAATGGCGGCGGCACCGAATTGCCTATCTGGCGCGCTCCATGCCACTTGGTCGCGTTGAAGCGGAACCAGTCTGGGAAGCCGTGCAAGCGAGCCATTTCCCGCACAGTTACGCAGCGCGGATAGCGGTAATGGATGGGCCGAGGGCTCGTGAAAGCGCCGCGCGCGCCATCTGTACCAGCACGTAGAGTGTTAGCGACGCCGTCATGGGAAAGTTTGAAGAAACGGCTGATCGGCTCGACTGATCCGGGCGCAGTCGCGGCAAATCTGGAGCGGGAAATTTCTGTGTGGGTGGTTCTGGCACTAGAGGTTAGCGAGGCCTCATCCCATTCGCGAACGTAACCGAAATGCCAGCTTTCGTTTGCGAGCCCTCGTAGTTCCGCAGCGTAAGATGAAGGCGTACCTAGGCGCGTCGTCTTCACACTGTCGGATTTTTTAAGTGTGTCGAAGCTTTCGGCGTCTGGTAGGTCACCCAAAGCATCCTCGCAGTTGGGTCCGTAGGGGAGGCCTTCAAATGCTTGTGGTCGACCGCTGATGTTGGTTAGGGGGGCTGGATATTGTGGCATAGAACACCCAGCCTTAACTCCCATGAGGATTAGCCGTTCACGTGCCTGTGGAGTGCCAAAATGCGCGGCGTTAAGAACCTTCCAAGGCATCCTACATTCGTATCCAGCCTCTCGGAAGGCCTCTACGAGCTCGTTGAGGAAGCGTATGTGCTTGCCCACGGTTAGACCCTTGACGTTTTCAAACACGAAGCTGGTGGCGTCGAGTTCGCGAACAATCCGGAGGAACTCCATCGCCAGTCTGTTCCGCGGATCGTCTAGCACCCTCTTCCCGATCATAGAGAAACCCTGACAGGGAGCTCCGCCGGACACGCAGTCGATCACGGCGTCACCCAAGCCCGCCTCTTTACGGATCTGCATTCCAGTCAGGCCATCCACCGAGGTTGCCAAAACAGTTGTGTGCGGAAAGTTGAACTTGTGAACCGCGCAATGGACGGGGTCGATCTCAACCGCTGCACGCACATCGAAACCGGCTTGTTCGAAGCCAAGGCTCAGGCCACCGGCTCCTGCGAACAGTTCGATTGCGATCGGTCTTTTCTTCATGGCCCTACCGTTGACTTTCTTAAATTCTGCGAGACTAGCATGGCGCTTATTCGATGTTGATCGGATTGGCCACTACCCTAACCAGCGCAAGGGAAGCCGGAACTGTACTCTAATCGTCGACATGGTTTGTGCAAGCGGGAGCTTGGCTTGCATTCGACGACGCGCGCCCGCTAATAAAAGTAGCTTCTTCCTCTTGGTGTCGAGTTGCGACGCACTAAGACAGCGGTCCCGGGGTGTACCTTCAAGGCCACTTTCCACACCCCTACCGTCTTCAATTGATCGTATGTTCTGACCTAATCAGCATGCTGTCTTGGGGACGAAAATATGCAACTTCGGTTTCATGTGGGAACAGGTTGTTGCCATCTTTCACCGTTTGAGGTCACAATCAATGTCGAAAGTATTGATTCAACTGTAGAGACATCCAATGGCTAGATTTGTCCCCTCTGAAGAACGAAGCGACAAAGTAGATGCTTCACCGACCAAGAGCTTCTTTGTGAGTATTATCACCAAGGACATCTTACTAAATGAAGCCATCCATGATTTGGTAGACAATTGCATTGACGGTGCAAAAAGACTTCGACCCGGGATCAGCGCGGATTACAATGGCCTTAGTGTATCCATCAACTTCGATGAAAATCACTTCGAAGTGAAAGACAATTGCGGTGGAATCCCACTAGACGTTGCGAAGAAGTATGCGTTCAAATTTGGTCGAGCGGAAGGATTTGAAAGCACTTCGCATTCGGTGGGGCAATTTGGAATTGGTATGAAGAGAGCATTGTTTAAGTTTGGAAATAAGTTCTCTGTTTGCTCAGTGGAGCCTAATTCGACCTTTAAGATCTTAGTAGACGTCAATAATTGGGTTTCTGACAATATCAACTGGGATTTTGATTTGGAAGGACTTGAGGAAAGGTCTTTTTTAGAGGATGAAACTGGGACTGAAATCTGTGTGACTGAACTTGATCCGAGTGTAAGCTCGACGTTTGGGCTAACGTACTTCGAAAAGAAGGTACGGCAAGAAATTCGAGTGAAACATCAGCATCCCATGCGGCAAGGGTTGCAAATCTCACTAAATGGGGAGGCGATAATCTCTTCAGAATGGCAGCTTACGAGCGATGAAACGATGGCACCGGCATTCGTAAAATATGAAGACGAAATCGGAGGAACTGCGCCGCTAGTTACTAGGCTCTACGCAGGTGTTGGTTCATCAAGTAAAGCAGATGCAGGATGGTATGTTTTTTGCAACGGTCGATGCATTTTAAGCGCGGACCAAGGGAAAACAACCGGCTGGGATGACATATCGAGCGGCGGGACGAAAATTCCAAAATACCACGGTCAGTTTGCACGCTTTAGAGGATACGCTTTTTTGGACTCGAACGATGCCAGTTTGTTGCCGTGGAACACGACCAAGACCGACTTGGACCTGGAGAGTGTCGCCTATCGCCTGCTTATTGCACGAATTATCGAAATAACGCGTCCGGTCATTGATTTTCTAAACGAACTCGATGGCGAAAATGACCTTGAAGATAACGATAAAATTCTGACTCACGCTGTTAACACTGCTCCGAAGGTTCCTCTCGAACGAGTGCAAGAGAAGCCAGCTTTCACTTATACCACAGCCGTTGCGAGAGGCCCCAGAATGGCGACGATTTCATACCGGAAGCCGCGCAGTGTAGCAGACACACTCAAAAAAGAAATGTCAGCTGGAAGCTATAGAGAGCTTGGTGAAAAAACCTTCGACTATGCCAATAGCATTCTTGTTGAGGATGATTGAATTGACTGGTACATTCAATAAAATAGACTACCGATTGAGACCTGCTAAGCATTGCGAACGCAGCATGTTAATTGATTTATTTAAGAGGATGCAGTTTTCTCCGATACAGAACTATCAATATGTAGGACTCGGATCGGTCGCCTTCGTCGATTTTAAGATGGTTCATAAGGCGTTAGGTGTATCAAAATTAATAAGTATTGAAGATGTGGATGATGAAAATGAAAAAAAAAGGTTTGAACGCAACAAGCCGTTCGATTGTGTGCATCTTAAATTCGGAAACTCAAAGGCTGTGCTGCCGAGTCTAGATTTTTCTCAGAAATCTATCGTGTGGATGGATTACGATGATGCCTTTAGCAGAGATATCGCAAACGATCTGTCGTTGATCGCCGGAAAGGCATCGAGTGGCTCCTTGCTCGCCACGACATTTACGACACATTTTCCAACAGATCCAAAGGAAGGACGAAAGGAAGCAGACCGTCTGCAAGGAGAGTTTCCTGATTTCCTCGAAGAGGGCGTGAAACTTTCGGAGTTCCAAGGTCACATATATGCAAATTTCTGCCGCACCACTCTTAATTCAATCATCGAAAAGGCCATCTCCGATGCTGATGCAGGCGTCGCTGAAGCAAGACAAAAGCGAATGCTCAAGCAAGTTTGCTTCTTCCGGTACAAAGATGGATCGCCGATGGTAACCTACGCTTGGATCATTTTATGTGAGAGTGATCTGGAAAAATTTAGTCTCTGTGACTTTGAGGGCCTACCATTTGTTCGGACCGGAGAGGAGCCATTCCGCATAAAAGTGCCTCTGGTGACACCCGTTGAAATTCAAGAGATGGAGCGGCGAGTTCCTGGACTCGAAGCCAATACTGAAATTGAATGGATACCTTGCAGAGAAAGAAGTGATTTCGAAAAGATCTATCGCTATCTTCCACATTTTTCATCAGTGGAGCAAGTCTGATAGAAATTTAGCTCGCAAAACCAGCTTTCAAGAGTTGGATCAGCTAACTTCGCCTGGCCGAAGTCCTCTTCATCACTCTGAATCTCAGTTCGCTTACTTTTGGATTTTGCGACGGCAGCGAATGCCCAAAATAGAAGGCCGCACCTCAGCAAGCTGATCCTGAATGAACGTTTGGTTTGGGTTGTCTGCCTCGAAAGTTGGCAATTGTTTGCAGTTTTGCAGGGACTAGATTCCTGCGCTTAGCTGACCTTTGAGTAGGGTGCAGCATGTGGGGCGATGGGTACTCTGCCAGTACTCGTCGTTATCTGGGTAACAAGTTTGCGTGCACACAGGCGCTGATTGCATGCGCCCACACCTAACAGCTTCCCACGATCATTGATCAAGCCGCTTCGCAAGGTTTTCGGCGCTCTCGTTGTAGTAGGTCAGAAGCTGATTTACGTTTCGATGGCCGACCATCCGTGCCAGGTCCATGACATCGAGCTTCTTGGCGAGTAGAGTGATAGCCCAATGGCGCGAGTCGTGAAACGTTAGCCCCCCAACGGCAGCCCGATCCCTCACCTTGCGCCACAGAACGTCTAACTGCCGCGAATCCAGGCCAAACACGGGATCGAATTCTGGAAGCACCTCCAGCATTTCCACCGCGCGGCGTGAAAGCGGAACCTGTCGCGAGGTGCCGTTCTTCGTCATAGGCAGCTCCACAACCCGGCGCTCGAGGTCGATGTGTTCCCATTTCATGCCGATGATCTCCCCGGCGCGCATTGCGGTTTCTCCGGCAAACAAGAATGCATGAAACGCGCGCGCCGTCGCGTTTTTGAGGTCATTGCCTGCGGAGAGCTCAAGCCGTTCTAGCTCCGCGTTCGTCGGCAAGCGATCCCGCGCAGCTGACTCTTGCGGCTTGCGCACATCGGTCAGAGGCGAATCTCCCATCAATCCCCACTCCCGCCGAGCCACGAAGAATACAGACCCCATGAGGGTCATCTCTCTCCGCACTGTCGAGGGTGCCACCTTTTGCAATCGGGCGTCACGCCAAGCGGCGAAATCTGCAGGTGAGAGTTCGGAGAGGATCTTGTCGCCAAGATCGGATTGGCCCCATCGGTTCAAGCGAAGCGCTTCCCACTTATAGCCGCGCTTTTTCGAGCTCACCTCACGGGCGTACCGTTCAAAGAGATCGCGCAACTTCATCTTGGCGGCGATCTTCGACCCGTTCAGGATCTCATATTCCTTGCGGCTGGCCCAATCTTGCGCTTCCCTCTTCGATGGGAATACCTTGCTGGCGCGCACACCCGCTCTGGCCACCTCGGCCCGCCATCCTGTCTTGGTTTTGCGAAACGTCGCCATGAATTACGCACCACGCTCTAAATGCGGAAAATATGCGTAACAACATGCGCATTTTTACGCTTCATAGGCAAGCGGCAGCCGCCTGCCTATGTGAATAACCCATGTTCTGCAGGTAATTGAGCGAGCATGACCACTACCAACGGTGTGAGTGGTGCCTCAAGAGGGACTCGAACCCCCGACCTTGTCCTTACGAAGGACCTGCTCTACCAGCTGAGCTATTGAGGCGAAGCGAAAGCTGATCTACCCGCTGCCCGCAGATCAATCAAGATGAAATCGATACCTGATCCACCATCAAGGATGAATGCACAAAAGGGAGATGTGCTCGTGCGCCAAGAGCAATGTTGGTGATCCGCAGTTGAAGCGCCAACTGTGTTTACCTGTAGATCTGAAAGAAGGGGCAAGCCATAGCCTGTTGCCCTCGATCAGCATGCGTAGTTGAGGAGTGCTTTGCGGTTTTTTCTGTGTCGCTCGATCAGTTTTTTCTGCTGGCTGCCGCAGGGAATTGTTCGAGCAGGTTTTGGAATCTCAGAAGATGTAGTCAAGCCGGGAAACAACGCGTCGATCTCGACGCGGGCGGCTTCATCCAACAGATGCACTGCCATTGGCCCGCAATAGAAGCTCTCTGTTGGGGTTCCGTCTGCAAAGATCACTTCATGTTGCTCCATCACAAAATGTAAATATGTAGCCGGGTCATCACTGTCTTGCACAAAAATTCCAGGAAGCGCCGTCAGCCGTTTGGCCGACACAAGAATGTCCTCTCTGCTGAACATGCGCTTGGCAATGGGCGAGATGGTCAAGAAACGATGCTGAGGTGAGACGAGCAGGTCGCGTGTTGGCAGGCCCAAGCCAAGAGCGCCCGCTGTTATGCGTATTGGTCTCAGGTTGGGGTGAGTAACAAGCCGTTCTCTGGAAACATATGTGCGCAGCAGGAGCTGCAAGGGCTGATATCCGCGATCTCTGGTGGCAATCATGTCACCCGGCTGCAAGGCCTCAATGGGCACCGCGCCATTTTGCGTTTCGATGCGCGTGCCCGGAGTGAAGCACGCGACATACTCGCTGCTAGGGTTGCTTTTTAGGTGCGATGTTCGGTTGATATCAAACGTATACGTTGTGCCCGGCAGTAGCTCTTCTGTAGCGATCAAGCCATGGACAGGGCCGCCATTATTCCCATCACCTGTGAAATGGAGTGACGTCACCTTAAGGCCGGTACTACTGTTGATCAGGTCATAGGCCGAATGTACGGGCGACCCGGCGGCGTAGGTGGTACCATCAAGGCTGATATCACCAGCCAAAACCTGACTCGCATCGACTTCATCGAAGTTGCCATCGTCATCGACCATCTCAATGAGAGTTGGTGTTGCCCCTGGTTTCAGCGTCAGAGAGTTCCACCCTGAGGTCGCATTGGTGCTCTCAGAAGGCAGGCCGCCTACGAAATCGTCAGGACTATACACATAGAAAAATGGCATTGGCACCTCCGCGCGGCTCAGACGCGTTGTGGGACATATTAAATTTTAGTTAATATGATTTAGCCAAGATTCACGTAAAGTAACTGGCGAACAGGGCGTCTCGACGTCCACTTTCTGAAGTGTTGCGAAATTGATGCATCAGAGTGACGTGATTGTCACCATCGCTGATACAGGAAACTCGTCCTGTTAATTTCAGCGGCTCACCAACTGGTGTGGTGATCAAGGCAGCAGCTCAGGCGGCATAGATTGCTGATGCGTACTCTGTGTTTTCATCGCAGATGTTGAGATAAGACCGAGTCTCAGGCCTGTCGTGGGTCGTTCAGTCAGAAGGCCTATATTGCCTGCAGATTTAGAACTCGAAAACAGTAATAGAATGATCGCAAAGTGGAGCAACGGGAATTGCCCCAAAGCATCACGTTTGTTGTGCAAACCGATCTCCGGAGTGCGATATTCAACCGCGACTTGACTAAACCCATTGGATGTCGAACGACAGTAAGTTTGACGCTTTCTGTCATCTCAAGCCATTGTTTTATAAAACTAACAGTTCACACTTCGACAACGCATTGGCGCTTTTCGACACTTAGTTTGGCCGCCGAACATCTGCGCCAGCTGTGTCTGTCATAAATAAGCCGCCCGGTGGGCAGCCGATGATCAATGCAGGTTCGGACGGTTCACTGAATTTCGATATCTGGCCAAGGCGATGTAGCCCCAAATGCATCAAGGATGTAGAACCGCTCTACATATGTTCCGCTACTTTGGGGCTTCATCCTGTAGCGTTTCAGTACATATTGTGGGCTTACGGTGGTCCCAGAAGTACAGAAACGCTGACGGACGACGCTTCATCAATGCCACTGTTTCAATTGGATCATCCAGCTGCTTTCCTTCGTAGATTGGCGGTCCGAGGGCATTGATGAGAGCTGATGTGATCGGTTTCATCGATCCTGCGGACCACGGTCCCGCATCCGGTAGTTCTCGGAGGCAGTCGCGAACCGCACCAATTCGGCTCGAAACCATTGGAGAATATGCTTCGAGAACAAGTTTCGGCCGCAATTCCATCTCGGCAGGATCAAGGTGGCGCAAGGGGCGCCCTCCGACCGGCGCGAAGGCGCGGCCAAATACACCGAGCTGCAGCTTGGCGCCATCCTCCAGTTGCCACGACCCTAGAATGCGCCACCCGACCTGCTCAACGGCATCGTAATCGTTTTTTGCATAAGCGCCCTCGACCAATCTCATATAGTCTTGGATCTCTTTAATGATCTGGTCGCGATCCCATGAACCTGTCGCGGGGTATGACGCCTCACAATCTGTCGCAGCCAAGCGAGTTGTGGGGCAGGGATCGTGCAAAAGTGACCATGACGTCTCGGAAATAGAGGCATATACCTCTGAAATCGCTTCGATATCTCGTTCTGGGTCAGCGCTCGCCTGCTTCTCCAACACATAGGGATCAATCTGCCCAGGTGTCGATTTTTCGAAATCAACATAGTTGGCTCGAAAACCGTCGATCACGTCTACGGTTCCATAAATAGTTAGTCCCAAAGCTGCCCAAGGGATCGTCACCTGATCGGTACCGTCCCGTATCTCCAACAATGCGCCCCCATTCACGCTTGCACCAAATTCAAGGATCAAAGCGCTATTGCGGACTGGAAGACCCGCCAAGGGCTTACCCGACGTGTCGTTCATATCTGCGAGGTGCCCTCCCAATTCGACAACCAGTGGCTTGGGGTAATCCTCACGTGCTACTATGCCAAATAATGCCGAGCTTAGCAGTGCGAGGTCAATAAATGCAGTGGTTTTGAACATCTACCTAGCTTCCTCAGATACGCGCGAGATCACTATAGAGGATTGCTTGGGTATCTGGCGGGGATACCGTGGGATCAATCGAGCTAAAGGCAGAGATCTCGCCGCGTTGCAACAGATAGCGGCGGTACGGCGAAGTTTGACGCATGTCTGGCCATGGGAATGCGTTGTTTTCGACTGTAACGAAATGGCGGACGACATCCTGAAACCATGGGGTGCGGACATCCGGTTCTGTAAAATCAGTTCCATACGATCGAGTGAAGGGAAAACAAAAGGTTGGTCACCATGCGCAAAAAACTGAGGATGTGGCCGAATTTGTTCTTCGCCAAGCAGGTAGGGTTCGCGGTAGGCGCTTAGGATCGCACGAATTCCATGAAAGCGTGGGTCAGAGCCGATTCCGTTTCCGAACTGTATAGTCTCAAGGGCGTTCATGAAATTGCTGAATTCTTCGTCAGAACCTAGCTGAATCATATCAGCTGCGGGCACAAGGCGAGTCGCGACACCCTCCTCATCCTCGATCCGGTACATGTAGGGCTGCAGAATGTTGCGTTGCTCATGATCAACAACTTTGAGACTCCCCTCCACATCACCTTGAGCTAAGGCTCTCAAGCCGTCACGAAGATAATCGCCTGTGTTCGACCCAAAGCTCCCACCTTCAGCATAAACCGGGTGATCGGACGCATGGTTGTCTTTGACGTAGAGGACAAACCGGTCGAAACACTCCATAAACTCGTCGACACGACCGTCACGAAAAAAATGAAAGTGTTGCTCATGAAGGAGGCAAAACCAGAGCACAGCGCCCAAGTCCATGTAGATCGCGAGATTGCCATAGGTTAGCCGGCGGAGCCCCGTTAACGTGTCTTCGTAAGCCACGCCCGTGAAGACCCAGGCCATGCCTTCTGTAAAATCAAGCGGCAAGCGATCTTCATCGCTTGAAATGCCTCTTCCATCAGGGGTTGCTACATCAATTTCCCCAGGACGCCCAGGATTACCCATCGCACGTAGCGTTTCTAATGCAAGATCCATCGCATACCCGATGTGTGTCGAGCCGAATGCCGCCCCCCCTGCAAACTTCAACCGCTTTGCCTCCCCATCAAGCATGAGGTAGATGCGAGCATAGTCCGCCGAAATTGCGAGATTACGACGCCTGAATGCTTCGAACCCTGTCAGTGAACATACATTCCCTCCGCATGTGTCTTTGACGGCCAAAACCTTTTCCATCACTTGTGAGAAGATGTTCTCGCAAACACACTCGTGACAGCCGGAAGCTACAACTGCTCCGACTTGATCACCCGATGAAAACGGATTGGACGCAACTCCGCTTCCAGGTTCTGCGTGTTGACGTAAAATTCCGCCACGGTCTCGAACCGATATCATCATCTGGCAGCCTCTTTATTCTCAACAGTCAATTTCAATCTCGTGGCAAGGGTGGCGTGGAGTTTTGCAAATGCCATCGCTGTTCCGGGAACCTTGCTATTGTGACCCTCAGCGGGAGCCCCCAATAACCATGAGGCTGCAACGTAATCAGCCACTGAGCGCTCGTCGCGCAAACCAAGTTGATCGCCGGCCCTTAGAATGTGTCTAAGCGCGAAGTCAGTTGCGTCGCCTTTGTCCGGTGCTGGCCCATAGCTACCTAGGCTCCAGACCCATTGATTTCATGCTTTTGGCGTGATTCAGGATCGGCAAGGAGACCTGAACGATGAGCAATCTTTACTGGCTGACCGACGCCCAGATGGCGCGGTTGAAACCTTTCTTTCCCA